>Ga0209909_100016_pt1 | contig 429096 bp, 420 predicted proteins | sample FECB22metaG_FD_188302 | JGI IMG/M metagenome (GOLD analysis project Ga0209909, IMG submission 188302) | Cyanobacterial communities from the Joint Genome Institute, California, USA - FECB-22 (SPAdes) (version 3) | ecosystem: Environmental > Aquatic > Thermal springs > Hot (42-90C) > Microbial...
TAGACTTCCACGACGAACATCCTCGGCTCCTCTCGAAAGAGAAGCCTCTCCACTGGCCGGCTTTTACACCGCCCGCATCAGCACAAAGCCGACGCTCCAGTGGATGGTTTTGTCACCGCCCTACACACCCGAGGTCATGGTCGATGACGTAGGAGTGGACGCGCACGCCGGCCTCAGCATTTGTTCCGCTTGGTCTGCCGCTCCTCCCGCGGCTGGGCGTCGGGCCTCAACCACTCGGGTTTCGCGTTCTGGCGCGGAAGGGCGCCACGCAGGCTGCCCGCATCCCAGGGGACGGTATCCCCGCCGTAGTCCTCGAACGCCCGCGGCAGCGTCTCGTCCTGCGTCCCGGGAGGCCAAATGCCGATGACACGACGACCCTGAGCGGCAGCCCGATGCATCACGCGCCCCAGCGCCTCGTCGGCGAGGCAGTCGGGAGACAGCACGATCACCCCCAATTCCTCGTCCTGCGGCTCGGCGTCACCGGCTGAAGCCCCGTTGTCCGCGGTGGCGGGCTCGTCATCCTCCGGCGCCATAGGATCCTCGACGTCCTCCTCGTCATCGGGCTCGACGGCGGGGACGTCCTCGTCCACGACCTCGCAACCCGCCTCCGCCAAAAGCTTGAGCAGGGCCTCGCGAGCCTCATCATCGATAGGACCGAGCACGCAAACCTTCGGCATGTGCGGCGTCTCCCCTCGCCCAGGTCCTTCCGTCGCGAATTCCGCCCGGAACCTGGCTGCGTTAAGCTTAGGTGGTCAGCCGTGGTCGGTATGGCAAGAGCGGATCCGCGGCGGGCACAGGTTCCGGCACCCTGGACTGAGCTCCGGAAAGATCCGACGATGCCAACCTGAGCGAATTCCATTCTGAAGCGGGGAGGAAACGTGACGATGGCACCGCTTAGCCTGAACGGCTATCAAGCCGGGGCGATCCGCACGGACCGGACACGGGGGAAGGGGACCGGCCTCGATTTGGCCGTGCTCGGGCTTTTCGGTGAGACGGGCAGCCTGCTGAGCGAGACCAAGAAGAAGCAGCGCGACGCGCGGTCCTACCTCGGCTACGAGGCAAGCGTCGTCGAGGAGATGGGCGACGCACTCTGGTACATGGCGGTGATCGCCGACCATGCCGGTCTGCGCTTGGGAGACCTCGTCGGCGGCGACCTTGCCGGGGGGCCGGAACCCACGTTCGCGGACGTGCAGCCGCAGCGTGCCTTGCCGCTGCATGTACCGACCGTCGCCTTTGAGCATACCCTGCTTCAGCTGGCCGGTGCCGTCGGCCGGCTGGCCGCCTTGGGGGCTCGTGGCGACCTGGCGGGAAGCCCGGACCTTCCGGATCGTCTCTCCGCAGTATTCGGCCTGCTCGTGGAAGCCGCGAACGAGGCCGGGGTCACCCTGGAGGAGGCCGCCGTGCGCAACCTCGCGAAGGCCGAGGATCGTTGGCCCGCGACGCGCGTGGTCCCGCCGCTGTTCGACGAGGCGTTCCCGGACGAGGAACGCCTGCCCCGAGCGTTGACCATCGACATCTTCGAACGCACTGGCGGCAACGACAGGCGCTACGTCGTGCAGCGATGCAACGGCATCTTCATCGGCGACCGCCTGACCGACAACATCATGAAGCCGGACGACTACCGGTTCCACGATGCCTTCCACTATGCCTATGCGGCCGTCCTCGGCTGGTCGCCCGTGACACGGGCGCTGTTCCGCCTGAAGCGGAAAAGCGAGGCCCGCGTCGACGAGGGGCAGGATGGCGCGCGCGCGATCCTGATCGAGGAGGGAGTGGCGACCTTCGTCTTCGGGGAAGCGAAACAGCTCGGCTTCTTCGAGGGACAGCGCCCCGGCGACCTGGGCTTCGCCTTCCTGAAGTCGGTGAGGCAATTCGTGCGCGGCTATGAGGTCGAGGCGTGCCCGCTCTGGCTCTGGGAAGAAGCCATCCTCGCCGGTAACGAAGCCTTTCGTTTCTTGCGAGAGAAGCGCCGCGGGCGCCTTCAGCTCGATCTGGTCGAGCGGAAGATGCTGGTCGAGGACCTGCCGACATGACACCGAGCGCCTTTATCGATGCTCTCGCGGCGCTTCGCTTCAGCGACACCTTCAACCCCTACACCGACGCCTGCCCGGATCACGACGGCGTCGATGCGCCTCACATCCGGCGTGAAAACCTTCGCCTGGTCCTGGAGGCAGCCCTCGCCGGAGGTGTCGACTCGATCTGGATCGCGCGCGACCTCGGGTACCGTGGCGGGCGGCGCACCGGCCTCGCACTGACGGATGAGGCTCACCTCGCCGCCCATGCCGGGCTCTATGGTCGATTGCCTCTGGCGCGGGCCACCCGCGGCCCCGCGATGACCGAGCGGACGGCGACGGTGATCTGGCAAGTCCTGCGCGACCTTAGGCGCCCGGTCTTTCTCTGGAACGTCTTTCCGCTCCACCCGCACGCGTCCGGCGACCCGCTGTCCAATCGCAGCCACACCCGTCGGGAGCGGCATGCTTCCCGCCATCTCCTCGAATGGTTGGTCTCGGAACTGCGGCCCCGAGCCTTGGTCGCCATCGGGAGGGACGCGGAGGCCGCCCTGGCGGATTTGGGCATGGCGGCCGAGCGGGTCCGCCATCCCAGTTACGGAGGGCAGACCGAGTTCATCGCCCGGATGGGCGAGCTGTACGGCTTGCCCGTCAAGGTGTCTCGCGAGGTGCAACTCACGCTGGCTTGAGAGAACCGCGACCACGCCCCTGCGTCATCGCCAACCAACGCCCTGGAGCTCGATGGGCCAGCCCTCGTTGCGCGGATTGATCCGTCGGAACCTCCGTGCCCCGGTCGTTGACGAGGACCGTGTCCGCCACCTTCTACGGTTGAGGCAAGCTTTGATGAGAGCCGACCTTCGGCTGGAGCGGAAAACAGGATAGATTTTCTAGAGAGTCTGTCCCTGAGCGGACAGCCGTCCAGCGGCGACGATGCGCTTCATCAGTGGGTACGCGACCATTCGCTAACCCCTGAAGCGACCGTGTCGCCAACATGTGCACCACGGGCTGCGAAGCAGCGCCTGAAGACGGTATGGGCGGTCTCGGACAGCCGGCGCGTGGCTACACTTAACGATGTGGGGTCGCCGATGAACATCGCGAGGCCGGCTCACCTGTCGCGGGGTCGTTCGACTTTGCGTAAGCCCACAACGGACTGGCGCCCATCGGCGCCGACGCGAATACCGTCTCTACGGTGAAATATGCCGCCATACACGAATTTGGTCGACGAGGAGGGCTGTAAGGCCCATTTTTCACTGCGGTCAACTTTCTGTGATAGCGGCTCCGTGCAGAGGCAAGGTTCTTAGAGATTTGAGTCAAAATCTTTTGTGAGTGCCGCTGCTGCAAGAAGCCGAATCGGGACAGGCTTTGCTGAGAAATGACAGGTACTAACTGAGATTTCCAATTACACAGTGATGCTCTTGGCCGCGGCTTTGGACCGCGCCAGTTTCGCAGGGAACCCGCGCTCTCCTTCACCTGCCTATGAACGGGCTAGGGTCGTTCCGGATCCGAAGATGGCGGGTGACCTTCGGTCCTACTGGCTCCTATTTTCGCGCGACGGCTTGCGGTCTTCGTATGGCGCGGGCGATCCAACTCGTCCGCTGCCATCTTGCCGGGGCGTGGGATCACGACCGCGTCATGGACCATCTCCAGCTTACGGAGACCCTCGATCAGTTTCGGGTGCTCCTCCGTGCGGAAGGAATCGTCCCAAACGAACGGGATCAGCACGCGCCACTTCGGATCCACGCGGTAGAGCGCCGCGTCCGCCGCGATCTCCTCGACCACCTTAGCGAACGAAACGCCAGGACGGACGAACTTCACCTCTATGACGAGGCCGAGGCTCGGCACCGTCAGGTCCATCCGGGGGTTCTTGTGCCCGACCGGGGGCGTGTACTCCTCCGCGTTGAGGTCGGGGAAGAGCGGGGCCAGGATCGCCCAGAGCATGTTCTGGACGTGGTACTCGTTCTCGATCTCCCAACGGACAAGCCGGGACTTAGTCGTGCGGGGCCGCTCCTCCCAGGTCCAGAGCCTCAACGTCCGCTCGACGCCCTGCAGCACCCGCAGGACGTCCTCCGGTTCGAGACGCCCGAGGCGGGCCGGCATGTTGGTCTCGCACAGGGCATCGAATGCCCGGAGCGTCAGCGAAGCCTGCGCTTGGTCGCCCGCGCCGAGTTCGTAGCGCAACGCATTGCGCCAAGCTGGCTGCCCGCATTCCGGGTCGGCCGGAACGACGCCGAGGTCCGCGAGCGCGACCCTCGCCTCCGGGAGCATCGCCGCGAGGTCGCGGCGGGCCGGCGCTTCGAGGATGTGCGCCGCCGCGACCATCAAAGAACGGTTGAATTCCGAGAGCCCCGCGGCCGAGGCGCCTCGCACGACCAGCACGCCGAGCCATTCGGCCTCTCGGCGGTCGAGCAAGCGGTGCACGCCCAGCGCGAGGCCGAGGGCGGACAGGCCGTCGGCCTCCAGGGTCGGCGGCAGGTGCGGCCTGAACCAGGTCCGATTGCCGAGCCATCCGACCCCCTCGCGAAACATCTCGGAGAACGCTTCGGCAAGGCGTGGGTCGGTCGCGGCATAGCCGAGGATCGCGACGTGCCCGGCGGATCGACCGCCGGGTGACCCGAACGCCATCGCGGCTTCTGCGGCGAGATCTCCCATCGGACCCGCAACCCCGAGCACCCAGGCCCGAAAGGCTTGCGCGAGGGGGGACGCCTCGCCTCCGCGCGAAGCGGCGGCGAGGCCGGCTCGGATATCGGCGACACCGGGCCCGTCGCTCAGAGGAACCACGGCTTCCTCATCACGCGACCGCCCTCGGCGGCATCCGTGTCCCAACCGGGGGTCCGCTCCAGGCCCGACAGCTGCTTGGCGATCTCGTCGGCGTAGACGAGCGGGATGGGCAGGCCGGACGGCCCGAAGGTGCGCCAGGAATGGAAGGCGAAATCCGACGCCTGCCGCACGAGGACCGGCATGTCCCGATAGGTCGAGTTGTCGTGCAGGCGGAGAAGCACCGGGCCGGGCAGGCCGTGCGAGGCCGACTTCACCTCTCTCCGCCCCGTCAGCGTCAGGAGCCATTCCCTCTCGCTCAACCGCAGCGCTTGCCCCCGCTCCGGGGCGAACGCCCCCTTTCCGTCTGGCCAGGCGCGGTCGAACATCGTGAACGGATGATCTTCGACAACGTGCAGGAACGCGAAGCTCACGTTTGTCGCGCCGATCCCGGCGACCGCCTTCTCGACGGCCTGGACCGTCTCTCGGCTGAGTTGCGTGAACGCGTGGAAGACGAGCCTGATCGCTTCGCCCGGACGCCACGCCTCCTCCCGGCCGATGCGCTTAATGGCGTCGACGATGCTGTCGCTCAACGCGGCCGGGTAGGCCTCGAACGGCACGGCCGCGGTCCGGGCGTCCAAGAAGTAGTGGCCTTGGCTGGAGAAGACCGTCGCGATGCCGACGAACCGCTCGCCCGCTCCGCGACGGCCTTCCTTGACCGTGTGCGACCCGAGCCCAACGACGAGTTCGTGATCGGTCGGCGACCGCGCGACCAGCAGCCAGGGGGCTCCACCGAGCTTCGCGTAGGTCGCCAAGCTCATGTTGGCCAGCGCGTTCGCGTACCCGAACGCGTCGAGGCCCAGCATCTCGGTCGAGAGCGCCTGGACCGGCACGTCCCGCTTGAGGAACGTCGCCTTGCTCATCCAGTAAGGGCTATCGGCGTGCGGCCAATCTTGCTGGGCCCGCTCCACCTGCACCATGGCGAGGTCCCAAGGCTCGTCGCGCGACGCCGCGTCCCTGAGGGCGGTCCGCGCGGCGTCGGCATAGGCCGGGCCGCCACGGCCGGCGGCCTCGAAGTAACGGACCTCGGGCTCGTGCAGCCTGAACCGGCCGAGCAGCCCGCTGCCGTGGGGGACGAGGCCCGTGTCGCTCGCGATGTCGGGCCTGCCGTGCAGGAAATCCCGCATGGCCGCGGCGACCTCTTCGCGACGGCCTGCCTCGTGAACGACCGCGATGCGCGGCCGCTTCGTCTCGAACGTCTGCCGGTCGAACGGTCCGGTGCGGTCCAGGCTCTGCTGTTTCCAGCTGTTCGAGGTCTCTGGCGAATGAACCGGGTCGAACGACAGCTTCGGCCTCCAGACGGCCTCGGCGGGCGGGAAGGCGTCCGAGTCGACGGCTTGGTCGATCAGTCCTCCGAGGCGGAGCGGGACGCCGTCGGCCAAAACCATCGACCGGTTCCCAAGCTGGTTGAGCACCCCGTGAACGATCTCGATGGTCCGCCGGCCGTCATGCCACTCCGCCTCTGCCTTCTGGACTGCCTTGAAAGCACGCTCGGAGTTCCCCTGCGTGATCACCTCGACCACCTTGTTGAAGTTGGCCCGCGTGGGTTCGAGAAATACGTCCCCGCTCGACACCACGGAGGGGCCCGCCCCGTGATCGTCCAGCGTCAGCGTGTCCTGCCCGACCTCGACGACGCGGCCGGCGTAGGCGAGCCGCCGCGATACCTTCGGGTCGGGATCCTCGCGCCAGGACGAGACCGCGGCGCCGGTCAGCGGCACACCGAGTTCGAGGAGCGTCCTGCACGAAGCGTCGATGATCGTGCGCAGCCGCTTCGAGCAGGTCAGGACGACGTAGGCGTCGCCCCGGGGCGGCCGCAGGATGCGCGTGTCGAACTCCAGGACCAACCGCTTCTTCAGCCAATCGGGCAGGCCGATGTCCTCCGCGAGGACGTTCTCCCGCTTGCCGGCGACGGTCGGCGGCCTCCTGCGGATCAGGAGGTCTGCCTCCGGGGAGGCCGCGAGCAAACGGAAGACCGCCTCGCGGGTCAGCGCCGACACGAGCCGCAGGTGCTCGGCCGCGGGCAGTCCCATCCTATCCGTCGGGAGGTTCGCCCTGGGGGTGAGGGGCACCACAGCCATGTCCGTCTCGCCGTACCGCGTCGCGAACACGTCGTTCTCCGCCCGGTCGAGATAGGCGTGGAGCAGAGCGCGGTCGAACGGGACCACCGAAGCCGGGATCGTTCCCGGAGGCGTCAGTACGCGGATCGCGTTGAGGGCGAGCTGCGGACGGACCCTTTCGCCGGGACGGAAAGCCATGTCGCACTATACGCGGTAACCGCGTCGAGACGAGCCGCATCCGTCCTGCCACGCGGCCGTCCACACCCTATGCCGTCGAAATCGCTGAGCGAACAAAGTCGAAGGATCTTTTACGTCGACCTTTGGCTCATCGAGCGGGCGTTGAGGGAATTCGCAATTCGGCCCTGGCGGGTCCCGGTCAAGCCCGACTTATTGCCTGAAAAGGCGACCGCGTCGCCAGTTGGTCGGGATGTGCCGAACCGCTGGCCCCGCCCAGTCCCGTCCCAACCGTAGCTGCGCCGATGGGCGGCAGGGCTGCGGTACCGCTCCCGGTCGTCACCCACATGAGGGCGTCGAAGGTCGGCGGACCGGGCGACGGCACCGGCATCGCCTCGACGATCCGTCCGGCGCGTTTCGGGGCGCCTGGGTCAGCTCATCCGCCGTTTCCGGTGAGGACGAGCGCGTCGTGAGGCTGGACCTTCCAGACATGTTCCCCGTCGCCGACAACGCCGCGCAGGGTCTCGTCGAGGACATCGACCTCGGGGATGCGGTTGACCAACACGATGATCGACGACCGACCCAGGGCGCCGTCCTGGCCGACGACGCGCGCCATCGCCTCCCGCACGGATTGCCGCCGATGCCACCGGGCCGACTGGTCCCTGGGCGGACGCAGGTCGATCGGCGCGTGCACGTAAAGGCATGACAGATCGTCGAAAAGGCGGAAGACCGACGGCCTGCTCAGCCCGGGAAGGTCGAAGTAAGGGTAGAGCCGGGCGTCGACCACAAGCGCGTGCCGGCTCATGGAAACCGCGCGCGTGAACGTCACGCCGTGGACGTCGGCCATGGGCAGGCACGAGATCTGGCGAACGGGACGATGGTCGAAGAGCGAGAGCTGCCGCACCGGCGCGGACGGCCCGGGAAAACCCTCGGTTTCCCAGGACGTTGTCTCGACGAGGCGGAGGAGTGGTTTGCTCACGCTTGCAGCGCTCCCAAGCCCGATTCGAGATCCAGATAATGTACCCGCAGCGCTTCTGAGTGACCACCCCAAACCGGCTCGCCGACCCGGTAATCCCCGGTCAGCTTGTCCTTGTAGTCACGGTCCTTCAGGAACGCGCGGGCATACATCCTTGGTGCGACCCCGACGAACGGGTGGAACAGGACCTTGGCATTGGCCGCGGGGGCCGGGACACCGGGCCGTGCTGGGCCGACAGATCCCGAACCCTGTACGCCCGAGGGCGGTTCCCAGCCGTCCACACCCGTCGTGATGGCGTCGCAATGAAGGCTGATCGCCCGGCTCTTTGGGTAGGGCTCGATGTACTGGACCTCGTCGATACCGGCGGCGACGATATGCCGGGCGCAGTAATGGCAGGGGAACGTGCTGACATAGAGCCGACACCCCCTCGGCGAGGTGCCGGTCCGGGCGGCGGTCAGGATCGCGTCCATCTCCGCGTGGACCGCCCGGCTGAACTCGATTAGGCCGCCGATCTTCGTGCGCCGAAGCTCGGCCACCGCCTGGCTCTTCTCCCGACCCTCGGCCAGGGCGGGGTACTTGTCGATGAGTTCGCCGATGATCTCGTTCTGCTCGCGGTTGCTGCTGCAGAACTTGTCAGGCCGGAACGCGCAGCGATGGTCGGATGCCTCCCCGTCGAGATCGGTCCCGTAGAGCCCCCCGCCCGCCCTGGGCACGTCGTTGGTGCCGGTCGCGACGATGTTTCCCTTCGCGTCCACGAGCGCCGCGCCGACCTGCCGCGACAGGCACGCGCTCCTCAGCTGGGCCGAATGGGCCTGATGCATCGCCGTCTCGGCGACGTTCGGTCGGATGACGTCCGACGCCGTGAGGATCCGTACCAGCCGGCGCAACGGCTCGTTCATTCCCGTGTTCTTCGGGTCGTCGCCGGCATCCTTCGAATTGTCGACGAAGAAATCCGCCTCGTGGAAGGTGTCGACGACGTGCTGACCGTGGCTTTCAGGCGCATCCCCGTCGCGATCCATGAAGGCCGTGACGGCGAGGCGCGTCTCCTGCCGGCCCCTGTCGTTGAAGTCGAACAGCTCACGGGTCAGCCGGCCGTGGCGGTCATCGTCGTCGCACACGACGCCGACGAGCGTGAAGGCGTCCTGGTAGATCCTGCGGAGAAGGTGCGCTTCCGCCGGGTGCCGCAGGGAGTCGATGATGTAGGCACGGGGCTTGCCGTCGATCTCGCCCTCAGGCCTGCCGCTCGCCTCGGCGCGGAGGGCCCGGATGCGCGCGACGACGGCGCGTGCGACCGCGGCGTTGTCGCCGAACGCGAGCCGCATCGCGTCGCCCAGGTCCTGCATGTGCACGACGCCGGCGAGCGTCTTGCGACCGCCGGCCGGGCCGAGGTCGCGGCCGTTGTTCTTGGCCCAGGCCTTGATCTCGGCGCTCGCCTTGACGATGCGGACCTCGTAGCCGCCGTCCCCAACCGACTGCGTTTCGAGGAATTCCTTGACGATCTGGGCTGCCCGGCCTGCCCCGGAACCTCCCGGTCCAACGACCGCGATGAAGAGCTCGTTAGCGCGAAAGCTCCGGAGCAGGCTCTGGCTCTTCTCGCCCGGGCGCGGGCCGGCCGCGGTCGGCAAACGTCCGGTCGTCGCTGCATCGGGCATTGGGGATCGACTCTTGGAATGCCGTGGTCACGGTCGCGCCGCTGGAGCGCCGCGGGGATGACACGTCGGCCCCGGCCTGTGAAGTGGCCATCCAAGGCTGTCTCCCACCGCCCCGACGGTCTGAAGCTTGTTCCGCCTTCCGCGGACGGGCGGTCCACGCGGGATCGTGGAGGCGCTTCGCGGAGCCGGCCTCACGGGCGCGCCCACGGGCGAAACGACCCCCGGCCGTTCGGCGCCCGGACGGGAACGTTCGGGTCATCGCGACGCCTGTGCGCCCTCTCCCGGATGCCGCCCCGCCCTCTGGGGAAGGAGGACGATCAGCGCGACGATGAAGGACGCGATCACCGCAGAGGCCAGGGGCCGGCTGAGGTGCATGCCGCCGGCGCTGGCAGGCTTGTCCAGGAAGTCGCCGACCGTCGCGCCTAGGGGGCGGGTGAGGATGAACGCGGCCCAGAACAAGCCGACCCGCGAGACCCGCGTCCGGTAGTAGAGGAAGACGACGACCGCCAGGGCCGCAGCGAAGACGAGGGCCCCGCCCTCGTAGCCGAGGCCGCCGGTGTCCGCGAGCCAGTCGCCGAGCGCGGTGCCCAACGTCTGCGAGAAGGTGATCGCCCCCCAATAGAACGCCTCGACCCGCGGGGTCGACACCGTGTCCACCGACACGGTCCCCTCGGTCGCGTACCAGAGACCGAGCACGGCCGCGAGGCAGGCGAGTAGGAGGGTCGATCCGCCGGTGTACCCGATGCCGAGCGACCGGTCGGCGAAGTCCGCCATCGTCGTGCCGAAGGTGGTCGAGGCGACGATGGTCGCCCAGTACAGGGCCGGGTGGAACCGCCTCGACATGATCTGGGCGACCACGAGCCCGACCAGCAGCACGGCGAACAGGGCGGTGCCGGCGAGGTAGCCCCAATCGAGGGTCATGGTGACGGTGTCGCCGCCGGTCTCCCCGAGCGTGGTGGCCAGGATCTTGATAGTCCAGAAGCCCAGCGTGACCTCGGGTACCTTGCTAAAGGTGCGTTCGTGACGGTCGTCCATCGGACCTGCTCCTTCTTCGAGGGGAAACCTCACGGCGCGTCGGCGCATGCCGCGCGGTGACCGGCACGCTGCGGGATGAGGAGGACGAGCCCAACCATGACGAGCGCGAGCACGCCGGAGATCGTGATGTCGTCGATGCCCAGACCACCTGAAGCGACCGGCTTGTCGAGGGAGTTGGCAAGGGTGGCGCCGAGCGGCCGCGTCAGGACGAACGCCGTCCAGAACAGCATCGGCCTGGAAACGCGCGTTCGCAGATGGAGGGCCGTGACCACGGCCAGCGCGGCGAGGATGAGGAGCGCGCTCCCGTTGTACCCGAGCCCGCTGCTGTCGGCCATCCAGTCGCCCAACGCGGTGCCGAGCGTCTGGGAGAACATGACCGTGGCCCAGTAGAAACCTTCGGCCCGCGGGGATCGCACCGTCTCCACGGCGACCGTGCCGAGCGTGCGCTTCCACAGGATCAGGGTCGCGACGACCGATCCGAGCAGCACCAGGGACCCACCCGCGTAGCCGATGCCGAGGGACCTGTCGCAGAAGTCAGCGAGGGTCGTGCCTGCGAGCGTCGTCGCGGTGACCACGGCCCAGTACAGGAGCGGCTGGAAGCGGTCCGCCCTGACCTGTGCGGCGAGCAGCACAGCCAGGGCGGCCCCGAAGATCGCCGTGCCGGCGAGATAGCCGAGGCCGAGCGTCAACGTGACGGCGTTGCCGCCGACCTCGCCCAGGGTCGTGGCCACGATCTTGATGGCCCAGAACCCGGCGATGGCTTCCGGCACCTTGGTGGGTTCGACGTGTCCGGGTCGCTCGGTCGGTTGCATCGGGCTGCCGTGGGAAAGCGAGGGCTGCTTCAAGCGGTGTGGGCCTGGTCGATGATGGCGAGCAGGTCGTCGACCGCGCGACGGCAGGCGGCCGGATCGGGGTTCGACGCTCGCAGCGCGTCGAGGGCGCGGTCGATGGCCTTGTCCACCACGTGCCAGTCGGCGGCGGCTCGCGGCTTCAGTCCGGCCTCGGACGCGTCCCAGGACAGTTCCAGGTCCTTGATGCGCGTCTTGGCGGCGGCGAGGTCGCCCCGGTCGGTCATCGCCTTCACGTCGACGACGATGGTCCGGAACTTGGAGAGGTCGCCGAGCTTCGAAGCCGCCATCATGGTGGGCGTCGCTCCTACGGCGGCATCCTGCATCGCCAGCAGGCCCAGGGGGGCGGCCGTGGCGCCGATGACCGTCGCGGCGATGGCGGCGAGGAGGATTTTTCGCATGGCCGGTGGTTCCGTGTCGCGCGGCGTTGGAAGGACTGGAGGATGGGGAGGCGGCGGACGGTCAGGCCCGCCGCTGTCCGGCCAGCTCGCCCGGGCAAACGGGGACAAGGCTCAGGGACGTCACCAGGACGACGATGACGACGAGGAAGACGAGGCTGGTGGAGGCCGTGCCGAAGCCGAGGCCGCCGTATTCCCGTGCCTGCGACAACAGATCGCCCAGCGATGCGCCGAGGGGGCGCGTGACGATGTAGGCGAGCCAGAAGGTCGTCACCGGGTTCGCGCCGAGGCGCCAGGCGAGGGCGAGGGCGGCCAGGATCGTGCCGAAGACGGCGACGCCGAGATTGAAGCCGAGCCCGAGCGTTCCCGTGGCCAAGTCGCCCGCGGCCGTGCCGAGCGCGAAGGTCAGGAGTATGGCGAGCCAGTAGAACGCCTCGCGGCGCCGGGTCGCGATGGCGTGGATCGAGAGCGTCCGCTCGGTCGCGTACCAGAGGGCGAACACGGCGGCGAGGGCGGCCGCGAACACGCCGGTGCCGACGAAGAGGCTCACGCCGAGCTTGTCGGTCAGGATGTCGGTGACCTGCGTGCCGACCACGCTGACGAGGACGACGGTCGACCAATAGGTCCAGGGCACGTAGCGCCGCTCGCGCACCTGCAGGGCGAGGACGGCCGCGAGGAGGCCGGCCGTGAGGATTGCGGTGACGGCGGCACCCAGGCCGACGTTCATCGCGAGATAGTCCGCGCCGGTCTCGCCGACGGTCGTGGAGAGTATCTTGATCACCCAGAAGGCCGCGGTGACTTCCGGTACCTTGTTCAGGATCTGGCGCTGGATCTCGCTCATTCCCGTCTCCCGTCCGTCGTGGTCGGGCTCGGTGATAGCGAGCCAGAATGAGGACAGAATGAGCTTCGTCCGGAGGAGCCGCGGGCTCGGCCTTAGACAGGCAGTCTGACCGTTGCGAGGGTTCCCCGCCCGTCCCGCCGGTTTTCGACCGTCAGGCCGAGGCCGTTACGCTCCGCGATGCGGCGGGCGATGGCGAGCCCGAGCCCCGTGCCTTCGATGTCCGGCGGCGCGGCCCGAAAGAAGCGGTCGAAGAGGCGGCCCTCGCTTCCGGGTGGCAGCCCGCAGCCGGTGTCCAGAACCGTGACGACGCACGCACCGTCCCGGTTCATCAAGCGGACGTCGACCTGCCCGCCCGGCGGCGTGTAGCGCAAGGCGTTGTCGACCAAGTTTGCGAACAGGACGCGGACCTCGTCCTCCGACCCGCGGAGCGTCGCGGGCGCCTCGACATGCACACCCAGGTCGATGTCCTTACGCTGGGCGAGCACGACGTAATCGGCGACGCAGTCGAGCAGGAGTTGGCCGAGGTCCACGGATGCAGGACGGGCCTCGGCACCGTCGTCGAGCCGGGCTAGACGGAGCAGCTGTTCCACGAGCCGGTTCGCCCGCCGGACGCCACCTGCGAGCGCTTCGCCTCGGTCGTCACGCTCCCCTTGGAGGGAGTCGATCTGGATTTGCATCGCTGCCAGAGGCGTACGCAGCTCGTGCGCGGCGTCGGCGACGAACCGCTTCTGGGCGGCGAGGGCGGCCTGCAGGCGCAGGATGAGCCCGTTCATGGCCTCGACCAGCGGCACGAGTTCCGTCGGCACGCCGCGCGTCGGCAGGGGCCCTTGGGCTGCGGCGCCGCGACCGGCGAGGTCATGCACCAAGCCGTCGAGCCGCCCGAGCGCCCGGTTCATCGCCCAGCCGACGACGATCCACGACAGCGGGACGAGGAGCAGCAAGGGGGCCACGGCGCCGAGCGCCGCATTGCGCGCGAATTCGGCCCTCACGACGTCGCGCTGGGCGACCCGGACCGTCGTGGTGCCGTTGGCGGTCGTGTAGGTGCGCCAGAGCTCGCCGCCCATGACGATGTTCGCGTATCCCGTGCGGCCGGGGTGGCGGACGTCGACGCCGCGGTCGCCGCGCAGGACTTGCCCGTCCTTCCAGATGGTGACGGCGAGTTGGTCCTCCGGGTCCCGGTCGGCGGCGGGCGGCGCGTCCGCGTCCGGGAGCCCGGGACCCGCGTTGAGGGCGACCTGCCGCAACTGCCCGTCGAGGAAATCGGCCGCCTCGATCCGCGCGAGGGCATAGGCCGCGACCATCGCGGCTAAGCCGATTCCGGCGAGCAGGGCGGTCATCCAGCCGAGCGTCGTGCGGCGCAAGGAGGCGGCCCTCATGGCTTGGGCACCATCCAACCTGCGCCGCGGACGTTGAGGATCACGCCCTTTCCGACCTTGCGGCGGATCGTGAGGATGATCGCGTCCACGGCGTTGCTCTCGACCTCCTCGCCCCACCCGTAGATGCGCTCCTCGATCTGCGCCCGCGAGAGGATGCGCCCCGGTCGCTCCATGAGCGCGTACATGAGGGCGTATTCGCGCGCCGACAGGACCGCGACGGTACCGGCGTGGGACAGGACGTGGCTCTCCGGGTCGAGTTCGGTCTCGGCGGCCACGAGCCGCGCGCTCGCCCGCCCGGCTTGGCGGCGCAGGATGGCCCGCATCCGGGCGAGCAGCTCGCGCATCTCGAACGGCTTCACCAAGTAGTCGTCCGCCCCCAGGTCGAGCCCGGCGACGCGGCTTTCGAGGCCATCCCGCGCCGTGATGATAAGGACCGAGGTGTCTATCCCGGCCGCCCGGGCGGATCGAAGGACCCGGAGTCCGTCCCTGCCCGGCAGGCCGAGGTCGAGCAGCGCGAGCGTATGGCCACCGTTGAGCAAGGCGGTCTCGGCGGCGGCGCCGTCGCGCACCCAATCGACGGAATAGCCCTCGGCCGCGAGGCCCCGCGACAGCCCTTCGCCGATCATCCGGTCGTCCTCGATCAACAGCACGCGCATCGGTCGGTTCGTCCCGGTTCGAGCCGTTGCACCAAGAGGCGCGACAACGCCTACTCGCCCCCAGGCATCATCCTCGATAGGCTACCAACGCCGCCCCGGCGGCAATCAAGGCAACACCGAGCCAATTCGGCGCAAATAGACATTCGCCGAGGAGGACGACCCCGAAGATGGCCACCAGCACGACGCTGAGCTTATCGACCGGGGCGATGCGACTGGCCTCGCCGGGTTTGAGGGCGCGGAAGTAGCAGATCCATGAGCCACCGGTCGCGAGGCCCGACAGCACCAGGAACAGTTAGGTCCTAGCCGAGACCGACCCGACCGGTTGCCACTGGCCCGTGCCCATCAGGATGGCACTGAGGGCGAGGAGTATGACGGCCGCGCGGAAGAAGGTGGCGAAGTCGGAATTGATGCTCTCGATGCCAACTTGGCGAAGATCACAATTAGATCCGCAAAGGTGGCCGAAAGCATCGCCCACAACCGCCAGGGCCACAACAACCATATCACACCGCATTTTAATTTGGAATGATTTGGCGCGAAGCAGTTATATTGACCTCTGGCAGATCATCTAAAGTGGATGTACAGCAATCGATCAACTAATGGAGATGAATTTTCCATCGCTCGACGTGTAGTTCCCAACCCGCCCTGAAAGGCCATTGCCAAAACGGGGCGTCGATGACGAAGGCACGCTCGTGCCTGCCGCAAGCGATCCCCCCACACATCGGAATGAGACGTGTCGAGGTCCGCGTGGGCATGTGCGACGACGTCCGGGTCGGTTGTTAGCGAAGACGCGTTCAGACCAACCTCGGCTCCTCCAGTGACTTTATATTAGGATCGCCTAATTAGATAGGCGTGGCATTCTGAGACACGGACTGATGGACGCCGCTACGCCTACCGACCTGATACACCTGCAGGACAAAGCGGCCGACGCGGCGCGCCTGCTTCGCCTCCTCGCCAACGAGAAACGCCTGATGATCCTGTGCCTGCTGGTCGCTCGTGGCGAGATGGACGTGACGAGCCTCGCCGAAGCGGTCGAGCTCAGCCAATCGGCCCTGTCGCAGCACCTCGCCAAACTCCGTGAGGACGGGCTGGTCGCGTACCGCCGCGAGAGCCAGACGCTCCACTACCGGCTTGAGGATCCCCGCGCCGCCCGCGTGCTGGCGACGCTCAAGGATATCTTCTGCCCGGAACTCGGCTGACTGCATCAGGCGCGCAGGATCTCCGCCTCAAGCCCCGGACGGTCCGGCCGGTTGCGCAGCCGCAGGCTCAGCCCGCTCCGGCGGGACGCCATCTCGGCGATGGCGAGGCCGAGCCCGCTTCCGGTCGCGCTCTTGTGGCTTCCGCGGAAGAAGCGTGTCGTGACGTATGGCAGTTCCTCGGCGGGTATCCCCGGCCCCTCGTCCCGCACGACGACGCCCTCCCCACCGGGACGGGCCAGCCATTCCACCGTGCCGGCCTCCATGTGTTGCACGGCGTTCTCGTGCAGGTTCCGCACAGCCAGGCGCAGGCTCTCGGCATCGGCCCGCAGGGTGTAGCCGCGCAGCCCCGGGTCGATCAGCGTGCGGACCCCCGCGGGCATCCGCATGCCGTCGACGGTCTCGGCCACCAACGCGCCCACATCGACCTCCGCCAGGGTTGGCGTCTCCCCGGCGGCGTCGAGCCGGGCCGCGTCGAGCAGTTGGCGCACGAGACGGGTGGTCCGGTCCACGGCCGCCAGGATCTGGCGCAGCGCCGCCTTCGCCACGTCCGGGTCGGTGGTGGCCATGGCAACCTGGGCCTGGGTCTTCAGCCCGGCGAGCGGCGTGCGCAGCTCGTGCGCCGCGAAGGCCGTCACCTCCCGCTCGTGCCGGCGCGCCGCCTCGACCTTGAGGAACAGGCCGTTCAGGGCGTCGGCCAAGGGCCGGACCTCCGCGGGCGCCCGGCCCGCGTCGATGGCGCTCATGTCGTCGGCGTCCCGGCCCCCCAGATCGCGGGCCATCACGCGCAGGGGTCGCAGGCCCCGGCCGAGGCTCGCCCAGATCAGCATCCCGAGGAACGGCACGACCAAGAGCGAGGGGGTAACGAGGCCCATGATGAGGTCCGTGACGAGGCGCTCACGCAGGCCCAGGCGGTCGCCGACCATCACGCGCACGCCCTTCTCGGCATCCTCGACCGTGAACACCCGCCAGGTCTCGCCGTCGACCTCGCGCTCGGAGAAGCCGGCTGGCGCATCGGTCAGGCGCCGCTCCGGGGCCCCGCTCGACCGCGCGACCATGCGCCCGTCGAGGGACCAGATCTGGCAGGAGAGCTGTCGCTCGTAGGCCGTCGGCGCCGGGAAGGTGGACGGTGTTCCGTCGGGGGCCGTACCGCCCACCGCGCCCACGAGGGAGCCGACCATGCGCGCGGCTTCCTGCAGGCGATTGTCGAGGACCTGCTCCACTTGGCGCTTCGAGCCGAGGTAGATCCAGGCGACCGCGCTGAGCCAGATCAGCCCGGTCGCGAGGAGCAGGATCGCGAAGAGCCTGACGCGCAGGGATGTCATGCCGACGCCCTCATCCGGTAGCCGAGGCCGCGCACGGTCTCGATGGCCTGCTTGCCGATCTTGGCGCGCAGGTTGTGCACGTGGACCTCGACGGCGTTGCTCTCGACCTCCTCCTGCCAGCCGTAGAGGCGTTCCTCCAACTCGGCCTTGGAGCGGAGCACGTCCGGGCGTTCCATGAGGGCCGCCAGCACCATGACCTCGCGCCGGGACAGGCCGACCGGCACGCCATCGACCGTGACGGCAAGGCTGCCGGGATCGAGATGGATGCCCCCATGTTCTAGGGCGGCGGCGGCCCGCCCCGAGGCGCGGCGGACGACCGCGCGGATGCGGGCCGAGAGTTCGTCGAGGTCGAAGGGCTTGCCGAGATAGTCGTCGGCGCCGCCGTCGAGGCCGGCGATCCGGTCGGCCACCGCGTCGAGGGCCGTGAGCAGGACGACGGGCGTCCGGTCCTTCCGCCGGCGCAGGCCGCGCAGCACGTCGAGGCCGGAGCCGTCGGGGAGCATCAGGTCGAGCACGATGGCCGAGAACGCGCTCGTGTCCAGCGCCGCCTCGGCATCGGCGCAGGTGCCGACGCAATCGACCGTCGCCCCGCCGAGGCCGAGCCCCGCCCTAAGCCCGTCCGAGAGGATGTGATCGTCCTCGACGACGAGGATGCGCATGCGTGTCTCCCCCTGACCGTCCCTCATCCTGCGGGCCTGCCTTAAGCCTGGCTTAAGCTGCGTTTCGGACCCGCGGCGGGCCGATCCGGACCCCCTCCCATGCCGAAGCCCCTCGCACACCTCATCCTCGCCGCCCTGGTCTGGGCTGGCGCCGCGCCCTGGTCGCCGGGATGGTCCCAGGAGGGCGCCGCGCGGCAGACGTCTTTCACCCTCGTCGCGACCCGCGACGCGGATCTCGCCTTGCACCTGCGCTGGAGCATCGCGCCCGGCACCTATCTCTACCGCGACAGAATCCGCGCCGAGGCCGGTGCCGGCGCGGAGCTTCCCGTCAGCACGCCGCCCGCGGAAACCAAGGACGACCCGAACTTCGGGCCGACCGAGGTCTACCACGACTCAGTGGAGGCCATCGTGCCTGGCGCGGCGCTGGCCAGCCTGAGGGAGGTTCGGGTCATCTACCAGGGCTGCGCCGAGCGGGGCATCTGCTACCCGCCGGTCACGAAGCGGCTGGACCTCGCCTCCCTGGCGAGCGCCGGCGCATCACCGGCCGGCGGAGCCGCCCCCGCCGCCGAGCCGGCAGACGCGACGGTCGCCGACGCCCCCCGCCAGGAAGTCTTCCCCGCCGGACCGGCCGCCCTCCTCGTCGGCAACCTAGTCGGCGTCCTGGCGGGCATGTTCGGGCTCGGCCTCCTGCTGGCGTTCACCCCCTGCGTCCTGCCGATGGTGCCGATCCTGTCGGGCATGATCGTCCGCTCGGGCCAGGGCCTCACGCCGGGGCGGGGCCTGGCGCTGTCCGGAAGCTACGTCCTCGCCATGGCGGCGGCCTATGCCAGCCTCGGCGTCGCGGCGGCGTGGCTCGGCCGCAACCTGCAGGTCGCCCTCCAGACCCCGCTCGCCCTCGGCCTGATGGCCTCCGCCTTCATTGCGCTGGCCATGTCGATGTTCGGCCTGTTCGACCTGCAGCCGCCACGCTGGTGGCGGGACCGCTTCGGCGCCCCGGCGGCGCAGGGGGGATCGGTCGCCGGGGCCGCGTTCCTCGGCTTCAGCTCGGCCCTCGTCGTCGGGCCCTGCGTGACGCCGCCCCTCGCGGCCGCCCTGCTCTACGTCGCCCAGACGGGCAACGTCCTGCGCGGGGCGCTAGCCCTCTTCGCCCTCGGCCTCGGGATGGGCGCGCCGCTAATGCTCGTCGGCACGTTCGGCGCCGGCATCCTGCCCCGGTCCGGCCCGTGGCTGGTGCGGGCGAAGCAGGCTTTCGGCTTCGTCTTCCTCGCTCTCGCGGCCTCGCTCGTGACGCGCCTCCTTCCGGACGGGCTGTCGCTTCTCCTCTGGGCGGCATTGGCCATCGGCCTCGGACTGGCGCTCGCAGTGATCACCGCGAACGGTCGCCCGTCACTTGCCGGTCGTGTGGCAGGCTCGGTGGCCGTCGCCTATGGGGGGTTCCTCCTGCTGGGCGCCGCCACCGGCGCGGACGACCCGCTGCGGCCGCTTGCCGGCCTCGGCTCGTCACGACCTGACCACATCGCCGACACCCGCACGGTCACCTCCGTTCCGGATTTCGAGGCCGCCCTCCTTGCAGCCCGAGCCAAAGGCAAACCGGTGCTGGTCGAGTTCGCTGCCGACTGGTGCACCGTCTGCAGGACCAACGAGCGGACCGTCCTGGCGGACGCCGGCATCCGGGAGCGGCTCAAGGCCGTCTCGGTCATCCGGGCCGACATCACGCGCGACGACGACGCCACCCGCGCCCTGATGCGCCGCTTCGAGGTGGTCGGCCCGCCGACCCTCATCCTGATGCGTCCCGACGGCGCCGAGGTCGGCGAGGCCCGCACCGAGGGCGAGCTGACGGTCGAGGACCTGAAGCGCCGCCTCGCCCTCGTCGGCGCCTGAGCCATCCCCCTTCCGACACATCCAAGGAGACCGTCATGGACCGCAGGACCCTGCTCGCCCTTCTGCCCGCCGCAGCCCTCGCACGGCTGGCCGTCGGCCCCGCCCGCGCCGAAGGCATCGACCCGAACGCCATCCTCAACGACCCGGAGGCGCCGGTCTCGGGCAACCCGAAGGGCGACCTGACCATCGTCGCCTTCCTCGATTACAACTGCCCCTTCTGCAAGAAGGCCGAGCCCGACCTGCTCCGGCTGGTCAAGTCGGACGGTCGCATCCGCCTGGTCCACAAGGACTGGCCGATCCTCAGCGACGCCTCCGTCTACGGCGCCCAGCTCGCCCTCGCGGCGCGGTACCAGGGCCGCTACGACGACGTGCATCGCGCGCTGATGGGCATCCCTGGCCTCAAGATCCCGAAGAAGCGGATGCTGGAGGCGGTGTCCGCCTCGGGCGTCGACATGGCCAGCCTGGAGGCGGACCGGACGTCCCACCAGGGTGAGATCGCCGCCCTGCTCCAGCGCAACCTCGACCAGGCCGACGCACTCGGCCTGCAGGGGACGCCGGTCTTCCTGATCGGCCCGCTGAAGGTCGCGGCCGCCCTCGACTACGAAGGCTTCAAGCAGGCGGTCGCCCAGGCGCGCGCCAGAGGCCGCTCGTGATGCGGCCGGTCTTGCGCCTCCCGGCGCTTCTCTCGCTCGCCGCGGCGCTAGGTGCTTGCTCGGCATCGATGGGCGCCCCAGGCCCGGTTGCAGAGGCGGGACCGCGCCTTCCGGCCGATGCCGTCCGTCGCTACGCGGCCATCACCGACGAGCCGTTCCCGGTCGATGCTGTCGAGCCACGCGACCTGAAGGCCCGCAATGTCCGCCAAGTCGTCGACTATCCGACCAGGCAGCCGCCCGGCACCCTGGTGGTCGATCCCTACCGGCGCTTCCTCTACCTCGTCATGGAGGGCGGCAAGGCGATGCGCTACGGGGTCGGGGTGGGCAAGGCCGGCTTCGAGTTCACCGGGGAGGCGACGGTCGCCCGCAAGGCGTCCTGGCCGCGCTGGACGCCGACCCCCGACATGCTTCGCCGGGACCCTGAGCGGAACGGGCGCTGGGCCGGCGGTATGCCGGGCGGCGCGCGCAATCCCCTCGGGGCCCGCGCGCTCTACCTGTTCAAGGACGGCAAGGACACGCTCTACCGCATCCACGGCACCACCGAGCCGTGGAGCATCGGCGAGGCGGTGTCATCGGGATGCATCCGCATGCTGAACCAGGACGTGATCGACCTGCACCGCCGCGTACCCACGGGCACGAAGGTCGTCGTGCTCGGGTCGCACGGCACCGCCCAGGCCGCGCGGCCGGCAGCGCCGGAGACGACCGGCAGCCTCGACCGTGCGCGCCTCGACGACCTTACCCGCGGCGCCCCGGAGGCGCCCGAACCCCTGACGGACGACGGAGTGGCGAATGACGACGGTCTTTAAGAGCCTGATGCTTGCGGTCGTCCTCGCGATGATGGGCATCGGGACGGTCCGTGCCGGCTCGGAGGCGCCGGCCGGCTACTACGCGGACCAGAAGGTGGTCTACCATAACGGCGGAGGCGGCCCGGACGGAGCAGCCTACTTCAAGCGCCTGCTGGCCAACCTGCGCAACCACGTCGAGGCCGTGGGCAAGGCGCATGTCGAGATCCGCGTGGTAAGCCTCGGCGACGGGATCGGCCTCTTCCAGTCGGCCGCGAACGACAAGGAACTCGCCGGCCGCGTCGACGCCCTCAAGGGAATGGGCGTCCGGTTCCTGGTCTGCGCCAACACACTGCGCGAGCGAAAGATCGACCGCACCACCCTGTACGGCGTCGGCGAGGACGACCTCGTGCCAAGCGGCGTCGCCGAACTGGCACGCCTGCAGGGCATAGGGTTCGCCTACATCCATCCGTAACGGTCAAAAAACTGATGCTTGGAACCTGTGCGCGGGGCCCGCTCAGGGTGGAGGCTGTGTGAAAACGCTGCGGTTCTGATAGTCTCCGCGTGACGGTGGAGGCTTGTATGACGCGGTTCGTGCGTGGTTCGGATCGTCACCAGATCGCACTTCTGCCGCATCGCCTGGACGATTACGTGTCTGAGGACAATTCTGTTCGCGTCGTCGATGCGTTCGTGGATGAACTCGATCTTGCGGGCCTTGGTTTTGCTGGTGTGATGCCGGCCGCGACGGGCAGGCCCGGCTATCATCCCGCGACACTGCTGAAGCTCTACCTCTACGGCTACCTCAATCAAGTCGCCTCCAGCCGCCGCCTGGAGCGTGAGGCCGGCCGCAACGTCGAGGTGATGTGGCTGACCGGCCGGCTCGCCCCCGACTTCAAGACCATCGCCGGCTTCCGACGCGACAACGGCCCAGCGATACAGGCTGCCTGCCGCCAGTTCGTGATCCTGTGCCGCCAACTCGGCCTCCTGGCCGGCGGTGTCGTGGCTCTCGACGGCAGCCGCTTCAAAGCGGTGAACACGCGCGATCGCAACTTCACCCCGGCGGCGGTCCGGCGCCGCATCGAGCAGGTCGAAGCGAGCATCGCGCGCTATCTCGCCGCCCTCGACACCGCCGACCGCCAGGAGGACGAGGTCGCATGCGCACGCAAGGTGCGCATCGCGGAGCGTCTGGATGCTTTGCGGACGCGAATGCGCGAACTGCAGGCGATGGAGAGGCTCGTCGAAGCTGCGCCTGATCGGCAGATCTCGCTGGCCGATCCGGACGCGCGGGCGATGGCCACGAGCGGCAAGGGCACAGGGATGGTTGGCTACAACGTTCAGGCGGTCGTCGACACCGAGCATCATCTGATCGTCGCGCACGAGGTGACAAACATCGGGCACGACCGCACCCAGCTGGCGCACATGAGCCGCCAGGGGCAGGCAGCAACCGGGCATGGAGCGCTCAGCGTGCTGGCGGACCGCGGCTACTTCTCGGGCGAGGAGATCCTGGCCTGTGAGCAGGTCGGCATCTCGGTGACGCTGCCCAGGCCGCTGACCTCGGGCGCCAAGGCGGAGGGGCGCTTCGGCAAGCAGGACTTCGTCTACGAGCCGGAGGCGGATGCCTACCGGTGTCCAGCCGGCGAGCGGCTTTCCTATCGCTACACCAACGTGGAGGGTGGACTGACGCTACGCCGCTACTGGACGACGGCCTGTCAGGGCTGCGCGATCAAGGCGCATTGCACGCCGGCCAAGAAGCGGCGGGTGACGCGTCGGGAGCACGAGGCGGTGCTGGAAGCCGTGCAGCGCCGGCTCGACAAGGATCCCCACGCGATGCGTACGCGCCGCCAGACGGTCGAGCACGTGTTCAGGACGCTCAAGGGCTGGATGGGAGCGACCCACTTCCGGATGCGGCGGTTGCGGAACGTGGCGACCGAGATGAGCCTGCAGGTCCTGGCCTACAATCTGAAGCGGGTGATGGCGATCCTCGGCACCGGACCACTTCTAAGCGCCCTCCGGGCGTGACAGCACGCGGCACAGCGCGCGCCATCACCGCTCCGAACCGGCACGCAGAAACACGTTCTCACACAGCCTCGCTGGGAAGCAGCTTGGCTGCTTTCAGTCGCAAAACGTTCTAAAGCGGACCTAGGATGAACCGCCGTCTCCGGATGGACGGCCCAACCCATCTCAGGGTCGAAGTTCGTTAAAGCCGGATGCCGACTTCATCAGAGGCGATGCGACCGGCGCGGAAGTGCTTTGTCTCGGGGACAGCGAGATTCACGATCGCAAAGCCCCAATCACGCGACGTCTCGTACTGGTCCGGCATGGCCAGAGCGTAGCCAACCAATTCGGTCTATTCACGGAATTGCTGGACTCGCCCTTGACCGAGGAGGGCCTGATGGAAGCCGAGGCAGCCAGACGGCGTTTGGCCAAGCGCAGCTGGCGCTTTTCCGATGCCTTCACCTCGACGCTGACGCGGGCCGTCGTGAGCGGCTGGCTTATCATCGATGCGCTCGGGCAACCCGGCTTAATCCCCAACGCTTCGCCGCGCTCGACGAGCGGGACTAAGACGACCGACAAGACCACCGCCGATGCGCGCTGGGGGGCGGAGCGGATCAAGACCTGGCGCTGCTCCTACGCCGAGACGCCGCCGAACGGTGAGATCCTGCGCGATACCGTCGCCCGCATCGTGCCATGCTACCTCCGATCCATCCTACCCGCGATCATGGGCAGGGACGTGCTCGTCGTCGCCCATGGTAATTGCCTACGGGCCCTCGTTATGGCGCTCGAAGACCTCAGCCCGGCGGAGGTCGAGCACCTCGAACTCGCGACGGGCTCCGTCAGGATCTATGAGTTTGCCGCGGACATGACGATCAAGGCCCGCTGCATCGACGGCTGAATGCGCCTGTCGGCCCCCAAAATGGATCTCCGCGGGCCGCGAAAGGAGCCTCATTCATCTATTTCATTGATGATAAGCATCTAATCATTCCGTTGGATTGAATGAAAGGGCAATGGGACTCTCCGGCATCACATCGGAGCCATCCATGTCCGCCCCCAGACTTGTCTCCCACCCTCGATCGATGCGTGCTCTGGCCGGCACGAGAGCTATCCTTCCGGGACTGAGCCTCTGCGTGGCGGTAACCGCCGCAGCGGTCGGCTTCGAGGCCGTCGAGACGCATTTGTTCGGTCGCGCTTGGCTCGAAGCCCTGGTGCTGGCGATCCTACTCGGGAGCGCGATCCGCACCGCCTGGACCCCGTCGCAGCGTTTCTTTCCCGGCATCGCCTTCGGGGCCAAGACCGTGCTGGAGATCGCGGTCGTACTGCTCGGCGCGTCGCTCAGCCTCGCGACGATCCTCGCCGCCGGCCCGGGCCTGCTCTTCGGCATCGCGGGCGTCGTCGTGGTCGCGATCCTGTCGAGCTACGGCATCGGCCGGGCGCTCGGGCTGCATTCGCGAATGGCAATCCTCGTCGCCTGCGGCAACTCGATCTGCGGCAACTCGGCGATCGCCGCCACCGCCCCGGTGATCGGCGCCGACGGCGAGGACGTCGCCGCCTCCATCGCCTTCACCGCGGTCCTGGGCGTGCTGGTGGTGCTCGGCCTGCCGCTGCTGGTGCCGCTGCTCGGCCTGTCGCCGATGCAGTACGGCGTGCTTGCCGGCCTCACCGTCTACGCCGTGCCGCAGGTCCTCGCCGCCACCGCGCCGGTCGCGGCGCTCAGCGTCCAGGTCGGAACCCTGGTGAAGCTCGTCCGGGTGCTGATGCTCGGGCCGGTCGTTCTGATGCTCTCGCTCGGTGCGAGCTCGCTGCGCGAGGAGACCGACGAGGCCGCGCCTGCCGTCACCGCCGGCGACCGCCCGGCCCGCGGTGGCCTCGCGATCCAGCGCCTGGTGCCGTGGTTCATCCTCGCCTTCCTGGCGCTCGCGGGACTTCGCTCGGCCGGGCTGATCCCGCAGATCGCCCTCGCGCCGATGTCGGAGACCGCCAACGTGCTGACCGTGGTCTCGATGGCGGCGCTCGGCCTCGGGGTCGACGTGCGCAGCGTCGCCAAGGCCGGGGCGCGGGTGACCCTCGCTGTGGTCGCCTCGCTCCTTGCCCTCGGCGCCGTCAGCCTCGGCCTGATCCATGTGCTCGGCCTCGTCTGATCCGCGCTATGGCATCGATCCGACCCCTTGATGGAAGTACTGCCGTGGCACGTTCGTCCCAATCTTCATCCGAGGCAGTCGCGCAGGCGACGGCATGGTTGATGGGTCCGGGGCGCGAAACGGCCGACGCGGCTGCCCTTCTCGATGGGTTCAGTGCGTGCCTCTCGGGGCTCGGCCTGCCGCTAGCCCGCGCCACCACCCACGCGCCGACCCTGCATCCGTCGTTCCGGTGGGTGATGCGCGTCTGGCATCCAGGAGCGTCGAGCCTAGCTGTGCGCCGTCGCCACGGCATCGAGACAACGCCGATCTTTCACGGCAACACCGTCGAGCACGTGGTCGAGACGCGGACCCCATTCCAATGCCGTCTCGACGGAGATGGGCCGCTGCCGTTTCCCGTGCTTGGCGAGCTTCGCAACGAGGGTCTGACCGACTACCTCATCGCGCCGCTGCGCGCCGCGCGTGGACGCATGGGTGCCGCCTCCTGGGCGACAGTGAGACCGGGCGGGTTCACGCCGATCGAGATCGACACGTTGCTGGCGCTTATCGAGCCGTTCTCGCTGCTGTTCGAGATCAAGGCGCTCGACGACATGCTCGGCGCGGTCCTGAGCGCCTATGTCGGGCGCGACCCGGCGCGGCAAATCCTGGCCGGCACAGTTCGGCGCGGCGACGTACGCCTCATGCGGGCCGCGATGATGCTGACCGACCTGCGTGGGTTCGGCGAACTATCCGACCGGCAAAGCCCCGATCGTGTCGTGGCCGCCCTCAACCGGATGTTCGACGCCATCGTGCCAGCCGTCGAGGAAGAAGGCGGCGAGGTGCTGAAGTATATCGGCGACGGGCTACTGGCCGTGTTCGATGCCGATCGCGACGAGGCCGAAGCGCGCCGTGCCGCCTTGCGTGCCGCCGAGGCCGCACTCGATGCGCTTGCGACTTTGCGCGACGGCCATAGACCCGCCTTCGAGGTCGGTGTCGCACTTCATGTCGGAGAAGTCACCTACGGCAATATCGGCGGCGGCGACCGGGTCGATTTCACGGCGATCGGCCGAGATCTGAATGTGCTCGCCCGTGTCGAGCGCCTGTGCAAGACATATGATACCCCGCTCATCGCCACCGACACCTTCCTCGACGGCCTCGCGCATTCCCTCGAACCGCTCGGCACCGTCGCCCTGCGCGGTTTCGCCGAACGTCACGCCCTGTTCGGGCATCGCAGGACCACGGCAGTTGAAGCACCGGCGGCCCGACGTTGAAACAGCATCAAGCACCACTGGGGCGGAGATCGAAAATTTCCACATCATCGCTTTGAGAGATCGTTCGCATCACAAAAGACCGTTAGTGGGAATAAATCGCATCCCGTAGCATCTCCCTGGTCGCGAGGTACCGCGGCGGGCTTGGTGCCCTCGAACGCATCGACGCCGACATTCTTCAAGGGGGGAGAGACCATGCACGGACTGGACAGACCGACGAACCGCCGCCTCGTGTTGGGTGGACTCGGGCTCGGCAGCCTTGGAGCCGCGCTGCCGGCCGGGGCCAAGGGCACTGTGAGGCTTCCTCTGCCGGGCGGCCCGGACGAGCGGGCGTTGACCACCGCCTTTCCTGGCAAGGGCGAGATGATCCTGCAGCGCACCCATCCTCCGCTACTGGAAACGCCGTTTTCGGTGTTCGACGAGGGCGTGTTCACTCCCAACGACCGCTTCTACGTGCGCTGGCACTGGGCCTCGATCCCGACCGAGGTCGATGCCGGCACCTTCCGTCTGAAGGTCCACGGTCATGTCGAAAAGGAGCTCTCGCTCTCCCTCGATGCCATCGCCGGCCTGCCGCGCTTCGAGATCGCCGCGGTCAACCAATGCTCGGGCAACTCCCGCGGGTTGTTCGAGCCGCGGGTGCCCGGCGCGCAATGGGCGAACGGCTCGATGGGCAACGCCCGCTGGACCGGGGTGCGCCTCAAGGACGTGCTCGAAAAGGCCGGCGTGAAGGCCGGTGCCGTACAGGTGCGCTTCAGCGGTCTCGACGAGCCGGTCGTGGGCGACGCGCCGGACTTCAAGAAGTCGCTCGATCTCGACCACGCCAACGATGGCGAGGTGATGATCGCCTACGCGATGAACGGCGAGCAATTGCCGCTTCTCAACGGCTTTCCGCTCCGCCTCGTGGTGCCGGGCTGGTACTCGACCTACTGGGTCAAGATGTTGTCGGACATCGAGGTGCTGGACAAGCCCGACGACCAGTACTGGATGAAGACCGCCTATCGTATCCCGGACGTCCCGGGCGCCAACATCAAGCCCGGCCAGACCGGCTTCAAGACGGTGCCGATCAACAAGATGGTACCGCGCTCGTTCGTCACCAATCTGCAGGACGGCGCCAAGGTCGCGGCCGGAACGCCGTTGGCCGTACGCGGCATCGCCTTCGGCGGCGATTGCGGGGTGAAGGCGGTCGAGTTCTCCGGAGACGGCGGGGCGACGTGGCTTCCAGCACAGCTCGGCGCGGACGAGGGCCCCTACAGCTTCCGCCGCTTCGAGGGCAGCCTGCCGGCGTTGGCCGCCGGCACCCACACGGTGAAGGTCCGCTGCACCAATACCAACGGCGTCGCGCAGCCCACGGACCGGGTCTGGAACGGGGCTGGCTTCATGCAGAACGGTATCGAGACCGTGTCCTTCCAGGCCGCTTGAGGAGAACAGCCATGACCCCGATCCGCTCTGCGGCACTCAGCGTCGCGCTCATACTGTCTCCCCTGGTGGCGGTCGCCGCCCCGGCTCCCGAGCCGATGCGCTTCACCTCGCAATCGATCGAGATGCCGACCTCCGACCGGATCTTCCCCGACGGGCCGGGGGCGGAGGCGGTCAACAACAACTGCCTCGCCTGCCACTCGACCGGGATGGTGTTGACCCAGCCCAAGCTCTCGAAGGCGCAGTGGACCGAGACCGTGAACAAGATGATCCACGTCTACAAGGCGCCAGTCGATCAGGCCGACGTGCAGACCATCGTCGACTACCTCACGGCGTTGAAGCCGACGCCCTGAACCCCCGAAACCCGAGGCCGCCGCGTTTTTTCGCCGGCCTTGGGGAATAGACCGCTCTCGCTGGCATCTCCTTGAGGCGATGCATGGCCGGACCGGTCCTGCACGACGCAATTCGATTTCGAACCCGCCCGCATGGCTGGCCCCGGCCGCTGAACGAGCGCGCATGCCCGAGAGACCCGCTCCATGACCCATATCCGCACCAGCCTCCGCGCCCTCCTCGCCGGAGCTGCCTTGCTTCTCGCCCAGGGCCAGCCCGGGTCCGCCGCCGGTTTCGACGGCGCGATCAAGAACAACGCCTTGGCGCTGAACGCTGCCGGGACCGTCGCCGCGGTGTCGAACAGCGAGGAGAGCGCCGTCGTCGTCTACGACGTCGCTAAAGGCACGGTCCTGCGCCGCCTCGACGGCTTCGTCACGCTCCGTAACATCGTGTTCGCACCGGACGGCGCCCGCTTCTACGTCTCCGACAGCGGCACCGGCCGGATCACGGTCTACGAGACCGCCACCGGCAAGGAAGCCGGCGTTCTCGCCGCCGGGCCCGGGGCCTTCGGCACCGTGCTCTCGGCCGACGGGGGCAAGCTCTACGTCAACAACGAGGCCGCGAGCACGCTGACCGTGTTCGACACCAAGACCATGCTCGCGGAGGCCGTGATCCCAGGCTTCGCGCAACCGCGCCAGGGCGTGAAGCTGTCGCCCGACGGCAAGACCGTGTTCGTGACGAACTTCCTCGGCGACAAGATCACGTTGGTCGATACCGCCACCAACAAGATCACCGGCGAGATCGCTGGGTTCGACAAGCTGCGCGCCATTTCGATCACCAAGGACGGAAAGACGCTGTTTGCCGCCAACAGCGGCCGCAATACTATCGGTGTGGTCGATGTCGCCGCCCGCAAGGTCACCTCCGAGGTGGAGGTGGGCAAGGACCCCTACGGAGCCGCGCTGACACCGGACGGTCGCTTCGTCTATTCCGGCAACCTCAAGGACAACTCACTCTCGGTGATCGACACCGGCACCCTCAAGGTCGTCGCCACGGTGACCGGCCTGAACGAGCCGCGCCAGGCGATCGCGTTCTCGGCCGACAACGCCTACGCCTACGTCCTCAACCGCGATCTCAGCGTCGCCGTGGTCGATCGCGCGAAGAATGCGGTGGTCTCGACAATGAAGCCCTGAGGCGACGCGCGCCGGGGGCCTTATCGACCCCCGGCGCGTTCTCGTCGTCGACATGCCACGTACGCAGGACAAAGACCCCATGCTCGGCCTGTTCCAACGCAAGGACCGCCTCATCGTCCACGGAAAGGCGCCCTACAACGCCGAGCCGCCGCTCGATCGCCTGCGGGCGGCGTTCCTCACCGACCAGGCCGACTTCTACGTCCGCAGCCACGGCGACATCCCGGACCTCGACGCCGACGGCTACCGCCTGACCGTCGACGGGATGGTCGCCATGCCGCTCGAACTCTCCCTCGCGGAACTCAAGGCGCGCTTTGCGCAAGCCACCGTCACGGCGGTGATGCAATGCGCCGGCAACAGACGGGCCGACATGCTGGCGGTGGCGCCTGTCTCCGGCGACCCGTGGGCGCCTGGTGCCATCGGCAACGCGGAATGGACCGGCGTGCGGCTCGCCGAGGTGCTGCGCGCGGCCGGCATCGATGCAGATGAAGAGCGCTACGTCGCTTTCGAGAGCCACGACCGGATCGCGGACACGGACACGCGCTTCGGCGCCTCGATCCCGCTCGCCAAGGCGCTGGCCCCCGAGACGCTGCTTGCCTTCGCGATGAACGGCGAGCATCTCGCCCCCGAGCACGGCCATCCGTTGCGTGTGGTGGTGCCGGGATTTGCCGGCATCCGCAGCCCGAAATGGCTCGCCCGGATCACGGTGCAGGACCGGCCCTCCGACAACCCCATGCAGGCCGACGACTACAAGCTGTTTCCGCCCGACGTGACGGCCGAGACCGCCGACCCGGCCCACGGCATCACCATCGAGGCGATGCCGCTCAACAGCGCGATCTGCGAGCCCGCCCGCGGCGCGTCCCTGACGGCCGGCCGGCACGCGATCCGCGGCTACGCCATCGCCAGCGACCGCGCGGTCGCCCGCGTCGACGTCTCGACGGATGGCGGCCGTAGCTGGGCGCAGGCCCGGATCGAGCGCGATGCCGACGCGCCCTACGCCTGGACGTTCTGGGAGATCGAGCGCGAGTTGACGACGGGCGAGCACGAGCTCGCAGTGCGGGCCTGGGATTCCGCCGGCCAGACCCAGCCGGCCGCCCCCGACGATACCTGGAACTACAAGGGCTACCTCAGCGCCGCCTGGCACCGGGTGCGGGTGACCGTCGCTTGACCCTCACGCCCAGAGCAGGGCGGTGGCCGCGAGGCCCGCGATCGCGATCAGCAGGGCCGCGATCCCGATGGTGAGGAGGCGCGGCATCATCGGGATCTCGGAATGGGCGAGTCGCGCCCGGATCGCCCGGTCCCGCCACACGGCGCCGGCGAACGAGGTGAGCGCGCAGGCGATCAGCGTCAGCGACAGCACCTTCAGCGGCCAGACCGCCAGCACTTCCCGCAGGAAGCGCTGCGCGGCAAGGCCGATGCCGAGGAACGCGAGCCCGGTGCGAAGCCACGCGACGAAGGTGCGCGCGGCCGCCAGCACGGTCCGGTCCTCGGCGAGCCTCACCCGCGGGGCGTTGGGGGGCATGGGTTTCGCGTCCTCGCTCATCCCGCATCCGCCGTCGCGATCAGGTCGAGCAACGCGTCGGCGGCCCGGCTGCGGTAGCGCTCCTTGTGGCGCAGCACCCGGAACGGCCGGCTCGGCAGGGCGAACGCCGCCCGCACCAGGGTCCCGGTTCGAAGCGCTGCGGCGACCACGGTCTCGGACAGGACGGCGGCCCCGCCCCCGGCCTCGACGGCGGCGCGTACAGCCTCGTTCGAGGGCAGTTCGAGCGTGACCCGGAGTTGGCCTAGGGCGAGGCCGGCCTCCGTGAGCGCAGCCTCGAAGGCGGAGCGGGTTCCCGATCCCGCCTCGCGCAGCACCCAGTCGGCCCCGGCGAGGTCTTCGGGTGCGAGGGCGGTCGCCCCGGCGAAGGGATGGTTTGGGGCGACCACGAGGACGAGTTTGTCCTGGGCGATGGTCGTGCTTGCGAGCGTCGGGTCGTCCAGCGCCCCCTCGACAAAGCCGAGTTCGGCCTGCCCCGCGCGCACCGCGTCGGCGGCGTCGGTGGTGTTGCCCACCGCCAAGCGGATAGCGATCTCAGGGTAGGCCCGGCGGAAGGCGACGAGGTGGCGAGGCAGCCAGTCGCTGGCGATGGTCTGGCTGGCAAAAAGCGCCAGCGTCCCACGCCGCATGCCGCTGAGGTCGGCGAGCACCAGTTCGGCGGCCTCGGCGCGGGCGAGCACGGCGCGGGCCTCGACGAGGAACACACGCCCCGCCTCGGTCAGCTCGATCCCGCGGCCAACCCGGTGAAACAGCTTGGCCGCGTGCCGCCCCTCGATGTTGGCGATCGCCGTGCTGACCGCCGATTGGACGAGGTTCAGCGCCTCGGCAGCCCGGGTCACGTGCTGCCGCTCCGCCACGGCCACGAAAATGCGGAGCTGGTCGAGGGTCATGGCTGCCGACGATCCGGCGCGAGGCCGCGGACGTGCGCATCGACCGCCTGCGCGACGGTGAGCAGCCGGGCCTCGTCGGTGCGGCCGGTGACGACGTAGGACATGCCGCCATCGACCCAGGAGAAGGCAGCGATGTCGCCCTCTCGGGCGAAGCGGAAGAGCGTCCTCCCATCGCCGTTTCCGACGCGGCTGTAGAGCGTCAGGCGGGTTCCGCGATCGTCGTCGTACATCAGCATCGCCGCGGATTCGGTGCCGGCCGGCAGCAACCGCCCGCCCATCAGGCGAAACCCTTGCGCCGCGAGATCGGGGGCCGCGACCGCATGACCGAGGCGCTTCGAGAGCCACGTCACGAGGTGGGGCTTCTCGTCAGCGCGCACCTCCACCGGATGCACCACTTCGACCACGAAGGTGCGAAAGGCCGCGACCGCGTCCTGCGTCGCCGGTGCCTCCGCCACCATCGCCGTCGCGGGCCCGCCGAGCAGGGCATGGCCGACCCAGCCGCCGGCACCGCCGAGCGTGAGGCAGAGCACGGCTGCAGCCGCCATGGGGAACCAGCCCGCGCCGACCAACCGATGTCGCGGGCGAATGTTGGCAACCCGGAGCCGCGCTGGGATTGCCTCCTCGGCGGTCGGCGCGAGGCGAGCACGCAGGCGCTCGCGCAGGGCGCGATCCGCCGAGACCTCGGCCGCACGCGCGGGGTTTCCTTTGAGCCATGCCTCGACCAGCGCCAGCCGCTCCGGTTCGAGGCGGCCGTCGATCAGGCCGTGCAGGTCGTCCTCGCCGACCGGGCGTGGATCCCCGCTCATTTCACCCTCCTCAAGACGCTAGTCCGGCCAGTTTCCAGAAAACTTCGCATCCGCGTCCGCGCCCGACTCAACCGCGACATCACCGTGCCCAGCGGTACCCCGAGCACCTGGGCCGCCTCGGCATAAGACAGATCCTCCACCGCCACGAGGAGCAGCACCGAGCGCTGTTCCTCGGGCAGGGTGTCGAGCCCGGCGAGTACGTCGCGAGCTCCCATCGCGGCTTCCGGGTCAATACCCGGATCGGGCACCTGCTCCAGTGATTCCGCGCCGACATCGACGCCGCGCCGGCCCCGGCGCCGGACGGCGCCGAGGAACAGGTTGCGCTCGATCGTGAACAGCCACGCCCGGAAGTCGCCGTCGCGGCGACGTCCGGACCAGGCGGACAATGCCCGTTCCAGCGTGTCCTGGACGAGGTCGTCGGCCGCCTCGCGGTCCCGCAACAGCGCGACGGCGTAGCGCCGCAAAGCCGGGATCTGCGGTTCGATGAGGTAGGCGATGTCGTCCAACGACGTTTCTCGGTTAAAGAGGACCGATCCAGGCATTCACCGATCAAGGCTTAGCGATGTGCCAAGCGCCGTTGAGGAAGCCGTCGCCGGTGATGTCACCCGGCTTGGTGTCCTTGGCGAAGGTGTAAAGCGGCTTGCCCTTGTAGGCCCCCTGCATCGTGCCGTCGTCCCGCGTCACTATCGTCCAGTCACCGCTGACGGCCGAGCCGGAGGCGGCCATCAGGGCCGGCCAGTTGGCGGCGCACGGGCCGTTGCACATCGACTTGCCGCCCATGTCCTTGTCGAAGGTGTAGAGGGTCATGCTCCTGGCATCGACCAGGGCCGGCCCCTTGGCGGTCTGGGCCGTCATGGCTGGCGCGGCGGCCTGAGCGGCCACGGCGCAGAAGGCGATGGCCGCAAAGGCGGCGCGGATCAGCAGATTGCGCATGGGTGAAGTCTCCCGCGGTCGAGCATTACCGCATCGGGAGGGATGTCGAACGGGCCCTTCTATTCCGCTGACAGACGAAAAAATGGTCACGCCAGCGTGACCGTCGACTCGTCCTCAATCACGGCATACGGCCGACACTTAGGAGCAGTCAGAGGACTAATGCGGTGGTGTCACCGTTTTGAAAGGCGTAGATCCGAGATCATGCCCTCGCAAGGCGAGATCGACTGCAACGGCTGCTTTCGAGAGATACGTTGGCTTGCTCTTACGGCGAGGTTGGGTCGATAGCGGCAAGTCCGCTCGGGATGGTTTCCAGCCGGTCCGCTTTTGATCGGAGAAGCATCGAAGGGGACACCCACTCCGCGCCCGCTTCCGATTGTCCTCGGATCTTCAAAGGAGATGCTCTCTCACACCGGAGCATCGAGCATGTCGAGAACCGGACAGGCAGGCGTCGGCGCGCCGCTGCACTGGTTGATCGTATCGCTCAGGATGCGCTCAAGCCGCGCGAGATGGGCAAGTTTGGCGCGAACCTCGGACAGATGCGCACTGGCAATCTCCAGAACCTCGGCACAGGAACGGTGACCGGGCTCGGCCAACGTCAGCAAGGTGCGGATGTCCTCGATCCCGAAGCCCAACGCGCGAGCGTGACGGATGAACGCCAAACGCTGGACGTGGGCCGGATCGTAAGCACGGTGGCCCCCCCCAGTGCGAGCAGGCGGTGGCATGAGCCCGATGCGCTCGTAGTAGCGGACCGTCTCCAGATTGACCCCAGCCGCCGCCGCGATTTGCCCGATGGAGAGACCGCGCGAACTCGTGACCATTTCTCTCTTGATCCCGTAGTGGCTACGGGATGCAGAGTGGCATGACCATGATCGACACACCATCCGTAGCGGCTCCTGCGAGGCCTGCCCCACATCCGCGGGATAGCCTGCCTGCTCCCTCAGGAAGCTGGTTAGCCGGGCTGGGTGCAGTCGCCGGACTGGGGGCGCTGGCGGCATCGTCCTGCTGCGCTCTGCCGGTGGCGCTCGCCGGTCTCGGCGCAACGGGGGCCGTATTCGGCGGGTTGGCGATGTTGGCGAGCATCCGGCCGGTCCTGCTCGGCGGTGCAGCATTGGCCCTCCTCGTGGGCTGGGGGCTGTTCCTCCGCCGCCGGGCGACGGCCTGCGACATGGCTGGTCCATGTACAAGTACCGGACCATCAAGGCGCACGGCTGCCTCGCTCGGGATCGGGACGGCGCTGGTTACCCTTGCGCTTGTGTGGGAACCCTACCTTGAGCCCGTAGTGCTCAGGGCCATGCAGTAAAGTAGATGCAGCTTCAGTCCACTCTCACCTGTCCACACTGCGGCCATCAGGCGACAGAAACGATGCCGACCGACGCCTGCCGGTTCTTCTACGAGTGCACTGGCTGTGGCACCCTCCTGCGTCCGAATGCAGGCGACTGCTGCGTGTTCTGCTCCTTCGGTGACGTACCGTGTCCGCCGATCCAAGAAGCTTGCGAGAGCGGCCAGCCTGCAAGCTGCTGTTCGGGAACATAGCGACCCGCCCAGCCGAACATAGCCAATTCTTGCCCTAGCAGAAGTTGTGGGACAACCAAAGAACGACTGGTTTCGGGAAACGATAAGCGTGTTGCGAGCGGCTGGCGTGGGTCGGGAGCAGACCCTCAAGGCTGGAACCAAACGGAAGGTTTCGACCCCTGGCGCGGGGCGAGACGAACCCGTCTCCCTGTCTATCGTTCAAGCCTGGCCGCCATGAGCGCATGGCTGGCCCGGCTGTCGTGATCGCCCGGTCCGGGTCCGATGGGGCCGAAATCGCCACGGAGCGCCTTCAGGGCGTTGCGCTCGATCTCGATCTCCCGGGCCGTGCGGAAGCCGAGCCGTCGGAGCACCGGCAACGGCGGGCACCAGCCCTGGACGGCGTGCTGGAGCAGGAAGGCGGTCACCGCCAGCGGCAAGGCGAGCCACCGCCGGTCCGTGGTCATGCCCAGCAACGTCCCGGTGAGTGCCAGAGTCGCGGCGTTGGCCTCCAGCGTCCGTTCAATGTCCCATTCCACGTCGAGCTCGCACAGCCGACGGCCGATGGCCTGCGGGTGCTCGGCATGCCAGCGAACGCTCGCATCGAGCTCGGCAGCGATGCGTCGGTTGTCCCGCGCACCCGTGTGAAGCGAAACCCGCTGCGCAGTTCCAGCCACCATCGAATGCCTCCCTCTTGCAATTAAATTAGAAGTGGCTAATTTAGAACTATCTAATTCAAAGCGGCCGGCAGCGATTCGTCCGGCCTCAGGTCAACCTGGCAAGCGCCTTGGGGATCGAGCGCAAGTCGAAGGTTCACCTCAGCCGCATCTCCGGAGGGATGTCGATGGATGGCTTCACGCCACTGAGCGCCACGGTCGGCGGTGCCATGATCGGTGCCTCCGCGGCTCTGTTCCTGCTTCTAAACGGAAGGATCGCCGGCATCAGCGGCATCCTCGGCGGACTGCTCGCGCCGCCTTCGCGAGAGACTGGCTGGCGCGCCGCCTTCGTGGCTGGCCTTATCTTGGCGCCTCTCGCCTACGCCGGCCTGGGGGGCAGCCTTCCGCCGGTGACTATCGGCGCGTCGTTCCCGCTCCTGATCCTCGCGGGCCTGTTGGTCGGGTTCGGGGCGCGCCTCGGCGCCGGCTGCACCAGCGGCCACGGGGTCTGCGGCATCGGCCGCGGCTCGCCCCGCTCGCTGGCCGCCACCGGTACCTTCATGGCGGTCGCCATCCTCACCGTCCTCGTCGTGCGCCATCTGGTCGGAGCCTGAACCATGGCCAAGACAGCCTCCGCCTTCGCCGTGGGCCTCCTCTTCGGCCTCGGCCTCCTCGTCTCGGGCATGGCCGACCCGGCGAAGGTCCTCGCCTTCCTCGACGTGACCGGTCGCTGGGACCCCAGCCTCGCCCTCGTCATGGCGGGCGCCGTCGCGGTCTCGGCCGCAGGCTACCACCTGACGCGGCGGCGCGGCCGACCGGTTCTCGCGCCCAGGCTCGATGTCCCGGCCCGCCGCGACCTCGACGCGCGCCTGATCGCCGGGGCCGCGATCTTCGGCCTCGGCTGGGGACTGGCCGGCCTGTGCCCCGGGCCCGCGCTCACCATCCTGACGATTGCCCCGGCCGAGGCCGTGACCTTCGTGATGGCGATCATCGCAGGCATGCTGCTGTTCCGCCTGGTGCCGGCGGCCCGCCTGAAGCCGACGGCCGTGCTGGGAGCCGACGCATGATGCCCGGCCCCCTAACATCCGGCCTCGCCGCCGGCTCGGGAGGGGTCGTGGGCGTGATCCTCGGCCTCGTCGGCGGGGGTGGCTCGATCCTCGCGGTCCCGCTGCTGACCTACGTGGTCGGCGTGTCCTCGCCCCACGTGGCCATCGGAACCAGTGCCTTGGCGGTCTCGGTCAGCGCGGCGGGCAACCTCGTCCCGCACTGGCGGGCCGGGAACGTGAAGTGGCGTTGCGCGGCGGCGTTCTCGCTCGCCGGGGTCCTCGGCGCGCTCGTCGGCTCGGCGGTCGCCAAAGCGGTCGACGGGAACAGCCTGCTCGCCCTGTTCGGGGTCGTCATGCTCGTGGTCGGCGGCCTGATGCTGCGCAAGCGGCGCGGCGAGGGCGACCCGGACGTGCGCCTGACCAAGGCCAGCGCCCCGGTGCTCCTGCCCTGGCTGCTCGGCATCGGCCTCGCGGTCGGCCTGTTCTCCGGCTTTTTCGGCATCGGCGGGGGATTCCTGATCGTGCCAGGACTGATGCTGGCGACGTCGATGCCGCTGCCCATGGCCATCGGCACCTCACTTGTCGCGGTCAGCGCCTTCGGGGCGGCGACCGCGGCGAGCTACGCCGCCTCCGGCCTGATCGACTGGCCGCTCGCCGGCCTGTTCATCCTGGGGGGCGTGCTCGGAGGCCTCCTCGGATCGAGGCTTGGCCAGCGCCTCGCCGGGCGCAAGCGCGCCCTGACCGTCACCTTCGCCGGCCTCGTCATCCTGGTCGGCCTGTACGTCGTTGCCCGCGGGGCCCTGCCGCTCCTCGGCCTGAACGCCTAAACCCGGAAAGGAGGAGGTCCATGTCGAACCAGACCGCCGGAGCCCTGCGCGGGCATCCCGTCGTGACCGGCTTCCACGACGAGCCGACCGGCAGCATCCAGTACGTCGTCGCGGACTCCGAGACGAAGCGCTGCGCGATCATCGACCCGGTCCTCGACTTCGACCCGAAGTCCGGCGCGACCGCGACCCGGTCCGCCGACGCTCTGCTCGCCCATATCGAGCGGGAGGGCTACGCCCTGGAGTGGGTTCTCGACACGCACCCGCACGCCGACCACTTCTCGGCGGCCGGCTACCTCCACGACCGGACGGGCGTCCCGACCGCCATCGGCGAGAAGGTCGTTGACGTGCAGCGGCTCTGGAAGGGGCTGTACAACCTGCCGGACACGTTCCGGACGGACGGTTCGCAGTGGTCCCGGTTGTTCGCCGACGGCGAGCGCTTCCGGATCGGCGACCTCGACGTCGAAGTGATGTTCACGCCGGGCCACACCATGGCCTCCATCGCCTACCGGATCGGCGATGCCGCCTTCATCCACGATACCCTGTTCATGCCCGACAGCGGCTCGGCTCGGGCGGACTTCCCGGGCGGCAACGCGCATGCGCTGTGGCGCAGCATCCGGCGCATCATGGCCCTGCCGGACGACACGCGGCTGTTCACCGGGCACGACTACCGCCCGGGCGGCCGGGCGGCGGCCTGGGAAAGCACCGTCGCCCGGCAGCGGGCGGAGAATCCGCACCTCGTCGAGACCCCGACCGAGGACGCGTTCGTGGCGATGCGCGAGGCCCGCGACCGCGAACTGCCGATGCCGAAGCTCATCCTGCATTCCCTGCAGGTGAACATCCGCGGCGGGCGCCTGCCCGAGCCCGAGGCGAACGGCCGCCGCTACCTGAAGATCCCGCTCGACACCCTCGACGGCGCGGCGTGGGGCGAATGACGGAGACGAGCATGACCACGATCAGCGCGAAGGACCTGGTGGCGCAGGCCAACCGGGAGGTGGAGACCCTGACGGCCGAGGAGGCGCTGGCGCGCCTCGGCCAACCCGGCACGGTGCTCGTCGACGTGCGCGAGGGCGAGGAACTGGCCAAGACAGGCAGGATCGCCGGGGCCGTCCACGTGCCCCGCGGGTTCGTTGAGTTCCAGGCCGACCCCGCGAGCCCGACCCACCGGGCCGAACTCGGCGGTGGCAAGCGCCTGGTGCTCTACTGCGGCTCCGGCAACCGCTCGGCCCTGGCCGCCAAGTCGCTTAACGACATGGGCCTCGGCCCCGTCGCCCATGTCGCCGGCGGCTTCCCGGCCCTGGCGAAGGCCGGCGGTACCGTCGATCCGGCCTGATCACGACCGGGGAGGCGACAGGCCGCAAGTCACCGCCGACCCGCGGCCTCCAGGCAGGGGCGGTCCACGATCTCGACCGCGCCACGCCGGACCTCGATCAGGCCCGCCTCGGCCCATTGCCCCAGGATGCGGCTTACCACCTCGCGCACGCTGCCGATATCGTCCGCGAGCTTCTGGTGAGTCACCGCGGCCACGCCCCGCGGGTCCGCCTCGGCCAGGAGCCGTTGGGCGAGGCGCTGCTTGAGCGGCGCGAAGGCGACCTGGTCGATCAGCGTGAACAGGCCGGACATCAGCCGGGTGTAGTCGTCCATGACGAAGCTGCGAAAGGCGGCGCTCTCGCCCATCAGGTGCTGGAACGTGCTCACCGGTAGCGCCGCCAGCTCGGTCCGTTCCTCGGCCACGCTCTGTGCCGGGAAGTTGCCGCCGGACAGAAGGCACTGTGTGGTCAGGGCGCAGGTGCCGCCCGGGCCGACCTTGTAGATCAGCACCTCGCGCCCACCTTCCGACATGCGGAAGATGCGCGTGCGGCCCTCCAGGCACATCAGGTAGTTGGCGCACTCGCCGTCGAGTTCGTAGGCGATGGCGCCCGCGTCCAGAACCGGGAAATGCACCGTCCCCCGGGCGATCTGGAGGTGCGCCGGGCTCAGCGCCTGCAGGAGCGGGAATCGGTCGATCCAACGTTCGACCTTCTGGGCATCAGTCATGGCGGCGTAGTCCCCCGGCCATGACGACGGGCTGATCGTCCGGCGCGCGTTGTGTTTTTCTCCCGCCGCGCCGGACTTGTGTGACCTGGGTCACCGACCGGGTGCAGCGGGCCGGCATAGCATCGCGACACAACGAACACGATAAGGCGCCGGCCATGTGTGGCGCCCGCCAGGAGTGAACGGATGCGCCGCCTCGCCCTCAGCTTCATGCTCGCCGTACTCGCCGCCGGCCCCGCCTCGGCCGAACAGGATCTGCTGCTCGGGGCGGACATGTCCTCGCCCGCCATGACCAAGGCCGAGATGAGCCGCGCCGATGTCGAGGCGATGATCAAGGCCGCGGACGGCAAGCCGGTCGACCTGCACGACAAGTCCCTCTCCGGGCTCGATCTCTCAGGGCTGAACCTCCGGAGCGTCAACCTACGGACGGCGCGCCTGAACAACACCAACCTGCGCGGGGCGGACCTCAGCGGTGCGAACCTCGAACAGGCATGGTTCCTGAAGGCCGACCTGTCCGGCGCCAAGCTCGCGGGCGCGAGGATGTTCGGGATCACGGCGCGGGACGCCAATTTCAGTGGCGCCGACCTCAGCCGCTCCATGCCCATCGGAGACTTCAAGGGCGCCAACATGAGCGGCGCGACGTTGGTCGACCTCAAGGGTGGGGCCGACATCAAGAACCAGTCCATGGGCCTGATGCGGACGGTGTTCACCTCGGTGAACCTCTCCGGCGCGAACCTGAAGGGAGCCAACCTCGGCCGGTCGCGCCTGGAGTACGCGAACCTGAAGGACGCCGACCTCACCGACGTGGTGCTGATGGGCTCGGACCTGTCAGGCGCCAACCTGACCGGCGCCACCGTCACGGGCGCTGACTTCAAAAACGTCGATGTCGACAGCGCCAAACTGATCGACCTCAAGGGGCAGGCCGAGGCCAAGGACTGGTCGGAGCGCGTGAATGCCGACCGTGCCGTCACCCAGGCGTCCAACTGAATCGGGCGGAAGCCTCGACCCATCGCAAAGGAGATAGACGACCCATGATCGCGCGTCGCGTCCTGCTCGGCGCCCTGGCCGCCGCTCCCCTGCTGTTCGGTACCGCCGCGAATGCTGCCGAAGCCGTCTTCACTCCCGACGCCTTCGAGGCCGCCCAGAAGACGGGCAAGCCGATCCTCGTCCATGTCACCGCGCCGTGGTGCACCGTTTGCGCGGCGCAGAAACCGTTCCTGGCCAAGCTGGAAGCCCAACCCCGGTTCAAGGACCTCCAGGTGTTCGACGTCGACTTCGACAGCCGCATGGACGTGTTGAAGCGGTTTGGTGTGACGACGCAGAGCACCCTGATCACCTTCAAGGGTGAGAAGGAGACGGGGCGCTCGGTCGGCGATACCCAGCCGGAGTGGATCGAAGGCGCCGTCGAGAAGGCTTTGTAGGCCGGCCATGGCCACCACGTTCGGCCTCGCGTTCCTGGCCGGCATCCTCTCGGTGCTGTCACCCTGCGCGTTGCCCTTGCTGCCGCTGGTTCTGGGCGCGGCCGAATCGGAGCACCGGCTCGGCCCCGCCGCCCTGGCTGCCGGCCTCGCGCTGTCCTTCGTGGCCATCGGGCTGTTCGTGGCGACCGGGGGGTTCGCCCTCGGCCTCGACGTCGATGTCTTCCACACCGTGGCGGCCATCATGCTGGTCCTGATCGGGCTCGTCCTGATGGTTCCGGCCGCCCAAACCCGACTTGCCGTCGCCGCCGGCCCGGTGAGCAACTGGACCGGGAGCCGGTTCAGTGGCTTCTCGACCGCCGGGCTTCTGGGACAGTTCGGGGTCGGGCTGCTGCTCGGCGCGGTCTGGAGCCCTTGCGTCGGGCCGACCCTCGGGGCCGCGTCCCTCCTCGCATCGCAGGGTCGGGACCTGGGTACGGTGGCGGCGACGATGCTTCTGTTCGGCCTCGGCGCCGCCCTGCCGCTCCTGCTCCTCGGCACGCTGTCCCGCGAGATGCTGATGCGCTGGCGCGACCGGATGATGAGGCTCGGCAAGGGGCTAAAGGTCGCCCTGGGCGCCATCCTCGTGGCCACCGGCCTGATGATCGCCACGGGCTACGACATGGCTGCGGAGAATGTCCTGGTCAACGCCTCGCCGCCGTGGCTCACCGACCTGACGACCCGCCTGTGACCTCGATGGCGTCTGCCTCCGGAGCCAGCCCCATGCGACCCTACCTTCTCAGGGCCTGCATGCTCTGCGCTGCCATCCTCCTCGGGGTGGCAGGTCCGGCGCATGCCTGGGAAATGGTCGGCACGAAGCAGCTTGAGCTACGCATGCCGAAGGGCGGCGAAGGCATCGACGACGCGCGCGCTCGTGACGGCCGACCCCGGCATCCTGAAGGAGGGCGAGAGCGACGTCGCCCTGAAGACTGCCGATGCCGCGGTGCCGCGCGGGTGATGTCGGCGACGTGGCGGCCACGACGGCGCTCTTCCTCCGGACAGTCGCCGTCATCCGGGCGAACATCGCTATCGCCGTAAACACGAAGGCGGTGCTCGCTGTGACCCGTCATGCTGGCCGACACCGGCCTCGCGGTCCTCGTGACCGCGGACGCCCCGCGCCTCCTGCGGATGGGTGCATGATGCAAGCTGAGAGGAAGGCTGCCATCCTCCTCCGCCACCGCCAGGGCGCCGCGGCGGTCACCCGTGAGGGAGACCGGGCCTCCTTCGGTCCGGATCATGCTCGCCACTCGCGAACCCGATGTCGGCCGCAACGGCTTTCAGCCGCTCAGGCTCCCGTTCCTTGCGCTCGGAGTAGCGGTCGACGAGGTAGTCGGCCCGCGCGCGGGTGAGCAGCGTGAACTTCATCAACTCCTCGCAAACGTCCACGATCCGGTCGTAGAGCGGCCCCGGCTTCATCCGGCCGTCGTCGTCGAACTCCTTGTAGGCCATCGGTACCGACGACTGGTTTGGGATGGTGATCATCCGCATCCAGCGCCCCAGCACCCTCAGGCTGTTGACCGCGTTGAAGCTCTGGGAGCCGCCAGAGACCTGCATCACGGCCAGGGTGCGGTCCTGGGTCGGGCGCACGCTTCCCTCGCTGAGGGGCAACCAGTCGACTTGGGCTTTCATCACGCCGGTCATGTTGCCGTGCCGCTCGGGGCTGACCCAGACCTGGCCCTCCGACCAGATCGAGAGGTTGCGCAGTTCCTGCACCTTCGGGTGGTCGGCAGTGGCGTCGTCGGGCAGCGGCAGCCCGGCCGCGTGGAAGATGCGCACCTCGCCGCGCATGGCCTCAAGCAGGCGCGCCGCCTCGTAGGCGAGAAAGCGGCTGAAGGAACGCTCCCGCAGCGAGCCATAGAGGATCAGGAAGCGGGGAGCGTGGGTGAGCGGCGCCGTCGCCGATACCCGCTCGGCGGTCGGCGCCTCAAAATGCGCCTCGCTCAGGTTCGGCAGGCCATCGGTGAAGGGCTGGATGGGCTTGTCCAAGGATCTGCATTCCTGTACGTTCAAATGGTAATTTGATAATTGTACCGACGATGGACGAGACGCAAGCCCTCGCAGCCTTCCTGGCCCTCGGGCAGGAACATCGCCTCCGCTTGGTGCGGGCGCTCGTGACCGCAGGCCCGGACGGCTTGGCCTCCGGCGTCCTGGCGGACGCGGTCGGCGTGTCGGCGGCCACCGTGTCCCATCACCTCAAGGAACTGAGCCACGCGGGGCTGGTCACCTCCCGCCGCGAGGGCCGCTCGATCATCTACAGCGCCGCCTACCCGGCACTGTCGGAGCTGGTCCAGTTCCTCATGCGCGACTGCTGCCAGGGCCATCCGGAAGTCTGTGCCCCGGCCGTGGCCGCGCTCGCCGCCTGCGACTGCACCACTGGAGACGCCGTCCATGCCTGAGCCCACGTACAACGTCCTGTTCCTCTGCACCGGCAACTCGGCCCGCTCGATCCTTGCCGAGGCGATGCTCAACAAGGATGGCGGCGGCCGCTTCCGGGCCTATTCCGCCGGCAGCCAGCCCAAGGGCGAGCCGCATCCGCTGGCGCTCCAGGTGCTGCGGGAGAGCGACTATCCGACCGAGGGCCTTCGCTCGAAGTCCTGGGACGAGTTCGCCGCCCCCGGCGCCCCGGTCCTCGATTTCGTCTTCACCGTCTGCGACAACGCCGCCGGCGAGGCTTGCCCCTACTGGCCGGGCCAGCCCGTGACCGCGCATTGCGGCATCGAGGACCCCGCCGTGGCGGAAGGCTCGGAGATGGAGCGCAAGCGCGCCTTCGTCACCGCGCAGCGATACCTCAGGAACCGGATCGCCGCCTTCGTCGCGCTGCCGCTCGGCAGCCTGGACCCGGTCGCCCTCTCGTCGAAGGTCCGCGAGATCGGCCAGCTCGCCGGCGCGACCTCGGCCCGCCCGGAGGTCGCGTGATGGACATCGTGATCTACCACAACCCGGATTGCGGCACGTCCCGCAACACGCTTGCGATGATCCGCAACGCCGGCATCGAGCCGCACGTGGTCGAGTACCTCAAGACCCCGCCGAACAGGACGCTCATCGGGCAGATGCTCGCACGCGCCGGCATCACGGTGCGGGACGCACTGCGCGAGAAGGGCACGCCCTTCGCCGAGCTCGGCCTCGGGGACCCTGCGCTCGCCGACGAGCAGCTTCTAGACGCCGTCGAGGCCCACCCGGTCCTGCTGAACCGGCCGCTCGTGGTCAGCCCGAAGGGGGTGCGCCTGTGCCGCCCGTCCGAGGCGGTGCTCGACCTGCTGCCGGAGCAACAGGGCGAGTTCGTGAAGGAGGACGGCGAGCGCGTGGTCGACGAGAGCGGCCGCCGCGTGGCAACCGCCTAAGGAATCCCGATGTCCCTGTTCGAACGCTACCTGACCCTCTGGGTCGCCCTCTGCATCGTGGCCGGCGTCGCGCTCGGCCACGTCATGCCGGGCTTCTTCCACGCCGTCGGCGCGGCCGAGGTCGCCAAGGTGAACCTGCCGGTGGCGGTGCTGATCTGGCTCATGGTCATCCCCATGCTGCTGAAAATCGACTTCGCCTCGCTGCGCCACGTCGGCCGGCACTGGCGTGGCATCGGCGTGACGCTGTTCGTGAACTGGGCCGTGAAGCCGTTCTCGATGGCGGCGCTCGGCTGGCTGTTCATCGGCTACCTGTTCCGCCCGTACCTGCCCGCCGAGCAGATCGACAGCTACATCGCCGGCCTGATCATCCTCGCCGCCGCCCCTTGCACCGCGATGGTGTTCGTATGGTCGAACCTAACCCGGGGCGAGCCGCACTTCACCCTGAGCCAGGTGGCGCTCAACGACACCATCATGGTGGTGGCCTTCGCGCCCATCGTCGGTCTGCTGCTCGGCCTATCGGCGATCACGGTGCCCTGGGGCACGCTGGTGCTGTCGGTGGTGCTCTACATCGTCATCCCGGTCATCGTCGCGCAGGTGGTTCGGCGGAGCCTGCTTGCGTCTGGTGGCCAGCCCGCCCACGACCGGCTTGTCGCCAGGCTCGGGCCGGTGTCGCTGGTGGCGTTGCTGGCGACACTGGTGCTGCTGTTCGGCTTCCAGGGTGAGCAGATCCTGGCCCAGCCGGCGGTCATCGGCCTGCTGGCCGTACCCATCCTCATCCAGGTCTACCTGAACTCGGGGCTCGCCTATCTCATGAACCGCGCCGCGGGCGAGCAGCATTGCGTGGCCGGCCCCTCGGCGCTGATCGGCGCCTCGAACTTCTTCGAGCTCGCGGTGGCGGCCGCCATCAGCCTGTTCGGGTTCAACTCGGGCGCGGCGCTCGCTACCGTGGTCGGCGTGCTGATCGAGGTGCCTGTGATGCTCTCGGTCGTGTGGATCGTAAACCGCACCCAGGGTTGGTACGAGCGCGGGGCCGCCGGCAAGGGAGCGGCGCTGAAGCCTACCCCCCGCGAGGTCTGAGGGCCACAGCCGCCTCTTCGTCATCTCCGCCCTGGGCGTGGTCGAGATCCTCGCCTGGGGCTCCTCCTTCTACCTGCCGGCGGTGCTCGCCGCTCCCATCGCGAACGACACCGCCTGGCCGCTCCCCTGGGTGGTCGGCGGCCTGTCCATCGGCCTGCTGGTCGCCGCCTTCGCCTCGCCCCCTGTCGGCCTTACCATCCACCGCCATGGCGGTCGCCCCGTCCTGGCGCTGGCCGCGCTGCTGCTGGCGGCGGGTCTCGTCGTGATCGGCCTGGCCCCGAGCCTTCCGGTCCTCGCGGGGTGGGTCTTCATCGGGCTCGGCATGGGCTGCGGCCTGTACGATCCTGCCTTCGCCACCCTCGGCCGGCTCTACGGCGCTGAGGCCCGTCCCGCCATCACCACGCTGACGCTGTGGGGCGGGTTCGCCAGCACCGTCTGCTGGCCGCTGTCCGCCTTCCTCGTCGAGCAGGCCGGCTGGCGTGGGGCCTGCCTTGCCTATGCCGGGCTGCACGTCCTCGTCACCCTGCCGCTCGTGCTCGGCACGATCCCGAAGCCGCCGATATTGGCCGGTGGCCGGGACGGCGGGCGGCGAGAGGACGGGCCGCTCACCGCCCGCGAGCGCCGGGCCTTCCTGCTGATGGCAGGCGTCCTGATGCTGGGAGGCACAGTGATGACGCTGGTCTCCGTGCACCTGATCACGCTGCTGCAGGCACGCGGCGTGGCGCTGGCCGCGGCGGTGTCCTACGGCGCGCTGATCGGGCCGGCACAGGTCGGTGCGCGCGTCCTGGAGATGGCCAACAAGGGGCGGCAGCACCCGCTCTGGACCCTTACCGTGGCCATAGCCCTGGTGGTGTCCGCGCTCGCCGTCCTAGCATTGGGGATACCGGCGGTGGGTGTCGCGCTGGTCCTCTACGGCGCCGGCAACGGGATCTACTCGATTGCCCGGGGTACGGTACCGCTCGCGCTGTTCGGCCCGGCGCGGTACCCGGTCCTGGTGGGCCGCCTGGCGCGGCCGGGCCTGATCGCACAGGCGATCGCCCCCTCGCTCGGGGCCGTTGCGTTCGCCTACGGCGGCGCGGACGCGGCCTACGGTCTGCTGGTCGTGCTTGCGCTGGTCAACGTCGGCCTGGCGTGCGCCTTGTGGGCCGCACGGCCGGAAGCGGGCGACGCCCACGCTGGCCCGAGGATCGGGTGAGGCGCGTCGGCGGCGAAGTCGCAGGGCCGTCGTTTCGGAACCGCCGGCGCGGTGATGGCCCGTCCGCATCGGGCCATTAGGATACCGGGCCGATTACCGGTCAGCTCCCAGGACGGTGCGCTCACAGGCGGGTGCTTGCCGAAAGTCTTTCCTGTCCTCGAACATGTCGGTCGATTCGGGTTTGGCGTCCTGACCGCGCCTGTTCCCCCCGGATGCAAACATGCCTGCGGACCTCCCGTTCGAAGCCGCCTGCCAGATATCCGCCAACGGGAGCCGAAAGTGGCGAACGTGCCGTGACCGGCGCCGGGCTGCTCGCGGTTCACCACGGGGACCGCCTTCCGATGCCATCCCGGCTCGGAACACCCGGTTGAGCCCGTCTAAAAGATGCTCGACATAACTACCCGTGAACGGGGTAGGTGTTTGAAATGGACGCGTTTGCTCCGCTCCGACGCAGGCGGCCTTGCCAGGCCTGATATTCAGGAGCCCGCCTCCCGCGTTGCCGGGCGGCGACGGGGTGGCACAATCCCCGCGGAACCCCCCTGGGGTACCGTTGGCGCAATGGCGGCACCGACGAGCGTCCGTCATAATCCGCCCTTCCAACAAATGGACGGACCAGACGCGTGAACCAAGCCACGGTCGCCAATCTCATCCGGCACTGGCGGGAGGACCCAGGGGCCTCCTACCGGACATGGTTCCTCTGGGAGGAGCGCATCAAGAACTTCCGTTCGATCCGGCGCGGCCTGCAAGCCGTTGTCGACGAGATCAGGGCCGACACGTTCGGTAATGCCTACCGAGGCTCTTCCCTTGAGACCGTCGTCCATTCGGTCGCGGAGCAGAGGCAGGTGTTCAAGGGGGCCGACCATGCCTTCCTCTGGAAACCCAAGCTTCGCATCCCCGACATCTACGAGGACCGGGCGAACCAGGTCGTGTTCGGGCGCTTCCTCAATGCCTGCCTGTGCTGCAACGCCGAGGCGCAGGTGCTCGCCGCCGTCCACGCGCTCGACCAGGCGCGGATCAAGGGCCTGGGACCGGCCGCGGCGAACCTCCTCTACTTCCTGCACCCGACCTGGGTGCCGCCGTTCAACACCGCCATCGTCAAGGGGTACAACGCGCTCACGGGCGCGAAGGTGAAGCTCGGGCGCTGGGACGAGTACCTGGCGATGCGGCGCGGCATCGTGGAGCTCAACGAGACCCATCGGGCGCTGCTGTCCAATGATTTCGGAGCCGTCGCGGGATTCCTGTTCGACGTCGGATCGGGTCGCTATCCGTTGCCGGACCGGGATGAGGACGGAGCCTTGGCGCGCTGGCGGGAGGACCTCGACCGCGTCCGCGCGGAAGCGGCGGAGACGGCGTCGCGGTCGGTCCAGGCGGGGCGCGACGCCGACCACACGCACACCGAGGTCCAGGGCTGGCTGCGCGACCTCGGGCTCGCCCTGGGCTACGACGTCTGGATCGCCTCGAACGACGGCAACCGGGCCTACGCGTCAGGGCGGTTGTCCGACGGCTGCCTGGACCGCCTGCCGGCGAGCCTCGCCGCGAAGGGGTCGACGGAGACGGTGCGCCTGATCGACGTGCTCTGGATCGGCAAGGGGACCGCGGACGTGGCGGCCGCATTCGAGGTGGAGCACACGACCAGCATCTACTCGGGCATCGTGCGCATGCTCGACCTCGCGCTCGGCGTCGAGGGCGCCACGGCCCGCAACTTCTTCCTGGTCGCACCGGACGACCGGGAGGGCGACGTCCGCGCCCAGTTCGCGCGGCCGGCGTTCTCCCGCGTCGCGGAGCTGGACCTGCGCTATCTTCCCTACAGCGAACTCCGCGGCCATCGCGAGGCCATCGCCCGCTTCGGCAGCGGCCTGAAGGGCGTCCTTGCCATCGCCAAGCCGATCTCGCGGGCGACGTGAGGGATCGAGACCGGCCGGCGGCACAAGTGCCATCGGTCGATGCCGGCGACGTCGCCGGCATCGGTCGCGGCGTAGGGCGGATCCTCCCAAGCGCAGATGCCGGCTCGACGCAAGTCACGGCACCGTCACGTCCGTCCACCCGCGACACGAAGGAAGGGATGCGGCGGGCGCAGATGGAGCCAACCTCGGAACGCAACAGGTCGGGCGGGGATAAACCACGTCGCGCCGACGCGGCGCTCCACGCGCCCGAAGGCGGTGTTGCCCCGCGATCACATCGAGCACGGAACGCGCCGGCGGCGCGACTGCCGGCTTGATCCTCCCACGTGGGAAGGCGGCAGCCTCACGGCAACCTGACATGTCGCCCGGCTCCGCGCCGTGGCCCATCTGAGAGGCCGCAGGTGGCGTCGATTCCGAAGAACAATCCCTCTCCGACCCGTCGAAGGTTCGTCTCCGGCCTCGGCGCCTGCGCCGCCGTGGGCCTCGCGGCGCACGACCGTTCCGCCTTCGCCCTGGCGAGCCCGGGCGAGCCCACGGTGCCGCGGGCGGCCACGTACGACCTCACCCTGGCCCGCGGCACGGTCGACAAGACCGGCACGCCGACCTGGGCCAACACCATCAACGGCGGCGTTCCCGGGCCGGTGCTGCGCTGGCGCGAAGGCGACGTCGTCACCATCAACGTCCGCAACGAACTGCCCGAGATGACGGGCATGCACTGGCACGGCATCATCCTGCCCAACGACATGGACGGCGTGCCGGGCCTGGAATTCCCGGGCATCCAGCCGGGCGAGACCTTCACCTACCGCTTCCCGGTGCTGCAGAGCGGCACCTACTGGTACCACAGCCACATGGGCTACCAGGAGCAGAAGGGGGTCTACGGTGCGCTGATCATCGAGCCGCGCGGCCGTGACCTGGTCCAGGCGGACCGAGATTACGTCGTGCTCCTCAGCGACTGGACAGACGAGGATCCCGAGCGCATCCAGAACAAGCTCAAGTACCAGGCCGACTACTACAACTTCGGCAAGCGCACGGTGCGGACGTTCTTCGCCGACTCCGAGCGCAGCGGGCTCGCCGACACGGTCAAGGAGCGCTGGCATGAGTCCGAGTCGCGCATGGACCCTTCCGGCCTGGAGGCGCCGTCCGGCGAGACCTACACCTACCTGATGAACGGGCAGCCGCCCGGGGCCAACTGGACGGCGCTGTTCCGGCCCGGAGAGCGGGTCCGGCTGCGCATCATCAACGCCTCCGCGGCGACCTACTACGACGTGCGCATCCCCGGGCTGACCATGAGCGTGGTCAACGTCCACGGCAACGACGTCGTCCCGGTGCAGGTCGACCAATTCCGCATCGGCGTGGCCGAGACCTACGACGTGATCGTGCGCCCGCGCGAGGCACGGGCTTACACGATCTTCGCGCAGGACCTCGGCCGCTCGGGATACGCCCGCGGCACGCTCGCGCCCCGGTCGGGAATGGAGGCGGAAATCCCGCCCTTCGACCCGCGGCCGCTGCGGACCATGACCGACATGGGCATGCAGGGCATGATGGGCCGCGACCAGATCGGCGCGTCCTACCCCGACGGCTCGCGCATCGGCGGCATACTCGGCGAGCACGCCCGCGAGATCGTCCCAGACGAGCGTCGCCTCGCGGGCCACCAACCCATGGCGAAGCTGCCGCCTGGCGTCGAACTCGACGAGACTGGCGTCGAGGTCCAGATGAAGCCGAAGATGCTTTCCGACCGCACCCGCATCCCGGGCGACGGCCTGAACCAGCTGAACCGCCGCGTCCTGACCTACGCCGACCTGCGCTCGATCAACCCCGCCGTCGACGACCGCCCACCGACGCGCGAGATCGTGCTCCGGCTCAGCGGAAACATGCAGCGGATGATCTGGGGATTCGACGGCAAGAAGTTCACCGAGGTCGGCCCCATCGACGTGACCGTCGGCGAGAGGTTCCGGCTCGTGATGGTCAACGAGACGATGATGAGCCACCCGATCCACCTGCACGGCATGTGGATGGAGCTGGAGAACGGTCACGGCCGGCACCGACCCTACCTCCATACCGTCAGCGTCGCCCCTGCCGAGAAGCTGTCGATGCTGGTCACGCCGGTTGCGACCGGGCAATGGCCGCTGCACTGCCACATCCTGTACCATTTCGAGGCCGGCATGTTCCGCACCCTCCGCGTCCTGCCGAGGGGGGCCTGATGCGCGCGCCGGCAACCCTCGTCCTCGCCCTGTCACTCCTCGCCCTCGCGCCCTCGGCCGCGCTCGCCCAGAGTGTCACGGGCCTTCTCAACGGCGGCACCCGCCTCGGATCCGACACGCTCCAGGGGGCGGCGCCCTACGGCAACCCGATTCTCGACGACCGGGTCTACGCCCACGCCTTCCTCGACCAGTTCGAGGGCCGCCTCGGAAGCGAGAGCTACTTCCGCTACGACGGTCAGGCCTGGATCGGCGACGACTACAACAAGCTGTGGCTGAAGTCGGAAGGTCGCTACAACGCCGACAACCGCGGCCGCTTCTCCGACGGCGATCATGAGGCCCTCTACGCCCGGCCGATCTCGACCTACTTCGACATGCAGGTGGGCGTGCGCTCGGACATCGACAGCCTGCGCAACCGCACCTGGGCCGCCTTCGGCATCCAGGGGCTGGCCATCGGTTTCTGGAACCTCGAACTCACGGGCTATGCCAGCGACAACGGGCGCTTCGCCTTCCGGGGCAACGCCTCGTACGACCTCTACCTGACGCAGCGCCTGATCCTGCAGCCGCAGATCGAGATGAACGCCTACTCGAAGGCCGACCGCGGTCGCGAACTCGGTTCCGGCGTGTCGGACATCGATATGGGGCTGCGCCTGCGCTACGAATTCACCCGCGAAATCGCGCCGTACGTGGGCCTCTCCTACCAGCAGTTCCTGGGCGGTACGGCGGACTACCGACGCCGGTCCGGCGAGGGCAGCGGGGACCTGCGGGCGCTGGCTGGACTGCGCCTCTGGTACTGAACCGCATCCCGACGCACCGTACGCCGTCGCGATGCGGTGTCGCCGGGTGGCCGTCCGAGGCCGCGATGCCTTCCCTCGCCGAACCGTGGAAATCGACCGTGCCGCACGCCTCCCGCCCGATCCTTGCCGCGCTGTCGCTCGTGGCCGGCCTTTGTTCCGCACAAGCGCAGGCCGTCACGGAGCCGGGGATGAAGGGCTTCGGGATCAGGGCCGTGGAAGGGAGGACGCTTCCCGAGATGCTCGGCCGCTGTGCCGACGCCGACAGAGGCGAGGCCTCCCTCGCGCCGGGCGAGACCCCGGCCTTGCTGGCCGCGCGATGCGATCAACTCCGGCGTTCGCTTCACACCCAGCCGGGTAACACGGCGCAGGGGCGCTGACCCGCGGTCTTCCGACACGGTCGCACGCTAGGTAGGTGAGGCCGGCGTGCCGCGGTCCCGGATCGACAAATCGCCCGGACCGAGCCCGTCATTTCGTCTGGCGGGCCCCGATGCGCGTCGACGGGGCTGGAGCAGACCCGCTGCCCGGCCGCCCGGGCTCGCGGGCGAGGGCGTCGATCAGCGGGCACTCCGGCCCGTCGTCGCCGGGGCAGGTCCCTGCGAGATCCCGCAACGAGGCCGCGGCGTCCGCGAGCGCGGCGGCGCGTCGTTCCATGTCGGTCGCGCGCCGGATGGCCAGGTCCTTCACCCCGGCGCTGGCACGCGCCTCGTCGTGCCACAGGCGCAGCAGCATGGCGGTGTCGGCGACCGAGAAGCCGAGGAGGCGGGCCCGGTGAACGAACCGCAGCGTGCGAACCTCGTCCTCGGCGTAGATCCGATGGCCCGACATCGACCGGGTCGGCGACGGGATCAGGCCGGCGCGCTCGTAGTAGCGGATCATCTTGGGCGAGATCCCGCAGGCGCGTGCCGCCTCCCCGATCCTCATCGCCCGGCCTCCCGTTCCGTCGAGGCGCCAAGGCGCGCCCGGACGAGCCCGGACACCGCGACCGACCCGGCCCCGCGAACGCCCCGCTCCGGCGAACGCCGGGAAAACCCGAGGCGCGGTCGCATTGCGGGCGGCCGCAGGTCCCGTGGCGTCGCCGAGGCCGGAAGAACCGACGGTGGACCCCCGAGCGCCGCGCGCCCGTCCGTCATCGCGCACGGATGCGGCCGCACCGGAACCTCGTCCGGCGCGCGGCCCAGGGAGGCGGAACAGGCGTGCCCGCGATGGGGGAAACGCATAGCGTGGGCGCGCATCGGCTAGGCCGCCTCCCGCGTCGACACCGACCTAGCGATGCCCGGCCGAACGCTGGCCGGAAGCTCGACGGCGCGCGCGACCTCGGCGAAGCGCGCCGCGGCGTCCGACCAATCCTGGGCGAAATCGAACAGCTCCCTGAGGGCGGGCGCGATCTCCTTGTAGGCCGCGAGCGCCGCCACGAGGGCGCCGAGGGAGAGGCGGCCTTGCACGACGAGATACCCGCCGATCAGGAAGAAGAAGAACGGCGTGAGGTTGGAGGTGTAGTTGTACAGGCTCTTGATGCCGCCCTTCATGTCGTTGATGGCGATCCGGACCCGCTCAAGCTCCTCGACGTGGGCCATCCGCCGCCGCAGCGACGAGGCGGGCGCATCGCGCCCCGCCACGGACGGGGCGAAGCCCGGCGGCTCGGCGTACTCGGGCGTGGTGACGAAGGCGCCGAGCGCGCGCGTGGCGAGGACCCGTTGCCGCACCTTCGCGTTCAGGCGCCCCTGGAGGCGCGGCAGGACCGTGAGTTGCACCGGCAGCATGATCAGCGCGGCGAAGCCCAGGGCTACGTCCTGCAGCAGGAGGAAGGCGACGCTCGTGACCAGCACACCCCCCTGAACGATGGGGACCGCGACGAGGCTGCCGCCGAAGTAGCCGATGGGCTCGACCTCCTGGACGGCCACGGCGGCGAGCGTCGTGCGGCGGTCGGCCGAGCGCTCCGTGCGCGCGCGCCGCAGGACGGCCAGGCGCAGGCGGCGCACGACGCGCTCGTTGACGCGTCCGCGGACCCGGTTCGCCGCGTACTTCAGGAGCCCGTTCCCGGTGAGGACGGCAAGGTAGCCGGCGCACAGCGCGAACAGGAGTTCCGTGCGCCCGAGCGGGAGGCCCAGGAAGGTCATGCCGGGATGCCCGTCGCCATGTGCGTCGGCGAGCGCATGGTTGACGATGTGCTTGGGTATCTCAAGGGTGAGCCATGCGGCCGGCAGCGTCGCGAGAGACAGGAAGACCAAGCGAACCTGGATGCCGAGGGTGGCACCCAGGACGTACGCCTCCAGGCGCCGGCCCAAACGGAGCCCGAAGCCGCGACGCCGACGGCCGCGGGACGCACCGGCCCGCAGGGCATCGGCGGATCCGGAGGCAACCGCCGACCGCCTTTGACGGCGCAGCATGGCGCGGCCGACGAGCCACGTGGTCCAAGCCGGCGCAACGACGAAGACGAGCAAGGCATCGGCGACGATCCACCAGTGGCCGTGCGGGTAGTCGAGGCCGGTGAGCCTGTGGGCGAGATTGTGCAGGGCTTCGATTGCCGTCACGGGGCAGCTCGTTCCGTATTTCCGGTAGGAGAGGGCGCGCGTCGTTGGCCTCCGCTCGCGATGGTCTCAGCCGTCATCCGGCGACCCCGCCTTTCGTGCGCCCCCGTCCGAGGAGATGCCGTCCCCGGCGCTGGCGCCATCGTCCATCGGCGTGGTGCCCCCTCCGCGACGCACGGGCCCCGCGTTCGGTTCGAACCGGACGGTGCGGAAGGTGCCGAAGGCGAACTGGCGTCTGGTCCGGATCGAACAGGGTGTGAAGCCCGCCCGTTGAACCGCCTTGAGGGAGGCCGCGTTGTCGGCGTCGACGAAGGCCACCAAGCGTTGCTTGCCCAAAGCCCGTGCGCGTTCGGCGATCAGGTGCACGGCGGTCGCCATGACGCCAAGGCCGCGGAAAGACGCCGGCGTGAAGGCATTCTCCAGCATGGCCTCATCGGCCGCCAGGACCGGCAGGGCGCCGGTCCGCCGGATCGCGTCGCCGTAACCCGGGCCGGTGAGCCACTGGATGTGGCAGGGTCGGCCAGACACCTCATCAACGAGCACGAAGCAGCGGCTCGGCAGCACGCCGTGCGCGGCGGCGCGCAATCGCCACCTGACGTCGTCGCGTTCGCGCTCGGCCGCCTTGTCGCCACCGACGGAAAAGAGGGCCGGCAGGTCGTCCGGTCGGAAATCGCGCAGCCGGACCGGGATCCTGGCGGCCGGTGGTTCGACGGCGACCGACAGGTCGCGCGTCAGCCCTATCGAGACCCGCTCGGAGAAAGGACCCAGGGCCATGCGCCGGGCCACCCTGGCGCGCAGCATCGCCCATCCTTCACCGAGGGAGCCGTCGCCGCGCGCGTGCGGGTAGGGCTTGAACGTCATGCCGGGCCCGCCTCGCCTCGGCGAAGGCGCGCCCGGGCAACCGCGGATCGACGCGCACGGGTCGCCGGCGACCTCCGGCACGCCTGGGTCGATGGCGCGAGCGCCGCCCTTGCCGACCGCATCAGCCGCCCCCCATGATCCGCGCGGTCCGGATCTCGACGGCCCGGACGCGCGCGACGTGGGCGGCCCAGAACCGGTTCGCGAGGAGCGTGACGGCCGTCGGCGCCGCGCGGGATTTCGATGTGGATGTCCGCGGGATGCCAGGGCCGGCCGACGCCGCGACCGCCGCGAGCGGCGAACCCGTGGCGGCCAGCCGGTCGCGGGCGCGCCGGCAATAGTCGACGGAACGCGGCGTCATGCGCTCCTCGCCGTGGCCGGCGCGGTATTTGGCGAGGGTACGGCACACGTCGCCGCCCGCGAGGCTCCAGGCCCGTGCGAGGTAGGCGACGCCGAAACGGACGTTCGTGGCCGGGTCGAGGAGTTCCGCGGCCGGCCCGCGATGGCCGAGCATCGCGGCCGTGGCCGGCCGGACCTGCATCAGCCCGAGTTCGCCGACCGTTCCGACGGCCCCGGCGTCGTAGCCGCTCTCGACGAACGCGACCGCCTCGGCGAGCGCGGGTGGGACCCCGCGTGCCGATGCCTCCCGCGCCAGGAGTTCGCCATAGGCGGCTCGACCGCCGGCCGTGACGTTCCCGACGTCGACGCCCGTGGCGGCTGTTCCCGCGGTGCCCCCCGGCCCCTCCGCCGCCGTCGCCGCGCCGGCGCCCGCGGCGAGGCCGAGGAGAACGCCGAGGGCGCGAGGCGCCGCGGCCGGAATCGGGCGCCCTCGGCCGGTCCCCATCACTTGGCCTTCTGTATGCGTGTGACGGCGATGGACCCGTTCACCCGGTCGGCCGAGAACCGCACCCGCTCGCCGGGCTTCAAGCCCTTGAGCATGGCCGGGTCCTGGACCTTGTAGGCCATGGTCATCGCGTCCATCCCGATGTTCGGGATGGTCTCGTGGTCGAGGGTCACCTTGCCCGCGGCGTCGTCGACCTTTTTCACGGTCCCGGCGACGAGGGGGGCGTTGGACGACGGCGGCGGCGGAGCCGGCTGCGAGGCCGCCTTTTCCGCGGGAGGGGGTTCGGGCCGGGCCTGTGCCGGGGCCGCCTTCGCCTGGCGGTCGAGCGGTCCCTCGCCCGACGGCGTCTGGTTCGGCTGCGGCCGGTACCCCGCCTCGCGGCTGCGGACCTGCCACTGCTTCAGGGCGTCGATCCTCGCCTGCTGCTCGTCCTGGATCTTCTGCGCGATGTCGCGCAGCTGCCGGTCACCGCCGTAATCGAGCTGCGTCTTGGCCAGGAACAACGTCTCCTCGTAGCTGGCGATGAGCAGCTCGGCGAAGTCGCGGTCCGGGTCGCCGGTCAGCTTCGTGTCCCGGAAACGGTTCGCCATCGTCTCGCGCGCCCGTTCCAGGGCGGCCGGCGCGCCTTTCGCGGGCTGCGCGCCGGCGGGTTCCGGGACCGGGCCGACGAGGGCCGCGGCGAGCGCGGCGGACAGGATTAGGCGTCGCATGGTCGCTCCATCTCAAGGTGTCGGCGCCCCCGCGCGGGACCGGGCGGAAGCCGCGCGGGGGCTCGCCTCTGGGGCGCTACTTCGCCTTCTGGATCTTCGTGACGGTGTAGGCCCCGCCCGTCTCGGCGACGTCGAAGTCGACCTTGTCGCCGGCCTTGAGATCCTTGAGCATCGCGGGGTCCTTGACCGCGTAGGCCATCGTCATCGCGTCCATGTCGAGCTTCGGGATCGCGGCGTGGTCGAGCGTCACCTTGCCGGCGGCCGGGTCGACCTTCGTCACCGTCCCCTTCACGGACTGCGCCCATGCCGGTGCCGCGACCGCCAGGAAGGCTGCCGTTACGGCGGCGAGCGTGATCTTGCGTCTCATGGCTTCTTCTCCTTCGGTCCATCGAACCGCCGCACCGGCGCCATTGAGGGGAATCGGCGACCGGCGCGGCGGACTTCGGACGGGATCGCTCCCGTTCCGAACGGGTTCGCCTGCCGCGCGCGAGGCGCCCTCGGCAGGCCGTCGGGCGGCCCGTGGCCGTCCGGTTAGTGCTCGTGACCGCCCGAATTCGACGCGGTGCGGCGCGTGCGCGGATCGACGACCCGCAGGTCGGTCTGGCGGGCGCGCCGGCCCTTGGGCGTGTCGGGGGCGCGGGCCGGCTCGGGCATCGGCTCGCCGGTCCACTCGTAGGCGAGGGTGCCTTCCGGGTGTCGGTACCAGCCGGGGTCGCGGTAATCGCCGGCCGCCAGCCCCGGGCGGACCTTCAGGACGGTGAACATCCCGCCCATCTCGACGGACCCGAACGGGCCCGCGCCGGTCATCATCGGCAGCGTGTTCTCAGGCAGCGGCATCTCCATCTCGGACATCATGCCGCCGCCCGTCGAGCCCATCGGCATGTAGCCCGGCGCGATCTTCTGGATCTGCTTGGCCGTGCTCTTCAGGTTCACGCCGATGTAGGTCCGGACCGAGTGGCCCATGGCGTTCATCGTGTGGTGCGACTTGTGGCAGTGGATCGCCCAGTCGCCCGGGTTGTCGGCGTTGAACTCGATGGCCCGCATCTGCCCGACCGCGACGTCGACCGACACCTCCGGCAACTGATAGTTTTCGTTGATCCAGCCGCCGTCGGTGCCGGTGACCTTGAAGTCGACCCCGTGGACGTGGATGGGGTGGTTGGTCATGGTCAGGTTGCCGAAGCGCATCCGCACCTTGTCGCCCTGACGCGCTACCATCGGGTCGATGCCCGGCCACACGCGGCTGTTGAAGCACCACATGTTCATGTCGAGCATCGTGTTGACCTTGGGCACGTAGGACCCGGCCTCGATGTCGTAGGCGTTCAGGAGCCACACGAAGTCGCGGTCGACCGGCCGCTCGGCCGGGTCGCGCGGATGCACGACGAAGAAGCCCATCATGCCCATCGCCATCTGGACCATCTCGTCCGAGTGCGGGTGGTACATGAAGGTGCCGGAGCGCCGGAGGATGAACTCGTAGACGAAGGTCTTTCCCGGCGGGATGCCGGGCTGGGTCAGCCCGGCGACCCCGTCCATGCCGTTGGGCAGCGTCTGCCCGTGCCAATGCACCGCGGTCGCCTCCGGAAGGCGGTTGGTGACGAAGATCCGGACCTTGTCGCCCTCGACCGCCTCGATGGTCGGTCCCGGCGACTGCCCGTTGTATCCCCAGAGCCGCGCGTTCATGCCGGGCGACATCTCCCGCACGACCGGCTCGGCGATCAGGTGGAACTCCTTCCAGTCGCCGCGCATGCGCCAGGGCAGCGTCCAGCCGTTCAGTGTCACCACCGGCTGGTAGTCCGGCCCGGAGGTCGGATAGAGCGGCGGCTGCATGGTCGCCTTGTCCATGATCGGGGCCTCCGGCAGGCCCGCAGCCTGCACCCGCCCGCTGATCATGGAGGTGCCCGCGAGCACCAGGCTCCCGGCCCCGAGGATGCGCCTGCGCGAGATGTCGGTCATGATCTCCCTCCGAATGTCATGGGCGGACCGGGCTCTCGGGCTCAGCCGCCGGGCGTCGCGACGGCGAGGCTCGTGCCCGGGCTGCCTCCGGCGGGCTCCCCGCCGAAATTGTCGGCCGAGAAGCCGCCGCCGACTGTCGCCGCCTTGAGGTCGGTCGCCGCGATCCAGAAGTCCCGCTGCGCCTCGATCGCCTGGATGTTGCTCAGGATCCTGGCGCGGGCGTCGACGATCAGCGTGGTCACGTCCAAGAGCATGCCGCTGTACTGGAGCAGGGCCTGGTCCTGGATCGTCCTGCGCAGCGGCAGGACGCTGGTCTGGTAGTGGCGGGTGATGTCGTACTGCCCGCGGTAGCGCTGGTAGGCCTCGCGCACCTCGGAGCGGGCGTTGACCGCGCGCTCGGCCAGCCGGTTGGCGCTGGCGAGATAGCTCTCCTTCGCGCCGCGGACCGCCGTCGTCCCGAAATCGTAGATGGGAATGGTGAGGTCGGCCGTGAAGCCGTTCAGGCTGGCCTTGTCGACCTTCGGGGCTGAGCCGGCCTCGAAAGTCCGCGAGCGCTGGAACTGGTTGGCGAAACCCACGTCGAAGACGCTGACGAAGCCGCTGGCCTGGTTCAGCCCGAACTGCCCGACGAGCGACTGCAGCTCGAAGCGGGCGGCCTGCACGTCGGCCCGCTTGCTCACCGCCTCGGCCTCGATGGCGCGGCCGTCCACGAGGCGCTTCGGCAAGGCCGGCAGGCCGTTGGGCAGCTGGAAGTCGATCTCCCGCCCCCAGAGCCCGAGCAGGCGGGTCAGGCGCTCCCGCTCCGCCCGCTGCTGCACCCGCGCCTTGGCGAGCTGCGCGCCGAGCTCGCTGTAGAACGCGTGCTCGCGCGCCTGCTCCAGCTTGTTCAGCGCGCCCGTCTCGCCCAGCTGCGTGGCGAGCGTCGACGCGGATTCGGCGCCGGTCAGGGCCTGTTCCAGGAAGGCCGTCGCCTGGTTGGCCGCCACGGTGCGGTAGTATTGGCGCCGCGCCTCGCCCCCGAGCCGCAGGACCTGCCCCGCCGCGTTGTACTGGTCGGCCCTGAACCGCTGCCGGGCGATCTCGGCGCGCACGGGCAGCGTCGCCAACTCCAGCGCGCTGGCGGCCACCGAACGCTCGATGTCCGTGTTGAACCCGAGCCCCCACTGGGTGATCGAGAGGCGCGGGGCGGGCGGCAGCGTCGCCTGCACGTACTGCGCCTCGGACACCCCGAGGTCGTTGAAGGCGGCCTGCAGGCCCCTGTTCCTGAGCAGCGCGACCTGCACGGCCCCGTCCGCCGTCAGGGGACGCCGCAGGAGCGCGTCGACCCGGGCGTCCGCGGTCGGCGCGATGCCCTGGTCGTCCGCCTTCACGATGTCCTTGCGCAGGTCGAGCGCCGCGTAGCCGCTGGCGACGGACAGGCCCGCGTCCGGCGAGAAGCTCGCGCAGCCGCCTAGCAGGAGGGCCGGAATGGCTAGGCCCGCGGCCAAGCGCACGGGACGCGTACGGGCGATGTCGCCCGGCGCGCGCGTGGTCGGACCGGTGCGTCCCGGCGCGGTCGACAGGCGTCCCATGCCAGGTAGTCCGAGGCGTGCGCCCGTTCGGTTACAGGGACGGATCATCACCGGCCTCCGGAATCGCGCTTGCCGCCCATGCCGGGCATCCCGTCCATGCCCGGCATGCCTTCCATCCCGCCGGAACCGGACCTCGGCGAGACCTGCCGGTTGAGTTCCCGCCAGTCCTTGGGCTCGACGACGCGGAAATCCTTCACGCCCCGGGTCACCTTCGCGTAGCGGGGCGCCGGGACCGGCACGCCGGGTTCGGAGGGCAGGACGAGGCCGACTGGCACGGCTGCGGGCATGCAACCGGCGAGCGGCAGGACCGCCGCGAGCGCGGCCGGTCTCGGCAACTTGAACATCTGGGTCTTCCCGAACTGAGGCGGACAGCCGAGGGCAGAGGCCGGCGTGGCGCCGGCCCCGCGGCTGGAGCCGGTGACGGGGTCGCGCCCGAGCGAGCCGTCGGGTCATGGAACGGAATGGATGGCCGTCGCGCCGGAGCGGCCGTGGGCGTCGCTAGCGACGCCCGCGCGTCAGGCGCCGAGCCTCGGCGGACGCTCGATCCGGAGCAAATGCGCGTCGACGGTCCCGTCCTCCTGTGCGATCAGGACGCGGTCGGAGACGGTGTGGACCAGGGGCGTGACCATCCATGTCGTCGCCGGCAGAGCCGCCTGGCAGCCCAGCGTGCAACAGGGAGACGGGCAGGCGGTTCGCTTCGAGGGGTGCCGATGGCCCGGGCAGCCGTCGTCGCCGGCTGTCGCGGCCGGCAGGTCCTGGGACCCCTCTAGAAGCGCGGACCGCCCGTGCCCTTCCGGATCGCCGCCATCCTGCCGCGCATACGCATGATGGTCATCGGGTACCGCCGCGGAAGCGCCGGCGATGTGGTCGAGCATCGACGCACGGTGGCCCATCGTGCACGGCGCCGCGGGCGCGATGGCCAAGGCCAACGCGAGCACGGAAAGCATCAGTGCGCGCACAAAGATCAATGATCAGGACCTCCGCCCAATCTTGCCGAAGCATTGCACGCCCCGGCGACACCGGCAATCCACCGGGACAGGCGGACGTCTTGGAGAAACATCCTGTTGGATTTGCGCCACAAGCCGCTTCCGGAAGCTCGTCGCCGCGTGCCCGCTGGCAGGACCCCGTCCGGTGGGGCTTGAACGTGGCCGGCGGCGACGAACCCGGTCAGTGGACGTGGTCGTGCGGAGCGGCGGCGTTTGGAGCCGTCACCGCATCGCCGCCTCCCGCTGCGGCATCCGGCGCGGCCCGATTGTCTCCGGGCGCGTGACCGTCCGCACTGCCGCGTTCTTGGCTATGGTCATGGCCGTGGTCGTGGGCATGTTCGTCGGCATGCTCGTGGGGGTGGCCGCCGTGTCCGGGGTGGACGTGGTCGCCCGACTTCGGGAGTGCCATGACGCCCAGGCCGTAGCGGTAGACGTTCTCGCCGCCGAGCCACCCCGTTACCGCCAGCGCGCCGGAACCTCCGGCGAGGAGCGCCAGCAGCGCTACGCCCGCACCGGCGCTCCTCCGGCGCTCGAACCAGGCCAAGCCGCCGGCAGCGAGGAAGAACAGCGCGGCGGCGACGGCCCAGCGGAGGTGGACCGTCATGTTCTCGTGCGAGGCTGCGTCGTGCGCCACCGTGTTGTAGGCGTACCACCCGTTGGCGAGGGTCGCGACCGTGACCGCGATGCCGACCGCGAGGTTTAAACGGGCGGCCGTGGTGAGGGCGATCCCGGACGGCGACTTCCGGAGCAGGGTCCCGGCGGCGAAGAGCGCGCTTGCCGTGATGAGCAGGGCGACCGTGAAATGGACCGCGACCGGATGCCAGTTCGGGATCACCTCGATCATGACCGTACTCCCAGGAAGGTGTCGCTGGCGGGATGGGTCGGCTCCGCGCCGGCCCTCTTGGAATTGCCGGACTCGGAGGACGGCACGCCGCACCGGGACGAGCCGCCGTCGTCCCGTCCCGGATCGCCCCTTCGGAGCGCCCTCGCCGGGCGGCATTCCTTCGAAGGTCCGGGAAGTTCACCGCCCGGCCCGTTCTGTCGTGCCCGGCTGTGGTCTAGGATCGGGGCGTAGGCTTGGCAATAAAACGCGGCACATGCCTGCCGGCGGGGGCATGCCGCGGGCGCTGTAACCTTTCGGGGCCCTGTTACGGACAGTCCTTCGTGCGGCGGGGCGATCCCGTTGCCTTGGGGCGACCGATCACCCGAAACGGGCGGCCGGTCGGAATGCTCGCCCGCACCGGATGGTGCGGGAAGGTCGGGGGCGCTGCGGTGTGGTGGATGATGCGACGTACTTCGAGCTTCATGGCGCACGCCGCGAAGCCGCACGCCTAGCCCCGGTGCCCCGGACGGAGGAGGAATTGCGTGGGCTGCTCGTCGCGAGCCTCGAAGGGAGTGCCGCCGACTACCGGCTTTTCCTCTCGCGTCTCGGGTCGCATCTACGTGCGTACTACAAGGGCAAGCTGGACCGTTCCGGACGCGGCGACACCGAGGCGGAGGACCTGGTCCAGGAAACCCTTCTGGTGATCCATACGCGCCGGCATACCTATGACGTCACGCAGCCGGTCACGCCTTGGATCCACGCCATCGCCCGGTACAAGCTCATCGACCACCTCCGCCGCACGCGTTCGGCGACGGCCGAGGTTCCCGTCGAGGATGCGGACGTGCTGGTGGCCCACGACGACCATGTGGCCGCGGAGAGCTCGCTCGACGTCGAGCGGCTTCTCGCGCGCCTGCCGGCCAAGATGAGGAACGCGATCCGGTCGACGAAGGTGGAGGGCCTGAGCACCGCCGAGGCGGCCGAGCGCTCCGGCATGACCGAGGCCGCGGTCAAGGTGAGCGTCCACCGCGGCCTGAAGGCCCTGGCGAATTTGGTGGGAGGCAAGGCGCGATGAAGACCGACGAACTCATCGGCCTGCTGGGCAGCAGCTTCGAGAATGAGCCGGTGCGCACCCCATGGATGACCCGGCGGCTGGGGTTGGCGGTCGCCGTTGGCGCCGGCGCCGCGCTCTGCCTCGCGCTCGCGGTCCTGGGCGTACGCCCCGGTCTGACGGAGACCCGCCCGCTCGTGTTCCTCGCCTTCAAGTTCGTGTTCGCGGCCGCGGTCGGGGGGCTAGCGCTTCGATACCTCGCCAGGGCCGCGAGGCCCGGAGGCGAGAGCCGCGTCCATCTTGGGGTCGCCGCCTTGCCGTTCGTCGCGGTCGCGGCGCTGGCGGGGGCGAGCCTGGCGATGACCCCGCGCGAGCACTGGCACGGCCTGATCTCCGGCCACACCTGGCTCGAATGCCTCGTCTCGATCCCCCTCATCGCCGTCGTGCCGTTCGCCGTCGTCACCTGGGCGGTCCGGCGGTTCGGCGCGCCGACGGACCTCGTGCGGGCGGGAGCCCTGGTCGGCCTCGCCTCGGGCGCCGTCAGCGCGCTCGGCTACTCGCTGCATTGCATGGACGACACCGTCCCGTTCGTGGCGGTCTGGTACGGGGGGACCATCGCGCTGTGCACGCTTGCGGGGGCGCTCCTCGGTCCGCGCCTCCTCCGGTGGTAGCCCCTCGATGACGACCGGGAAGAGAACGACGCAAGGTCGCTACGACCGGGACCGACGCCGTGAGCGGCTTGACCTTCCCATCGTGGGAAGACGTACGGCGGTCGTTGTCGGCGCGATGGCCGTCCCGCATCGTGAATGGACCGCGAACCACCTTCCGAATGAATCGAAAAGCTGGCATCGTGGATCCGTGACGTTCTGGCTCGCCCTGAGGCGGCTGCTCCCGCTGCTGGCGGTGATTGGCCTCGCCTTGACGCCGGTAGCCGCCCCCGCGGCAGCCGCGGGCATGCGCGCATCCGCGACGGCGCAGGCGCGCACCGTGCGCGGGACGATTGCGGCAGCGGACCACGCCGACATCGCTGGGTCGGGCATGGACGGTGCGGACATGGACGACATGCCCTGCTGCCCCCCCGGGAAGACGGCGAAGCCCGACTGCGCCAAGGCGGGTTGCCCGCTGCTGGCGCTGTGCCTGGCGGGCATCGCTTCCCTCCTGCCGACCGCGGTGTCCGTCCCGGCACCTGTCGCGATGCGGACAATCCGAGCTTGGCCCGCCGCGGAGGCGTTCGCCAGCGTGCACGGGACCCCGTCACCCGAGCCTCCCCGAGCCTGAACCCGATGCCGCCGGCGTGCGCGCCGGCCCGACGCCGCGCGCCCGCGCGCCGGCGACCATCGCGTTCAGGAGACGACACCCGTGACCAGAAACCCTATCGCGCGTGCCCTCGCGGCAGCGCTGCTCGGTGCCGCCTTGTCGGCACTGGCGCGGCCCGCGCTCGCCGACATCAAGGACTACGCCTTCGAGCTGACCGGGAAGGAGGCCAAAGTCGGCGAGGCCATCCTCGCCGTACGCCTCGTCGACAAGCGTAACGGCAAGCCCGTGTCGGACGCTGTGATCTTCGCCCGGCGCATCGACATGGCCCCGGACGGCATGGACGAGATGACCTCGAAGATCGAGCCGATCCCGTCCCCCGAGCCGGACGTCTACCGATTCCGGGCGAAGCTCTCGATGGCCGGAGGCTGGCGGCTCTCGCTCGCCGCCAAGGTCCAGGGCGAGACGGGCACCGTCGAGGACAGGCTCGAATTCCGGGTGGTCAAATGAGCCGGCGCGCATGGTTCGCCGGGACCCTCGCCGCGTTCGCGGCGGCGGGGATCGGGTACTGGGCGGGTCGCGATGGCAGCCCCGTGCCGGTTCTCGTCGAACGCGCGCGGGCAGAGTTCGCCCAGTGGGTTCCGGCCTCCGCGCCGGAGCCGAAGGCCGCGAAGGAGGCCACGGGTCCCGTGATCTACTACCGGGATCCGGACGGAAGGCCCGCCTACTCGCTCGCGCCGAGGACGACCGCGGACGGGCGCGACTTCCGGGCGGTGCGGGCGAGCGAGGACGTGCGCCTCGACGGGAACCAGGGCGACGCTCCGACGTCCACCGGCGAGGCCGGCCACGACATGGCTGCCCGCGGAACGACCGAACCCGGGAAGCCTGCGGCGGGTGCCAGGAAGGTCCTCTACTACCGTAACCCGATGGGCCTGCCGGACACCTCGGCCGCTCCGAAAAAGGATTCGATGGGGATGGACTACATCCCCGTCTACGCGGGCGAGGACGAGGACGGCGACGTCGTGACGGTCTCCCCCGGCAAGGTCCAGCGCACCGGCGTGCGGACCGAGGTGGCGGAGCGGCGGGTGGTGGTCCAGCCGGTTCGCGTGCCCGGCACCCTCGCCCTCGACGAGCGGCGTGTGACCGTCGTTGCGACCCGCTCGGACGCCTACGTCGACCACGTCGAGAACGTCACCACCGGCGACCGGGTCCGGAAGGGCGAGGCGCTGGTCCACGTCTACTCGCCCGAGATCAACGCGGCCGCCGCCCAGCTCATCGCCAACCCGGGCTTCGACGGCGCCCGGCGGCGCCTGCAGAACCTCAACGTCTCCGAGGCCGTCATCGACGAGATGGAGCGTACGCGGAAGGTGCCGATGGCCATCACGTGGTCCTCGCCAAGGGACGGCCTCATCCTGCAACGGACCGCCGTCGAAGGCATGAAGGCCGCGGCCGGCGACACGTTGTTCCGCATCGGCGACATCTCGGTCATGTGGGTCCTGGCCGACGTGCCCGAGCGCGACCTCGCCGGGGTGCGCTTTGGGCAGTCCGCGACCGTGCGCCTGCGCTCGGCCCCGGGCCGGACGTTCTCGGGCAAGGTGGCGGTGATCTACCCGCAGGTGAACCCGGACACGCGGGCGACGCGGGTGCGCATCGAGTTGCCGAACCCGGACGGCGCGCTCCTGCCCGACATGTACGCCGACGTCGAGATCGGCACCGGCACGGGCAAGCCCGTGGTCGCGGTCCCGGACGACGCGGTGATCGACACGGGCGCGCGCCAGGTCGTGCTCCTCGACCGCGGCGCGGGCCGCTTCGAACCGCGCGAGGTCAAGGTCGGGGTCAGCGGCGGCGGTTACACCGAGATCCGAGACGGCGTCGCGACCGGCGACCGGGTGGTCACGGCGGCGAACTTCCTCATCGACGCCGAGAGCAACCTCAAGGCGGCGCTGCAGTCCATGGCGGCCCCGAAGGCGGACGACCGGCAGGCCGCGAACGCGGAGGGCAAACCGTGATCGCGCGCCTTATCGGTTGGTCGGCCCGCAACCTCGTCCTCGTGCTGGTCGGGACCGTGTTCGCCGTGGCGGCGGGAATCGCCGCGCTGCGCACCCTGCCGCTCGACGCCCTCCCGGACCTCTCGGACGTCCAGGCCATCGTCTACACCGAGTATCCGGGGCAGGCCCCCCAGGTGGTGGAGGACCAAGTCACCTACCCGCTGACCACCGCCATGCTGACGGTGCCGCGGGCCAAGGTCGTGCGCGGCTTCTCGTTCTTCGGCGTCTCCTTCGTGTACGTCATCTTCGAGGACGGCACCGACCCGTACTGGGGCCGCTCGCGTGTGCTCGAATACCTCAACACGGCGGCGAGCCGGCTCCCTCCCGGGGTGACGCCGACGCTGGGGCCCGACGCGACGGGGGTGGGCTGGGTCTACGAATACGTCGTGGTCGCGAAGGAGCGCACGCTCGCCGAGCTCCGGTCCCTGCAGGACTGGGTGATCCGGTTCGGGGCCTCGCGCGCCGAGGGCGTGGCCGAGGTCGCGGGCGTCGGCGGCTTCGTCAAGCAGTACAACGTCGTGGTCGACCCGAACCGCCTGCGGGCGCAGGGCATCAGCCTGAACAAGCTCCGGGACGCCATCCGGGCGAGCAACGCCGATGTCGGGGGGCGCACGGTCGAGCTCTCCGAGTTCGAGTTCATGGTGCGCGGCCGCGGCTACCTGAAGAGCGTCGCCGACATCGAGAACATCGTGCTCAAGACCGCGGGCGGCACGCCGCTGCGGGTCCGGGACGTGGCCCGCGTCGAACTCGGGCCGGACGAGCGCCGCGGCATCACCGAGATGAACGGCGACGGCGAGGTCGCCGGCGGCATCGTCCTCCAGCGCTTCGGCGCGAACGCGCTAACCGTCATCGAGAATGCAAAGGCGAAGCTGGCCGAGGTGGCCAAGGGCCTGCCGGCCGGCACCGAGATCCTGCCGGTCTACGACCGCTCCCAGCTGATCGAGGCGGCCATCGACACCCTGCGGCACACCCTTGTCGAGGAGAGCGTCGTCGTCTCCCTCGTCTGCGTGGTGTTCCTGTTGCACGTGCGGAGCGCGCTCGTGGCCATCCTGATGCTGCCGGTCGGCATCCTGATGGCGCTCGCGGGCATGAGGGCCCTGGGGCTCGGCGCCAACATCATGAGCCTCGGCGGCATCGCCATCGCGGTCGGCGCCATGATCGACGCCGCCATCGTGATGATCGAGAACGCCCACAAGCACCTGGAGCGGGCGCCCCCGGGCAAGCCGCGGGTCGAGATCCTGGTGGAGGCGGCCGCCGAGGTCGGCCCGTCGCTGTTCTTCTCGCTGCTCATCATCACGGTGAGTTTCCTGCCGATCTTCTCCCTGGAGGGCGAGGAGGGGCGGCTGTTCGGGCCGCTGGCCTACACCAAGACCTTCGCAATGGCGGCGGCGGCGATGCTGTCGGTGACGCTGGTCCCGGCCCTGATGGTGCTGTTCGTGCGTGGGCGCATCGTTCCCGAGCACCGCAACCCGGTGAACCGGCTCCTCATCTGGCTCTACCGGCCGCTCATCGCCGGGGTGCTTCGCGCCCGCATCCCGGCCGTCCTGCTCGCCCTCGGCGTCCTTGCAGCGACCGTCTGGCCAGCCCGGCAGCTCGGGTCGGAGTTCATGCCGGAGCTGAACGAGGGGACGCTGATGTACATGCCGACGACCCTGCCGGGGATCTCGGTGACCAAGGCAGGCGAGCTGCTGGCAACCCAGGACCGGATCATCAAGAGCTTCCCGGAGGTGGCCTCGGTCTTCGGCAAGGCGGGGCGGGCCAACACGGCGACCGACCCTGCGCCGATGGAGATGTTCGAGACCATCATCACCCTGAAGCCCAAGGCGCAGTGGCGGCCGGGCGTGACGCTCGCGAGCCTCAAGGCCGAGATGGACAAGGCGCTGCAGTTCCCGGGCGTGTCGAATGCCTGGACCCAACCGATCCGCGCCCGCATCGACATGCTCTCGACCGGCATCCGCACGCCTGTCGGCATCAAGGTGCTCGGGACCGACCTCGACGCCATGGAGAAGGTCGCCCGTCAGGTCGAGGCCGTGGTGCGCGACGTCCCGGGGACGTCGAGCGCGTACGCCGAGCGGGTCATCGGCGGCTACTTCCTCGACATCACGCCGGACCGCGAGGCGCTTGGGCGCTACGGCCTGTCGGTCGGCGACGTGCAGGACGTGGTCGCCACCGCGCTCGGCGGCCAGAGCGTGACGAACACCGTCGAGGGACGGGAGCGCTACACCGTCAACGTGCGCTACCCCCGTGCCTTCCGCTCCGACCCGCGGGCCATCGCCGACGAGGTCCACGTCCCGTTACCGGCGGGCGGCACGGTTCCGCTGCGCGAGGTCGCCAAGGTCGCGCTCACCCGGGGCCCGACCTCGATCCGCACCGAGAACGGGCAGCTCGCGGTCTACATCTTTGTCGACCTCACGGGCCGCGACCTTGGCGGCTACGTGGCCGACGCGCGGGCCGCGGTCGACCGCGAGGTCGAGCTCCCCCCGGGCACGACCCTACAGTGGAGCGGTCAGTACGAGTACCTGGAGCGCGCGGCGGCACGCCTCAGGATCGTGGTGCCCCTGACGCTGCTGGTCGTGTTCCTGCTCCTCTACCTGAACTTCCGGCGCCTGACCGAGACGCTCATCGTGATGCTGTCGCTCCCCTTCGCGCTGGTCGGGGGCGTCTGGCTGATGTGGTGGATGGGCTTCAACATGTCGGTCGCGGTGGCGGTGGGTTTCATCGCGCTCGCGGGCGTCGCCGCCGAGACCGGCGTGATCATGCTGGTCTACCTCGACCATGCTTGGGACGAGGTTCGCGCCGCGCGTCGGCTGGAGGGTCGGCCGCCCACGCAGGGCGACCTACGGGAGGCCATCATGGTCGGCGCGGTCGAGCGCGTGCGCCCGAAGATGATGACGGTCGTCGCCATCATGGCCGGCCTGCTGCCCATCCTGTGGAGCACGGGCTCCGGCTCCGAGGTCATGCAGCGCATCGCCGTGCCGATGATCGGCGGGATGGTCTCCTCGACCGTCCTGACCTTGATCGTGATCCCGGCGGTCTACGCCCTGGCGAAGGGCCGGGGGCTGCTGTCGGAGGCCGAGGCGGAACCCGCGGATGCCGGAACGCCCGGGCGGCCGTCCCTGGCCGCGGAATGAGAACCGAGAGGAGCGGACGATGAAGATCGAACTCAAGCCGACGCGGCGAACCGCCCTGATCGGCCTGGCGGCAGGCTTGGCCGTCGCACGCCGTGCGGGAGCCGGGGGCCTGCCCGAGGTGGCGGTCACCAAGGACCCGAGTTGCGGCTGCTGCGAGAAGTGGGTCACGCACATGCGCGAGGCTGGCTTCACCGTGACGGTGACGGAGGGACCCGTGACCCCGCTGAAGGTCCGCCTCGGCGTGCCGCGCGATCTCGCCTCCTGCCACACCGCCCAGGTCGGCGGATACGTGATCGAGGGGCACGTGCCGGCCGGCGCGGTCAGGCGGCTCCTGACCGAAAGGCCCGAAGGCACCGGCCTGGCCGTGCCGGGCATGCCGGCGGGCTCGCCCGGAATGGAGGTCGAGGGCAGGGAGCCCGATACCTACGCGGTCGTCCTGTTCGGGCCCGGAGGGCGGAGCGCGTTCGCCCGCTATCGCGGAGGCGAGCTGGTCTGACGGCGCCGACCGGACCCGCAACCCTTGACCTTACCACCATGGGAATCCCCATCTCGCAGGGACGTCACACACGGGAGAACGTCATGTATCGCTTCAAGGTGTCGAAGATGGGCTGCGGCGGCTGCGCCAAGTCCGTGACGCGCGCGGTTCTCGGCATCGAGCCGGACGCACAGGTCGAAGTGGACCTGGGAGCCAAGCTCGTGACGGTGTCGGGCTCGGGCGGCCCCGCCGACCGGATCGCCCGGGCGGTGACGGCGGCCGGCTATCCGGCAGAGCCGGTGCATGCCCTGGCGTGAGGCGGTAGGCTGAAACCAAACCCGTACGTGCGCATTCAAGTTCGTGAGGCCATTCAGGCCTCGCCGCCGCAACCTGGGTCTTCAACCCGCATGGGTCCTAACCGGCCAGTCGTGCGCCTGCTCACGGCGATGATCCTCGCGATCGTCGCCTACTTCGCGCCGTCCGCCGTCCAGGCCCATGAGGGGCACGTTCGTTGCGGCCACCGCGGTCACCAGCAAACCGCCGCGACAAAGGCTGATGCGGCGCCTGCCGCCCGGCCGGTGAGCGTCCAGTTGATGCGCAAGGCGGCGATCCAGGTGACGCTTCCGGCTCACTCCGTCATTCGGGCGCCGGCCGCGATGACGTCAGGCTCGCTTCGGGCGGACGACGCCGGCGCGGGTTGCTCCTGTGCCTGCGTGGGCTGCGTATGCGGGTCGATGGCCTGCTGCGCGATCGGCATCGTCGTCGGTCACGCGTCCCTGACGATGCCGCTCTCACGGGTCGTCGTGCTGATCCCGCACGATGCCGCCGGTCATGCCGGCATCGGACCCGGGGCGCTGCGCAAACCGCCCCGAACCCTCGTGTGAGTTGAGGCGCGCCCGAGGCGCGCGACGCCCTGGGTGCGCCCGCGTTCGCGTCGTTTCCCGGGCGGGCTCGACGCGAGAGCCATTCGCCACGTCGAACCGTTCACGCCCGGCAGGCGCGGAGTAGCCGACCGCCACCGTCACGGCCGAGCGGCACGAGCGTGTGGAGGCCGCGTACCCCCGCCCGAGCGCAAGCCCGTCGCACCGTGGGGCGAGGCGATGCCCGGGATGTCCGACACCGCCGTCACGTCAGCCGGATGCCCGACTCCGACCTCCCGAGACGACGGTCACGTCCCACCGGACGCGGCCGCCGTCCGCAAGGAGCAAGCGGTGGCTGACCGATTGCACCCGGGAATGCGGACCGATGAACCTTATCGAAATTTCATGATTGAATAACTGGTATTGTTCGGCTCAAGGAAGAAATACTCGCGCTTACGTCGATCAATACTTAAGATCCCATCTTGAAAGGAGCGAGACAGATGCATCAGATATCGAGCGAAATGCAGTCCTGCATCGACGAGTGCCTGCGTTGCTATCAGACCTGCCTCGGCATGGCCTCGAACCACTGTCTTGAGGCGGGCGGCAAGCATGCCGAGCCGGAGCACTTCCGGCTGATGCTGGCCTGCGCTGAGATATGCCGGACCTCGGCGCACTTCATGCTGCTCGGGACCCCGCATCACAAGCACACCTGCGCGGAGTGCGCCGACGTCTGCGAGGACTGCGCACGCAGCTGCGAGCAGGTCGGCGACATGGACGACTGCGTCGCGCAGTGCCGGCGCTGCGCCGAGAGCTGCCGGAAGATGGCGGCCTGAACGACAACTCTGAAACCCGACCGGGAGGGGCGACGCCCCTCCCTCCGACCGACGAGGACGACAGATGTCAACGGCCACCGCCCGCAAGGCCACTCTGTACCGCATGGTGATGGAGAAGCACCTCTGCCCATACGGGCTGAAAGCCAAGGACTTGCTCGAACGCGAAGGCTTCGAGGTCGAGGACCACTGGTTGACCACTCGTGAGGAGACCGACCGCTTCAAGGCCGAGCATCAAGTCAAGTCGACGCCGCAGACCTTCATCAACGGCGAGCGCGTCGGCGGCTTCGACGACTTGCAGCGCCACTTCGGCAAGGCCGCCAACGACCCGAACGCCACAACCTACACGCCCGTCGTCGCGGTCTTCTCGATGACGGCGCTGATGGCGCTGGCGGCGAGTTACGCCGCCTACGGAACGCCGCTGACGATGCGTGCGGTCGAGTGGTTCATCGCCTTCAGCATGTGCGTGCTCGCCCTCCTGAAGCTGCAGGACGTGGAGAGCTTCTCGTCGATGTTCCTGGGCTACGACCTGCTCGGGCAGCGCTGGGTACGCTACGCCTACGCCTACCCCTTCCTGGAAGGCATCGCGGGCGTCCTGATGGTGGCGGGCGCGCTGGACTGGATCTCGATTCCCGTCGCCCTGTTCATCGGCACGGTCGGCGCGGTCTCGGTGTTCAAGGCGGTCTACGTCGACAAGCGCGAGATCAAATGCGCCTGCGTCGGCGGGTCGAGCAAGGTGCCGCTCGGCTTCGTCTCCCTGACCGAGAACCTGATGATGGTCGCCATGGGCGTCTGGATGCTCGCCGTCCACCATTGAGCAGACCGGTGCCGACCCCGCCCTTCTTCCCGGACCTCGACCGCGAGCCGCACCCGCAGGCGGCCGCTGCGGCCGCGCGCTATCTGTCGGCCGTCGACGAGATGCTGCCGGGCCTCGTCACGGGTTTCCACGTGGTCGGCTCCGCGGCGCTCGACGATTTCGTGCCCGGACGATGCGACCTCGACTTCGTCGCCGTCGTCGCCCGACGGCCTGACGGCGAGGTGCTGGATCGCCTCGCCGGCCTGCATGCCGCCCTGGCCGGTTCCGGAAGCCCCGCCCTCGACGGCACCTACGTCGCCAGACCCGACTGGCAGGGGCAGCAGGCGGAGGGGCCTGCCGTCCGGGACGGGCGCTTCGAGCCGCGGTCGCGGCACCGGCGCCGACCGGTGGACAGGCTGGCCCTGGCCGAACACGCGCTGACGCTGCGCGGGCCGGCGCCGGGCTGGCGTGACGTGCCCGAGATCGACGGGTGGGCGGCCGGGGCGCTCGATGCCATGCGGATCTCCGCCGCCGACCTGGAGGTGGACGAGGCCGTCCTGGGTGCCTGTCGGCTGCACTACCTGCTCGCGCTTCGGCGCATTCCCTCGAAGTCCGAGGCGGGTCTCTACGGCCTGATCTCATTCGAAGGGCATTGGCGGCGCATCATCGACGAGGCGTTGCGCCTGCGCCGCTCCCCGCGAGCGCCGGCCCTGTACGGGGACGAAGGCGAGCGCCGCCGGGACGCGCTCGCCTTCGTCGGGGCGGCCGCGAGGGACGGGCTGTCCGTGGCATGAGTGCGCCCCAGGGGTTCCGGCGGCGCGTCCGAGCACCTATCTTGGCGGTCGCAACACGGGCCCGAGATGAGCGAACCGGACGACAGGCACGGCGGCGTGGCCGTGGACCATACCCGCCAGATCGCCCGGCTTCGCCGCATCGAGGGGCAGGTCCGCGGCCTGCAACAGATGATCGAGAACGGCCGCTACTGCGTCGACGTCGCCCACCAGGCCGATGCCGTCATCGCCGCTCTCCGGCGGGTGCAGTCCGACATGCTGCGCGACCACATGCAGGCGCTCGTGCACGCCACGCTCACCGGGAACCTGCCCGAGGAGGAGCGGACACGCCTCGCCGACGAGATGAGCCGCCTCATCGCCAAGGTGGTCTGAAGACGGGAGGAGCGACGTGCCGAAAAGAAAACTTCTGCTGGTCGTCGGCGCCGGTGCGTCCCTCGAATTCGGCATGCCCCCCGTCGCGGGGGTCCGGGCCATCATCAACGACGCCATCCAGGTGCGCTACCCGTTGCTCGCCGAGCCCGCGACGAACCTGTACGAACATGTCGAGGGCTTGGTCAGAGCCCACTGGCAGCGGACGGTGCCCGAGTTCCTGCGCCGCGAGCCGCACTACGAGGACTTGCTCTACGCCATCTTCGCCGTCGCCGCGGCTTACCCCGCCGGCGCCGCGACCTCGGCGTTGGGCGCGGTCGTGACAGCCAAAGGAATGCCCAACGTCTCGCTTTTCGGTCGGCAGGCCACACCGGTCGGGCCGGACACCCTGCGCGACCTCGGCCGCGCGTCGGTCGATGCGGTCGTGGAGGCGTTCCGCGAGCGCTGCGCCGCCAGCGAGGCGGACAAGGCGTCCGAGTTCGCGAAGCTCCAAGTGCTGGTCGCCGCGTTGCAGGCCGAGTTCGACATCGCGGTGGTCACCCTGAACTACGACAATGTGATGTACCGCGCCTTTCCCGGCATCGAGACCGGCTTCGACCCGGCGACCGGCATGTTCGACCAGGAGCGCATCCTCCGGCGATCCGGCTGGGCATGCATGCTGCACCTCCACGGGTCCGTCCATTTCGACATGGAGCCGGGTTCGACCGGAGACATGCACGAGATCCGCTGGCAGCCGGATATCCGCGGCCGCTTCCACCAGAACGCCGGCGGCCGCAGCACGCGCTCCCACGTGGAGGGCATCGATTTCCCGACCTCGGTCATCGTCGCGGGATACGGCAAGACGACCCAGATCCTGAAACGGCCCTTCCGCACCTACTACTCCGAGCTCGACCGTCTCGTGGCCGGATGCGACGCCGTGCTCTTCGCCGGATACGGGTTCGGCGACGAGCACCTGACCGTGGCCTTCGAGGGCTTCCGCGATGCGCGGAACCGACCGGTCGCCGTCATCGATTTCGCGTGGGACGACGCCATGACGATGGGGGGCGCCGACCTCGGCGGCCCCAACGCCATGGTCGACGAGATGGTCCGGACGTTCCTGACCGAGCCGCGGACCATGCGCGCCCTCGGCTACGCGGCCCCGCAGACGGTCGCGGACCTCAAGGCCGCCCGTGAATTCGAGACCTGCGTGGACCCGGCCACGCCCTTGGCCGTCTGGTACAACGGCATGCTCGCGGCCTGCGAGGAGCCGGCCAAGGTTCTCGCGCGTCTGGCGTGACGTTCGGGTCAAGGGGACGGTTCGCATCGACCCGGCGGGCAGTGCCGAAGGACCGTGGCTTTCCGAGACCGTACCGAAGGACTTCCGATTCCGCACCGTCCCGGAGATGACGCAGCTCAGTGCCGACGCCAAGTCGACGGTGCGCTGGCGAGCCTCCCGTTCGGGGGCGGCCAACTTGCCGCGACGCCTGGGTTGCCGGTGCCGGGATGTCTCGGCTGCCATCATAACCTCCGCCCGCAGGGTCGCCGGTGCGATGTTGGTCGCCAGGATCAAGGATTTGGCCGACGAGCATGGCCTAGCGGTTTGCGGCCATCGTTCCGCTGAAGTCATCGGAAGGAATGCAAGCCCTCCTTGAACGGTGACGCCGCCGTTCCGCCGGATTGATGCGGCGAGCGACGGTCCAAGTCGCGGAGGATGGATGGAATTTTTGCGTGCGACATCCGCAGGCTTAGTCAGCCCAAACAAAACAAGGGTTCAGAAGCGCGTTCAGTAGCTCTTCCGCAACACTCGCAGTGGGAAGCCTGTCCAGGGCGAGCATTCCCCCGACCGACCCTTCCAAAACGCGCCCAGGTAAAATACCCCTAAGGGGTATCGGGTCGGAGGGCGGCATGATCGGACGGCGGATCTTTCTCACCGGCGCGATGGCGTCGGCGGCCTCGGTAGCCTTGGGCGGCACCGCCGCGCGGGCCTTGGGCGGCATCGAGCAGCGCAACGAGGTGAGCTTCCTGCGGGGGCCCTACAACCTCGCCTTCTACTACCGGCTCAACAAGGCCTACCGCATCGGGGCCGGGATGCACTTCTTCCACTCGAAGCAGCACGACCTGCTGCAACTGACCCGGTTCGAGGACCACGCCGCTGTCGATGCCCGCTTCGACAAGGAGGCGCAGGAGTGGCTGCGCGACCCACCGGCCATCGAGCCGGAGATGCCGTACTACTCGAACTACGTCGACCGGGCGATGCACACGCTGTTCCGGACCATCGACTGGACGCACATGCATCACGAGCAGACCTACGACGTGATGGCGTTCCGCGAGATCCCGTGGTCCGAGAAGAAGGCATGGACCGACCGAGCGGTGAAATACTACCTTACGATGCAGACGCCGGGCGTGCCCCGCAGCGTCGCCCCGCTGGAGCTGACCATGCGGCGGGCGGGCATCATGATGAAGCCCTACTTCAATTATTTCCGGAACTTCTATCCCCTCGACCAGAGCCTGTTCTACGTCGCCCACTGGTGGCACCCGGCCGCCTACGAGACGCAGATGATCTCGGGCAACCGCGACCAGGAGGCCGCGATGGCCCAGACCATCGACCTCATGTACCGCGAGGTCATGCCGGACCGGCCCGGCCGCATGCTGCTCTCGCGCGAGATCATGCCGCGCTACGCCCGGATGAGCCCTGAGAGCGCGAACATCTTCGACAACCTGCACATGCTGCACGGCATCGCCTACTCGATCCTCGCCTACAAGGGCTGGTCGGTCGAGGAGAAGCGGGCCGAGATGTACCGGGTCATCGAGGCCATGGGCTACCAGCCCGGCGACGAGGCCTACGCCCGCAAGTTCCGCGAGCCCCATCCCGGCTTCGACCCGAGGACCTATCCCGCCTGGGTGCGCTCGCCCCAGGGCGCCATGGGCATGATCATGATGGACATGCTCATGGAGATGCTGCCGAGGATGTACCCGGGCGGCCTGTCCAAGGCGCAGCGGGCCGCCGTCATGCGGCAGATGATGATGAACGGCCGTCTCGGCATCGAGCCCGGCGAGGTGCCCGGATCGCTCCACGACGCCCTGATGCAGGTCGCGCCCGGCATGATGGCGATGCCCGGTTCGACCGAGCCGGGCGAGGTCCCGGCCATGATGGTCGAGCGCATGGTCCAGGCCTGGAAGGCCAAGGCTGCCCGCATGCCCGACGTCACCCCCATCGACATGACCGTCGAGCCGAGCCTCGGCCCGGCCCGCGTCGCCGCCCGCTGAGGAGACGCCCCGATGTCGACGACCACGCGCGCCGCCCTCGCGGCCCTCCTCGCCCTCACGGCCGGCCCCGCGCTCGCCGCCGACCACACCAACCTGGAGGAGGGGCTGCCCATCACCATCGAGGACGCCTACCCGATCAAGGAGAACGGCCTCGAAGTTCAATCCTACTTCCAGTACAACCGCATCCGGAACGACCCGCGCGGCGCCAGCAGCCTGATGGCGGTGCCGCGCCTTGAATGGGGCGCGTTCAAGAACTTCCAGCTCTCGGTCGAGGCCCCGTACCGGGTCGGTACGGCGAGCGACACCGATCAGGGCGAGTTCCGGGCGCAAGGCTTCTACAACTTCAACCAGGAGGGGCTGGTCCTGCCCGCCATGGCGGTAGCGCTCGGGGTGAACACGCCCTACGGCCGGATGGCCGGCGGCACGGAGACCGAGCTCAAGTTCCTGGCGACCAAATCGCTCGGCACCCCAGACCCGGAGGGATTGTCGCCTTACTCCTACGTACCGCGCCAGGTGCACTTCAACGCGTCGTGGTTCCACAACTACGACCCGACGACCGGCCGGGAGGCCGAGCGGCGCGACCGATATCGGGTCGGCGTCGCCTATAGCCAGCCGATCTCGAATTCCGTCGTTCTAGTTGCCGACGTCTACCGCGAGACCGACCGCGAGCGAGGTCGGGCGGTGAACCTTGCCGAGATCGGCGCGCGCTACATGGTGACCCCGCAGACTGTGCTGGTCGGCGCCGTCGGCGTCGGCTTCGGCGGCGACCGCAGTCAGGATTTCCGGGTGACGGCCGGCCTGCAGCACTCCTTGAGCTTCCCGTATTCCTGGGACCCGCCGCGCTGACTCGATTGAACAGCATGGGTGTGTTGCGTCACTTCTGGGAACCTTACCCCTAGGGGGTATGTTGCACGGGCATTGCCGAAAGGGTGCCGCATGTTCCCGGAATGGTTCCACGCAGTCTCGATCCTGGCCCTGCTGCTCGGTGCAGCCTGCTCGCTGCTGCTCTCCGTCCAGGTGATCCGGCACCCGCAGCACATGACGGTGATGAACGTCGTCTGGCCGGTCAGCGCCTTGTTCGGGACACTCATCGTCGTCTGGGCATACTACCGCTACGGCCGGCTCGCGACCATGGAGGCGCACCACCACGCCAAGGAGCGGGGGGAGAAGCCGCCGAACATGACTGGCACGCCGTTCCCGGTGATGGTCGGCAAGGGCGCGCTCCACTGCGGCAGCGGTTGCATGCTCGGCGACGTCGCCGCCGAGTGGCTCGCCTTCCTTGTGCCGGGCATCGCCGTCTGGTTCGGCTGGCACTCCCTGTTCGAGGAGAAGATGTACGCGGTTTGGGTGCTGGACTTCGTCTTCGCCTACGCTCTCGGGATCGCATTCCAGTATTACGCCATCGTACCGATGCGCGGCTTGTCGCCCGGCCAGGGGCTCGTGGCGGCGGTGAAGGCGGACACCGCTTCGCTGATCGCCTGGCAGGTCGGCATGTACGGCCTCATGGCGCTGGTGCAGTTCTGGCTGTACCCGCACCTCGCCGGGCAGGCGGCTCCGGTGAACTCGGTCGAGTTCTGGTTCGCCATGCAGGCCGCCATGGTGGCGGGATTCCTGACCAGCTACCCGGTGAACTGGTGGCTCGTCGGCTCCGGCATCAAGGAGCGGATGTAGTCCGGCCGGCGCCTACCGGCGTATCACGAAGAAGTAAACGAGGATCGCGCACGTGGTCGCGAGCATGGCGATCCCGTAGCCGGTCTCGTCCTTGGGGGCCGGTGGCGGGTCGGGCCCGGCGGCGGCGAGACACGCCGGGCACCTCGTCGCATCGGCGCGAATGGGTCGGTCGCAATGCCCGCACTTGGATAGGAGCATGGATGGCCGCCCGCCGGCCCGCGCCGGAACGTCACGCGGCGTCGCCCGGGCGAGCTACACTCCTCGCCGAACCGGCCGTCGGGACCGCCGCCGCTAGGGTCCCGGAAATTCATGTTACGGCGCCACAACCGTCCGACGAAGTACGTCCTTCGCCTTAGGGGAGGCTTGAGCGGGGAGTCGTGCTTTAGTGGGGGAGTTGGCTGCCGAGATCCCGCGTAGCCGACCTTCCGGCAGGGGCCCCGCCGATCAGAGGCTGGCCATAAGACCCCGAGGAAGGTTAGGGCCGCTCCGCCGACGCGACCGAGCCATCAGTCTGCGCCGCAACCCTCCGCCAGGAATGCGACGAGGCTACGCATCGCCGGATGGACCGCGCGGGACAGCAGCGTCGTGGCCTGGCGCTCCTGCACGGCCAGACCGGTCTCGATCAGGCGACGCAGGTGATGGGACAGCGTCGAGGCCGGGATGCCGACGCGCCGTTGGAGTTCCCCGACCGGCAGGCCTTCCCGCCCCGCGCCGGCGAGTGCCCGATAGACCTTCAGGCGGGTCGGGTTGCCGAGTGCTTCGAGTTGCCGGGCCGCCAGTTCGATGTCCATGGCGCCGCTATGGCGCAGGCGGCAGAAGACCGCAATCCATCTTTCCGGAAATTTCGAATAAGCCGTGGACGATCGCGACCCTCCCGCATCGTCCGGCGTCGGGGATGCGCCCACGTCCTCCGCTTCGCCACCAGTGGGTCCGGTCGGGACCTGAACGCAGGGGATGGCAATCGCCTCCGGCAGACCGATCCGTTCGCCGGGTGCGAAGCCGCAGGCGGGCGAGCGCCGTGATGGCGGGCTCGGTTAAGCGAAGCGCCGGCCGGCTATCCCGCCAGTCTTCGGGGCCCGGCCGGGCCATGGTCCGTCCCACGGGACAGACGAGAAACGCCCGTCAAGAAGCACCGGGAACGACCATCTCTCCTTGATGCGCCGGCACAGCTTCCAGCGGAGGCGGCCGAGCGTCAGCCCCTGGAAATGCCGCGTTGGCTCGACCCGCCTCGGCTCGATTGCCGTCAGCACCGCCTGCAACGTCATGGCGCCTACGGCCGGGGAGCGTGTGGACGGCACGCATAAAGCCACGACTGAAGCGCCGGCGGGATCGCGGTCGTCAGGCACGTCGCGACCCGCCACCGCCGCGCGATCTCTTCCGCACGGCGGCCGCGCCGACCCTGACCCGATCGAACCGGACACTCGCCGCACCCGGTGGCGATCCGGCTTCGGCGAAAGGGGGGCCAGGAATTCGATAACCAGCTTATTTCTTACTTCTAGCATTATGGAAATACATGTGCCAAGATTCCATCGATGCAACGGCCTACAGGAGGACGCCGTGATCGTGACCATCCATTCCGACGATCGTACCGGCCTGCTGGCCGCAGCCCTGTTGGCCGGCGGCCTCGCGGCCATCGGCGCCCGACCGACCGTGGTCGCCGTCGCCGCCAACGGGTCCCAGGCCTGTGGCCTGGCGCGCCTCGCTGGTCCCTTCAACCTGCTCAGCCCCGACCCGCTGGACGCGGCGACCGTCATGGCCGGATTGGCGACGCGCCGGGCCGGCGACGTCGTCGCGGTCCTCCCCACGGACCTGCTCGGCGGCCACGGACCGTACCGTCGCGACCACGTGCGCCTCGTGGCCACGGCCTGCCGGCTGACCGCGGCCCAGGCCCTCCATGCAAACGTATCGGGCGCGTGGCACCTGCGCTGCGACGACGGGCCCGGCCACCCGGCCTGGCGCAAGGCCCCGCGCGTGCTGCCGCTCCGCCTCCCGCGGCTCTCGCCGCTCGAACAGGTACGACTGCTCGCGGGCGACCTCGACGCCGCAGCGCGGGATGTGGCGGTCGCGCTGACGGCCACCCTCCTGGCGGTCTCGGCCGACCCGTACTCCGAGCGCTTTGAGGCGGCCGACCTGGCCGCGATCCTGGCACCGGCGGACACGGACGGGAACTTGCGCGAGCGCCTCCTCGACTGCGCCGCGGCGCTGGGCGACCCGCGCTCCCTGGCCACCTCCTTCGGCGTCGCCGGGCACGCCCCGGCGCGTGCCCGCGGGACCCGCCCGGTACCCGCGCCCGCCCGGCCCGGCGCCACGCAACCCGCCCGCCTTGCCGCCCGCCTGCGCGCGTAACCGAAAGGACCTGAGCGATGACGAGCCACACCAAACAGAACCGCGTCGCCCCCGCCCACGGACCGCGCGTCGCGGCGCCCGGATCCGGCCGCCCCGGTCGGTCGGGAAGCGCCCGGCGAGCGCGCGCCGGGGCGGCATCCCCGCGTGCCCGGATCTCCCGCGTGCCGATGCCGGCGGCGGTCCCGCGCCCTTTGGCGAACCCCTTCGAAGAGTTCTACGCCCTGTCGGCCGAAGGGGTCGGCCTGCTCGATCCGGGCTTCGACGACTGGGACATGGACCCGCGTGTCCTCCTCGGCCTGTCGCCGCGTCTCGGGTCCAAGCGCGACGACGCCTGATCGCCACGGGGTCGAGGTCGGTTCCGAGGCGAGAGGCTTTCTCGGCCAGGCGTCCCCGTCGGCGATCTCGCGGGGCGGCTCGGACCACCCGGGGCGGGTCTTTGTCCGCGAGTCGGGCGGGGACGCGCCACGCGTAACGTACGCCGTTATGCGTTGCGGCGCGGTGTTCGCCGGGCGGTCGGACGCGGCGCGAAGCGCCGGTACTTAGGTATTCAACGCGCCCGAATACATCGACGCATCGGTCTAATTAACCATCAAGCTATGGACTGACTTGATCCCATTCAGAAAGTGCTGTTCATTTCCGCTCTTTTGCCTTAAGATTCGCAAATCACTCAAACCTGTCCGGCCATGCGCACCCGGTGGATTTTCCACCGGGCGCGTTTGCGTCCGGACTTGGTCATGGAGATTGCCCTTGATCGCAGCCTTCTTCGGCACCGCCGGCCGGACCCACGCCGCCTACGCCGCACTCCTCCTCGCGGATGCGTACGGCATCCTCGGCCAGCCGGTCACCCTCCTGCGCGTCAGGCTGCCCGAGGAGGCTCCGCTGCCGCGGCGGGCGATCACGGAGGAGGGGCTGACCGTGAGCGAGCGCGAGGCGGGCGACGCCCGCGAGGCCGGCGTCATCGCGGCCGAGGCGATGGCCGGCGAGGGGGATCTCATCCTCGACCTGCCCGCAGTCTGCATGGCCGACCTTGGGTTGAGGGCGCGCGTCGAGGCATCGGTGCTACCGGTGGGCCCGACCCCCCTTGACGAACATGCCGCGGCCGCGGCGCTCGCGGGCATGGAGCCGTCGGTGGAGTTCGGGCTCGACTTGGTCGCGCCGCCGTGGCTCCTCGGCTGCGGCCGTAGCGGCGGGGCCGCCGCGGCGGACGCCTTCGGCCACCGCATGCGCGCGCACGACGCGCTCCGGCCCGGTCGCGGCCGCGTCCGCGCCTTGCCCATGGTCGTGCCGGTCTTCGGTCGCGCCGAGGCCGAGCGCATCGCCGAGGGCGACCGCACGAGCCGCAGCCTCGTGGCCTCGGTGGCCCTGCTCGCGGCCCTGCGCGCCGCGGCCTCGGACCGCCACGCCGACGCGGTCGATCCCGTCGCCTATGCCGCCGCCCTCGGCGTCGACGCCGAGCAGGCGCGCGCCCCGGACGAACGCGAGGCCGGCGACCGGCTGCGCGAGCTCGCCGACGAGCTCCAGGGCATCCGTGACCAGGTCAAGCCCGCGCCGGCGGACCTGCGCGACGCCCCGCGGCTGGAGCGCTGGCGGTTCACGAGCCGATCCGTGAGGGTGCTGACCGGCGAGGTCTTCGGGCATCCGAACTTTCCCGATGGACGGCGCATCACGACCAGCGACCTGTACGCATCGGATGGCCAGCGCTGGGCGCGGACGCTTTCTAGGTATTTTGTCCTAGGCCAACCCGACGTCGGCGCCGGGCGCCTCGACCGGCACTAAGCCTCCGCCATCCCGTTCGATGAACCCCGCCCGCGCGCCTCGGCACGCGGGCGCGGGGCCGTATTGCCCATCGCGAGCCCGGAGGACGCATGCGCGCGAGCGACGACCCCCATCCCACCGAAAAGCGTCCCCTGCGCCGCGAGCCGTCCCGGGGCTGCCATCCGCTCGCGCTTTGGCGCAAGGTACGGCTTCCGGACATCGAGGCCGCCGCGATCCAGAGGGTCCGCCGAGCCCTGGCCGGCGAGGTCTGCCTGCATCACAGGTCGTGGCCCGCGGCCCGGAGGGGCGAGGCCGCGGCCGCCATCGCCGTCGCGCTCGACCTCACCCGGGGCATCGAACCGGATCCCGCCGTCACGGACCTCGCGCTTTCGACGGTGCTCGTCGTCGCCTGGCGGGGAGATCCGGCGGCTCGCACCGTCCTCGCCCACGTTCTCGCCGGCTTGTCGCCAGACCCGCGCGACGTGGGTCCAAGCCGACCTCAGAGGCGGCGGCCGAGGCGCCGCGCCCCGCCGCGGCGGTAACCGCCCCCGCATCCCAAACGGCGAGACGATCCCAAGAACCCAGGAGTCGATCACGTGCGGATCTGGACCTTCAGCGACTTGCACCGAGACCTGTCGCGGGCGCCCTGGACGCCCGCGCACATCCCCGACGCCGATGTCGCCGTCGTCGCCGGCGATGTCGGGCAGGGACTGGCCGAGACCGTTCTGTGGCTGGCGCAGGCGATCCGACCGCACATGCCGGTCCTCGTCGTCGCGGGCAACCATGAATTCTACGGCTCGGCCGTGAACGAGGAGCGCGCTTTCGGACGCCGGGCCGCGGAGCGGCACGGCGTGACCCTGCTCGACGACGATACCGTCGAGATCGGCGGCGTCGCCTTCTCCGGCGGAACCCTCTGGACCGACTACGCCATCGACGGCGTTGGCAGCCGCCGGCGGGCCATGGCGGCCGCGCAGGGCGGTCTCAACGATCACCGTTGCATCGCGACGACCCGAAATCCGGGCTGGCAGACCTTCCGGCCGGCGGACGCCGCGGCCCTGCACGCCATCACCCGCGACTTCCTGGAACGCGCGCTGTCGAGGATCGACCCGCCGGACACGCGGGCGCGACCGCACGTCGTGGTCACGCACCACGCCCCGGCCCGTGCCTCGCTCGACCCGAGCTTCGCCGGCAGCGTGCTGAACCCGGCCTTCGCGAGCGACCTTGGCGGCCTCATCGCCGCCGGCCGCCCGGACCTTTGGCTTCACGGCCACGTCCACGCCCGCCGCGACCACCGGATCGGTCCGACCCGGATCCTGTGCAACCCCCTCGGCTACGACGGCGAAAACCCCGCCTTCGACCCGGCCTGCGTCGTCGAGGTGCCGTCGTAGGCGGCGCGCCCTTTGATGCTGAACATCGACCCATCCTTGGACGAGGCGACCATGGCCCACCTCAACTTCCTGCGCGACGACCTGAACGAGGCGGAGACTGGGGACGTCGCCGCCGACGAGCGGCGTGCCGCGACCGAGACGCTGGCGGCCTTCGCCCTTGAAGGGGCGCTCTCTCCAGCGCTGCGCCGCCGCATCGCCGCCGATCCGGCCTTCGCCCTCGTGGTCGAGGTCCCGGCCGCGGACTGGGTCGAGCCGATCCGCGAGGCATGCGTGCGCCTGGCGGAATGGGGTTTCATCGCGGCGCGTACCGGCTCCTCGAAGTCCGAGGACCGACCCGACCGCGGTAACGGCCAGGTAGCCGACAAGCTCTCGCGCGGCGACCGGGTGCTCGGGGTCTCGCAATCGCCGGCGCGGTACCTGCCCTCGGCCCTCATCGCGGCGGCGGATCTGCACATCCGGCTCCCCGGCGCAACCGACGCCGTGGTCGCGCGGGTCGTCCAGGCCGCCACGGGGCAGCGTCCGAAGCTGCCGCCCGGGATCGCGCGCGGACTGAGCTATTACGAGGTCGCCGCGGCCGTGCGCGGTCCGACCGGCCGGGCCTGCGTCGCGCGCCTCTCCGCGGCGGCGCGTTCGAAGGTCTCGGCCGACCCGTGCGTCGGCGCGGCACCCGACTTCGGAACCCTGGTCGGCTTCGGCGAGGCTCGCGCTTGGGGCGACCGCCTCCTCGGCGATCTCGCGACCTGGCGCGCCACCGGCGCCCCCGCGTTCCAGCAAATCGACCGCCACGTCTGCCTGAGTTCGGCCCCCGGACTCGGTAAATCGACCTTCGTCCGCTCCCTCGCCAAGACCGCGGGATTGCCGCTCGTGGCGACCTCGGTCGGGTCCTGGTTCAGCTCGTCCGACGGGTATCTCGGCGGGGTGCTCCGAGCCTGGGACGCCGCTTACGTCAGTGCCTGCGCTGCAGCGCCTAGTATTTTATTCCTAGATGAAGCAGATGGTATTCCTAACAGAAGCACGATGGACGACCGGGCGCGCGAGTGGTGGACCCCTCTGTGCACCAGCATCCTGCTGGCGTTTGACACACTGAATGCTCCGGGTGCGCCGGCGGTCTGCATCATCGCGGCGACGAACCATGGCGGCAAGCTCGATCCCGCCTTGATCCGTCCGGGCAGGCTGGGGCGGGTGATCGAGATCAAGGCGCCCTCGGCCGCGGACTTGGCGACGATCCTTCGGCAGCACCTCGACGACGGCGAGCTGCCCGACGTCGATCTGGGGTCACTCGGCGATCTCGCCCTCGGCGCCACCGGCGCACAGGTTGCGGGATGGGTATTGGAGGCGCGCGCGGCCGCCCGCGCCGCCGGCCGGCCCCTCCGAGCGGCCGACCTGTTCGAGCGCGTGGCGCCGCCGGATAAGGGCAGCCCGGCGGACCGACGTCGGAGCGCGTTCCATGAGGCGGGGCATGGGGTGGCGTTCGAGCGGACCGGCGCCGCGCATGTCGCGCAGGTCGACCTCGTCCCGCGTCAGGACTCGGTCGGGGCGACGTCGGCGGAAATCCGTCTTGGGCCGTCCCCAACCCGCGCGGAGATCGAGGGCCTAGCGGTCGCGCTGCTGTCCGGGCGCGCCGCGGAGATCCTGTTCCTCGGGGAACCGAGCGCGGGCGCGGGCGGCGACAGCCGCTCCGACCTCGCGCGTGTCACGACCCTGCTCGCCGGCAACCATGGTTCGCTCGGGCTGGGCGAGAGATTGGCATACCGTGGGGCGCCCCACGAAGTCGCTGTCGGGCTGACCCTCCAACCTGGGCTCCTCGAAGCCGTCGAGCGGGACCTCACCCGGCTGAGCGGCGAGGCGCTGGCTCTCGTGGAGGCAAACCGCGCCACCGTCGAGGCGGTCGCCGAGCTGTTGGTCGCAACGCGCGTGGTGTCGGGCGACGCGCTGCGGACGCTGATCGCCGAGGCGGACCACAACCGTGCCGCGCAAGGAGGACATGCTTGACGCTCCACGTTCCCGATCCTGCCATCCGGGCCGAGGCGCCCGCCCCGGGCACACTGGTCGGTTCCGGTATCGGGCCCGGCGCTGTTTCCGCCCGACCGGAACCATCCGAGCCCGTTCCGATGCGGCTCTGGATCATGTCGGACCTTCGCGTCGATCTTGCGCCTTTCGACCTGCCCGACACGCCCCCTGACTTCGACGCGGTCATCGTAGCCGGGGGCATCGGTCCCGGCCTCTGCCGATCTGTGCGCTGGCTGGCCCAGGCGCTCGACGGGCATCGGCGCGGCCGGCCGGTCGTGCTCGTCCCAGGCCCGGCCGAGTTCCTCGACGGCGTTCCGGTCGCGGAGGCGCTCGCCGAGGCCGTGCCGCTCGCGAGGACCCTGGGAATCGCGCTCCTGCACGATGCCTCCGTCCGTCTCGGGGATCCGACCTCGTGCGGCGTTCATGTCCTCGGTGCGACGCTGTGGCCGAGCTTCGCCGTCGACGGTGCGGCCAACGAGCGGCAAGCACGGGCCCACGCCCGCCACCGCTGGTCGGTCAGGGGCCGCGCGACGAGCGCGCCCGGCGTCCCGTTCTTTCCGCACGATGCGGCCGGCGGCCACCACCGGTCGCGCGCCTACATCGAGGATGCCCTTTCTTCCGTGGTCGCCGGCGGCTACGGCCACGTGCCCGACCCGGTCGTCGCCGGCATCCGCGGCGGCGACCGCGCGGTGGTCGTGACCGCCTATCCTCCGTCGCGGTCGTGCCTGCCGCCGGCGCTTGCCCGGCCGCTCCTCGATCCGTGGCGCGTCTGCTGGCACGTGTCGGACCTCGACGGCGTGATGGAATCGTGGGGCGCGCCGGTCGCCTGGGTGCATGGCCAGGTGCCGGCGACCTGTGACCTGCGGATCGGGCGCACCCGCGTGGTGAGCAATTCCTTCGCCCGCGACCCGACGGCGGGATTCGACCCCTGCCGCACGATCGTCGTCTGAACCCCACCACCCCGGAGATAGCCGATGAGGTCCGATGAAAGCGCGCCGCGGTCCCATGCTCGGTGCGGTCACCTTTCCCAGACGCCGCGCCCCGTCCCGGCGACGAGCGCCGAAGCGGTTGCCACGGGACCGGGGCGCAAGCCGGTCCCGCGCTGGACCGAGACCGCGCCGGAGCCGGAGGCGTTGCTCGTCGTCGACATCGAGACGACGCCCGACGAGACCTTGCTTCCCGAAGACTGGCCTGTCGACAAGTTCCCGAAGGTCGCTTGGCACAGGATCGTCGCCATCTCGTTTGTCGAGGCCGACATCCTGCGTGACGCCGCGAGCGGCCAGGAGGCGTACCGGTTCGCCGATTGCCGCAGCGGAGGCGAGGAAGGCTGGGACGAGGCGCGCCTCCTGCGCGCCTTTTGGAAGTTTTTCTCGTCGCGGGACTTCAGGTGCGTCTCGTGGAACGGTCGGACGTTCGACCTCCCCGCGCTGCTCCACCGCTCCATGATGCATGGCGTCGCCGCACCGCGATGGTTCGATCAGGGTACGCGGTGGTCGGGCTACGGCACCCGGTACTCGGGGGAATGGCATGCGGACCTGATGGACGTGATGTCCACCTACGGGGCCTCGTCCCGCCTCACTTTGGAGGAGGCCTGCGCGTTGGTCGGCCTTCCCGGTAAGGCCGGCGAGCATGGTTCGCAGGTCTCCGACATGATCGCGCGGGGCGAGATCGGCCGGGTGCGGAATTATTGCGAGACTGACGTGCTGAACCTGTACGGCGTCTACCTTCGCCACCAGCACCTGAGCGGCCGCATGAACGCCCTCGCGCACGATGAGGCCGTGCGCGGCGTCATGGAATTCCTGCGGCGGGAGCGCCATGAACGGCCACACCTCGGTCGCTTCCTCGACGGGTGGCAAGGATCGTCGGCCATGCGCACCGCGTTCGTCGGCCGCCGCGGTGAATGATAGGGCCGGCGACGCGCCCAGGCACATGGGATGGCGTCCCTTTCGCCGCATAAACCCAGGTGCGGCAAGGCGGAATCGCCCTGATGATTGTGTCCGGCCGGATCTTCGGGACCAAGGTCCGCTTCGCCTATCCTTCGAGCGGCGCCCCGTAGGCACCAAGGATCGTCCATCCGATCCTTCAAGAATAGGCTAAGTAATCCTTTGGTTATGGAGGGCCGCTTCCACGCTCTAGGGCCACGATGACCATCCAAAGGAATGGGCACGACTGCGTCCCGACATGTATCGCTTGACGAGCGATCATGAAAACTGGATGATGGTCTTTCGTGGCCGTGTCGTTTGGACGACGCGCGTCGCGCCGAATGGGGACGCGCGGTCCTGCTAGACCGCGCGCCCGTTTCGGATCGCCTCGCCGCCAGCGCACAGGTTTTTCGACGGCCTGCGCTGGCGGCACCCAAACGAGCCTGGAGAACCACGCCCGAATCCGGTCCGAATCACCTTAATGCCAGCCTTTCGCAGGCATGGCAAGTTCCACCCTCGGATTTTGGTGTGGCTCCTCATGAGGAGCCAACATGAACCAGCGATCTAGCAACTGCGGCATTCGTCGCCCAAGCGAAGGCCCCGACCTCTGCCTCGTCGTCGGCACGGTGCACAAAACCGCTCTCGCGGGGGGAGGGGATACCCTGCCCCTATGGATGGCGGTGGCGCTCGACGCCGACGACTATCCGGCCGCACTCGGCCTGTACCGGGAAACGCCGACCGTCGGCGATCTGATGATGCTCCTCGGCGACGGCCCTGCTGACGCCGACGGGCTCGGGCCGCAGTGGACCTGCCGGACAGCCGCCGCCGTCATCGTGGACCACGCCGTCCTTTGGCAGGCCGACGCGATGCGCGGGTGGCTCGCCGAGCGGGGAACCGCCGTCTATGCCCAGTCGCCTGCCGGGCCCGACAGGCAGCGGGTGCAGCAGAGCTTCTCGGCAATCGCGCGGTCGATCGGCGCCGTCATCAAGCGCGGCGCCGCCGGTCGCGACGCCAATGGCGCCGCACTCGTCACTCCGGAGGACGCTGTCGCGGCCACGCGGGAGTGGCGTGCGGCCCGCGACGTGGCCGAGGCCGAAGGCCCCGCCGGCTGATCGACCCGCCGTCCGATCATGCTCTCGCTCAACCCCTCGGGATGCGGCGGTTGGTCGGTCCGCGGCCGGGCGTGGAGCCTGAGGGCCTAAGGCCGGGGCGCAAGACAAGCACCACAACGATCTGACGCGACCGGCCGTGCGCGGCCGCGCGCAGGATGCCTTCCCGAGGTGCGGTGCCCCCGTCGATGGCGCGACCGCCCGTGCGCGGGCGGTCGGCCACCTCAATCCACGTCCGGCGCGCCACGGTCCTGCGCCGAAAGAGAACACTGAATTCCAGGAGCCGCCATGGACGATCACATCGACACGATACTGGAAGCGGACGTCCATGAGATCCGCCGCAGCGACGGCGGACCGATGCGCGACGTCCTGCGGCTCCATCCGACCATGGAGGTGCGGATGTACCCGTCCTGGAAGACGAGCCGGCCCATCTACACGACCGGCGGCCTTGAACTGGCTTGGCGCATCGTCTTCGAGGCGGACCCGTGCGTAGTCGATTACCGCTCGCAGCCCCTCACGCTGCTGTTCCCTCTCGACGGCAAGATCGCATCGTACACGCCGGACTTCGAGGTCCTGCGGCGTGCGCCGGCTGAGATCGTCGAGGCGAAGCCGGCTCGCATGTTGCGGATGAACGCGAAACTGCGGCGCAAGCTCCTCCGCGTGAAAGAGATCTACGCCGCCCGGGGCATCCCGTTCAGGATCCTCGGCTACGAGCAACTGCCGGGTGAGGATTGGATGGCCGCCGCGGAAGACGTGGCGGACCTGGGCCGCACCTACATCGACCCGCTCGACGTCCGCGCGGTCACGAACCTCTTGGATACGGGCGGCCCGACGACCCTCGCGCGCGCGGCGGCCGCGGTCACGCGTCATCCCGACCCGGTCCGGGCCGTAGTCTCCCTGGCTCTCCGGCCCCGATCCATCCTCATCGACATGACGGGTCCGGTGACGCCGGACACGGGGGTGCGGCTCCGTGGCCGATTCCGGCCCTGAGCGTGAACGGTATGCCTTCCCGCTCACCGAATGCCGCGCTGACCTTCCCGTTCCCCGCCACCCGCCGGGACCGGACGGAGATCCTGTTCCGCGGGCGCGTGCACACCGTGCGCCGCGAGACCCGCGACGGCGAGGCCATCGTCCTGGAGGACGTGGAGAGCGGCCGGCCCGAGACGCTGACGTCCGCCGAGTTCTGGATTGCCTTCGAGGCGGAAGAGATCGTCATCGACGACGAGGGTCTCGATAAGCTCCCGCAGCGTTTCGTGGCGTCCATCGAGCGCGCCATCGACCCATCCGTGGAAAGGGATGGATGGGACAGCTATCGCCGTTTCAAATACTGCGTCGCCGCGGACGACACCCAACCTTCCAAGAGCGCGAAGGGCATGGCTCCGCTGATCAAGTCGGTCTCCGGAGCGATCCGCGATCCAGCGCCGCCGAGTTGGAAAACGATCAGGACGTGGCTCGCCGAACGTGGAACGCCCAGCAAGCGCCTTGCCCGTTACATGCGCTCGCGCCATGAGCGCAAGGGCCGCACCGACTGGCTCGACGACGAGGTTGACCTCGTCGTCGAAGAAACGATCGACGAGTTCTTCAAGCTCAAACGCCAGCTCGGTCCGAAGGAGATCGCTGAGGCGGTCGGGGGCGAGATCGCGTCGCGCAACCGTGCGCATGCCGCAGCGCTCGGCATCGACGACGTCTACTACAACGCGCTGGCCAAGGCCGAGCGAAGCAAGCTCGGCTTCCTGATCGCGCCTCACGCCACGACGGTCCTGCGGCGGCTCATGCGCCATGAGGGCTACGAGACCACATGCGCCCGCTCGGGACGGAAAGCGGCGGATTCGATCTTCAAGCCGGTCTTGAAGGCGCCGAAGGCGAAGAGGGTCAACCAGGTCTGGTACATCGACCACACGCGCCTCGATGGACACCTCGTCATCAACGGTCGGAAGAAAGCGGTGCTTGGACGGCCGTGGGTCACGTTGGTCGTCGATGCCTTCAGTCGCCTGATCGTCGGGGCGTTTATCAGCTTCATCCCGCCGAGCATCCATTCCGTTTCGGCGGCCCTGAAGAACGCGATCCGACCCAAGCTGCAGGTTGCCGAGCGTTATCCGGACCTTGAGCGCCCGTGGCGTGCCATGGGACTTCCGTCGAAGATCGTGTGCGACCGGGCATTGGAATTCACGGGCGGCTCGTTCGAGCGCGCGTGCGCCGAGCTCGGGATCGAAGTCGTGTGGTGTCCTCGCAAGAACCCCCAGTGGAAGGGGATCATGGAGAGGACCAACCGGACGTTCAACACCGACTTCGTCGACCTCATGCCGGGCGCGACCCGCGACGCCCGCAAGCGGAAGCAGACGGAGGACCGGGACCCCGCGGACGAGGCCGAGCTGGAGTACGAGGATCTCGACCGGCATCTCCACCGCTGGCTCGTCTGCGTCTACCCGCGGAAGGTGCACACAGGCATCGGACGCAAACCGGGGGACGTCTACGACGAGGGTCTGCTCGCTCGCAGGCCGGACGCGCCGCGTCGCGCCTCGGATCTCGACGTGCTCGGCTTCTCGTTCGTGCGCACCCTGTCGCGTCAAGGCGTGCTCTTCCTCGGCTTGCGCTATTCGCACACGAAGCATGTCTTCGACATGCTCGACAATGTCGGAGAAGGCACGGTCCGGGTCCGGATCTTCGTCGACCCGGCGGACCTGTCCTCGGTCATCGTGCGTGACCCGACCACGGGCCAGCGTCGGCGGCTCGTCGCGCGCGACCCCGAACTCGCCGCCATGACCGTTTGGGAGCGACGCAACGTGCTCGCCTGGATGCGCGAGGAGAACTACGATCTCGCCGACAAGGAAAAGGCGCTCGTCGCCAAGAAAGCGATCCGCGACGCCTTCACGGAACGCGCACGCGCCAAGGGCAAAGTAGCCGCTCGCAATCGGGCGGCCCGCGGTCTCGGGATCGGTGGCGAGGGAACCGGACCGCGTCCATTCACCGTCCTGAACCGCATCCTCGAAGTCGACGAGGATCCCTGGATCAATCACGACTTCGCCGAGCTGGAGGATGGCCAGGATGTGGAGACGGGGCCCGACCCGGTCGCGCCGCCCGCAGAGGCTGTAAGGGAGGCGCCTCGGCCGGCTCGCGCGGCCCGCAAGGCCGTGTCCGATCGCAAGGCCAAGTCCGGGAAGCCCACCATCCCCGTCGACGCGGTTCCCGCAAGCCCGCGGACCGCGCCGCCCGAGCCGGCACCGTCGGAATCGGTCCGCTCCGTCCCCGAGCCGTCGGACGCCACCGACGACGGCCTGACCGCGGCGGAACGGCTGCGGGCACGCTTGGCGGCTTCACGGGCCCCGTCGCTCACGCGCGTCTGAAGGAGAACCGTAGTGCCGGCACACATCGATATCGACATCGAGGCGCTCCGTGCGCACAGGGCCCCGCGCACGGCGCGGATCCTCTCGATGGCGGAGCGCCACAAGCGCATCAAGGGGGTCGTGGTGCTCAACGACCGCATCGACGCGATCATGGATCAGCTCGACCATATCCTCGCGTCGTCGGGTGGATCGGCCGAGCAGACGTTCCTGACGCTCTCCGCGCCCACGCGTGCCGGCAAGACCACGGCCATCAAGCTGTTCTGCGCGCTGAACCAACCCACCAAGACGGACGGGGCGGGGCGCTCGTGCCCGGTCCTCTACGTGCCGGTGCCGGCCAAGACCGGCATCCTCGACATCGCCGCCGCCACGCTCACCGCCCTCGGGGATCCGGGACCGACGCAAGGAACCCTGGGCGAGCGCATGTCCCGCATCAGGCTCTACGTGGCGATGCAGGGCGTGCGCACCATCATCTTCGATGAGCTGCAGCATCTTGTCAGTCGCAGCAACGACGAGGTCAACCACGCGAGTGCCGACTGGATCAAGTCCTTGGTCAACGAACTGGGCGTGGGGTTCGTCCTGAGCGGCACCGAGCGCGTCGTGCGCATCTTCGTCGTCAACGACCAACTCCCCGGGCGGATGGCGGACCCGACCTTCGAGGTCGCGCCGTGGCGGCTCGACGACCCGACGGATTTCGAGAGCGCGAGGCTCTACTACGCGAACTGGGACATGCAGCTATTGGAGGTCGGGGGGTTCACGGCGGTTTCCGGCCTCTCCGATGACGATCTGGTCGCCCGCCTGATCCTCGCCAGCCAGGGCTGGCCCGGGCTCGGGGCCAAGCTCGTTCATTTCGCGAGCAAGGTCGCCATCGAGGCCGGCTCGCCCGCCCTGCGGCTCGATCAGTTCCACGCGGTGTTCGAGCGTCTGAAGCTGTTTATGCGCCGGGCAGGGCGAAACCCATTCGCTCCCGGGAAGTTGCCGGCCGCCCGCGAGATCTGGATGGACGACGAGACCTTCTCCGCGATGCTGGACCGTCTCGACGAGGAGCGCCGCAGGAAGTTGAGGGACGCCCGTAGCGCAACGCTTGCGGCGGGAGCGGTCGCGTGATCCTACCGGGCACCGATTGGGACTTCGACGAGGAAGGCGCCGTCCCGGCAGCCGAGGTCGCCGCACCGGCCTTTCCCATGGCCCTGATCCCGCACGAAGACGAGAGCCTTCTCAGCGTGGTGGCGCGCGCGGGCGCCGCTAACGGGCGCGACCGTCTCGTCCAGGTCTGCTCGCTCGCCGGGACCGCGATCCCGTACGCCACCTACCTGCCCTTCGCCACGTTCGAGAGGACGGCGCTCGCATCCCTCCTCGGGATCGGCGTCGGCGAGATCGAACGCCGGCTGTATCGGCTTTGCTCCGATCCGCAGCGCGTCATGCAGGCGGGAGTGCTCCACGGCGTCGAGGTGCGACGCAAGCATCTCTCGACACAGGTCCGGCGTGTCTCGCCGGCTTCCCTGAGGAACACGCTCCATCACCGGGCCATGTGGGACCTGAAGCCCATACCCTGTTGCCTATCGGGTCAGGACCTGCTGATGCACCGCTGCCCTGGTTGCGGGCATGCGATCACCTGGAAGTCGACCGCCTTGCACCTGTGCGGCCATGCCGAGTGCAGGGCGGACCTCAGGGATGCCAATACCGATGCCGTGGACGCCGACATGCTCCGCAGCGTTCGCGTGATCGCGGATCTGTACTCACATGACGATGCCGAACGTATGGACGCCCGGAACCGGCTACCGGCGGACTTCCGGTCGCTCCCTGCGTCCGACCTGATGGACCTCGCGATCTTCTTCGGCGTTTGCGCGGGCGACCCGGCCGGCAGCACCGTAGCTGCGAGGCGGAGTTCGCTCGCGTCCGGGAACTACAGCGACTGGACGACGGCCGACTTGGCGGCGGGCGCGGACTTGATCGCTGACTGGCCCCGAAGCTTCGCGCGACTGGCTGACCTCGTCCTCGAAGCCGCTGGAAAGCGCCCCGGTCGGTTCGGTTTGCGGAAATTCTTCGGGCCGCTCGTCGAGGTCGTCGATCCGAACCGCTTCGCGGACGGCACCGTACGCGCTGCCGAGAGGACCCTGTCCGACGTGATCGCGAACCGGCCCGGCGTCGTGCTGCGCCCGGACGAGAACAAGCGTTTCCGACCCGGGCATACCGGGATCACGCTCAGCGCGGCGGCCGAGGAGCACGGCATCGGCATCGAGCATCTCGCGAGGATGGTGCGCCGACCGGGATTCATTCTCGCGGGCTCCGGCGGGAAGGGCATGCCGGTGGTGCTCGATGCCGCCAAGGTCGAGGCGGCGGTGGCTTCGTATCGCGACATGATTGAGCCCGAGGTCGTGCGGACCCGCTATGGCTTGGACGCGGTCACGGTGGAGCGCCTGGTCTCGGCCGGGCAGTTGATCCGCGCCGATGGACCCGAGCGTGACCTCAGGTTGAAACAGGTCGACTATCTCCGCCGGTCCAGCGTCGAAGCACTGGTGGGACGGCTCGAAGCCAAATCGCGCGAGATGGCTGAGTGCGGTACCACACTGGCCATGGCTCTGCTGCCTGCCAACGGAAGGCCCGAGGCGCGCGCCGAAGTTCTCCTTGCCATTTTGGACGGTAGGCTCACGCTCCTCCGTGTCGAACGAAGTCGGAAGCGATTCGGCTACCGACTTATCGTCGACCGATCCGAGGTGCACGCCCTCGTGCTCGGTGGAACCGGACGGCGGCAGGAGACCGTCACGCTTCAACTCGCCGCCGAGCTGCTCGGGTTAAACTGGGAGGTGACGAGGGAGCTCTGCCAGCGGACGGGCATCCCACTCGTCCGTGTCGGCAGCTCGAACAGGCTGGCGATGCGCGATGTCACCCGGCTCAAGTCAACCTACGTGTCGGGCGGGGAGGTCGCTCATCGGATCGGAACCATCGCGCGGCATCTCCATCGCTATCTTCGCCCACTTGGAATTGAGCCCGCGTTGGTGCTGCGCACACGGGGGCAGAGGCTTTACGACCGCGCTGTCGTCGAAGCCGACGCGGCTCACCTGTTGCAATCCGGCAGCCGACGCAGGAACCCGGGGGTTTGCGCAATGCATGCTTCGCCAGATAGCTCAGACGATCCGTGACGAAGTCGCCTGACACTGCAGCCGAACGGAGTGATTGGCGCGCTTTGTCAGACTGGGCGGTCGGAAGCGCAGCCTGCATCAAAAGCGTCGATGCTGACCGCCACGTCGAGACGGCGCGGAGGTGCCCTGCTAGGATCGGCTCGTGACCGATTCGCGCGTGCAGACAAAGGGCTCGGCTTTTACGCAGTGAGGGATGGCAGGGACTCGGCATTTGCGCAGCACGGACTCGGCAAGATGTGACGCCTGCACCTGTATTTTCCTCTGCCGGTGCCTGTTGTCAGACTCGGCTTTTCTGCAAGCGTACAGCCCATGAGGCCGCAGCCTCCGCGTCCGGCTTCGGTCCGAACTGCGGCGCGAACTGGCAGCACACCTCCGTCGCTGCGCGAAATCGGAGCCGGGATCGGCGCGAACCGGGTCTGACGATCCGTTAACGCCGTCGCCGAACCGGGGACGGCGCCGAGGGCCGGCGACGGACACTTTGGCGACGGACATTTCGGCGACGGGCCGCGTGTTCGCGTCACGCGTCTATCCCAGGAAAGTGTGCCGCCGCCGGCGAGCAGTCGATGAGCCCGTGCTGACTTCCGCGCCGCAGGGCACCGCGCGCCGTCCGCGTGGAGTTCGGGAGCGGCGCGGTCGCGAGACCTAGATCGCTCCGACGACCGAGAACGGATCGATCAGGCCGCACCGGATGCAGTAGTAGACGAGTTCCACGTCCGAGCTGACGCCGAGCTTCGATTTGATGGCGTAGTGGTAGTTCGCGACGGTCTTCGGCGAGAGGTTGAGATCGACAGCGATCGCATCCGTGTGCCGCGCATCGAGGATCATCCGCAGGATCTCGAACTCCCGCGGCGACAGGAGGTCGATCGGGGACGGCTGCTCCTCCAGCCGACTCGCGGCCAGCAGGTGTGAGATCTCGGCGCACAGGGTCAGCTTGTTGTTGAACACGCTGCGCACGGCGTCGATCAGGAGCTCCGAAGCGCTGCTCTTCGTGATGTAGCCGCGGGCGCCGGCGCGTATGGCCTGGAGCGCGTAGCTGACGGCGGCATGCACGCTGAACACGAGGATGCGCGCGTCCGGATCCACCTGCCGGATCTGACGGATGGCGTCGATCCCGCCGCGGCCGGGCATGCTGATGTCCATGATGACGACGTCCGGCTCCGCGGCCCGGTAGGTACGGTAGGCCTCCGCGCCGTCCCGGGCTTCGGCGGCGACCTCCATATCGGGCTGTCGTTCCAGGAGCCGCCGGTATCCCTCCCGTACGACGGCGTGATCGTCGACGAGCATCACCCGTATGCGCCGTCCGGTCATGACACCTCCCTGGCCGCGAGCGCGGCGCGAAAGCGGACCCGCAGGCGAAACCCGCCGCCCGGGGACGTTTCCGTCACGATCTGCCCGCCGAGCGCGTGGACGCGGTCGCGCATGCCGAGCAGGCCGAGACCGGGACGCGAACGCTCCAGCACCTCCGCGGGCGCGCCGCTCCCGTCGTCGGCGAAGTCCAGCCGGACGTCCGCACCGCCGTCGGTCTCCACGACGTTCAGCGCGATCGCCACGTTGCGCGCCGCCGCGTGGCGGACGGCGTTGGTGAGGCCTTCCTGGACGATCCGGTAGACATGGGCCGCCGCCTCTGAGGGCAGGCGGTCGACCTGCGCGTCGGCCCGCAGCGCGACTTGGATCCGGCCGCCGGCCCGCTGCGCCTGCGCGGCGATCAGGCTGCGGAGCGCGATCCGCAGCCCGAGATCGTCGATCTCCGGCGGCCGCAGCGAGGCCAGGGTGATCCGGAGCGCCCGCACCGCGTCCGATGCCATGCTGGCGAGTTCGGCGCTCTCGGTCGAGACCGAAGGCGCCGCGGAGCGCGCGCCGTCCTGGATCGAGCGGGCGAGGAGACTCAGGGCCGTCAGCCTCTGCGCCACGTCGTCGTGCAGTTCGAGCGACAGCCACCGGCGCTCTTGCTCCTGGGCATCGATCAGCCGGCGGGCGAGCTCGGCGCGCTCCCGTGTGGCCAGCTGGAGATGGCCGGCAAGCGCGTTGAACACCGTCGCGATGCGCCGGAGCTCGCGCAGGCGGAAGCTCGGCAGACGCCACGCGAGGTCGCCCTGCGCGACGCGGTCGATACCGACAAGGATCTCATTGGCGGGACGCAGGGCGTGCGCGACCGCGCCGTAGACCAGCACGCACAGGACGACCGTCATGGCCGCGAGCGCGCCGGAGACCTGCTTCAGCACGATCCAGGCCGAACCGACGACGGCGTGCGGATCGATGTCCGCCTCCACGATCCCTCTCCGCGAGCCCTGATGCTCGAGCGGCAGACGGACGGTGGATCCGGCGAAGAAGAGGGACCTGTAGAGCGTCGCGAACCAGTCGGGTGCCGCGAGCGCGTGCGGCTCGACGCCGACGCAGCTCGACCGTGTCGGGCCGGTCTCCGCCGGGATCAGCTGCACGCACTGACCGGGTTGCAGGGCGTACCGGGTGACGATCTCCCAGTCCGGAAAGCGTACGGGAATGTCGGCGGCCCGCTCGATGCGCAGGAGCTGCAGGCGAAGTTGCTTGTGCACTTCGCCGGCCGTCTCGGCGTTTCGCTGCCTGGTCTTCGCCGCGACGTCGTGCATGGCGTACGCGGCCGCTCCGGCGGCGCAGAAAATGGCGATCAGCGCGATCCGGCCGACGAGAGCCCATTTGAGATCCAGCTCGCGCGCGTTCCAGGCGGCCAGGACGTGCTTGAGGCTGAAGGTCGTCACCCGTGTCCTCCCGAGAGGCCGAGGGTTATCGAGCTTGCGACCGTCTCGGAAGGGTCCGCGCTGAAGTCGTGCGATTTGCCCAGGTCAACGCGGGCGTTCTGCCGTAGCGGGTCCGATGGCGCGCGGCCTACAGAACTCGACCTGACGAGAGCGTCGCCGGAACGGGCACCAGCTCGGCGTCAGCGAACAGGTTCATCCCGGACCACACCCTCCCGCCGGCTGCCCTGCAGGCGGCTCCACCCACGCGCCGATCTGGAGACCGTCGATGCGTCTGCGCCGAAGCTGCTGTCTCGTCTTCCTTCTCGCGGGCCTCGCGCCGCACGCACGCGCGGGCGAGATGATCATGGTCACCGGTGACGACGCCGTTCGGTGGCGCGCCGCGCCGCCGTCCCTGCCGAAGGGCAGCGAGATCAGCATCATCGCGGGCGATCCCGACAGACCCGGCCCCTTCACGCTCAGACTCCGGTTCCCGCCGGATTACGTCATCGCGCCGCACACGCACGCGACCGACGAGAGCGTGACCTTGCTATCTGGCAATCTCGTCCACGACACGGGGGAGACCATCGACGCGAGCCGCGGCCAGCGGCTTCAGCAGGGCGCCTTCCTGCATCTGCCCGCCCGTATGCCCCACGCCCTCTGGACGACGCGCGAACCGGCCGTGATCCAAGTCTCCGGAACAGGGCCTTTCGGCCTCGACTACGTCAATCCTTCGGACGATCCGAGGAAGACGCGCCCGGACAGATGATCGTCCGCGACGCTGCGATCCTCACGTGACAGGCGCCACACACCATCGCCGTTGCCAACCCTGCTGCCGCCGCAGCCCCCGGACGGGCGCCCTCCTGGAAGCTCGGGAGCGGCCGATGCACGGGCCACCGGCTCCCGGCCGAGTGCCGGGCCGATTTCAACCCGCCTCCGACAGGGACCCTCGAGATCATGAGCACTTCTGACGCCCGAGTCCGGGATGATTTCGCGCGGCGCGCGGCGGAGAATCAGGCCCGGCTGACCGCCGACGTGAAGCCGGCCTACGACTTCGTCGTGTGCGGCGCCGGCGCCTCGGGTTCGGTCGTCGCGCGGCGACTGGCGGAGAACCCCGAAGTGCAGGTGCTCCTGCTGGAGGCGGGCGGCTCGGACGAGGCCGAGTCCGTACTCGATCCGGCGCTCTGGCCCACCAACCTGGGCGGTCCGCGGGACTGGGGCTTCCGCGCGGAGCCGAACGCGCACCTGAACGGCCGCGCGCTCTCCATGGCGATGGGCAAGGGGCTGGGCGGCGGCTCCAGCGTCAACGTGATGGTGTGGGCACGCGGCCACCGGTCTGACTGGGATGCCTTCGCGACCGAAGCGGACGACACGGCCTGGGGCTACGAGAATGTCCGCGCCATCTATCGACGCATCGAGAACTGGCGCGGTGCCCCTGACCCGGCGCATCGCGGAAGCGACGGTCCGGTCTGGGTGCAGCCGGCGCCCGATCCCAGCCCCGTGGCCCACGCCATGCTCGACGCCGCGCGGGAGTTGGGCATCCCGACCTTCGACAACCCCAACGGCCGCATGATGGAGGGGCCCGGCGGCGCGGCGCTGACCGACATGCTGGTCCGCGGCGGCCGGCGCGTCTCGCTCTACCGCGCCTACGTCCATCCCTGGCTTGACCGGCCGAACCTGACGGTGCTCACGGACGCCCTCGTCCGCCGCGTCACCTTCGACGGTCGCCGCGCGACGGGGGTCGAGTTCGTCCACGCGGGCGCGGTCAGGACGGTCGGTGCGCGGGGCGAGGTCGTGCTGTCGATGGGCGCGATCCACACGCCCAAGGTCCTGATGCTCTCGGGGATCGGCGACAGCGACGAACTCGGAGCGCTCGGCATCCCGTCGGTTCAGCATCTGCCCGGCGTCGGGCAGAACCTTCAGGATCACGTATCCTTCGGTTGCACCTGGGAGTACGCCGCGCCGATCGCGCCGCGCAACAGCGGCAGCGAGGCCACCCTGTACTGGACGAGCCGGCCCGACCTCGACGCACCCGATCTGCTGTTCTGCCAGGTCGAGTTCCCGGTTCCGAGCGAGCAGACCGCGGCGCGCGGCGTGCCGGCCCATGGGTGGACCATGTTCGCCGGCCTCGCGCAGCCCGCCAGCCGCGGTCGCCTGCGGCTCCGGAGCGCCGATATGGCGACGCCGCCGGTCATCGAGGCAAACTTCCTGTCCCACCCGGCCGACGTGACCGCGGCCGCGGCCTGCGTCGACCTCTGCCGCGCCCTCGGCAACGCGCGGGCGTTCCGGCCCTACGTGCGCGCCGAGTCGATGCCGGGCCCGCTGTCGGGCGCGGCGATGGCGGATTACATCCGCGATGCCGCCGTCACTTACTGGCACCAGAGCTGCACCGCCAGGATGGGCCGCGACGCGATGGCGGTCGTGGACGGCGCGCTCAAGGTCTACGGCATCGACGGACTCCGTGTCGCCGACGCCTCGATCCTGCCCCGCGTGACAACCGGCAACACGCAGGCGCCGTGCGCGGTGATCGGCGAACGGGCCGCGGAGATCCTGAAGCGGGCGCACGGCCTGTAACAATCGTCGCTGCGACGAGCCCGCTTGCGGGCTCTATCCATGATCATCCTCCGCTTCCGCGGTGCAAGCCTTGCTAATCGCGCCCCGAAACGCGCATAAGCTCCGGCTCGACGGCCGGAGAGATGCAGTCGTGAGCACGCCGCACACGCTCATTCGGTTCCTGAAGGCCAACGCGTTCTTCGCTGAGCTTGGTCCGGAAGCGATCGAGACCATCGCCGGCCTGTGCACGACGCGCAGCCTCGCGCGCCACGAGATCCTCTTCCAGAAGGGGGATCCGGGCGACGCCCTCTACGCGGTGCGGCGCGGGCAGATCCGCATCGGGGCCGGCTCCGACGACGGGCGCGCGGTCACCCTCAACCTGCTCGGGCCCGGCGACGTCTTCGGCGAGATCGCCTTCCTCGACGGCCATCCGCGGACCGCCGAGGCCGTGGCCCTCGAGCCGGCCGACCTCTTCGTCGTGGAGGGGCGGGCCTTTCTCAAGCTCCTCGCCGGGGATCCCGCTCTGGCGGTCCAGATCATCAATCTGCTGTGCCAGCGCCTGCGCTGGATGAGCGCGCGCATGGAGGAGGCGACGCTGCTTCCGCTCGACATCCGCCTGGCCCGGCGCCTGATCACGCTGTCGGAGGATTTCGGCGCCGAGATCCAAGTGACGCAGGAGGAACTCGCGGCGTTCGTCGGCGCGGCCCGGGAGAGCGTCAACCGCGTCCTGCAGGACTGGCGGCGATCGGGCCTGATCGATCTCGGGCGCGCGCGCGTCACCGTTCGGGCCTCGCACCGCCTCGTCGCGCTCGGGGCGCGGGCGCAGACATGATCGGGTCGACGGGGCTTCATCGCATGAGCATCGCAGCGCGCTTGGCGGCCGTCGCCGCCGTCACCCTCGCGGCGTCGAGCGCCGCCGCGCAGACGCGCTGCACGGAGACGACGCGCTTCGATCCGCCCCTGCGGATCCTGCACTGCGCCGACGGCCTGACGCTCGAAGTCGAGCGCGCGGGCAGCCTGCGGCCTGTGGATCCGGACAGCGACGGACATCTCAAGGGTGCGGAAATCGGCGGCAACGCGGTCTTCGTCACGATCCCGGCGAGCCGCCGCGTCCGCCGGGACGGCTTCCAGATCCTCACGCCGCACGCGGTCGCCTCGGTGCGGGGCACGGTCTACGCCGTCGACGTGACCCGGGCGCGCACCTCCGTCTTCGTGGCGCAGGGACGGGTCGACGTCGCCAGGCGCGACGCCCCCCAGATCGCCGTCACGCTCGGGCCGGGCGAGGGGGTCGACGTCGATGACCGTCGCGACGCCCTGGAGGTCCGGCGCTGGCCGCAGGAGCGCGTCAGGAGCCTGCTCGAGCGGTTCGGACGTTGAGCGACGCCGGTCGATCGGCGAATACCACGCACGACCGCGCCTTCCGCCGGGCGCGCCTCGCCCTCGTGCTCGCCGCCTCGCTCGGCGCGCTCGCCTGGGGCGCCTGGCTCGGCCAGCTGCATATCGCCGGTCGCGCGACGCCCCTCGACCGTCTGGAATCCGCCCTCACGGACCTGCGCCTGCGGCTCGCGGGCCCGCGCACGCCGCCGGCCGACCTCACGGTCGTGGCGATCGACGACGCGACGGTGCGGCGCGAGGGCGGCTTCCCGGTCTCCCGCACCACGATGGCGCGGATCATCGAGCGGGTGGCGGAGGCGCGCCCGCGCGTGATCGCCGTCGACGTGCTCTTCCTCGACGCGGGACGGCAGCCGGACGCGGACAACGCGCTCGCCGCTGCCCTCGCGAAGACGACGGCGATCCTGGCCTCGGCGGCCGTCTTCGACGGGAACGTCAGCGAGGACGGCATCCCGGTCGCCACCGCGCTCCATCGGCCGACGCCGAAACTCGGCGAGGACGTCGCGTCGGGCGTCGTCAACGTCGCCGAGGACGCGTCCGGCGTGCCCCGCCATCTCCCCCTGGTGGTGCGGACCGCCGACGGGGTCGCCGCGTCCTTCGTGCTGCGGGTTGCGGCCCTGGCGGCGCGGAGCGACCCCGTGCTCAGCAAGGGCCGGGTCGAGCTCGGTGGCCGCGCGCTGCCCCTGGACCTGGGCTACCATCTCCCGCTGCGCCCCTACGGTGCGCGGCGCGCGATCGCCACCGTGAGCGCGAGCGCCCTTCTCGACGGCACGGCGCCGGCCGCGGCGCTCTCGAACGGTATCGTGGTGATCGGCGTCACCGCGCTCGGTGGCGGCGATACCTTCGCCACCGCGTTCGATCCCGTCATGCCCGGCGTCGAGCTCCTCGCGACTGGCATCGCCCACCTCGCCACGGGGGATGGCCTCGTCCGCGATGCCGACGTGCGGCGGCGCGACGCCGCGGCCGCCGTCCTCCTGGCGGTCGGGGCGGCGCTCGCCATCGCGCTGCTGCCGCCGGGCCCCGGCCTGATCCTGGTACTCCTCGCGACGGCCGGTTGGCTCACCGCGGGCGCCGCAGCCTTCGCGCACGGCATCTGGTTCAGCGCCGCCCTGCCGCTCGCGGCGGTGGGAGTGCCGGCACTTGCCTGCGCGGTGGGCCGCCAGACGCTCGAGCGCCGCCAGAGCGCCCGGGTGGCGCGCTCCGAGGAGGTGCTGCGGCGGCTGCAGCCCGCCGCTCTGGCCGAGCGGCTGGCCCGCGACCCAGGCTACCTCGCCGAGCCCGTGGCGCGGGACATTCCCGTGCTGTTCGTCGATCTCACCGGCTTCACGCGCCGGAGCGAGCAACTGGGCCCCGTGCGCACCCGGGCGATGCTCAAGACGTTCCACGATCTCGTGGACGCGGCGGTGACGCTGCGCGGGGGCGTCGTCGTGAACTTCATGGGCGACGGCGCCATGGTCCTGTTCGGCGCGCTCGATCCGGACCCGGAGCAAGCCGTGCACGCCGTCCAGGCCGCGGAGGAGCTCATCGCCCGCACGCGCGCCTGGATCGCGCGCAGCCCGGTCCTTTCCGAGGCCGGGCCGGCCCTCGATCTGCGCATCGGCGCGCATTACGGGCCGGTGATCCTCTCGCGCCTCGGCAGCGACACCAACCAGCACGTCACCGCCACGGGCGACACGGTCAACGTCGCGAGCCGCCTGCTCGCGGTCGCGGCGGACGCCAACGCCCGCCTGGCGCTCAGCGCCGAGCTGGCGCACGCGGCCGGGCTCGACCTGTCGGCGGGGACATTCGAGGGCCGGACCGCGGCCATCCGCGGCCGCAGCCGACCCCTCGAGGTCTGGCTGAGCCACCCGCGCGCGGCAGAGCCCTAGCCGCACCCCCGAGCGACCGCCGTCAGCGCGCAGGCCCGCGCCGACTCTGTGACCCGGATCACAGTCGACCCTGCTTGGCCGGTTCATCGTCTCCCTATCGCAACGGGAGACTCAGCATGGCGACCACCTCGTACAAGACCGCGATCCTGGCCGGTCTCGCCCTCGCCGCCTCGGCGACCGTCTCCGGACCTGCCGAAGCGCGCGGGTTCGGACACGGACGCTTCGGTCACCATGGCGGCTTCCATCACGGCTTCCACCACGGCGGGTTCGACCACGGCTTCCGAGACCGTTTCGGCGGCCGCGGCTGGTGGAGTCCGGCGGGCGGCTACGCGGCGAACAGCGACCTCGACGACTGCCGCCTGACCGTCAGCCTCTTCCGGCGTCGCTACGGGCGGCTCTGCCGCTGAGCCGCCCCGTCGTCGGAGGACAGGCAGACCGATCGGCCGGCGAAGGCAGCCCACGCGCATCCGGCAGCCCCTGAGAGGCCGTACGGCCTCGGGCGGCCTCGGGGCGCTACTCCGCAGATTCGACGACCAAACCCCGGAGGAGCATCGCCCGTGCAGCACCATGCCCTACGCGTCCTGCTCGTCGACGACGACGCGGACGTGCAGCGCGTCGTATGCGGCTACCTCGGCGAGCACGGGGTCGGCGTGGTTCCGGTGACGACCCGGGCCGAGGCGCGCGCGCAGCTCGCGGATCCGTCGCAGTTCGATCTGGCCGTGCTCGACCTCCGCCCGGGCGCGGAGAACGGGCTCGACCTTCTGCGGGATCTGCGGGCGGGGAGCAACCTTCCCGTCATCCTGACCACGGCGCACCGCTGCGAGGAGTTCGATCGCGTGCTCGGCCTCGAACTCGGCGCGGACGACTACATCGTCAAGCCTTACGGCCTGCGCGAACTCTTGGCGCGCGTCCGCGCCGTCCTCCGCCGCGTCGCGGCGCAGGCCGCGTCCCGCCCGGCGGAGGCGCCGTACCGGCGCTTCGACGGCTGGGTCCTCAATCGCCGGCGCCGACGCCTGATCAATCCGGATGGCGTCGAAGTCGTCCTGGGCAAGCGCGAGTACGCGCTCCTGGCGGCGTTCCTCGACGCGCCCCAGCGGCCGCTCAGCCGCGAGTACCTGCTGCAGGTCACGCGCGTCCACGACGACGTGTTCGATCGCTGCATCGACGTGCAGATCCTGCGGTTGCGCCGGAAGATCGAGCGCAGGCCCAGCGACCCGAAGCTCATCCTGACCGAGCGCGGGGTCGGCTACGTCTTCGCCGCCGCGGTCGAGAGCACGTCCCACTAGCGTCGTCCCGATCGCGATGCGCCGCTCTCACGGAACGGGCACACCGGTCGAGACAGCCGCGCCCTGTCGGCTCTCCCGTGGGAGCGAGGGGACCGGCACTGCCGGCGCCGCGATCATCGGCGTCGACCGTCGTCACGGTCCGGGAGGCCGCCGGAGGCGCGTCAGCCCTTCACGAGCTTGCACGTGCTCTCCGAGAGCGGCTGGAACGCTTGGTCGCCCGGGATCGTCTTCAGGATCTTGTAGAAGTCCCAAGGCCCCGTCGATTCCGCCGGGGATTTCACCTGGGCGAGGTACATGTCGTGCACGAGGCGGCCGTCCGGCCGCAGCGTGGCGTTGCGTGCGAAGAAGTCCTGGATGGGCAGCGCGCGCATCTCGGCCATCACCTTCAGCCCGTCATCCGTGCCGGCAGCTTCGGCCGCCTTCAGGAAGTGGAGCACCGCCGAATAGTCGCCGGCCTGGACCATGGTCGGCATCCGGCCGCCCATGCGCTCGCCGAAGCGCCGGGCGAAGGCGCGCGTCTGCTCGTCCATGTCCCAGTAGAAGCCCGTCGTCAGGATCATGCCCTGCGCTGCCGACAACCCGACGGAGTAGATGTCGGTCAGGAAGATGTTGAGGCCGCCCAGCCTCTGGCCGCCATGCAGGATCCCGAATTCGCTCGCCTGCTTGATGGTGTTGATCGTGTCGGCGCCCGCATTGGCCATGCCGATGATCTTCGCGCCCGAGGCCTGCGCCTGCAGCAGGTAGGACGAGAAATCCGGATTGGGGAACGGGTGCTTGACCGACCCGAGTACCGTACCGCCCTTGGCCTTCACGACGCGGGTGACCTGCGCCTCCAGGTCGTGCCCGAAGGTGTAGTCGGCTGTGATGAAGAACCACGTGTTCTTTGGATCATCCGCCAGCGCCGCGGCGGTGCCCGCCGCGAGCGAGTGGGTATCCCAGGACCAGTGGGCGCCGGTTGGCGAGCACGCGGCGTTGGTCAGCGCCATGGAGCCGGCGCCGGAGTTGATGTCGATCTTGCCCTTGCTGCGCGCGACCTCGCGCACCGCCAGCCCCGCGACCGAGGAATTGGTGTCGAAGATCGCGTCAACACCCTCGGTATCAAACCACCGGCGCGCGATCGACGAGGCTATGTCGGCCTTGTTCTGATGATCGGCGAAGATCAGCTCGACCTTTCGACCATTGATCGGGCGGCCGAAATCCTCAACCGCGAGCTGCGCGGCCGTCACGGAGCCGCGGCCGGCCAGGTCCGAGTAGCCGCCGGACATGTCGGTCAGGATGCCGATCTTGATGCCGCCATCCGCGTATTGGGCGGAGGCGGGCAGGGTGGTCAGGGCAGCGGCGCCGAACGCGGCGGCCGCGACCCAGCTGCGACGGATCATTGTATCCTCCCCACTCTCTTATTCTTGCGCGGCCGCCCCCTTACCGGAAAGCCGCCGGTCCTTCGAAACCGCGTTCCCTCGGTCTCAGAGATAGCTGCGGCCGTCTAGGTAGGCCTTGCGCCAGCGTCGGATCTCGACGCGCTCGAAGAGCCCGACCTTGTAGAACGGGTCCGCGTGGATGAGCGCCTCGGCCTCCGCGCGGGTCTCGACGTCGACGACGTAGAGGCCGCCGCCGGCGTCGCTCCCGTCGTCATTCAGCTTCGCGCCGCAGGCCAGAAGCCGGGCCTTGATCCGGTCGAGGTAGACAAGATGCTCCGCGCGGTTCGCCCTGCGGACGTCCAGGCTCCCGGGCCTGTCGAAGGTCTCGATCATGTAGGGCATGACGATCGTCCCGTCAGTTGGTCGCGATGGCGGAGGGATGCTGCGCCAGCGGCGTCACGCTGATCGCCATGTACGGGTAGAGCGGCAGCGAGCTCAGGATCTGGTGGAGCTCGTCGTTTCCCGCCACGTCGAAGACACTGTAGTTCGCGTACTGCCCGGCGATGCGCCACAGGTGTCGCCACGTGCCGTCCTGCTGGAGCCTCTGGGCGTAGGCCTTCTCCTCAGCCTTGAGGCGATCCGTCTCCGATTTCGGCAGGGACGCCGGAATGTTGACCTGCATGTGGACCATGTAGAGCATGACGTCGATCCTTTGCCGCCGGTCTTGGCGAGCACGCCCGCGTTGAGACCTGGTGCGCCGTACAGTGCCGGTCGAGGCCGAGACACGGCCGGGACCGGCGCAGTACGGCCGAGGTTGGCGCGAACCTGCCGTACGCGCCGCGGCGCCCGATGGCCAGACCGCATCAGGCATCGGCCCGGATCAGGTCGGCGGCCTTCTCGGCGATCATGAACACCGCGGCCTGCGTGTTGCCGGAGACGATCCGCGGCATGATCGAGGCGTCCGCCACCCGGAGGCCGGCCACGCCGCGCACACGCAGGTTGGGATCCGTCACGGAACCCGGATCGCCGCCCATGCGGCACGTGCCGCAGATGTGGTAGATCGTCTGGCCGTCGCGGCGGGCGAAATCGAGCCAGTCCGCGTCGGTCCGGCAGTCCGGCCCTGGGTTGAGCTCGGCCCCGCGGAAGCGCTCCATCGGCGCCTGCGCGACGACGGTGCGCGCGATCTTCATGCCCTCGACCATCGCCCGGCGATCCTCCTCGGTGGCGAGGAAGTTCGGGCGGATGGCGGGCGGCTCGAGCGGGTCGGGCGACGCCGCGTGGATCGTCCCGCGCGATTCCGGTCGCAGCTGCGTGACGCCGATGGTCATGCCGGGCAGGCGGTCGAGCTTGCGCTCGGCGGCGTTGGCGTAGCTCGCGTGCATGAAGAAGTACTGCACGTCGGGCCCGTCGAGCCCCGGCCGGGTGCGCACGAACCCGTGGGCGAGGCCGGTCCCCAGCGCCAGGATACCCTGCCGCGTCGCGAGGTAGCGCGCCGCGGCGACGCCGAGGCGCAGGCCGCGGGTCTGCTCGTTCAGCGTCACCGGCAGGCGCACGCGCCAGTTCATGCGCGTGCAGTAATGGTCCATGTAGTTGGCGCCGACGGCGGGGAGCGCGCGCCGCACCGCCACGCCGAGGCCGGCGAGGATCGCCGGGTCGCCGAGGCCGGACAGTTCCAGGATCTGCGGGGTCTGCGCCGCCCCCGCGGCGAGGATCACCTCCCCGCGGCAGCGGAACAGCCGCTCGCGGCCGCCGACCAGAGCGGCGACGCCGCTCGCCCGATCCCTGTCGAAGGTGAGCCGCAGGACGTGCGCGTCCGTCACGACGGCGAGGTTCGGACGGGCGAGGGCCGGCCGCAGATAGGCGTCGGCGGCGCTGACCCGCCGCCCGCGACGCTGGTTCACTTGGTAGTAGCCGAAGCCGTCCTGACTCGCCGCGTTGTAGTCGGGGTTGCGCGGATGCCCAGCCGCCCGCGCGGCGGCGATGAAGGCCTCGGCGATCGCCGGCCGCTCGGCGACTTCCGTGATCGGCAGCGGTCCGCCGCGGGCCCGCAGGGGGTCGGGCGCCCCGTCGTAATCCTCGAGCCTGCGGAAGTAGGGCAGCACGTCCGCGAAGCCCCATCCGCGGCAGCCGGCCTGCGCCCAGGCGTCGTAGTCCTGCGGCTGCCCGCGCACGTAGATCATGCCGTTGATGAGGGTCGACCCGCCGAGGCCCTTGCCCCGCGGGACCGCGATCACCCGGCCGCCGGTCGCCTCCTCGGGCTCGGTCCGGAAGCGCCAGTTGTAGGAGGGGTGCTGGAGCAGGCGGCTGAACCCGGCCGGGATCGAGACCCAGGGGCTGCGCGCCCGCCCCCCCGCCTCGAGGAGCAGCACCCGGCGCGTCCCGGACTCGGTCAGCCGGTTGGCCAGGACGCAGCCCGCGGTGCCGCCGCCCACGATCACGTAGTCGAAGACGCCCGCCGCGACGACGTCGATGTCGGTCGATCCCACGGTGCGCGCCATGCTCAGTCCTCGGATCCAGCCTCAGAGGGCGCCCATGTGGCGGGCCATGAGGGCGATCTGGCACTCCAGCATCGGTAGCCCCCTCTGAATGCGGCAGCCGGCCGCCAGCGCCGCGGCGAGGAGCGGCGTGGTCTCCGGATCCATGATCGCCTCGGCGACGAACTGGCCGGCGTGGAGCGTGGTCAGATCGAAGGGGGCGGCGTCCTGCGGGCGCATGCCGAGCGACGTGCCGTTGACGAGGAGGTCGTGCTCCGCCTGGGTGCCCTCCGCGGCGATCGCGAGGCTAGGGTAGGCGGCGCGCAGGCGCGCCGCCAGCGCCTCGGCGCGGTCGGCGGTGCGGTTAAGGATGGTCAGGCGCGCCACGCCCGCCGCCGCCAGCGCGAAGGCGATGGCGCTCGCCGCGCCGCCGGCCCCCGCGAGGGCAACATTTCGGCCGCGCGGTTCCAGGCCGGAGACGCGCAGCGCCTCGACGAATCCGATCCCGTCCAGCATCGTGCCGATCATGCGCCCGTCCGCATCCCGTCGGACGCAGTTGACGGCCCCGATCTGCTCGGCCTCGCGGGTGAGCGCGTCGCACAGGCCGGTCGTCGCCGTCTTGTGCGGGACCGTGGCGATGAAGCCGCCGAAATTGCGCAGGTGCCTGAGCCCGTCCACCACCGCGGCCAGGCCGTCCGCCGTCACGTGCAGCGGGACGAGGACGCCGTCCACGCCGTGACGGGCGAAGAGCGCCCCCATCACCTCGGGCGCCTTCACGTGGTAGATCGGATCCGCCAGGATCCCGTAGACCCGCGTCCGTCCCGTGATCCCGGCCGCCGTGAGCGCGCTGTTCATGGCCGTCCTCCCGTCCATCTGTCCTGACCGGCTCCGGCTCACGTCATGTAGAGGCCGCCGGCGACATCGACGGTCTGTCCGGTGACGAAGCTGGCCTCGGCGGAGGTCAGATAGAGGGCGAGATCCGCGACTTCCTCGGGGGCGCCGAGGCGGCCCATCGGGGTCAGGCGAACCTGCTCGTCGTTGACGGCGCGGCCCACCGCCCGGACCATCGGGGTCTCGATCCGACCCGGCGCGATCGCGTTGACGCGGATGCCGAACGGGCCGAGCTCCGCCGCGAGGTGCTTGGTGAGGCCGATCAGCCCGGCCTTCGACGCCGCGTAGTGGCAGGCGACGATCGGCGAGTGGGTCTTGCCCGCCACCGACGACATGTTGACGATCCAGCCGCGCCCGGCCGCGCACATCGCCGGCGTCAGCGCGCGGACGGTGTTGAACGCCTCCGTCAGGTTGACCGCGACGACGCGGTTCCACTCCGCCGGATCCATCTCCCAAACCCGGTGGGCCGCCCCGTCGTGCTTCGGCGAGATGCCGGCATTGTTGATGACCGTATCGAGGGCGCCGCCCATCGCGGCGGCGGCCTCCGACACGGCCGTCTCGACTGCCGCATAGTCGGCGACGTCGAGCTGCAGCGGCAGGGCGCGGCCACCCGCCGCCTCGATGGCCGCGACCGTCGAGGCAACGTCGTCCGGGTTCACGTCGGCGACGCCCACCAGGGCTCCGCGCGAACCGAATCCCTCCGCGATCGCCCGGCCGATCACGCGGCCCGCACCGGTGACGAGGACGCGCCGGCCGGCGTGGCTCGGGCGCCGCGCGACCGCCTCCGGATTGGTGTCCCGCTCGGTCATCTCAGATCCCCAGATAGGCGCGCCGCACGTGGTCGTTGTCGAGCAGGGCCGCGGACGCGTCGGCGAGGACGATCTCGCCGTTCTCCAGCACGTAGCCCCGGTCGGCGACCTGCAGCGTGTGGAACACGTTCTGCTCGACGATCAGCACGGTGGCGCCGGTCCTCGCGATCCGGTCGACCACCGCGAAGACCTGCGCCACCACGATCGGCGCGAGGCCGAGGGAGGGCTCGTCGGACATCAGGAGCTTGGGCCGCGCCATCATCCCGCGGGCGATGGCCACCATCTGCTGCTCGCCCCCGGACAGGGAGCCGGCGTTCTGGTCGAGGCGCTCGCGCACCCGCGGGAACAGGTCGAGGACGTCCGCGAGCGTCTCCGACTGGCGCTCGCACGCGGCGCGGCGGTAGGCGCCCGTCAGCAGGTTCTCCCGCACCGTCATCTCGGGGAAGAGCTGGCGCCCCTCCGGGATCAGGGTGACGCCCCGCGCCACCATCTCGTGGCCTGAGAGCCGGGTGACGTCCTCATCCTCGAACAGGATCCGGCCGCGCGTCGGCGTCACGAAGCCCGCGATGGTCCGCAGCGTCGTCGTCTTGCCGGCACCGTTGGCGCCGACGATCGTCACCACCTCGCCGGCGCGCACCTCCAGCGAGGCGGCGTGCAGGATGCTGGTCGCGCCGTAGCTGGCATCCACGCGCTCAAGCGTGAGCATGGGCGAACTCCTTGCCGCCAGCACGCGGAAAACTTCGAGGAAGGCGATCGTCGCCAGCGAGAAGGACGGTCCGTGCAGCCGGAAGCACGGGAAGCTGATCGCCAGCGCCACTAGCACGGCGAGTGCGGCGCCGGCCACGATGCCGATCCACGGGCTGATCCCGGCACCGACGAGCAGCATGCCGCAATAGGCGCCGAGGCCGTAGAAGATGCCTTGGCCGAGGGAGAGCTGGCCGGCGTAGCCGCCGACGATGTTCCAGGCGTCTCGGCCGTCGCCTGGGCCGCGGCGCCCAGCACGAGGGCGGCGGCGAGTGCACGCGCCAGAACTCTCATCGTTTCCTCCCCAGTCAGTCGTCGGCCCGGCGCTTCGTGCGCCTTCTCGTTGGGGCCAGTCGGGGGCGTCAGTAGGCGAGGGCGTCCTTGCCCTCGAAGCTGGTGATCGGCGGGTAGGCGCGCTGGTCGGTGATCACGTCGATCACCGTGACGGCGTTGTTCGCGAGTGCGTCGCGCAGCGCCGGCGCGAGATCTCCGGGGCGCTCGACGCGGGTCCCGGCGCAGCCGCAGGCGCGGGCGATCGCGGCATGGTCCACCGCCTCGAAGTCGCAGACGTCGGTGACGTCGCCGAACAGGCTCAGCTCCGCGTGCTTCTGGTAGCCGAGGATCTGGTTGTTCAGGACGACGACGATGACCGGCAGCCGCATGCGCCGCGCCGTCTCCAGCTCCGACCAGACGTGGCCGAAGCCGCCGTCGCCGGTCACGCAGATCACGGGCGCGTCCGGGCGAGCGACCTTGGCGCCGAGGGCGAAGGGCAGGCCCCATCCGAGTCCGGCGATGCCGCGCGGGGTGAGGAAGCGCTGGCCGGCCCTCCGCGCCGTGAGGAAGTTGGCGATCCAGATCGAGGCGTAGCTCGCGTCGGCGACGACGACGGTCTCGGGCGTCGTCACCGCGTCGATCTCGGCCATGATCCGCTCGGGTCGGATCGGGGTAGCCTCCATGTCGACGAGGCGGGCCATGTCGCCGGCCTGGGTCTCCCGGGCGCGGGCGATGGTGTCGGCGAGCGCCGCGCGGCGGCCTTTCAGACCGGACAGGTCGCGTTGCCGAAGGACCTCGGCGAGGGAAGCGAGGGTCAGCTTGGCATCGCCAACGAGGCGGAGGGACTCGTAATTGCGGCCGACCTCGCCCCCGTCCACGTCGAGATGGATGAATCGGGCGCCTGCCGGGTAGAGCGACCAGCTGTCGGTGCCGTTCTGATTGGTGCGGTTGCCCACGAGGAGGACGACGTCGGCCTCCGTGACGAGCGCGCGCAGGTGGGACGAGCGCGCCCGCGGCGCCATGAAGTAGCCGACGACGCCGACGGAGAGCGGGTCGGTCTCGGCGACGGCGCCCTTGCCCATCACCGTGGTGGCGACCGGCAGTCCGAGGCTCTGTAGGGCGCCGAGTTCCGAATAGGCGCCGGAGGAATGGACACCGCCGCCCGCGATCACGAGGGGGCGCCGCGCCCCGGCGATCAGGTCCGCGGCCTCCGCGATCCGGGCCGGGTCGGCGACCGTGCGGTCGAGGGGGAAGGTGCCGAGGCTGGCCGCTCGGCGCGGTGCCGAGGCCTCGAAATCCGGCCGCTCGTCGAGCAGGTCCAGGGGCACCAGCAGCACCGCCGGACCGGGCCGCCCGGAGGCCGCGGCCGCGAAGGCCATGTCGACGTAGTCGTCGATGCGCTCGGCGACCGCCACCCGGCGGACCCACTTGGCGACGCCCGCGAACAGGGCGAGGTGGTCGAGTTCCTGGAAGGCGTTCCGGTCGGTGAAGTTGCGGTGGACGTCTTGGACGATCGCCACGACCGGAATGGAGGCCTTCAGGGCTTCCGCGAGGCCTGGCACCAGCAGCGTGGCGGCGGGGCCGTTCTGGGCCGCGACCACCGCGACCCGGCCCGAGATCCGCGCATAGGCATCGGCCATCGCAGCGCCGGCATTCTCGGTGCGGTAGCCGATCTGGCGGATGCCGTGATGCGGGGCGGCCAGGAACAGGGCCGAGGGGATGCTCTGGCCGAATACGTCGCGGACCCCGTGCCGGTGGAGCGCCGCCGCCAGGGCGTGGGCGCCGGTTATGTTGGCGCGCTCGGATATCTCGGACATCAGCGGCTCCCCTGCGCGGCGTCGCCCATCGACAGGACGATCTTCCCGATATGCTGACCCGCATCCATGCGGGCATGGGCCTCCGCGGCCCGGTCGAACGGGAACACGGAATCGATCGGCGGCCGCGCCCGGCCCGCCGCGAGCAGCGGCAGGACGTGCTCGACGAGGGCGTCGGCGAGACGCGCCTTCAGAGCGACCGGACGGGCGCGCAGCGTCGAGCCCGTCAGCGTCACGCGCTTCATCAGGAGCGGCTGGAAGTCGATCTCCGCCCGGGAGCCCTGCTGGAAGGCGATCTGCGCGATGCGCCCGTCGACCGCCACGGCATCGAGATTGCGGGCGATGTAGGGGCCGCCGACCATGTCGAGGATCACGTCCGGCCCGCTCCCGTTGGTGGCCGTCCGGGCGGCCGCGACGAAATCCTCCCGCCGGTAATCGATGGCGGCATCCGCACCGAGCCTGAGGCAGGCCGCGCACTTCTCCGGAGAACCCGCGGTGACGATCACCCGGGCGCCGCGGGCCTTCGCCAGCAGGATCGCCGTGGTGCCGATGCCCGAGGAGCCGCCGTGGATCAGGAGGCTCTCGCCGGCCTGCAGCCGGGCGCGCTCGAACACGTTGCTCCAGACGGTGAAGTAGGTCTCGGGGATCGCACCCGCCTCGACCATCGGGAGGCCGTCCGGCACGGGCAGCGCGACGGCCTCGTCGACGACGGCCCACTCGGCGTAGGCGCCGCTATGGACCAGCGCCATGACCCGATCCCCGGGCTGGAAGCGCCCGGCACCGGGTCCGAGCGCCTCCACGATGCCGGCGAGTTCGAGCCCCAGCACGTCGGAGGCGCCGGGCGGCGGCGGGTAGCGGCCCTCGCGCTGCATCACGTCCGGCCGGTTGATGCCCGCGGCCTCGACCCGCACGAGCAGTTGTCCCTCGCCCGGCTCGGGGCGCGGTCGCTCGACGATCCGGAGGACCTCGGGGCCGCTCTGCCCGGCGGCGATCACGGCTCGCATCGTGGTGCTCATCGCTCGGCCCCCTGGCTCCCCGCCGCTTCGGGAAGAAGCAGCACCTTCATGGCCTGCCGGCTCCGCGCCAGATCGAACGCCGCCCAGGCTTCCGCGAGGGGACGACGGTGCGTGATCAGCGCCTCCAACGTCCCGGCATGGTCCGCGAGGAGCGCGATCGCGGCGTCGAAGGCGCGCGCCGTCGTGTCGTGGGCCGCGCGCAGCTGCTTCTTGCTGCGCACGAAACCCGTCAGGTCGAGGTCGAGGGATCCGGAGTGGATGCCGGCCACCACCATCACGCCGCCGGAACGCAGCACGCCCATCCCGTCGACCACCGATCGGGCGGATCCCGTCGCCTCGATTACCCGGTCAGCCTCCCCGTCGAAGGTGCGCCGGACGGCGTCGTCCAGGCCGACGCCGGCGAGATCGGCCGTCGCGCGGATGCCGATTCGGCGAGCGAGGTCGAGGCGCGCGGTGTCGTCGAGACCGGCGAGCAGCACGTCCGCGCCCCGGTGCTGCGCCACGAAGGCGATGCAGAGGCCGATCGGGCCCGGGCCGAGCACCGCCACGCGGTCGCCCGGCCCGACCTCCGCCACGTCCACCGCGTTGACCGCGACCGCCAGCGGCTCGGCCAGCGCCGCGACGGCCAGCGGCATCCCGTCGGGCAGGCGGCGGCACTTATCGGCTGGAACGACGACCTGCTCGGCGAAGGCCCCGTCCGCGTGCAGGCCGACGACTCGCCTTCCCTGGCAATCCTGCGGCCGCTCGGCCGCGCAGGCCGCGCAGCCGCCGCACGGCACTGTCGGCCAGCAGGTGACCCGGTCGCCGACGGCGAGCCCGGTCACGCCGTCTCCCACGGCGCGGACCGTCCCGGCGAACTCGTGGCCGAGGGTGACCGGCATGAAGGGGATCATGAACCCGTAGCCGGGGGTCCACTCGTAGGCGTGGATGTCGCTGCCGCAGATGCCGGCTGCGGCGACCGCGACGATCACGCGGCCAGCCCCCGGAGCGGTGGGCGCATCGACGTGGACGAGGTCAGCCCCGAAGTCGGCCGTCGCCTTGCGCAACGCGAGCATTTCCGTCCCCTGTCTCCCGCCGAGCCTCTCGGCCCGGCGGCATGCCCTACGGCACGTGCCGTCGACGCATTTCGTTATTTGTTATAACAAACATCGGATCAAGGGGAGGAATATGTCAAGCGCTTCGGCGTCCGAACTGGAAACCGGCGAAATCATGCCGGATTGGGTTCGTCCGATCGTCAAGGAGAGCCTCAGCGAGCGGGCCTACCGCGAGCTGCGCCTCGCGCTGATGCGCGGACAGCTGCGACCCGATACGCGCTTGCGCCTCCGCCCGATGTCGGCCCGCTTCGGCATCAGCGCGACGCCCATGCGCGAGGCCCTGCTCAGGCTCGTCGCCGAGAAGGCCCTCGCGCTCGACGCGCGCGGCAGCGTCGTCGTGCCTCGGCTGACCCTGGATCAGCTCCTGGAGATCCGCGCGATCCGCACCGATCTCGAGGGACGTGCCGCCGCCGCTGGGGCTGCCAGAGACTCGGCCGAGGTCGACGTGCTGGAGGCGATCCACGCGCAGATCTCGCAATGCCACGCGAGCCGCGACTTCGCGCGCGCGGTGAACCTCAACACCGAGTTTCACCTGACGCTGTGCAAGATCGGGCAGATGCCGATCCTGTACGAGATCGTCGAACTCCTGTGGGTGCGCTGCGGCCCGATCCTCTCGCACCTCTACGACGGCGTCCCCGACTGGGAACCGCACCCTCATCGGCGCATCATCGACGCCTTGCGCGACCGCGACCCGGTCGCGGCCCGGGATGCGGTGCGCGAGGATATCGAGCGCGGCGGGAGCGGTCTGTTCGCGCATGTCCGCGCGGCCGCCAAGGGGTGATGACCGATCGCGAGGCGGACAGGGAAGTCGATCGATGCCGGGTGCGGTCGGATCGGCGTCGCGGCCGAGGCGGCGGCCCTGGGCGCGGCGAGCCCCCACCCAGAAAACGCCGGAGTGCGGAGCGTCCTGCAGTTGCCGGATGCCGACGCGCGTCTATCCTGCGCCCCATGCGCGCTGATCTCGCCGTCCTCGCTCTGGTCTTCGCTGCCACGGGCGCGCGCGCCCAGCAGCAGCTTCCGACCATTCCCGAGTTGCTGACGGCCGAGGCGAACGCCGCGCGGGCCTGTGAGGGCACCGGGGATCCGGCCATCGTCCGGGAGCACTGTCGGCTGCGCGATCGGCTGAGTGGGCGCTTGGCTCAGGCGGGCTATTGCTGGGGCCGCAAAGGACAGGCGGACGAGAAGAAGGAATGGCACGCCTGCCAGCCGGACTCGATCTTTGAGGATGATATCGAGGCGGTACAGCGCTGAGCGGCTGGCTCCGTCGTCGAACGCGGCCCGTCACTCGAGGGTCTGTACGCCGGGCTACAGCGGGACTTCGCTCCGTAGATGTCGGGGCGATATTCGCGGCTCGACGCGGTGCCGGCATGCTCCTGGCTGAAGAACCTGCTCGCGGTCGGGCTACCGCCCAGTCCGGCTGAAGACGCTCCACGCCAGCGGATCTTCGGGCACAACGCGGCGCTCCCAGCCGCCGCGCGTGCGCTGATCGCGACGGCGCTCCAGCGCGCCGGTCGAGGCCGGCATGCTCCAATCACGCGATCCAGAGAAGTCCATCAGGACAGCGTCCTGAACAGATGTTCGCGAGCGCATATCGGCGCGGCTGCGCGGCATTCGCGCCACCCCCAGCATCGAACGAGATGCATCACCTGAACCCCCCGGGCTCCAACGTCGACCCGAGGAACAGAATTAGCATTGCACGCACCATCGATTTATTGCTCAGATCGTTACTGCAACAAAAACGTAATTTGCCAGATAATATCGGAGCCAACCTCGCAGATACGGTACTGATTTTCTATTCCAAGACACCAGAAACATCTTGAACTGCACAGGCAGAGTGTTAGACCGCCATCGTCGCTCAGAGCTCCGACAACGATACGGTCGCCATCGATGATTAACACGATCAAGGGCAGGCTATTCGCACTTCTCACCGTACTGGGTACACTCCTCATAGGATCAGCAGGGCTCAGTAATTACGCGCTCTATAAAAATTTCAGGGGTCTCGAATCGATCTACGCCGACAGAGTCATGCCGCTCAGCCAGTTCGGCACGATGCGCGACGCTTTCGATGCCATCCTCACCGCGACGCGAGATTTCGAGGTCCACGCGATACAGGCGGCTGAAGCCGTGACGATCCTCGAACACCAGCTGGCACGGGCGAAGGAAGCCTGGGCCGCCTACCTGACCACGTATCTCACGCCCGAGGAGACACAGCTCGTCGCGAAGCTGACGCCGCGATTCGACCGCGACGCGGCGATCGTGGCCGACCTCGTCCGCGCCTTGACGAACGGGGACCTTGACGCTGTGACCGCGTCCCGGATCGATCTCCTCCGGGCGATGAGCCCGACAACGGCGACCATCGGCGAGCTGTCCGACCTGCAGGTCCGCGAGGCCCGCGCCGAGTTCGAACGCGCGGACGCGATGGCGCAGCGCCTGCGGATGCTGCTCTTGGCGACACTGGCCGGCGCCGCCCTAGCGGTCGGGTACGGCGTCCGCGTGATCCTCACCCAAGTCACCCGCCCGATCGGCCGGACGACGGCGACGATGACCCGTCTCGCCGCGGGCGACCTCGATGCGCGGATCGACGGCGCGGACCGTGGCGACGAGATCGGCGCGATGGTCAAGGCTGTCCAGGTCTTCAAGGATGCGCTCGTCGCGAAGCGCGCGGCGGATGTGGCCGCCGCCACCGAGGCGGCCGCGAAAGCGCGCCGCGCCGAGACCATGGACCGCGCCACGCGGACGTTCCGCCAGCAGATGGAGGGCCTGACTGCGGCGTTAGCAACCAGCGCCGGGGCCATGGAAAGTGCCGCCGCGACCATGGACCGGAACGCCGGACAGACCGCGACGCAGTTGCTCCAGGTCTCTTCGGCGGCCGAGCAGACCTCGGTCCACGTGCAGACCGTCGCGGCGGCCAGCGAGGAACTGGCGACGTCGATCGGGGTCATCAACGGCCAGATCACGCGCTCCTCGGACATGGCCCAGCGCGCGGCGGCCGAGGCGACGGAGACCAACACCCTCGTGATGAGCCTCGCCGACGGCGCCGAGCGGATCGGCACCGTGATCAGCCTGATCGCCGGGATCGCCGCGCAGACGAACCTGCTCGCGCTCAATGCCACCATCGAGGCGGCCCGCGCCGGAGACGCGGGTCGCGGCTTCGCGGTCGTCGCCACCGAGGTGAAGGAGCTGGCGGCCCAGACCGTCCGGGCGACCGAGACGATCTCCGATCAGGTCGCGACGATCCAGAAGGAGACGCACCGCGCCGTCGACGTCATCCAGGCGATCACCGCGTCCGTCTTGGACCTTCGGACCATCGCGACGAGCGTGGCGGCCTCGATGGAAGAGCAGGAGGCGGTGACGCAGGAGATCGTGCGGAACGTCAGCCAAGCCGCCGACGGCACGCGGGCGGTCACGGTCACGATCGGAACCATCACGCAGGCCGCCGGCGAGACCGGCCGGACCGCGGCCGCGGCGCTGGACGCGGCCACCGCCCTGTCGCGGCAATCGGAGACCCTGAACGCCGCGGTCGCGGGATTCCTCGCGGCGGTTCAGGCAGCCTGAGGCGGCGCGCTCAGCCGCCGGGCGATCCGGGAGGCTGCGGCAGGCGCATCAGGGGCGCGCCGACCCGGAGGATCGATCCGACGGCGAGCCCCGGGCAGAGCTCGAAGCCGGCGGGCGCCAGCACCACGATGGTGGAACCGTGCTCGAACCAGCCCATCTCGGCGCCCTTCGCGAGCCGGGCCGCGGTGGGAATGCGCCGTCCCCCGGTCTCGCGCAGATTGAGCCCCTCGGGCAGGAAGCCGAGGCGCAGACCGGCAACGAGGATGGCCGCCACCGGCACCAGCGTCACCGCGTGCCCGCCCGGAGCGAGGCGCAGGCGCAGGACGGCGCGCTCGTTCCTGCAGAACAGCGCCTCGACGCGCTTCAGGGCAATCGGGTTCACGTTCCAGGTATCGCCCCAGATGTGGCGCACCGACTCGACGCGCAGGTCGTGCGGGGCATGGAAGCGATGGTACATCCCGGCCGTCAGGCGCAGGGTGGCGTAGCAGCCCCCCTCGTGGGCCCGCGCCAGCGCTGTGTCCCCGCCCAGCAGGTCGGCGAGTCGGTAGGACAGGCCCTTGATCTGGTACAGGCGGCCGGCCTCGATGCGGCCGTGGGCCCCCAGGATCGCGTCGCTGGGGCTCGTCAGCAGAGTCGGGTCGGCCGCGATCGGCCGGGCGCCTGAGCGCAGGGCCCGCACGAAGGCGGCGTGAAGGCTGGGGAAGTGCGTCTCCCGCGCGTCGCGGAGATCGACGTCGCAGAACAGCCGCCACGTCGCGATCGAGAGGTCCCGGATCAGCGGCTGCTCGATCCGGCTGAACCAGCCCATGAAGCGGGTCGCCAGGCGGCGCGGCAGACGGTTCGTCAGCAGAAAATTGAGATCCTCCTGCGCACCGATCCGCGCCAGGAGTGTCCGCAGCCGGGATCCCGCAACCGTCATCATGCCGTGAACCGTCTCCGGTAGGGCGCGGGGCGATGTCCGCGCTCCTCATCACCCTGTCCGCCACCACCGCCGCCGCGGTTCTCGCGCTGCCACGGGCGGCCGAACGCCTGCAGCTCTCGCGGGCGAAGCACCGCTCGCTCACCGGCCACGCCCGCATGGCCCGGCGCGTCGCCCGGCTGATCCCGCACTATTCCTATTCGGAGCGCGCCTTCTTCCGGTCGGACGATCCGGACGAGGCGGTGGCGAGCCGCCGCGAGGCCGGCTTCGCGCGGCTCTCCGACCTGTTCCGGGCGCGCTTCGCCAGGACACGGGCCGAGACCGAGTCGGTCCGCGCCGGGCTCTCGGACCTCCAGTTCACCGGGCTCTACCGGGTACCGTTCCAGTACGCCCGGCACGTGCGCGCGCATCTCGGCACCGGCGCCTTCGCGGCCGCCGCGTCGGGCGTCACGGTCACGGATCTCGACGGCAACGTCTTCTACGACCTCGCCGGCTCCTACGGCGTGAACCTGTTCGGCGTCGACTTCTACCGGGCCTGCCTGGACGAGGGTGCCGCGCGGGTCTCGGCGCTGGGCCCCGTGCTCGGGCCGCTCCACCCGGTCGTCACCGGCAACGTCGCGCGGCTGAGGGCGATCTCGGGCCTCGACGAGGTCTCGTTCCACATGTCCGGCACCGAGGCGGTGATGCAGGCGGTGCGGCTCGCCCGCTACCACACCGGCCGCCGCCGGATCGTGCGCCTGTGCGGCGCCTATCACGGCTGGTGGGGCGATGTGCAGCCGGGCATCGGCAACCCGGTCCCGACCCGCGACACGCTCACCCTGGCCGACATGTCCGAGCGGACGCTGCGGGTGCTCGCCACCCGCCGCGACGTCGCCTGCGTCCTGGTCAACCCGCTCCAGGCCATGCACCCGAATGCCGGGGCGCCGGCCGATTCCGCGCTGGTCGACAGCGGCCGCAGAGCGGCCTTCGACCGCGCCGCCTACACCAGGTGGCTCCACGAACTCCGGTCGGTGTGCAGCGCCCGGGGCATCGTGCTGATCCTCGACGAGGTCTTCATGGGCTTCCGCCTCGCCCGCGGCGGCGCGCAGGCCTATTTCGGCCTGCGCGCCGACATGGTCACGTACGGCAAGACTCTCGGCGGCGGCCTGCCCGTCGGCGTCCTCTGCGGGCGCGCCGACCTGATGCGGCGGTACAGGGACGACCGCCCCGTCGACATCTGCTTCGCGCGGGGCACCTTCAACGCCCATCCCTACGTCATGGGCGCGATGGGCGCGTTCCTCGACCGGCTGGACAGCCCCGCGGTGGCCGCGCTCTACGCCGATCTCGACGCGACCTGGGACGCGCGCGCGCGGCACCTCAACACCCTCCTGGCGGGGGCCGACCTGCCGGTCCGGGTCGCCAACATGTCGACGGTTTGGACGGTCCTGTACACCAAGCCGTCGCGCTACAACTGGATGCTGCAATTCTACCTGCGCGCCGAGGGGCTGGCCCTGTCGTGGGTCGGAACCGGCCGCATGATCTTCAGCCTCGCCTACGACGACGCGGCTTTCGAGGCCGTGGCGACGCGCTTCGTGGCGGCGGCTCAGGCTATGCGTGCGGATGGCTGGTGGGAGGGTGAAGTGCCGAGCGACAGAGCGATCCGCCGGTCGATCCTGCGCGAGGTCGCGGCGGTCCGCCTGGGCAGGCTCGGGGACCGCCTGGGTCTGCGCGCGCCGGATCAAGCCTGATTGGAGTGCCGGCCGCGCGGGACCGGCACCCGGGATCCAATCTCAGGCGCCGCGCTCGTGCGGCTCCTGCTCCTCGACGAGTTCGCCGTGCAGTAGGGCGAGCGGCGCCTTGTGGTAGAGCTTGATGTCGTGGAACGGGTCCGTGAGGATCTTGGTCACCCAGACAAGGCCGGTCTGGACGTCGCGCTGCAGGAAGAGCTGGACCATCCGGAACAGCAGGCCGGCAAGCGCCAGCCACAGCCAGATCCAGCCGACGTTGCGGATCAGGTCCGCGGTGCTCTGATGGGGCGCGATCAGGCCGAACAGGCTCGGGTCGAAGTAGAGCGGGAGGGGGGACAGCGCCCAGATCGCCAGCAGCACGATCTTGCGCTGCAGGTTGTAGCCGACCTTGATCTCCTCTTTGTGCTCGTGCGTCGCGTCGTTGACGTGGTCGTAGCCCTTGGGCTCGAAGAACAGATGGCCGGCCTGCCGGGACGTCATTGCCACCAGCCAGCCGATCAAGGCCGCCGTGGCCGGGTCCTTGAACGCCAGGGCGTAGGCCACCAGGAAGCTGATCGCGCTCACCACGTGCAAGCTCTGATTGACGCGGTTGTGGTGGTAGTAGCGGTGGTCGTCCCAGCGCTGGATGCGCAGCGCCTCGAGAAAGCTCGCCATGATATGCGTCCCCGATCGAAGGTTGTGGTGGGCTGGTCGAAGCTGATGCGTGCCTAGGCGGCGCGCTTGCGCAGGCGGACGAGGGAGAAGTGGCCGAGCGGCGGGAGCGCGCGGCGCTCGACGATCTCCACCGGCGCCCCGGCGGCCCAGGCCGCGTAGCGCTCCCAGGAGAACTCGGTCCGCCAACCGAGGCGGCTGGTCACCGGTGCGAGGGCGCGCTCCACCGTGCGCCGGAGGCCGGCCTCGGCACCGATCCGCGTGGTGATCACGATCTCGCCGCCGGGGCGCAACACCCGGGCGAACTCGTCCAGCGCCGCCTCGGGATTGGGGACCGCGGTCACGACGTACTGGGCCACCACCACGTCGAAGGCGGCGTCCGGGAAGTCGAGCTGCTCGGCATCCATGACGGCGAGGCGCTCGACGTTGCGCAGGCGCAGCCGGGCCACGCGCTGGCGCGCCTTCTCCAGCATGGGCGCCGAGATGTCGATGCCGACGATGCTGCGGGCGCGCCGGTAGGCGGGCAGGGACAGCCCCGTGCCGACGCCGACCTCGAGGATCCGGCCGCCGATCCGTTCGGCCGCGGCGGCCGCCAGCGTGCGGCCCTGCGCGAAAACGGGCCCGAAGACCAGGTCGTAGACCGGGGCCCAGCGACCGTAGGCCTTGGCGACGCCGTCGCGGTCGAGATCGGGCCCGAGCGGGCCCGCGCGCGTGGAACCGGTGTCGTGCATTCCGAGGGCCATGGGCGTCCTGTTCGGTTATAGGCTGGGTCGACGCGGCGGTGGCTTGGACCGACCGCCGGTCGCGGATTTGGGGCTGGCGTTCCCGGGCCCGGTCCACATCACGGGCCGTCGTGCCGCTCAGCGCTGCGCCGGCGACGCTCTCCCGCTTCGCCCGGTTCGGAAGGTCGCAGGGCGGCGCCGCGCGATGCCGCGGACCGGTCAGGACGGGCGGAGGCGCGGGAGGCGGGATCTCGGTTCATGCATCGCCGCCCGGACCATCAACGACCCCACGCCGCATCTCCGCCCAAGTCTTTCCGCCGGCAAAGCTATGTCGCGCGTTTGACAAGCTTGTGACAGATCCATCAGATCCGCATATCTGCAATCGTTTTGCTGGCAACATACTGATCTGAGACGCAAAACGGCCGCGTTAGATGGGACTTAATCGTTCCGGCGGTCAACCTGATCTTGGCGCGCGGCGGTCCGCGCAGCCGCGTGTTGGCCCGCCGCTCACGCGGCGTTCACGATGCTCCGAACACCTCGCCGTTGCGGCCTCGTCGCAGATGCCGAGATGCGCGATGATTTGAGGGTGAGGAAACCCAAGGTCGCGCCTTCGACATCTTCTCGCCCTGATATCGACGAGATGTGACCCGGTATCCCCAGCAGGACAGGGCGCGACGACGCGCCGAAGGAGTGTTTCGCGTGATCGAGAATTTGCGGCGTCAGACCATCGCGGTCGCGGCCATCGCCGGGATCGCTCTCAGCGCCGGGCAGGTGCAGGCCGCGCAGTGCGGCAACACCGCGGCCGGTTTCGATGCGTGGAAGCGGCAATTCGCCGAGGAGGCGCGCGGCCGGGCCAGCGCGGCCAGCCTCGCGGCGCTGCAGAACACGACCTATTCGACCGCCACCATCTCGGCGGACCGGGGCCAGCACAGCTTCAAGCTGTCGCTGGACCAGTTCCTCGCCAAGCGCGGCGGCCCGACCATCGTCAAGCGGGGCCGGGCTCTGAAGCAGCAGAACGCGGCCCTCTTCGACTCGATCGAGCAGCGCTACGGCGTGCCGCCGGGCCCGCTCCTGGCGATCTGGGGCATGGAGACCGGCTTCGGCGCCGTCCGCGGCAACGTCAACACGCTCTCCGCGGTGGCGACGCTCGCCTACGATTGCCGCCGTTCGGAATACTTCACCGACCAGCTCTACGCCGCGCTGACCTTGATCGATCGCGGGCTCCTGACGCCGAACACCCGGGGCGCGGCCCACGGCGAGGTCGGCCATACCCAGTTCCTGCCGAAGAACGTGTTGGCCTACGGCACTGGCGACCTGAACAACGTCGGTGCGGCCCTGTCGTCCACGGCCAACTTCCTCAAAGCCCATGGCTGGCGGGCCGGCGCGGGCTACCAGCCCGGCGAGCCGAACTTCGCGGCCATCCAGGGCTGGAACGCGGCACCGGTCTACGAGAAGGCGATCGCTCTGCTCGGGCGCCAGATCGACAACGATTAGCAGTATTCCGGTCACGGATAGACCGGTTCGAACTACGAGAACTGCGGCGGCGCGCCCGAAAATGGTCCCGATCGGGCCAAGATCGATCATCGCGTCGCCCCAGAAAAGCCGGCCCGACCCCGCTGTCTCACTCTGAGCGGGGCCGGACCGCCCGCCGCGACGTCTCCGCCTTTCCGGAGAGCGGCAGCCGGCACGCCCCGCCTCGCGACGAGGAGCATGGGCAACCGCGATGGCTGTCGAATCCGTGCCGCTGGACGGCGCCAAGACTCGGAACGCGCGCAACACCTGGCTCGCGCCTCTGACGGTGCTCACCGGCCTCGTGACGATGGCCGCCCTCGGGAGCAGCGTCCTGCATCGCGCCCCGGTCCCGGTGACCGGAATCGAGAGCCCCCGGACGGAAGCGCCGGTGCCCGCAACGGCTGCGGAGGACGGGGCCGAGACCGCCACCGCCGAACTAGGGGCTGCAGGCTCGCCCGATGCCGGCCGCGAGACCATCGGCGCTCCGCAGTCGCGCTGGGCGTGGAATCAGATCGCCCCGCCGTCGCTGACGCCCGAAGCCGAGCCCGAGATCGGCGCCGAGGCCAGCTCCCAGCTCGGGACGCAGGCCGCCGAGACGCCGCTCAGCGCGGTGGTCGTCCCGCTGCCGATCCCGCGTCCGCCCGAATTCCGCGCCCCCTTGGGCCCTGGATTCGCCCGACGGTCCGAGCGGCGCATGGCGCGCCGCGAGTTGCCGCCGGCGGCGCAGCCCACGCCGCAGCCCGAGGAGCGCTCGTTCCTCGAGAAGCTGTTCGGCATCGAGCGCGGACCGGCCCTGGCCTACACGGCCCTGGAGAGCAAGCCGGCCGACGTCGCGCCGCCGGCGCAGCGCGTCTCGCCGCCGCTGGCCCCGACCCGCGATCCGGGCTCCACGGCCGGCATCGCGGTCTACAACATCGCCGCCAAGACCGTGACCCTGCCGAACGGCGAACGCCTGGAGGCCCATTCCGGACTCGGCGAGGGTCTGGACGATCCGCGCCTCGTCAATGTGCGGATGCGCGGGCCGACGCCGCCGGGTACCTACGACCTCACCGAGCGCGAGCGGCCGTTCCACGGTGTGCGGGCGATCCGCCTCACGCCGGTCGGCGGCAACGAAGCCGTCTACGGCCGCGTCGGCCTGCTGGCGCACACCTACATGCTGGGCCCGCGCGGCGACTCGAACGGCTGCGTGTCGTTCCGCGACTACGACCGGTTCCTGCAAGCCTTCCTGCGCGGCGAGGTGCAGCGTCTGGTGGTCGTCAGCGGCACGCAGGACCCGCTGCCGAGCCTCGCCGCCGGCACGGTGACGACCCGCATGGCCCGAAACGGCGGCTGAGGACGGCTCGCCGCGGGGCAACCGCCGCAAGCGCGCTGAGGGTCTACCAGCACTGCTCGCGCGGCGCTTGGAACCGGCCGCGCCGGCCCGCAGAACGCGGCGGCGGCGCGTACCGGCGCCGCGGCACGCGAAACTCGGTCGAGACCATGCCTGCACAACGAACGGCCGCCGCGGCCGTCCGCGCTTTCCTGTGGCTTCCCCTCCTCCTGGCCGCCGACCGGGCCTGGAGCGCGTCCGCGCCGGACCATGTCGGAGCGGCAGTGGTGGGCGCGCACTTGGCGGACCGGATCGTCGGCACCTGGGACCTCGTCTCCTACAAGGTCGAGGACAAGGAGACCGGCAAGCTCATCGACGCCATGGGCGGCACGCCGCGCGGACGCGTCATCTTCACCAAGGACGGCTGGGTCGCCTTCAACCTCGAGGGCAGCGCGCGCAAGCCCGCGACCACCGACGCCGAGCGGGCCGCGCTGATGAAGACCCTCGTCGCCTATATCGGACGTTACCGGATCGAGGGCGACCAGTGGGTCACGAGCGTGCAGACGGCCTGGGCACCCGAATGGGTCGGCACCGAGCAGCGTCGCACCATCCACATCGACGGCGACTACGCCGACGTCACGACCCCTTGGCGCGTGATGCCCAACTGGGATGACGGCCGGCTGTCGCGCAGCATCATCCGGTTCAAGCACATCCCGTAGCGACACGTCCGGCGGCGCCGCCAGACGCTGACACGCGGTCCAGCGGCCGGGGCAAGTCTATCGGCAGGTCGCCGCCGTGGCCGCCGGTCGTCGCGGCGGACTGACAGGATGGCGGTGATTGCAACCCCGGCAGTGATTGTCCTCTGAAGCCTCGTCCTCTATGAGGCCACCATCAATCTGCTGAGCCAAGCCAGCCAGCATCTTCCCGCCCACCCGGCAATCGCGCCACCGCGCGAGCGAGGTCTTGAACCGGAGATCCGTTCTCCGGCGTGATCGCGCGCCATGGCGGAGGGAAGGCCTGCGTCGCGCGAGCGCGTCCCATCGTCCCGCGATCCGTGCGGGCCGGGGACGATGGAAGCGATGCGGACCAGCGCAGGACCGCCGTGTCGGGTCGAGCGAGGCCACGAGCGTACCGCGACGGGAACGGGGAAACGATCCGGAAGGCCGGACGGGCGGGATTCGCGCCCGTCGCATCGAGTGTCTTCCGTACGCGGGGCGGCCAATCGGCCGGTCCGGTACGCAAAAGCGGGATCTGCCCATGCGTGGCGACGACGATAACCAACACCAGCGCGACCGCCGGGCGGCGAACGTGCTGCCCCTCAGCCGGCGGCAACTGCTCGGCACGGCCGCGACCGGCCTGGCGCTGGCGGCCCTGCCGGGCCCGCTGGCCCTGGCCGATGGCGCGGACAGCAAGGTCGACGTGCTGCTGATCGGCGGCGGGATCATGAGCGCGACGCTCGGCGTCTGGCTGAACGAGCTGGAGCCGAACTGGTCGATCCAGATGATCGAACGTCTCGATCAGGTCGCCCTCGAGAGCTCGAACGGCTGGAACAACGCCGGCACCGGACACTCGGCCCTGGCGGAGCTGAATTACACGCCCGAGAAGAAGAACGGGCAGATCGAGATCGCCAAGGCGGTGGAGATCAACGAGGCGTTCCAGGTGACCCGGCAGTTCCTGGCCCACCAGGTCAAGACCGGCGTGATGACGGACCCGCGCGCCTTCATCAACTACACGCCCCACATGAGCTTCGTCTGGGGTGACGACAACATCGCCTACCTGAAGAAGCGCTGGGAGGCCCTCAAGGCGAGCCCGCTCTTCGCCGGCTTGGAATATTCGGAGGATCCGGAGCAGCTCCGCAAGTGGGTTCCCCTGATGATGGAGGGACGTGACCCGAAGCAGAAGGTCGCCGCGACGTGGTCGCCGCTCGGCACCGACTGCGAGTGGGGCGAAGTGACCCGGCAGTACGTCGCCCACCTGCAGAAGCAGCCGAGCTTCAGCCTGCGGCTCTCGACCGAGGTCGAGAGCATCACCAAGAACGGCGACGGCTCGTGGCGGGTGAGCGCGAAGAACCTGAAGGACGGGACGCGCCGGACGGTCGACGCGAAGTTCGTCTTCATCGGCGCGGGCGGGGGCGCCCTGCACCTGCTGCAGAAATCCGGCATCCCCGAAGGGGACGATTACGCCGGCTTCCCGGTGGGCGGCTCGTTCCTGATCAACGACAATCCCGACGTCGCCACGCTCCACCTCGCCAAGGCGTACGGCAAGGCGTCGGTGGGCTCCCCGCCGATGTCCGTGCCGCATCTCGACACCCGCGTGCTCGGCGGCAAGCACGTGATCCTGTTCGGGCCCTTCGCGACCTTCTCGACCAAGTTCCTCAAGGAGGGCTCGTACTTCGACCTCCTCAGCTCGACCACCACCAGCAATCTCTGGCCGATGATGAAGGTCGGCGTCGACGAGTTCCCGCTGGTCGAGTACCTCGCGGGGCAGCTGATGCTGTCGGACGACGACCGGATCGCGGCGCTGCGCGAGTACTTCCCGAAGGCGAGGAAAGAAGAGTGGCGCCTCTGGCAGGCGGGGCAGCGCGTGCAGATCATCAAGCGCGACCCGAACAAGGGCGGCGTGCTGAAGCTCGGCACCGAGATCGTGAACGCCAAGGACGGCAGCATCGCGGCCCTCCTCGGGGCCTCGCCCGGTGCCTCCACGGCGGCGCCGATCATGCTCCAAGTCCTGGAGAAGGTGTTCGCCCAGAAGGTCGCCACGCCGGAATGGCAGGCGAAGATCCGTGAGATCGTTCCCAGCTACGGCACGAAGCTCAACGACGATCCGGACCGTGTCGCCCGCGCGTGGGCCGACACGAGCGCGCAGCTCCGGCTCCCGACCCCGCCGCAGATCGACCGGGCCGTGCTCAAGCCGGTCACGACCGGCAGCACCGTGCTCAACAGCAGCGCCACGCCGGTGAAGGAACCGGTCCACGACCTCGCTCCGTGAGCGGCGTGACCCGGGGCGCTGCCGTTCGTGCGCCCCGGGCAACGCGGTGGCCCAACTCCTACTCTGCCGGGCACCGCGGTTGCCCGCGGAGCGCTCAGAGCCCGACCCGACCCAGGGCCGGCAACTTGATCCCGGGCCGCCGCAGGTCGATCCCGGCGACGGCGCCGAGCAGGTTCAGCTCCAGGCCCTCGACCCAGCCGAGCGTCAGGCCGGCATAGCCGCCGAGATTGAGGCGAATGCCGGTTCGGGACGGCGTCGGACCGATCCAGCGCCCGTCGTAGGGGAAATCCTTGCCGATCGCGGTCGTCGGCAGGCTCGCGCGGATCTCCGGAACCGCCGCCATGACGGCGGCCACGAAGGTATTCGAATTCGGACCAGGCCAGACGACGTAGTCGCCGGGCCGGCTGTAGCGGTACTCGGCCACGGCCTGCCGGATCCGCGGGAGCATCGTCTCCGCCTCGGGCCCGTCGGCCGCGAACACGGTCGTCGGCGGGTTCCCGAACCAGCGCCCGTCCGGCACGAACCGGTCGACCCAGATCGGCTGCCCCCAGGCCGTGTAGTCGAACCGGTTGTAGGCGCGGGCGCCGGCCTCCTTGAGGACGATCCAGCTGTGCGTCGCCACGATGCCGCGCCAGCTCACGGTCCGCGCCGAGAAGATGCGCAGCACGGCGCCGGGATGCGCGTCCGCGCGCGGCAGCAGTCCGGCGCTGGACCGATCCGCCAGACGCCAGTCGCCGCTCGCGCGCGTCGCGTAGAGCAGGGCTGAGACCGCCACCGGCACGAGGAAGAGCGCGGCGAGCGCGAGGAGGGCGATCCTGAACAGGGTCACGGGCGGTCCGGTGGGGGAGGGGGAACAGGATCCGGATGTAGGTATCGACCGCACCCGCGAAACTGCGACCGACGCGACCCGGGGCTGCTCGCGCGTCAGGGCGCGGAGGCTAGGGCGTCCAGCAGCAGCGTCGCGGCGAGGAGATCGGCGCACCCGCCGGGACTCAGGCGCGCGGCCACGAAAGAGCGGTGGATCGCCGCCGCGCGCTCGCGCCAAGCCGGAGCCGCGATGCCGCCGGCGTCGAGAAAGGTTGCGGCGGCCGCGCGCGCGCCGACGAGGCCGTCGGCGCCGCCGCGGTGCAGGAGATTCGTGTCGTCGACGACCGCCAGGAGCGCGAAGAAGCAGTGCACGCGCGCCGCCTCGGGATCGCCGGGGGCGCAGGATCGGCCGAAGCGGAGGGCGGGAAGGCCGACGGCCCGGATGGTCGGGAAGCCCGAAGCGGCCTCGGCGCTGGCGCCGCCGACGCCGAAGCGCCGCGCCGCGCGGCCGCCGTGGCTGACAGCCGATACCGGTGCCCGGCTGATCGCCGGCCCCCAGAGATGCCCAACCGCCTCGGCCAGGGCCTCGGCCCCGGCCCGCCCGACACCGTGCCCTTCACCTTTCGCTCCCGCCGCGGCGCAGATCAGGCCGAGCGAGAAGATCGCGCCCCGATGCGCGTTGACGCCGCCCGTCGCCCGCATCATCGCGGTCTCGGCTTTCAGACCGATGGCCCGCAGGTCCGCCATCTCCGCCGCGCGGGCACCCGCCGCGACCAGCTCCGCGAAGAACGGCCGGATCGCCGCCGCGCTGCGGCGGAGAGTCTCCGCATCCATGTCGTCGTGGCTGCCGGAATCGACCGGGCTCACGAGGCCGGGCTTGGGCCATGTCTCCAATTCGCCGATGAGCGCCGCGTGCGCGAGATCCGCGACGCGCCCGGCGCTGGGCGCGTCGGCGCGGCACGCATCGGCATCCGGCGCAGTCAGGCTCTGTTCGTCGCGCAGGGTCGGGCCTCCTCCCGGATTCGCCAGCGCAGCCGAAGCGGCGTCGGGCGGTCCGACGTATATCGGATGGCGGCGCCCGCGCACCCGCGACGGTCTCCGCGCATGGTCGCCTGTCCGGACTCAGAAGGATCCGACGAAGCGTTCGGGCAGCTGCCAGAGGTCGGGCGCCTGGACCACACTCTTACGCTCGATCGCGTCGGCGAAGATCCGCTTCGTCGTCTCGAAATGGGCCTCACCCGGCCGCATCTGAACGCGACGGCGCGGGATCCGGCCGACATCCGCCTTCACGAAGGTCAGGAACTCCGTCGGGTCGATGGCGTGGTGCGAATTCGGGATGCCGATCGGCGCGGCCGCATTCCGCTTCTGCTGGCGCCTGAAGAGTATGTCGTGATCCAAATACGCCAGATGGAACAGGAACAGGTCGCGAAAATCGGGACGGTGATCCTGGATCAGGCAATGGAAGCCGACATGCCAGTCGACCCGCTCCGACACGATGGTGGACTTGCACAAGGTCGATATCGGACGGATGAATCCCCGCTGGCCAGAGATGGGCGCCGCGACGTTGATGGGAGCCTCGTCCTGCACGTGCATGACATCGGCTCCGAACAGATCGAGGATTGGGGGCAGCGATCGCGCGGCGATATAGTCTGAGAGGTTCGGCGACACGTCGGGATCTGGAAGGATCAGCTCGTCGCTGTCCGCATAGAGAACATATTTGAAGCCGATGAACAAAGATGCGCAGAAATCCCTGACTGTGTGGGCGCGCTCCCACTCGTTCAGGGGCAGTCGCGGCAATCGGATGACGTTCGCGCGCAACCCGGTTGTCGAGCCGTCGTCGGAGCCGTGGTCGAGGATATAACAGTTTTCAGCCCCGACCTGCCGCTCGTAGTGCTTCAGCCAGAGCGGAAGCATGGTCGTTTCATTGTAGGTCATGGTCACGGCGGCGAGCGGCCTCTTGTGCAACGGCATCCCTTCCCGCCAACGCGGCATTCACCGCGCTTCCACAGCGCATTCGCGAAGCGTTTGTTCGGAGCTTAGATGCAATGGATCGTGCGCAGCAACTCCTGAGGTCGCTGACCAAGGATGCCCGCATCGTCGAGGTTGGCCCGAGCTTCAGCCCGCTCGCGCCGAAGCGCGACGGCTGGAACACGTTCGTCATCGATCACGCGCCGCGCGCCGAGCTCATCGAGAAGTATCACGACCAGACCGTCGACCGGATCGAGGAGGTCGATTTCGTCTGGACGGGGGGCTCGATCGCCGACGCGGTCCCGGTGGAGCAGCACGGGACGTTCGACGCGTTCATCGCCAGCCACGTCATCGAGCACACCACCGACGTGGTGACCTTCCTGCGCGCCGCCGAGACGCTGCTCCGGCCGGACGGCGTCGTGATCCTGGCCGTGCCCGACAAGCGCAAATGCTTCGATTTCTACCGCTCCCTGACCGGGACGGCGGACGCGATCGCGGCCTTCTTGGAGAAGCGGAACCGTCACACGGTCCGGACCCACATCGACTACGCCCTGAACATGGCGCTGAAGGACAACGGCACGGTGGGCGCCTGGTCGGGCCGGGACACGCGGCCGGCCATCCCGGCCAACCCGCTGACCGACGAGGCGCAGTGGCTCGGCGCCGCGCAGCTGCCGCACTACGCCGACGCCCATGCGTGGGTATTCGTGCCGGCGAGCTTCAACCTGATGATCCTGGAGCTGTCGCAGCTCGGCTACATCGATCTGCGCGTCGAGGATTCCCTCGACATGGACGCGACGGAATTCTTCGTGTGGCTCCGCAAGGGACGCCAGCGCCTGGCGCCGGACGAGATCCGCGAGCAGCGCACCGCGCTGATGCAGCGCGCGATCGTCGAGCTGGCGGAGCAGGTGCAGCAACTGCCCGAGACGTCCTTCGTCGAGATGGCCTCGGCGGGGACCCTGCGGGACCAGCTCCTCAAGGCGACCTACCGGACCGACGCGCTCCGCACGGTGCTGGCAGCGCTGCGCGCCAGCATCGGTCGATTCGGGCTGGATCGGGCCAAGTTCAAGCGCCTGATCGGCGCGGCCAGCCAGAAAGTGCCGGGGAATCACTCGGCAGCGGTCCAGCACAGGATCCTGCTGACCGAGGCGACCAAGATCCTCGACGGAATCGCGGATACCGCCGTCGAGGTGGACGATCGGGACCCCGCCGTCATCGACAGCGCCGTGCTGGTCGCGCCGCTCGGCGCGGCCCAGTTCGGGGATCCGCTCCTCGCCGCCGAACTCGATCGCGAGCGCCAGCGTGCCAAGGCCGTCCGCATGGTGCTGGACGCCGTGCTCGGAAGTCTGCGCGGCCGCGCCCTCGACAAGAAGCGGTTCCGGGACCTGGTCACGCAGGCGGCCGCGCAGACGCCAAATGACGGACCCGAATCCGCCCGCCACGCGGTGCTGTCCGAGGAATCGCGGAGGGTCCTCGGCTTGCCGATCGCCTGAATCCGACTACGGCACCGGCCACGCGGCAGGCGCGACCGGCATCCCGCGCTCCCGGAGTGTGTGAGACCGGCCGGTCGTCAGGCCGCAGACGCGACCGCCGGGGAGATGCGCTTGCGGGCCTTCTTGTCCGCGGTGCTGCTCACGAACGCCTGCGCCTCCTCCTTGCGCTCGAAGACGTGCGGCGCGACCCCGCGCTTGTTCAGGGCTTCCTCCATCTTGAGGCGCAGGAAGGCGCTCGTCGCGTACCGGGTGGTGGTCGCGTAGTAGTTCGCCTGCAGGTACTGGACCATGCCGGCGTAGTCGTCGACCAAGTTCTCGTTGAGCCGGAAGCCGTCGTGGTTGATCACGGCGTTGACCCGCTGACCCGCCTTCCGGCAGGCCTCGACGATGGTCATGCGCAGCTCGTCCATGTCGCCCTTCACACGGCAGTACCAGCCCTCCAGGTTGACGAAGAGGATGTTGCGCTCGCCGTCGTAGCTGACGCGGGACTTGAGATCGAGGTTGAGCAGGTCCGAGATCAGCTCCATCGGCTCGTCGCGGAAGATCCGCGGGTCCATCGGCACCGGATTGCGCACCACGGGGGCGAAGTCCATGTGGGCGAGGATGTCGCGCTCGATATCGATCCCGGGCGCGACCTCGACCAGTTCCAGTCCCTCCGGCGTCAGCTGGAAGACACAGCGCTCGGTCACGTAGAGGACCGGCTGCGAGCGCTCGACCGCGTAGGGACCGGAGAACGTGTTCTGCTGGACCTGGGTCACGAACTTGCGGGCCTTGCCCTCCTGCACGATGCGCACCTGACCGTCGCTCACCGCGATCTCCAGGCCGCCGGCCGTGAACGTCCCGGCGAACACGACGGTGCGGGCGTTCTGCGAGATGTTGATGAAGCCGCCGCAGCCGTTCAGCTTGCCGCCGAACCGCGAGGTGTTGACGTTGCCGGCCGCATCGCACTCGGCCATGCCCAGGCAGGTCATGTCGAGGCCGCCGCCGTCGTAGAAGTCGAACATCTGGTTCTGGTCGATGATGCAATCGGCGTTGGTGGCGGCGCCGAAGCTCGAACCGGAGGCCAGCACTCCGCCCACCGCGCCCGCCTCGGTGGTGAGCGTGATGTAGGGGGTGATCTTCTCCTCGTTGGCGACCGATGAGATCCCCTCGGGCGCGCCGACGCCGAGATTGACTACGCCGTTCGGCGGCAGCTCGAAGGCGGCGCGGCGCGCGATGATCTTGCGCTCGTTGAGCGCCATCCGCTTGATGCCGGTGACCGGGACCCGGATCTCGCCGGCCAGCGCGGCGTCGTGCATCACGCCGTAGTTCATCCGGTGCATCTCGGGCTCGGCCACCACAACGCAGTCGACGAGAATGCCGGGGACACGCACGTCCTTCGGCAGGAGGTAGCCGTCGTCGACGATGCGCTCGACCTGGGCGATGACGATGCCGCCGTTGTTTCGGGCCGCCATGGCCTGGGCGAGGCAGTCCAGGGTCAGCGCCTCCTTCTCGTAGGAGAGATTGCCCGACGGGTCGGCCGAGGTGGCGCGGATGAAGGCGACGTCGATCTTGGTCGCCGTGTAGAACAGCCACTCCTCGCCATCGACCTCGACGAGTTTGACAATATCCTCGGTGGTCAGCTCGTTGACCTTGGCGCCCCCGTGTCGCGGGTCGACATAGGTCTTCAGGCCGACCTTCGAGAACAGGCCCGGCTGCCCCGCCGCGCAGGCCCGATAGAGCTGGGAGATCACGCCCTGGGGCAGGTTGTAGCCGCGGATCAGGTTGTCCTGGGCGGCCTTGGCCACCTTCGGCATGCGGCCGAAATTGGCCGCGATGACCCGCGAGAGGAGGCCGTCATGGTGCAGGCGGCCGGTGCCGAGCCCTTTGCTGTCGCCGGCGCCCGCCGTCATGATCAGGGTGAGGCCGCGCGGCGATCCGGTCTCGACGAACCGCTTCTCGAGGGCGGCGTGCAGGGCCTCCGGGATGCAGCTCTGGACAAACCCCGTGGTGGTCACGACGTCGTTCTCGCGGATCAGCGCGATCGCCTCTTCCGCCGAGATGACCTTGTTCTTCCTCATGGAGCCCGTGATCCTCCCCGGCACCTCCGGGAGCGGCCGGCCGTGATGCCCGCCGCCTCCGACTGTGCCATGCGCCGCCCCCGTGGTGCCGGGACGTCTCGGCCCCGGGAGTCGGCTGAGTTTTGAATACGATCGTTATTGCACCGCATCAATATTTGCGGCACTGCACGAGGGCACATGCCGGCCTCGTGACAGTACTCCGAGTATGGAGTTCGGCGCTCCTGAAAAACTCTTCGGTCCACGATCAGAAAAATTGCGCGCTCCTCGGGGCTGTCGGCCGCCTGTGCTCCGCCGCACGCGGTTTTCACGGTCCGCGTGTGCCGGCTCACCGCGGCGTCGCCCGATCCGGTGTCTCTCGGTCCCGACACGACAGGAGGCGATCATGAATCGAGATCCGAGAGCCCGCAGCAGGCAGCCCGACGGCAAGGCCCGACCGGCGGAGTCCAACCGCGAGACCGAATCCCGCGCACGCGAGGCGGTGGTGGATGCCTGGCGCCGGGCGCTTCACCGGATGCGCGAGCGGCGCGCGGCCCAGGACCGCGCCGATCCGGGCCGTTGAGACCGGAGCGGGACCGGAAGGTCGGATCGGCCCCCGACGTCGCCCGAATGGTGACGGGGACCGACCCTTTTTCTCTACTTGGCGCGCCGCGGCGGGGGCGGCACAGCGTGGGCAACGAACGGGGAGTATGTGAGCCGATGGACGACGACGTCGCAGACGGCATGGACGGCGGCGACGCGAGTTCCGCGGCGGCGCAGGAAGCGAACGGGATCGCTTTCCTGCTGGCGAGCGCGGCCTACCTGACGCTCGCGGACGCGCATCTCCGGCGGGAAGGTCCGGAGGGACTGGCTCTCATGGACGAGATCGAGGACCGGATCACGGAGGCGCTGCGGAGCTTCGTCGAGGAGACGTCCTACGAGGACGCGCGGCCGGACATTCTCCAGCACGCCACCCGCAAGGTCCGCGCCCTGCTCGACGCGGGGCGCTCGCTGGCACCGGAGATGCGGCGCTTCCAGTAGGCACCGGCCCGCATCGGAGCGCGCTCCTCGCCCTGGCGCCGTCGCTCTGGCCCCGCCGCTCTGGGCCTCAGCGCGGCGCTGTGGCACCCGCGGTGACGGCGCGTTCGACGGCGCGCCGGACCGATCAGCGAATGCCTCCGTCACGCAGGCGGTACCACGCGATGATCGCCGAGACGTACAGCCGATTGAGACCGTGAAGCGGAAGCGGCTCGATCGGCGTGAGCGGCAAAGGCAGGCTGCCGGCATCCCCGGTGGCGATGTAGGTGGCCATCGCCCGGCCCATCGCCGACTGCAGGCCGACGCCCCGACCCTGGCAGCCGATATCGATGAGCAGCCCGGGCGCCGGCTCGTGGAGATGGGGCAGGTAGTCCCGGGTGATCGCGACCCGGCCGCACCAGCGATGGTCGAAGGCGATCCCGTCCAGCTGCGGGAAGAGCTTGGCCACGATCCGCTCGAGATGCGCCCAGTCGGCGGGGCTGCGCGGCTCCCGGAACGGCCCGCGTCCGCCCATCAGCAGGCGGCCGGTATGGTCGAGGCGGAAGTAGAGCAGGAGCTTCCGCGTGTCCGAGGAGACGTGACCTTCGGGCAGGATCGAGCGCCGCAGGTTGTCGGTCAGCGGCACCGTCGCGACCTGGAACGAATTCGCCGCGATCACCGTCCGCGCGAGGTTCGGCCAGAGCCCGCCCGTGTAGCCGTTGGTGCACAGAACGACCCGGCCGGTCGTCACCCGCTCGCCCTGGGCCGTCGTGACCGTCCAGCCCGACCCGGTCCGTTCGAGGGCGGTGACAGGCGACGCGCCGTGGATCGTGGCGCCGGCCTTCTGGGCAGCCCGGGCGAGGCCGCGGGCGTAGCTCAGGGGCTGGATCGCCCCGCCGCGGCCGTCGAGCCAGCCGCCGAGATAGCGGTCGGTCCCCAGCAGCTGCTCGGTCTCGGCCCGGTCGAGGACGCGGGTCGGGGCCCCGAGCTCCGCCCACTGGGCCGCCCGCTTCGCGACCTCGGCGAGCCCGGCCTCGGTATGGGCGCCCTGGATCCAGCCGGAGCGGCGGTGCGGCACGTCCATCCCGTGCCGGGCGATGAGATCGAACACGACGTCGGCGGTCCCGCCGGCGAAGCGCGCGAGCCGCTCGCCGCGCTCCCGACCGAACCGCGCGACGAGGTCGGCGGGATCGTATTTGAGGCCCGGGATGACCTGGCCACCGTTGCGACCGGACCCGCCGTAGCCGACCTCCTGCGCCTCGAGCACGACGGGTCGGATGCCGCGCTCGGCGAGATGCAGGGCGGTGGAGAGGCCGCAGAACCCGCCGCCGACGATCACCACCTCGGCCAACCCCGATCTGGCGAGGGGCGGCGTGTCCGGCGCGGGCGCCGCCGTGGTGGCCCAGAGCGAGGGTGCGAGCGGGAACGGTTCGGCCACGGCTTGTCCTAGAGCGGGTGCAGCACGCGCTGCAGGAAGTCCCGGGTGCGCGGGTTCTGCGGCCGGTTGAGGACTTCGGCGGCCGGCCCCTGCTCGACGAGGCGACCGCCGTCGAGGAACAGGACCCGGTCGGCGACCTCGCGGGCGAAGCCGATCTCGTGGGTGACCACGATCATCGTCATGCCCTCGTCGGCCAGGGCGCGCATGACCTTCAGCACGTCGCCGACCAGCTCGGGATCGAGGGCCGACGTCGGCTCGTCGAACAGGATCGCCTCCGGTCGCATGGCGAGCGCCCGGGCGATCGCGACGCGCTGCTGCTGCCCGCCGGAGAGCTCGTTCGGCCGGGCGTGCTCCTTGTCCGAGAGCCCGACTCGCGCGAGCAGGGCGCGCGCCCGTTCCTCGGCCTCCCCACGGGGCTCGCCCTTCACGTGGATCGGCCCCTCGACGACGTTCTCGAGGGCGGTCCGGTTGGCGAACAGATTGAAGCGCTGGAAAACCATGGAGACCCGGGTGCGGATCGCCTTGATGCCGCGCCTGTCCCGGTCCACCCGTTGCCCGTCGACACGGATCTCCCCGCCGTCGTAGGCCTCGAGCCCGTTGATGCAGCGCAGCAGGGTCGACTTGCCGGATCCCGAGGGTCCGATGACGCAGACGACCTCGCCCTTCGTGACCTCGGCCGAGACGCCCTTGATCACCTCCAGCGCGCCGTAATGCTTTCGGACGTCCTCCAGCACGATCATCGGTGCCGCCCCTTCGCCTCGAAGTGGCGGACCAGCAGGATCAGCGGCAGGCTGAGCGCGAGGTACATCAGCGCCACCAGCGTGTAGACACTGGTGTTCTTGAAGGTCGACGACGCGATCAGCTTTCCCTGGAGCGCCAGCTCGGCGACCGTGATGGTCGAGGCCTGCGACGAGTCCTTGAGCATCATGATCATGATGTTGCCGTAGGGCGGCAGCGCGATCCGGATCGCCTGCGGCAGGATCACCCGCCGCATGGTCATGCCCCAGCCCATGCCGATCGACAGCGCCGCCTCGACCTGGCCGCGATCCACCGCCTCGATGCCGGCGCGGAAGTTCTCGGCCTGATAGGCCGAGTAGGCGATGCCGAGCCCGATGATCGCCGCCTGGACGGCGGTGAGCGACAGGCCGAAATCGGGCATCACGAAGTAGATGTAGAACAACTGCACGATGATCGGGATGCCGCGCAGGATGTTGATCATCACCGCGCTGAAGCCCGACAGGATCGCGATGCCGGAGACCCGCATCACCGCCCAGACCAGCCCCAGCAGCGTCGAGACCACCAGGGACGCGATCGTGATCAGGATCGTGAGCTGCACGCCCTGCAGCAGGATCGGCAGGTAGTCCTGGGCGTCGGCGAGGAACTCGCGCATGAAGGTCAGGACCGGTCGGCCGACGGCGGCAGACCCCACTTGGTGAGGATCGCCTGGAGCGTCCCGTCGGCTTTCAGCTTGGCGAGCGCCGCGTCGATCTTGGCCAAGAGTTCGGTGTCGGTCTTGCGGACGCTGAGACCCACCGAGGCGACCACGGTCGGCTTGAAGGTCTCGACCAGGCGGACGCCGGGGAACAGCCCCTGCTTCACGTAGTAGGCCAGGATCGGCGCGTCGGCGAAGCCGACCTTCAGCCGCCCGGAATTCACGTCGCGGATGATGTCGGGGATCGCGTCGTAGATCTTCACCTCGTTGAAGAGCCCCGACTTCTTCAGCGGCTCGACGAAGGCGGTGCCGACCTGGGCGCCGACGGTCTCACCCTTTAGGTCGGCGAAGGACGTGTAATCCTTCGTGTCGGTCTTCGGCACGATCAGCCCCTCGCCGTAGCTGTAGACGGGCGCCGAGAACGACACGACCTCCTTGCGCTGCGGCGTGATGAACATCGCCGCCGCGATGATGTCGATCTTCGAGGCAGTGAGGGCCGGGATCAGCGTGGAGAATTGCAGCGGCTCCACCGCGACCGTGAAGCCGGCTTCCTTGCTGACCGCGTTGACGAGGTCGACCATCACGCCCTGAATGGTGTTCGTCTTGGTGTCGAGGAAGGTGAAGGGCAGACCCGTGGGCGTCGAACCCACCTTCAGGGGCTGCGCGCCGACGGCGCCCCCGAGGATGCCGAGGAGCAGCGCCGACGATAGACACAGCTTCGCCAACCGTCTTCTCATGGTGCCGCTCCCGTGCAGTGCCCGGGTCACGCGGCGGAAGCCGGCGCCCGCTTTCATTCTCGTGAAGAATACCGCATGTTTTCGGTATCGACGCAAGCGACTTTCACGTGCATGAAGAAGCCCAGGAGAGGCAGGCTGGCGTGACCGTGAGCATCCCCCGCAACGAGGCAACGGGTCCGGAACCGGTCGACCGGGCCGTGGGTCAGCGCCTGCGTGGCCTGCGGCGCGCGCGCGGTCTCTCGCTCGAAGCTGTGGCGTCCAGCACGGGCCTGTCGATCGGCTTCATCAGCCAGGTCGAGCGGGGTCTGTCGTCGCCGTCCCTTCGGGTCCTGGCGCTGCTCGCCGACACGCTGCAGATCGGGATCGGCGGCCTCTTCGAGCCCGGGCCCGACGCGCCTGACCCCGACCCGATCGTGGTCTTCCGGAAGGACCGGCCGGAACTTCAGCTCTGGCGGGCCGGCATCACCAAGCAGCTCCTGACCCCGCCCGGCGGCACGCAGGGGATGAGCCTGTTCCACATGGTGCTGAAGGCCGGGGCGAGCACCGGCGACGAGCTGTTCAGTCACGACGGGGAGGAGGCCGGCCTCGTCCTCGCTGGGCGGCTCACCCTGATCGTCGAGTCGCGCACGCTTCAGCTCGCGGAGGGCGACAGCTTCCGCTTCGAGAGCCGGCGGCCGCACCGCTTCAGCAATCCCGACCCGCGCAGCCAGACCATCGTCCTATGGGTCAACGTCCTCGGATCGCCACCTCCGAGCTGAGCCCGACGCAGCGTGTCAGTTGCTCAGCCGCACGCTCGCGAGCGTGGTGCTGAAAAGCTTCAGCATGGCGGCGGTGATGTCGCCGTTCGTGGTGACCGGGAAATACATACCGTCGGATGCGCAGGCCTGCAGGGACGGCCCGATCTGCGACTCGTAAGGCCTCACGTACCGGTTATAGAAATCGTTGTCGTAGATCGGCAGGTACTGCGTGTAGATGATGCCGATCTTGACGTTCTTGTTCTTAAGGGCTGAACAGGTCGACGGGCTGAGGGGCCCGATGAAGCGGTTGCTCTGTATCTGGAAACCCGCGCTCTGGTTGGTGACGCTCCCACCGGTATCCTCGACACCGTCGGTGACCAGGAAGAGAAAGCGGATCGGCTTATCCGGTGTCAGACCGTCGCCGCTGGCTGGGATCGTCGTGTTCATTCTCGCAATCGCGCGCTCGAAATCGGTCTGATTGTCCGACTGATTGTAGTATGCGTACGCGATGTCGATGTTCGGGGCCGCGTTCTTGATGTTGTTCAACGTCGGCGTCATCGCCTGCAATTTCGTCTGTGTCACCGAATCGTTGAAGGTCCACATCTCCATCTGAAACTGCTGCGGCAGCAGCATGCTGACGTTCGCCTGATCGACGAGTGCGGAGACGGCCTCCCGCAGGACCTGGATGCGCAGCTTGATGTTGTTCCTCAAAGCGATGTGATAATTGTCGTTCTGATCATCGCCGGTAATGTTGCCCTTCTTGTCGAACGTGTGCTGGTGGCACGCGAATGCGCAACCGTTGGTCGCGATCTTCATGTTTTGGACGTCGGCATCGGTCGCCGCGAGACCCATCGACGGCGAGTTGTCGAGCAAGAGGTAATAGTTGATATATTGTGACGTATTGCGGGTCGCCGAAGACGTGCCGCTGACAGGCATGGCCGGGATCTGCATCATCGACGCCAAGCTGGTCTTGACCGTCGCCGTGTAGCTCGCAGTCAGGCTCAGCGTCTTCGAGGTGTTGACCGGCGCTCCGGGCGTGAAGGAGGTGACTGTCACACCCGGGACCTTGGCGGCCTCCGTACGGAACTGGGTCTCCATGTTCTGCAAGGTTGTCGTCGGGATCGTGTTGGTCTTCTGCGACATCACCGCGAGCACGGCGCCGTCGAGCGCGGCGTCGAGTTGGGTCTTGGCGGCGTTGCGGCGCCCGTAATCGACCGCCGCGGCCGTGGCGAACATGACCGGCAGCGTCACGAGCGCGAACGTGACCGCGACTTGACCGGAGCGCGCCCGAAAAAACGCCGTCGCGACCATCTCGAGAGCACGGTTCAACCGGATACGGAATACCGACACGGGCCTTCCTCGAACCTTAGTTGTAGACCGGGCAGGCGGCGCCGCCCGGCATGACGATTTCGCTGGGCGTTCGCTCCGACCACGGGACCTGCCGCGTGAACGTCAAGCCGCGGCCCCCGAAGATCCAACGGTACAGGGCGCTCCCGATGATCGGGGTGTAGGGCATCGTGACTTCCGCCAAAATGTAGCGGGCACCGTCGAACTGATAGGCGGCCGGAGTCGCGGGGAGCCCGTTGCTCCCGTTGGCCTGATTGGCCGGGCGCTTCGTCGCGTTCTGCGGCCAGCTCGAACAGACGAAGCCCTTGAGCGTCCCGTTGATCGACTCCACGCCCATCGCGTTGACGACGATCTGCAAACCGGATGCGTCCAGCGGGCGCAGGATCGCGGTCGCCGCACCGGCGATCTTCGTCATCCCGTCCTGCGTCGCCAGGGCATTGTCCATGCGACCGGACAGATCGCCGAGCGTGCGCGCGAAAAGGGTCAGTTTCCGGGTCGCGTCGACGACGCGCGTCAGCTCGGCGGTCCCGAAGTACAGGATGATCAGCAGGGGCAGGACGAGCGCGAACTCGACGGCGGCGATCCCGCGCTCGTCGCGGCGAAAGCGGCTGAGGCGGACCGGCAGACCGTCCATCAAGAGCACCCCGACGGTGCGGTGTACGGTTCCACCTTGAACACCGTCGCGGCCTGCAGCACTCGCCGCTTGTTCGGCAGATTGGGCACACCGGCACCGAGCAGAGGGAAGAAGACCGGGATATCCACGGCGGCCTGCACGACCACGATGGCCGAGTTTCCGGCGCACGCGTAGCCGGCGAAGTTCGGATTCCAGTCGCTCGCCCCGCTGGCGTTGGGCGCGACGGGCGAGACCGGATTGGCGGAGTCGTAGTCGGCCACCTTGGTCACGCTGACCCGGACGTTGGCGCAGGTGAAGATCGTCACCCGGGGGGTGCCATTCGGTTGCGTGCAGATCGCCGTGCGGAAGCGGCTCATCAGCGTCGCGGTGTCGGTTGTGCCCGCGTTCGTCGTCTGGAACGCGCCCGTGTAGATCTGCCGGCTGGCGTCGGACACCGCCTGCTGCAGGATCTCCTGCTCCCAGAAAACGATCCCGTTCTCGAGGCAGGCCCCGACCAGTGCGAAGAACGGCAAAGCCACCAGAGCGAACTCGACGGCCGTCGCACCATCGCGGGCCTGCGCGTACCGCGAGGCCAACTCCCGGATGACGAGCGAGCGCCACGCCGCTCGGATTGCCGTGCTCACATCCCAGCTCGAAGTTGGAACCACCGAGCTCGATGAAGCATCAAAAGCTTACTTTTCTCCGCGCATCACTGCTCAAAGTCGACTCTTCCTCACCACAACCCTGCGCGGTAGATGACGGTATAGTCTCTTATCGTCAACTAACAGTTGAAAACATCGCGTTCCCGGTCACGCGACAGGGCTTCGCTGGAATAGCGCCGTTCGGCGCCGAAGTAACGGACACGTGAGCACCAGTTCTCCGACTTCACGAGACAATGCGCGCGAGCGACGCGATTTGAGCGGCGCCCGGTTCGGAAATAGGCCGTTTTAAAGTCGTGATCTCCCTGGCAGACAGGTAACCAAATCGAGATAAATCGCATTAAGCGCAGCTTAAGAGATCGCCGATATTTTCGCGAGCCACTATAAACCGCCTGGCGATCCCCGATCATGGCCCGTGCTCTGCCGGACGTTGTCTCCATCGAAGAGGGGGTCGGGCTCCTGCGAACCCAGCTCCTGTCGATCTCCGACGCGATCGCGCGGACCCGTCAGGAGATTGCCGACCTTCGGCAGGAACAGGAGACGAGCCGGGCCCGCGACGAACTCCACGCCGTCGTGCAGGGCACGGAAGACGCCACCAACGCGATCCTGACGGCCTCGGAGAAGGTGGACACGCTCGCGCGCGGAATCGTGCGGCGATCGGGCGAGGACGCCAACAGGGCCGACGCCGCGGCGATCCAGATCGAGATGCAGACCATCTTCGAAGCCTGTAATTTTCAGGACCTCACCGGCCAGCGGATCTCGAAGGTCGTGCGCACCATCGTGCTCGTCGAGGAGCGGATCGGCGAGATGCTGCGGGCCTGGTCCGGGCCCGGCGAGGGGTCGGTGCCGACGAGCCCGCCACCCGACAGGCGCAGCGGTGAGGCGGCCCTGCTCAATGGTCCCGTCCTGCCCGGCGACGCCTCGGTCTCGCAGGACACGGTCGACGCGATGTTCCCGTAAGGCACGGTCCGGAAGGCGTGCCGATGGGCCGGATACTTCTCATCACGGACGATCCCGCACGCAGCCAGGGATTGGCGCAGGATCTCTCCGACGGCCTGTCCTGCGAGGTCCACGACCTGCGCGCCGCGGAGGCGCCTCTCGGCAGCGCGACCGCGATCGTCACCGACGTCCTCGACCTCGGATCGGCCTCCGTCGAGCGTCTGCGCCGCCGTCTGGCCGAGGTCCGGCACGGCGTCCCGCTCATCATCCTGCTCCAGACCGACAGCCCGCGGACCCGGCTCCTGGGCGTCGCCCTCGGCGCGACGCACACGCTCTGCGCGCCCTTCGACACGGATCGCCTGCGGGAGACGTTGGGTGCGTCGCGCACACCCGCGCGCGGCGCGGCCTTCTCGGATGAGCCTGTGCCCGCCTGCGCCTTACGGACGGCCGCGGCGGCGCGCGGCTTCTACGCCTCGGTCTTCGTGCCGGATCAGCCGATCACGCCGGAGGTCATCGACAACGGGACCCAGGCCATCGACCTCGCGATCCGGGAAACCGGGATCCGCGACTGGGTCCGGGCGGTGCGGCAGTTCGACGATGCCACGCACCAGCACTGCCTGCTCGTCGCCGGGCTGGCGGCGGCCTTCGCGGCGAGCCTCGGCCTCGGCGAGCAGGAGCGCCATCGCCTGACGAAGGCGGCCCTGCTGCACGACGTCGGCAAGATCCATATCCCGGCCGCGATCCTCAACAAGCCGGGGCGGCTCGACGACGCCGAACTGGCCGTCATGCGGCTCCATCCGGAGAAGGGCTACAGCATGCTGGTCGATCAGGGCTTCGAGCAGCAGATGCTGCACGTGGTCCGGTCGCACCACGAGATGCTCGACGGATCGGGCTATCCGGACCGCCTCAAGGGCGACGAGATCCCCGACCTGGTCCGTCTGGTCACCGTCTGCGACATCCACGCGGCCCTGATCGAGCAGAGGCCCTACAAGCCGCCGATGGCCAGCGAGGCGGCCTACGCGATCCTGGAGGGCATGGCGGGACGGCTCGACCCGGCGATCGTCGGCGCCTTCCGGCCGGTCGTCGCCGCCTTCGCGCCCCACACCCTCAACGCTGCCTGACGGCATCCCGCCGCAGCTGCGTCGCGCACCGGCGTACGGGCGCCACGCCGCGGATCCCTCCGGGGCGCGGCGCGATCTGTGTTCCGCACGGTGTGCGCGGGCCTCGCCGAAGCGCGGCCCGCGCCGCCGACTTGTCACTCGGCCGGCTGGAGAGCCGGCGCGGGCGCGAGCGGCGCCAGGGTCTGACCGGACAGGGCCGCGGCGAGCTTGGCCTCGTCGACCTCATTCTCCCAGCGCGCCACGACGATGCAGGCCACCGCGTTGCCGATGAAGTTCGTCAGCGCGCGGCACTCCGACATGAAGCGGTCGACGCCGAGGATCAGCGCCATGCCGACCACCGGCACGGAGGGCACCACGGCGAGCGTCGCCGCGAGGGTGATGAAGCCCGAGCCGGTCACGCCCGCGGCGCCCTTGGACGACAGCATGGCGACGAGCAGCAGCAGCGCCTGCTCGCCGAGGCTCAGCGGCGTGTCGGTCGCCTGGGCGATGAACAGCGCAGCCATGGTCATGTAGATGTTGGTGCCGTCGAGGTTGAACGAGTAGCCCGTGGGCACCACGAGGCCGACGACCGGCTTCGAGCAGCCGGCCCGCTCCATCTTCTCCAGCAGGGAGGGCAGCGCCGACTCGGACGACGACGTGCCGAGCACGAGGAGCAGCTCCTCCTTGATGTAGCGGATGAGCTTGATGATCGAGAAGCCGTTGTAGCGGGCGACCGCGCCGAGCACGACCAGAACGAAGATCGCCGAGGTCAGGTAGAAGGCGCCGACGAGGTAGGCGAGGTTGGCGAGCGAGCTGATCCCGTACTTGCCGATCGTGAACGCCATCGCGCCGAAGGCACCGATCGGGGCGACCTTCATGATGATGTTGACGACGCCGAAGATCGCCTCGGACAGGACCTTGATGATGTCGAGCACCGGCTTGCCGCGGTCGCCCAGGAAGGCGAGGCCGAAACCGAACAGCACCGAGAAGAACAGCACCTGCAGGATCTCACCGCCCGCGAAGGCGCCGACCGCCGTCGTGGGGATGATGTTCATCAGGAAGTCGACGATGCTCTGCTCCTTCGCCTTGCCGGCGTAGGTGGCGACCGCCTTCGGATCCAGGGACTTCGGGTCGATGTGCAGGCCGTTGCCCGGCTGGAGCACGTTGGCGACGACGAGGCCGACGATCAGCGCCAGCGTCGAGAACGTCAGGAAGTAGATCAGGGCCTTGCCGCCGACCCGGCCGACCTTCTCGAGATTGGTCATGCCGGCGATGCCGGAGACGACGGTCAGGAAGATCACCGGGGCGATGATCATCTTGACCAGCTTGATGAAGGCGTCGCCCAGCGGCTTCAACTCGGCGCCGAGCTGCGGGTAGAAATGTCCGAGCAGGATGCCGATCGCGACGGCGACCAGGACTTGAAAGTAGAGCGTCCGGTACAGCGGCTTCGGTCTGGCGGGCGGATGCGGGGCGGTGAGTGGTGATGGCACGGCAGCCATGGGGCGTTCTCCCTGTCGCGAGCTTCGGATGGGGCGGCTTGCGTCGGCGTGAGCCGACGGTGTCCGCGCTTGCTGTTGGCCTTTCGGCGCGCAGCCGTTCACTGGCGACATGGCTGCGTTACGTGACGGGAATGGCAACCGGCATGCCACTCGGACGCCGGCCGCTACTTTTCTTTAACCAGCTGATTAAGATGAGCTTTTTCTTGAAGGCGGCGGTGGGCGAGGCGCGCCAGAATGCGGATTCTCGCACGCGGCCAGCCGGAACGGTCCGGATTCCCGGACAGGCCGGCCGCCGTTGAGCGCGCTGACGCTGTCCGGCCAGGGCAAGCCCTCGCGCCGGGGCCTCGCCGTCTTGGTCGGGCTCTGCGCGATCCTCGTGGCGGCGTGGCTCGCCGGCCGGGCCGCAGAGCGCTGGGCCCTGTCGGACCTGCGGCGCGGCGCCCGCTCGGCGATCGGCCTGCAGGTCGGCGTGCTGCTCGCGGAGATGCAGAAGCAAGCGTCCCTGCCGCTGGCGCTCGCCGCCGACCCCGAGGTCGCCGCCGCGGTCGGCCCTGATCCCGGACGCGACCTCCTGGATCGTGTCGATCGGCGGCTCGCCCAGGTCGCGGCCGCCACCGGATCGGCGGTCATCTACGTCATCCGCGCCGACGGTCTCACGGTCGCGGCGAGCAACGCGGGGGAGGATCGCAGCTTCGTCGGCCGGGACTACGGTTTCCGCCCCTATTTCAAGCAGGCTCTGGCCGGCGGGGCCGGATCCCAGTTCGCCCTGGGAACAGTCAGCGGTCGGCCGGGCCTGTACCTCGCGCGCCGGATCGGGGCCGGGACCGGCGTGGTGGTGGTGAAGGTCGAGTTCGACGCGGTCGAGGCGGCTTGGCGCGCCGCCCGCGAGGTCACCTTCGTGACCGATGCCCGGGGCATCGTCCTCGTCACCAGCGAGCCGAACTGGCGCTTCGACACCCTCCACGCCGTCGACGCGGCCGAACGCGCACGGATCGAGGCGGGACAGGAATTCGGCGCCGCGCGCCTCGAGCGGCTGCCGATCCATCCGGTCGCGGGCGAACCGGACGTGGTGCGGGTCGGACGCGGGTCGGTCCCGGCCTGGACCGCCATCCAGTCGCAGGCGCCCGTGCCCGGCACGGACTGGCAACTGCGGACACTGACGCCGGTCGGGACCGCCGTCGAGCGGGAGCGCCTGCAGGCCTGGATCATCGCGGCCCTGGTCACGGCGCTCGCCGGGTACGGACTCTTCACCCTGGCCGATCGGGGGCGCCGGACACGGGCCCGGCTCGCCGAGGCCGCGGCGCGCCGGGCGGAGCTGGAATCCAGCGTCGAGGCGCGCACGCGGGCGCTGCGTGAGACCAACGCCCAGTTGCGCGCCGAGATCGCTGAGCGGCAGCGCGCCGAGGCCGAGCGCGAGCGCCTCGGCCGCGAACTGGCGCAGGCCGGCCGGCTCGCCGCCTTGGGCCAGTTCGCGGCCAGCATGGCCCACGAGATCAACCAGCCGCTGGCGGCGATCCGCTCCTACGCGGACAACGCCGCGATCCTCATTCGCCGCGGTCGGGGCGAGGACGCGGCCGAGAACGCCGCCGCCATCGGGCGGCTCACCGACCGCATCGCCGGCCTCACCCGTCAGCTCAAGGGCTTCGCCCGGCGCGCCTCGCCGCGGCGGGAGCCGGTGCTGCTGCGCGAGGTGGTGGCGAACGCGCTGGAACTCGTGGCGGCGCGCGCCGCCGCGCTCCAGGTCTTGCTGGAGGCGGACCGGCCCGCCCCGGAGCTACGCGTCCTCGGAGACGGTCCGCGGCTGGAGCAGGTGCTGGTCAACCTCTTGCAGAATGCCATCGACGCTGTGGCGGGGGGCGCGGAGGCCCGCGTCTGCCTGCGCCTCGTCGAGAGCGGCGAGCGGGTCGCGATCGAGGTGGCCGATACCGGGCCCGGGATCCCCGCGGAGGTGCGCGGCCAGGTTTTCGACGCGTTCTTCACGACCAAGGCGGACGGCCTCGGCCTGGGCCTCGCCATATCCCGCGGGATCGTGGAGGATTGCGGTGGGAACCTGATCCTGGCCGGCGGCGACGGCGCCGGGACGGTCTTCCGGATGGAGATGATCCGGGCGGCGGACGCCGTCCCGAGCGTGGGCAAGCCCGTGGGAGCGACACCGTGAGCGGACCGGCAGACGCGCAGGCGGGGACCGAGCGCGTCGTGTTCATCGATGACGAGGCGGACGTGCGCCGGGCCAACGGCCAGAGCCTGGAACTCGAAGGTTTCACCGTCGAGACCTTCGCGGCCGCCGAGCCGGCGCTTGCGGCGATCTTGGCTGCGCCGCCCGGCGTGGTCGTCACCGACGTGCGGCTGCCGGGCCTCGACGGCGTCGCCCTCCTGGCGCGACTGCGCCGGGTCGATCCCGACCTGCCGGTCATCCTCATCACCGGCCACGGCGACATCCGCATGGCGGTGGCCGCCATGCAGGAGGGTGCGTACGACTTCCTGGCCAAGCCCTATCCCGCCGAAGCGCTCGTCAGGTCCGTTCGCCGGGCGCTCGAGCGGCGGCGGCTCGTCATGGAGAACCGGGCGCTGCGGGCCCGGCTCGACGCGGCCGCCGGGGAGGATCCGGCCTTCCTCGGGACGTCCCCGGAGATCGTGGCGCTGCGCGCCCTGGTGCGCGAGGTCGCGCGGGCCGATGTCGATGTGCTGGTGTTCGGCGAGACCGGGTCCGGCAAGGAGGTTGTGGCGGGCGCCCTGCACCGGTGGAGCCGCCGCGCCGAGCGGAACCTCGTGGCGATGAACTGCGGGGCACTGCCCGACAGCGTCGTCGAGAGCGAGCTGTTCGGGCACGAGGCCGGGGCCTTCACCGGCGCCCTCAAGCGCCGCGTCGGCCGCATCGAGCACGCGCAGGGCGGTACGCTCTTCCTCGACGAGATCGAGAGCATGCCGCTGCCGCTGCAGGTCAAGCTCCTTCGGGTGCTCCAGGAGCGAACCGTGGAACCGCTCGGCACCAACGAGGTGCGGCCGGTCGACATGCGGGTGGTGGCCGCCACGAAGGTCGATCTCGGGCAGGCGGCCGCGCAGGGCACCTTCCGCGACGACCTCTACCACCGGCTCAACGTCATCACGATCACGATCCCGCCCCTGCGCGACCGCGGGGACGACGTGCTGCTGCTCTTCCAGCATTTCCTGCGCCGCGCCGCCGAGAAGTTCGGGCGCCCGGTGCCGCCGGTCACGGCGGCGATCCGCGATCACCTGCGCCGACACGCCTGGCCGGGCAACGTCCGCGAGCTCGGCCATTTCGCCGAGCGCTGCGCGCTGGGGCTCGCCGCGACGGCGCAGCCCGCCGCCGAGCTGGCGGCCGGCAGCCTCGCCGATCAGGTCGATCGCTTCGAGCGCCAACTGATCCGCGACGAGCTGATCATGGCCGGCGGCGATGTCCGCGCCGCCGCCGAGGCTCTCGGCCTGCCGCGCAAGACCCTCTACGACAAGATGGCCCGGCACGGCCTGACGCCGGGCGACTACCGCTAGGACGGCCGGGTTCGGCATGTCCTGAGACCGCGACGGCCCCGGCTCCAGCGCGGGATCGCCGCGACGGCGACATGCCGAAAAGGGGTACGTGGACCGGTGCGGAAACTGCTTAGCGTGGCTGACGGATCCCCCCGCCGAGCCGCCCATGCCCCGCTTCTTCATCGATCTGCACGACGGAACCGAACTGGTCCGCGACAAGGACGGCTACGACCTGCCCAGTCTCGAAGCCGCCCGTTCGCAGGCCGTGAAGATCATGACGCGCATCGCCCAGGGGCTCTCCGACCGGCCCGGGCGTCAGGATTACATCGCGGCGGTCCGCGACGACGCGGGCGTGGTGCGGATGCGCTTCCGGGTGTCGCTCGATGCCGGCCCCGTCGGCTGAGGCTCAGGGGTGCGGAACTGCCGAAAAGTTCGCGCCTCTGGTTGAGTCGGCGCCCGGAAAGGCCGCCGTGTGTGGGACCGGGCGGGCTGGATTCGATGGTGGCGAGGGAGGGACTCGAATCCCCGACATAGAGATTGCGGTGCTTCGCTTCTGCGCTGCGATTCGAGCACTGAGCTGTCAACTTGGCGGCCGAAGGCACCAGTCGTACCCCAGCACGAAAGCTTCGCGCCGTCCGCGACGAGGAGAGTCCTGCTGTTCCGGTTTCGGGTGTCAGATCTGAGAAGCGGATGCCGGGCGGTGGGCCAAAATTCGCCATGAAACGGCGGCCGAGGGCATACGTACCGCCGGCCGGACGACGTCGCCGGCGCGGCACCTTGCGTGGTTCACGCGTCAGGTTTGCGGGATAACCATCGCGAAGCGCAGGCCCTTCCCGTCGATGGCGCGCTCGAAGCGACCGCCCAGGCTTCGCTCGATGGTCTGCTTGAGTAGCCGCGACCCGAACCCGGTTCCATCGGCCTTAGGCACCTCCGAAGGCGCTGACCGCTCTCGCCACGTCACGTGCATCCCATCGGCGGCCATCTGTCCCTGAACCTTGAGGGTCCCGCCGCCCGAAAGGGCCCCGTACTTGGCCGAATTGGTGGCGAGCTCGTGAAAGATCATCGCGTAGTCGTTGACCTTGCCTTGGGTGGCAACCACGGCGTCATCGATGTCGATCTCGATATTGTTGCCGTGCCTATAAGGCGCCAAGATGCGCTCGGCGAGGATGCCCATCGAGACGTTCCCGCTCTCGCCTTGCTGAGCGCGTGTTGCCAGGACGGTCGCCTCGTGCAGCACGCCGAACCGCCGCGACAGGTCCTCCGCGAAAAGCGCCGCCGACGTTGCGTCTCGGGCGACGATGGAAGTCAGTGCCCGGGCTACGGTGAACATGTTCGAGACCCGGTGCGCGAGTTCAGCGTTTAGAAGCCGTTCGGCCTCCTCGGCCCGCTTGCGGTCCGTGATGTCGAGGAAAATGGCTTGAACCCATTCCCCGACCCGACCGGCGTCCCCGCCGACACCTCGCGCCGAGATCCAGCGCGCGTCCGCACCCTCGCCAATACGGAAGTCGAAGCTGTAAGGATGCGGGTCCCGCTCACTGGCCGCCCATTCCTTCACCATCGCACTGCGATCGGCGGCGTTGACGCGCGCGAACAGCACGTCGATGTCGACGACGGCTCCGGAGACGCCCCAGAACTCGCGACACAGGCTGTCGAGCTGGGCTACCCGTTGGGTCGGCGACCACGCCCAGAGGCCGACGCCGCCCCGGTGAATCGCGCCGGTGAAATTCGCCAACGTCCACTCGTCACCGGTCAATTCGAGCCCCCCGTTCATGTCGCTCTCGTGCCTGCCTATCGGGGTGACCCGCCCGTTGCGATGCCGGCATATAACCCGCGGATGACGTGCCGGCTCCGGCATAGCTCGATCACGCTGTCATCCTCCGCGAGGATGCGCGAACAGGGCCTCGGGCGGGAGACCTGTCCGGCATCGCGAGCCTTCAGTGACGAACGAGATGGCGATGATTCTCCGATCGGGTTCCGATTCGGCCGCACGCCTTGCAGAAGACATCATCGCCGAGATCGAAAGACCGTACGCGCTCAACGAGTGCGCCGCTTCCATTGGCTGCAGCCTTAATTTGAGCGGATGCGAGGATCGGTCGAGCCCTGAAGAGCTGATGCAGTGCGCCGACGTCGCTCTCTCCGAGGCGAAACGCCGTCGCCGAGGACGCGCAGCGGGCCGCGGCGCAGCGTCAGGAGGCACCCGCCACCACGGCAGCCGTAACACGTTCGCGCAGGTCCAGAAACAGGGGCGAAGGCATGAGCAAGCTCCTTCACCTACCGACGCGCTACCCGCAAACTCGTCCCAATCAGCGCGGGGCCGGCTCCGGAGCTTCAAATTAATAGTCCATGAACTATAGCAATCTCGGAGATTCGGAGCGCGATTCAAAGCTCGCCGGATGTATCTCGAGGCGGAACTGGCGCCTAATTCGCGTAGTTGTGCTCGATACGGACAGAAGCGATACCGGATCTGAAAACAATCATACAAAACTGAGGCGCCGAATGCCCTGGAACAGTCGCTGGATGCGCGTGCTGGTCGGCGTGCTCCTCCTGAGTGCTGCCATCCTAGCAGTCCTTCCAAGCTTCACAGGCTACACCAGCCTAGACGGCACCGTGAACGCGCGCTTCGCCGTCGTGTCGGCGCCCATCGAGGGCGTGGTCTCCGATACGCCGCCTAAGGTCGGGACGGCGCTGCCCGAGGATACCTCGGTGTTCTTCATCAACAATGGCCGCATCGCGCGAACCGCCGAGGCGCAATTAGATGCTGACTTGGCTGCATCCAAGGAAAAGTTGCGGGCGCTCGAGCTGCAAGCGAAGGATCTATCTGCACTCAAAACTGATCTGATCGGTCGCCTCAGAGAGTACCAGCAGGCGAGCATAGTGAGCATTCAGCAAGAGATCATCATCCGTCAGCAGCGCATCGCGACGGCGCAGGCCAACAAGACCTCCGCCGAGGCGGACCTTGCGCGCAAGCAGACGCTCGGCGCGACCGGCGTGGTGGCAGGGAGTTCGGTCGAACAAGCCCGCGCCGCCTCAGTCGGCGCCGGCAGTGAGCAGAACATCGCCAAGGCCGAGCTGGAGCGGCTCCAGCGCCAGTTGGATGCGCTCAAGCGCGGCACCTTCGTCGGCGAGGGCCGCAATGACGTACCCTACTCGCAGCAGCGTATCGACGAGGTCACGATCCAGCTCGCCAACGTCGAGGCGCAGATCCGGATCGAGAAAGCTCGCACCCAGCAGTTCAGCCTCCAGCTTTCTTTGGAGCGCTCCCGGAACGACCGGCTCTCCTTCGTCGCGGTGCAGGTTCCGTTCAAGGGTGTCATCTGGCGCAACAACGTCGTGGCTGGCTCAAACGTGCTGGTCGGCAACGAGTTGATGCGCCTGCTCGACTGTCGCGACCTGTTCGTGGACATCCTCGTGGACGAGGTGAACTACGATGAGATCAAGCCGGGCGACAGCGCCGATGTACGGCTGCTCGGAACGTCCCAGGTGATCCCTGGTCGTGTTTTGTCGGTGCGCGGGTCGGCAGCCGCCGTCGAAGAGGTGGTGCTGGCAGCGATCCCGCCGCAAAGCCGGGGCAAGAATGCCCGCATCCGGGTCGCGCTCGACCCGAGCGATATGCAGACCGATTACGCCAATTTCTGCCAGGTGGGTCGCACGGTTCAAGTTCGGTTCGCGCGTGCCGGGTCGTCCCTTCAAACCGCCCTCGATCCGGTCATGAATTGGGTGAAGGGCCTGTGGTTCAGCATCTCGTGAGCCTCGGGCCGACGCTTTTCGTAGCGGCCTTCTTCTTTATCTTCGCCCTGAACTGGCCGCGGGACCGCACGTGGACGCGCGCGGTGACTTGCGCCTTCGTGCTGCTCGTCGCCGTGCGCTATCTCTGGTGGCGCTTCTTCCACACCGTCTTGCCCTACCCAGCGGATCGAAGCTTCGGCTTCTTCTGGACGTGGTTCGTGTTCTGCGTCGAAATGGGTGCCTTCGCCGACATCCTGCTCTTCCTAGTGGCGATGAGCCGCTACGTCGATCGGCACGCCGAGGCCGACCGCCTGGAGCAATCGTTCTTCGCCACCCGCCCTGACAGCCTGCCCACCGTCGACGTGTTCATTCCGACCTACAACGAGCCTCTGGATGTTCTGGAACGGACCATCGTCGGGGCTCTCGCGCTCGACTATCCGCGAGACAAGCTGAAAATATATGTCCTCGACGACAAGCGCCGCGACTGGTTGCGCGCCTATTGTGAGTCGAAGGGCGCGATCCACGTCACGCGCCCGGACAACAGCCACGCCAAAGCGGGGAACATGAACAACGGCCTGAAGGTCTCGTCGGGTGCCTTCGTCGCGATCTTCGATGCCGACTTCGTGCCGTACCGCAATTTCCTGCGCCGCACGCTGCCCTTCTTCCGGGACCCGACCATCGGCATCGTTCAGACGCCGCAGCACTTCTTCAACAAGGACCCGGTACAGTCGAACCTCAATCTCGAGAAGGTCTGGCCCGACGAGCAGCGGCTGTTCTTCGACGAGATGGCCACCTCCCGCGATGCCTGGGACGTGAGCTTCTGCTGCGGGTCCTGCTCCATCGCTCGGCGGGCCGCCATCGACGCGATCGGCGGCTTCCCGCACGACTCGATCACCGAGGATCTGCTCACCACGCTCGCGATGCTCAACAAAGGCTACAAGACCCGGTACCTCAACGAGCGGCTGTCGATGGGCTTGGCGGCCGAGAACCTGAAGGGCTACTTCGTGCAGCGCGGGCGCTGGTGCCGGGGCGGCATCCAGACGATCTACCTCCATAACGGCCCGCTGCGCGGTCCTGGCCTCAACCTGTTCCAGCGGGTGATGTTCATACCCCTGTCCTGGTTGGTTCAGTACACCGTCCGCTTCGTGATCCTGATCGTGCCCGCCGTCTACCTGTGGACGGGATCGGCGCCGCTCTACTTCACCGGCACCGAGGACATCGTGCGCTACCAGCTTCCTGTGCTGGTCGGCTATTTCCTGCTGATGGGCTGGCTCACGCCGACGCGGTACCTGCCCCTGATCTCTTCGGCGGTCGGCACCTTCGCGACTTTCCGCATGTTGCCCGTCGTGCTCTCCAGCCTGATCAAGCCCTTCGGCGTGCCCTTCAAGGTGACGCCGAAGGGCTCGGGCAATGAGGAGTCCGAGTTCGACGCCTACACGTTCCTCTGGATCGCCTCCTTGATCGCGATCACGTCGCTCGGTCTTATCGTCAACATCGTACCCGAATGGTCGCGGATCGGTGAGGGCGAGTTCTCGGTGGTGTCAGCCTACTGGGCGGTAATCAATATCGTGGTTCTGATGATCGCTGCGCTGATCTGCTTTGAGAAGCCACGTCCCCTCGTAGAGTCCTTCTCCACGAACGAGCGCGCACGCGTGCTCGGTGTGAGTGAGACGTACCGCGAGGCGCGCATCGTCAGTCTCTCGCTGGACGGGGGAATCGCTGAGTTCGCCACGCCCCCGGGCCTGCGCACCGGTGATTACATGTGGGTCGAGATGGACGCCTTCCCGCACCTGCGCTGCACAGTCGAGAAGGTCGCGGCTCCGAAGGCGGGCAAGCCGGTCAGCGTGAAATTCAGGTTCAAGCTGGAGGGCGAATGCCGCGACCGCATGATCGTCAAGCTCTACACAGGCCGCTACAGCCAGGACATCCACGACCTCGACAAGTCGGCTATCGCAGGCGGGGTATGGTCGCGGATGTTCGGCAAAAGCCCGGAGATCATTTAGCGCGCCTCCGCGCCGAGCCGTGCGGAGGCTTTGACGAAGTCGATCTTACCGAGGGTGGCAGCATCCGAGCTTTCACCCGGTCGCTGGCCGATTGACGCGGGTGTAGCGCGGCTCGTTAGGTCGCTCGGCCGTGCTTTCGTGGAGACGGTCCGGCCGTCGGAGTTGCACGTCATCCTGTATGCTTTCCACAGCAAGCCGTAGGTGCCGAAGGCGACCATAAACCTCAGGAGCCTCGACCCAGACGTGGGACTGCCTTCGACGAACGAAGTGACCCTGTCTGAGTTGGCCGCGAGCTGGCAGCGCATTCTCAAACAGCAAGTCTGTCGTGCAGCGGACAGGCGGGAAATAGTAATTTACAAATTTGCCCCACGGCAATGCAATGAAAATTACAGTTATAACTGTATTATAGAAAGTTATTTGTCGTCCGCATAATATATATAATTTCAATTGGAAAATTTTCGAGCATGATTGAGACAAAATTCTTGGACCTCACTGGTCGATTTGAGCTGCCCATCTTGAGAGAGCTGCATTGCCCTCTCACCGGCATTCCACGAGGCGCGGCCGATTTCGGCCCGGTCAGTGGATGAACAAGCCCCCATCTTCACATCGGCGCCGATGCGCTCCTCCGTCGATTTCAAAAGATCGCTGCCACGGCCTGTCGCGGACTTGAAATTGCCCAGACATGTGTTCGCTATATGTAATTGGACGTTGCAGGCAGCTATCGCTCCATCTGCTGCGCCCGTGAGCGCGCCGAGCACTAAGATCCCGCCGATCACGTATGCTGATGCCACAGAGGTTCTCCTCTCCTGCACGCCAAGGAGGCGCTTGGGTTTGGAGATCTCATAGTGGACCACAGATATCTAGAGAATGAATTTTGCGACGCAGCGGCTTGGGTGCAGGATTTACGGCGCGGAGCGTTAGCAGACGTTTAATTGTAGAATCTTCGACATGAAATGTCTATATACTGGCATTCATTGCCGCATTAACCGTTTCATGATGCCGCCGCTTTCGAGAAGAGCATTGATGCGTTCCTTTAACACGATGGGATCACACGTGGTCGCGGGCGACCGTCCGCAGAGGGCGGGTGCGAGCGCATCAGCGCGCGACTTGCTGCGGGATCTGGTGCGAGACCTTGATCAGAAAATCCGCGCGACTCCGGGCTCATCTTGGCCACGTGGTCGCGGATCGCCCCCGCTGAGGATGTTTCGGAGGCGCCGGTGTCACCCTCACCCCCCTTCGTGACCGCGAGGCCGACGAGATGGCGCGGCCCGGGCTGATCGCCCTCCATCGTCGCGAGGGCCGACCTTGATGAGCGACGATCAGCCAGGTCGTAGTCGAGCTGGTTGGCCGCATCGACTTTCGTCAGCGGCAGGATAGGGACAGCTCGGGCATGAGGCCTCCGACGGAGACGCGGTGGCGCACCGTGGCCGAGGTCAGGGCTGGTGGGTGGCGCGGTCGTTGAATCGGAGCCCGCGACCGTCTCGATTTCAGTGAGCGCGGGACCGTGGAGCGTCTCGGACGTTCTGCACAAGGTCGACCGGTCGAACAGCCCGCCCTCGCGCGGGGCGGGCCTCTGTTCGAACTGGCCTGCCACCGCGTACGCGCCGAGCGGGATCTTGTCGCGCTCGGCGCGTACGCGGGAAGCGCTCCGGGAACAGCAATTCGCCGTCGAGCGTGCGCGGATCGGCAAAGCTCGGCGTCCGGCAGCCGCGGTCCGGCTCGAACTCCATTGGCAGCATCAGGTGAACGTAGCCCGGGCCGAGCCGCAGGATCTCGCCCGTTACGTCGCGCTCGTGCAGGCGCTGCATGATTACCACGATCGCGGAGCGCCGGGTCGTTGAGGCGCGTCGTCACCGATTCGCGGAAGATCCGCAGCGTCCGCTCGCGCTCGGTCTCGACCATCTCGGTGAAGCGGGGATCGTCGATGATGACCCGGTCGCCGCGGCTCGCGGTCAGCGTGGCGAATGGCATGCCCTCGCGCGAGCCGGTCGCCGTATTGGCGAACGCGATCGCGCCCGAGCGGGACAGCGCGCGGTGCGGCCAGAGCGCCCGGTACCGCGCGCTCGACATCAGGTCGTGCATGCGCCGCCCGTCGCGCAGCCCGGCGAACCCGCGCAGGCCTGGATCAGCGCACGATCGAGATGGCGCGCCACTAGGGCGTCTCTGCAAAGTCATCTGAGCCAGAGCATCGTCATGCCGAGCGTGACGATAGCGAGGTAGTTTGCGGCTCGCTTCTCGTAGCGGGTGGCGATGCGGCGATACTGCTTGAGCCGGCCGATCAACCGCTCGACCTTGTTGCTCTGGCGGTAGGCGGGTTTGTCGAAATCGAGCTGGCGGGGCTGATCCTTGCGGGTGGGGATCACCGGCTCGACCCGGCGTTGTCAGAGGCGACAACGGGCCGGCGGACTGGAGTAGCCCCGGTCGCCTGCCGTCCGGCGGGGACGTAGGCGCGGGCGGCCTCGCCCTGGACGTGGCACCGCGCCCTTGTCCATGAGCGCATTCAACGCAAACTGCTCGTGGCGCTCGCCCGCCGTCAGCACCGCCGTGATCGGCTTACCCCCGCCCTCGGCACGCAGATGCAGCTTGGTCGAGAAGCCACCCTGGCTGCGCCCGCGCGCTTCGCCCACGCCCTCGACGGTCGCCTCACCCCCCGACGGCGCCGGACCGGCGTGCCCCGGCGGCGTGCTGGTGGGCGCGCACCACCGTGGCGTCCACGAAGTGCAGGTCCCAGTCGAGGTCGCCGCGCGCATCCGCCTGCGCCTGCAACCGCCGCAGCACCCGGTCGAACACGCCGGCCTTGCGCCACCGGTAGAACCGGCTCGACACCGTTCCCACAGCACGATAGCGCGCCGGGAGATCCTCCCAGGATGCGCCCATGCGCTTCGATCCAGAGCATGCCGTTGAGGACTTGCCGGTGATCCTCCGCAGGCCGGCCCGTGCGCGGCTTCTGCGGAGGCAGCAGCGGGGCGATCTGCTCCCACTGCGCGTCAGTCAGTTCGAGAGCCTGACCGTCACTGAAAAGGCCATGCCGCTCCGCCGCACGCATTCGGCCGGTCCCGTGAAACCGATCGACGTTCCGAAGAGCAAGGTGCTCATCGGCGGCACGCAGATCGGACTTGGCCTGCAGACGGCAGCGATAGCCTGCGTGATGTCGGAGCGCGGTCGTAGCAGCATTGGCGTCGCAAACAGGATCGACACCGTCTGGTCGATGGCCCGTCACGCGGCGGCCACTCTTCCGGAATTCGCAAGAAAACCCGACGAAGTTCGGCTCGTGCAGGACTATCTGCGCACGGAGGTCAGTGCAGACTTCGAACTGATTGCGACGCTTGAGCACGGGGTCGGAGTCCATCACGCCGGCCTGTCGGACGAGATCAGGACGCTGATGGAATGGCTTGCCGAGGCCGGTCACCTTAGGGTCTGTGTGCAACCTCGACCATCGCGCAAGGCATCAATTTCCCCGTTTTGTCCATATTCCCGGCATCGCGTCACGTTCCGCAAGATGGACGCTCGATCGAGATGTCTCCGCGCGAGTTCTGGAATCTAATGGGTAGGGCAGGGCACATCGGGCACGATAGCGTCGGTGTCGTCGGACTCGCGGAGGGCACCTCCCGACGCGAGCTCATCGAGTACGTCGGCCGGAACACCGGTGCGCTGGCCTCACGCTCGGTCTCTCTGATCGACGATCTCGAGGCCCGCGGACGTCTAAACGAACTTCAATCCATCATCTATGCGCCCCAATGGGTCGATTTTCGGTGTTACGTCGCGCATCTTTGGGCCGAGAAGAACCTCGACGCGGTGCTCGCCAAGTCCGAGCAGCTTCTCAGGCAGACCTACGGCTACGCGACGTTGCGCAACGATCCGAGTGCGAGATCCAAGGCAGACATGTTGCTTGACGCAACGCAGAGCTACGCCCGCAACCTTGCCAAGAATTCCGGCTTTGCCGACCTCGCAGACTTGACCGGGTTCTCTCCCGAAGGCGTTCGGGAAGCGCTCAAAGGCCTTCAGAATCTGGAGAAGAAGCTCACGCCGAGCGACTGGGCACCGGAAGGCCTGTTCGGAAAGAGCGGCAAAATGGCTGATCTCTCCGGAGTCATGTTGCAGATTCTTCAACTCAAGGAGGAGCTGGAGAAATACAGCGGCGAATGTTTAGAAAATGCGCTATTATCTATTGTCAATAAAGATTTAATCAAGAGCAACGCTCTTGAAGAGATGTCCAAAAAATAATTTTTGAGGGGAATAAATGTATCAGATACTGATGCCCTGGCTGAACCCTTCAGGGTGCTCTATCGAGCGATCGTCAACAATGGTACGTGGGGTATTTCAGCGCTCAGCCGCATGACCGGAGTGAACTTCGACGCGCTGACCGAGCGGGGTCGACGCCGTCTCGATGCGCTTCCTGCGATGATCTATCATGGAGTTCGTACGGAGGCGGCCGTGCTGATTGCGGATGAACTCTGCACCACGAAGCGCAGCGGAAAAACTCGCCGAGCTCTATCGATCGACCGTAAAGGATGACGATGCTCAGTACCCGGTGGGAAAGGCACGACAGTGCTTGAACGCCATGGGTGCCGTGGACTGGAACGCGAGCCGACCCGCCGATGCCGTTCTGACCGGCGAAGGCTATCGCAACCTTTGGCGGGTGCTCTCCGGTGAAGGTGGCTGATGTATCTCGGCGATGAGCTCGACCGGGCTGCCGGAGCCGGGAGAGGTGACGACTGACAGCGCCTGAGCCGGTATCGAGCTCAGGCCGGACATCCCGAAACAGATCGATACGCCCGCGATTGTGCGCTTCATGCCCCACTCCGTCGTGACGTCTTGGAACTGAAGCAGCGAACCGCTTGGCTTAGCAAGTCTTCATAAGCCATCGAGCCGCACGATGTTTGCGAAAACTTTTCCGAAACGGCGCAAAGCTATACATTTCGAACCGACATATGATCGCCGGTGGTGAGATCGGTTGTCCGGTTTCTATCGCGGGCCGGCCGTCGGTCGCTTCGTGTCCGGACAGCGGGCCGCGTCGTGACGAGCGGCACCGTGCCGTCAGGGTACCCGGCGACCACCTCGGTCTACGTCGCCGAGTCGATCAAGCGGCTGAGCCGGAACATCTCCGCTCCGGCCCTTCGATACGACGGTGCGACCGTTACCGCTGGCGAACTGCTCGCGTCCGTGCATCGCTACGCCCGCGCCCTGTTCGGCATCGGGATCCGGCGAAGCTCGCTCCTAGCCCTCCTGGCCCCGAACTGTCCGGCGGCCCTCGCCGTGCGCTACGCCGCGAACTTGATCGCAGCCGCGACGACCTTCCTGTCTGTCACGGCATCGTCGGCCGCGCAGGCGGAACTCCTGGGATTGACGGCGCCGGACCTCCTCGTTGTCTTCCCCGAGACCGCGAAGCTCGTCCCGGTTGATGGTGGCATCGGGGTGGCCTCGGCCGGAGGCGGCGTCGCCGGCTCCGGCCGAGGCCACTCGATGCGCTGGCCGAGGGCCCAAGCCACCGAGTGGTTCGCCTGCGCGGCCAGGCCGGACGACCTCGGCGTCGTGATCTCCTCCGGCGGCAGCACGGGCGTACTCAAGGGGAGTTGGCGCACATTCGCCGCCTACGCCGCCATTGTCGACGTCCTGAGTTCCGCGGAAAGGCGTCAACTCGTCAACGGACGCCTCGCGTACCTGTCCCAAGTGTTGGTCGACATGACCTTGCTCGGCGGGGGAACGGTCGTGCTGCGGGACGGCTTCGATCCGGCCGACACCCTCGGCATCATTCAGCGTGAGCGCATCACGGACCTCTTCCTGGTCGAGCCGCAATTGTTGAGCTCATGGACCACCCGGACGTCGCGCGGCGGGATCTCTCGTCGCTGCGCTGCCTGACGCATGTCGGGGCGTCCGCGCCGCCCACGCTGCGCCGCCAAGCCCGCGCGCGCCTCGGCCCGGTCGTCGCCCACACCTACGGGGCCAGCGAGATGGGCTTGATCAGCGTCCTGCCGCCCTCTGGGCACGACATCTCCGACGCCGAGAGCTTCGGCTCCGCCGGGCCCATCCTTCCCGGCGTCGAGGTCAGGTTCCGGCGGGGCGAGGGTGGCCTCGCGGCTCCCGAAGAGGGGGGCTCGGTCGAGGTGCGTTCGCCCGCGATGGCCAGCGGCTACCTCAACCGGCCCGATCTGGACGCGGCGGCCTTCCACGATGGCTGGTACCGCTCCGGAGACCTAGAGCGGCATCCGATCATATTGGATCATATGCGTTGTAGCCTCCGGCGGCGAGATAGCGGCGGCATTCGGCTGGCGTGAAGCGTCTGAAGGCTCGTCGGATCGTGTCCCAGAGGTCGCTGATCGTGCGAGCGGCCTCGGCACGAAGAATGGCCTTGAGCTTGGCGAAGGCGCGTTCGATCGGGTTGAAGTCGGGGGAATAGGCCGGGAGGTAGAGCAGACTCGCTCCCGCTGCCTCAATGCACTCGCGGATGCCGCTGACCTTGTGGGCGGGCAGGTTGTCGAGCACGACCGTGTCGCCGGGCCTGAGGGCTGGGACGAGGGTTTGTTCGACATAGCCACGGAAGCGAGCGCCAGTCATCGGTCCATCGAAGAGTGCGGTGGCTGTCAGGCCGCTGGTGCGCAGACCGGCAGTGACCGTGATGGTTTTCCAGTGGCCGAACGGCACCGCGACCCGGCAGCGTTCGCCGCGCGGGGCTCGCCCATAGCGGCGGACCATCTTCGTGTTGGTGGCGGTCTCGTCGAGGAACACGAGCTTGTCCGGGTCGAGATCGAGCTGGCCGTCGAACCAGGACAGGCGCGCGGCCTTCACGTCTTCCCTCTCCTGCTCGGCGGCGTGGCCGGTGTTTTTTTGCGCGTGATGCCATGGCGCTTGAAGAAGCGGGACAGGCTGCTGACCCCAACCCGCAGCCCCAGTTCGGCCAGACGGTCGCGCAACTCATGCAGGAACAGCTCGGGCTGCGCTTCGTAGGTCTGCCGGATCAGGTCGGCCTGTGCCTCGATGGTGTGCGAGCGTTGATCGCCGCCCATCGGCTTGGCCTGTGTCCGACCCTCCTGCACGAAGATCCCGTGCCAGCGCACGGCGCTGGCCGGGCTGACCTCGAAGCGCCGCGCCGCCTCCCGGCGCGAAGCCCCCGCCTCGATCGCGGCTACGACACGCTCGCGCAAATCAACGGACAGGGCAGACGCCATCGGCTCTCCTCCTCGGAAAGCCGACCATCGAATCACATCACCGCCGCGGCCGAAACCCTACACGATTCAATCCGGTCGGTGACCGCTCTAGGACGGCTCGATGCGGCCGGCCGCCTGCATACTCTCGGTCGAGCTGTGGACGCCCTCTCGGTCGATGGACGCACGCTTACGCCGACGATGGTCGAGGACACCCTCTGTGGCGTCACCTCCCTTCGGTACGCCATGGTCGTCACGAACTGTGGACCGCGACCTGGACCGCGGTTGTGGCGGCGTGGCCGGAGGACGCCCTGGATGTCCTCGCCTGCCAGCGAGCGGTCGATGCCGTCCATAGTCCCCGCACGGCGTCGCGAGTTCGGTTCCTCCCAGTGCCGCGGGTCCCGCGCACGGAGCAGGGCAAGCCAGACCGGGAGGCAGTTCGCGCCATCGCGCGGGTTGGCGAGGACTGCACTTGACGAGCCTGCGCCCACGGAAATGAAACGCGTCCGCGCGCCGCTGTTGGCCGCGGCGGCATCCGCCTAGGCCGCGCGGTACCCGGTCTCAGTCGAATCACCTTCTCCCATCCTGTAGATACAGCTACCGGGACGTCCGCTTCGGAGATGGCTACGAAGCGTGCTGAAAGGTCGGGATGGGCGCCAAGCCGAACGTCCGGTTCTGCGCGCCATAACGATTCGGTACGACGGACTCTGGCCGGAAGCAGAACGGGCGCTTCGGAGACGACCGACACGAAAAGCGGAAGGCCTCGGATTGACCCAACCCGCCGCCCGATTGGCCAGGGGCGCATCTACAAAGCGGTCGCTGGCCATCAGTTCGATACAAGCCCGGCCTAGCGCTTACGATCCGAGCCATCAGGTACCGTCACCTGCAACTCGGTGAACACCCTTCGTGGGATGACCACGCCGACGATCTGGCCATCTGCCGCGATGAAGCGGGCAGCTACGGTATCACCCCCATCGATGAGCTCGATATCGACCAGTTCGCGGACAGCCACAGCCGTCGCAACGGGCTTTTCATCGGGCATGGCTGGCTTCCCCATGCCGGACAGATATCATGTACAGCAAGTACCATACCTCACGAAGTCGTGAGATGTGAGGCGATGATGACCTCCTTGAGGCAACGGGTGGTCTCTGCCGCGAACAGCTTCGGTAGGAGCATGTCGGACTTCTGGATCGAAGAACTGCTGCAAAAGAACGCTGAGATCGTGACGGCCGACGCGGAGGTCACCGCTCTGTTGCGTCGTTTTCGCGCTTTGCACCAAGAGGGGCAGGACAAATCTCAGACCGCAGGGTTGTTAGTGACGAAGCTGAAAGGGCTTTTGCGACTGATAGATCAACGAGATTGCAATCTTCAGCGTGTCGGCGATCGAGATTAATGTCCTTCTCAGTGTCGATTCCAGACATTATTTTCCAAAATGAAACGTATGGATAGATCCTGAGCCACCATCTAGATTTCGACCTCAGGTCATTCGGCGTTAGCCTGTTAGGCACCGTCGAGAGCGGACTGATAGACTATCTGCGATACTGCGCGATCTGATCGCTACGGCGGCATGGCATCGACCACCGCTTCCGCAATGGCTGCAGCCGGTCGGCGCAGTGATGAGACTCAGGGCCGCGCCTTGCCCGGCAGCGCGGCCACTACGGCGTTGGGGGAAGCGCTGCAGCCGGCTGGCACGATGACCTTCATGGCAAGCTTGTCCCGCTCGCCGGCCGCAACGAGGCCGACGAGACCCATCGCGCGACGCAGGACGTGTAGTGCACTCAGCTTCATCGCGACATTCGGATCGTGCAGAATCCAGCCCTGATATACGTAGAAGACCCGGTCGCCCTGGTCGGGCGGTGCCACTGGAAGCGTGTCCCGGCCGTGTGAAATGGGCTCTACGAACTCGATCATGACCGGACCGGCGCAAGCGCCTATCGGAACCGCACGGCGCGTGCCCTCCGCCCGCGGCAGGAAATGGTCTGCATTTGCAGCTACGATGGTGGTGGGTTCCAGAGCCGGCTCGAGCAGACAGTAGGCGTAGAGGCGCCCACACACCGAAATGACGAGGAGCAGGCAAAGCACCGCCAACGCCGCGAGATCGGCCGGCCTCAGGCCTGTGGCGGGGCCGAGCACGGCTCGCTTCCGACGGCACGTTCGACGACAACAACGATCGGCAGCACCGAGGCCATGGCAGCCGCGAGGGCGACGATGACCGAGCCAGTGCCATCGTGCCAGAACGAGTAGGCCTCCTGCGAGGGCAGCATGGCCAGGATCCGAGCAACGTTGATCGCCACGACGAGTGCGGCGCTCGCCGCCAGGGCTGCGGCAGCCCCACGGGTGGCCCGCCGGCCGGCGATCCTGAGCACGCACAGCCAGATGAGAGCCGCCAGCGACAGGTTGTGAAACGCTGAGCAGCCCTCCAGCATGACGATTGACCAGCCCGGGCGGCCGCTCAGGTAGAGGCCACTGGCATACAGGCCTGGGATGGCCGAGCGCCCGACCCAGGCCATGAAGGCTACCTCGGCGGGGGCGATAAGGGGATAGAACAGCTTAAAGGCGAGCTTGCTCCACAGCTCGCACAGGGAAAGGGCGAGCCAGACCTGCCCGACCTCGACCAATATGCGATCGTGGGCGCGCCGGGCGATCAGCCAAAGGGCAACGATCGTCATGCCGGCATAGACCGCGTGGGCCTCGGGCAGGAGCCAGGGCAGGGCGCAGACGCAGAGGAAAGCGAGGTCGATCGGCTGCAGCGCCGACCGCGTCTTGCGCGAGGAGAGCACGAGCGCGACGACAGCGACGGTGGCGAACATCTCGCCGAGATCGAGCTCGATCAGGCGCTGCGTGCCCGGATCGTGCTCGAGCAGCAGGCGCTGCAGCGCCGCCGAGAGGGCCGTGCCGCAGGCGAACACCAGCATTGCCCAGCTGGCGGCCGGCATGGCGAAGAGTGAGGCCAGCTCCCGGCCGGTCACCGCTACGAACCCCGACTGAGACGGGGTCTGCGCCTTCATGGGTGGGCCTGCAGGTCAAGCTTACGACTTGGCCTTGCCTGCTCGTCTGCGGCGCAGGAACGCGAGGGTGCCGCCGGCGAGGGCGAGGCCCAGCATGGCGTTGACCTCGGGTGAGGGTGCGCCTCCGGAGCGACCGCCGCCATCTCCGCCGCCGAGACCGTTGGAATGACCCGGAATGGTGCCATTTCCGCTGTTGCCGCCGCCTGCGCTGTTACCGGGAGCCGCCGAAACAGCAGTGATCGACCCGAGAGTGATCGCTGAAAGCAGCACAGCGTGCCCGATCGACCGAATCATCATCTCTGTATTCCTACCTATCGATGCTGCAATTTCCGTTTATCAGCATCGTTGCCTTAACCCGTCAAGCATAAATTTTGTCCGATGGACAAAATTAGTATTTGTAAACAAATCTGATGCATAAACGTGTGACAGCGAAAGGTTATGAACTTGCGCCGTCTGGATGCCGGGCGTCTCTGGCGGTGGCTTTAAGGAACTGAGTGCATTTCAGACTGCCTGCCCGGCACGGGGTCCGGCGGAGCGACTGCGCCCTGCGCCGGCTCGATGCGCTCACCTCCGGGAACAGGGGCGCAGAGCCGCGCGCGAGTGCGCGGCCTATAGCGTGGCGGGACGCCTCCCGAAGAATGGCGCATAATCGAGAACAGCGGCGGTGTAGCGGAGGCCTGCCGGGCGCCCGTGGGTCACGCTCCGTCCTAGGTCGGGCTAACGACGTCTGCCTTCGTGCATTGTCGCCTGGAAGCGGACCGGCGGAAGTCCACCCACCCCGGCCATTCAGAGAACCATGCCGGCGGGGCTGGACTTGGCCGAAAGCTGCCGGTCGGCTTCGGAGTGGTGCTGCCGGAAGAGCGGACGGCCTCCAATCGTCCCAATGCAGTGGTTCAAGCGCGGCCATGTGGTTCACCTGAGCGGATGCAGGTTTCGCTACCACTTTGGCAGGGATGCGCCCATCCCAGGCAATCAGCAAGCTCCTCCTGCATCCCCAAAATTGAGCAAAATCGCCCCGATTGGCGCCTGCCTTTCGATCCTCTCAGTCCTTTCGAATGCTCTAGGTTTAAAGATTATTTCACGGACCATCATCGACAAATAGTTCATACTGGCCCTGTCGGCGCCTGTTGGCAGGCAATCGGTCCCGGTCGAAACTAGTACCATCGCTCAGCTTTTAAGAAAAAGGTCTTCCCTGCGCCGTTTGCAGGCGATGGGTCAATTTCATTCGGTTGCGCCGCCACTGAGTGCGCTGGCTGAGGCAATCACAGACGCTATCCAACTCCTCCAGATCCAACCTCACAGGTGGGAGCGATCCGGCCGGCATCCGGGGATCCCGCCGTAGCGCACACGTGGGGCGAACCTCTCTGCTTCCCGTGGTTCAGAGCCATCTTGTCGCGATCATGAACTCAGAGAGCGCAGTCTTGCCTGCCTCGGTAATGGTCCACTCAACAATGGGATGACCGCGCAGATGATGCAGGCGCGGACCTCCGATCCGCTGGATGAGCCCCAGACGTTCCAGGAGAAGATTCCTCGTATCGTCGGCCGCCATCTCGCGATTGCGTACACCGATCAGAGCGAGGCGTTCGCCTTGCGTCCTCTTCAAGAGATCGCTCACCGCTTGGCCTGTTCGCCTGCGTCGGTGGCACAGATTGAGATCACAAGGGCCTGCCAGTGATCGCCTTACCTCTTGCTGCGCACTAATTCGCAATACAGGCTCGTCAGAGCGAATGATCATTCCCTCGCAGTCGGTTATGATGTTTGCGGTCGTAATGCAATCAGTCATCATGAGGCGCTCAACTCTCTTTACAGAGCAGCACTGTGACCCGCAATTTCAGCGCCTCGCTCAAAGATTATTTGTCTCGCCAATAGTGAGGCGACTGCCACATTCTGTAATGCGCGATCACAGTCTGGCGCGTCGCAAAGCAGGCCCACCTCGGCGCCTCCCAGAAGGATCGACGGAGCAGCGCTCGCTTCAGCTCCCCTCGGAGAGCCTAAAGCAGATAGCTGGAAGGGCCTCCTTATGCTTTCATCAACTCGCCTTGAGGTACTTCTCCATGCTGGCACCGAGGCCGGCGGAATGCGCCTCGAGCTTGTCGGAGATCCGCCGGACCATCTCTGCGAGCTGTCCCGTCTCTCCGGCCGCGGCCGAGACACCGGTGATGTTGGACGACATCTCCTGGGTCGAGGCGGCCTGCTCCTCGACGGCGCTCGCCATGGCCAGCGTGAGTTTCGAGAGCTCGGCCACCTCGTCGGTGATCAAGCGGATCGCCGTCACGGCCTCGCCGGTCGCCTTCTGGATGGCGTGGACCTTGTGCGTGATCTCGCCGGTCGCTCTCGCCGTCTGGCCGGCAAGCTCCTTGACCTCCGTGGCCACTACCGCGAAGCCACGACCGGCCGCACCCGCGCGCGCCGCCTCGATCGTGGCGTTGAGTGCGAGAAGATTGGTCTGGTCGGCGATAGACTTGATCATTCCGACCACCGCGTCGACCTCGCCGGCATTGGCGGCGAGGTTGCGAACCGTCACGTCCGTCGCCGTCGCCTGGCTGGCGATCTGCTGGGTACGCTCGGAGACCCGCCCGACTTGACCCGAGATCTCGTGGATCGAGCTGGTCATCTCCTCGGATCCGGCCGCCACGGAGTTCGCGCGCTCGCTCGCCGCGTCCGCCGAGCGGTTCAGGCCCTCCGCCGACTCCTTCATCTCGCCGATCGCGGTCCCGAGCGCCTCGACGACGCCGGCGACGTCCTCGGCCATGGCGAGTTGTGCGGTGATGACCGACCATGTCAACATCGGCCCGACATAGGCTCCGTCCGCGTCGGTGATGGCGGAGACCTGCAGATCGAGGGTCTCGGGTCCGACCTTGATCTTGGTGCGGTGGGGCAGTCGGCGCGCGTCGGCGAGCATGTTCCGCTGGTGATGCGGGTTCTTGTGGAACACGTCGAAGGACTTGCCCATCATCTCGGAGACCTTGATCGGCAGATGCCGCTCGATGGCTTCCAGAGTCTTGCGCGAGGTGTTGTTGATGTAATTGATCTTGAAATCGTTCTTCGGATCCGCGGTCATGACGGCGACCGGCATCTCGTCGATCATGCGCAGCAGCCGGTTGGTCTCGCTCTTCTTGGCCGTGATGTCGCTGGCGAACTTGATGACCTTGAACGGCTTGCCGTCGGAGCCCAGGATCGGGTTGTAGGTGGCTTCGAGCCAGACCCTCGCGCCGGACCGCGCGCGGCGGGGGAACTCACCGGACATGAATTCGCCGGCCCGCAGCTTCGACCAGAATTCATCATACTCCGGACCGTTGGCCGTCTCCTCGCTGACTAGGATCCGGTGGTGCTTACCCTGCAGGGAAGCGAGATCGTAGTCCACGACGGCCAGGAAATTCGGGTTGGCGCGCAGGATGGTACCATCCATGCCGAACTCGATGATAGCCAACGAGCGCGTCAGCGCGTCGATGGTGGCTTGGTTCTCATCAAAGGCGGGCTTACGGAACATGGCGCAACTCTCATTGGACGCCGTATCGTGACATCGAGACCATAAGTTGGTCTTAGTCGCATCTCGGAATCCGGCTCGGACCGTGCGCCACCACGTTCCATTTCAAAAGGATTTTTTGAGCCCAGTACAGATCATGGTCGGGCTATGACCCATTCCGTGTCAGTTCGATCCCTGCCTTCAAGTCTCCGCGACTGTCGACAGGCGAACGGCGGTCACGAAATGATCGGAGCCGGTTCGAGCGCGCGTCGAGAACCGCTGCGCACGGTGCCGCGACGGGCGACAGTCCGATCCGCGCGTGACGTCGAGCGCGGTCTCTCCGGTCGCTCACCGCGCGCCTTCGACCGCGCGGACACGTCGGTCCGGTGTGCGGAGCTCGGACAGCCTGGGTCAGGACCGTGATGCGGATCGGCTGGCCCGCATTCCCGAGGCTGGCCCGAAGGCTAGCGCGAAGCCTGCGCCAAATCCTCTTCGTCCGCGAGCCGAAGGAATTCCTCGACTTTCGCGACGTTGCGTTCCGCCAAGGCGAGGACTTTCCAGGCCGCGACGAGAACCTCCGGCTCGGCGGACAGCCTCTCGTCCGGGGCTTGCAGGACCCGCCGGAGGCCGCCAGCCAGTGCCCGCATCGACGCCGCGGCCTGACGGATCTGCGCGATCCGCGGACCGATGTCCTCGCCGGAATCGAGGCGCCGGCGGAGGTCTAGAAGCATCGCGCGGGCGTTCTCGGCGCCCGGGATGGTGCCGAGGGGGATGATGTCGGCCATGGCGATCAAGCCAGCCCGACCCGGTACGGGCCGCAAGGCCGTTGCCCCGACGGGGCATCTCCCCGGCAACCCAGCCGAAGCGTGGGATTGAACCCGAGGCCCGGGACGCTGGCTGTGCTGCACGCCATCGGGATCGCCTCAGGCCGCGCGCACGGTGGTGAGGAAGCGCGTCATCTCCGCTGCGAGCTGCTCGGCGTGTCGCGACAGCTCGCCGGACGACGCCAGCACCTGGGTCGCCGCCGCGCCGGTAGCCTCCGACGCTGAGGCGACTCCGGCGATGTTGCCGGTCACCTCCGCGGTGCCCGTCGCCGCCTGGGCGACGTTGCGCACGATCTCCTGGGTCGCCGCGCCCTGCTGCTCCACGGCGGCGGCAATGCTGGCCGCCACCGTGTTGATCTCGCGGATGCGCCCCGTGATCGCGCCGATGGCCGAGACCGCCTCGCCCGTCACGCCCTGGATGCGGCCGATATGGCCGCCGATCTCGTCCGTCGCCCGGGCCGTCTGCGACGCGAGTTCCTTGACCTCGGCTGCGACGACCGCGAAGCCCTTGCCGGCCTCGCCGGCCCGCGCCGCCTCGATGGTCGCGTTCAGCGCCAGGAGGTTGGTTTGGCCGGCGATGGCCGAGATCATCGCGACGACGTCACCGATCCTCGCGACGGCCGTCGTGAGGTCCTCGACGAGCCGGACCGTCCGGTCGGCCTCGCCGACAGCGGCCTGGGCGAGGGATGCCGATCCCTGTACCTGACGGCCGATCTCCTGAACCGAGCTCCCGAGCTCCTCGGAGGCCGCCGCCACGGTTCCGACGTTCGACGCTGCCTGATCGGCCGCCGCCGCCACGGCCGTGGACTGCGTGGCCGTCTCGGTGGCGGTCGCCGTCATCGTCGCGGCCGTGGCCTGCAACTCCGTCGCGGAGGCCGAGACCATCCCGACGATGCCGCCGACCGTCCGCTCGAAGCCGTTCGCGAGGTCCATCATGATGCGCCGTCGCTCGGCGCCGAGCGCCGCGTCGGCGGCGCGCTTCGTCTCCGCGTCCTCGACGGCCTTCCGCGCGACCATGGCGCGGATGTCGGCGACGGCCTTGCCGACCTGGCCGATCTCGTCGCGACGGGCAGCCTCCGCGATGTCGGCGTCGAGATCGCCCTTGGCCATGCGCTGCAGAACGGCGACCAACCGGGTCAGGGGCCGCGTCAGCCCGAAATGGACGATGGCGAACGCGATGGCCAGGGCCGCGAGCAGCCCGGCGACCGCGGCCGTGACGAGGACCGTCGTCGCCCGCTCCGCGCTCGCCTGGGCCTTCGCCTTCGCCTGGGCGAGCTCGGCCGCGAGATTGTCGATGCGCGGCTGGACGAGATCGCGGACCTTGTTGCGGGCCGCGAGACCCTCGGAAAGCACGATTTTCCGCGCGGTCTCGGCGTCCCTGTCGAGGGCCGCCGCGTTCGCGCGCCCGACGACGTGGAAATAGACCTCGACGGCCTCGCGCAGCTTCTGATTGACGGCCCGCCGCTCGGGCGAGTTCGACAGCGCGATCAGCCTGTCGACCGCCACGTAGGCCTGTTTCACGGCCTCGTCGTAGCGCGATCGGTACATGGCCTGCTCGGGAGGCCGGTCCTCGATGAGGATGTTCCGATTCTGAACCGTCGCCTCGAGGACGTTCGTGCGAACAGTCAGGATATTCTCAAGTCGCGCGGACTGGACATCGACGATGTGCTGCGTTTTCTCGTTCAACTCATCAAAGACGCCGTGCGCGCGATACACGAGCCCGCCGGCGACGGCGGCGACCAGCAGCAGCGGGATCGTCACCTTGGTAACAATCTTGAGGTCGGAAAGGCGCGACATGTACTGTTGCTCCGCTACTTCTGAATTTTGAAGTCGCCGCATTTAAAGACGCGTTGCCCGGCAAGCGCGCGCCGGGGGCGTCCTCAGCGCGACGAGAGAGGTTTTCTGCCTTTCGGCGGCGACGCGATGCGCCGCCCGTCGCCTACGAGGCGCGGGCCAGCGACAGGACCGAGCGCGCGTCGGCGGTCGGGCTCCCGTCCGGATCGCCGGCGCTCACGCTCGGCGGCGGCGCAGCACCCTCGATGCGCGCGATGAGTGCCGCGACCTCGTGGACCGGGCGCGCCGGGCTGTAGAGGAAGCCCTGCGCGATGTCGCAGCGCTTGTCCCGCAGGACGTCCAGTTGCTGCCGGGTCTCCACGCCCTCCACCGTGACGCTCATCGATAGGGCCCGCGCCATTCGGGCGATGGCCTCGACCACGGCGACCTTCTCGGGGCGGCCCTGCAGATCGCGCACGAAGGAGCGGTCGACCTTCACCTTGTCGAACGGGAATTCGGTCAGGTAGCTCAGGCTCGAGTAGCCCGTGCCGAAATCGTCCAGCGCGATGCGCACGCCCGTCGCGCGCAGGCGCTTCAGGTTTTCCAGAACCTCCGGACCGTGGTCGAGCAGCACCGACTCGGTGATCTCGATCTCGAGCCGATCTGGCGCGAGGCCGGTCTCGCGGAGAACGGCCGCGACCTCGGCGTGGAAGCCCGGCATCCGCACGTGGATGGAGGAGATGTTCACCGCGATCTTCAGGTCGGACCACGTGCGGGCGTCGGTGCAGGCGCGGCGCAGGGCCCAGCGGCCGATCTCGACGATGAAGCCGGTCGTCTCGGCGATGGGGATGATCTCCCCCGGCGAGACCCAGCCGTACCCGGGCTTGTTCCACCGCAGCAGCGCCTCGAAACCGGCGACACGACCGCTCCGCATGTCCACCAGGGGCTGGTAGTGCAGCTCCATCTCGCCCGCCGCGAGGGCCGCGCGCATGTCCAGGTCGAACTGCCGCTGGCGGACGACCCGCTCCTCCAGCGACGGATCGAAGGTCCGCCAGCAGCCCTTGCCGTCCGCCTTGGCGGCGTAGAGGGCGAGGTCGGCGCGCATGAGCAGGCTGGCAGGCTCGACCGCGTCGTCCGGCATGTAGGCGATGCCGACGCTGACACCGACCTCCAGCCGGGCCTCGTCGATCTGGAACGGGCGGCGCAGCTCGGCCACCACGCGGGCGGCGAGGGCCTCGGCCGCGGGCCGACCGAGGTCGCGGACGACCATCGCGAACTCGTCGCCGCCGAGGCGGAACAGGCTGTGCGGTTCACCGATGGCGAGCAGGCGTGCAGTCACCGCGCGCAGCAATCGGTCGCCGACGAGGTGGCCGCGACTGTCGTTGACGGCCTTGAAGCCGTCGAGGTCGAGATAGAACAGCGCACTCGGTCTCTCCGCCATGCGGACCGTGCGGCAGAGCGTCCCCAGCGCGTCCTGGAAGCCGCTGCGGTTCGGCAGTCCGGTCAGGCTGTCGTGACCCGCCAGGAAGGCGATGCGGGCCTGCGCCTCCCGGCTCTCGGTGGTGTCCGAGCCCACGCCGCGGTAGCCCGTGAACGCTCCCTGTGCGTCGAAGACGGGCTTGCCGTTGAGCGTGATCCAGCGCGTGCCGACCGCGGTACGGAGCCGGATGGTGCGATCGCGGAAAGGCGCGCGCGCCGCGATCGCCGCGGCGACGGCCTGGGCATCCGCGCCGTCGCCGTCCGGGTCGGCGAACGCGCGCAGGAGCTCAGACAACGTCCGGTGGCGCAGCCCGGCGACCTCGACGCCGAGCAGGGCGGCGACAGCGGCGCGGGCCTGCCGAAGGCGCCCGACCGTGTCGGTTTCCCAGAGCCAGTCGCTCGTGCCCTCGGCGAAATCCTTGAGGAGGAACCCGATGGTCTCGCTCTGCGCCTGCACCATGACGCGGTCGCAGAGGCGCTGGTAGGAGTGCCGGCACATCCGACGCGCGCTCACGAAGACGAAGGCCGCGTACAGCGACAGCAGCACGGCGACGTACTCGCCGACCGGGCTCTCGCAACCGGCGAGCCCGACGAAGATGCCGGCCACCACCGGCGCCACGGCCAGGAGCGCCAGGGAGAAGATCGGGCCCGCCACGTAGGCGTGCGAGATCAGGGCGGCGCAGACGGCCCCGACCACGATCCGGTAGGCATTGTCGACCGAGGGCAGCAGGATCGCCGGCATGCTGGCCCAGGCGAGACCGCGGCCGAGCGCGAGGCCGTGAAGGACGGCGAAGGCCTCCCGGGCGATCGATCGGTCGCCGAGGCGGCCGCGATAGCGTCGCATCGCGATCATAGCCACCGCGCACAGCGCCGTCACCGCCACCGCGAGACCGGACAGGTAAGCGTGCGAGACGATGCCCCAAAAGATGGCGGCCAGCGCGAGCACGACGGCGGCCTGCGTCACCGCCGAGTAACGGCCGAGTTGCAGCGTCTCGGCGAGCATCGTGGCGCGCATCGCCTCACGCAGGCGCGCGTCCTCGTCGGGCAGGTGCGCCGCGTCGTCGACGCCCATCGGCAGGATGATCTCACTCATGGCCGCGCCCGTTCGAGGACGTCGAAGCGTCGGCGGCGATCACCCTGCCGCGGAGGTCGAACTGGATCGACGTCGGTGCACTGTCGAGGGTGCACGACTTCGCCCGGCATTCGGCATTCGGCAGCGACATTCAGGTACCCAGGCAGGAGACGTCTCGCCGCGTCTCCAGTGCGAGGATGACCGCTTCGGACTGCCAGAGTCTCAAGCCGATCGCCGGAATTCCTGTTCAATCGCGCTCGAGGGAATCGAATTTCCTGTCATTCCACCGGAGACATCCGAAGCTTCGAGGGTAGTGAGATTATTTATTCCATTCTTCGGCATATACATCGGGCTCGCCCGATAGATAATCCATCGCATTCTGGTATCCATCGATCGCCAAGAAGGAATCCGCCGCGGGCTTCCTTTCCCAATCAATCTTTGGCCTGCACGACACTGACATTCGCCATCGAATGTCAGTCAATATGGATCAAATGCTGTCTTCTTAACGCTTTCACGGCCACGCTTATGCCATTCCGCATCTCAGCTCTGGAGCACTGGCAATCGGGGTGAGGCGATGCCGACACGTGCATTGATGCGTCCGCAGGCGAAGACCGAGATCGGCGCCGCCCCGCGCGGCTTCTCCTCGCGCCACTACTTGAAGCTAATCGAGGATACGGGAAAAATCGGCTTCTGGTCGGCGGACCTGCGCTCCGAGCGACTGGACGCGTCGCCGGGCCTCTACCGGATTCTGGGCCTCGACCCGACCACGGAGATGACCTTCGGCTTCGGGCTCGACATGATCCACCCGGAGGATCAGGCCGCGCACGGTGACCAGATCGCCGTGCTACGCTCCGGCCAGCCGGTCAGTCGCGAGTTCCGCATCATCCGGCCGGACCGGACCCAGCGCTGGCTCCTGCACCACGCCGAGGTCATGCTCGGCTCGGACGGGCGCCCGAGCCAGGGCATGGGCGTCGTGTTCGACGTCACGGCGCAGCACGAGACCATGAACGCGCTCATGCAGCGGCATGACCGCCTGAACGCGCTGATCGCCGCGACGGCAGCGGTCTTCTGGGTCAACAAGGCGAACGGCGAGCCGAGCGAGATGCCGCAGTGGATGGCCCTGACCGGTCAGTCTCACGCGCAGATGCAGGGTCTGGGCTGGCTCGACGCCGTCCACCCGGACGACCGCTCTCGCACGCTCGCGGCCTGGACCACGGCGGTGGAGCACACGGCGCCCTACAACACGGACTATCGCGTCCTGTGCGCGGACGGGATTTACCGGTGGTTCAACGCGCGCGGCGCGCCGGTGCTGAACAAGGACGGCTCCGTCCGCGAATGGGTCGGAGTCTGCTTAAACGTTCCGGGACGGACCCGCTACGGGGCCCCGCCGCCCGAGGCGGTCCCGCCGCCGGGGACCGCGCAGAGTTCGGTCGCCGACGAGACCCTGATCCCGAGCCAGATCCGTTCGGCCCGCGCAATCACCGGCCTCTCGAAGGATGAGCTGGCCGCGCGGGCCAACGTCTCGGTCTCGACCCTCAACCGGCTGGAGGATCCGACCTCGGCGGTCCGGTCGCGCTGGGACACCCTGCTCGCCGTGCGTCGTGCTCTGGAAGAGGCGGGCGTCGAATTCATCTTCGAGGCAGGCAAGAAGCCCGGCGTGCGCGAGGCGTGACTGCACTTGAGGCCGCCTGACCATCCGGTGCATTCGGCACCTGATCCGCCCCTGACTTCGCGGGCAAGGGGGAGATCAGTTCGCGGCCCTCTCGGCTTGCTCGGGCGTGAGAGAGCCGAGCGCCGAATGGATGCGTTGTCGGTTGTCGTAGCCCTCGATGTAGGCGAACAGATCGCGCCGCGCCTCGTCTCGAGTCGTCCATCGTCGCTGATGGACGAGCTCGACCTTGAGCGTGTGGAAGAAGCTCTCCATCGGGGCGTTGTCGTAGCAGCAAGCCGTGCGGCTCATCGACGGCTTCGCCCCCCTGCTGATGCGTTGCTTACGATAGGCCTGCGCCGCGTACTGGCTGCCGCGATCCGGGTGGCAGATGAGCCCGGCGGCCGGCCGCTGCTCTCCAGCAGGGCGACCGCTTGGCGTTTGAACTCGGGCGTGAACTCGCGTCTCGTCTTCGCCATCCGACACCTTCCCCGCTCAGCATGAGCGTATCAGAGGTATCCGCGAAGCCGAGGAGGATCAATCTGCCGGTTCGCGCACTGCTGAAGGGTAGGCGCATCGCGGCGACCACCGGATAGACCGCCGGCAGGACCACGAGGGTCAGCAACGTCGCGGGGATCAGCCCGCCGATCACCACGGTCGCGAGGGGGCGCTGCACTTCCGCCCCGGCGCTGGTCGATAGGGCCATCGGCAGGAAGCCGAGCGCTGCGGCGAGGGCCGTCATTATCACCGGGCGCAGGCGCCTCTCGGCCGCCCGGGTGGCGGCCTCCCGCGGGTCGAGGCCGGAAGCTTCGAGATCGCGGATGGTGTTCGCCAGCACCACGCCGTTCAGGATCGCGATGCCGAAGATCGCGATGAAGTCGATCGCCGCCGAGATCGAGAACGGCATGTCGCGTAAAGCAAGCGCCAGGATGCCACCGTCGCGGCTATCGGCACGTTGAGGACGATCAGCCCGGCGCGGCGGATGTCGCCGAACATCACGACGAGGAGGACGAGGATCCCCGCCAGCGCCGCCGGCACCACCACCGAGAGACGGGCGGTAGCCTCCTGCAGGTTGTGGTACTGGCCGCTCCATTGCAGCGCGCAGCGGGGCGGCAGCTTCACTTGATCGGACACGGCCTTCTGCGCGGCGTCCACGAAGCTCTGCACGTCGCGGCCGCGGACGTTGACCTGGATCGAGATCTGCCGCTGCAGCCGCTCGCCGCTTGTCTGGGCCGGGCCGGAGGTGACCTCCACCGAGGCCACCATCGCGAGCGGCACCGTCATGGCGGGACCGATCTCCTTGCCCGGCCGCCCCACCGGCAGGGCGCGGATGCGCTCGATGTCGCTGCGGTCGGCCGGGTCGAGCCGGACCACGATGTCGGTGATGGAATCGTCGTCGCCGTAGACCATGCCGGCGGTGCGCCCGCCGATGCTCTCGACCACGTCGAGCACGTCCGAGACGTTGATCCCGTAGCGGGCGGCCTTGGCCCGGTCGACCCGGATCGAGAGCGCCGGCATCCCGGCCTGCGCCTCGGCCTTCACGTCCGCCGCGCCCTGGATGCCTGAGACCACCCGCACGATGGAATCGGCCGTGTCCTTCAGGACCTTCAGGTCGTCGCCGTAGAGGCTGATCGCGACGTCGCCGCGCACGCCCTCCAAGAAATCGTCCATCCACATCTGGATCGGCTGCGAGAAGCTGTAGGCGACGCCCGGCACCTCCTCCCGCAGGCGCTTGTCGAACGCCGCGACGAGCCCTTCCTGGCTGTCGGCGGTCCTCCAGGTCGAGGGGGCGGTCAGGGTGATGAAGCTGTCAGTCGATTCGACGCCCATCGGGTCGGTCGGGATTTCGGCGCTGCCGGTGAGGGAGACGATCCGCTTCACCTCGGAGAAGGATTTCAGCACCCGCTCGATGCGGGTGACGGTGGCGAGCGAGGCGTTCAGCGCGATGCTGGGCAGCTTCTCGGAGGTAATAACGTTCGAGCCCTCCGACAACTTCGGCAGGAACTCGCCCCCGAGACGCGTGGCCATCGCGCAGGAGCCGGCGAATAGGGCGACCGTCGTGAGCACGCTGACGAACGCGTGCCGCTCGGCCCAGCGCAGCACCGGCGTGTAGACACGCCGCACCGCGTGGACGAGGCGCGTCTCGCGCTCATTGACAGTCCGCCGCGCGAGAAAGAGCGCCGCGAGCGCCGGCATGAGGCTCAGGGTGACGATGAGCGACGCGCCGAGCGCCAGGATCACCGTGAGCGCCGTCGGGGCGAACATCTTGCCGGCGACGCCTTCGAGGGCGAGGATCGGGACGTACACCATCATGATGATCGCCACCGCGAAGATCACCGGGCGGACCACCTCGGCGGCGGCGGCGCGGATAAGATCATGGGCCGGGCGATCCGGGTGCTCGCCCCGGGCGCGGAGCACGTTCTCGATCATCACCACGGCGCCGTCGACGATCAGACCGAAATCGATCGCCCCGAGGCTCATCAGGTTGCCCGACAGGCCGAGCAGCCGCATCCCGGCAGACGCCATCAGCATCGAGAGCGGGATCGCGGCGGCGACGATCATTCCTGCGCGCAGGTGGCCGAGCAGCAGGAGCAGCACCACGATCACCAGCGCCGCCCCCTCGAGGAGGTTGTGCTCCACCGTGCGGATGGTGCGGTCCACCAGCGTGCTGCGATCGTAGAACGGGACGATCTCGACCCCAGGCGGCAGTTGCTGGCGCAGGGCGGCGATCGTCTTCTTCACCTCCGCGACTACGGCGCTGGCATTCTCGCCGTCGCGCATCATCGCGATGCCAATGACGGTCTCGCCTTCCGCGTCGTGGGTGACGGCGCCGAGCCGGACCTTGGGGGCCTCCTGCACCGTGCCCAGCGTGCCGCGCGTCACCGGCACACCACCGGGGCCCGTCGCGACGACGATGTTCGCGATATCCTCCGGGCTCTTGGCGAGGCCCAGGCAGCGGATCGTCTCCTGCTGGTCGTTGTGCTCGATGTAGGCGCCGCCCCGGGCTGCGTTGTTCTCGGCGAGCGCCGTGTAGACCTGGGCCAGCGTCACGCCGTAGCGGCGCAGCGCGTCCGCCGAGACGCGGACCTCCTCGGTCGGCATCTGACCGCCGTAGATGTTCACCTCGGCGATGCCGGAGGTGAGCTTCAGCTTCGGCGCGATGGTCCATTGCAGGATGCGCTTGAGCTGCATCGGCGTGTAGGCGGGCCCCCGCAGCTCGAACTGGTAGATCTCGCCGAGGCCGGTCGCCATCGGACCCATCTGCGAATCGCCGACTCCGGCGGGCATCAGGCTCTTGGCCCGGGGCAGGCGCTGGAACACCTCCGCCCGCGCCGCTGTGACCGACACGGATTCGTCGAAGGTGACGTAGACCGCCGAGACGCCGGCCCGGGACGTCGAGCGGACGTTGGAGAGCCCCGGCGCGCCGGCCATAGCGTTCTCGACAGGAAAGGTGACGAGCCGCTCGACTTCCAGGGGACCGAGCCCCGGCGAGAGGGTGAGGATCATCACCCGCTTCGGCGAGGCGTCCGGCACCGCGTCGATCGAGAGTCCTTCGAGGTTGGCGATCCCGCCCGACGCCGCGGCGAGCGCGATCATCAGCACGAGGAAGCGGCGGCGGACCGAAAGGGCGATCCAGCTCTTCATCGCCGCCGCTCAATCCGTCGAGCCGATAAGGCTGCGCAGCAGGATGGCCTTCAAGCCGAAGCTGCCCGCGGTCGCAACACTCTCACCCGCCGCCACGCCTCGGCGCACCTCCACCCAGTCGGTGCGCTGGATGCCCAGCGTCAGGGCCCGCCGCTCGAACCTGTCCGGGGCCGTGCGCACGAAGGCGATGGGGCCGGTGTCCGTCTGCTGCACGGCCGCCGCCGGGATGGTCACGCCGTCGCGACCGACATAAGCCGCGACCGTCACCGAGACGAAAAGGTTGGCGCGCAGGAGATCCTGCGGGTTGTCGAGCTCGATCCGCGCCGGAGCCGTGTTCGTCGCCGGATCGAGGGCGGCGTTGACCGAACGGATATGGCCCTCCAAGGGCGGATGGCCGGGCCGGGCTCTCCACCGAGACCGCATTCCCGGCCTTCACCCGGGAGATATCGGCCCCGTAGAGGTTCGCCAGCACGACGACACGGGTGGGATCGGCCATCGTAAAGGCGTCGCGCCCGGTATCGACCACCTCGCCCAGGGTGATGCCGACGCTCGTCACCACGCCGGCAATCGGCGTGACCACGGCGCTGGTGCCCGGCGCGGCGCCCTCGGCCGGGGCGAGGCGTTGGTACTGCGACCGGTACATCTCCGCGTTCGCCTGCGCAGACTTGACCGCCGCCTGTGCTTTGGCGAGATCGACCTGCCGCCGCTCGACCTCGGCTTGCGCCACGCCACCGAATATCAGCTGCTCCAGCCCACGCTTCACCTGTAGCGCTGCCACCGCCTTGGAGGCCCGCGCCTCGCCGAGGGCAGCTTCAGCCGCCTGGAGCCCGTTGCGGGCGTCGAGGAGGAAGGCGGCATCGAGGGTCGCGAGCGTCTGCCCCGCCGTCACCCGGTCCCGGGCCGGACGGCGAGGCTCAGCACACGTCCCTGCGTGCGCGGCTTCTTCGAGCCCGAGGCCGAAGAGAGCGGCGTCCGGCTCGTCCTCTCGGCTGTGGGACCTTTCACCGTCCACGGCGACCGGGACCTCTGCTTCAAGGCCCTTTCGAATCTCATCGACAATGCCGTGAAGTTCACGCCCCCGGGAGGGACTGTCCAGGTCGCGGTCGCCTGGACCGGCCAAGCGATCGAGGTGGCCGTGGAGGATACCGGCCCAGGCCTGCCGGCGAGCGAGCACGACATCTGCGGTCCCGCCGCGACGCGTTGATCCAGCGCAAGGCCTGCAAAGCCGGACCGAGCTCATCTCGTAGGCTCGAACGGGAGGGGCAGACATGAAGACGTCAGCCCTAAGCTCGCCCGAGACGGACCGACCGGTGGCCGCCGGATGGACGCCGGGCGTGCACGGGTGGCTTGCAGCCCTGCCGCTTGCCGGCCTCTGTGTCGGCTTGGCTGTGCAGGTCTTCGGTCGGGCAGATATCGCGGCGGCGGCCTGGACCCTCGCGACCCTGGCGGTCCTCGGAGCCCTCGTATTCCAGATTGTTACGAGCCTGGCGAAGGGCGACGTTGGGCTCGACCTCGTCGCCCTGCTCTCGATGGGCGGCGCGCTCGCGCTCTCGCAGCCGCTGGCCGGCGCCGTCATCGCCCTGATGTACGCCGGCGGCCAGTCGTTGGAGGCGTACGCGTCCGGCCGTGCCGGCAGGGCCATGACCGCGCTGATCGCGCGCCAGCCCCGGACCGCCCTGCGCGAGGACGGCGGGGTGCTGACGGAGGTGCCCCTTGCGGCGTTGGTCCCGGGAGACCGCATCCTCGTGCGCGTCGGCGACGTCGTGCCGGTGGACGGCCGGGTCGCCGCAGGCCGCGCCGTGCTCGACCGTTCGAGCCTGACCGGCGAGGCGCTGCCCGTCACCGCCCTCGCGAACGAGCCCGTGCTGAGCGGGACGGTGAACGCGGGCACGCCGTTCACGCTGGTCGCAGATCGGCCCGCGGCCGAGAGCACGTATGCCGGGATCATCCGTCTCGTGGATGCGGCGCAGGCCCGAAAGGCGCCGATGGCCCGCTTGGCGGACCGGTACGGGCTCGCCTTCCTCATGCTCACACTGCTGCTGGCCGGAGGCGCTTGGCTCGCCACCGACGACCCCGTTCGGGCGCTGGCCGTGCTGGTCGTCGCCACCCCGTGCCCGCTGATCCTGGCGGTGCCCGTTGCGCTCGTCTCCGGCCTCTCCCGCGCCGCCAGCATCGGCGTCCTCATCAAGGGCGGTGGTGCCCTTGAGATGTTGGCCAAGGTCCGCGTCCTGGTCGTCGACAAAACCGGCACCTTGACCCACGGCACCGCCCGGATGGTGGCCCTGCGGACCCTCGGCGCCGTTGACGAGGACGAGGTGCTCGGGCTCGCGGCGTCCCTCGAACAAGCCTCGGGCCACCCGGTTGGGCAGGCTGTGGTGGAAGAGGCGCGCCAACGCGGCCTGACGCTCTCGCAACCCGAGGCCGTCGAGGAGACGCCTGGAGAAGGCGTGACCGGTCTCGTGGAGGGGCGGCACCTCGTTGTTGGGGGTCTGCACCTGATGCAAATTCACGGGATCGACTTCCGAATACCGGACGAGGCGCGAGGCCTGGCGGCAACCGCGGCGACGGTGCTGGTCGCCATCGACGGCGCGCCGGCCGCCGTCCTGGAGTTCGCCGACCCGCTCCGTGCGGACGGCGGCAGCGCGCTTCTCGAACTGCGCGCGTGCGGCATCGAGCGGGTGTTGCTCGCGACCGGAGACCGTCGCATCGTCGCCGAGGCGCTCGTCGCTGGTCTGCCTGTAGACGCCGTCGCCGCCGACCTCGACCCGACGGCGAAGACGGACACCGTGGCCGCCGAGCGCCGCAACGGGCCCGTGATGATGATCGGCGACGGGGTGAACGACGCGCCGGCCTTGGCGGCCGCCGATCTCGGCGTGGCACTCGGCGCCAGGGGCGCTGCGGCCGCGGCCGAAGCCGCGGACGTCGTCCTGCTGGTCGACAGCCTGGCCCCGCTGCCCGATGCCATCCGCATCGCCAAGCGGACCCGCACCATCGCGCTTCAGAGCGTATGGATCGGCATCGGCCTGTCGCTCGCCGGCATGATCGCGGCGGCGCTGGGCTACCTCACACCCCTCCAGGGCGCGTTGCTCCAAGAGCTCATCGACGTGGCGGTCATCCTCAACGCCATGCGGGCGCTCGGCGGTCCCCGAGACGCTCGCAAGCCCGCGGCGCGATCAGTTGCGCGGCATCTATGAGGCCGGTCGACGGCCCGCGGGGCTTGCGATGGATCAAGGCGACCCGTTCCAACCAGGACCAGGCTTCCCTCGTCGGCATCGACGCACAACGGAGGCCGCCATGGACTACGCGAACATCCTCGTGCCCGGCGACCTCGGCGAGGCCGCACCGGATCGGATACGGCTCGCCGCCGACCTGGCCCGACGCTTCGGGGCGACCCTGACGGGTGTGGCCGCCCACACTGTGCCGGCCCCAATCTTGGTCCGGGATGTCTACGATGCCATCGACCAAGAAGGCCGCAACACGGCGCAGATACAAGCGATGCTGGAACAGGCGCACGCGTCGTTCGAACGCTTCGCCGGGGACGGTATTCCCACCGACTGGCGCTGGTGCTTCGCCGACGCCACCGCACATCTCATCGAGCAGGCGCGCGCCGCGGACCTCGTGGTCGTGAGCCGGAAGGGTCCCGGCGACGAGGATCCGGGGCCTCTCGGCGTGCCGCCCGGGCCCGTGCTCATGGAGGCAGGCAGGCCGGTCCTGGTCGTGCCGCCGAGGACCGCGCACCTGAAGGCGGCGCGCATCTTGGTCGCCTGGAAGGATAGCCCCGAAGCACGACGGGCGGTGTCGGCCGCGCTGCCACTCATCCGGGAGGCGGACCAGGTCCTCGTCGCGACGGTCGGCACGGACGCACACCTTAAGGGCGTGGAAGACGTCGCCTACCACCTCGCGCGGCACGGTGCCCACGTCCTACCGCACCGCCTGCACACAAAGGACGACGACGGCTCGGAGATCCTGCGCTTCGCCCTGATGCAGGACGCCGACCTGATCGTCCTCGGCGCCTACGGCCATTCCCGGTTGCGGGAGTGGATATTCGGCGGCGTGACGCGAGACCTCTTGGACCGCTCCCCCCTCTGCAGCCTGATGTGCCATTGATGCCCAGCAGGCGTCTCTTGCTCGGCGCGAGCATCGCGCTCCGACTGCTCGCCGGGCCTGCGGCGGCGGAAGAGGCTTCCGCCGCGCGCGGCCGCGCCCTGGCGGGCATCGTCTGCGCGCGCTGTCACGCCGTCCGCATGACGGGCGCGAGCCCTATGCGTGAGGCGCCGCCGTTCCGCTCGCTCGCCGAGCGCTTTCCCATAGGCGACCTTGCCGACGTCCTAGATGAAGGCGTCGAACGCCGGCATCCGGCCATGCCGGACTTCCGGCTCGATCCGAGCGATGCGGCCGACCTGACGGTCTATATGCGGACGCTGAGGCGGTGAGACGGACGTCAAAGCGCCGGCAGCCGGACACCAAGGGCGAGGGTTCGACGGGACGCCGAGTCCCGAAGGGGACGAGCACCATGGAAGGGTCGCTTCTCTACGTCAGCCGGCGGATGTCCTCCGACGTTGAGATCCGGAACATCGTCGAGACGTCGCTGGCCAGAAACGCACAACTCGGCATCACCGGAGCACTCGTCGCGTCGCGCGAGCGTTTCGCACAGATACTCGAAGGCTCCCGCGCCGCGGTGGACGCGCTGATGGACAGCATCCGGCGCGATCGGGGCCATGCAGGCGTGGAGGTGCTGGTCTACGATGACATCGACAGGCGGCGCTTCGCGGACTGGACCCTGGCCTATTCCGGCGCCTCCGTTTTCGTCGATGGGCTGATCGGAACTCTGACCGAGCGCGCCACGCCCCTGCCGCATCGAGGCGACGTGCACCGCTTGATCCAGGCCATTGGGGAACTCGCGCGTGCACGAATTTGGCGGCCCGGCAAGCTCGGGCCGCCGTAGGCCGTGCGCGGCCCCTTTACTCAACGAAGCTCCAGCCAGCCCCAAGCGCGGCGCGCTCTTCCTCGTTCAGCGGGCCGGCCCATTCTATCCTGTTCGGTGCACGGACCTGGGGTGGCGCTTCGTCGACCTTCGACTGCGTCGCAGCCGGCTCGGAGAGGCGCCCGCGTTTACGCGACCGAAAAACCCGGCCTTTCGCAACGTTCCGTTGAGGATCTCGCTCCGTCATCGTCGTCCTCCAGGCTTCAGCGAGACAGGAACAGGGCTGCCGGGCTGCCCCTGAGGAAAGAGCGCGTGACGCCACCGAAGAAGTATTCGCGGGTTGGGGAGTGCCGGTAGGCACCCATGACGATCATGTCGGCCCGGAACAAGCCGGCCTGGGCGCGCAACGTATCGGCGACGCTATCCCGCTTCGGAAGATCATTGACGCTGACATTCACCCCATGCCGGGCGAGGTGGGGCGCGAACTCGGCGCCCGGCACCGCTTCGTGGATTTCCGCTTCGGTGCCGACCGAGACGATCTCGACCGCCTCGGCTGAACGCAGGAACGGTAAGGCGTCGTTGGCGGCCCGAGCGGCCTGGGCGCTGCCGTCCCAGGCGACGATGATCCGCCGCGCGACGAAGGCGTCGCGTCCCGGCGGGACGGCGATGACCGGCCGACCGCTGTGGAAAAGCGCCTTCTCGACCATCTCGCGGTCGAGGTCGTACGTCCGCGGACCGATGTCCAGGACCGTCAGGTCGTACAGGCGCGCGCGCGTGGCGAGACGGCTCACGATCTCCGGATAGGGCAGGCTCGGCGCCTCGGTCGTGCAGACCACGCCGGCCTGCGCGGCGTCCCCGGCCGAGCGCTCGGCGATGGAGCGGGCCAGTTCGTCGAGCCGTCGGTCCACGACCGACACGCCTTCGTAGTCAAACTCGCCGAGCCAGGCGTCATCGCCCGACAGGCGCCACGAGGCCGACTGAACGGTGAGGTGAGCGCCGGCGGCCTTGGCCAAGGTCAGGCCGTATCCGATGGCCGACGAGGCTTCCTCACGCTCGCCCTCCACGGCGGTTCCGACGAGGATGTCTCGGATGCCCGCGAGGGGCGAAGGGCTAGGTCTGGACATGGATGTTCTCCGGGTTCCGCCGTCCCATGGTTCCTCTAGTCGCGACCGCGCCGCTTTGATCCACCTCAAGCGTCTCGGGTGACGCGGTATCATTGCCGGTTCGGCCCAAAGAACTACTCGACCCCGGCGGCGAATACGCACCGGCGGCTGTTCCCCGCCCCGGAATCGCAGTAATGACCAGGCACGCGATGCAGCCGCCCCGCGGTCGGACACAGACGAGTTCCACGACGGCCGCACGAAGGACTTTCACGGGTGCGCTCGATGACGGACACCGTCGACAGGCTCAGCGCCGACCTTGAGCGCGACGTCACGCGGGCGAGCGACGAGCTTCGGCGGACTCTCGACGATGTCGGCATCTGCGTCTGGTCGCTGGACATCGAGACCGGGCGGGCCACCGCCTCGCCGACCTGCGCACACCTGTTCGGGGTGCCGCCCGAGCGGCTCACCACCTTCGCCGACTCACAGGCGCTGGTGCATCCGGAAGACCGGCAGGCCCGCGCTGACGCCATCCAGCGGGCGTTGCGTGAGGGCGGAAGCTACGAGGCCGACTACCGCGTCGTTCGTCCCGATGGGTCCGTCTGCTGGCTGCGTTCGCGCGGGCGGGTGAGCTTCGACGACGCCGGCCGGCCGGCACGGCATCGCGGGGTGGTCCTGAGCATCGACGAGCAGAAGCGGGCCGAGGAGGACATCCGGGCCCGCGAGGCGCATCTGCGCTCGATCCTCGACACCGTGCCCGAGGCGATGGTCGTAATCGACGAGACGGGCCTGATCCACTCGTTCAGCGCCGCGGCCGAGCGCCTGTTCGGCTACGCGGCCGGCGAGGCGGTCGGGCGGAACGTCCGCATCCTGATGCCGGAGCCGATGCAGGGCGAGCACGACGGCTACCTCGACCGCTATCGCCGCACCCGGGAACGCCACATCATCGGCACCAACCGGGTCGTGACCGGCCGGAGGCGGGACGGCTCCACCTTTCCGATGGAGCTCGCCATCGGCGAGATGCGCTCGGGCGAGCAGGTGTACTTCACCGGTTTCATCAACGACCTCACGGAGCACCAGCGCACCCAGGCCCGCCTCCAGGAACTTCAGTCTGAGCTCGCCCACGTCTCGCGGCTCAGCGCGATGGGCGAGATGGCCTCCGCGCTCGCGCACGAACTGAACCAACCGCTCGGCGCCATCGCCAACTACACCAAGGGCTGCCGCCGCCTGCTGGCTCGGGCCGATCCCGAGGCCATCGCTCGGACGATGGAAGTCCTCGACAAGACCGCCGAGCAAGCGCTGCGGGCCGGCCAGATCATCCGGCGCCTGCGCGAGTTCGTAGCCCGCGGCGAGGCGGAGAAGCGGGTCGAGCCGGTCGCGCGGCTGATCGAGGAGGCCAGCGCGCTGGCGCTGGTCGGCGCGCGCGAGCAGGGCATCGCCGCGCGCGTCGCGGTTGACCCGCGGGCCGGCTGCGTCCTCGCCGACCGGGTGCAGGTGCAGCAGGTCTTGGTGAACCTCCTGCGCAACGCCCGCGAGGCCATGCACCAGGGCGACAGGCGCGAACTGACCGTGGAGGCGAGGTCCGTCGACGGGGAGACGGTCGAGATCACTGTATCGGATACCGGGCCTGGCATCGCCGCGGAGGTCGCGGACAGGCTGTTCCAGCCGTTCGTCACCACGAAGCGAAGTGGCATGGGCGTCGGTCTCTCGATCTGCCGCACCATCGTCGAGGCGCATGGCGGCCGCCTCGACGTCGAACGCAACGAAACCGGCGGGGCGACTTTCCGGCTGACGCTCCAGGCCGCTCACGTGGGAGACCCGCCCGATGGCGACTGACCTCGTGCACGTCGTGGACGACGATCCGGCCATGCGGGACTCCGTCGGCTTCCTGCTCGGGACCGAGGGCTTCGATGTCCGGCTCTACGAGGCCGGGGCGGACCTGCTCGACGGGCTGAAGGAGCCGGCCGGGGGATGCGTCCTGACCGACATCCGCATGCCCGGCATCGACGGGCTGGAACTGCTGCGCCGCCTGCGGGCGGCGGGGCACGCCTTGCCGGTGGTGATGATGACGGGACACGGGGACGTGCCGCTCGCTGTCGAGGCGATGAAGCTCGGCGCCTGCGACTTCATCGAGAAGCCGTTCGACGACGAGGCGCTCATCCAAGCGCTCAGGTCGGCCTTGGAGCGCGGCGGGGCCGCCGGAGCGGTCGACCCGACGCTGCGGGAGTTCGTGCGACGGTTCGGAACCCTGAGCGAGCGCGAGCGGCAGGTCCTGAACCACCTCGTCGCCGGAGGCACAAGCAAGGAGATCGGTCGGACGCTCGACATCAGCCCGCGCACGGTCGAGATCTACCGGGCCAAGCTCATGGCCAAGACGCGGGCGGAGAGCCTGCAGGAATTGGTGCGCTGGTCGGTGCTGGCCGGGCTAGCCTGACGCGGGCTTGAGGCAGGTCAAGGCGAGCGCCCGATCCGCGAACGCTTGGTGGCGGCTTCAACGCAGAGCCACATTGAACGGTGCGCGCCATGCCATGGGCCCGCGAGACCCTCATCGATGTCGTGGACGACGACCCGGCCATCCTGCATTCCACGCGCTGCCTGATCGAATGCGAAGGCCACCGCGTCGAGACCTTCGCCGACGGCAGCGAACTGCTGGCGGCCTTTCCCGGCCCGCGACCGGCCTTCGTACTGCTCGATCAGGTCATGGCGGGGATGGACGGTCTTGAGGTTTTCGGCCGCCTGCGCGACCTCGACGCGCATGTCCCCGTCGTGCTGATCACTGGCCATCCCGACCCGGGCATCCGGACGCGGGCTCGGATTGCGGGCATTCCATTGATCGAAAAACCCCTCGTGTTCGACGCGCTCTTCGGACTTCTCGGCCAGGAGGCCGCCGGGATTTCGGCTTCGCGAACTTGAGGCATAGCGCCAGCATGGCCCCGGCCACACACCTACGCTCCAGTAATACAAAGCAGACCCTTGGCACGCTCTCCAGAGCGTCTGCGGAGAATTGGTTTGTGACTGAACTCTTCAGATCGGGTTTTGAGGCGTCTTGGGAAAATCCAGCGGCAAGTTGTTGAGCACGCGCCACAGCTCGTAGCCGAGCGAGACGGTCTCCATCCGTATCCAGCCCCGCGCCTTAGCTCCGAGCGGGATGAAGTCGACGTCGGGCCACGCGGAGCTGCCGGCGTCCTGCTCGACGAGCACGCGAAAACGGCCGCTTGGTTGGGCCGACGGGTCGATGGCCCTCACCCGCCCGTCGAACATACCATGCGCCACCGAGGGCCAGCCGCTGAATTGGATGGCTGGCCAACCCTCGAAGGCGAGGCGCACGCTCTGCCCAGGTCGGATCAGGGCGACGTCCCGCCCGTCGACCATCAGCTCAACGACGCGTTCCGGCGCGTGCGGCGCGAGGGTGGCCAGTGTGTCCCCCGCGTTGACCAGCGCGCCGGCCGCCGCGGCGTTGATGTGCAGAACGCGGCCGTCCCTGGGCGCGCGAACGAGCTGCGCCGACTGGCGGTTCAAGGTCACTTCGAGCCGGCTGAGCTTGGCCTTGGACTCGGCCAGCTTCGCCCGTTGCTCCGCGACGCGGATCTGCGCGGCCTCGAAGTTGCGCCGCGTCACGAACCCCTTCTCCGCGGCCTCGCGCGTCTGGCTGACCTGGCTCTCCGCCACCTTCACGGCCTGATCGGCCGCTGCGATCTCGGCCTCGATCTGCTCTCGCTCGGCGCCCAGGCGCTTGAGAAGGAAAGGGTCGTTGTCGACGAGGCGGGCGATGGGATCCCCGGCGCGGACCCGCTGGCCATCCTCGACGTACCAATGCTCCACCCGGCCCTGGACCAGTGCCGTGACCGTCTGCACCCGGTCGGCGGGGTTGGGCGCGATGACGCGCCCGGTCCCGGCCGAGGTCTGCACCCAGGGCACGTACAGGAGGAGCAGGACTGCGACGACGGTTCCGAGCCCGATGATCCAGCCGAGGACGACCACCGCACGCGGAGGCCGGATCGCGGTCAGGGTCGGAAAGCGATGGAGATGTTCAGGCCGCGACAGCATGGGGCTTCTCCGTCGGCGTCGTCTTGTCGAGCGGGTCCACACGTCCGGCCGCGCGCCCGTATCCGTGGGCGCCCAGGCGGATCTGGTCGTCGTGAACCGGCATCGGGGGGCGGCGGGTGACATGCAGCACCGTCGTGCCCGCCTCCCGGAACCCCGCGAGCGCAGCCCCGATGCGATCCGGTGGCAACAGGTCGAGGAGCGTCGGCAGGACGAGGAGCTTTGGCGGCCGCAAGAGGGCGGCGGCCAGCTTTAGGGCGACGACCTCGCCCGTTGAGAGCGGCAAGCCGGACTTGGACAAGGCAGTGTCGAGACCGGAGGGCAGGCGCCGGATGCGCTCAGCCAGCCCGACACGTTCTAGGCACTCGTCCATCCGAGCGAGGCACGACTCGTCGTCGCCCGACAGGTACTGGCGGATGGTCGTCTCGGGCAGCGTCGGCCGATCCAGGACGAGGATCTCGGACTGCAGACCCTCCGGACCGAAGGCCGCGATGTCGGCTCCCCCGACCATCACCCAGCCGCGCACGGGCCGGACCCTCCTCTCGATGAGGTCCGCAATTGCCTGCTCGACACCTTCGCCGGCGGCCACGGCGAGGATCTCGCCGCGCTCGACCGCGAAGTCGAAGCGCAGGCCATCGTGCTCGACGTCGCGCAAGCACAGGTTCCCGTCGGCCGGACCAGGGCCGTTCCCCCCGCCGCCGTCGGCCTGCTCGATCTCTTCGAACAGCGACAGCTCGTGGAGCGCCGCGACGAGGTCGTAGAAGGTCCGCGCGTGGGAGCCCAGTTGCGAGATCCCATAGAAGGCGCTCGACAGGACGAGTTCCGCCGCCACGAGTTGCCCGAGCGATAACTGCCCTTGCAGGATGAGCCACCCACCCATCGCCAAAAGCCCAGCGCTCGCAATGGCGTAGACCATGAGGAATCCGATGGTCTGTGCGAAGGTGTGACGGAAATGGCGGCGATGCACCCTCGCGTAGGTGGCGGTCAAAGCCTCGGAACGGGCAAGCGCGGTCGTGAGGCGACCACCATGCCTGTAGAAGCCGTTCGAACTGCCGACGCTCTCAAGCCAGCGTGCCGTCTCATGCTTGGCATGGCTCAGCGCCGCGCCGGACCGGACCGCCGGCGCCGCCCAGAGGAACGCGATGCCGACGAGCACGGCGACCACGACCAGATTAAAGGCGAGGAAGAACGGATGATAGAAACTCGTCAGGACGAGGCCGATCCCGGACTGCAGGAGGATCGCAAAGCCGCCGACCAGAAGATGCGGTACCGCCTTCTGGACCGTCATGAGGTCGAAGAAGCGATTGAACAGGTCGCCGCGGCGTGCATCGTCGAAATGCGGGTTTCTGGCATGGAGGGCGCGCAGGGTGATGTCCGCGACGGTTCTCGCGAACACGCGCCTCTCGAACAGCGCCAAAACATAGATCCGCGCGGCGCTCAGCAGGGCGGCGGCGAGCAGCAGGCCGAGGAGCAGCCCGGACAGGACGAACAGGGGCGCCGGCAGCGCAGTGTTGGCCACCGAGTTGATCAGGAGCTGCACCGACACCGGCACGGCGAGGCCCAGGAGCGCCACGGCGATGCCGTAGACGACCGCAGTCCAGACGAAACCGGCCTCCGGCCTGAGGAAACGGCCGATGAGCCTGCAGGCTTCCGCGAGCGTCAGCGGTTTGTGTTTCGTCGCATCCATGTAGCGAGGACCTTCGAGACCGGATTGAGGGCGGGCGAGGACGACGGTCCCGGCCCGGAGGCGGGGCGCGGCCTCAGAATGAGGAGAAAACCGTGGGATGCGTGGGGGGAAGGAACACGGAACCGACACAGGGTAGCCGCCTTGGGCGGTGCTCGATCCTCACGGTGTTAGATCGAAGCGATGGGCCGCCGCCGCCGGGCGTGCGGCGGATGCCCTGAAGGCCGGGACCGCAAGCGCAGTCCGCCATGGTTCGTTGCATGGCGGACCGCGTTGGCGACAGCGATTGCCGGCTATCCGGACGGCGGCCGGGTCGAGGCAGGGCACCCGCTTCAGCAGCGGTAGCCGCCCGACGTCTGGCCGTACTGCTTCACCGGGAAGTGCTGTTGGTCGGCGTTGCCCTCCTGAGCCGAGCTCCGGCGGCAGCCGTCGACGGTCGGGGTCAGGATCTCGGCCGGGAGGAGCGAACCGGTCGAGAGCCCGTCCCAGGTCGTCTGCGGGAGAGGCCGCGATCCCGGACCTAGGCGCAAATCGGCGAACGCGGCGGAGAGCGGCGCGACGCTGAGCGCGGCCGTGATGGCCACGGCTGATAACTTCTTCGACGCATTCATCACTCGTCTCCAATCAAGTTTGCGGTCGTGGGGACCTATCCGTGGATCAAACGGCTGGAGCAGACCCGCATCGGCGGCTTGCGTTCGCCCCATCCACAAACCTGATTTGGAGTATTGAGCTTCGGCCTACAATTTCACACTCTCAATGGAGATCATTGTGAAACCAAATATTTAGGATATGCCCCCCTGATTTAATCCTCAATCGCCGTATACTCTCAATAGGTGCTGTGTGCTTTGTCACCCAACGCCCTTGCGATCCATTCCGGATGAGTGGATTCTCAACCGAGGAGCTTGAGATCCGACCCGTGTGACCTGACGTGAGGTCGATGCCCGGGCCGTCCCTGCCTTTCGACCTCGACCTGCTGCGCACCTTTGTCGCCATCGTCGACAACGGAAGCTTCACGCGCGCGGCCAGCAGGCTGGGCCTGACGCAATCGACCGTATCGCTGCAGATCAAACGGCTGGAGGACGGCCTCACGCGTCGCCTGTTCGACCGTGACGGTCGAGAACTCAAGCTGACGTCCGAGGGCGAGGTACTGCTCACCTACGCGCGGCAGATCCTCAAGCTCGGGGGCGAGGTTCTGTCCAAGATCGTGACGCCGGAACTGACAGGCGTCGTCCGGCTCGGCACGCCGGAGGATTTCGCGACCACGCACCTGTCGGAGGTTCTAGCGTGCTTCGCCCGCGCCCACCCGCAGGTCGCGCTCGAAGTGAATTGCGACTTCACGGTCAACTTGCTCGATGACTTCTCCAAGGGCCGGTACGACATGATCCTGTTCAAGCGGGAGCCACAGGGAACGAGCGGCGGCACTAAGGTCTGGCGGGAGGTGCTCGACTGGGTCGCATCGCCGCGTCTGGTCGCGGAGGGCAACGGTCCGATCCCGCTCGTCCTGTCACCCGCGCCAGACGTCTACCGCAAGCGCGCGCTGTCGGCTCTCGACGCCGCCGGCCGGGACTGGCGCATCGTCTACACCAGCCCGAGCCTGGCCGGATTGCAGGCCGCCGTGCAGGCCGGGCTCGGGGTGACCGTGTTGCCGACGGAGATGGTCCCCGAGGACATGGTATCGGTTTCGGCTCGTCTTCGGCTGCCGAAGCTCTCCGATACGGAGATCGTCCTCTACCAGGCTCCCGGCCACGTCTCGCCGGCGGTGCAGCTTTTGTCGACGACGATTGTCGCGGCGTTGGAGCGTCGCGTCGCGGTCCCTGCGACGGTCGGCCCCTGACATCGTCGGTCCTTGCTGGATTGCGACAGATCAAGGTCCCCGCGAGGCCTTCGCGCCAAGCTGTGAGCTCGCCGAAACGGGGAAGGCGCACGCGGTCCCCTCTACGTGGGGCCTGGGCCGTTCCGCGTAAGCCGCCGCGCCCGCAAAGTCCCGCGGCGGGCTGCGTGCATGTTCACCTTCCTCCGTCGCCATGATCAGCCGCGGTCCAGGCCGCCGGCTTAGCGCAGGTCAGGTGGCTATGGGGTGTGAAGACGGGCGCCCCTCGCGCTCCTTGAGCCACATCAAAGCTTCGATGCGACATTGCCGGATGCTCGGCTTCAGGAGGTGGGAGGCCGTCTGCCGCCAAGGGCTCGGCATTCGGCGTGCCCAGTACCGGTGCCCCCGTCCCGTAAGGAGGCGACGATGCGAACCATCGAGAACCGAACCGAGGACATGATCCCGAACGCCCTCAATGCCCTACTCGGCGTCGCTCTGCTCATGATGCCCTGGTACCTGAGCCTCGGAAGCGAGACCGCCGCGGCCCGAAACGCTTTCGTGTGCGGGATGGCCATCGCAATTATCGCGGTGCTCGCCCTCAGCAAGTCCTACGATTGGGAGGAGTACATAAACCTCGCCGTCGGCCTCTGGGTGTCCATCGCCCCGTGGGCACTCGGCTTCGCCGACTCGGCCGTACCAACATGGACGCACGTGGGGATCGGGCTTGCCGTCGCCGCCCTGGCCGCATTCGAGATCTGGCAGCTGTTCGTGTCGCCCCAGGCGCGCTCGGTCTGACCGACCGTCCGTCGCCGCAGCGGCCGCGCCGGTACCTCGCCCAGTGCGACCGTAGCCGATCTCCCTAAAGCAACGCTACCCAGAGGCCGCCATGCCACTCGACCCGGTCGCGCTCGCCGCCGCGACGACCTTTACGGCCGGCTGCGCCGGCATCCACGCCCTCCGCAGCCACTCCGACGTCGTCACGCTCGTCCTGAACGGGCTGGCGTACGGGCTTACCACCGCCGTCGGCTGGATGCTCGCGGGACGCAGCGGTCTGCTCCGTTTGTCCGACCCCGATCCCGCGTGGGCGCTCGTGGCGACCGCGGGCATCTGATCGCGGCCAGCGAGGCTACGTAGTTCCCCTTAAGCGGACCCGCTTAAGAGACTGACCGGAATTTCGTCGATCCACGACCGCCGCCAATCTCCTCCCACCGACGCAGGTGAGGAGCGAACCGATGAGCACCGAGCACACGGCACGGACGTCCACCCGGGTGCCGGTCGGCCATTCCGCTTCCGTCCCAGGCATCAACGAAAGCGTCCTTTTCGCCGGTTGCCCCGAGGTCATCGGTACGCCCTTCTCCTACGCCCGCGAGGAGGAGGTCTACGGCGAGGGCGAGGAAGCCGAGTTCGTCTACAAGGTCATCAGCGGCGCGGTGCGCACCCACAAGGTATTGAGCGACGGCCGCCGCCAGATCACCGGCTTCCACCTGCCCGGCGACCTGTTCGGGTTCGAGCAGGGCGCGTGCAACCGTCACACCGCCGAGGCCCTGACCAATACCAAGGTGCTGATCTTCAAGCGGCGGCAGGTCGAGCGTGCCGCGACTGGAAGTGCCGAGGTCGCCTGCCAGCTCTGGGGTATGGCCACTAACGACTTGCGGCACGCCCAGGACCACATGCTGCTGCTCGGGCGCCGCTCGGCGGCGGAGCGCGTGGCGACTTTCCTCATGGAGGTGGACGAGCGCCTGGGCGGCACCGGGACGTTCGCCCTACCGATGACCCGGCGCGATATCGCCGACTTCCTCGGCCTGACCATCGAGACCGTCTCGCGCACGCTCTCGCAGCTTGAGGAGGACGGAGCCTTGCGGCGTGTCGGCGGCCGCCAGGTCATCCTGCGACGTGCCCGCCTCCGCCGCGTGGTCGAGGACTGAAGGAGTAACTGCCCCCGAGGAGGTGTCGAAACACGGTTCCGCCGCAGCCCTCGCGATTGCGGTTCCTCTGGCTGAGCTGCCCCAGCGCACGCCCGGTCTCGTCGGACCGCAACGGAGGCGATGCCCAACGGACTTATGGATGCCTCTGGCAATCCGGGCCTGTCGGGCGAAGCTCCCCGCTGGCCGATGCAGGGGGCGGCTATCGGACTGAAGGGCGGATGTCCCCAGGCGGCGGAAGGATCAGCGCTCGCGGCGCGCCTGCCGCGCCATCGGTCAATGGGCAAGGAACAGCGGTACCGGGCTTCGCGTCAGGAGCGACCGCGTCACGCCGCCGAGAAAACATTCCTGCAGGCGCGAGTGTCGGTAGGCTCCCATCACCAGCATGTCCGCGCGGAACAGTCCAACTTGAGCCCTGAGCGTCTCCGCAACGTCGGCGACGACAGGCAGGACGTTCACCGAAACGTTCACGCCATGACGCGCGAGGTGCGGCGCGAATTCCACGCCGGCGGCCGAGGCCGACAAGTCCTTCTCGCCGACCACCGATACGATCTCGACCGCCTCGGCCGCGCGCAGGAACGGCATCGCGTCGTTTGCGGCCCGGGCAGCCTGTGCGCTTCCGTCCCAGGCAACGACGACCCGCCGCGCGGAGAACGCCGAGCGGCCCGTCGGCACGACGACGAGCGGACGACCGCTCCCGAACAGAACCCCGTCGATCAGGTCGCGATCGAGATCCACCTCCCGCGTCTCGGCATCCAAGACGGTGAGGTCGGCGAGGCGGGCGCGGGCGGTTAGCCGCGCGACCAGGTTGGGGTAGGCGAGCGCGGGCGCTTCGGTCGTACAGGTCACGCCCGCCCTCGCTGCGTCCCCGGCGACGCGTTCGGCCACGGCTTGGGCCAGGATGCGCAGGCGGCGGTTTTCGCCCGCGACGAGGTCGTTGACGAACCCCAAACCCGCTCCGCCGACCATGGTCAAACGGCGGGCGGCGGACTGCACGGTCAGTTGGGCGCCCGCCGTGGCGGCGAGCATGAGGCCATAGCCGAGCGCCGTCTCGGGCTCGTCGCCGCGGCCCTCCTGGGTGACGGCGACCAGAATGTCACGGAATGCTGCGAGGGGGGAGGAGGACGGGAGGGCCATGGAGGGGTCCGGGATGCCTTGTCGGCTAAGTCTTCATCGTAGCGGCGGACCTGCCTTGATTCAGCGCAACGCCGGGACGTCCGACGACCGCGGCCAGTCATGTGCAGCCGGCTTGGTCATCGCTTCCGGAATCGGGAAACGGCGCGCTCGACCGCCCTGGCGAGCGTCTCAAACCGCAGCTTCAGAGACGGAACGTCCTCGCTCAGGAGGGCGAAGCCGAGTGGCAGCATCCAGAGGCCAAGGATGGGCAGGAACGACAGCAGGCCGCCTCCGATCAGCGCGAGCGCCGCCACAAGCCGCACCGGGCGCCGAGATGGCTTTCTCAGCCAAGTGACCGCATCGCGCAGACGCGCGGGAAGGCGACCGGCCAGCCGCTCGACCCGTGCATCCCAGTCCGCCGCAATCGGGTCCATCGCTATCCGGCTCCAGTGTGGAAGCTCGCAAAAGTGCCCCCGTCGCTGGTGTCGAGTTCATCGGACATCAAACGGATCGGCCCTCGCGCGCGGACGGCTTGATTGCTCCTGCGACCAGGGTCGCGAATTGGACGGCCAGGAGCGGCGCGAGGCTCGCCGATAGAACGAGTGCCCAGCCGTTCCAGCCGAGAGGGGCGAAGCCGAGCACGGTGCCGACGGAAGGAAGGTAGGTCGGTCCGACGAGCAGCGCCGTGCACAGGAGCAACGCGGCCCAGATCCAGGGATTGCGCGTGACCTCGTTCCGGCAGGACTTCGAAGCGGAGGCGCGCATGTTAAACACCTGCCAGAGCTGCGCGAAGGCTAGGGTCAGGAACGTGACCGTCACGATCGACGCTCGGTCGAAGGCGAGCCAGAGCTCGGCAACGGCCAAGGCGCCGAAGGTCGACGCCGTCATCGCGCCAGCGTGCAGGACGATCCGGCCCCATTGATCTCGCCCAAGGATGGGCTCCTTGGGGTCCCGCGGCGGCCGCTGGAGGATGTCGTCGCGACCTTCTCCCAACGCCAGCGCGAATGCCGGGAAGACGTCGGTGACGACGTTCAGGTAGAGGATCTGCAAAGGCAGGATCGGCAACGGCAACGTCGACACGACCGCCAGCCCGACCACCATCACCTCGCTCAAATTACAGGCCAGGAGGTAGGCGACGAACCGGCGGATGTTGTCGAAGATGATCCGCCCTTCCCGGATCGCGCCGACGATGGTCGGAAACGCGTCGTCGAGGAGGACCATGGCGGCGGCCTCGCGCGCCACGTCCGTCCCCCGTAGACCCATTGCGACACCGATGTCCGCCTGCCTCAGCGCGGGAGCGTCGTTGACGCCGTCACCGGTCATGGCGACCACCTCACCCATGTCCTGGTAGGCACGCACCAGCGCCAGCTTCTCGACCGGGCTCACCCGGGCGAAGACCGCGATGTCCTCGTGTCCGTTCGGCAGGCCGCCCGCGGTAGCCCCTTCCACAACGCGGTCTTCTGGTTGGGCGAGCCCGATTGCGCACGCGATGCTTCGCGCCGTGATGGCGTGGTCGCCGGTAACCATCACGACGCGGATGCCGGCAGCGCGGCAGGCTGCCAACGCCGCCGGCACGTCCTCCCGGGCGGGATCCTCCAACCCGACCAGCCCGAGGAACGCGAGGTCCTCGAACGGATGGATGTCCCTGTCGTCCGCCATCTTCTCGGCACAGGCGATGACCCGCAGGCCTCGTGCGCCGAGCTCCTCCACGCGTCGCCGCCACAGGTCGCGGTCGTTGTGGTCGAGTAGGCGGTCGCACTCCCCAACGCCGGTGCGCCGCGAGGCGGCGAGCACGGCCTCGGGGGCGCCCTTGACCGCCACCCAGTAGCGTGGACCCGAAGGGTGGACGGTCGCCATCATGCGGGTGTCCGCCTCGAAGGCGTGCTTTTTCACCTTCGGCCACTCGTGCAGGAGGGCGTCGCGGTCGAGGCCCGCGGACCGACCCGCACGCAGAAGCGCCTGTTCCATCGGGTCGCCGCTGCCCTCTCGGACGCCTGCTCCGAGGGCGGCATCGTTGCAGAGCACGGCGACGCGGAGCAGGCGTTGGGCTTCGCTGGACGCGTCGCAGCCTCCCTCGGATACGGGCAAATCGCCCGAGGGCGACGACAGGTGCCGCACCGTCATCCGGTTCTCGGTGAGCGTGCCCGTCTTGTCGGTCAGGATGAGGGTCGTGGCCCCGAGCGTCTCGACGGCCGAAAGTCGCTGGATGAGCGCGTTCCTGCACGCCATCCTCCACATTCCGCGCGCGAGCGTCAGGGTCGCCACAATGGGCAGCCCTTCCGGAATGGCCGCGACCGCCAGTGCGATGCTGGCTTCGGTCATCAGGCGGAGATCCTTCCCGGTCGCTACGCCGACGCCTGCGAGGAGAACGACCACCATCAGGACGAGCCAGACCATCTGCCGGGACAGGTGTTCCAGGCGACGCTCCAGTGGTGATCTCTCCGGTTCAGCCTGCTCCACGAGGCGGGAGACGCCGCCGAGCTCGGTTTCGGCGCCGGTCGCCACGACGATACCGGTACCGCTGCCGCGAGTGATCAATGTTCCTCGGAAGAGCATCGACGAGCGCTCGGCCAGGAGCGCGTCCGGAGCGACCGGGTCCGCCGATTTGTTCGCGGGCACGGATTCGCCCGTGAGCATCGACTCGTCAGCGCCCAGGTTGGAAGCCTCGACCAGCCGGATGTCTGCTGGGACCGCATCCCCGCCCTCCACCAGCACGATGTCGCCCGGGACGAGATCCTCGGCTGCCAGCACCCGGACGTACCCGTCTCGACGGACGCGAGACGAGTGCGTCCCGAGTGCCCGCAATCCCTCGACGGACCGCACCGCCCGCAGCTCGGTGAAGAAGCCGAGGCCGGTGTTGACGGCGAGGACCGCTACGACCGCGACCGCCTCCCGCCAATCGCCGAAGTAGAGCGCCAGTCCCCCGGCCGCAGCCAGCAGGTAGACGACGGGGCTCGCAAGCTGGTGCAGGAACAGGACGAGCGCGCCGGTCGGCTCCTTCGGGGCGATAACGTTTCGACCCGCCCACGAGAGCCGGCGCCGAGCCTCCGCTCCCGTCAAGCCCGCGTGCAGGCTCGTCCCGAAGCGCCCGGGAACGTCCCCGACCGGCATGGCGTGGGCTTGCTTCGCTCCCGGCCTGGCACGATGCGCCGCGACCTGCGCGTCGAACGGTGCTGGTTCGATGGCCAAGGCCGGTTCAAGCATGGCGCAGCCGGTCGAGGCATGCCGCGTTCGGGCAGAACTCCGGGTATGTGTCGGCGGCCTTCCCGGACCACAGCTCGCGCGTGCACCGGCTGCGCTCCGAGCAGCCCAGGCAGGCCGCCTCAAGTGCCCGCATGACCTCGGGCTCACGCCGCCGCACGGCCTCTGGGTCGAGGTTGAGGCTTCGCATCAGCCTCGCGACGCTGCAGACCTTCGCGGCGGCTTCCGGGGACGGAGTGACGGAGGCGACGACGTCGGCCTCCATCATCGTCTCCATCATCTCCGCGTCGATGTCCCTGAGCTCCCGGGCCGCCTTCAACAGGCAGCACCACTCGGTCATCGAGGCGGCGATGCCGAACGGGTCGAACGGTTCGGATCTGTCGGCGGGCGCAGCCATTGAGGCCTCCTGAAAGCCCCTGCGTGCCCCACGGCGGTCGCGGCTTCCTTGACCCATCTCAACGTCGACAGAGCGGCCCGGGCGGATATCACGGTCGGCGCGGCAGCCTCGCGGCCCGCACCTTCGCGGGCCCCACGAGGTCTGACCACCGCGACGCGTCGCTGTCAGATCGCGCAGTTTCCGAGATCGCCCTGCCCGAGGATCAACCCGCATGTCAGCCGTGGATCAGGACGCAGTCGTCGAGTTCCTGACACGCTGCCTGGCGTGCGCGGGAAAGGTGGACACCGCGACCACGCACATCTCCAAGCTCTTCCTGGCTGGGGACCGCGTGTTCAAACTCAAGCGCGCGGTCCGCTTCCCCTATCTCGATTTCTCCACGCCCGAGCGCCGGCTCGCGGCTTGTGAGGCGGAGGTCGCGCTCAACCGGCGCACGGCTCCCGCGCTCTATCTCGGAGCCCGGCGGATCACGAACGACCCGGGCGGGACACTGGCCTTCGACGGGGCCGGAGATCTCGTCGACGCCGTCGTGGAGATGCGTCGCTTCCCGGAGGCGGACCTGTTCGACGTCATGGCTCGCGACGGCCGCCTCGAACCCAGCCACGTCGCGGAGCTCGCGCAGGTCATCGCGACCTTCCATGCCAGCGCGGAGATCCACCAGGACGAAGGCGGGGCCGCCGCCATGGCGACGCTCGTCGACATGAACGAGGCCGCCCTCCGATCAATGCGGCTCCTCACGGCCGAGGGGACGGAGGCTCTCACGGCGCGGTTCCGGTCGCACCTGGCGCGGCACGCCCCCCTGCTCGATGCGCGCCGCACGGCCGGCAAGGTCCGCCGCTGCCACGGCGATATGACCTTGCGCAACATCTGCCTGTTCGAGGGAAGACCGACGCCGTTCGACTGCATCGAATTCAGCGAGACCATCGCGACGACCGATGTCCTGTACGACCTCGCCTTCATCCTCATGGATCTCTGGCACCGTGACCGCTTCGACCTCGCCAACCTCCTCCTAAACCAGTACCTCGATTCGGCGGACGAGACCGACGGGATCGGGCTGCTGCCGTTCCTGATGGCGTTGCGCGCGGTGATCCGCGCCCACGTCACCGCGGCGCAAGCGGCGGATGGAACCGGCGATGCCGCCGCCGAGAAGACGGCTGAGGCGCGAGCCTCTCTGGTCCTCGCGGAGAGCCTGCTCACCGACAAGCCAGTCCTCGTCCTGGCAGTCGGCGGCTTCAGCGGTTCAGGCAAGTCGACCGTCGCGGTCGCAGTTGCCCCGTGGATCGGGGCGGCCCCGGGTGCCCGGATCCTGTCGAGCGACCGCATCCGCAAGCGCCTGCATGGCGTCGACAGCCTCACGCGGCTGCCGGCATCGGCCTATGCTCCCGCCGTGTCACGTCGGGTCTACGAGATCCTGCGGTCGGAGGCGGCACGAGTCCTGGCCGCGGACCATTGCGCCGTCGCCGATGCGGTCTTCGACCGCCCTGCGGAACGGGAAGGAATCGAGATGGTCGCCCGGGACATTGATGCCGGGTTCCTCGGCGTCTGGCTGGAAGCGCCGGCCGCCACGCTCGCAAGCCGCATCGAGAAGCGCGTCGGTGATCCATCAGACGCGACGGCGGCGGTCCTGAAGGCCCAGGTCGCAAACGGTTGCGGCGCGCTCGCGTGGCATCGTCTTCAGTCAGACCTGCCGCTGGACATCCTGCGCTCCAATGTCCTGTCTCTCGACGGGAGCGTCGGCGTGACGGGGCAGCCGACCGCCCGTCCTCCTCAGGCGGTCCCGAGATCCGGCCAGGGACGGTCGAGAGGGGCGCGCACCGGCGTCCGTTGACGCACGTCAAGGCGATGCCAGACGCGCATAGCCACCCTCAAGGCACATCAGCAATCCGGGCCAGACGATGCCGTTCAGATCGACCGAAGGCGAGCCGGCACGCGACCGGTCAACGCCCGGTCGCGGTGTCGCGTGCTTGATCGTCGGGTTGGCCGGGTTAGCCGGGATGGTCGGCATGGCCCTCGTGACGCCGGCCTCACCCGATGCCGTCGTTTGGCCCGACCGTCCGCGCGAGTCCTCGTATCGGGACCTGCTCGCCTTCGGGGCTGCGTTCCACGTCGTCCGGACACGAGCGGTCGACATGCCAGCCGACAGCCGCTTGGTCGACGCGGCCATCGCCGGGATGGTCGCCTCTCTGGACCGGCATTCACGCTACCTGACGGCGACCGAGTTTCGCCGGCTCGATGAGCAGAATACCGGGAGCTACGTCGGCATCGGCGTGGAAGTCGAGGCAGGTGGGCGGGTTCGGAGCACGCTTCCCGGCGCCCCCGCGGCGCGAGCCGGCTTGAAGCCCGGAACCGTGATTGAGCGCATCGATGGCGACGCCGTCGAAGGCCTCGGGGTCGACCAAGTCGCCGACCGCTTGCGGGGCGAGCCGGGCTCCACGGTGCGCCTCCAGGTCGTGCAAATGGAGGCGCCTGCCCCGGTCGACGTGATCATGACACGGGAACGGCTGCCGCTGCACCCGGTCCGCATACGGGTCCTGGATGCCATCGCCTATGTCGGTGTCGATCACTTCGACGAGTTCACCACTGGCAGGCTGGTAAGCGCGGTCGAGACCCTGAAGGCCCGCATTGGCCGGGACCGGCTCCGCGGCTTCGTGTTGGACCTTCGCGGCAACCCAGGCGGCCTTGTGGTGCAGGCCGTCGCGGTGGCCGAAGCCTTCCTTGGGCACGGTGAGATCGTGCGCCTGGTCGGACGCGGTCCCGACAAGGTCGAGCGGTTCGCGTTGGACGGGACCGGAGGTGACTTGATCGATGGACTTCCGCTCGTCCTGCTCGTGGACGGCGGCACGGCCTCCGCGGCCGAGATCGTCGCTGGTGCGCTGCAGGACCACCGACGCGCGACCGTCATCGGCACGCGCACCTACGGCAAGGGCGCCGTTCAGACCACCTACGCGCACCGGGACGGGCGCGGTCTGCGGCTGACCACGGCCTGGGTCGTCACGCCCGCAGGCCGCCGCGTGGAAGGCAACGGCATCGAGCCCGACGGCGTAATGCCGGAGGACGCAACGGCGGCGGAGAATAACGGAAGGACCTCGGAGAGGCCGTACGGGAGCGGCGGGTCAATGCAGGATGGCATCGTGGAGGATGGCTTTATCGACCCGTCGCCGGACCGGCAGCTGACCGCCGGCCTGAAGTACCTACGGGCCGCCGGCCAGGGCGGCGGCTTGATCCAGCGCAACGACCCCATCGCCCGCCGATGATGTCGTCCGCCACGAGCGGAAGGCGATGGACCTGCACCCATGGAAATGACAGCGATTCCGGTCCTCGCCCGGGACATCTCCTCGCTGCCGGACCAGCCGCCCTCCGTGTCCGCCGCGACCTTCTGGACGCGCGGATCCGAGGCGCTCTGCGCCGAGCTCGGGTGCGGGCTCGACGGGCTCGGCTCCGCCGACGCGGCGCGCCGGCTCGAACGCTACGGGGCGAACAGCGACGCCGGTGCGCAGGCCGGTGGCGCTCTGCGAGCGGTGCTGTGCCGCCTGCTCGAACCGCTCGCCTTGATCCTGCTCGCGGCCGGGCTCGTGTCGGTGGCGACCGGCGACGTCGTCGGAGGCGCGATCATCGTCGCCATCCTGGGGTTGTCCGTCGGTCTCGACACCGTGCAGGAGGGTCATGCGACGAGGGCCGCGGAGGCTCTGCGCCACGCGGTGGCGCTGAAAGCCGAAGTACGGCGCGACGGCCGCTTCGTCACCGTCCCGGTGGAACAGGTGGTCCCGGGCGACCTCCTGCGCGTTCGAGCCGGCGACATCGTTCCGGCAGACGCCGTCATCATCGAGAGCGATGCGTTCACGGCTGCCGAAGCCGCGCTGACCGGTGAGCCCTACCCGGTCGAGAAGCGCCCCGGACCGGTGACGGCCTCCGAGCCGGCTGAGGCCTCGAACGCCCTCTTCCGCGGCGCCGTCGCCCAGACGGGCGAGGCGACCGCCCTCGTCGTCGCGACCGGTCGGTCCACGATGTTCGGCGCGGCAGCCTCAACGCTGGCCGAGGCTCAGGCATCTTCGCCCTTCCAGCGCGACCTGCACGCGTTCGGGCTCGTCGTCGCACGGCTCACCATCGGCTTGGTGCTCGCCGTCCTGGCGTTCCGTGTCGTCCTCGGCCGGCCGGTGCTCGATTCGCTCCTGTTCGCCGTGGCCCTCGCCGTCGGCCTGACCCCGGAGCTCCTGCCGATGGTCACCACCGTGACGCTCTCCCGGGGCGCGCTGCGCATGGCGGCGCGCAAGGTCATCGTGAAACGCCTGGCCGCCATCCACGACCTCGGCGCGATGACCGTGCTCTGCACCGATAAGACCGGGACGTTGACCTCCGCCGAGATCGCATTGGCGCGTAGCCTCGACCCGGCGGGCCGGGAGAATGCGCGGCCGGCGCAGCTCGCGGCCGTCGCCGCCGACCTCGGCGGCGACCGTGGTTCGCTCGACGCCGCCTTGGCCAACGCTTATCCGAACGCCGGGCAGGGGTGGGTCCTCTCCGGCCGTAGGGCGTTCGACTACGGGCGCCGCACCGGGTCGGTCCTCGCACCGGGACCGGAAGGGACGCTGCTGATCCTCAAGGGCGCCCCGGAAGCCGTCCTCGCGCTGTGCACCGCGCGCCGTGCCGTCGAGCGGACGGAAGCGATGGACCCTGCTGCGCGCGAAGAGGCCCTCGGGCAGGTCCGGACGCTGGCAGAAGACGGACTGCGCAGCATCGCCGTCGCCACGCGGGTTTGGTCCGGGCCTGTGACACCGCCCGAGGCCGCGGACGAGGTCGACCTCGTCTTCGAGGGATTCTGTGCCTTCGCCGATCCGCCGAAACCCACGGCGGCGGCCGCCATCGCGCGGCTCGCGCGGGCGGGCGTGCGCCTGAAGATCCTGTCCGGCGACGATCCTGTGGTCGTGCGCCGGCTCGCAGGCCTCGTCGGGCTGCATGCCGGCACGGTCCTGTCCGGCCCCGAGGTCGCGGCGCTCAGCGACGCGTCCCTCGCGGTGCAAGTCCGGAAGGTGGACGCCTTCGGGCGGCTGACGCCCGACCAGAAGGCGCGCGTCGTGCGCGCGCTCCAGGCCAAGGGCGCCGTCGTCGGCTTCCTGGGCGACGGCATCAACGACGCGCCGGGTCTCGCGCAGGCCGACATCGGTCTCTCGGTCGACGGCGCGACCGGTGTGGCCCAGGCCGCCGCCGACGTGATCCTGCTCGCCTCCGACCTGGAGGTCGTCGCCGACGGCGTCGAGGAAGGACGGCGGACCTTCGCCAACATCCTGAAGTACGTCCGCATGGGGGCGAGCTCGAACTTCGGCAACATGCTCTCCATGGCGGTCGCCTCGGTGGCGCTTCCGTTCCTGCCGATGCTGCCGACGCAGATCCTCCTCAACAACCTGCTCTACGACCTCTCGGAGGTCGGCATCCCGTTCGACCGGGTGGCCCCGTCCGCGACCGCCCGGCCCCAGGTCTGGGACATCGCGACCGTACTCCGTTTCGCCGCGGTGATGGGGCCCCTGTCGTCGCTGTTCGACCTCCTGACCTTCGGTGTGCTGCTCCTCGTCTTCGGCGCCTCGGCCGAGGAGTTCCGCACGGCCTGGTTCCTGGAGTCGATGGCGACGCAGATCCTGGTGATCTTCGTCATCCGGACGAGCGGGCGTCCCTGGGAGGACCGTGCGAGCGCGGCGCTGGCCGGTTCATCGCTCGCCGCACTCGCGGCCGCGCTGGCTCTTGCCTTCTCGCCGCTGGGAAGCTGGTTCGGCTTCCAGGTCCCAGACCTGCCGATCCTGTTCGCCATCGGGCTGATCACCCTCGCGTACTTAGCGGCGGTCGAGGCCGTGAAGCCATGGGTCGTCCACCCGCGGCGACGCATTCAGGGCTGACGTCCGTGAGCTTGATCTGCCTCAAGGCTGGCCGCCGGGGCCGGTCGAACAATAGCTGATCGGCCGCCGGTACGGTCCGGCGCCGCACCGGGTTGGAGGCTTCAATGACCACGACGTTCGACGAGCGCGAGCGGGCCGCCGAGCGCCGCTTCGTCCAGGAGGAGGAGGCGCGCTTCCATGCCCGTAACCGGCGCAATCGGCTCCTGGCGACCTGGGCCTGTGAGCGGATGCGCCTGACCGGCACGGCGGCCGAGGGTTACGTCATGTCCTTCGCCGAGGGCGCGGTCGTGACCAACGACGAGACGCTGATCGCGAGGCTTCAATCCGACCTGAAGGCCGCCGGCATCGAGGCGACGGTAGATCGCCTGCGCACGGAGATGACCCGGTGCGCCGCGCTGGCGCAGGCCGAGCGGCGCGTCGAGGTTGCGCTGGATCAAGGCACCTTCGTCTAGGCCGCGCAGGATTACCCGGCAGCCACCCCGCACCGATTGGACACATGCCATGAGGAAGGATGCCATGACCGACAAGGATCTGCGCCGCGACGTGCTCGACGAGCTAGACTTCGACCCCAGCCTCGACGCAGGCGCCATCGGCGTCGCCGTCTCGGAAGGCGTCGTGACCCTGACCGGCCACGTCGGCAGCTACGCCGAGAAGGTCGAGGCCGAGCGCGCCGTTCGCCGCGTTCGGGGCCTGCGCGCTATTGCCCAGGAAATCGAGGTCCGCTACGCCGACGACAAGAAGGTCGCCGACGACCAGATCGCCGCCCGCGCCCTGGCCATCATCGACTGGTCGGTGCACCTCCCGAAGCAAGCCATCCAGGTTAAGGTCGCCGGCGGCTGGGTCACGCTGACCGGCACGGTGGACTGGCAGTACCAAGTGGCGGGCGCCGAAGCGGCGGTCCGGAAGCTGTCGGGCGTACACGGGGTGACGAACCTCGTCGAGGTCAGGCCGCGGGTTCCGCCGACGGCGGTCAAGGACAAGATCCTGGAGGCGTTCAGGCGCAGCGTCATGTTCGAGGCCGACGGGATCAAGGTCACCGTCGCCGGCGACAAGGTCACGTTGGAGGGCGCCGTGTCGGCCTGGGCGGAGCGGGACGCCGCCGAACGGGCTGCCTGGTCGGTCCCGGGCGTGCGTGCCGTCGAGGACCGCATCGTCGCCCTGAGTTGAGGAGAGACCATGTTCCACGGCACATGCTCTCGCGGCGGCGCCACGATGGAGACGAAGGCTGAGCGGCTATCCCTCCCGCTCGGCGTTGCGGGGATCCTCCTTGGCTTGTGTGTTCCGCCGCCGGTGCTGGGACAAGACGCCGACGGCTTGGGATCGAACCGGATTGCATCGAGCCGCTCCGAATACGTGACCAAGAGCGGCGAGACGGTGCCGAGGCCGGACAAGCTCGACCTCGGGCCGGGCAGCGAGATCCAGCGGCGGACGCGCGAACAGGAGCGCGACGATGCGGTCACGCGGGGCATCTGTGCCGGTTGCCTGCGCTGACGCCGGACCCTTCGTGTGCGCCACGGCGGCGGCGGCACATCGAGGATCTGCCTGACAGGTGCTCTGCGTCCGGTTTCTCGGGACGCACATCGTCCTGAAACGAGGAGGCTCGCAATGGCTCAAGGAACGCATGGAGCGGACACCATCGCCCCGGGGGTGGGACCGCGTACGGGCAAACCGAGCGCGCCCGCCACGCTGCAGCGCGTGACCCTGACCCTGGCGCGCTGCCCGGAGCATCCCGACGGCAGCGGCGGACGGGGCTACGAGATCGTGGCACCGCTCGGACCGGACGGCCGCCTCGACGCGACGCTATGGCGGGAAACCCGGGACCATTGCCGCGCTCGCCGGTTTTGGATCGGAGAGCGCGACCGGCATGGCCGGCTCGTGCACCGCGCCGGCGGCGAGGGCGGCGCGATCTGGCTGATCGACTATGACGATCGCACCGACGAGGACGACGAGCCCGGCTATCGCCTCGGTACCCATGCCCTCGTCGAGGGCGAGTACGTCTCGATGCGCGATGCCGGCGACGGAACCGAGCGCACTTTCCGGGTCGCTCACGTCAGCCGCGTCGAGGCAAGGATCAAGTCATGACGCGCGGGTCGTCGGACCTTCCGGCGCGCCCTCCATCCTCGGAGTTCGACCTCGCCGAGAATGCCTTGCTGACGCTCTGGCGCACGTTCTGGCTTGACCTCCCGCTGGCCTGGGCGAGCGAAGTCGACCGACACCTGTACCGATGGATACAGCCTGCAGATACCGGGAACCGTCTTCTTGTCGGCGATGTCGGAAACGCGGATCGTATCGGCGAGGTGGAGGCAGTGAGCGTCAGTGACTGCCGAAATTGGGTTGGAACCGGTCAAGCCATGCAATCGATGCTGACCGTCAAGCCAGCCCGCGGTGGCGTTCGGCGTTGTGTGGAGACGCGGGAAAGCCGTCCGCACCACGATGGCCTGCTTCGGCCTGCCCCGACGGATGTCCAACCGGCATCGGATCCGCCGAGGCGGATGGATCATGTGGTCGCCTCGCTCACCTCCTGTCGCATCGGCGTCATCCCGCATGATGCCTTCAAACGCCTCATGGAGCGGCATCCGCGCATCGGCCGCATGGTGCAGATCGAAACGGTCGTCGAATTGGCCACGGCCCGTCGCTGGCTCCTGAACGCCGGCCATCGCCAAGCGTACGAGGGGATGGCGCACCTGGTCTGCGAACTCTTCACGCGGGCGGCAGCCGCCGGCTTGGCCAAGGCGTCCAGATTTCACATGCCGTTGACGCAGACGGAACTCGACAGCGCCCTCGGCCTGACGTCGGTCCATGCGAACCGTATCGTGAAAAGGCTTACCTCGGCCAACCTCATGTCGTGGCGAGGCCGGTGGATCACCATCGAAGACTGGAATGGGTTGACGGAGGTCGCCGAGTTCGACCCCGCCTAACTCAGGCCGGAGCGCGCGACGCCCTGACCGAACAGGTCGGAAGGCGCCGGCGATGCTTTGGCGATAGGCGCGCTCACGACGGCCCCAGCGCATCGGTCACCGACAGGGCGATCTCGCGCTCCTCGTCCGCGGGCGCGATGCGCACCGCGACCGCCGAGCCGGACGCCTCGATCTTCGGGCTGCCGCCGGCGTTGGCCACTTCGTCGAGCGCGACGCCTGCGAAAGCAAGCCCCCGGCAGACGTCGGCGCGAATCTGCGCGGCGTGCTCGCCGATCCCGCCGGTGAACACGAGGGTGTCGACCCCGCCAAGGGCGGCGATCAGCGAGCCCGCCTCGCGCACGATCCGGTAGGTGAACAGATCCAGGGCCTCACGCGCGGCAGAGGCGTCGCTCGCCTCCAAAACCTGCACGTCGTCGCTGATGCCGGAGACGCCGAGGAGGCCCGACCGCGCGTTCAGGAGATCGGCCACCGCGTCGGCCGACAGGCCACGCTCCCGGATCAGGTACAGAACGAGGCCCGGGTCGACCGCCCCGCTGCGGGTGCCCATCATCAGCCCGTCGAGCGTGGTGAAGCCCATGGTCGTGGCGACGCTTCGCGCGTCCCGGATCGCGCACAGGCTTGCCCCGTGCCCGAGATGGGCGGCCAGAATCCGCCCTTTCGGGTAAGCCCGGGTGAGATGGGCGTAGGACAGGCCGTGGAAGCCGAAGCGCACGAGGCCGTCGTCGATGAGGGCGCGCGGCAGCGGGTAGAGTTGGGCCAACCGGTCCTGCGTCCGATGGAAGGCGGTGTCGAAGCAGGCAACCTGCGGCAGATCCGGCCAGACCTCCCCGAACGCGCGGATGCAGGCGAGCGCCTGCGGCTGGTGCGCGGGCGCGAGCGGAATAAGCCCCTCAAGCGCCGATAGGATCTCCGCGTCGAGCCGCACCGGCGCCGCGTGATGCAGGCCGCCGTGGACGACGCGGTGCCCCGCCGCGGTCGGTGCCGCGGGAAGTCGCGCGAACAGCCAGCGGGCTGCGGCGGCATGGTCGGCCGCCGGGGGACGCTCGCCCGCGACGGCGACGCTGTTGATCGAGAGTCTCGGTTCATGCCCGATCCCGGCGACGTGCGCTCGCCAGGCCGGCCCGTCCGCGCCCCGCTGGAACAGGGCGCAGCGCAGGCTGGAGGAGCCGGCGTTGAGGACGAGGATCATCGCCCGACCTCAATTTACGACCGCCCACCCGTCCACCGTCCCCGCCTGCCCAGGCTTGGCCGTGTCGGTCGGGCCGCACTGCATGATGTCGCCCTCGGTCCGGCGGTCGTGATCCCCGGGGGCGTGCCGTTCCGGCCAGGTCCAATCCCGCACCTCAGGCAGGTCGTCGCCGGTCTGACAGACATATGCGCGGTGCGCGGCCAGCGCGTCCCGGAGCGCCTCCTCGGCGTGCTCACCCCGGGCGCCCAGCCGCGGCGCGGCGCGCAGCGCGGCCTGCGCGAGGTGGAACCGGTCGAGCCGGTTCAGCACGCACATGTCGAAGGGCGTCGTCGTCGTGCCCTCCTCGATGAAGCCGTGGACGTGGAAGTTGCCGTGGTTCGTCCGCTTGTAGGTCAGTCGGTGGATGAGCCACGGATAGCCATGATACGCGAACACCACCGGACGGTCCCGGGTGAACAGGCTGTCGAAGGTCGGGTCGTCGAGGCCGTGCGGATGCGTCTCGGGCGCCGGCAGCGTCATCAGGTCGACGACGTTCACCACCCGGATGCGCAGTTCAGGAACGTGTCGACGGAGCCAGTCCACCGCGGCGAGGGTCTCCTGCGTCGGCACGTCCCCGGCGCAGGCCATCACCAAGTCGGGCTCCGTCTCGCCCTCGTTCGAGGCCCATTCCCAGATGCCGACGCCGGCCGCACAGTGTGTGACGGCCTCGTTGAGGGTCAGCCACTGGAGGGCGGGTTGCTTGCCGGCCACGACGACGTTGATGCGGTCATAGGTCCGGAGGCAGTGGTCCGTGACGCACAGAAGGGTATTGGCGTCCGGCGGCAGGTAGATCCGCGCCGTGTCACCGCGCTTGTTCGCCACGAAGTCGATAAAGCCCGGGTCCTGGTGGCTGAAGCCGTTGTGGTCCTGCCGCCAGACGTGGGACGAGAGCAGGATGTTCAGGGACGGCACCGGCCGGCGCCAGGGCAGGTCGCGCGAGGACTTCAGCCACTTGGCGTGCTGATTCACCATCGAATCGACGACGTGCGCGAAGGCCTCGTAGGTCGCGAACAGGCCGTGGCGTCCGGTGAGCACGTAGCCTTCGAGCCACCCCTCGCAGAGGTGCTCGCTCAGCACCTCCATGACCCGGCCGTCGCGCAGAAGGTGATCGTCGCCCGGCAACATCGCCTCCTGCCAGGCGCGGCCCGTCACGTCGAACACCGCGTCCAGCCGGTTTGAGACGGTCTCATCGGGACCCATGATCCGGAAGTTGCGGGCGTCCTTGTTCAGGGACAAGACCTCCCGCAGGTAGCCGCCGAGCGTGCGGGTGGCCTCGGCTCGGGAGCGGCCGGGTCCCGGCACGGGGACGGCGCAGTCCCGCAGGTCCGGCAGCCGCAAGGACGCGCTCTTGTGCGCGTTGGCGTGCGGGTTGGCCGAGATGCGCCGCGGCCCCTTCGGTGCCAAGACGGCGAGTTCCGGTACGAGCGAGCCGTCCTCCGCGAACAGCTCCTCCGGCCGGTAGGAGCGCATCCAGTCTTCCAGGATCGCGCGGTGCTCCGGGTTCTCCCGCGTAGCCGCGACGGGAACCTGATGCGAGCGCCAGGTTCCCTCGACCGGCTTGCCATCGACGGCCTTCGGTCCCGTCCAACCTTTGGGGCTGCGCAGCACAATCATCGGACAGCGCGGTAGCCGGACCTTGCCGCAGCGCGCGGAGTGCCGGATGGCTGCGATCTCGTCGAGGACCGCGTCGAGGGCCGCCGCCATGGCCTGGTGCATGGCGGCCGGTTCGTCGCCCTCGACGAAGGTCGGCTCGTAGCCGTACCCGACGAGGAGGCTGCGAAGCTCGTCCGCGGGCATCCGGGCGAGGAGCGTCGGGTTGGCGATCTTGTAGCCGTTGAGGTGCAGGATCGGCAGTACGGCTCCGTCGGTGGTCGGATTCAGGAACTTGTTGGAGTGCCAGGACGCGGCGAGTGGCCCCGTCTCCGCCTCGCCGTCGCCGACCACGCAGGCGACAATCAGGCCGGGGTTGTCCAGGGCTGCGCCGAACGCATGGGCTAGGGAATAGCCGAGCTCGCCGCCCTCGTGGATGGAGCCGGGCAGCTCCGGCGAGGCGTGACTCGGGATGCCCCCGGGAAACGAGAACTGCCTGAACAGACGCTCCATCCCTTCCGCGTCCCGCGCAACGTCGGGGTAGATCTCGCTGTAGGTGCCCTCCAGGTAGGCGTTGGCGACGAGCCCCGGCGCGCCGTGACCCGGTCCCCAGACCGCGATCATGTTGAGGGCGCGCTGCCGTATGATCCGGTTCAAGTGCGCGTAGATGAAGTTGAGGCCCGGCGTCGTTCCCCAGTGGCCGAGGAGCCTTGGTTTGACGTGCTCGGGCTTCAGCGGCTCTCGCAAGAGCGGGTTGGCCATGAGGTAGATCTGGCCGACCGACAGGTAGTTCGCGGCCCGCCAGTAGGCGTGGATCCGCTGCAGGCTGTCGGGTCCGAGTGGCCCCGGCACGAAGGTTAGGTCGTGACCGTCGTCCGCACGGCCGCCATCGCGGCGTTCCTGGCGGGTCTTCGTCGGCTCGCGCCTCGCGTCCATGTCGGCCTCCCGGTTGCGGATCCCGGACGACCGTGCAGGCAGCCGAGGCCGGCCGCGTTGAGTTGGATCAAGGCGGCTCTCCGGTAGGCCGGCAGGATGCCTTCCGTCAGCAGGACGGGAGCGAACGATGGCCCTGGTACTTCGAACCACCTTCATCACGACGGTACGCCGCGCGCGGGTGCCGGTCATGCTGGCCCCGACGAACGACGCCGAACCCCGGGTCGTCACGGACGCGGCGCGCTACCGGTCCATCGGCAGCCTGCAGGCGCTGGCGCTCGCCATCGCGGCCTCGGTGGCGACGCCGGCGCTGCTTTGGCTGGCTCTCTGATCAAAAACCCCGGCGAACCGAGGAGACCCGCGATGGACGATATCACCGTACGCCGGCACGTGCTCGACGAGTTGGAATACGCCCCCATGGTCGACGCGGCGCAGATCGGCGTCGCGGTCGACGACGGCGTCGTGACGCTGACCGGGCACGTACGGAACTACGCCGAGAAGGGCATCGCCGAGCGCGTCACGCTCCGGGTGCGCGGCGTCCGGGCCGTGATCGAGCGGATCGAGGTCCGGTATCCAGAAAATCCGCGCGTCGGCGACGAGGCCCTGGCCGAACGCTGCGCCCGGGTTCTGGAGTGGGATGTGCAGATCCCGGAGCGGTCGGTCTCGCTCAAGATCGAGAAGGGCTGCGTCACGCTCGAAGGATGCGTGCCGTACTACCACCAGAAGGCGGCGGTCGATAAGGCGCTGCGGCGGCTTGCCGGGGTCACCGACATCGTCAACCTCATCACGGTGAAGCCGCCGGTCCAACCCACCGAGGTCAAGGACAGGATCCTCGCCGCCCTGAGGCGCAGCGCCCGGGACCCGGACACGATCCGCGTCCACGTGGACGGGGACAGGGTGATCTTGGACGGCTGCGTCGACGTCTGGAGCGAGCGCAAGCTCGCCGAGCGTGCCGCGTGGTCGGCGCCCGGCGTCCGCGCCGTCGAGGACCGCATGACGCTCGCATAACTGGGGGTGCCGATGCTGGCGATGGTCCTGCGTGAGATCGGCGGTCCTCTCCTACCGGAAGAGAGGCCCGACCCAATCCCCGGCCCCGGCGAGGTCCGCATCCGGGTGGAGGCCTGCGCGGTCTGCCGGACCGACCTCCACGTCATCGACGGCGAGCTTCCGCAGGCCGTCTACCCCATCGTGCCCGGCCACGAGGTCGTCGGCATCGTCGAGGCCGTCGGCGAGTGCGTGACCGATCCGGCACCGGGTCGGCGCGTCGGGATGCCCTGGCTCGGGCACGCCTGCGGCCACTGCCGCTACTGTCAGACCGAGCGGGAGAACCTGTGCGATGCCCCCGGCTTCACCGGCTGCACGCGCGACGGCGGGTTCGCGACCCGTCTCCTGGCCGAGGCGGCCTTCACCGTCCCGCTCGACATGAGCCTGGACCCGGTCGCGAGCGCGCCGCTCCTCTGCGCAGGGCTGATCGGCTGGCGCACGCTGCGGATGGCGGGGGACGCCGACACTGTGGGCCTGTACGGCTTCGGGGCGGCCGCGCACATCGTCGCTCAGGTCTGCCGCTGGCAGGGCCGCCGCGTGTTCGCGCTCACCCGGCCCGGCGACCGGAAAGCCCAGGATTTCGCCCGCTCCCTTGGGGCTGAATGGGCCGGCGGATCGGACGGGGCGCCGCCCGAGCCGCTGGACGCGGCCTTGATCTTCGCACCCGACGGCCGGCTGGTGCCGACCGCGCTCGCGGAGTTGCGCAAGGGTGGATGCGTGGTCTGTGGCGGCATCCACATGAGCGACATCCCGCGCTTCCCCTACGAACTGCTCTGGGAGGAGCGTTCGGTGCGCTCGGTGGCAAACCTCACCCGCGCGGATGCGCGCGGCTTCTTCGAAGTCGTGCCGCGGGCCGGCATCGTCACCCGCACCCGCATGTTCCCGCTCGTCCAGGCCAACGCGGCGATAGCCGCCCACCGGTCCGGCGCCCTCCAGGGCGCCGCCGTTCTCGTGCCCTGAACCGGTCTCGTCCGCTGCATTTGGACTGCCCATCGAGTGCCCTTGCGATGGATCAAGGTCGTCCCCGCGAACCGGGGCCAGAGTACCTCCATCGCGCCGGCAGCCCGGCCAAGGGAGGTGGTCATGAAGATCTCCAACATCATGGTCTCGGTCGACCTCGGGCCCGCGGCGGCGGACCGAGTCCAATTGGCGGCCGACCTCGCCCAACGGTTCGGGTCCAAGCTGACCGGCGTCGCCGCACGTCCGGTCCTCGGACCCATGCCGGTCGGCGACATGCTGGAGGTCGAGCGTGTCTGGGCCCTTGAGGAGCGCCTGACCGACGAGCAGCTCGCGGAGGCCAAGGCCCTTTTCGAGCGCGAGGCCGGGCAGGCGCCTAGGACGAGCTGGCGCTCCGCACCGACCGATCCGTTGGCTTTCCTCGGTGCGCAGGCGCGCACCGCCGACCTCGTGGTCGTCGGCCGACAGGGACCTGCGGACGGTGATCCCGGTCCGATGGCGGCCTCCACCGGGGGGCTGCTCATGGAGGTGGGGCGTCCGGTGCTGGTGGTCCCGCCGGGCATCGAGCACCTCGCTGTCCAGCGGGTCGTGGTGGCTTGGAAGGATACGCCCGAGGCCCGTCGAGCCCTGCACGACGCTTTACCGTTCTTGAGACAGCCCGAGCAGGTTTGCGTGGTGGCCGTGGGACCGGACGCGCAGCACGTGGGCGCCGAGGGCGCGGCCGAGTACCTGTCCGGGCACGGAATCAAGGCCACGACCCACCTACTGCGCAAGCCGGAGATCGGCCCCGCGGACGAGATCCTTCGGTTCGCCCGGCGGGAGGACGCGGACCTCATCGTCATGGGAGCCTACGGGCATAGCCGGCTGCGCGAGTGGGTCTTCGGCGGCGCCACCCGCGACGTCCTGCAATCGACCCCCGTCTGCTGCCTGATGAGCCACTGATGCGCTCGGCGACCACCATCCACGCGGGCGCTCTGGTGCTGCTGACCATCCTTATCGGCACCGGCTCCGCCCAGGCCTGGGACCGGCAGGTCAAGCAGGGCGAGTCCCTCGCCAGGACCAACTGTGCCCGCTGCCACGCCGTCGGGCTTGTCGGGACGAGCCCGCTGCCCGCCGCGCCACCCTTCCGCGAGTTGCACAAGCGCTACCCCGTCGAGGATCTCGGCGAGGCGCTCACGGAAGGCATCCGCACCGGTCATCCGAGCATGCCCGAGTTCCGGTTCGACCCTGACCAGGCGCAGGACCTGATCGCCTACATGAAGTCGCTCGAACGCTGAGGGAGAGCCTCGATGTACCTCCGCTGTCTTCTCGTCCCCACAGCCCCAGGCATCGACGCCACCCGCCGCCTGGACGCGGCCCTGCGCCTCGGGCGGCGCCTGCACGCGCACATCGGAGTCGCCTTCATGGCGCCGGACCCGGGTTATGTCATGGCCAGCATGGCCGGCATGGTCGGCATAGCCAGTCTGGCCAGCGTCATGCCGATGGACTGCGCGACCATCGAGGCCATCCAGCGGGGCGTGCGCGAGGCCGCGGCCGAAGGCAAAGCGGCGCTGGAAGCCTGGTGCGGACGCGAGGGCGTGCCGCTGGTCGACAAGGCCGCGCGCCTGGATGCCACCTTCGCGACCTGGACGGAGCTGTCGGGCGAGGTCGAGCCGCTCCTGACGCTGGCCGGGCGAGTGAACGACTTGATCATCGTCGACCGACCCGATCCAGCGCGCTCGTTCACCGGGCGGGCGCTCGACACGGCCCTGTTCTCGGTCGGACGACCGACGCTGATGGTTGGCGAGGGAGTCCCGTACGACCTCCTCGACCACGTCGTGATCGCCTGGAACGGCAGTCTCGAAGCGGCACGCCTGATCGGGCAATCCATCACGCTGCTGCACGAGGCCGTCCGCGTCACGGTCGTGCATGCGCGGACGGAACGCTTCGAGGAGACGCGGGCCGCGGACCTGTGCGCCTACCTGCGCTGGCACGGCATCGTGGCCGAGGCCGTCACCCTGCCGGTCGGGGATGGGAACTCGGTCGGCGCGGCCATCTTGGACGAGGCCGGGCGCCGGAACGCCTCCATGCTGGCGATGGGTGCCTACACCCACAGCCGCGTGCGCGAGTTCCTGCTCGGTGGCGTCACCCGGCATGTGGTCGAGCACGCGCGCATCCCGGTACTCATGGCCCACTGACGTATCGCGCTTGCGGGACGGTCTTGCTGGGGTTGTCCCGTCGCGAGACCTTGGCGGCCCCGCCCTCAACGCCTCGGGTCGTGGCAGTGCATGCGAGGAGGCGCCGTGCCGCAATCCAGGCTGCAAGTCTGGTGGGGCTTGCAGAACCACTGCAGGGCCCCGCTTCTCAGGCAGGACCCTCCGCAATGCCGATGGGGCGCGTTTGCAGGCTCGACGAGCGTGCCTTTCGCATCAGGCGAGCCGGCCCTCGGTCGCGCCTGCGTTGGCGACGCGCTTACGACGACCGCGGCGAGAATCAGGAGGGCTGCACATGACGTGGTGCTCCGCATGATGCCGGGCATCAATGGCTCATCAGGCAGCAGAGAGGGGCATAGGACAGCAACTCCCGAGTGACGCCGCCGAACGCCCACTCGCGGAGGCGCCCGTGACCGTAGGCGCCCGCGACGATCAGGTCGGCCCCGTGCTCGGTGGCCGCTTCGACGAGTGCCTCGGAGGTCGAGGCACCCAGGGCATCGTGTCTGACGCGGATGGCTGAGACGCCGTGCGCCTGGAGGAGACGGAGGGTGTCCTGACCCTCGGAGCCGGCGCCATCGTCGACGGAGACGACGAGCACCTCGGACGCCCGCTTCAGGAACGGTAGCGCGTCCAGCACCGCGCGGCGCGCCTCGCGGGTGTTCTTCCAGCCGACCACGACGCGCTTGGCGTCGAGATGGTCGACGCCCGGCGGCACCACCAATACCGGGCGCCCAAGATGCATGACCGCGTCGGCCGGATCGACCGCTAACAGCGCGGGCCCGGGGTCCGTCCCTCGGCCGACCACCACGAGGTCGGCGGCCGCCGCCTGGACGACCAGGAACGCCAGCGGGGAATCGAGGTCGGAGCGCCACTCGACGCGGCTGCGTCCGCCGGCGGCTTCCTCGAAGGCCTCGTGGGCCACCCGGAGGTCGTTCAGGACAGCCTCCTGGATCGAGGGGATGCCGAACGCCCCCCCCGGCGTCGGACCGGCCGGAGCCCAACTGTAATCCGGCATCTCCGCCGCGACGCCGGTCAGGCGGGCGTGGAAATCGTCGGCGAGAAGCGCGGCCAAGCGTACGCGGCTTCGCGCCCCTTCCGACAGGTCCACGGCGACCATGATGCTCGCGTAGGTCATGGAACGTCTCCGGATCGGCAGGCGATGGAATGGCTGCGGGCGGGCCTTGCGGCCTCGCCCATCCCGATGGTTTCAGCCAAGCGTGAGGTGGTCCTCGACGGCGCGCACGCCCGGCGCCGACCACGCGGCAGTCTCGGCGAGGCGGCGCTCGTGCCAGGCGTTGACCTTGCCCTGCAGGACGACCTTCGCGTCCTTGACCGTCACCTTGATCGCGTCGGCCTCAAGTTCTGCGTTGCGCTTGAGCGCCGCCAGGATCTTCGCGCGTACGTCGGGCGCGCTCGCCTTCGGCGCCACCTCGATGGTGTTGATGATGCCGGTCACGCCAGCGAGGCGCCGGATAGCCCGATAGGCTTCCTCCTTCTGGTACTGCCAGTCGACCTTGCCGGAGAGCGTCACCCAGCCGGTCTGGACCTTCACCTGCACGGCATCCTTCGGCACGGTCGCGGACCAATCGAGCATCTGCACCGCGCGCTGCGCGAGGTCCTCGTCGCGCGGCGGGGTTTCGCCGCCGAAACGCACCTTGATCTCCTCGACGACGCCGCGGACGCCGCGGACCTTCTGGGCCGCCTTCTCGGCGGCGACGCGCGCCGCGAAGCTGGCGACGTGGCCGCTTAGCGTGACGATGCCCTTCTCCACGGCGACGCCGATGTGGGCGGCATCGATGCTGGGGTCGAAGTCGAGCTCGTCGATGACGTTCTGGCGGATCAGCTTGTCGCCCATCGTAAGTCTCCTCGATGAGGTCCAGGTCGCGCCTGGCCGAGCCCGAGGCTATGACCGGCAGGCGGTCGGACATTGATCCAGCGCAAGCTCTTCCCCGGCCGCGATACGACCCAGCATCGGGCAGGCCCGGGGGCAACCTGGGACGGCGCAGCCGGCGGTCACGGCGGAGACCATGTCCCGGGCATCGAACAATCGGCCGAGCAGCGGCACGTCCGCGAAGGCCTTCGGGACCCGGGCGTTCCCGGCAATCAGGGCGAAGGGGATGCCCCTCCGGCGAAGGTCGCAGGCGAGCGGGAAGCACGGCCCCTCGTTCAGGTCGACGCTTACCACGGCGAAGTCCGGACGCTTCGCGTCGAGGCTTCCGATGGCCTCGCCGCCGGTTCCGTAGGGGCCACTCACCGCACAGCCGGCGTTCGCGAGGGCGTCCTCCAGCCACATGCCCGGTAGCGCCTGCGGCTCGGCGACAAGCACGACCGGCCGCCTTTCACCTGCGTTCGCCCGCATCGCCCGATCCTCATTCCTGATCGCGATGGGAGGAGGATGGATCCGCCGGGCCGGCTCGCCTTGCGCTGGATCAAAGGACGCCGGGGCGCCGCGAGCGGGCCGGTGCGCTCAGGACGCCGATTCCGCCGCGTCGTGCCTGATCGAGCGCGCGACCCTCAGGGCCGCGTCAAGGTCGTTGCGATCCGTCCCGTAGCGCCGCCATAGGCCGTCTAACCATTCCGGCCGTCCGGCCTCGGAGTCCGGGATCTCGGAGAACGGGATGTGGTACATGCCGTCAAGCGCCTCGATGCCGTAGCCGGTGACGGCCCATTGCCGCCCTTCCCAGTGCACGGGTTCGGTGAGTCCGTGGCTCATTCCCGCCTCCTCACGCCGCCTGCCCGTCGAGCTCGGCCACCTCGCAGGTGTCGGCCCGCATGCGCCAGTCGACGATACCCGCCGTCTGGCAGAACAACGCCTGGGCGGCGCAGGCGGCGGCAGCCTCCGAGTGGGCGGAGACGACGGTCTGCCGCTGGATGGCGGGGTGCTCGTGGCCGCTGTCGTCCGGCACGACCTTGTGGAAGGTGACCAGGTACTTGTGCATGGCGCGCCTCCGATTGCGATGTTGCGGAGACGCTGGGCGCCCGCGGGAGCGGCGGCCTTGATCCAGCGCAAGGTTCGAGGCGCCATCAGACACCCGGTGCCGGCGGGAAGAAGCGTTCCCGACCCGGATCGGCCCCGATGTCGTGGCTGGTCCGCGCGGTTCGATGCGCGTGCGCCTTGCCGTGCAGTGGCCAGTACCGCTCCATCGCCAGGTAGGTGAACGAGGCCGACCAGCCGATCAGGAGCAGGCCATTGAGCGCCTCGACGCCGGCGAGCAGCCGGGTATGGGAGGTCGGGAAGTGGTCGCCGAAGCCGAGCGAGGTGTAGGCCACCACCGAGAAGTACAGGCAGTCCTCGAAGGAGGTGACCGGAGTGCCTGCAAAGGCGCCAACGCCGAGGCGGAGGACGAGAAGCCAGTAGGCGCCAGCGTAGATCCAAACCGCGACGGTGTGCCCGACGAAGGTCATCAGCACCACGGCGAGGATCCGGGCGCGGGGCGGGACCGGCAGCTCGGACAGGTGCTCCGAGGTCAGCCGCAGCGTCTCGTAGAGAATCAGGATTGTGGTCGTGACGAGGACGACGCTGGCTGTCATGGCGAGGAGCATGCGCGGCCTCGGGTGAGCGTGGCGGCCCGAGCCTGCCCGATAGAGCGAGCGCGTGCTTGGCGTAGCGCTAGTGGGCAGGCGTCGAGGCGCCTTTGACCGAGATCAACGCCGTCCTCCACGGAACGGCATTTCCTCATCGAAGCGCCGCCAACCGGGCGTCGGGATGTGGGAGATGATCATGGCCGACGTGCATGTTGCCGAGGAGCTCTGGTCAACGGGGATGCTGCCCGAGGGCATTCTGGAGCGGTGGTTCGTGGCGGACGGGGCGCATGTGCGGGCCGGAGAGGCCGTGGCGGCCGTCCGTATCGGCGAGGCCTTGCACGACATCGCCGCGCCGACCGGCGGCCACCTCACGGTCTTGGCGCCCGTCAACGAGCTCGTCGACCCCGGCTGCATCATCGCCGAGGTCCACGCCTGACATCAGGGAGGCGGACCATGTCTCAACCCGACGCGGCCACGTCGTCACCGACCTGGCGGACGCAGGAGATCCTGATCGGCGGCATTCAGCACGCCGCCGGCGTCGCACTGGTGCTGGCGGCGTGGGTGCTGGTCTTCACCGATCATGCCCGCGCGGCCGGGTCCGCGCTCCTGCCGGGCTTGCTCATCGTCACGCTCTACGGCGCCAACCAGATCCGCTTCCGGGCGGTGCTCGAAACGGCGGTGCTGATCGTCGGGGCTTGGACGCTCTTCGCGCCCTGGGCGCTCGGGTTCGCTGCGAACGACGGCGCGACCTGGTCACACGTCGCGCTCGGTGGCGTGGCCATCGCGACCGCCGTTGCACTGCTCCGGATCGCGAGGCGGCCATGACGTTTCAGTCGGCCGCCAGCCACGCGGCCGTTCTGGCCGCCTCCCTGGCGGCTTGCACCGGCGCTCCGGCCGCCGGTCCCGAGGAAGACCATCGCGTCCGTGGGTGGGCCATCGCCGCGCAGCTCTGCAGCGAGTGCCATGTCATCGGCCGCACCTCGCAGCCCGGCGCGTTCGCCGGCCCGGCCTTTCTGCGGGTCGCCAATATGCCGTCGACGACCGGTCCGGCGCTCGCGGTGTTCCTGCAGAGCCATCACCAGCGGATGCCGAGCCTGAGGCTCGACCGGGACGAGATGGACGCGGTCATCGACTACATCCTCAGCCTCAAGGCCCGAACGGCAGCGACGCCTCCGGGCATCACCTCGGAGGATTGAGGGTGACGCTGCCGCATCCCGTGCTGCTGGCCGATATTGGCGGCACCTACGCTCGCTTCTCCGTCCTTCCGGAGCCGGGAGGACGTCCAGGCCCGATCCGGTAGGTGCCGACGGCCAGCTTCCCCGGCCGGGTCGACGCCATTCGGGCCTATGCCAGCCGACAGGACACGGTCCGGCCTCGCTCGGCCTTCCTCGCCGTCGCGGGGCGGATGACCCCCGGCATCACGCGCCTGACCAACGCGCCGTGGCAGTTCGACTCTGGCGGGATCGGCGAGGCGTTCGGCTTGGAAGCGGTGCGGCTGGTCAATGACTACGTGCCGCTCGCCGCCGCCATCACCGTCATCGCCCCGGCCGACTTGGCGCGGATCGGGACTGCTGTCGAAGGGGTTGGACCACGGCTCGTCCTGGGGCCGGGCACGGGCTTGGGCGCGGCCGTCCTGATTCCGGCGGGCGACCGCCTCCTGATCCAGACGACCGAGGCCGGGCACGTCGGGTTCGGCCCCTGCGAGCCCGACGACAAGCTGCCCTGGTCGGCCCTGATGGCGGCCAAGGGTAGGCTCACGGCCGAGACCGTGCTGTCGGGTCCGGGTCTCGTCAGGCTCGTGCGGACCCTCGCGGCTACGCGCGGAGCTGCCGTCGGCTGGAGCGCGCCGCCCGAGGTCCTCGAAGATGCGAGGTCGGACCCGGTCGCCAGGGAAGCGGTCCATCAGTTCGCCCGCCTCCTCGGCAGGTTCGCGGGCGACATGGCGCTGATGTTCTCGGCCACGGGCGGCGTCTTCCTCGCCGGCGGGATCGCGCCACGAATCGTCGACGTCCTGCGGGGCGAAACGTTCGGTCATGCCTTCGAGGACAAGGCTCCGTTCCGCGAGGCCATGCGGGCGGTCCCGCGCGCCGTAATCCTACATCCGGAGCCGGCCATCGACGGTCTCGCGGCGCTCTTAGCCGACGAGGACCGCTTCCTGTTCCCGGCTCATGACTGGCGGGCTCGAGCCAGGTCAAGGTCGGTCAGTCCAGGCACCCGCACGGTGACGGCAGGCGACTCAATTCGAGGGGATCATCATGTCTTATGCCAGCATCATGGTCGCGGCAGATGACGGGCGTCACGCGCCGGCGCGGATGCGTCTCGCCGCGGAACTGGCGCATCGTCTCGGCGCGGGTCTCGTCGGCGCCGCCGCCTGCATGCCGGACTATCCCCGGGGCTATGGCGAGACCGCCGTGCCCATGGGCATGGTCATCGAGGAGATCCGGCAGGCAGTCTTGGACCGGCTCGCGGGCGTCGAGCAGGCTTTTCGCCATGCCTCCGCCCTGAACGACCGCGTCGAGTGGCGCGCGGACCTCGGGTCACCGGCTTCGTTCCTCGAAGGCCAGTCGCGGGCGGCGGACCTCGTCGTGGTCGGGCGCTATGCGGATGACGAGGGGGTGACGATCGGCATGTCCGTCGACGCCGGCGACGTCCTGATGCGGTTGGGAAAGCCCATCCTGGTGGTCCCGGCCGGCGTCGAGCACCTGGAGGCTAGGCGCGTGCTCGTGGGCTGGAAGAACACCCCGCAAACGCGCCGGGCCGTGTCTGACGCCCTGCCCATGATCAGGCGTGCGGAGGCGGTGCAGGTGTTCCGCGTCTCGGACGGCGACGACCGGGCCGAGGTCGAGGACGTGGCCCGCTACTTGGCGCTGCACGACGTAAACGCGACCGCGCATCTGGCCAAGCCCTCGGGTTGGACCGTCGCCGACGACGTCCGGAAAGCGACGCGCGACTTCGACGCCGACCTGATCGTGGCAGGCGCCTACGGCTACAGCCGCATGCGCGAGTGGTTCTTCGGCGGGGTCACGCGGGACCTGCTGGCGCAGGCGTCCGTCTGCTGCCTGCTGTCCCACTGACCGGAGGGCATTTCGATGGCCAGCCCGGGCAATCTGGATCGAGGCGAACTGGGTTTCTCGCCACCTTCGCCCACGCGTCCCCCCGGACCAGGGTCAAGACCCCTCACCCGAGCCGGTCGGGGTGCCCATGCCAGGACAGGACGACATGCCGCCGATGAACGAGCCCCTAGGCATCCCGGAATGACCTGCCCCCACGAGGTGGTCAGAGTTCAAGATTAGTGCAGGGTCGGCCTCTGCTCTACGAGTAGCTTGGCCGACGGAGCCGGTCGGGCGAGCGCAGTCGGCCAAGCGGTCATGGCTGGCACGAACACTTCCGGCGCTGGTGGCTTGTAGCCAAGCGCACCGTGCGGGCGAATCGTGTTGTAGTGCCGACGCCAGCTTTCGATGATGATCTGCGCCTCCTTCAGGGTGTAGAAAATCTCGCCGTTCAAGAGTTCATCCCGCAATCGCGCGTTGAAGCTTTCGACAAAGCCGTTCTCCGACGGTGAGCCTGGCGCGATGTAGGCAGCCTTCGCGCCAATAGCCGCAATCCAGGACTGCACCGACTTGGCGATGAACTCGGGCCCGTTGTCTGAACGAACGTGCTCGGGCACGCCGCGCAGGATGAACAGGTCCGAGAGCACGTCGATCACGTCAGCTCCCTTCAGCTTGCGCGCAACGCGGATCGCCAGACATTCGCGGGTGAACTCGTCGACGACGTTGAGCATCCGGAACTTGCGCCCGTCATGGGTGCGCGCCTCGACGAAGTCGTAGGCCCAGACGTGGTCGCGCCGCTCCGGTTTGAGCCGGATGCAGGAACCATCCCCGTCCCACAGCCGGCCCTTCTTCGGCTGGCGGCCGGGCACCTTCAGCCCATCGCGCCGCCAGATCCGCTCGACCCGCTTGTCGTGGACCAACCAGCCAGCCGCCTTCAGCAGCGCGCCGATCTTCCGGTGGCCGTAGCGCCCGTACCGGCGCGCCAGTTCTACGAGATCGGCGGTCAACGCCGCCTCATCGTCTCTGCCCCGCGGCACCTTGCGCTGCGTCGAACGATGCTGACCGAGCGTACGGCACGCGCAGCGCTCGGAGACGTCCAGGACGTCCATCACATGCTCGATGCAGGCGCGTCGGCGCGCGGGGCTGGTCAGTTTCCCCGGGCAGCCTCCTGCAGGATCAGCTTGTCGAGCGTGAGATCTGCGATCGCCTTCCGGAGCCGGTGGTTCTCGGTCTCCAGGTCCTTCATGCGCCGGACCTGGTCGCTCTTCAGGCCGCCGTACTCCTTGCGCCAGCGATAGTACGTAGCCTCCGTCACGCCGATCGTGCGGATCGCGTCCCCGACGCTCTGGCCCACGGGGAGACCAGCACATCCACCTGCCGCAGCTTGGCGACGACATCCTCCGGCTTGTGCCGCTTCGTTCCCATCTGTCCGTCCTCGTCCTGGCCCCAAGGCCATACCTCAGGGCGGACCACTTCACTGGGGGCGGATCACTCAGGATCTCCCGCTCCTGGCGTAGCACCTCGTTCTCGCGCCGCAGGCGCGCGAGCTCGGCGGCTATGTCCTCCGCCGATCGGCCGGCGGATGGTCCATCTCCCGCTCACGTCGACCGTCAATCCAGTTGCGCAGCGTCGAGAGCCCGGCGCCGAGATCGGCGGCGACCTCGCGGCGCGACCGCCCACTCGTCTGCACCAATCGCACCGCCTCAGCACGAAACTCGGGGTGAAGGTCTGCTTCAGGTCAGCCTGCGGAACCCTCCTCCTTCAAGAAGAGAGGTCTCCACTTTCTCGGGGCAAGTCCAGACCGGGCGTTGCTCCGACCGATAGAGGGCCACCGGGTCGCGCCGATGCTGTGTCGGCGTCCGCTGGCGGCCGCCGTTCATTGCTTCGCCACAAGCGCCAGAGGAGCGATAGCCGCCAGCTCAGCAAGCTACCGGCAAGGACTGGCGAAGGAACGGATTTCTGCAGCTCGGTCGCTGTCAGAAGGAGCTGCGACCTTCAGGGTCGGAGTTCCAACTGCGACCCAAATGCGACCCAGAGGCCGAAGCGCTATAAAGTCGCTTGGATCTCTGGACCTAACATACTGATTTTTTTGGTAGCGAGGGAGGGATTTGAACCCCCGACACAAGGATTATGATTCCTCTGCTCTAACCAGCTGAGCTACCCCGCCACGAGCAGCGATCGTCCGCGAGGACGATGCGTGCAGTGGCGGCGGTATAGGGAGAGCGGGCGCTCGGTGTCAACGGTTCTCCGTGCGCAAATCGCGGACGCGGAACTGTCGCGTTCCGCGCCGCACGGATCGCGGAAGGAAATGCTCGGCTGTCACCCGGAGCCGACGGTCGCCGACGCGGCGGCCATGTCCGACTCGCCCGAGGCCGCTAGGTTGCCGCACGGGCCGCGCGACGGCCCGTGAGATCACGGAGCGTTCGATGACAGCGCGCATGAGCCATCGCAGGACGACCAGCATCGCCGTCCTTCTCGTCCTTGGGTTGCCGCTCGCCGCCGGTCCGGCCGTCGCGGCGGGCAAGGAGGTCACCTACCGCGCCGCCCTCAACGGCGGCAGCGAGGTCCCGGCGACCGCGTCCCACGGCGAGGGCGAGGTCACCGCGACCTTCGATCCCGCCACCAAGCGCCTGAGCTGGTCAGGCCGGTACAGCGGCCTCACCGGTCCGGTCACGGCCGCCCATTTCCACGGGCCGGCCAAGGCGGGCGAGAACGCCGGCGTGCTTGTTCCGGTGACGGCGGCGAGCAGTCCCTTCACCGGCGAGGCGACCCTCGACGACGCCAAGGCCGCCGATCTCGCGGCCGGCAAGCTGTACTTCAACCTCCACACCGCCGCGAACCCGAAGGGCGAAATCCGCGGCCAGCTGGAGCGCGCACCCTGATCCGGAACAGCGGAAGCCTCGACGATCCGGGCCGCGCCCGGTAGGCGGATCCCGTCCACCTGCCGGAGCCTTCGATGAAGCACACCGACGCCATCATCGCCTGGACACCCGTCCGCTGGGCGGAGCTGAAGCCGGAAACCGCCGGGCAGGTCGTCATCCTGCCCGCGCCCGACACCGCCGGAGAGGCCAAGCGCTACATGATGCGCGCCGGCGCCAGCTCGTCCGCCCTGGCCACCCTGTCGGAGGAAGCGCGCATCGCGCGCCTCTTCATCGACTTCCAGACCGTGGTCGTCCGCGACGGGATCGATCCCCAGGTCGCCCACCGGGCCTTCCTGGCGATCGACGAGTACCGGTTCCGCATCGCCCCCGACACCGAGGGCGCGGAATTCGAGGACCCGCCCGAGGAAGATTAACCTCACCTCATCGGCACGGTTCACCGCGCTCATGGAAGCGTGAGAATTTAGAATACACACATTACGGGCGCGCCCTATCTCCCGGCGGGTCCTCAATTCGTCGGAGGCCGGCCATGCCCGTATCCCGTCGCGCCGTCATCGCCGCAGCCGCCCTCGCTCCGCTCGCCGGCCGCCTCGCCGCGGCGGCGGAGCCTCTGATCCGTCGGCCGATTCCATCGACCGGCGAGATGCTCCCGGCCATCGGGATCGGTACGTCCCGGCGTTACGAGGTCGAACCGGCGCCCGAGGCAGTGGCGCCTTTGAGGGAGGCCGTGAGAACCTTCGTCGATCTCGGCGGATCGGTGATCGACACGGCCCCGAGCTACGGCACCGCCGAGGACGTCCTCGGCCTGATCCTGGCGGAGCCCGGGCTGCGCCGGAAGATCTTCCTCGCCAGCAAGGTGGACACGACCGGCCGCGACGCGACGCTCGCGGAATTCGACCGGTCGCTCAAGCGAATGAAGGTCGACACTCTCGATCTGGTAGCGGTCCACAACCTGATCGACGTGACCGAGAATCTGGCGGCCCTGCGCGACCTGAAGGCGCAGAAGCGCATCCGATACGTCGGCGTCACGGTCTGGCGCGACAACCAGCTGGACGCGCTGGAAGCCGTCATGAGGCGCGAGAGTCTCGACTTCATCCAGGTCAACTACGCCATCGACAACCGCGCCGCCGCCGAGCGCGTGCTCCCGCTGGCCGCGGATCGTGGCACGGCGGTGATGACCAACGTGCCCTTCGGCCGCGACCGCCTGTTCAAGGCGGTCCAGGGCAAGGAGCTGCCGGCGGTCGCCAAGGATCTCGGCTGCGCGAGCTGGCCGCAATTCTTCCTGAAATACGTCCTCGGCAACCCCGCCGTGACCTGCCCGATCCCCGGCATGGCGAAGGCTGCCTACGTCGAGGACAACCTCGGCGCCGCGCGGGGCAAGCTCCCGGATGCGGCGCAGCGCAAGCAGATGGAGACGTTCATCGATGCGGTCTGATCTCACCTCGCGCCGCGCGGCGCTCGCCCTCGCGGGCGGACTGGCCGTGGCCGCGGCTCTCCCGGCGGCCGTGCCCGCCCTGGCCCAAGACGGCCCGAAAAAGATCCGGATCGGCGTCATCGGGGCCGGGAATATCGGTGGCACGATCGGGACGCTCTGGGTCAGGGACGGCCACGAGGTGATGTTCGCCTCCCGCCACCCGGAGCAGCTCGCCGCCATGGTCTCGGAGCTCGGGCCGAAGGCGAAGGCCGGCACGCCAGAGGAGGCGATTACGTTCGGGGACGCGGTCTTCATCGCCGTCCCCTACAAGGCCTATCCGGACCTCGCGAAGGAGATCGGCCCGTCCCTCAAGGGCAAGGTCGTCCTCGACGCCGGCAATGCCACGCAGAAGCGCGACGGCGCGCTCTACGACGAGGTCCAGGCCAGCGGGATCGGCGCCACCTCGGCCAAGTACTTCGCCGGCGCCAAGCTCGTGCGCGCCTTCAACGCGGCCAACTACAAGGTCTTCGCCAAGGAGGGCGCGGACGGCGGCAAGGGGCGCGCGGGCGGTCGGATGGCGATCCCGATCGCCGGGGACGACCCGGAGGCGCTGAAGGTCGCCGAGGGTCTTGTCCGCGACGCCGGATTCGATCCGGTGGTGGTCGGCCCGCTCAAGGACGCCGACAAGTTCGCCATGGGCAGCCCGGGCTTCGGCCACGACGTCACCGCGCCTGAGATGCGCGGGAAACTCGGACTGGCGAAATAGGCGCTTCGCCCGACCCCTCGCCGCGCCCTGCGGCGGCGAGGGGTGCGACCGCGTCTCCCCGAGGGAGACTTGTCCGGGGAAGAAGCTCGTCTCGGTGAGATCGGCCCATGCCTGAAACCGCCCCCGCCCGCGGCACCCTCGCGCGCCTGATCGACGTTCAGCCCGGGGAGGGTCGGGCGCTGGCATGGTCCTGGGCCTACATCTTCTCGATCCTCGCCGCCTACTACGTCCTGCGCCCCATCCGGGATCAGATGGGCGTCGCTGGCGGCATCGAGAACCTGCCCTGGCTGTTCACCGCTACCCTGGTCGGGATGCTCGCCCTGAACCTGCCCTTCGCCTACCTGGTGAAGCGGATGCCGCGGGCGCGGTTCGTGCCGATCACCTACCGGTTCTTCGCGGCCAACATCCTCGCCTTCGCGCTGACGCTCTATCTCGCGCCCCCCGAGTGGGGCGTGTGGATCGGCCGGGTGTTCTTCGTCTGGCTGTCGATCTTCAACCTGTTCGTGGTGTCGATCTTTTGGGCGACGATCGTCGACGTGTTCTCGAACGCCCAGGGCAAGCGGCTGTTCGGCTTCATCGCGGCCGGCGCGACGCTCGGCGCCATCGCGGGCTCGGCCACCACCGCGATCCTGGCCAAGAATGTCCCGACCTGGGGCCTGATGCTCTGCGCGGTGGTACTTCTCGAGGTCGCGGTGTTCTGCATGCGCGGGCTCTCCGCGCTGTCGACGCAGCTGCACGAGGTGCCCGGCAGCCACGGGGGCGTCGCGGACGGGCAGGATCGGACGATCGGCGGGAGCGTGCTTGCCGGCGTCACCCGGACCCTCGCGTCGCCCTATCTGATCAACATCTCGCTGTTCCTGCTGCTGTTCTCGGTGACATCGACCTTCCTCTATTTCGAGCAGGCGGGCATCGCGAAGCGGAGCTTCCCGGATCGCGGCGCGCAGACGGCGTTCTTCGCCAGCGTCGACCTCGCGGTGAACGTCCTCACCCTAGGGATCCAGCTGTTCCTCACCGGCCGGATCGTGAACCGAATCGGCGTCGCCCTGACTCTGGCGATCCTCCCGGCCTTCAGCATCCTCGGCTTCGCGGCACTCGCCCTCTGGCCGACGATCGGCGTGATCGTGGCGTTCCAGGTGCTGCGTCGGGCCGGCAACTTCGCCATAGCCCGGCCGGTCAGGGAGGTCCTGTTCACCGTCGTCCCGCGGGAGGATCGCTACAAGGCCAAGAGCTTCATCGACACGGTGGTCTACCGGCTGGGTGATCAGGTCGGCGCCTGGTCGTTCACCGGCATCCAGGGAATAGGGCTCGGAAGCGCCAGCGTGGCCGGCGCCGCGATTCCGCTGTCGATGGCATGGCTCGTGAACAGCGTCTGGCTCGGGCGCGCGCAGGAGCGTCGCCGGGCCGAGCAGGCGGCGCTGTCGGGCAGTGAGCCCGAGCGGACCCCGCCTATCGTCCGCGCCGCGGCCTCGTCCAGCGGGTGAGGACCGCTGTCCCCCTCCTACCGGTGCCGCATGAAGTCCCAGACCAGATAGGCCGGGAACGGCAGCATGATCGCGAAGAAGATCCAGTCGAACATCTGAGGCATCAAGCCGTCTCCCGCTCGCTCCCCTGGTTCTACCGGTGTGGCCGGGTGAAGTTCCGTTCGGCCGCGGCGCCCCGTTAAGACGCGGTTTACCCTGACGGGCGACGTATCGCGCTCGGTCCGGGCGCGAGAGAGAGACATGGCGGGACCCGCATGGTCGGCGCCGCGGCGCGGGTGGCGCGCCGCCGCTCCCGCGATGGCCGTCCTCGGGCTCCTCGCCCTGTCGCCGGCGCCGGCCGCCGCGCAGGAGCCGCTCTACATCCGCATCCGCCCGCTGGCGGACGCCGAGGCGGCACGCGTCGCCCGGGAGATGCTCTGGGCCCGCAGGCAGGCCCATGCCCGCGCGGTGATCGAGTCCGTGTGCACCGGTTGCCTCGGCGCCTGGAAGCCCGAGCCGGCGCCGGCCCCGACTCCTGCGCCGGCCGACGACAGGATTGCGAACCTCACCGTTTCGTTAGGGGTTGAACTCGACCCCGGCTCCGGGGCATCCGGGCCCCATCCCGATTCATCGACCTCCGAGAGGCATCCATGACGCAAGCGCATCCGACCAGCGGCGCCGAGCCCGAAGTCGATTGCCCGGTGACCCTCGAGGTTCTGGGCTCCGTGTACCGGGCCGACGACTTCGACCTACCGCTGATTCTGGAGCAGATTCCGCCGCTCAAGCGCGCGCAGCTCGCCGCCTACCTCTACGGCAAGAGCCACATGCACAAGCTCGGGCTGAAGGTTGCCCGCTCCTGCGAGCGCGACGACCTGATCCGCGTGGCCGGCGAGATCGGCTCGGTGATCCACGGGCAGGCACACCTCAAGCCGTCGCGGCCGGCGCCCGAGGCGGCCCCGCAGCTGCGCGCCAAGACTCCGCCCGGCCAGAAGAAGGTGAGCCTCGCCGGTGCCGCCGCGAAGCCCGCGATCAGCCTCGGCGGCTCGGCCAAGGTCCGCAACTTCGACTGAGAGCCGACGCGTTTGGCCAGCCGAGACCGCCGCGCGCGGCTGGCCGCGCCGCGCGGCGCCGGACCGGCAGAAATGCGCACGATTGAGTACCGGCGTCCGGCATTCCTTCGGTGACGGCACGTCGGAAGGTCGGACAACCCGGACTTGTGCGTTGCACGCGCCGCGGCCTTCGGATAATCGCCCGCGATGAACACCGACCACGACAAGATCCTGATCGTCGATTTCGGCTCTCAGGTGACGCAGCTCATCGCCCGCCGGGTGCGCGAGGAGGGCGTCTACTGTGAGATCGTCCCCTTCACGAAGGCCGAGGCGGCGTTCCGCGAGCAGAAGCCCAAGGGCGTGATCCTCTCCGGCGGCCCCGAATCGGTGACCGTGGAGGCATCGCCCCGCGCGCCGCAGCTCGTGTTCGATTCTGGCGTCCCGGTCTTCGGCATCTGCTACGGCCAGCAGACTATGGCGGCCCAGCTCGGCGGTGCCGTCGAGGGCGGTCACCACGCGGAGTTCGGCCGCGCCGAGGTCGAGATCCTGGCCGATTGCCCGCTGTTCAAGGGCGTGTGGCACAAGGGCGAGAAGTACCCGGTCTGGATGAGCCACGGTGACCGCGTCACCAAGCTGCCGGACGGCTTCACCACCGTGGCGATCTCTCGGAACGCACCCTTCGCGGCGGTGGCCGACGAGGCACGCAACTACTACGCGGTGCAGTTCCACCCGGAGGTGGCGCACACTCCCCACGGCGCCCTGCTGATCCGGAACTTCGTGCGCGACGTCGCCGGCTGCTCGGGCGACTGGACCATGGGCGCCTACCGCGAGGAAGCCATCGCCAAGATCCGCGAGCAGGTCGGCTCCGAGAAGGTGATCTGCGGCCTGTCGGGCGGTGTCGACTCGGCGGTGGCGGCGGTGCTGATCCACGAGGCGATCGGCGACCAGCTCACCTGCGTGTTCGTCGACCACGGGCTCCTGCGCCTCGGCGAGGCCGAGCAGGTCGTGGCTTTGTTCCGCGACCACTACAACATCCCGCTGGTCCACGTGGAGGCGTCGGGGATGTTCCTCGCGGCACTCGAGGGCGTCAGCGATCCCGAGGTCAAGCGCAAGACGATCGGCCGCCTGTTCATCGACGTGTTCGAGGCCGAATCGAAGAAGATCGGCGGGGCGAAGTTCCTCGCGCAGGGCACGCTGTACCCGGACGTGATCGAAAGCGTGTCGTTCACCGGCGGCCCGTCGGTGACGATCAAGAGCCACCACAACGTCGGAGGCCTGCCCGAACGCATGAACATGAAGCTCGTCGAGCCGCTGCGCGAGCTGTTCAAGGACGAGGTCCGGGTACTCGGCAAGGAACTCGGCCTGCCCGAGGGCTTCGTCGGCCGCCACCCGTTCCCGGGTCCGGGCCTGGCGATCCGCTGCCCCGGCACGATCACCGGCGAGAAGCTCGAGGCCCTGCGCAAGGCCGACGCGATCTACCTGGATGAGATCCGGCAGGCCGGCCTCTACGACACGATCTGGCAGGCCTTCGCGGTGATCCTGCCGGTGAAGACTGTCGGCGTGATGGGCGACGGCCGCACCTATGACCATGTCTGCGCGCTGCGCGCCGTCACCTCGGTCGATGGCATGACCGCCGACTTCTACCCGTTCGACATGGCCTTCCTGGGCCGGGTCGCGACTCGTATCATCAACGAGGTGAAGGGCATCAACCGGGTGACCTACGACATCACCTCCAAGCCGCCCGGCACGATCGAGTGGGAGTGAGCGGCCGCCGAGCGGTCGGCACAGGCGCGGCGGAGCGCGACCAGCTCGGTCGTCACGGATTGCAGAGCGCCGGTTCGACCGCCTTCATCGCCGGCCGGAACGCCGCGAGATGCAGCCCGTCGCGGAGCGCGCCGGGCTTCGCGTAGCCGGTGTCGCCGTCGCGCAGGGCCGCGAACGGGTCCGTGAAGATGCACCCGAGCCGCCCACAGAGGTTCTGCAATCGACGCGAGTAATCCGCAACCGCTCCCGCGTCGATCAGCTTGCCGATCTCGCGACCGACCGGGGGGAGGGCGGTCACCACGACGCGCGGGCTCAAGGTCTGGAGCCGCCTGACGATGGTCTCGGCGGCGGCCTCGAACTGTTCCGTCGGCTTGTGCAGTTGCGGGTTGTTCTTCACCAGGATGTCGTTGGTCCCGATGGTCAGGACGGCGAGCCGGGGACTCACCTTGAAGGACAGGCGCGCGAGGTAGTCCGCGTAGCTGGCCGCGGTCGCGCCGCTGATGCCGCCGTTGAGGAACTCGAGGCCGCAGGGCCGCTGGCCCCCGGGCTGCAGTTCCACCTGCGAATCGCCGGCCCAGAACACGTAGTCCGGCGGCGCCTCGTCGAGGCTGACCTGCACGGCGATCAGGCGCATCTCCGCGTAGGCCCGCGCGTCGGCCCCTGGCCGATGCAGGCGCCACCCGGCGAACCCGCCGATCGCCAGCAGGGCGAGCCCGCCGAGACCGAGGAGGACGGCGCGCTTCACGGCTCGGCCCCGGCTCGGTCGACCTGGGCGTCCGGCCGCGCGTCCGTGGTGGCGTAGTAGGGCTTGATGTCGAGGAGCGGCGTGCCGTCGAGGCAGTCGAGCCCGCGCACGCGGAGCGCGTCGCCGTCGCGGCCGAGCAGTTCCACGACGGACAGGGCGATCGGGTTGGGACGCGCGGGCGAGCGCAACGAGAAGGTGCCGCGAGGGCCGTCGGCGTGGCGCGGACGCTGGACCACGAGGCCGCGCGTCGCCCGGTCCATCCAGTAGAGCAGGATCAGGTGCGTGCAGCCCGTGACATTGCGCAGGGCGGGGGCGTAGGCCGGATCGACCTCCACGGTGCAGACCGTGTCCGTCTGGAGCCCGTTCTTGGGACAGTCGGACCGCGTCAGCCAGGGCGTCCGCAGCCGACCGATGAAGTGGATGCCCGCGTCGAAGGTCGCGGGCAGCGCGGCCCTCACTTCACCGGGACGGGTCCCGAACTCATCCGCGTCCATGCCGCCTCGCTCCGCGCCGGCCGGCTTGTCGGCCATGTGTTCGCGGCCCGCAACCCCGCATCTCGCCCCCGGATGGCGCGGGGTGTAGATCCGGCAGCAGGAACGGAGGCGACATGATCGAGCGGGAATTGCGGCCGATGCAGGCGGTGGCCGACGCCGGGACCGCCATCGACCGGCTCGTCGAGCTCTACGACGACGCGGCCGGAGCCCTGCGGACCGCGCTGGAGCGATACCTCGCCGGCGGGCCGCCGCCTGACGCCACGGAGCGGCTCGCCTTCCGCTACCCGGAGCTGCGGATCAGCTACCGCCCGGACGGACCGCTGCCGCGGGTCAGGCGCGCCACCGCCAAGCTCCAGGCCGCCGGCACCTACGCCACCACGGTCACGCATCCGGGCTTTTTCCGGACCTATCTGACCCGCCAGCTGGAGCCGCTGATCGCCGACTACGGCATCGCCATCGAGGTCGGCCTGAGCGCGCAGGAGATTCCCTACCCCTACGTGCTGGAGGCGGGGCTGGACGCACGCGGGCGGACCGTCGACGGCGCCGACCTCGCTACCTACTTCCCGGTCCCGCTCCTGTCTCTCGTGGGCGACGAGATCGCCGACGGGACATTCGACCAGATCGCCGGCGAGCCGCTGCCGCTGGCGCTGTTCGACGCGGTGCGGGTCGATTACTCGCTTCGGCGTCTGGTCCATTACACCGGCTGCGACTGGCGCGACGTCCAGCCCTGGATCCTGCTCACGAACTATCACCGCTACGTCGACCAGTTCGTCCGCCACGGGCTGGAGCGGCTCGCCTCGGGCGCGGAGGGGTTCGAGCGGCTGGTCCTGCCGGGCGGCGTGTCCGTGACCCGCGCCGAGGCGGCCGATGCCGACCCCGCGGCGGTCATTGCCGCCTCGCCCTGGCACCGGCACCAGATGCCGGCCTACCACCTGGTGGCGCGCGACGCCGACGGGACCCAGCAGGGCACGACGCTGGTCAATATCGGCGTCGGGCCGTCGAACGCGAAGACGATCACCGACCATCTCGCCGTCCTGCGCCCGGATTGCTGGCTGATGGTCGGCCATTGCGGCGGCCTGCGGCAGTCGCAGACCATCGGCGACTACGTGCTGGCGCACGCCTACCTCCGCCGCGACCGGATCCTCGACGAGCTCGTGCCGCCGGACGTCCCGGTGCCGGCCCTCGCCGAGGTGCAGGTCGCCCTCCAGGATGCCGCCGCCGCGGTGACGGGCGAGCAGGCCGACGCGCTCAAGCGGCGCCTGCGCACCGGCACGGTGGTGACCTACGACGACCGCAACTGGGAACTGCGCTTCAGCCAGGAGCGGCGTCGGATCAACCAGTCGCGCGCGGTCGCGGTGGACATGGAGAGCGGCACGGTCGCCGCCCAGGGCTTCCGCCTGCGCGTGCCCTACGGCGCGCTGCTCTGCGTCTCCGACAAGCCGCTCCACGGCGAGATCAAGCTGCCAGGCGCCGCCAACGCCTTCTACGATCGGGCGGTCTCGGAGCATCTCCAGGTGGGGCTGGCGGCCCTCGACGTGCTGCGGGCCGACCGGCAAGGTCTCCACTCGCGCAAGCTGCGAAGCTTCGACGAACCGCCCTTCCGGTAAAGTCTCGCGAAAACCGGAGAGGAGCGCAGGGTCGCGGCGTGCACGGCCCCGTCTCAGCGACCGACCGCCACGCCGTCAACAATACTCAAGCTTGGATACAGCCTCTGTGAGCGGTGTTGAGAGGTTAAGACACCACACACCAAGCTGAGATTTCCCATGACCCGTATGGCACTCGTTTCCACCGCCCTCCTGGCGGCCGTGGCTCTCGCGCCGTCCGGCGCCGAGGCCCGCGGCCTCGGCGGGGGTGGATTCCACGGCGGCGGCTTCGGCGGGGGCGGATCCCACGGCGGCGGTTTCGGCGGCGGCTTCCGCGGGGCCGGGGTTGGCGGCGGAGCCTTCCGGAACGGCGGCTTCGGCGGCGGCGCCTTCCATAACGGCGGCGTCGGCGGGGCGCGGGTCGGTGGATTGGGCGGCGGCTTCCGCGGTGCGGGGCTCGGCGCGGCCGGCGTTGGTGGCGTCCGGACCGGCGGATACAATCAGGCCGGCCGGTTCGGCGGGGTCGGAAACCGCGGCCTCGCCGGTCGCGGCTTCGTCAACCGCGGCTATTACGGCCACCGCTACGGCCGCGGTGTCGGCTACGGACTTGCCGGCCTCGGGCTCGGCCTCGGCGTCGGGTACGGCCTGGGCGGTCTCGACTACGGCTACGACAACTGCGCCTACAATTACGGCTACGGCGCCTACGACCCGGCCGCCTGCGACGGCTATTACGGCTACGGCTACTGAGTCCGCCGCGCGGGCGCGGTGCCCGCGCTCCGGCCTAGCGACGCGTCCGCGCCCGGCCCTCGAGGCCGGGCGATACCGTTCGGGGACACCCGTGCCCGTCATGCCGCAGGTGACGGTACGCTCCGCGCCGGCATCCCGGAGCGTCGACTGCGGGACGCAGATCCGAGAACCCCTGTCGGTGCCGCACGTGTCTCCGCCGGCTTCCGAGGCGCCCGGATCCCGCTGCGCGGCCGCGATGTGAAGCGGGCCGCGTTCGCCTGCCGATAGAGCCGTGCCGAGCAAACCCCTCCCTGCCGACCGAGGAAGCGGTGGCGCCCACAGCCTTCGCCGTCCACGAAGGCTTGCTCAACATCTCCCGAATTGCGAACCGTTCCAATCCGATGACGATGCCGCCTCCGGTGTAGCGTGGTGCGGGGACGATCGCGGTGAGCGGCGAGGGATTGGTTGCGGCGACGGCGGCGCTGCTCGTGCTGTGCATGGGCCTCTGGTCGACCGCGCTGCTGCCCGAGATCGTCACGGCGCTCGCCTTCTTCGGGATGGCGATGCTGCTGCGGCTCGGCTCTGCCGCCACGGTGTTCTCGGGCTTCTCGTCCTCCGCCTTCTGGCTCGTCCTGTCCGGCATGGTGGTCGGGCAGGGCATGACCCGAACCGGCCTCGGCGCCCGGATGGCGCGGACGCTCGCGCTGCGGCTCTCGGGTTCCTACGGGCGCTTCATCGCCGGGCTGGTGACGCTGAGCTTCCTCATCGCCTTCGTCATGCCGTCGAATCTGGGCCGCATCGCCCTGATGATCCCGGTGACCCTGGCACTCTGCGACGCCTTCGGGCTCGCGGCCGGGCGCCCTGGGCGTACCGGCGCGGTCCTGGCCGTCGGCCTCGCCACGCCGATCCTGTCGGCGGCGATCCTTCCCGCCAACGTCCCGAACCTCGTCATGGCCGGCTCGGCGGAGCACCTGCTCGGCCTGCATCTCTCCTACCTCTCCTACTTCCTCCTGCACGCCCCGGTCCTGGCCCTGGTGAAGGGCGTGCTGCTGGTCGCGCTGATCGTCCGGTTATTCCCCGACGACCTCGCCTCGGCCGCTCCGTCGCTGGCCGAGCGGCCGCCGCTCTCGGCGCCCGAGCGGCGCCTCGCGGTGATCCTCGCCTGCACCTTGATCCTCTGGATGACCGACAGCCTGCACGGCCTCGCGCCCGCCTGGGTCGGCCTCGCCGCCGCGGTGGTCTGCCTGCTGCCCCGGATCGGCGTGCTTCCGCCGGAGGCGTTCCAGCAGGTGAATCTGCGGACCTGCTTCTACATCGCGGCGCTCCTCGGCCTCGTCGCTCTGGTCAATGAGACCGGGCTGGGCGAGCGCCTCGGCCATCTGCTTCTGACGGTGGCGCCGCTGGCGCACGACGCGCCGACGCAGAACTTCGCGGTGCTCACAGGCATCGCCACGGTGCTGACCCTCCTCGTCACTGCCAACGGCGCCCCAGCCCTCTACACGGCTCTGGCGGGCGAGATGACGGAGGCGAGCGGCCTGTCACCCTTGGCGGTCGTCTCGCTGCAGGTGATCGGCTACTCGACCGTGTTCTTCCCCTATCAGGCGCCCCCGATCGTGTTCGCGAGCGAACTCGGGCGGGTCCGCCTCCGGGACGCGACGCGACTGACCCTGAGCTTCGGGGTGCTGTCGCTGCTGGTGGCGGCGCCGCTCGACTACGCGTGGTGGCGCATCCTGGGACAGCTAAAGTGACAGAATCGGCAAAGTGTCGCCCCGGACGGCACATTGCGCCGCACCATGGCGGATTGCGGGTTGCCCGCTCAGCCACTAGCGCTACCAGATTAGAGACGGTCCAGTTCGCAGCTGCGAGGCTTCAACCCGATGGCACCCACCGCCCGCCCGACAGTGGCACAGCCGATGTCGCCGCATCTCCAGATCTATCGCTGGACCTGGACGATGGCGATGTCGGTGTTCCACCGCATCACCGGAACCGCGCTCTATGGCGGGACTGCTCTGGTCGCGATCTGGCTCGTGGCTCTGGCTTCGGGCCCGGTGGGCTACTCTTACGTGGCCGGCTTCTTCGGCTCGATCTTCGGGCGCCTGATCCTGTTCGTCTACACGTGGATCCTGATGCACCACATGCTCGGCGGCATCCGGCACCTGATCTGGGATACCGGCGTCGGGTTCGACCGCGACAAGCGTCTCTCGATGGCCCGGCTGACGCTGATCGGCTCGGTGGCCCTCACCCTCGTCATCTGGGCGGTCGCCCTTCTGGTCCGCTGAGGAGGCCGACATGGCTAAGGAAGAGGTCCGGCAGGACACGCGCGTCTCGATCCGCACCCCGCGCGCACGGGTGCGCGGCCTCGGCGTCTCCCATCACGGCGCCGACCACTGGTGGCTGCAGCGGCTGACCGCCGTCGCCAACGTCGTGCTGATGCTGAGCTTCGTGGTGATCATCGCCAAGATGGCGGGCCGCGGCTACGCGGAGGCGCGGCTCCTCGTCGCGACCCCCCTGGTCTCGATCCTCCTGATCCTGGCGCTGCTGTCGGTGACGGTCCACATGCGCCTCGGCATGCAGGTGATCATCGAGGACTACGTGCACGCGCCGGCGACGAAGATCGCGGCGGTGTTCGCCAACAACGCTTACGCGGTCGTCGTGGCCGTCGCCTGCCTCTACGCGGTCCTGCGCATCGGCTTCGGACAGCCGGCCTGACCCCGCCAACAACGATCTCGAGGAGCCGAACATGGCCGCCAACGGCACCAACGGCAGCGGGCCTGCCTACACCATCCACGATCACGCCTTCGACGTCGTGATCGTCGGCGCGGGCGGCGCCGGCCTGCGCGCCACGGTCGGCTGCTCGGAGGCGGGCCTGCGCACCGCCTGCATCACCAAGGTGTTCCCGACCCGCTCCCACACGGTGGCAGCGCAGGGCGGCATCTCGGCCTCCCTCGGCAACATGGGCCCGGACGACTGGCGCTGGCACATGTACGACACCGTGAAGGGGTCGGACTGGCTCGGCGACCAGGACGCCATCGAGTATCTCGTGCGCAACGCGCCCGCCGCCGTCTACGAGTTGGAGCACTGGGGCGTGCCCTTCTCCCGCACGGAGGAAGGCAAGATCTACCAGCGCCCGTTCGGCGGCATGACCACGGACTACGGCAAGGGCACCGCCCAGCGCACCTGCGCGGCGGCCGACCGCACCGGTCACGCCATGCTGCACACCCTCTACGGGCAGGCGGTGAAGAACCAGACTGACTTCTTTATCGAGTACTTCGCCCTTGACCTGATCATGGACGACGAGGGCCGCTGCCGCGGCGTGATCGCGCTCGATCAGGCCACCGGCGAGATCCACCGCTTCCGCGCCCAGATGACCATCCTGGCGACCGGCGGCTACGGCCGCGCCTACTTCTCGGCGACCTCCGCCCATACCTGCACGGGCGACGGCAACGCCATGGTGCTGCGCGCCGGCCTGCCGCTGCAGGACATGGAGTTCGTGCAGTTCCACCCGACCGGCATCTACGGCGCGGGCTGCCTGATCACGGAAGGCTCCCGCGGCGAGGGCGGCTACCTCACCAATTCCGAGGGCGAGCGCTTCATGGAGCGCTACGCGCCGTCGGCGAAGGACCTCGCCTCGCGCGACGTCGTCTCGCGCTCCATGACCATGGAGATCCGCGACGGCCGCGGCGTCGGCAAGAACAAGGACCACATCTACCTGCACCTCGACCACCTGGACCCGAAGATCCTGCACGAGCGCCTGCCGGGCATCTCGGAATCCGCGCGTATCTTCGCGGGCGTCGACGTGACCAAGGAACCGATCCCGGTCATCCCGACCGTCCACTACAACATGGGCGGCATCCCCACGAACTATCACGGCGAGGTGCTGACGCTGCGCGACGGCAACCCCGACACGGTGGTTCCGGGCCTGATGGCGATCGGCGAGGCGGCCTGCGTCTCGGTCCACGGCGCCAACCGCCTCGGCTCGAACTCGCTGATCGACCTCGTGGTCTTCGGCCGCGCCGCCGGCAAGCGCTGCGCCGAGATCGTCGAGCCGAACGGCCGGGCCATGGAGCTGCCGAAGGGCGCGACCGACAAGGCGCTCGAGCGCCTGGACCGGTTCCGCTACGCCAACGGCTCGACGCCGACAGCCGAGCTCCGCGCCGAGATGCAGAAGACGATGCAGAACAACTGCGCCGTGTTCCGCACCGGCGAGGTGCTGGAGGAGGGCAAGGGCCTGATCCACAAGGTCTGGAACGCCGCCGCCGACGTGAAGGTCACCGACCGGTCGCTGGTCTGGAACACCGATCTCCTCGAGACCCTGGAGTTCGACAACCTGATCGGTCAGGCGGTGGTAACGATGGAATCGGCCGCCAACCGCACCGAATCCCGCGGCGCCCACGCGCGCGAGGACTTCCCGGACCGCGACGACAAGGACTGGATGAAGCACACGCTGTCCTGGCTCGACGAGAGCCGGCATCTGGTAAACATCGACTACCGGCCGGTCCACACCTACACGATGTCGAACGAGATCCAGTACATCGAGCCGAAAGCGCGCGTGTACTGATCTGCAACTCTGCACCACGACTGCGGCGGCGGGGCCTTGCCCCTCCGGCCGCCGCGTCCTGCTCTAGCGGAAGCCGTCGAGAACCATGGCTCAGTTCAACCTTCCGAAGAACTCCCAGATCACGCAGGGCAAGTCCTGGCCGGCCCCGCCCGGCGCCAGGAACCTGCAGACCTTCAAGATCTACCGGTGGAACCCGGACGACGGGGCCAATCCGCGGATCGACACCTACCAGGTCGACCGTGAGGATTGCGGCCCGATGGTCCTGGACGCGCTGCTGTGGATCAAGAACAAGGTCGACTCGACGCTGGTCTTCCGCCGCTCCTGCCGCGAGGGCATCTGCGGCTCCTGCGCGATGAACATCGAGGGGCAGAACGCGCTCGCCTGCACGATGGGCATCGACGAGTGCAAGAGCCCCGACAACGCCCTGCCGGTCATGACCCGCAAGGACAAGGACGGGGCGATCCGCATCTACCCGCTGCCGCACATGCCGGTCCTGAAGGACCTCGTGCCGGACCTGACGAATTTCTACGCCCAGCACGCCGCCATCGAGCCCTGGCTCCAGACGGAGACGCCCGCGCCCGAGAAGGAGTGGCGCCAGACGCCGGAGGACCGGTCCCGCCTCGACGGCCTCTACGAGTGCATCCTGTGCGCGTGCTGCACCACGTCGTGCCCGAGCTACTGGTGGAACGGCGACAAGTTCCTCGGCCCCGCGGCCCTGCTCCAGGCCTATCGCTGGCTGATCGACTCGCGCGACGAGAACACAGGCCACCGCCTCGACGGGCTGCACGATCCCTTCCGGCTGTATCGCTGCCACACCATCATGAACTGCGCCAATACCTGCCCGAAGAGCCTGAACCCGGCGAAGGCCATCGCCGAGATCAAGAAGATGATGGTCGAGCGCACGCTCTGATTGCAGAGTCCGGCCGGGCATGAGGCCTGAGGGCCACACTCGGCCGAAAAGGCCGGCTCTCCGCAGCGGAGTCGGCCCGGGCTGGGAGCGCTGCCTTGCGGTCAGCGCAATTGGCACGGAGTCAGGGTCGAAGCGCCTCCGCGCTCTGAAGCCTGATCCGAAGTGGACCGATGCTGCGCCCGAGCCTGTCGACGTTCGCCGTTCTCTGTCTGAGCGCCAGCCTCGGCGCCTGCGCCTCGAGCCGCCTCGACGGTCCGCGCACCCGGGGTCCGTCGCCCCAGGCGTCCCTCGACACCGTGCCGGCCATGCCGTCGGGCACCGTGACGGCGGCCCCGCTGGCGCCGCCGCCCGGCGTCGCCGCGAGCCCCGACGCGCCGCCCCCACCCGGCGCCCAGGCGGCCGCGACGCCGCCCGGTGGTCCGACCGTGATCGCCGAGCCGGTCGCGCCGCCGCCGCCGCCGCCACCGGTCGCCACGGGCGGCCGCTCCGCGGTGGTCGGTAGCTGGGATGCCCGGGACGCGACCGGGGCGAACTGCAAGGTCACGCTCTCGAGCACGCCGGCCCTCGACCTCTACCGGGCGACGGCCTCGGGCTGCGCCAACAAGGATCTGGCGCGGGTCTCGGCCTGGGACTTCCGCGACGGCGAGGTCTACCTCTACCAGCCGGGCGGCTCGGTGGCGGCGCGGCTTCGCCAGGGCGGCGGCGGCCTGGAAGGCGCCCTGACCAAGTCCGGCGCGGCGCTCGCCCTCAACCGCTGAGGCCGCGCGGCGCGACCACGCCGCGCGGTTGGCGCGCGGCGGGAGGCGCTTACATGAGGGGCTCCCGCCGCGTCACGCCTCCGTAAACATGTTCCTCGATTGGCTTGAACGCCGCGTCGACCCCTTCGCGCCCTTCGACGAGGCGCGGATGCCGCCGCGGTCGGTTCTCGGTTTCGCCTGGTTCTACCTGCGCCCGATCCGCGCCGCCCTGGCGGCGCTGTTCGTCATCGCGGTGGTCGCCGGCACGGTCGAGGCCTCCCTCTACCTCGTGATGCGCTGGTTCATCGACCTGCTCGGCTCGGCCGACCGGGCGACGGTGCTGTCGGACCACGCAGTCGAGCTCGGGCTGGTGGTCCTGCTGATCGCCGTGGTGCGACCGCTGTCGATCTGGGCCCACGAGGTGCTGTCCAACCAGCTCGTCGTGCCGCAATCCACCAGCCAGATCCGCTGGCGGGCGCATCTCTACACCCTCGGGCACGCGCTCTCGTATTTCCAGGGCGACTTCTCGGGCCGTCTGGCCAACCGCGTCGTCCAAGTGGGCCCGGCGGTGCGGGAACTCGCCGTCGTCTTCATCGACACGCTGCTGTACGTGGCGATCTACGCGATCACCGCGGTCGGGCTGTTCAGCGCGATCTCGCCATGGCTCGCGGTCCCGGTGCTGCTCTGGATCGCCGCCTACGCGGCCCTGACCGCGTGGTTCGTGCCCCGGGCCCGGGCGCGCTCGCACAAGACCGCCGACACCCGCTCGACCCTCATCGGCCGCATCGTCGACAGCTACACCAATATCCTGACGGTGAAGCTCTTCGCCCGCGATCGCGAGGAGCGGGCCGCCGTCCAGGACGCCGTGGAGGTCCACACCGCCGCCTACCTCCACCAGTTCCGGCTGGTGACCCTGACCACGAGCCTTCTCGGGCTGCTCAACAGCGCGCTGCTGATCGCCACCGGCGCCGCCTGCCTCGTCCTGTGGCGCGACGGCGGCATGAGTACCGGCGAGGCTTCGGCGGGGCTCGCCCTGGTCCTGCGCCTCATCGCCATGTCGGGCTGGGTCATGCAGACCGTGCGCGGCGTCTTCGAGAACGTCGGCGTGGTCCAGGAGAGCATGCAGACGATGGCCCGGCCGCACGGCCTCGTCGACGCGCCGGACGCGCGGACGCTGACCGTCACCGGCGGCGAGATCCGTTTCGAGGAGGTCGGCTTCCACTACGGGCGCGGCGACGCCACCGTCATCGAGGAATTCTCCCTGACGATCCGTCCGGGCGAGAAGGTCGGGCTGGTCGGCGTCAGCGGCGCGGGCAAGTCGACCCTGGCGGGCCTGCTCCTGCGGCTCTACGACGTGGAGAGCGGGCGCATCCTGGTGGACGGCCAGGACATCGCGACGGTGACGCAGCAATCCCTGCGCGAAGCGATCGCGATGGTCAGCCAGGACACGTCCCTGCTGCACCGCTCCATCCGCGACAACATCGCCTACGGCCGCCCCGGCGCGACCCAGGCGGAGATCGAGCGGGCGGCCCGCCTCGCCCACGCGGACGCGTTCATCGCCGACCTCGTCGACCACAAGGGCCGGCGCGGCTACGACGCCCAGGTCGGCGAGCGCGGCGTCAAGCTATCCGGCGGGCAGCGCCAGCGCATCGCCATAGCCCGGGTCATGCTGAAGGACGCGCCGATCCTCATCCTGGACGAGGCGACCTCGGCCCTGGACAGCCAGGTCGAGGCGGCGATCCAGGACTCCCTCGACACGCTGATGGCCGGCAAGACCGTGCTGGCGATCGCGCACCGCCTGTCGACCATCGCGGCCCTCGACCGACTGGTCGTGATCGACCGCGGCCGGATCATCGAGGAGGGGACGCACGCCGAGCTGGTCGCCGCCGGCGGCGTCTACGCCGGCCTCTGGTCGCGCCAGTCGGGCGGTTTCCTCGACGACGGGACGCCGCGGTACGACAGCGTGGTCGCCTGAGCGGTGCGCTGGCGCGATTGCCGGCAACATACCGCTACGATCGAGGGGCGACCTTATCGCCGCGCCGCACACAGCGGCTTGACTCGGGGGCGGCAGACGGTCTCATTGCTCAGATTAGAACCATAATGCTTTGTTCCCGGACCGAGCCGGGACGAGGGCACCTGCGGCCCTGACGCCGACGCATGGAGTTCCGAACCTTGGCGAACACATCAGCCGCCGCTCCCGCGGTCTCTGGTCATGACGGCAGCCGCCGTGACTTCCTGTTCCTGGCGACCGGCGCCGGGCTGGCGGTCGGGGCGGGGGCCGCCGTGTGGCCGCTGATCTCTTCCATGGCGCCCGACGCCGACACGATCGCCGCGGGCGCGCCGATCGAGGTCGATCTCACGCCGATCCAGGACGGCCAGATCGTCAACGTCTTCTGGCGCGGCAAGCTGATCTTCGTGCGCAAGCTGACCGCCAAGGAAGTGGCCGACATGAAGGCGGTCCCGCTCTCGGCGATGATCGATCCGGCCGCCTTCCCGACGCGGGTCAAGAGCGGCCACGACCAGTGGCTCGTCGTCTACGGCAATTGCACGCATCTCGGCTGCGTGCCGATCGGCCACCAGGGCAATTTCGAGGGCTGGGCCTGCCCGTGCCACGGCTCGCAGTTCGACGCGGTGGGCCGCGTGCGCCACGGACCGGCGCCCATCAACCTGCCGATCCCGCCCTACGCCTTCGAGACGGATTCCAAGATCCGGATCGGCGAGGGCGGCAAGGAAGCGGCCTGAGGAGGACGGAAGCATGAGCGCGACAGCCAGCACCTACGTCCCCAAGAGCCGCGTGGCCAAATGGTTCGAGGCGCGCCTGCCCATCGTCGGGCTGGTGCACTCCTCGTTCGTGGCCTTCCCGGTTCCCCGCAACCTGAACTACTTCTGGACCTTCGGGGCGATCCTGATCGCCTTCCTCGGCATCCAGATCGTCACCGGCGTCTGGCTGGCGATGCACTACGAGCCTTCGGCGACGGGTGCCTTCACCTCCGTCGAGAAGATCATGCGCGACGTGAATTACGGTTGGCTGCTGCGCTACGCGCACGCCAACGGCGCGTCGATGTTCTTCGTCGCCGTGTACCTGCACATGTTCCGCAACCTCTACTACGGGTCCTACAAAGCCCCGCGCGAGGTGCTCTACATCCTCGGCGTCGTGATCTACCTGCTGATGATGGCGACTGCCTTCCTCGGCTACACGCTGCCCTGGGGCCAGATGAGCTTCTGGGGCGCCACCGTCATCACCAACATCCTGGCGGCGATCCCGGTGGTCGGCGACACGATCCAGACCCTGCTCTGGGGCGGCTACTCGGTCGGCAATCCGACGGTCAACCGCTTCTTCTCGCTGCACTACCTGCTGCCGTGGATGATCGCCGGGGTCGTCGTGCTGCACGTCTGGGCGCTGCACGTCACCGGCCAGAACAACCCGGTCGGCATCCCGATCAAGTCGGGCAAGGACGCGGTCCCGTTCACGCCCTACGCGACGATCAAGGACGTGTTCGCCGTCTGCGTGTTCATGATCCTGTTCTCTTGGTTCCTGTTCTACCAGCCGAACTATCTCGGCCACGCCGACAACTACATCCAGGCGAACCCGGCGGTGACGCCCGCGCACATCGTGCCGGAATGGTACTTCCTGCCGTTCTACGCGATCCTGCGCGCGGTCCCGAGCAAGCTCGGCGGCGTGATCCTGATGTTCTCGGCGGTGATCATCCTGGCCTTCGCGCCCTGGCTCGACACGTCGCGGATCCGCTCGTGCAACTACCGGCCGCTCTACCGCCAGTTCTTCTGGGTCTTCGTCGGCGCCACGCTGCTCCTCGGCTGGCTCGGCTCGCAGCCCCCGGAGGGCGGCTACGTGCTCGCCGCGCAGGTCTGCACCGCCTACTACTTCGCGCACTTCCTGATCGTCATGCCGCTCTGCGGCCTGTTCGAGACGCCGAAGAAGCTGCCGGGCTCGATCCTCGAGAGCGTGACCGGGCCGGGCAAGCAGGTGAGCGGGTCCGGCATGCCGGCCGGCGCCGCCGCCGCTCCGACCACCAAAGGCTGACGGGCTGACGACAGGACCATGATGATGACCCGCGTCCTCTCGACGACCGCCGCGGCCGCCCTGGCGGCCCTGCTGATCGGCGCCGTGCCGGTCTCTGCCCAGGAAGGGCATGGCGGGCCGATCCCGGCCCGCGTGAACTGGAGCTTTGCCGGCGTGTTCGGCCGCTTCGACACCGCGCAGCTGCAGCGCGGCTTCCAAGTCTACAAGGAAGTCTGCTCCGCCTGTCACTCGATGAAGCTGGTCTCCTTCCGCAACCTCGCGCAGGAGGGCGGGCCGCATTTCTCGGCCGGGCAGGTCAAGGCGCTGGCCGCGACCTACCAGGTGAAGGACGGGCCGAACGATGCCGGCGACATGTTCGACCGTCCGGGCCGGCCGGCCGACACGTTCCCGCCGCCGTTCCCGAACGACCAGGCGGCCGCCGCCGCCAACGGCGGCAAGGCACCGCCGGACTTCTCGGTCATCGCCAAGGCGCGGACCTTCTCCCGCGGCTCGCTCTACTTCCTGACCGACTGGCTGCCCTTCGTCGGCTACTCGGAGCAGGGGCCGGACTATATCCATGCCCTGATCAACGGCTACGAGGATCCGCCGAAGGACTTCGCGCTGCCGGAGGGCGGCCACTACAACAAGTACTATCCCGGCCACATCATCGCGATGCCACCGCCGATCACCGACGGGCAGGTCTCGTACCCGAAGAACGATCAGGGCCAGCCGGTCGTGCCCGAGACGGTCGACCAGTACGGCAAGGACGTTTCGGCCTTCCTGATGTGGGCGGCCGAGCCGCATATGATGGACCGCAAGGCCCTGGGCTTCCGGGTGATCCTGTTCCTGATCATCCTGTCGGGGCTGCTCTACTACGTGAAGAAGAAGATCTGGGCCGATGTCGGCGGCGAGGTCCACGGCCTCCAGCCGGAGCTGCACAAGACCTACTGAGGCCGGCCAGATCAGTCCGCTGTTCGGATGGGCCTCCCTCGGGAGGTCCATCTTTTTTTTGGTCGGCTCTCCATGCTACCGCTCGCCCGCCGCGACGGTCCTCCTTCCGACACTGCCCGTCCCCTGCACCACCTCATCCTGAGGTGATCGCGTCATCGGGCCTCGAAGGCGGGCTCCAGGGATCAGAGCGGCTTCGGGAGGTCTCCTTCGCGGCCTCCGCATTGCTCCGGCACCTCAGGATGAGGTGCCGGGTGGGATAAGCCGCGCTGCCGAGGCGTCGCGCGTTGAGGGATTCCGGCATGAGCGCAGCGGTACTGGGTGTCATGGGTGGCTCCGGCGTCTACGACCTGCCGGGTCTCGAGGACGTGCGCGAGGAGCGCGTGGCGTCGCCCTGGGGCGAGCCCTCGGACGCCCTCCGCGTCGGGCGGATCGGCGACACCAAGGTCGTGTTCCTGGCCCGCCACGGGCGCGGCCACCGGCTCTCGCCGTCGGGCATCAACTACCGCGCCAATATCGACGCCTTGAAACGGGCTGGGGTGACCGACCTCGTCGCCCTCTCGGCCTGCGGCTCGTTCCGCGAGGACCTGCCCCCGGGCCTCTTCGTGCTCGTCGACCAGTTCGTCGACCGCACGCACGGGCGCGCCTCGTCGTTCTTCGGCGACGGCTGCGTCGCCCACGTGTCCCTGGCCCATCCGGTCGGCCCCGGCCTGCAGGCGCGGATCGCCCAGGCCGCGAAGGCCGAGGACATCGCGGTCCATCGCGGCGGCACATATGTCTGCATGGAGGGGCCGCAATTCTCCTCCCTCGCCGAGTCCCGCGCCTACAAGGCCCAGGGCTTCGACGTGATCGGCATGACCAACATGCCCGAGGCCAAGCTCGCCCGCGAGGCGGAGATCACCTACGCGACGATCGCGATGGTGACCGACTACGATTGCTGGCACCCCGGCCACGACGCGGTCGACGTCGCCTCGGTGATCGCGGTCGCCCGCGCCAACGCCGACAAGGCGGCACGCCTCGTGGCCCGCCTCGCCCGCGACTTCCCGGCCGAGCGCGAGCCGTGCCCTGCGGGCTCGCACCGGGCGCTCGACGGCGCGATCATGACGGCGCCCGCCGTCCGGGACCCGGCACTGCTCGCCAAGCTCGACGCCGTGGCGGGGCGTGTCCTCAACGGCTAGCCGGCGGCCCTTTCCATTCGGCGACGAGTCCCTCTAGAAGGCGCGGGCGGCCCTGGCCGCCCCCGACGCGAAGTCCAGACCGAAATGCGCAGCGCCTCCATCAGCCGGAAGACCGCGGAGACCGACATTGCGGTCTCCGTCAATCTCGACGGGACCGGGCGGTCGAACATCGCCACCGGGATCGGCTTCCTCGACCACATGCTGGATCTGCTGGCGCGGCACGCCCTGTTCGACCTGGACGTGAAGGTCGACGGCGACCTGCACATCGACCAGCACCACTCGGCCGAGGATTGCGGCATCGCCCTGGGTCAGGCCTTCGCCAAGGCGCTCGGCGACAAGCGCGGGGTCACGCGCTACGCCGACATCCACCTGCCGATGGACGAGGCGCTGACCCGGGTCTGCGTCGACATCTCGGGCCGGCCCTTCCTGGTGTTCCGCACGACCTTCCGGGTGGAGAAGATCGGGACCTTCGACACCGAGCTGGTGCGCGAGTGGTTCCAGGCCTTCGCGATGAATGCCGGCCTGACCCTGCACGTGGAGACCCTCTACGGCGACAACGCTCACCACATCGCGGAGAGCTGCTACAAGGGGCTGGCCCGCGCCTTGCGGAAGGCCGTGGCGATCGATCCGCGGGAGGAGGGGCGCGTTCCCTCCACCAAGGGCTCCCTGTAGACCTGTTGTCGCCGGGCGCCCGGATCGGCCACGCGGCCGTCGCGGCGCACGCTGTCGGAGTTTCGCGATGCGGATGCGCAGCTACACGCTCCACCTGCCAGCCGACGCGCGGCCGGGCGAATCGCTCGGGCTCGACCGGGCGCTGCTGGTGCGGGACGGCTTCTCCTGGCCGGCCTTCGCCTTCACGGTGCTGTGGTTCCTGTTCCACCGGCTCTGGCTTGCCGCCCTGCTCGTGCTCGTCGGGCTCGTGGCGCTGGCCGCCGCCGGTATCGCCCTCGGGCTGCCGGCCGGCGCCGGCCTGATCGTCACCCTGCTGGCCGGCTGGCTGATCGGCCTCGAGGCTTCGAGCCTGCGCCGCTGGACGCTGGCGCGGCGCGGCTGGCCGGCGCGCGACGCGGTGGTCGCCGCGACGCCCGAGGAGGCCGAAGCCCGGGCTCTGAACCGCTGGCTCGAGGCGAGCCCGGCCGCGCCGCGGGCCCCGTTCCCGAGCGGCCCCAGCCGGCGGGCCGAGCCGGTGATCGGGCTGTTCCCCGCCCAGGAAGGCGCCCGGTGAGTTCCCGGGCGAGACGCGCATGAGCACCGAGACCGTCGCGATCATCGATTACGGGTCGGGCAACCTCCACTCCGCCGCTAAGGCCTTCGAGCGCGCCGCTCGCGAGAGCGGGCGCGACACGCGGATCTGCCTGACCTCGGACCCCGACGTGGTGGCTGCGGCCGACCGCGTGGTGCTGCCCGGTGTTGGCGCCTTCGCGGATTGCCGCCGCGGTCTCGACGCCGTCCCCGGCATGGTCGAGGCGATGACGCAGGTCGCCCACGTGGCCGGCCGCCCGTTCCTCGGGATCTGCGTCGGGATGCAGCTGCTGGCGAGCCGCGGGCTCGAGTACACGACCACGGCGGGGCTCGGCTGGATCCCCGGCGACGTCGGTCCGATCCGGCCGTCGGACCCGGCGCTGAAGGTCCCCCATATGGGCTGGAACACCCTGCGGACCGAGCGCGACCACCCGCTGCTCGCCGGTATTCCCACCGGCGAGGACGGGCTGCACGCCTACTTCGTGCACAGCTACGCGCTGAAGGCCGAGCGCCCGGACGACGTGGTCGCGCGCGCCGAGTACGGCGGCCCGGTCACCGCCCTCGTCGCACGCGACAACGTCGCCGGCACGCAGTTCCACCCCGAGAAGAGCCAGCGGCTGGGCCTCGCGCTCATCGCCAACTTCCTGAACTGGCGCCCGTGAGCGCCGTTCGGCCCAGGCAAGAAGGACGGAAGCGCCCGTGATCCTGTACCCGGCGATCGACCTGAAAGAGGGGCGTTGCGTCCGCCTCATCCAGGGGGACATGGCGCAGGCCAAGGTCTTCGGCGACGATCCGGCCGCGCAGGCCGCGATCTTCGAGGCGCAGGGCTTCTCCTGGCTCCACGTGGTCGATCTCGACGGCGCCTTCGCGGGGGCGCCGCGGAACGCGGAGGCGGTCGACGCGATCCTCGCGCGGGTGAAGATCCCGGTCCAGCTCGGCGGCGGGATCCGCGAGATGAAGACCCTGGAGGGCTGGCTGAGCAAGGGCGTCGCCCGGGCGATCATCGGCACCGCGGCGGTGCGCGATCCCGGCTTCGTCCGGGAGGCCGCCCGCAAGTATCCTGGGAAGATCGCGGTCGGCATCGACGCCAAGGACGGCCGCGTCGCGGTCGAGGGCTGGGCGCAGACCTCCAGCATGACCGCGGAGGAGCTGGGGCGCCGGTTCGAGGACGCGGGCGTCGCGGCCATCATCTACACCGACATCGCCCGCGACGGGATCCTGAAGGGCCTCAACGTCGAGATGACCCTGGCGCTCGCCCAGGCCGTGCGCATCCCGGTGATCGCCTCGGGCGGCCTCGCGTCGATCGACGACGTCCACCGCCTGCTGAAGCCGGATTGCGCCCTGATCGCGGGCGCGATCACCGGCCGGGCGCTCTACGACGGCCGCATCGATCCGGAGGCGGCCCTGGCCGCGATCGCTGCGGCGCGCGGCCCGGTGGCGTGATATCCAGAGACTCGCGACATGAGACGCCGCCCGTGCTGAAGACCCGCATCATCCCCTGCCTCGACGTGAAGGACGGGCGCGTCGTGAAGGGCGTGCGCTTCGAGGGCCTGCGCGACGCCGGCGATCCCGTCGAGGCCGCCAAGGTCTACGACGCGGCCGGCGCCGACGAGCTGTGCTTCCTCGATATTACCGCGAGCCGCGAAGCCCGCGGCACGCTGCTCGACATCGTCAGCCGGACCGCCGAGGCCTGCTTCATGCCGCTCACGGTCGGCGGCGGCGTGCGCACCGTCGAGGACGTGCGCGCGCTGCTGCTCGCCGGCGCCGACAAGGTCGCGATCAACACCGCGGCCGTGAAGGATCCCGACCTCGTGGCCCGGGCCGCCGAGAAGTTCGGCGCGCAGTGCATCGTGGTGGCGATCGACGCCAAGCGCGTCTCGCCCCCCGGCGCGCCGGCCGCCTGGGAGATCTTCACCCACGGCGGCCGCGACCCGACCGGGATCGACGCCGTGGCCTTCGCGCGCCTCGTCGCCGAGAAGGGCGCGGGCGAGCTGCTCGTCACCTCCATGGACAAGGACGGGACCCGCTCCGGCTACGACCTCGCCCTCACGCGCGCGATCAGCGACGCCGTCACCGTGCCGGTGATCGCCTCGGGCGGCGTCGGCGGCCTCGACGACCTCGTGGCCGGCGTGGCCGAGGGCGGCGCCAGCGCCGTGCTGGCGGCCTCCATCTTCCATTTCGGGCAGGCGAGCGTCGCCGAGGCGAAGGCGCACATGGCGGCGGCCGGTCTCGCCATGCGCCTTGACGGTCCGGCCTCTTCCGCGAGGGCGCCCCTGTGAGCAGCTACCTTCTGGCGAACGCCAACCTCCTCGATCCCGCGACCGGCCGCGAGACCGCCGGCGCGGTGCTGGTGCGGGACGGCCGCATCGCCGACATCGCCGCCGGCGCGGCGCCGGGCGCCCCGGCCGACGCGAAGCGCGTCGACTGTGCCGGCCGCGTGCTGACCCCCGGGCTGATCGACATGCGCGCCTTCGTGGGTGAGCCGGGAGCCGAGCACCGCGAGACCCTGGCCTCGGCGAGCGCCGCGGCGGCGGCGGGCGGCGTCACGACGCTCGTCTGCATGCCCGACACCAACCCGGTGATCGACGAGCCGGCCATCGTCGACTTCGTGCTCCGGCGAGCCCGCGACACGGCGAGCGTCAACGTCCTGCCGGCGGCCGCCATCACCAAGGGGCTGGCCGGCCGGGAAATGACCGAGTTCGGCCTGCTCAAGGAGGCCGGCGCGGTCGCCTTCACGGACGGGCTCCGGGCCGTGGCCAATGCCCAGGTGCTGCGTCGCGCCCTGACGTATGCCCGGGATTTCGACGCGCTGATCGTGCAGCACGTGGAGGAATCCGCCCTCGTCGCCGAGGGCGTGATGAACGAGGGCGAGCTCGCCTCGCGCCTCGGGCTGATGGGCATCCCCCGCGAGGCCGAGACCGTGATGCTGGAGCGCGACATCCGCCTCGTGCGGCTGACCGGCGCCCGCTACCACGCGGCGATGATCTCCTGCGCGGATTCGGTGGAGATCGTCCGCCGGGCCAAGCAGGACGGCCTGCCGGTGACCTGCGGCGTCTCGGTGAACAACCTCGTCCTCAACGAGAACGACATCGGCCATTACCGCACCTTCTGCCGGCTCTCGCCGCCCCTGCGCCACGAGACCGACCGGCAGGCGGTGGTGGGCGCCCTCGGCGAGGGCGTGATCGACGTGGTCGTGTCCGACCACAACCCGCAGGACGTGGAGACCAAGCGCTTGCCCTTCGCCGAGGCGGCGGACGGGGCGCTCGGCATCGAGACCCTGCTCGGCGCCGCGATGCGCCTCGTCCACACCGGCGACCTCGCGTTGCCCAAGCTCGTCGCCGCGCTCACCGTCAATCCGGCACGGATCCTCGGCCGCGAGGCCGGCCGGCTGGCAATCGGCGCCCCCGCCGACTTGGTGCTGATCGATCCCGACCTCCCCTACGTCCTCGACAAGCGCCGGCTGAAGTCGCGCTCCAAGAACTCTCCCTTCGACGAGGCGCGCCTCCAGGGCGCGGCGGTGCTGACGCTGGTCGGCGGCCGGATCGTCCACGCGGTCGACGACCTCGCGGCGGCCGCATGATGCCGCCGGATCTGGCGACCCCGGCCGCCCTCGGCGGTCTCGCCCTCGGCTACGCCCTGGGCTCGATCCCGTTCGGGCTGATCCTCACGAAGTTCGCCGGCCTCGGCGACGTGCGGGCGATCGGCTCCGGCAATATCGGCGCCACCAACGTGCTGCGCACCGGCCGCAAGGGCCTCGCCGCGGCGACGCTGCTGGGCGACGCCCTCAAGGGCACGGCGGCCGTCCTCATCGCGCGCCAGCTGGGCGAGGGCCCGGCGCTCGCCGCGGGGCTCGGCGCCTTCCTCGGCCACCTCTTCCCGGTCTGGCTGGGCTTCAAGGGCGGCAAGGGCGTCGCGACCTTCATCGGGGTACTGCTCGCCTTCAGCCCGCTTGCCCTCGCGGCGTTCGCGGCGATCTGGCTCGGGCTCGCCTTCGCGCTCAAGTACTCGTCGCTGGCGGCGCTCGCCGCCTCGGCGGCTACGCCCCTCGTCCTCTGGGCGCTCGGTGCCCCGACACAGGCCTTGCTGTTCCTGCTCCTCGGCCTGCTGCTATGGTGGAAGCACGCGCCCAACATCCGCCGACTCGCGTCCGGCACCGAGGGGCGCATCGGCCAGAAGGGCTGAGTGCCGGCGCGCCGCGCCGACCTTCGGGCAGGGGTGGGGGTGGTTGATGCAGCTCACCGAGGCCCAGCGGCTCGACTGGCTGCGACTGATCCGGACCGAGGGCGTCGGCCCCCGCACCTTCCGGAGGCTCGTGAACCGGTTCGGCGGCGCGGCCGCCGCCCTTGAGGCCCTGCCTGAGCTCACCGGCCGCCAGGGACGGAGGGTCGTGCCACCCACCTGCGGCGAAGCCGAGGCCGAACTCGCGGCCTTGACGCGCCTCGGCGGCCGGCTGGTCGCCACCGGCGAGGCGGAGTACCCGCGGCTCCTCGCCCAGGTCGACGCCGCGCCGCCCCTCCTGGCCCTGCGCGGCGCACCGATCCTCAACCGGCCCGCCGCCGCCCTCGTCGGCTCGCGGAACGCCTCATCGGCGGGGCTCGCCTTCACCGAGCGGCTCGCCCGCGGTCTCGGCGAAGCCGGCCTGACGGTGGTCTCCGGCCTCGCTCGCGGGATCGACGCTCGCGCCCACAAGGCCAGCCTGCGGACCGGCACGATCGCCGTCATGGCCGGTGGTCAGGACCGGATCTACCCGGCGAACCACGCGGCCCTGGTCGAGGCGATCCTGGCGGAGGGCGGCGCCGTCCTCGCCGAGATGCCGATGGGCTGGGAGCCCCGCGGGCGCGACTTTCCCCGGCGCAACCGGATCATCTCCGGCCTGTCCTACGGGACCGTGGTGGTGGAGGCCGCCCGGCGCTCCGGCTCGCTGATCACGGCGCGGTACGCCCTCGAGCAGAATCGGGAGGTCTTCGCCGTCCCGGGCTCGCCGCTCGACCCGCGCGCCGAGGGCACCAACGACCTGATCCGCCAGGGCGCCACCCTGGTCGCCGAGGTGTCCCACGTCCTCGAGGTGCTGGGCCCGATCATCGAGCGCGGCCCGGACGCCGAGGCGACGCCGGCGCGCGCGCGGCCGGACCTCGCCGAGCAGCCGGACTTCTGGGACGAGATCGCCCTCGACGCGGACGACGCGCCGCTTCACCCGCTCCCGCAGCGGCGCGCCGGCGCGTCCGCCCCGAGCCCCGCCCGGGACGACCGGCCACCGGAGCCGCAGGACGACCGGGCGCGGATCGTCGCGCTGCTCGGCCCGAGTCCGGTCGGCACCGACGAGCTGGCGCGGAGCGCCGGGGTCGGTGCCCGGATCGTGCAGAGCGTGCTGCTGGAATTGGAGCTCGACGGACGGATCGAGCGCCACGGCAGCGGCACCGTCTCTCTGATCAGCGGCTGAGGGACCCGTCCTCGGTGTCGTCGTCCGCGTCGGCGTCCGCGAGGTTGCGCATGACGTCGAGGCAGCCCTGGAGGATGTAGGCGGCGGCGAGCTTGTCGACGAGCTGGCCGCGCCGCGCCCGCGAGGCGTCGGCCTCGATCAGCGCGCGGGTGACCACGGCGGTCGAGAGGCGCTCGTCGAAGAAGACGTGGGGCAGGGGGAGGATCGGCGCGAGGTTGCGCATGAAGGCGCGGGTCGACTGCACCCGCGGCCCCTCGCTGCCGTCCATGTTGAGCGGCAGTCCGACCACGAGGCCGCCGACCGCGTGCTGCCGGCACAGGGCGGCGAGCCGCTGCGCGTCGGGGGTGAACTTCACCCGGCGGATGGTCTCAAGCGGTGTCGCGATCTGGCGGCCGAGATCCGACAGGGCGAGCCCGATCGTTTTGGTGCCGAGATCGATGCCGATCAGGCGGGCGCCGCCGCGGGATTCGGCCGCGAAGGCGCGGATCGCGTCGAAGTTCATGACTCCGCCTGCGCGGCGCGCGCGAGGGTGACCTCGGTGACGCCCTCGAAGCGGGCGGGGAGGGGCTCCGAACCCGGTCCCAGGACCAGCGCCGCGGACGGTGCCGTGACCCGGGTGAAGAAGTCGTCGAGGCTCTCGCCGCCGAACCGCACCGTCTCCAGGTCGGGCGCGAGCAGCCAGACGTCGTATTCCCCGTCGGTCCCGGTGACGTCCCAGAACAGGAAGCTGCCATCCTCGCCGGTGCCGAAGAAGCAGGCGCGCTCGACGATACCGGCATCGCCGCCCTCGACGTCGAAGCGATGCGGCTCCGCGCCGTCCTCGAGCATGGCGACCGCGGCGCCGACGCTCTGGGCGATGAGGGCCGCTTGGCTCACCAGATCGCAGGCCTCGAACGGCGCCGGCACGGCGACGCGGAACTGTCCCCCCGCGAGGCCGACGCCGCAGCTCCGGCAGAAGTCGCGATAGGAGGCCGGGAGGGCGAAGCCCAGCGCCTCGGCCGCGCGGTCGAGGGCGGCCGCGTCCGGTACGAAGCCCGGCGCGAGCTCCTCGAAAACCTTGTCCCACATAGCTCCCGCTCCACCGTCCACAGGCTTCGGCTCCTCCGCAGATCGCCCCCGGTGCGCGCGGAGCCGTTCGCGTCTAGGTAGGTTAATGTTCCGTTAAACCACGCTGTAGGGGCCCGCCTTGTCGACGAACGGCCAGCTCTCCTGTTCCGCACCGCACGGGCGCCGGCGGGCGATGCCGCGCAAGCACCGCTGGATGCTGCTCCTCGCCTTCGAGGTCCTGGTCGCGGGCTTCACCCAAGCCATGATCCAGCCGGTCCGGCAACCGGGAATCACCATCGAGATGTCGGTGACGCCCCACCACGTCGTGACCTGACCCGCCCCGCAGCACGCCGCCCCGCTCGGCTCGACCCGATGCCCTCGGGCGGCGCGCCGCCCGTCGGCCCCGAGCGTGTGGCGGTGTCCACCCGCGTTGCGGCCCGTCGAGAGCCGATGCTATAGCCCGACCGACTTCGGGAAAGTGCTCCCGGCAAGGGACGAACGGGACGGCATGTCGGTCGACGAGAAGACGGTTCGGCGCATCGCGCATCTGGCGCGGATCGCGGTCACCGACGACGAAGTCGGGCCCCTGCAGGGCGAGCTGAACGCCATCCTGGCCTTCGTCGAGCAGCTCGGCACGGTCGACGTCGCGGGCGTCGAGCCGATGACCTCGGTGACGCCGATGGCGATGAAGAAGCGCGAGGACGTCGTCACGGAGGGCGGCCGCGCCGCCGACGTCGTCGCCAACGCGCCCGAGACCGAGGACAATTACTTCCTGGTCCCGAAGGTGGTCGAGTAGGCCGAGCGCGGCCCGGACTTTGCGGACCGGATTTCTGGCGGGCAGGCGCGCGGCGCGCGCGAGGACGTGAACAGCGTGGATCCGAACGAACTTACCCTGGCCGAAGCGCGCGACGCCCTCAAGGCGAAGCGGATCTCGGCCCGCGAGCTGACCCAGGCGCATCTCGACGCCATGGCGAAGGCCCGGGTCCTGAACGCGTATATCCGGGAGACCCCGGACCGGGCCCTGACGATGGCCGAGGCCTCCGACCGGAAGATCGCGTCCGGCGAGGCGCGGCCGCTCGAGGGCATTCCCCTCGGCATCAAGGACCTGTTCTGTACGCACGGCGTGACGACCACGGCGGGGTCCAAGATCCTCGAGACCTTCGAGCCGCACTACGAATCGGCCGTGTCCGCCAATCTGTGGCGCGACGGCGCCGTGATGCTCGGCAAACTGAACCTCGACGAGTTCGCCATGGGCTCGTCCAACGAGACCAGCGCCTACGGCAACGTGATCTCGCCCTGGCGGCGCGCGGGATCGGACGCACCGATCGTGCCCGGCGGCTCCTCCGGCGGCTCCGCCGCAGCGGTCGCCGCGCGGCTCTGCCTCGGCGCCACCGCGACCGATACCGGTGGCTCCATCCGGCAGCCCGCCGCCTTCACGGGCACTGTGGGGATCAAGCCGACCTACGGGCGCTGCTCGCGCTGGGGCACGGTGGCCTTCGCCTCCTCCCTCGACCAGGCGGGCCCGATCGCCCGGACGGTGCGCGACTGCGCCATCCTCCTCGGATCCATGGCGGGCTCCGATGCCCGGGACACGACGTGCGCCGACCTCGCGGTACCCGATTTCGAGGCCGCGGTGTCGCGGGGCGTGAAGGGCCTGACCATCGGCATCCCCAAGGAATACCGGGTCGACGGGATGCCCGCCGAGATCCAGAAGCTTTGGGACGAGGGGGCTGCGTGGCTGAAGGCGGCCGGCGCGACGATCAAGGAGATCTCGCTGCCGCACACCTCCTACGCGCTGCCGGCCTACTACATCGTGGCCCCGGCCGAGGCCTCCTCGAACCTCGCCCGCTACGACGGCGTCCGCTACGGCCTGCGCGTGCCCGGCAAGGACATCGCCGGGATGTACGAGAACACCCGCGCCGCCGGCTTCGGCCGCGAGGTGAAGCGGCGGATCATGATCGGCACCTACGTGCTCTCGGCCGGCTACTACGACGCCTACTATGTCCGCGCGCAGAAGATCCGCACGCTGATCAAGCGCGACTTCGAGGCCGCCTACGCGTCCGGCGTCGACGCGATCCTGACGCCGGCGACGCCGTCGGCCGCTTTCGGCATCGGCGAGAAGGCCTCGGCCGACCCGGTGGAGATGTACCTCAACGACGTGTTCACCGTGACGGTGAACATGGCCGGGCTTCCCGGCATCGCCGTGCCGGCCGGTCTCGACGGACAGGGCCTGCCGCTGGGCCTGCAACTTATCGGCCGACCCTTCGATGAGGAGACGCTGTTCGCGGTCGCGCAGGTGATCGAGGACTCCGCCGGCCGGACGGTCCTTCCCGAGCCGTGGTGGTCATGACCGTCCCGTACTATCCCTGGACGGTCTGGATCTGGGCCGGCTTCGATCCGGCGCTGATCGTGGTGGCGGTCTATCTCGGCTGGACCGCCAGCCAGTTCGGCAAGGTCTTCATCGCGGCGATCGCGGCGCTCGGTTTCTCGGTGCTGTTCTCCTACGCGGTCAGCGCCGCCGGCATCCCCTGGCCGGCGCCGATCACCCACGACGGCCCGACCTTCTTCCCGGTGCGCGCCGTCGCGGCCCTGCTCTGGGCGATCCTGGGCTACGGCGCCCGGCAGGCGGTCGGACGCCGCGCTTGACCCTGCGGGCAGGGGCCTCCTAGAAAATCTCTCGCTCGACGCACGCGACGACGCCACCGTCTCGGCGAGCGGAGCGATGCGATCCAGCGGCGCCGCGTGCGTGAACCGTGCGCTTCCCCGGATCGCTTCGCTCCGCTCGCCGAGACGGCGACGCCTCGAATGCCAGCCGCCTTTCGGACCGACCATGAACGCACCCGTCGACCCCAAGAAGCTGATCAAGGGCGGCCTCCACGACTGGGAGGTGATCGTCGGCATGGAGATCCACGCCCAGGTGTCCAGCCGGGCGAAGCTGTTCTCCGGCGCCTCGACGGAGTTCGGGGCCGAGCCGAACGACCACGTCTCGCTGGTCGATGCCGCGATGCCCGGGATGCTGCCGGTGATCAACGCCGAGTGCGTCGCCCAGGCGGTGCGCACCGGCCTCGGCCTGAAGGCCAAGATCAACCTGCGCTCCGTGTTCGACCGGAAGAACTACTTCTACCCGGACCTGCCGCAGGGCTACCAGATCTCGCAGTACAAGGACCCGATCGTCGGCGAGGGCGAGGTCCTGGTCGACTTGGCCGACGGCGCGTCGATCACCGTGGGCATCGAGCGCCTGCACCTCGAGCAGGATGCCGGCAAGTCGCTGCACGACCAGGATCCGACCCGGAGCTTCGTCGACCTCAACCGGTCGGGCGTGGCGCTGATGGAGATCGTTTCCCGGCCCGACCTGCGCTCCTCCGAGGAGGCGAAGGCCTACGTCACCAAGCTGCGCACGATCCTGCGGTATCTCGGCACCTGCGACGGTGACATGGAAAAGGGCTCGCTCCGCGCCGACGTGAACGTGTCGGTGCGCCGCCCCGGCGAGCCGCTGGGTACGCGCTGCGAGATCAAGAACGTCAACTCGATCCGCTTCATCGGGCAGGCGATCGAGACCGAGGCGCGGCGCCAGATCGCCATCCTCGAGGACGGCGGCACGATCGACCAGGAGACGCGCCTGTTCGACCCTACCAAGGGCGAGACGCGCTCGATGCGCTCCAAGGAGGAGGCGCACGACTACCGCTACTTCCCCGATCCGGATCTGCTGCCGCTCGAATTCGACCAGGCCTACGTCGACGCCCTCGCCGAGGGGTTGCCCGAACTGCCGGACGCCAAGAAGGCGCGGTTCGTCTCGGCGTTCGGCCTCTCGCCCTACGATGCCGGCGTGCTGGTCGCCGAGCGCGCCTCCGCCGACTACTACGAGGCGGTGGCCAAGGGCCGGGACGGCAAGGCCGCGGCCAACTGGGTGATCAACGAGCTGTTCGGGCGCCTCAACAAGGAGGGCCTGTCCATCGAAGCGACCCCGGTCTCGGCGGATCAGCTCGGCACGATCATCGACCTGATCGGCGAGGGCGTGATCTCCGGCAAGATCGCTAAGGACCTGTTCGAGATCGTCTGGACCGAGGGCGGCGACCCGCGCGCCGTCGTCGAGAGCCGCGGCATGAAGCAGGTGACCGACACGGGTGCCATCGAGGCGGCGGTGGATCAGATCATCGCGGCCAATCCCGACAAGGTCGCGCAGGCCAAGGAGAAGCCGACCCTGCTCGGGTGGTTCGTCGGTCAGACCATGAAAGCCACCGGCGGCAAGGCGAACCCCGCGGCGGTGAACGCGCTGCTCAAGGCGAAGCTCGGGATCGAGTGAGCGCTCCCCGGCGACCGGCCATCCCGCGCGCGGCCTCATCCTGAGGCACCCGCATCAGCGGGCCTCGAGGAGGAGCTACAGGAACGGCGCGACCAGCTAGAGGACTCCGTCGCGGCTCGCCGCGCTCGCACCTCGCCGCGCGGGCGCGATCGGACGGCGCTCACGTCGAAGTCGGCGGATCCGGCGGGCTCGACGGGTCCCGTCATCGCAGCAGCCACGACGAGATCCCGCCGCGGCGCTGCCGGGCAGGTGGGGCATTCGGATCCTTGGGCGAGAAACCGCGGCGGAACGGCTCGAAGTGGGGCCTTTCGCGCATTCGAAGGCGTGCCATGCGTGGCCGCTTCTGCGCCCCTGGAGCCGCGTCCGTCCGGCTGTCCGTGTTGCGCCGCTAGGTCTCGGGCCGAACCTGTCCCTGGACCGTCTAGGCGGCATTCCGCTGCGGTGGAGTCATCCCTGTCTCCTCCAGCTTCCAGCGACCGACACCGCTGCGAAACCTGATCTCATCAAGGTTTCGTGCCGGCCCGTGCCCGCTCTCGCCAAGCACAGTGAGAGACTGCGCCCGTCATCCGGGTCGGTCAATAGCTATTTTCTCGGCAACGGACCTTTTTGCTTCACTTCGCGGCGCCGCCGCGCCGCAGCGCGTGCCGGCTCAAGGACTTGGATCGATCCTGCGGCACTGCGAAATATTGTGTCGCGCGCGAGCGACTTGTCGGCGCCCATATCGTCCTCGATGGGACGGCGGATCCTGCGGTCGACGTCCTCTTCCGTGCCGCCGCGCAGGTCGTCGCCGCCGGCCGTATCGGACGTGTTGCCTGGCCGACCACGCCGGCGCCGCGCCTGCGGGCGCGGTCGCCCGGGCGACGGTTCAGCGCCGCTCGGCCTCCTGGGCCGGCCCGGCCGCCGGCGTGGTCAGAGCGGAGACGCGGTCGCGCAAGTCCATGAACCAGTTCGGCGCCGGGCCGCGGCCACCATTGACGAACACCGTCGCGGTCATGCCGGCGATGAGCGGGACGCCCGCCGGGACATGGTCGATGCGGATGCGGACCGGCACCCGCTGAGCGAGGCGGACCCAGGTGTAGACCGGGTTAACGTCCGGCAAACCCTGCGTGCTGGCGGCGGCGTTCGCCGTGGAGATGCCGAGCGTGATGCTGTGGACCGTGCCGGTCAGGTGCGGGTCGAAGCCCATCAGCTTCACGTCGGCGTGATCGCCGACATGAATGTTGGGCATCTTCGTCTCCTCGAAATAGCCGTCGATCCAGAAGGAATCGGTGTCGATTACGCTGATGTTCGAGGTGCCGGTCCGGGCGTAGTCGCCGACGCGCATCAGCAGGTTGGTCACCCGGCCGTTGACGGTGGACTTCACCTGGGTGCGCTCGAGGTTCACCTTGGCCTGCCGCAATTGCGCCTGGGCACTCTCCAGCGACGCCTCGGCGATCTTCGCGGCGCCGGCGAATTGCTGCTTCTCCTCGATCGAGGTCGACACGGTCGTGAGCGCCTGCCGGCGGGCCGACTGGGCGTTCTTCACCTGCAGGTCGGCCTCGCGGTTCTTCACCTCGGCGTCCGCCGAGGTGACCGCGACCTCGAAGTCGACCGGATCGATGACGTAGAGGACGTCGCCCTTGCGGACGGTCTGGTTGTCCTGAACCCGGACCTCGACGATCTGCCCGGCGACCTGGGGCGCGATGTTGGCGACCTGCACCCGGACCGTGCCGTCGCGCGTCCAGGGCGCCGCCACGTAGAATTCCCACACGAAGGCCGCCGCGACGATCGCCGCCAGCAGGATCGCGCCCGTGGCCGCGAGGCGGAACACCTTGGCGGCGCGGCCCCGGCGCGGCACCGCGGGCAGCGGGTCGCTCCGCCCGGGGGCGCTGTCACGGGAGGCGGACTTCGGATCGTCCTCGTCGGCGGTCGTGTCGGGCATCAGATGAACGCGATCAGGAGGGCGAGGACACAGACGTAGAGGCCGGCCTCGGCGAGCGGGGCGTTGGCGACGTAGCGGCTGAAGTGGATGCGGGCGAAGACGAGGCGCAGGACGACCAGGATCACGAAGGCGGCCAGCGCGTAAGCGACGAAGGCCGTGACCAGCACTCCGCCGACATGGATGTCCTCGTGCATGGTGATTCCGGAAGAAGCGGCCGTCAGAATAGCGCGACGTCGAGGCGATGGAGGAATCGCCGGTGGCGGGTGATGGTTCGCGACGCTGTGACGAGGTCGCTGGCGGCGCGGGCCGTCGTCAGCCGCACCGCCCGGTCCTGGCCGGACGCGGCGCGGATCAGCTCGCGCGCCGCCGTCTCGAGGCCGCGATCGTCGCCGGCCGCCAGGGCGTCCCGCGCCCGCGGGATCGCGCCGCGCAGGGCCCCGATCGACCAGAGGCGGCGCAGCTCCGCGTGGGCGCGGGCGGCGGCGGCCTCCAGCCGGGCGAGGGCGAAGGCGTGGTGCAGGTTCGCCCGCCGCACGGCGCCGCTCCCCGAGCTGTAATTCGCGAACTGGAACAGCCGGTCGGCGTTCAGGCTGGTGCGGGTGGTGGCGTCGCCCCCCTGGCCGACGAGGGCGTCGGCGAGTGCGCGCCGCGCCGAATCCAGGGCAAAGACCCGCTGCTGGGCGGGCGTGATCGGCAGGATGAGGCGGACGACGATCGACAGGATCACGGCCGCGACGACCACCAGGAAGGCGTTCAGGAGGAAGGTCAGCGCATCGTACGACTGGGGATTCGAGGGCCCGAGCAGCACGGGGAAGAAGACGATCACGATGAAGCCGATGCCGAAGGTCTTCGGCTTCAGCGACAGGAAGCAGCCGAAGAAGATCACGGGGGCCATCACCATGGCCAGCATCGGGAAGCCCTGGACACCGTTGAGGAGCGCGAACCGGGCGATGCCCGCGAAGGTGGCGGCGAGGGTCATCCCGATGACGACCCCGTTGGCGAACTTCTTCGGATCCGGCGTGACCGACGAGAGCGCCGCGGTGGCGGCCACTTGGACCAGCGCGAAAGAGGCCTGCGGCAGGCCGAGCGCCACGAAGGTGGCGGCGGTTACCGCGAAGCTCAGGGCGACCCGCAGGGCACCGCGCACGGCGACCGGGAAGTCGCGATGGGTCGGCAGCTGGGCGTCGCGCAGCGGCCGGTGGCCGTCGGCGACGGCACGAATGCCGTCCTGCGCGAAGGTCGCGGCGCAGACGAAGTCGAGGGCGCGCTGAAGCACCACCACCTCGTCGAGGGGGCGGGTCCCGTCGCGGATGGCCGTGTCGATCAGGTCGCGCAGGCGCTCGTCGTCGCGGTCGAGGGCGTCGGGATCCGGTGCGTCGGCCACCCGCCGGCAGATCGCCATCGCCTCCGCGACGGCCGGGCTCGGGTTGCGCAGGCCGGCCGCCGCGGCCCCGAGGCTGCGGATCGCGGCCGCCATCACGTAGAGCGCGGCGATGCAGCTGCGCGCGCCGGCCGCGCGGTACCGGCCGTCGTCCAGTTCGCCCGCGATGGCGCTGGCATCGGCCCGCATCGGCGCGATGGCGCGGATCAGCGCGGCGGTGCGCGTGGCGCCGAGGTCGCCCACCGCCAGCGTCTCGCGGGCGTAGCCGCGCGTCTCGTCCCAGGCTTCGCGCAATTGCGGCAGCAGGGCCCGCCACGTGCTCGGCGAGGCGAGGGCGTCGTTGATGAAGGTGATCACGACGATGCCGAGCACGATCACGGCGACGCGGGACACGGCGGCGTCGAAGGTGCCCTGCGGCTCGTCGATCTGACCCAGCGCGATGATCGCCACGGTGTAGCCGGACAGCATCGCGCCGTAGGCCCGCGTGTCTTGCAGGAACTGGGCGACGAAGACGCAGAGGCCGAGCCACACGGTGAAGCTGAGGAGCAGCAGCACCCGGTCCTGGCCGAACAGGGCCATGAAGACGAGCGCCACCACGGCGCCGATCAGCGTGCCGAGGAGGCGGTAGACCGCCTTCGAGATCGCCTGCCCGCGCTTAGGCTGGGCGAGGATCGCCACGCAGGTGGCGGCGGACGAGGCACTGTCGAGCTGGAGCCAGAAGGCGGCGGCCAGTGCCAGCATCATGGCGATCCAGATCCGCAGCGCGAAGGCCCAGGCGGCCGGCTTCGGCACCCAGGCATCGAGGAACGCCACGACGCGGTCGACGAACGGTGCGGCGCGGCGATCCGCGGCGGATGCGGCGGGGGCCTCAGCCATGCCGGACCGGGCGCGGCGCGCTGTCCACCGCCCGTCCGGACGGAGAAGGGTCCGTCATCGCCTCGTGTCTCCCGCCAACGCGCCGCGGATGTCTGAACGAACGGGACGCCCCGCGGTTCTAGCCGGTCAGGCCTTGTCGCCACCTTTCAGGCGCTTGTTGCACTTGCTCCAGAACTGCGGCCATTTCGGCCCCTGCGCGGCCTTCTGCGCGTCGGTGAGGGCGCGCCACTCGGCGCCGCAGGTCTTCTGCCGTTCGCGGGTGGCGGACTGACCCGGACTCGGCGTCCTGGCGGCCGGCGCCTCGACGGCGGGCGCCTTCGCGGGTGCCTCCCTGGCCGGCGCGTCCCGGGCGGGCGTATCCTTGGCGGGCGGGTCCTTGGCGGGCGGGTCCTTGGCGAGGACCGGACAGGCGGCGAGCAGCGGCACGGACAGGACCGCGATCCTGACGAGACGATCGATCATCGGATGTTCCCCCTCGGGCGACGTACCACGCCCGAGCCGCAATCTCGCCGCTCTCGCGCGGGGCCGGCAAGCCCGCCCCGGCGGCCGACGACAGCTCCGGCGCAGCTTCGCCGAATCGTCGGGCTCCCGGGCCGCTGCCCTTGAGCGCGGCCGGGAAATCGTCTTCACTGCCGGGGTTGTTTGGAAATGGCGGAGGACCACCGCGCCGCCGACGATCGGGTCCAGGAGCAGGCAGAGCATGGCAGCGGTGTCCGGGCGGCCGATCGACGTCCACACATGGAGCACGCCGAACGGCTGGAAGATCCCGATCATGCTGGAGGAGTGCGGGCTGCCCTACCGCATCGTTCCCGTGGACATCGCCAAGAACGAGCAGTTCGCGCCCGATTTCCTGGCGATCTCGCCCAACAACAAGATCCCGGCCATCGTCGACCCGGACGGGCCCGGCGGACAGCCGATCTCCGTCTTCGAATCGGGCGCGATCCTGCAGTATCTCGGCCGGAAGACCGGACAGTTCTACCCGGCCGACGAGCGCGCCCGCGTGCAGGTCGACGAGTGGCTGTTCTGGCAGGTGGCGGGATTCGGGCCGATGCTCGGGCAGACGCACCACTTCAAGATCTACGCGCCCGAGAAAGTGCCGTACGCGATCGACCGGTTCACCGCCGAGGCCAAACGCCTGTACGGCGTGCTGGAGCGGCGGCTCGAGGGCCGCGCCTTCCTGGCCGACGAGTACTCCATCGCCGACATCGCGACGTTCACCTGGGCCAAGCTCAACTTCAAGCAGGGCGTCGCCATCGACACCCTGCCGAACGTCGCCCGCTGGCTCGAGAGCATCCTGGCGAGGCCGGCGGTGCAGCGCGGCCTCGCGGCGATCTGACGGGCAATCAGTTCTTGTTGGCGGCCTGCTGGTTCACGTCCGGGACGCGGGTCCAGGTCTGCGACCCGCACAGGATCTTGAGCATGCAGCCCGAGACGTTGAGCTCGGCCTCGTTCTCGCGCTCCAGGCTGACCGTGTAGATCTTGCCTTCCTCGATATTGTAGAGTTCGCCGGTGAACTTCGCGTCGTCCGGCTTCAGACCATCGATCAGCTGCAGACCGATCACCGGACGGGCACGCTTCTTCGGATCGGGATTCTTGAGGTCGGTGCGCGGGGCGCCGTTGTCGAAGGTCGGCGTCTTGAGCCAGACGACCTTGCCGCAGACCAGCTTCTGGCCGGGGCCGCAGCGATCGATCCGGATCTTGGCGCGACCGTCGCCGGTGAGCCACGTGCCGGACGGGTCCTTGGCGGTGTCGGCGGCGGCGGCGGAGAGGCCGGCGAGAAGCAGGCTGGCGCTGAGAGCGAGGCGCATGGTTCGTCTCCGGTGTTGGGGCGTCCGCGGACGCCCGAGGGGTGGACGAAGTCGGTTGGTGCGCGACTGAGCCGTCGCATTCGGGCGATTTTTCGGCGGTGTTGCGGCAGAGCCACGGCCGCGCTTGTCCCGCCCGGTCCCGCCGCGCGGCTTGAGACACCGGGGGGCGCCCGCTATAAGCCCGGCGCCGAAGCGAAATTCTCGCTGCCGCGGCGTGTCCGGATCGCCGGCGCGCCGCAGATCTTTTCCACAGACAGACCGGACGCACCATGGCCACCGAGCGCACCTTCTCGATCCTGAAGCCCGACGCGACGCGGCGGAACCTGACCGGCGCGGTCAACGCGGTCATCGAGGAGGCCGGCCTGCGCATCGTCGGCCAGCGCCGCATCCGCATGACCAAGGAGCAGGCCGAGAAGTTCTACGAGGTGCACAAGGAGCGCCCGTTCTTCGGCGAGCTCGTGACCTTCATGACCTCCGGCCCGGTGGTGGTTCAGGTCCTCGAGGGCGAGAACGCGGTCGCCAAGTACCGTGAGGTCATGGGCGCCACGAACCCGGCCCAGGCCGCCGAGGGCACGATCCGCAAGAAGTTCGCCGAGTCCGTCGGTGAGAACACCGTCCACGGTTCGGACAGCGCCGAGAACGCCAAGCTCGAGATCGCGCAGTTCTTCAAGGATTCCGACATCGCCGCCTGAGGCGCGGCGCGGTGGCGGGTTGGGCACACCGGCCCGCCATTCGCGCGCCCCGGACCCGGTGCCGCCGGGAATGCCGCCCTGTGTGACCGGGTCGTCCTTGACGGGACAGAGCCCGGAAGCGTCCAACGGCCGAGCTTAGCCAATCTCAGCCCCCGGACGACCCCGACCATGACGATGCGCCGCCTGCCCCTGCTGATCGCGACCGGCCTGATCGCCCTCGGCGCGACCGCCGCCCTCGCGGGCGGATCCTCGGCCCCGTTCCAGCAGTACGAGCCCGACCCGGCCCTCAAGACCGCCAGCAAGACCAATCTCGAAGGCCGCGTGCGCCACGCCTGCACCGTCGTCCAGGCGCGCATGACCAGCGCCACCGAGGCGTCCCTCGAGCGCCCCTGCGGCTGCTACGCCCGTCAGACCCTGCGCAGCCTCGACGCCTCCGAGATCGAGGCCTACCGGACCACCGGCTACTTCAACGACACCGCCCGCGCCAAGGCGCTCTCGGCCCTGGACAGCTGCAAGCTGCAGCGCCCGGTCTGAGCGCCCGAAGGCTCCCGGCTCCGCGCACCGTCCTGGCGCGCGGAGCGCAGCAACCCGTTGAGCAAGACGTCGGCGAGCGTGGCGTTACCGGATAGCTTCGCCCCGCGCGCCAGGACGGAAACGCCCGTGCTGCCGCCCGCTAGACGCTGAACAGCGCGCCGTCCGGCGCCGCGTCGGCGATGACCACGCGCTCGCCCTCCAGGCGGGCGCGGCCGCCCGCCACGAGGGCGAGCACCGCCGGGTAGAGGCGGCGCTCCTGCACGATCACCCGGTCGGCGAGGCTGTCGGGATCGTCGTCCTGGCGGACGGGGATCGCGGCCTGGGCGACGATCGGGCCGGCATCGAGCTCCGGCACGACGAAGTGGACCGTGCAGCCGTGCAGGCGCACGCCCGCGTCCAGCGCCTGCCGGTGGGTGTGCGTGCCCTTGAACAGGGGCAGGAGCGACGGGTGGATGTTGAGCATCCGGCCGGCCCAGGACGCCACGAACTCCGTCGTGAGGATCCGCATGAAACCCGCGAGGCAGACGAGGTCGATCTCGGCCGCCCGCAGCGCCGCGTCGAGGGCGGCGTCGAAGCCGGCCCGGTCGGCGAAGGCCCGGTGATCGATCGCCTGCGTCGGGATGCCAGCCGCGGCCGCCCGGGCGAGGCCGGCGGCCTCCGGGCGGTTCGACAGGACCAGCACGATCTCGGCCGGGAAGGCGGGATCCTTCGCGGCCTCGAGCAGCGCGACCATGTTCGAACCGCGCCCCGAGATCAGGACGGCGACGCGGGTCTTGCGGGCGGCCGCCATCAGAGGGCGAGGCGGCCGGCGAAGGTGACCGGCTCGGGCCCGCGCGCCGTGATCCGCCCGAGGCGGACCGGGGTCTCGCCGGCCCGGGTCAACGCCTCGTCGACGTCGTCGACCGCGTCAGCGGCGGCGATCACCACCATGCCGATCCCGCAGTTGAAGGTGCGCAGCATCTCGGCCTCGGCGACGCCGCCCTCGCGGGCGAGCCAGTTGAAGACCGGCGGCGGAGTCACGGCGTCGAGGTCGACGGCGATGCCGACATCGTCCGGCAGGACCCGCGGGAGATTGTCGGGGAAGCCGCCGCCCGTGATGTGGGCGAGCGCCCGGATCCCGTCGGTGGCCCCCAGAGCCGCGAGGAGCGGCTTCACGTAGATCCGGGTCGGCTCCAGCAGCGCCTCGCCGAGGCTCCGGCCCGGGGCGAACGGCGCCGGCGCGTCCCAGCCGAGGCCGGTCTTCGCGACGATCCGGCGCACCAGCGAGAAGCCGTTGGAATGGACGCCGGAGGAGGGCAGGCCGAGCACGACGTCGCCGGGCCGGATGCCGGGCCGCGGCAGCAGCGCGCCGCGCTCGGCGGCGCCGACCGAGAACCCCGCGAGATCGTAGTCGGACCCGTCGTAGAGGCCCGGCATCTCGGCGGTCTCGCCGCCGATCAGCGCGCAGCCGGCCTGCCGGCAGCCCTCGGCAATGCCGCGCACGATGTCGGCGCCGACGCCCGGCACCAGCTTGCCGGTGGCGTAGTAGTCGAGGAAGAACAGCGGCTCCGCGCCCTGGACGATGATGTCGTTCACGCACATCGCCACGAGGTCGATGCCGATCGTGTCGTGGCGGCCGGTCTCGATGGCGATCTTCACCTTGGTGCCGACGCCGTCGTTGGCCGCGACCAGGATCGGGTCGCGGAAGCCCGCGGCCTTCAGGTCGAACAGGCCTCCGAACCCGCCGATCTCGGCGTCGGCGCCCGGGCGCCGGGTCGAGCGCACCAGCGGCTTGATCGTCTCGACCATGGCGTTGCCGGCATCGATATCGACGCCCGCCGCCGCGTAGGTCAGCCCCGTCTTCGGCTCGTTGCCGTCCTTGGCCGTCATGCCCGCGCCACCTCGTTCTATCCAGGCCCCGCTCTAGCGACTTCGCGCGCGGCGCGCGAGTCGGCACGGCGGCGCCTTGATCGGCGCGCCTCGCATACCCACTCTGCCCGCTGGCGTGGTGTGCTGCGGGGGGAGCGTCATCGTGCGCGCACGGGCTGTGATCGGGCTGGCCGCTGTCGTCGCCCTCGGGTTGATCGTCTACCTCCTCCGGGAGGTGATGCTGCCCTTCGTGGCCGGCATCACGCTCGCCTATCTCCTCGACCCCCTGGCCGACCGGCTGGAGCGGCTCGGCCTCGGGCGTCTGGCGGCGAGCCTGCTGATCCTGGCGCTGTTCGTCGTCGCCCTCGTCGTGACGCTGCTGATCCTGATCCCGCTCACGGCCAACCAGGTCGTGGCGCTCGTCAACGCGCTGCCCGGGATGGTGTCGCGGCTCCAGGCGATCATCGCCGAGCGGTCCGGGACCCTGCTCGAGCGCGTCGGCGGCGCGAACGTCCTCAACGAGCTGCAATCCTCCGTCGGCACGCTCGCCACCCAGGCCGGGACGTGGCTCCTGGCCTTCCTGAAGTCGCTCTGGTCGGGCAGCCAGGCGCTGATCTCGATCGCCTCGCTGCTCGTCGTGACGCCGGTCGTCGCCTTCTACATCCTCGTCGACTGGGACCGGATGGTCGCTGCGATCGACGGCTGGGTACCGCCCCGGCACCGGGCGACGGTGCGCGAGCTGGCGCGCCAGATCGACGGGGCGGTCACCGGATACGTGCGCGGACAGACGCTGGTCTGCCTCATCCTGGGCAGCTTCTACGCCATCGGCCTCTGGCTCGTCGGCCTCAACTTCGGCGTGCTGATCGGCCTGATCGCGGGGTTCCTCACCTTCATCCCCTACGTCGGCACGCTCACCGGCTTCCTGCTCTCGGTGGGCGTCGCGCTGGTTCAGTTCTGGCCCTCCGCCGACTGGCTGCACCTCGGCCTGACCGTCGGCGTGTTCCTCGTCGGCCAGTTCCTGGAGGGGAACGTCATCTCGCCGAAGCTCGTCGGTGATTCCACCGGGCTGCACCCGGTCTGGTTGATGTTCGCGCTGCTGGCCTTCGGGACGCTGTTCGGCTTCGTCGGGCTGCTGCTCGCCGTCCCGATCGCGGCCTCGATCGGCGTTCTGGTCCGGTTCGCCCTGGCCCGCTACCTGGAGAGCCGCCTCTACCACGCGGGCCAGCCGATCCTGATCGAGCACGACGGCAAGACCCCTTCGGCCTTGACCTCCGCGGGCGCGGGATGATCCTGAGCGGCACATGCGCGAGAACGCCCCACCCCGGCAGCTGGCCTTCGACCTGCCGCTCGACCCTCGCTTCGGGCGGGAGGATTTCCTCGTGGGACCGGCCAACGAGGCGGCCTACGCGCTGATCGAGGCGTGGCCGGACTGGCCGGACAGCGTCCTGGTCCTCACCGGACCCTCGGGCAGCGGCAAGAGCCACCTCGCGGCGATCTGGGCCGAGCGCGCCCACGCCTGGACCCTCCCGGCCGCCGAGCTGGGCGGCGACGCGGTCCAGCACCTCGTCTCCAACGGGGCGCTGGTCGTCGAGGACATCGACCGGGCGGAGCGGCTCGACGAGGCGGCGCTGTTCCACCTGCTCAACCGGGCGCGCGAGCGACGCTGCCCGGTCCTGCTGACCAGCGCCACGGGCATCGACGCCTTGGGACTCGCGACGCCGGACCTGCGCTCGCGGCTTCGCCTCGCCCCGCGCGGCGCCATCGAGGCGCCGGACGACGCCCTGCTGCGCGCCGTGCTGGTCAAGCTGTTCGTGGACCGGCAGCTGGTCGTCGATCTCGGCGTCATCGACGCGCTGGCCCTGCGGATCGACCGGTCGCTGGGTCGCGCCCGGGACGTCGTCGCCGAGCTCGACCGCGACGCCCTCGGGCGCGGTCGGCGGATCAGCCGGCCGCTCGCGCTGGCCGTCCTGCGGCGCATGGGGCTGGAGGACGAGCCCGACCCGACCGGCTGAGCGCGGAATGCGGCAGTCGTCACGAAACCGTCGTGAAGGCCGCCCGTCTAGGGTGATACACGCTCCGCCGCCGCGAGGAGCAGAGACAGGGATCCGGGATGGAATCGACGCAGAAGCCCGTGGACCGCGACGCCGCCGACGAGGCCGCCGAGCCCCGTCGGCGCGCGGCGGCCAATCCGGCGACGCGGCGCGCGCCGGTGGCCCGGCGCGTGCCGGTCGACCCGGCCGGCACGGCGGCCGCGCCGGCGGCCGACGCCAACGACGAGTGGCCGGCCGCCGCGGCCCCGGCGGAGCCGTCGGTCGGGGCGGCCCGTGAGTCGGTTCTGGAAGCGGGGCGGTCCCTGCGTCACACGCCGGAGCGGTTCGTGAACCGCGAGCTGTCCTGGCTGCAGTTCAATCGGCGCGTGCTGGAGGAGGCGTCGAATCCGAACCACCCGCTCCTGGAGCGCCTCCGCTTCCTGTCGATCTCGGCCAACAACCTCGACGAGTTCTTCATGGTCCGCGTCGCCGGCCTGATCGATCAGGTCCGGGCCGGGATCACGGTGCCGTCGCAGGACGGCCTGTCGCCGTCCGAGCAGCTGGTCCGGATCGGCGCCGAGGTCTCGCGCCTCGCCGCCGACCAGCAGGCCCGCTGGCGGGAGCTGCGCGAGGAGCTGCACGCGGCCGACATCGACATCGTCGAGCCCGCCGCCCTCACGGCCGAGCAGGCGGCGTGGCTGGAGGAGTACTTCCTCAACCACGTCTTCCCGGTCCTGACGCCGCTGGCGATCGATCCGGCCCACCCGTTCCCGTTCATCCCGAATCTCGGCACCACCATCGCGCTGATGCTGGTTCGGCCGAAGGACGGAAGGCTGCTGCGCGCGCTCATCCGCCTGCCCGGCGTCATCGACCGCTTCGTGCGCCTGCCGGTGACCGAGAGCGAGACCGCGGCGCGGTTGATGCCGATCGAGCAGGTGATCGGGATGTTCACCGGCCGGCTCTTCCCGGGCTACCTCGTGAAGGGCAGCGGCGCGTTCCGCGTGGTCCGCGACTCCGACCTGGAGATCGAGGAGGAGGCCGAAGACCTCGTCCTGCATTTCGAGACCGCGCTAAAGCAGCGCCGCCGCGGCGTCGTGATCCGCCTCGAGGTGGAGGCGGGCATGTCGGAAGATCTGCGCAGCTTCGTCGCCGACGAGCTCGAGATCGCCGCGGACGCGATCTTCCTCGTGGAGGGCATGCTGGCCCTGAACGAGCTGTCCCAGGTCGTCGGCATCGACAGGCCCGACCTGAAGTTCAAGCCCTACAACCCGCGCTTCCCCGAGCGCATCCGCGAGAGCGGCGGCGACGTCTTCGCGGCGATCCGCCAGAAGGACTTCATCGTCCACCACCCCTACGAATCCTTCGACTCGGTGGTGCAGTTCCTGGCCCAGGCCGCGCGCGACCCGAACGTCGTCGCGATCAAGCAGACGCTCTACCGCACCTCGTCGAACTCTCCGATCGTCGCGGCCCTCGCCGAGGCCGCCGAGCTCGGCAAATCCGTGACCGCCCTCGTGGAGCTGAAGGCGCGGTTCGACGAGGAAGCCAACATCCGCTGGGCGCGCAATCTCGAGAAGGCGGGCGCGCAGGTCGTGTTCGGCTTCGTCGAGCTCAAGACGCACGCCAAGCTGTCGCTGGTGGTCCGACGGGAGGGCGACAAGCTCGTCACCTACTGCCACGTCGGCACCGGCAACTACCACCCGATCACCGCGCGCATCTACACGGACCTGTCGTTCTTCACGGCGGATCCCGCGATCGCGCGGGACGTGTCGCGCATCTTCAACTTCATCACCGGCTACGCCGAGCCGGCCGAACTGGAGCGCATGGCGGTCTCGCCGCTGACGCTGAAGAACCGCCTCCTGGAGCATATCGAGGCGGAGGTGGCCCACGCGAAGGCCGGGCGCCCGGCCGCGATCTGGATCAAGTGCAACTCCCTAGTCGACGGCCAGATCATCGACGCGCTCTACGACGCCTCGGGAGCCGGCGTTCAGATCGACTGCGTGGTCCGGGGCATCTGCTGCCTGCGCCCGGGCATCCCCGGCCTGTCGGAGACGATCCGGGTGAAGTCGATCGTCGGGCGCTTCCTTGAGCACGGGCGCATCTACGCCTTCGGCAACGGCGTCGGGCTGCCGCACCCCAAGGCCACGGTCTACATCTCCTCGGCCGACCTGATGAGCCGGAACCTCGACCGCCGTGTCGAGGCGCTGCTGCCGATCACGAACCCGACGGTGCATCAGCAGGTGCTCGACCAGATCATGCTGGCCAACCTTCTCGACAACCGTCAGAGCTGGCGGCTCCTCGCCTCGGGCGGCTGCGAACGGATCCAGCCCGCCGAGGGCGAGGAGCCGTTCAATGCCCACAAGTATTTCATGACCAATCCCAGCCTCTCGGGACGCGGCAAGGCCTCGAAGAAGTCGAGCCCGCGGGCCCTCAGCCGACGCGCGCAACGCAGCTGAGTTTCGCCGCGCGCCGTCGCTGGGTTAAACCTCCCGCACGGCGCGCCGGCAGGTACGCCGGGCTGATGAAGGACTCGGACGTTTGGGCAGCCCTCTTGCCAATCTCACCCTCGCGCGGGACGCGGAGGCGATCGACCGCGCCGCGCACCATCCGGTGGCGATCATCGATATCGGCTCCAACTCGGTCCGCCTCGTCGCGTATGACGGACTGACCCGGGCGCCGACGCCGCTCTACAACGAGAAAGTGCTCTGCGGCCTGGGCCGCAATGTCCTGACGACCGGCCGGCTGAACGAGGAGGCGGTGGCCCGCGCACTCGCCGCCCTGGGTCGATTCCGGGTGCTGTGCCAGACAATGCGCGTCAGGCAGGTCTTCGTGCTCGCCACCGCGGCGGCGCGGGACGCCGAGAACGGTCCCGACTTCCTCCGCGCCGCCGAGGAGGCCTGCGGTCAGGAGATCCAGCTGCTCTCCGGACGGCGGGAGGCAGAGCTGTCCGCGCTCGGCGTGGTCTCGGGCTTCCACGCGCCGAACGGCGTGGTGGGCGACATGGGCGGCGGCTCCCTCGAACTCGTGGACGTCCGCGGGGCCGTCGTCGGCCAGGGGGTGACCATGCCCCTCGGCGGTCTCGCCCTGCAGGACCTGTCCGGCGGCTCGGTCAAGAAGGCCGCCAAGATCGTCCGCGAGTACATGCGCAAGGCCGCCCCGCAGCTCGAGACCCTGCGCGGGCGGACCTTCTACGCGGTCGGCGGCACGTGGCGGGCGATCGCGCGGCTCCACCAGGCGGCCCGCGGCTACCCCGTCCACGTGATGCACGGCTACGCGGTGGAGCCCACCGACGAACTCAGCTTCCTGCAGGTCGTCGAGCAGACCGACGTGGCGCTGCTGCAGGACGTCGACGCGATCTCGGAGGCGCGGCGCCCGCTGCTCGCCTACGGAGCCGTCGTGCTGGAGGAGATCATCCGGGTCGGGCGCCCGCGCGAGGTGGCAATCTCGGCATCGGGCGTCCGCGAGGGCCTGCTGTTCGAGCAGCTCGACCGGGACACAAGGCTGGTCGATCCGCTGCTGGCCTCGGCGTCGGAATTCAACGTCCTGCGCGCGCGCTCGCCGCGCCACGGCGAGGAGTTGATCGCCTGGACGGATCGGTTCGTCGCGACCCTGGACGGTCACGAGACCGCCGACGAGCGCCGCCTGCGCCACGCGGGCTGCCTGCTGTCGGATGTCGGCTGGCGGGCGCATCCGGATTACCGCGGCGAGCAGAGCATCGCGGTGATCCAGAACGCCGCCTTCGTGGGCGTGGATCATCCGGGGCGGGCCTATCTCGCCCTGGCGGTGTCCCTGAAACACATCGGCTTGGCGCCCGAGAAGGCGAACGCGATGCTCCGCAGCGTGGCCGGTCCGCGCCTGTTCGAGCGCGCGCGCCTCCTGGGCGCGCTGCTCCGGATCGCCTTCCCGATCTCGGCCGGCATGGACGGCGCACTCGGACGGGCGCCGCTCACCGTCGAGGATGGCCGCGTGGTGCTGCGTCTGCCGCAGGAGTGGGAGGCCCTGAACGGGGATCGCCTGTTGAACCGTGTTCGCGGCCTCGGGCGCGTTGTCGGCCTCGATGGGCGTGTCGAGATCACGGGCGCCGCCGCCTGAACCGCGCCTCGCGGCCCCGGCGCCCCGAGAGCAGTGAGACGTGGATTCGGCGTTGCACGGCGGCCCATGGCCGCCGGTGCAGGGATGATCTCGCTCGACGCCGCGTTCCGCTCTCGCGTTCGAGAGCCGGCTTGCCGAGCGCGCGCCGTGCCCGCAGGGGCCGACGACGGCATCGTGACAGTCGCGAAGGTGGACACCGCGCGTCCCCAGTGTCGTCCGCCCACCGGCGGATAGATAAAGGCGCCGTAACACCTATTTAATTTCTCAAGTAATTTTTCTGATTTTTAATGATGGTATTATACAGTCTCCAAGAAGAGCAACGCCATTTCCAAAGTAATAAAGTTCAGTGTACTTTAAAATTTTGTCAGCACACAGCGTGATTGCGCGCGAACTTCGCCCTATGATGCGACCGGACAACTAACCGAACTCGCACGCTGGAGCGTTCGCGCAATGAGATTGCTTAGCTATCTCTCAATTCGTGCCGCTATGTGCACGACGATATTCGCAATGGCGCTGATGTTACTGGGATATGCGGGAAATTCTCTGATCGATGCGCGGCACCAGACGCAGCAGGCCCAGTCTGCGGTCACGTTGACCCGCGCGAGCCGCCAACTCCTCAAGACGATCCTCCCAGCGCGTCTCGAGCGGGGGGCAGCCCTCGCCTTGGGCGGAGACGCGGCCGCCGACGCGGAGGGCCTGAGAGCCTATGCGGTGAACCGGGAGGCGATGATCGCGGGCTTCAAGAACCTTCAGGACCTGTTGCAGAACCAGGATCTGCCCGTCGTGTCGGCGACGTTGGCGAGGCTGAACGCGGCGCAGGACGCCGCGAACCGGCTCCGCCCCCGCATCGACGAGGCTCTGCGCGTCGCGAAGCCGAAGCGGGACCCGGCGCTGTTACCCGCCGTGCTGGCGGCTTTCCAAGATCTCCTCGACGCGCTGACGGCGACCACGGATGCCGTGGATTCGGCCATTCCGCGCTCCGACGCGATCCTGCAGCGCTACCTCGTCCTCAAGCGGTCAGCCTGGTCGACCCGCGTCGCGATCGGCAACGTTGCCCTGCGCGTCCAGACGTCGCTGGCCGCCGGAACGTCGTGGTCGCTGCCCGAGACCGTGGCTGCGGCCGAGGAGCGGGCGCGACTCCAGTCGGCTTGGTCGAGCACCAGCGAGGCCGCAGCCCAACTCTCGGACGCCACGCGCGCGGCGTTCGAGAGAGCCAAGCGCAGCAATTTCGAGGGCGAGGCGGCGGAAGCGGCGAGGGCGGTCTTCGATGCCCTGAGTCAGCAGCGGGCGTCCCCCTACACGTTCCAGGACATCCGCAAACGGAACACCCTCGAGCAGATGACGATCGTCGATCTGGCCGATGCCGCCCTCGACGAGATGGTGGGACGGGCCGAGACCCTCGCTGCGGCAGCGGACCGGGTTCTCCTGCACAACGCCGCGGCGCTGCTGGCCGTCCTGCTGCTCGTCGGCCTCGGTCTCGTCGCCCTGTTCGAGGGCGTATTGCGGCCGATCCGGATCATCGCCACGGCGATGCGCGCGCTGACCGGGGGTGAGACCGCCGTCGCACTCCCGGTGCAGGCCTACCGGAACGAGTTCGCGCCGATCATGGTGGCCGTGCAGGCGTTCCGGGACAATCTGATCCGCACACGCGAGCTCGAAGGCGAGGCCGAGCGGGCGCGTTTGGACGCCGACGACCAGCGGCGGGACAGCCTGCGCCAGATGGCGCAACGGTTCGAGCAGGCGGTCGGGGGCATGATCGGCCAGGTCGCGGCCTCGGCCACCGCGCTGCAGGTCACGGCGCGGACGATGACGGCGACGGCCACACGGACGGCGGGACAGTCGACGACGGTCGCGACCGCCGCCGAACGAGCCTCCAGCAACGTCAACACCGTGGCGGCGGCCGCCGAGGAGCTCGGCACCTCCGTGCAGGAGATCGGGCGGCAGGCCGACGGCTCGGCGGCTCTCGCACGGCAGGCCGCGGCCGAGGCCGATCGGACCGCCGCGCGCGTGCAGGACCTGAACAGCGCCGTGAACAAGATCGGCGCCGTCGTGGGGCTCATCTCATCGATCGCCGAGCAGACCAATCTGCTGGCGCTCAACGCGACCATCGAGGCAGCGCGCGCGGGCGTCGCCGGCCGCGGCTTCGCGGTCGTGGCTTCCGAGGTGAAGGCGCTGGCCGAGCAGACCGCCAAGGCCACCGACGAGATCTCCGGACAGATCGCGCAGGTGCAGGCCTCCACCGGTCAAGCGGTGGAGGCCATCGCGGCGATCACCGCGCGGATCCGCGAGATCAACGGCGTGGCGGCCTCGATCGCGGCGGCCGTCGAGGAACAGGGTGCGGCAACCCAGGAGATCGTCCGCAATGTCGGGGAGGCGGCTGTCGGCACCGGCGAGGTCACCAGCACCATCACCGGGGTCGCGCAGGCGGCCGAGAGCACCGGTCTGGCCGCCGGCCAGGTTCTCGACGCGGCCTCCGCCCTGTCGGACCAGTCCGACCGCCTGACCGCGGAGGTCGGGCGGTTTCTGGCGAGCGTCCGCGTTTCCTACGCGGTCTCCGCCGCGCAGGTCGCGCTGGTCCGGGACAGTTTCGAGACGGTGCAGACGCTGGGCGATGCCGTGGCGGACCTGTTCTACGGACGCCTGTTCGACATCGCGCCGCAGGTCCGGTCGCTCTTCCCGGACGACATGACCGCGCAGAAGCGGAAGCTCGTCGCCATGCTGGCGCTGGCGGTGTCCAACCTCGACAAGCCCGAGGCCCTGGTCGCGACCGTGCGCGATCTCGGTGACCGGCACGCCGGCTACGGCGCGCTGCAGGCGCACTACGAGCCGGTCGGCGCGGCCCTGATCTGGACGCTGGAACAGGAGCTCGGCCCGGACTTCACGCCGGAACTCCGGGAGGCCTGGGTCGAGACCTACCGGGTCATCACCGGCCTGATGACGATGGCCGGAACCGCGAAGGCCGCGTGATCCGGCCCGACGTCAGGCGACGCGATCCGAGAAGATCGCCTTCCTGACCACGGCGTGGACGCCCCAGTTGCCGTCCACGACCTGCGTGATCCCGAAATCGACCGCCACCGACATCAGCGAGATGGCCTCGTCCTCGGTGAGGCCCTTCGCGTGCATCAGGAACTGGCGCATCTTCCGGAAGGCGTCGCGCATGGCGAGGTCGATGGAGGACTTCTGGAAGATCGCGCTCTGGGCGTCCGGACCGAGGTCGCGCAGGTAGTTCGGGTAGCTGAAGCCGGACAGCACCCAGTCGTCCCGGGTCTCGATCATCGGGAAGTCGAGGGCCTCCAGCGGCGTGCCGGGCAGGTCGGCCTTCTTGTGCAGGATGAACTGGAAGGTTCCGGTGAGCGAGCACTCGATCGCGGTGCCGCACAATTCGGAATCGCCCTGGCTGGCGTGGGGGTCGCCCACCGAGAACAGGGCGCCCGGCACCGCCACCGGGTAGTACAGCGTCGCGCCCTTGCCGATCCGCCAGTTGTCGATGTTGCCGCCGGTGTAGCTCGGCGGGATCGTGTTGACCCGGTCGGCCTCGGCGGGCGCGACGCCCATCGTGCCGAAATGCGGCCGGATCGGCACACGGATGCCCTTGAGGACCTCGAAGGTCTTCTGCGTCTTGGAATGATCGACCGGCAGGCCGGGATAGTCGATGGTCGGGTGAGAGACGCCGAACGGGTCGGTGACGCCCGGCCAGCGGAAACTGTAGACCGCCCGGGCCCAGTCGCGCTCGCCGGTGGCGTCGACCTCGTAGATGGTCACGACCTCCCGGGGCTTATCGCCGGTGATCAGGTCGTTGTAGTGGTAGCCCCACCACGCCGCCGCGTTGCTGCCGAAGGCCAGTCCCTTGTACTTGGGATTGGCGCAGGGGCGGGGAGCGACGTCGAGGATGCGCACCTCCAGGACATCGCCGGGCTCGGCGCCGCGGATCGCCACCGGGCCGGTGCAGATATGCACGCCGAGGCCGCCGCCGGGGCCGATCTTGGCGTCCATGGCGCCGGCACCGCGGGGCGAGACGCCCATCTTGTCCTTCGTCCAGAGATAGACACTCTCGGCGCCCGGATCGCCCTGGATCATCCGCTCGGCGTCGTCGCTCGCCTGATGCGTGAGCGTCTCGATCGTGACGAAATCGCCCGAACCGATCTCGACCTTGGGCTTGAGGCTGCGGCTGAAGAAGCCCCAGTGGACGGTCTCGGCATTCGCCGGCAGGTGGTAATGCGCCGTGGCGGCGATCTTGGCCCCGCTCGCCTGGGCCAGGGCCGGGCTCACCAGCGACGGGCCGCCGGCCGCGAGGGCCGCAGCGGCGGCGCCGGTCGCCGCGAAGCCGCTCTTCAGGAAGGCGCGCCGCGCAGGCTCCAGATCCCGCCGGAACCGGCGGCGGTGCTCCTCGAAGGCGTGGCAGGTTGGATCGTCGCCCGCGCACATCGCGTCGTCTCCCGGTGATTTCGTGGCACCGGGACCGGAAAGCAAATCGACGGCCACGCTCGCGGCCGCCGACGGGCACGCCTCATTCCGAGATCATGCCGACACCGCGCTCCTCGGCTCGCGGGGCGGCCTCGTCCGCCTGGGCCTCGACCACGGCGGCGGCCGTGACGTTGACGATGCCGCGCGCCGTCACCGACGGCGTCAGGATGTGGGCGGGCTTGGCCGGACCGATCAGGAGCGGGCCGACCGGCAGGGCGTCCGCCAGCACCTTCGCGAACTGGAAGGCGATGTTGGCCGCGTCGAGGTTCGGGAAGATCAGGACGTTGGCCGCGCCCTTGAGGCGGGAGCCGGGCAGCACGCGCTCGCGCACCATCTCGTTGAGGGCCGAATCCGCCTGCATCTCGCCGTCGACCTGCAGCTCGGGATCCCGCGCGTGCAGGAGCGCGAGGGCGTCGCGCATCTTCATCGCGGAGGGCGAATCCGACTGGCCGAAATCCGAGTGGCTGAGCAGCGCGATCTTCGGCGTCATCCCGAAGCGGCTGACATGGCTGGCGCAGGCCTGCGCCACGTCGGCGATCTCCTCGGCGGTCGGGTTCTGGCGGACGTGGGTGTCGGCCAGGAAGTAGGCGCCGTTATGCGTCACGACGAGGCTCATCGCGGCGCACTGCTCCACGCCGGGGGCGAGCCCGATCACGTCGCGGATGATGCGCAGCCGCGTCTCGAACCGGCCCTCGAGGCCGCAGATCAGCGCGTCGGCCTCGCCGCGGCGGACCGCGATGGCGCCGATCACCGTGCTGTTGGTGCGCACCAGGGTGCGCGCCGCGTCGGGGGTGATGCCCCGGCGACCCGCCACCTCCAGATAGGTCTGCACGTAGGCGCGGTAGCGGGGATCGTCCTCGGGATCGATCAGCTCGAAGTCGCGGCCGTGCTCGATCGACAGGCCGAAGCGCTTCAGCCGGGTCTCCACGACCCGCGGCCGGCCGACCAGGATCGGGAAGGCGACCTTGTCCTCGACGATCGCCTGGACGGCGCGGAGCACGCGCTCGTCCTCGCCCTCGGCGTAGATCACGCGCTTGGGCTCAGCCTTCGCCTTCGAGAACAGGGGCTTCATGATCAGGCCGGACCGGTGCACGAACCGGTCGAGGCTCTCGACGTAGGCGTCGAGATCCGGGAGCGGCCGGCCGGCGACGCCCGAATCCATCGCGGCCTTGGCCACGGCCGGGGCGATGCGCAGGATCAGGCGCGGGTCGAACGGGCTCGGGATCAGGGATTTCGGCCCGAACGGCCGGGCCTCGCCGCCGTAGGCGCGGGCGACCACGTCGGAGGTCGTCTCGTGGGCCAGGCCCGCGATCGCCTTCACGGCCGCCTTCTTCATCTCCTCGTTGATCTTGTGGGCCCCGACATCGAGCGCGCCGCGGAAGATGTAGGGGAAGCACAGGACGTTGTTGACCTGGTTCGGGAAGTCCGACCGGCCGGTGCAGATCATCGCGTCCGGCCGCTCCTTCTCGGCCAGGTCCGGCATGATCTCCGGATAGGGGTTGGCGAGCGCCATGATCAGCGGCTTCTCGGCCATCTCCTTCAGGTACTCGGGCTTGAGCACGCCGCCGGCCGACAGGCCGATGAACACGTCCGCCCCCGGGATCACCTCGGCGAGCGTCCGCTTGTCGGTCTCCTGCGCGTAGACGTCCTTCCAGCGGTCCATCAGCTCGGGGCGGCCCTTGTAGACGACGCCCTTGATGTCGGTGACCGTGATGTTCTCGCGGGTCGCGCCGAGCGACACGAGCAGGTTGAGGCAGGCGAGGGCCGCCGCGCCGGCACCGGACGTGACGATCCGGACGTCGGACAGGTTCTTGCCGGCGAGTTCCAGGCCGTTGAGGACGGCCGCCGCCACGATGATCGCTGTGCCGTGCTGATCGTCGTGGAAAACCGGGATGTTCATCCGGGCCCGGCACTGCTCCTCGACCTCGAAGCACTCGGGCGCCTTGATGTCCTCCAGGTTGATGCCGCCGAAGGTCGGCTCGAGGGCGCAGACCACGTCGACGAGCTTGGACACGTCCTTCTGGTCGACCTCGATGTCGAAGACGTCGATGCCGGCGAATTTCTTGAACAGGACGGCCTTGCCCTCCATCACGGGCTTCGAGGCCAGCGGGCCGATATCGCCCAGGCCCAGCACGGCCGTGCCGTTGGAGAGCACCGCCACGAGGTTCTGGCGGATCGTGAGCTCGGCGGCCTGCTGCGGGTCGTCGTGGATCGCCATGCAGGCGGCGGCGACGCCGGGCGAGTAGGCCAGGGCGAGGTCGCGCTGGTTGCCGAGCGGCTTGGTCGCCTGGATCTCCAGCTTCCCGGGCTTGGGCAGGCGGTGGTAGACGAGCGCCCCGGCCTTGAGGTCCTCGGACATGTTATCGGCCATCGCCCACGCTCCCGCTCACCTTCTTCACCGAGGACGACGCGGCCGCGCATCGCGCAGGCTCGCGTCATGACCGGTCTGTTGCACCGGCTGCGCAGGGGGCGCAACCCGCACAACGAGACCCGGATCCACCTTGCCAAGCTGGCGAGGACCTACGGCTTCTCCATAGGCGCTTATTCGTACGGGCGTCCAAAAGTCCGCTTCCCGGAGAGCGGACGGCGGCTGACGATCGGCCGCTATTGTTCCATCGCCGACAAGGTCGAGATCCTGCTCGGCGGCGATCATCGCCTCGACTGGGCGTCGACCTACCCGTTCGCCGCGATGCGCGGCCTGTTCCCGGACGCCGAAGCGCCGGAGGATTACCACGCCTCCCGGGGCGACGTGGTGATCGGCAACGATGTCTGGCTGGGATCAGGCTGCATGATCCTGTCGGGCGTGACGGTCGGCCACGGCGCCGTGGTGGCCGCCCGCGCCGTGGTGACCCGCGACGTGCCGGCCTACACCGTCGTAGCCGGCAACCCGGCCCGGGTCGTGCGCCGCCGCTTCGACGCGGCGACCGCCGAGGCGCTCGTGGGGTCGGCGTGGTGGGACCTGCCGCACGATGCGGTGACGCGGCTCGTGCCGCTGCTCCAGAGCGGGCGGATCACGGACCTGCTCGCGGCGTTGCGCGCCGGCGCGGTTTCCCGTACCGGCGGGGCCCATCACGAAGACCATCCGAGATCCGGACGATGACCGACACCCCCCCTGACCGCCTCGCCTCCAACCCGAACAGCCCGTTCTACGACGAGAAGGTGCTGGAGCGCGGGGTCGGTGTCCGGTTCAAGGGCGTCGAGAAGACCAACGTCGAGGAGTACTGCGTGAGCGAGGGCTGGGTCCGGCTCTCGGCCGGCAAGGCTCTCGACCGGGCCGGCAATCCGATGACGGTGAAGCTGAAGGGCACCGTGGAGCCCTATTTCCGCGACCCCGCCGCGGACGCCTGATCCGCCACCCGCGCCAGCGCGGCCTCGAAGTTCCGGACGGCCTCCCGGACGAGCTTCCCGACCCGATCCGGCGAGCGCGGCCCGTCGATGACGAGGCTCGCGAGGATGTCGGAGCGGCGGGCACGCTGCTTGGCGGTGCGCGCGTGGTTCGAGACGCGCAGGTGCCAGGCGCAGTCCGGTCGCCGCAGGTACAGGCTGTCGCCGCGCTCGTTCCGGGCGACGATCGCGAAGCCCTGCGCCTGCAGCATCCGCGCCGCGAGCCCCAGCGCCTCGAGCGGCGGGAGCGAGCTGTCGGCGGTCATGGGCCGGCCGGCTCGATCGTGCCGAGGCGGCGCCGCCCGAGCGCCCGCGCCTTGAGCGCCAGGGCCGGCCGCTCGACCCCGTACCAGGACAGGGCCGCGACCGGCAGGGTGAGGGCGAGGGCCGGCGCCAGGAGCGCGGGTCCGGAGGCAGCGGGCCACAGCGCGTTCAAGCTCTGCTGGATCGGCCAGCCGTAGAGATAGATCCCGTAGGAGAGATCGGCCGACGGGTCGCACAGGCCGCGCGCGAGGGGGCCGAGGGCTAGCCAGACCACGCCGTAGGCCTCGGCGAGGAACAGCAGGGCCGGGTAGGCCGGCGTTCGCGCGAGCGCGAAGGCGCCGAAGACCAGACAGGCGAGGGCGGCGGCCGAGACCCGCAGGCGGTCGCGCCACAGGTAGAGGCACGCGCCGGCCGCGAAGATCAGCGGCAGGCGCAGCGCCGTCTCGGTGCCCTTGGGCAGGTCGGGACCGCGGAGGCCGCAGGCGATCGACAGGGCGAGTGCCAGTCCGGCCACGATCAGGGGGGCCGACCACCGGCGCCGGAGCAGGCCGGACAGGGCGGCCGCGAGAACGCCGAGGTAGCACAGCACCTCGTATTTCAGCGTCCAGACCGTGCCGAGCGGCGCCCGGTAGGGATTGGCTTCGAAGACGCCGGGGAGGGCGGCGTTGCTCTTGAAGGTCGTCAGCGTCCCGCGGATGAACGACCATAGGGCCGGATCGCGCAGGTACTCGGCGACCGGCAGGCGCGTCAGCGCCGCCCCGAGACCCAGCGACACAACGAGGGTCGCGGCGACCAGTCCGGGCAGGATCCGCAAGGTCCGGGCGAGGGCGTAGTCCCGGATGCCGCGGCGGTCGCAGCTCATCGTGACCAGGAATCCCGACACGGCGAAGAAGCCGTTCACCGCGTGCTCGCCCAGCGTGTAGCCGGTGAGCCGGGCGAGGGGCTCGTCGCCGGCCGCGCCGGTCGCGACGCTGAACGCGTGGGACACCACGACGGCGAGAGCCAGCAGCAGCCGCAAGCCGGTGAAGCCGTTGCGCCCGCGTTCCAGCGCGGTCGCGATCGTCGGCGCGCTCATCCGGTCAGCCCCTCGCGGGCCAGCGCGGTCCGGCCCCGCAGGAAGGCGAGGGCGCCGGCGGCCGAGCCGCCGTAGCGCTCCAGTCCCGCCCGACGCAGGACCAGCCCGGACAGCAGCGCCTTCGGCACATTGGCCGCCAGCGCGGCGAGGCTCGGGTCCGCGAGGCCGTATTTCCGGCTGACATAGGCGCGCGACCACGCCTGATGCCAGCGCGCGCGAAACACCCGTCCCGGCTCGGGCGCCGACGACCGGCCGCGCCCGTGCAGCGCTTCGGCGCGGTGGACATGGATCAGCGCACGACCGCGATCGGCCACGCGCCGGCACAGGTCGTCGTCCTCGTAGAACAGGAAGATGTTCTCGTCGAAGCCGCCGAGGTCGAGGAACAGGGCGCGCGGCATCAGCAAGCAGGCCCCGGAGAGGAACGGCGCGCAGGCATCGCCCTGCGGGAGCGCGAGCCGGCCGGCGGGATTGGTCAGGTAGGGCGCGAGCAGGGACCGCGCCTGGAAGAAGAAGCGCCCGTCGGGCTCGACGAGGCGCGGGGCGAGCAGGCCCGCGTCCGGCCAGGATCGGGCCGCCTCCAGCAGGGCGTCAACGGCGCCCGGCCGCAGCACGACGTCCGGGTTGACGATGAGGACGTGCTCCGCCGTCTCGGCCGCGCGGACGCCCCGGTTGTTGGCGCGACCGTAGCCCTCGTTGCGGGCGTTGCGGATCACCTGCGCGCCCGCGGCCTCCGCGACGGACGCGGAGGCGTCCCGGCTGGCATTGTCGACCACGATCGCCGGCACGTGCTGCCCGGCCAGCGCCGCGAGGCAGCCGGGCAGCACGTCGGCGCTGTCATGCGCGACGACGATCGCGACGAGACTCGGCACCGGGCGGCGGTTCGCGCCGCCTCAGGCCTTCTTCTCGGGCAGGTTGAGCCGGATGTGCAGCTCGCGCAGCTGCTTGGGCGTCGCCTCGGAGGGCGCGCCCATCATCAGGTCCTCGGCGCGCTGGTTCATCGGGAACAGCACCACCTCGCGGATGTTCGGCTCGTTGCACAGGAGCATGACGATGCGGTCCACACCCGGCGCGATGCCGCCGTGCGGCGGGGCGCCCATGCGCAGGGCGTTCAGCATGCCGCCGAACTTCTGCTCCAGGACCTCGTGGCCGTAGCCGGCGATCGCGAAGGCCTTCTCCATCACGACCGGACGGTGGTTGCGGATCGCGCCCGACGACAGCTCCACGCCGTTGCAGACGATGTCGTACTGGAACGCCTTGATGTCCAGGATCCGCTTGGTGGTCGCGCCGTTCTCGTCCTCGCTGGAGAGCGCGTCGAGGTCGAGCGCCAGGAACGCCTCGCGGTCGATGTTCGGCATCGAGAACGGGTTGTGGGAGAAGTCGATCCGCTTCTCTTCCTCGCTCCACTCGTACATCGGGAAGTCGGTGATCCAGCAGAAGGCGTACTGGTCCTTGTCGCAGAGGCCCAGCTCGTCGCCGATGCGGATGCGCGCCTTGCCGGCGAGGCCGGCCGCCTTGCCCTCAGCGCCGGCCGAGAAGAACACCGCGTCGCCCGCCTTGGCACCGGCCCGCTCGGCGATCAGCGCCTGGACCTCGGCCGGGATGAACTTGGCGATCGGCCCCTTGCCGGTGAGCTGCCCGTTCTCCTCCTCGAACACGACATAGCCGAGCCCCGGTGCGCCCTCCGAACGGGCCCAGTCGTTGAGCTTGTCGAAGAACGAGCGCGACTGCGCCGCCGCACCGGTCGCCGGGATCGCCCGGACCACGCCGCCGGAAGCGATCACGCCCTTGAACGCCTTGAAGGCCACGTCCTCGCGGGCGAACAGGTCGGTGACGTCGGCGATGATCAGCGGATTGCGCAGGTCCGGCTTGTCGACGCCGTATTTGAGCATCGAGTCCGCGTAGGTGATCCGCGGGAATTCCTTGGTGACGCGCTTGCCCTCGGCGAACTCCTCGAACACGCCGCGCAGGACCGGCTCGACCGCCTGGAACACGTCCTCCTGGGTGACGAAGCTCATCTCGATGTCGAGCTGGTAGAACTCGCCCGGCGAGCGGTCGGCGCGGGCATCCTCGTCGCGGAAGCAGGGCGCGATCTGGAAGTAGCGGTCGAAGCCCGCGATCATCGTCAGCTGCTTGAACTGCTGCGGCGCCTGCGGGAGCGCGTAGAACTTGCCGGGATGGACCCGCGACGGCACGAGGTAGTCGCGCGCGCCTTCCGGGCTCGACGCGGTCAGGATCGGCGTCTGGAACTCGAAGAAGCCGCCCTCGCGCATCCGGCGGCGGAGCGAGTCGATGATCGCGCCGCGCTTCATGATGTTGGCGTGCAGCTTCTCCCGGCGCAGGTCGAGGAAGCGGTACCGGAGCCGCGTCTCCTCCGGGTACTCGAGGTCGCCGAAGACCGGCAGCGGCAGCTCGCCGGCCGGACCCAGCACCTCGAGGTCGTCGATGTAGACCTCGACCGCGCCGGTCGGCAGCTCGGCATTCTCGGTACCGGCCGGTCGCGTGCGGACGCGGCCGTCGATCCGCACGACCCATTCCGAGCGGACGGTCTCGGCGGCCTTGAAGGCCGGGGAATCGGAATCGATCACGCACTGCGTCAGGCCGTAATGGTCCCGCAGATCCACGAACAGCACGCCCCCGTGGTCGCGGATGCGGTGGCACCAGCCGGAGAGGCGGACACTCTGCCCGACGTCGGACGGGCGGAGCGCCCCGCAGGTGTGGGAACGGTAACGGTGCATGACGGGCTTCTTCTGTGGGAAGGCCGGCACCATTCACGCGAGGCCCCCCAAGTCAAGCGCGGGGCGCGCAGAACGGCGCCGAAAGCCGCGCGCGACTCGCCCGCCGGCCTACCGGAAGAGGCTCCCGATCCCCATATGAACTCCATGAACGACAACGTCTTTTTCGATCTGGAGCGGCCCGCGAAGCCGGCGCCCGAACGCGTCCCCGCCGGGTGGCGGACGCTGCCCCTCGAGGGCCGTTTCGACCTCGTCTACGAGGACGCGACCGGGGCCTGGAGCAACCGGTCCCTCGAGGCGCGCGAGCTCAGGCTCGGTCCCGGCCGGACGCTGCTCGGCGGCATCGACGCCCGGCGCGGCGGCTATCGCGGGTTCCGGGTCGACCGGATCCGGCGTCTCGTCGACCGGGCCACCGGCGAGCGCATCGAGACCGGCATCCTCGACCGCCTGCTGGGCCGAGCCGAGGCGCAGCGCCGTGCCGACGCGCTGCGGATCCGCCGGCAGGCCCGGGCGCGCCGGAAGGCGGCGGTCGCGGCCGTGGCGTGACCGCGGTCGCCGAGCCGCGCGTGAAAGCGCGAAAGATGGGGACCTGCGAAGCCGCGTCTCCCCATGTCCGCCGCGGTTGCGTATAGCCGGTGCATGGACCTGATCACCACCACTGACGCGCTGCGCCAGATCTGCACACGTCTCGCCGAGCAGCCCTTCGTGACCGTCGACACGGAGTTCATGCGTGAGACGACGTATTATCCGAAACTCTGCCTGATCCAGATGGCGGCACCGGACGGGACCGCCGTCCTGGTCGACCCGCTGGCGCCCGGGATCGACCTGGATCCGTTCATCGCGCTCATGGCCGACGAGCGCACCGTCAAGGTGTTCCATTCCGCCCGTCAGGACCTGGAGATCATCTGGCTGATCGGCGGGATCCTGCCGCACCCGTTCTTCGACACGCAGGTCGCCGCCATGGTCTGCGGCTACGGCGACTCCGTCTCGTACGAGCAGCTCGTCAACGACGTCGCCAAGGCCAAGATCGACAAGTCGTCCCGCTTCACCGACTGGTCTCGGCGGCCGCTGTCGGAGGCGCAGCTGACCTACGCGCTGTCCGACGTCACCCACTTGGTGAAGATCTACGAGGTCCTCGTCGCCGAGTTGCTGCGGACAGACCGCGGCGCCTGGCTCGACGAGGAGATGGCGGTGCTGACCTCGCCGGAGACCTACCGCGCCGATCCCGCCCAGGCGTGGCGCCGCCTCTCCGGCCGGATGCGCAAGCCGCGCGAGATCGCCGTGCTGATGGAGGTGGCGGCCTGGCGCGAGAGCGAGGCGCAGACGCGCAACGTCCCGCGCGGGCGCGTCCTGAAGGATGAGGCGGTCATCGACATCGCGTCGGCGGCGCCGCGGAGCGCCGAGGCGCTCGGGCGCCTGCGGACGATCCCGGCGGGCTTCGAGCGGTCCCGGACGGGCGCCGACATCGTCGCCGCCGTCGAGCGCGGCCTCGCCCGCGACACCAGCGCCGTCCGGATGCCCGAGCGCGTGCGGCGGAGCGGCGGCAACGGCGCGATCGTCGAGCTGCTGAAGGTCCTGCTGAAGGCGGTCTGCGAGGCCGAGGGCGTCGCGCCCAAGATCATCGCCACGGTCGACGACCTGGAAGCCGTCGCTGACGACGATGCCGCCGAGGTACCGGCGCTGCAGGGGTGGCGTCGGACGCTGTTCGGGGAGAAGGCGCTGGCGCTGAAGCAGGGCCGGCTGGCGCTGTCGGTCGAGTCGGGCCGGATCGTGGTCCGCCCTCTCGAGGCCGAGCCCGCGGCCGCCGGCGCCGACGCGAACGGATGACGCCGGGGCGACGCTGACGGCAAAAACTCCGCGGTCGGGCGTGACTCGCCGCAGGTCCGGGATTAAATGGCAATTGGATTGCCGCTTAATCCCGCCCCTGCGTCCCGCGTATGTTCGAGCCGAACGAGATTTTGAAGACGCTGACCGGGCGCGGTCTGGTAACGGCTGAAGGGTGCGAGTCCGTGCGCGTCCGCTACCGGGTTGTCATCGAGCGGCGCGAGGGCGGCGTCGTCGCTTACGGCAACCTCTACGGCAGCTACGCGGGCCTGCGACCGGTCTGGCTCGAGCCGGATGCCCAACTCCGTCTGTCCAGCGGCCGTCGCCTCAACATCTCCGTGACCGATCTGATCGGCGACGTCGCCGACTTCGAGAGCACCGGGCCGGTCGGGGCGCTCTGACGCCGCCGCGGGCCTTCCGCGAGATCCCGGACGGCGTCACGGATCGGTGCGCGTGTCCCGGCAGCGATTCTTAAGAACGGGACGATTCGGCAATTTGTCGCGCGCGAACCCCACCGAACGGGAGGGGATCCTCAAAAAAATCGGATGCGGCGACTGGGCGCACGGCCGGGTTTTGGGAAAATTCGGCAACGAATAGCCACCGAAGCGTCTCGCAGTGCGGTCAAGCGGGGGGCCTCCGCCGCGGGCGCCCGATGCCCCTGCGACCCTCGTCCGCGCGGACGACGCATGCTCAGGCCCAGCAAAGCTCGTTCGTGTGCAAGGTCTGCATGGGACACGCACACGTGCCCGTGAGATCGGGGCGAGACGACCGAAGAACGCTTGTGCGTCGCAACATTTCTTTTCGCAAAAGCATGACATCGGCGGCGCCTGTGTCACCCGAAAAGAAGCTTTCACCGTGTGCCCACAGGCGCGGAACAGCGAGTTGACGGCGCTCAAAAATCTCTTAAGGTCCGGGCAAGCCTCGGTTTCGAGGGAGCCGCCTCAGGGATGGCGGTTCCTGGCTAGGGGATCAGTAGATCTCCTCGAAGTCCACTATGCCCGCTACCGAGGCGTCCATCCCTGTCGCAAACAGTCAGGTCGGAGTCCGAGCGACGCCACTCTCGTCGCGCGCCGCGAGAACTCTCAAGACTTGTCGGAGGAACCCATGAGAGCGGTACATCTCCTTGCGCTCGGCGCAGGTGTCGCGGCCGTCGCCGCGCCGGCGCTGGCCAATGAAAGCGTCATGAAGGGCATCGCCAACCCGGCGGAACAGGTTCTTCAGACGGTGGACTACGCGAATACGCGTTACTCGAAGCTCGACCAGATCAACGCCAAAAACGTCAAGGACCTGCAGGTCGCCTGGACGTTCTCGACCGGCGTGCTGCGCGGCCACGAGGGCTCGCCGCTCGTCGTCGGCAACGTGATGTACGTGCACACGCCGTTCCCGAACATCGTGTACGCCCTCGACCTCGACCACGAGGCGAAGATCCTCTGGAAGTACGAGCCGAAGCAGGATCCGTCCGTGATCCCGGTCATGTGCTGTGACACGGTCAATCGTGGCCTGGCCTACGCCGACGGCGCCATCCTCCTGCATCAGGCCGACACCACCCTCGTGTCGCTCGACGCCAAGACCGGCAAGGTCAACTGGTCGGTCGTGAACGGCGACCCGAAGAAGGGCGAGACCAACACCGCGACGGTTCTGCCGGTCAAGGACAAGGTCATCGTCGGCATCTCGGGCGGCGAGTTCGGCGTGCAGTGCCACGTCACCGCCTACGACCTGAAGACCGGCAAGAAGGTGTGGCGCGGCTACTCCGAGGGCCCGGACGATCAGCTGATCGTCGACCCGGAGAAGACCACCTCGCTCGGCAAGCCGATCGGCAAGGACTCCTCGCTGAAGACCTGGGAAGGCGATCAGTGGAAGACTGGCGGCGGCTGCACCTGGGGCTGGTTCTCGTACGACCCCAAGCTCGACCTGATGTACTACGGCTCGGGCAACCCCTCGACCTGGAACCCCAAGCAGCGTCCGGGCGACAACAAGTGGTCCATGACCATCTGGGCGCGTAACCCGGACACCGGCATGGCCAAGTGGGTCTACCAGATGACCCCCCACGACGAGTGGGACTATGACGGCATCAACGAGATGATCCTCACGGATCAGAAGATCGACGGCAAGGAGCAGCCGCTCCTGACGCACTTCGACCGTAACGGCTTCGGCTACACGCTGAACCGCGCCACGGGCGAGCTGCTGGTCGCCGAGAAGTTCGACCCGGCCGTCAACTGGGCGACCAAGGTCGACATGGACAAGGGCTCAAAGAACTACGGCCGTCCGCTGGTCGTGTCGAAGTACTCGACCGAGCAGAACGGTGAGGACACCAACTCCAAGGGCATCTGCCCGGCGGCGCTGGGCACCAAGGATCAGCAGCCTGCGGCCTTCTCGCCGAAGACCAACCTGTTCTACGTGCCCACCAACCACGTCTGCATGGACTACGAGCCGTTCCGGGTGACCTACACCCCGGGCCAGCCCTACGTCGGTGCGACCCTCTCGATGTACCCGGCCCCGAACTCGCACGGCGGCATGGGCAACTTCATCGCGTGGGACGGCGTCAACGGCAAGATCAAGTGGTCCAACCCCGAGCAGTTCTCGGTATGGTCCGGTGCTCTGGCCACCGCTGGCGACGTCGTGTTCTACGGCACGCTTGAGGGCTACCTGAAGGCGGTCGACGACAAGACCGGCAAGGAGCTGTTCAAGTTCAAGACCCCGTCGGGCATCATCGGCAACGTGATGACCTACCAGCACAAGGGCAAGCAGTACGTGGGCGTCCTGTCGGGCGTCGGCGGCTGGGCCGGCATCGGCCTCGCGGCCGGCCTGACCGACCCGAATGCCGGTCTCGGCGCGGTGGGCGGCTACGCGGCTCTGTCGCAGTACACCAACCTCGGCGGTCAGCTGACGGTCTTCGCCCTGCCGAACTAATCGGCCGCAGGGTTTGACGTGAAAAACGGTGCCGGCGCGGGTTCCCGCGCCGGCACCCTTGTGATTAGACTTTCTCGCAAGAGGCTGCGGCTCGGAGGGAGACGAAGAGCCTCGATCCAGGGAGACACATGCGTTGCTCAACCTCAGCAAGATCGTAACGCGGCCGGTTATCGCCGCCCTCGCCCTAGCGACCGTCTCGACGGTTGCCGTACATGCTGAGGATGCCAAGCCTGCCGACCCCAAGCTCGCCAATTCGCTGAACGCGAACGACAAGACCGCCGAGCAGGATCCCAAGCTGCTGAAGCAGGATGCTGCCGTGAAGGTCGACGACGGCAAGTATTTCGATGCCGAAGGCCACCCGACGTTCCACGTGACCCAGGACGGCAAGATGCTCGACTGGTACACGTACTCGGGCTACCGCCGGTATCACGCCGAGTGCCACGTCTGCCACGGTCCGGACGGCATGGGCTCGACCTACGCGCCGGCGCTCAAGGACTCGCTGAAGCACCTCTCCTACGAGGAGTTCATCGGCATCCTGGCGGGCGGCAAGCAGGACGTGAACGCCGCCGAGCAGAAGGTCATGCCGGCCTTCGGCGACAACAAGAACGTCATGTGCTACTCGGACGACCTCTACGTCTACCTCAAGGCGCGCGCCGCCGGAGCGATCGGGCGTATCCGTCCCTCGGAGCACGAGGACAAGCCTGACACCGCCAAGAAGGCGGAGAAGGAATGCATGGGCGGCTGATGTCGTCTCTTGCCCGGATCGCCATTCTCTGCGCCCTGACACTGACCGGGGCGCAGGGGGCTCTCGCCCAGCATCTGCCGGATACCGTCACCACGGACGTGCTGCGCGTCTGCGGTGATCCGGGCAACATGCCGTTCTCCGAACGCAAGGAGGACGGCTTCGAGAACAAGATCGCGGCGATCATCGCCGACGAACTGAAGATCAAGGTCCGCTATTACTGGTTGACCCAGGGACCCGGCTTCGTGCGCAACACGCTCGGAACCGGCCTCTGCGACGTCATCATGGGCCAGGCCTTCGGCAGCGACCTCGTCCAGACCACCAATCCCTACTACCGCTCCGCCTACACGCTGGTCACCCGTGCCGGTGAGCTCGATGGCGTGACGGCCCTCGACGACCCGCGCCTGAAGGGCAAGAGCATCGGCGTGATCGCCGGGACGCCGCCCGTCAACCGGATGGGCGAAGTCGGCCTCGTCTCGGCCATGAAGGCCTACGCGCCCTACCAGCTCGATCCGTCGCGGAAGTACCAGACGGTCAGCGCGGAGATCATCGCGGCGCTGGCCGCCAAGGAGATCGACGCGGCGGTACTCTGGGGGCCGGCCGCCGGCTGGCTCGCCAAGCAGTCCGGCACGCCCATGAACGTGGTGCCGCTGCTGAAGGAGCCGGAGCGCCCGCCGATGGCGTACCGGATCGCCATGGGCGTCCGGATTGGCGAGAATGACTGGAAGCGCTCGCTGAACACCATCCTGCGCAAGCGCAAGGCCGACATCGACAAGGTCCTGCGCGACTACGACGTGCCGCTCCTCGACGAGGAAGAGAACAAGCTCGTCGCCCCCGGCGAGCGCTGACGCGCCGCCGCGGGCCGCGGTCAGGCGCGCGCGATGCCGGTCCGGTCGAGCTTCGCCAGGGCATCCACCACGCGCTCGCCGCCGATGACGAGGTCCGGCGCGATCTCGGCCAGGGGAACCAGCACGAAGGCCCGCTCGCGCACGTAGCGGTGCGGCAGCACGAGGCGAGCGTCGTCGATGCTGGCACCTTCGTAGGCCAGGACGTCGATGTCGATCACCCGCGGCCCCCAGCGCTCCTCGCGGATCCGGCCGAGGTCGTGCTCCACCCGCAGACAGGCGTCGAGCAGGCCGTGTGGATCCAGCTCCGTCTCCACCGCCACGGCGCCGTTGAGGAACCACGGCTGATCGGTCTTGCCCCAGGGCGGCGTCCGATAGTCGGCCGAGCGCGCCACGACGTCGATGCCCGGGATCGCCGCGAGGCCGGTGACCGCGCGGTCGAGCATCGCGGCCATGTCGCCGACATTGCTGCCGATGCCGAGATACGCCCTCATCGGCTCGCCCCGCGGCGGCGCGTGATCGCGACGCCGACGCTGTCCAGGATGGCGGGGACGGGCGCGCTCGGCTTGTCGACCTGCACGGTGATCGCCGCGACGCGCGCGAAGCGCGCGAGGATCTCCGCCGCGACCGTCTCGGCCAGGGCCTCGATCAGGTTGAACCGGCGCGCGGTGGCGATCTCGACGGCCACCGCCGTGAGATCCGCGTAGCTCACCGTGCCGGCCACGTCGTCGGAGCGTCCCGCCGGGCCGAGATCGAGTTCGGCTTCCAGGGAGATGTAGAATCGCTGGCCGAGCACCGCCTCCTCGGCCAGCACGCCGTGCCGGCCGAACACGGCGATCCGGGTGACGCGGATCAGGTCGCCCGCCATGCTCAGCGCGCCTCCGGCCGCATCACGGCGTCGACGACGCGCATCGCGTCGATATGCGCCGCGACGTCGTGCACGCGCACGATGTCGGCCCCGAGGGTCGCCGCGACGGCGTGGGCGGCGAGGGACCCGTGCAGGCGGTCCGCCGGACGGGTCTCGCGGTCGTGCAGGCGTCCGAGGAGCGACTTGCGGGACACGCCGACCAGAACCGGGAATCCGAGGGCGCGGATCTCGGGCAGCCGGCGCAGCGCCTCGAGATGCTGATTCCAAGTCTTGCCGAAGCCGACCCCCGGGTCGAGCACGATCTCCGAATCGGCGAGACCCGCGCGGTGGGCGATCGCCAGCGATCGCTCGAAGAAGGCCAGCATGTCGGCGACGATATCGAGATCCGGCTCGATCGTCTCGCGGTTGTGCATGATGATGACCGGTGCGCCGTGCGCGGCCGCCACGGTGGCGATGTCGGGCTCGCGCTGGAGGCCCCAGACGTCGTTGACGATCCGCGCGCCCGCCTCCAGCGCGACGCGCGCGGTCGAGGCCTTGTAGGTGTCGATGGAGATCGGCACCGGCAGCCGCGGCGCCACGGCCCGGATGACCGGCACGACGCGGGCCTGCTCCTCCTCGGCGGGGACAGGAACGTGGCCGGGCCGCGTCGATTCCCCCCCGACGTCGAGGATCGCCGCCCCCTCAGCGACCAGCCGTTCGGCCTGGGTCACCGCCTCGGCCTCCCCGGCGAAGAGGCCGCCATCCGAGAAGGAATCGGGCGTGACGTTGAGGATGCCCATGACCAGCGTGCGGCCGCCGAGGGCGGGCAGCAGGTCGGACAGGCGGGAGGAGGGGGTCACAGGCGGGTCCCGTTCACGAACGCGGTTCGGGAGCCGGTGTGCGCGAATCGGGAGGCCGGCGCAACGCCGGCCTCGCCGTTCGATTCAGCCGCGATAGCAGCGGATCTCGGCCTCGGCCTGGGCGCGGCGCAGCTCCGCGACCTTGTCGTCGAAGATCTTGGTCGACTTGAACTCGTTCGCCCGGTTGCCGATCCCCTGTCGCATCGAGAGCACCGTGCTCGCCTGGACGTACTTATCGTACGGCAGGATCGCGGCGAGCTGATCCAGCGAGCACGAGCATTTCTGCAGGCTCTCGCGGGTCTGGCCGTTGGCGGCCATGCAGCCGAACACGTAGTCGACCCGCGCGTCGGTCGGGTAGTCGTTCTCCTCGGCGGCCCAGCCGGCCACGCCCGACAGCGTCAGGGCGAGGGCGGCCAGCGCGCCCCGTTCAGCCAGCCTTCTGATCATAGCTCAGCTTCTCCTCGAGCAGTTCGCCCCCGTCCGGGCTCTTCGACGACGCCTCGATCGAGACGATCTCGCCCGGGACCGAGGGGGCGGTGACGAAGGTATAGGTCATGTCGTCCATGCCGCGCATGCGCTGCGCCATCGCGTCGCCCGCGAACGGCTTCGTGACCACGCGCCAGCCGTCGACCTCGCGGCCGCCGATATCCACTTTGGTCGGCGTCACGATCGCCTTCTCGCGCAGGCCCTTGCGGATCGCGAGCTTGAGGTAGCGCGGGTTCGCCTCCAGCACCTTCGCGACGGCACGCAGGTGGTTCTCCAGGAACAGCGAGACGACCGGATTACCCGACATGTCCTCGAACGGGCCGGCCGGCATCCGGTTCAGCCCGGAGAACATCACGACGCTGATGTCGCGGCCCTCGGCGCTCTTCCCGGGCGTCACCTTGAGCTGAACCGTGTCCTCCAGCGGCGCCCCGAACGGGCCCTTCGAGATCCCAGAGCGACGCAGGTAATCGTAGGTCAGCGTCGAGCCCGGCGCCGTGTTCTTCATGTGCGGCTGGTCGAACAGCAGGTCCGCCGCGGAGGGCGGGGCGGCGGCGTTCGCCTGGGTGACGGTGGCGGGCTTCGGCGCGTCCTCGGCGAGGGCCGGCAGCGCGGCCAGAGCCAGCGCGACCGACGTCGCCGCGAGGCTCCTCACGACAAGACTTCTCACGAGTTCACTTCCTCCTTGAGCGGCGACCGGACGTTGCTGCCGATCGTCCGGTAGACGTAGTCGGGCGGGTTCTCGGCCGCCTCCTCGGTGGCCAGCGCCCGCACCTTGGCGTGGAGCGGCGAGAGCGAGCAGGCCGGATCCGTGGCGGCCGCGTCGCCCGCGAGCGCGAGCGCTTGGCAGCGGCAGCCGCCCCAGTCCTTCTCGCGCCGGTCGCAGGATCGGCAGGGCTCCTTCATCCAGTCCGTGCCGCGATAGGCCGTGAAGGCGGGGGAGTCGCGCCAGATCTCGCCGAGGGCGTGGTCGTTGACGTTCCAGAACTCCAGCCCCGGGATCGTCTCAGCGGCGTGGCACGGCAAAACCTTGCCCTGCGGCGTGACGTTCATGAGCTTGCGGCCCCAGCCGCCCGCGCAGGCCTTCGGGTACTTCGCGTAGTAGTCGGGCACGACGAGGTCGATGACGAGCTGGCCCTTCAGGCGCTCGCGGGCCGCCTCGACGATCCGGATCGACTCGTCGACCTGCGCCTTGTCGGGCATCAGGGCGGCGCGGTTGACGTAGGCCCAGCCGTAATACTGCGTGTGCGCCACCTCGAGCCGCTTGGCGCCCATCTTCACCGCGAGATCGATGAAGCCCGCCACCTCGTGGATGTTGCCGCGGTGAATCACCGTATTCAGCGTGAGGGGCAGGCCGAGTTCGACCACCTTGGCGGCGAACTCGAACTTCTGCGGCTGCGCGTTCTTCAGGCCGCCGATCTTCTCGGCGTTCTGCGCGTCGACGCCCTGCACCGACAGCTGCACGTGGTCGAGCCCGACGTCGTAGAGCGCCTGGAGCTTCGCCAGCGCCCCGCCGACGCCGGAGGTGATCAGGTTGGAGTACAGGCCGAGATCGGCGCAGGTCTTGGTGATCTCGACGATGTCGTTGCGGGCGGTCGGCTCTCCGCCGGACAGGTGCACGTGCAGGACGCCGAGCGCCGCGGCCTCCCCGAGGACGCGCTGCCAAGTCTGCGTGTCGAGCTCGCCCGACCGGCGGTCGAGCTCCAGCGGGTTCGAGCAGTACGGGCAGCGCAGCGGGCAGCGGTGGGTCAGCTCGGCGAGCAGACCGACCGGTGCCGGCGCATCGGGGCGGTTCGGCGTCGGCGCGTTCATCGCTCGAGAACCCGTTTCTCCGCGAGGCCGTCGAGCATCACCAGGATGTCGGCCTCGATGGCGCGCGGATCGGCCGCGTAGGTCTTGCCCAGCTCGTCCGCGATGTCGGACACGCTGCGCGCGCCGTCCACCAGCTTGAGGACCGCGACGGCGTTGTCGTCGAGATCGAAGGTGCGCTCGGGGGCGAGCAGGACCCACTTCCCACGGGTCTCGTCGTTGCGCAGCCGAACGCCGCGCGGCAGCCGCGGGCGATCGCCGGCCGCCATCTTACCGCCGGACGCGCCCGGCTTGGCCTGGGACGCCTCGGACACGAGACCCTCGCCGGGCTGCCAGGCGTCCGGGGGGACCATGCCGGGGGCGACATAGGCGAAGTACAGGGCGTCGAGCTGCGTCCAGAGCACGGTGCACTTGAACGTCAGCGCCGCCATCGCCTGCCGCTGTAGCTCCGGGGTCGTGGCGTGCTGCTTGACGTAGTCCAGGGCGAAGTCCGCATCCCGCGGCGCCTGGGTCAGGCGCTTGTCGAAGTAGGCCAGCGTGTCCTTGGTGATGAAGTCGTAGTTCTTCAGCATCCCGGCCACGCGCTCGGAGATGATCGTCGGCGAAAACATCTCGGTCAGCGAGGAGGCGATCGCCTCCAGGAGCGTCCGCTCGGAGACGAAGTGGACGTAGGCCTCCACCGAGAACTTCGTGGCCGAGAGGATGCCGCGGGTGGACAGGACGTAGTCGCGGTCGAAGCCGACGCCCTCCGCCAGCTTGAGCCAGCGCTCGATGCCGCCGTCACCCTCGTGGTCGCCGTCGTGGTCGACGATGCGCTGGCGCCAGATCCGCCGCAGCGACGCGTCGGTCATGCGGGCCAGCACGGCCGCGTCCTTCACCGGGATCATCGCCTGGTAGTAGTAGCGATTCAGGGCCCAGGCCCGGACCTGATCCTTCGACAGCTTGCCGTCGTGCAGCAGCCGGTGGAACGGGTGCAGGTTGTGGTAGCGGCGCGCGCCGATATCGCGCAGGGCCGCCTCCAGCTCCTCGGGACTCAGGAGACGCTGACTGTCGGCGGTGTCCGGGGTCGGGAAGATGGCGTTCATGGCGTGTCCGGCGTCCGTTCTCGACCTGCGTTTCCTGTATCCTGATCCCGCCCTCGTCTGTGGGGCGAATGTCCGGGCTCAGGGACGATATAGTGCCGGCAACCGACGGGCCCAACCGTCGGTCGCCTGCGGACCGCTCGTTCGCGGCGCCGATGCCTGCGGCACAGGGCCCTGATCGTCGTCGTGCCGACCTGACCAGGAAGTGCCGATCATCGAGCCTCGGGTGCGACCGGACTTCGACCTCAGCCCTCGTTCGAGGCTCGCCCGCGCGGGCCCTTCCCGGTGGGGTCCGGGTCGGGGATCCCGACCGCGCACCGCCTACAGCGACAGACTCAGCCCGTCGTGCGCCACGGTCCAGCCGGCCGCCTCGACATCCACCCGCTCCGGCGATCCTTCGACCAGCACCGGGTTGGTGTTGTTGATGTGCACGAAGACGCGCCGCCCGATCTCGACCGCCGCCAAGGCGTCGATCGAGCCGTTCGCGCCGCGCATCGGCACGTGACCCATGCGCCACCCGGTCTTGGTACCGACGCCGGCCCGGATCATGTCGTCATCGTGCAGGACGGTTCCGTCGAACAGCAGAGCGTCGACGCCCGCGATCCGCGCGCGCAGACCGTCCGTCACCCGGGCACAACCGGGAATGTAGGCGAGGCGGCGGCCGCCGGCCTCGATCAAGGCCCCGACGGTGGTCTCGGTCTCGCCACCGATCTCCATCGTCTCGTCCTCCAGCCAGAGCGGCACCTTGCCGGGCACCGGGAAGAGGGTGACCAACAGGCCGGGCAGGGGCTCGAAGCGCTGGTCCATGCCGATCGGCTGCCGGGCGACGACGCCCTCGGCCATCACGTCGAAGACGCGGTTGGCATTGACGGAGTCGAGGATCCCGCGCGTGCCGTAGAGCGTGTAGGGCTGACCTTCGCGCAGGGTCAGGAGACCCGCGACATGGTCGACGTCGCCGTTGGTCAGGAGAACCGCGCGGATCGGCGAGTGGCGCAGGCCCTCGCGCGGATGCATCTGCGGATTGTCGAAGAGCTGTTGCCGGATATCCGGCGAGGCGTTGATCAGCAGCCAATCCGACCCGTCCGCGGAGACCGCGATGCTCGACTGGGTCCGGGGCCGCACCCGGTCCGGTTCGGACCGCGCCAGCGTGCAGATGGGGCAGCGGCAATTCCACTGGGGAAGGCCGCCGCCGGCCGCGGAACCGAGGATCACGACGCGCATGGTGCGGCTCCCGAGATCCCCGGCCCGTAAAACTCAGTTGAAGGTGTCGATCTCGGCCGACTCGTAGCTCGTCACTTCCATGCCGACGCAGATCTCGGACACGATCGGGGCAGCCCACTTCATGGTGTTTCTCCTCAGGCGATATCATCACCGCGTGTCGCGCGGATCCTAAGAGGACCCTAAGACACTGATGGCGCTCTCATTTCCGGCGCGAGAGAGGTATCGACGATTCACGCGTGGGCTTCAAGCACTAAGTTGCCGGATCCTCCCAAATTTTTCGTGAGAGACTTCCTAAGCGTCCGGAAACCATCACGAAACAGGCGACCCTGCGACTAAAGTACAGTGGCTCACTGGCGGAAGTCGGGACCGCGCAGTTCGAGCATGAATCCTTTGCCGCGCACGGTGACGAGGCCCGGCCCGCCGTAGCGCACGAAATCGGCCATCTTGGAGCGCAGGTAGCCGATATAGACGTCGACCACGTTGAGGGAGAGCCCGCCCTGGCTGGCCCAGAGCCGGTCGAAGATGTCGGCGCGGGAGACCGGCTTGCCGATATTCTCCATCAGCATGGCGAGCAGGTCGGCCTCGCGGGGCGTGAGGCGGGCGCTGGCCTCGCCGCAGCTCGCTTGCCGGGTCTCGAGGTCGAGCATCAGCTTGCCGGCGGTGATGCGCGAGCGCGGCGCCTCCGCCTGCTCGCGCCGCATCAGATGGGTCCGCAGGCGGGCGACCAATTCGTCGAACTCGAACGGCTTGACGATGTAGTCGTCGGCGCCGAGCGCCAGGCCTTCGGCGCGGTCGCGGATCTCGTCCCGGGCAGAGAGGAACAGGATCGCTCCGGGGAAGCCGCCCTCCCGCAGGGACCGGCAGACGTCGTGGCCCGATCCGTCCGGGAGGTTGATGTCGAGGAGCACGGCGCCCGGGGCCGGATCGTGGGCGGCCTTCAGCGCTTCGTCGACGCAGGCCGCCGTCCCGACCTCGAATCCCTCGGCTTCGAGACCCCGGGCGAGGAGGCCGCGAATGTCGATATCGTCCTCGACGATCAGGATCCGCGTCATGCGGCCGACTCCTTCACCTGCGCGCCCACTCGGGCACCGACAGCAGCGCCGTCGGCCGCGCCCGTTTCCCATGCCGGATCGCAGGCCGGGATGTCCAGGGTGACCCGGGCCCCGCGTCCGTCCGGCCCGGGCCCGAGTCGGATCGTGCCGCCGTGCTGCTCGACGATCCAGCGCGCCAGGGCGAGCCCGATGCCGAACCCGGTCTCGTCCGGCCCGGCGCCCGTGCCGCGCTTGAAGCGCTCGAACAGCGCCTCCTCCGGGGCACCGAAGCCGGGACCATCATCCGTGATGGTGATCCGCCCGACCGGTCCCGGACCTGCCGCCAGGGCGACCTCGACCCGGGTGAGGCCGGCGGCGTGGCGGAGCGCGTTGTCGACGAGGCTCTCGACCGTCTGGCGCATCCACTCGCGGTCGGCGAGGCTCTCGACGTCCCGGCTGCCCGGATCGAGGGTGAGACCGACCCGGCGGCGCGCCGCCTCGGAGCTCATGTTGTCCACGGCCTCCGCGAGGACTTGGGCGAGCCCCAGACGGCGCTTGTCGAACGCGATCTCGCCGGACTCCGAGCGGGCGACGCGGAGAAGGTCCTCGACGCGCAGCTTGAGGCGCTGCGCCCGCTTCTTGATCGTGGCGAAGACCGGCCCCGGATCGGCGCCCCGGGACGCGCCGCGCAGGGCGAGGTCGCACTCGCCCAGGATCACCGTCAGGGGCGTGCGCAGCTCGTGGCTGACATCGGCGAAGAAGCGGCGGCGGGACTGATCGACCGCCTCCAGCCGGGCGTTGGCGGCGCGCAGGTCGGCGGTGCGCGCCGCCACCGTGTCCTCCAGCGCCGCCCGGTCGGCCGCGACCCGCGATTCCCGCCGTGCCAGCCGGGCGGCCATGCGGTTGACGTTGGTCATCAGCAGGCCGAGCTCGTCCCGCGTGGCGACGGAGAGGCGCGTGTCGAGGGCGCCGTGGCCGATGGCGCTCGCGGCGCGGCGGACCTCCTCGATGCGCGCCAGGGTCGGCCGGGTGACGCCCCGGTACAGGATCGCCAGCAGCACCAGGGCCGCCGCCACCGCGGCCGCGGCGGCCACCCGCAGGCGCTCGGACAGCGCCCGGGCCTGCTCGGAGCCGAGCGCCATGCTGCGCCGCTCGGCCTCGATGAGGAAGGAGAGGGGCTGGCCGGTCATGGCGCCGAAGCCGTTGAGCGCGCCCTTGATCGCGTCCTGACGCCGCTCCTGATCGGTCTGGCGGCTGATCAGCGAGACCTGCCGGTCCAGCACCGCGCGGGCCGCGCGCAGCTGCGCCATCGGGCGGGTGCGCGCGGCGTACTGCATCCGGTCGGCCGGGTCGTCGCTCGGCGGGAAGCTCTTGGCGAGCGCCTCGTCCACGGTGGTCAGGGCCCGATCGGCGTTGTCGCGGGCGATCGCCATCGCCTCGGGCTGGCCGTCGGGGTTGCCGACGGTCTCCACGGCCGCGAGACCGAACTGGGTGAGGCGGCCGGACAGCTCGGCCAGCAGCTCCAGGCGCCGCTGAGCCTCGAGGGTCCGGTCGACGGTCCGCTCCGCCGCCCCGATCGCCGCCAGCGCGGCCGCGGCGGCCAGCACCACCACGATGGCGGTGCCGCCGAGCAGCAGCGCGAAGCGGACCTTCAGCGAGCGCATCGTCCCCGTCCCGCCCTCAATCCCGCTCCGCGGGCGAGCCCGAGCATGGCACCGCCGGGGCGCCGAACCAAGGTGCCGTCGAGGGCGTCGTCACAGGTCCTTCGGCAGGCTGCCCTTGGCGGCGCAGCGCCACCGCTCCACGTGCCATTCCGGATGCGCGGCCTGCCAGGTCGCGAGCGCGCTCTGCGAGTTGCGCAGGCACACGAAAGGGCTCGATTTCTCGAAGGACATCTCGATCCGGTCCTCGCGGCAGGTCGAGGGTTGGGCGACGAGACAGATCGACAGCAGCAGCAGCATGGGCGCCTCCCCGGGCTGCCGGCCTCGAGCGGGCCGGCTTGGACGGGAGAATAGGACGCGCCCACGCCCATTGCCCAGGCGACGTCAGGCCGCGACCCAGATCTCGCCCTTGGCGATCGTCGCGAGGTCGCCGGAATAGCGGCGCAGCGGCTTGCCGAGAAGGTCGGCGTGCTCGGCGCTCAGGCCGCGCAGGGCCTTGGCCAGCAGCCGCAGGAACACGAGGTCGTGCGTCCCGGTCTCCACGAAGGTCGGCGACATCCGGCCGTGGGCGCCGACGAGGAGCGTCCCGCGGCGCATGCCGAAGCCGGGGTGGTCGCCGACCGCGAGCGCCGCCAGGGTGCCGGCGATCATGCGCGAGCCCGCGTACGCCCCCGCGCGCCCGGCCACGATCGTCCCGCGCCGCATCCGGTCGCCGAGATGCGCGCCGGCCGCACCGCGGATGATCAGCGTCGCGCCGTCGAGACCCGCCTTCGCGGCGTAGACCGCGCCCCCGGCATAGTCACCGGCGTCGCCCTCGACGGTGATCGTGCCGCCCGTGGCGCCGGAGGCCGCGTAGGGCCCGGCATTGCCGGTGACGATCAGGCTGCCGCCCGCCATGCCGGCCCCGAGGCGCTGGCCGACATCGCCGGTGACCCGGATCGTGCCCTCGGCCAGCGACGCGCCGACACGGTCGAGGCGCCCGTGGCCGCCCTCGATGGTCAGGGTGTCGGAACCGTCCAGCGCGACCGCGAAGCAGTCGCCGAGGCGCACGCCGGTGCGGGTCGTGCCGATCTCGAGGCGCTCGACCTCGCCCTGGGACAGGCGGCTCAGGGCGAGCGGGTTGATGTTCAGGAGGTCCAGCCGCTCGGGCGGGGCCGCGCGCAGGGTGAGGGTGCTCACGGCTCAGCCCTCCGGCTTGGCGTCGTCGCGCGCGATCAGGTCGCGCAGGTGGTAGTGGTGGCGGCCGAGATTGCCGCCGTAATTGCCGGCCGTGACGGCGATCAGGCCGTGCTTGCCGCCGATCTCGGTGGCGGCGTGCAGGCCGGCGCGCATCGAGTCGGACACGCCCTGCGAGGTGAGGGCGTCGATCACGATCTCCAAGACCACGCCGCACTCGGCCGGCAGCGCCGAGCCGGCGCGGCCCTTCAGGGTCGGGCAGTAGGCGTCGTTGGTCGAGGCCATCATGCCCTTGGTCCGGCCGCCGACCTTGGAGCCGGAGCGGACGATGCCGCCGGGGAACGGGAGGATCGCGCCCGGCACCGCCTTGGCGGCCTCGACGGCGATCTCGGCGACCTTGAGTGTCTCGGCGTGGGTGCGGCCGAGGAACAGCAGGTTGCCGCCGCCGACCGCGCCGTCGACGGCCCGGACCGCGTCCTCGCAGAGGAACTCGCCGTCCATCACCGGGATGCGCCAGTAGCGCCGGGCCTTGCCGGTGGCGTCGTGCAGGCGCTTGGCCACCGCGAAGCCGTCGCCGAAGTACCGGATCGCGCCGCCGAGCTTGATCTTGGTCGGCCCGTCGACGCCCGCGTAGCAGGCGGTGCCCGGGCAGGTGAGGATGCACTGGCCGACCCGCTTGATCAGCTGGTCCTTCAGGCCGTTCGGCTCGAAGCCGAACAGCAGGATGCGCACGCCGGGCCGCCCGTCCGGAGTCTCCTCCGGCGACAGCTCGGCGTCGATGCCGGCCTCGGCGCCGCAGCCGATGACCGAGGTGGCGAAGCCCGTCATCGTGGTCGCGGCGATCATCGCCCACTTGGCGGTGTCGTTCGTGACGATGATGGCCGTGCCGGCCACGTCGAACGCCTCCGCGAAGGTGTCGACGACCGGGATGCCGTTGAGGGTGAGGTCAGACATCGTACTTCCCGCGGCTCGCCCCGCTGATCACGCCCGGCATGGCACCGCCTCGAAAGTCTCCCGGCCCTCGCCGAAGGCCGCGTCGGGCACGGCGAAGCTGTCGAGACCCTCGCCGAACCGCTCCGTGAGGTAGGTGTCGGCGCGCTTCGCCATGGCCTTGTCGGACTCGACGGTCAGCGACAGCGTGCGACCGGCGCGCCACTCCACGACCTCGCCGTCCTCGACGATCGGCACGCCGTCCTTCAGGACGAGCTTGGCCGCGGTGAACATCGCGGTGCGGTTCGCGTCGTCGCGGTAGACCGCGACGTCGGCCCGGGCGCCGGCCCGCAGGTGGCCGCGGTCGGCGAGGCCGAGGAGCTTCGCCGGTCCGGACCGGGTCAGCTGCGCGATCTCCGAGAGCGTGTACTCGCGCTCCAGTCCCGGCAGGCTCGAGCGCTCCCCCACGACGCTCGGCAGCGTCGCGATCTCGCGGTCGCGCTCCGACTTGTCCATCAGCAGGTGGATGATGCGCGGGTACTGCGTGAACGGGCCGCCGTTCGGGTGGTCGGTGGTCAGGATCGTCCGCTCCGGGTCGGTGGAGAGCAGCATGATCTCCAGGCCGATCGCCCATTGCAGCGAGCTGGTCGGGCCCCGGGGCCGGTACAGGAACGGCACCACGCCGCCGCCCTCGGCGTCGCCCGCGTTCAGGACCCACTTCTTCGGCTTGGCGCCCTTGCGGCCGGCGAACTGGCGGAGGATGTCGAGGGACACCGTCACGGTCTGGCCGAACACGACCTGCCCGATATCGAGCGTGGCGTTCGGGTTGTCGGTGATCGCCTGGGCGATCCGCTCGGCGGCCGAGCGGAAGCCGCCGGTGCCGGGATTGGCCGGGTCGACCGCGCCGTAGGCGTAGAACTGCGCGTGGGCGAAGTGGATGCGCCGCCCCTCCGCCGCGTCGAGCGTCGCCATGAAGCTGTCGTCGGCTCCGGGCAGGCCCAGGTTGTTGCAGTGGACGTGCAGCGGGTGCGGGACGCCGATCTCCTCGACCGCGTCGAGGAGCGAGCCCATGATCTGCCGGGTCGAGAGACCGTAGCAGGGGATCTCGTCGTCGAGCGACAGGCGCAGGGCCCCGTCCTTGAAGGCGGAGGCGCCGCCCGCGTTGATGCACTTCACCCCGAGGCCGCGCGACTGGGCGACCGACAGGGCGACGAGGTCGCGCACGGCGTTGCCGCCCTGGCGCTCGCGCAGGAGCTGCAGGAGCTGGTCGTCGTTGCCCATCACGGTCAGGGCGCCGCGGTCGAGGAGCGGGATGTCGGCGAGTTCGAGCTGCGTGCCCAGCGCGTGGGTCGGCGGCATCGCCGGCTCGACGGCCGTCGTGTAGCCCATCCGCGCGTAGGTCGAGCCGATCCAGGCCGCCGCGCCGCCCGCGTGGGCGAAGGGATGGCCGTCGGGCGCCGCCTCGCTGACGTAGAGGTCCGGCAGCAGCAGCCGCGAGGTGATCACGTTGCCGCCGGCGATGTGCGAGTGCACCTCGACGCCGCCGGCCATCACCACGCAGCCGGCGGCGTCGATCACCGCGTCGGGCTCGCGGCCCGGCGGATCGACGACGCGGCCGTCCTCGATCCAGACGTCGCCCACGGAATCGCGGGACGCGGTCGGATCGACGACGCGCCCGCCCCGGATCACGCTCAGCATGCGAGTTCACTCCTCGACGCGGCCGGGCCCGTGACCAGGCGCTCCCTGAGGGCGCCCAGCACCGACGCGGCCGACGGCAGATCCGACGGCGCCGAGGCCGGCCAGAAAGTCAGCGCGGCGCGCTGCTCGTTCCACAACACGCCGCCGTGGTCGCGGCCGGGCTGGCCGACCGAGATCACCACCTCGGCGGCCTTGGCCTCACCGTCCGCGACCAGCGCGACGGAGGGGATGTTCGACAACCAGTCCGGGCGCGACACCGGGACGGCGCCGAGCCAGAGGACCGCGTCGACCTCGCCGGCGGCGACCTGCCGGGCGGCGTCGAAGCGCCAGGGATCGTGCTCGGGCACGCGGCGCCCGAAGCCGCTGCGCGGCGCCTGCCCGGTGAGCCAGGCCGAGACCGGCACCACCGCCCGGTCCTGACCGGTGCCGCCGACCGCGAGGGTGAAGCAGCGCGTCGTCTCGCTGAGCTCCATGGCGAGGCCCTGGAGCATCTCGATGCCGACCTCGCCGAGTTCGGCGGCGTCGTAGAGGAGCACGCCGTACTGCGCGGCGGCGAGCCGGGCGGCGATCTGGCCGGGCAGGTCGTCGCCGGCCAGATGGCCGCGGGCGTGGGCGCGCAGCACGCCGACCGCCTCGGTCAGCCCGCCCTCGGCCGGCCAGGACAGCGACGCGGTGGCGTTGGCGCCGACGGCCAGCAGGGCGCGCTCCGATCCGGCGGCGCGACCGCGGCTCGGCTTGCCGTCGACGAGGCGCTTCAGGAGCGGCGCCTGCCAGGGGGCGGCGCCCACCACCAGCACCACGTCGGCGCGGCCGACAGCCTCGGCGGGCGTCGAGGTCAGCGCCCCGACCCGGCTCAGCGATCCGAGTTCCGCGTAGGTGCCGGCCGAGCCGGCGGTGTCGACGGAGGCGCCGATGCGGCCCGCGAGATCGTAGGCCGCGCGGATCGCGGCCACGTCGGCGCTGAGGCCGGCGATCACCGGCGCGCGCGCCTTGGCGAGCAGGGACGCGGCCGCCTCGATGGCGGTGCCAGCGTCCGTCGCGCCACCCTTCACCCAGGCTGCCATGCTCCCTCTCGCAACGTTCTTGCTTGGTTTCGGAGCGGGCGACGGCCGTAAGACCGGACGAAGCGGGTGCCCCTCGAGCCCGAGGATTCCCCACCGAATCGGAATGGCTCATCCACCCGGCGTGTCCGGGCAGGCGGCAAACTCGGCGCGCCGTCGCGGCCTTAGGTTTGCATTCATCCGCGCACCGCGGCAAGGGGGGTCCGGCGGCGTTGCGCGTCGGGAAGTGAATCGCGGGGATCGGTTCGCCGCCGCGCGCGGCGCCGCGACCGGGTGCCGGATCGCGGGGCACCGGCGCCGCGGGACGGCGTTGCAGTCGCTCCGGGCGGTCTGTTCTGCGCCGCCGGCGGGCACGATCCGCGCGCGCCCACGTTGCCCGGTCCGGGGACGCGTGTGAAAAGCGCGCCGCGCGGGCGCCGGACCTGCGGGATTCGAGGGAAGTGCGTTGGGCGAGGTCCCCGAACGGAACGAGGCGGCGGCGGACGGTGCAGTGCGGGTCGAGGCGCCGGCGCGGCTGCATTTCGGGTTCCTGGACCTGCACGGCGGGCTCGGCCGCCGCTTCGGCAGCATCGGGCTGGCCATCGACGCGCCGTCGCTGGTCCTGACCGCCCGCCGGGCGCCCCGGCCCGACGTCACGGGTCCCGAGGCCGACCGCGTCCGCGGCTACGTCGGGGCCGCCGCCGCCCATCTCGGGCGCGGCGGCGACGTCGCCATCGCGGTCGAGCGGGTGATCCCGGCCCATGCCGGGTTCGGCTCGGGCACGCAGCTCGCCCTCGCGGTGGCGGCCGCGATGGCCCGCCTGAACGGCGAGCCCTTCGCGGCGGAATCCTTCGCGGCGACCCTGGACCGGGGCAACCGGTCCGGCGTCGGCCTGTGCGCCTTCACGGAGGGCGGCCTGATCGTCGACGGCGGCCGCGGCGCGGATGGCGGGCCGCCGCCGGTCATCGCGCGTCTGCCCTATCCGGAGGCCTGGCGGATCGTCCTGATCCTCGATCCGAGCATGGCGGGCGTGCACGGGACGCGCGAGGTCGAGGCGTTCCGCGACCTGCCGCGCTTCCCCGAGGCGCAGGCCGCCGAGATCTGCCGGATCGCGCTGATGCAGGTGATGCCCGCCGTCGCCCTGGCGGAGCCGCAGGGCTTCGGCGCCGGCATCACCCGGATCCAGACGCTGATCGGCGACCACTTCGCGCCTCATCAGGGCGGCCGCTACGCCAGCGCCGCGGTGGCGGAGGCGCTCGCCAGCGTCGCCGCGCAGGGCATCGCGGGCTACGGCCAGTCCTCCTGGGGGCCGACCGGCTTCGCGCTGGTCCCGTCCGAGGCCGAGGCCCGCGCCCTGGTGGCCAGCCTCGACCGGGGCGGCCCTCTCCGGTTCGTCATCGCCCGCGGCCGCAACGGTGGCGCTTCGGTAACCGGTCCGGCGTGAGCCGGTCGCCCCGGGCTTGACCCGGGGCGCCGCTCCGGGTTTGGACGGAGGGAAGGCGCCTCTCTCGCGCGCCGCACGAGGATTCCATGGCCCGCTCGATCCTCCACATGCTGACGCCGCTCCGGCACATGAGCCCGTTCGACGTGAACATGGCCGTGGATGCCGGCTTCGAGACGGTGGTGACCTACACGGAGGTCAGCCTCGCCGACGTCGTCTCGCTGACCCAGGATTCGATCTTCTCGCGGTCGCCGGCCGACGGGACGCGGACGGGCATCTTCATCGGCGGCAAGAACGCCGAGGACGCCCTCGACATGGTCGACCGCGCCAAGAAGGCCTTCGTGCCGCCCTTCGTGAACCACGTCTTCGCCGACCCGGCAGGCTCGTTCACCACCGGCGCCGCCATGGTGGCGCAGGTCTCCCGCGCCCTGCGGCAGAAATTCAGCACCGACCTCGAGGGCAAGCGCATCGTGATCTTCGGCGGCGCCGGCGTCGTCGCCTACGTGGCCGCGGTGATCGGCGCCCTGCAGGGCGCCACCACCGTGCTGGTCGGCCACGACGGCGAGGAACGCGTCTCGAAGATCGCCTTCACGATGAAGTGGCGCTTCGGCGTCGAGGTGGGCGCCGTCGACGGCACGACGCCCGAGGATCGCCGCGCCGCCATCCGCGACGCCGACGTCATCCTCTCGGCCGGGCCGGCCGGCATCCCGATCCTCACCGCGGAGGACCTGAAGTCGGCGCCGAAGCTGCTCGTCGCCTCGGACGTCAACGCCGTGCCGCCCGCCGGCATCGCGGGGATCGACGTCAACGCGGTGGACGTCGCGCTGCCGAGCGGCAAGGGCGTCGGCATCGGCGCGCTGGCCGTCGGCGACGTGAAGTACCAGACGCAGCGGCGCCTGTTCGACCGGATGCTCGCCTCCGACACGCCGCTGTGCCTCGACTTCCGCGACGCCTACGAGCTCGCCGTGGAGATCGCCGGCTAGGCCGCTCCCGGACCGGATGCCGATGGCGGACGCGGTCCTGATCGCCGCGCAGGCCGGTCGCGCCCTGGCCGAGGCGGCGCGGCGCGCGGGGCTTCGGCCCTACGTCGCCGACCTGTTCGGCGATTCCGACACCCGCGTGCTGGCCGAGGCCTACCGGCAACTGCCGGGCCGCTTCGGCACCGCCCCCGCCGCCGACGCCACCCTGGCGGCGCTCGACGACCTCGCGGCGCGGGCCGGAAGCCCGGTCGACCTGATCCTGGGCAGCGGCTTCGAGGACGCGCCCGACCTGATCGCGCGCCTCGCCGCGCGGCACCGGCTCATCGGCGCCTCGGCCGGGACCGTCGCCGCCCTGAAGGATCCCGTGGCCTTCGCGGCCCTGTGCGCGCGCCTCGGCGTGCCGCATCCGGCCGTGGCGGCCGGGCCGCCGGCGGATCCCGCGTCCTGGCTGCTCAAGCGGGCCGGGGGCTCCGGCGGCAGCCACATCCGGCCGGCCACGCGGTCGCTCGCGCCGCCGGGCTACTACTTCCAGGCGCGCGTGCCGGGGCGGCCGCACGCCCTGAACGTCCTCGCCGACGGGCGCACGATCCGCGTCCTCGCGGTCACCGAGCAGTGGTGCGCGCCGTCGCCGATCCGCCCGTTCCGCTATGCCGGGGCGCTCGTCCGCGGCGCCGGAGAAGCCCCGGCGCTTCCCGCTTCGGTCGTCGAGGCCGTCGCCGCCGGCATCGAGAGGATCGTCGCCGCGACGGGCCTGCGCGGCCTCGCCAGCGCCGACCTGCTGGTCGACGGGGCCGAATGGTGGCTCACCGAGATCAACCCGCGGCCCGGCGCGACCCTCGACGTCCTGGACCGGCGCGGGACGCCGCTGCTCGCGGCCCACATCGCCGCCTGCCTGGGCACGATGCCGGATCCCGGACCGCATCCGGCGGGTGCGGCGGCCGCGCAGATCTGTTACGCGGACCGTGAGCTTGCGCCTGTGCCGGACCTCGACTGGCCGGACTGCGTGCGCGACCGCCCGTGCCCCGGCTCGGCGGTCCGCCGCGACGCGCCGCTCTGCACGGTGCTGGCCGAAGGCGCGGACCGGGCGGAGGTGCTCGCCCTGTTGGAAACGCGGACGGCACACCTGCGGGCCGTCTGCGCGGCGAAGAAAACACACCCCGAGGAAGCCCCGTCATGAGTGCCAGCCAGTCCTATCCCAGCATCAACGCGCTCTCAGGCCCCCTGGTCGAGCGGCTCGTGGCCGACGCCGCGACCCTGCGGCTCTCCGTGTCGCAGGCCGCCGGCGGCGCCCGCATGGTCGATGCCGGCGCGCAGGCGCGAGGCTCGATCGAGGCCGGGCGGCGCATCGCCGAGATCTGCCTCGGCGGCCTCGGCACCGTCACCATCGCGCCGAGCGGACCGATCGCGTCCTGGCCCTACTCGGTGACGGTGCATTCCGCCGACCCGGTGCTCGCCTGCCTGGGCAGCCAGTACGCCGGCTGGAGCCTCGCGGACGAGACCGGTGATTCCGGCTTCTTCGCCCTGGGCTCGGGCCCGGGCCGAGCCGTGGCGGCCGTCGAGGATCTCTACCAGGAGCTCGGCTTCCGCGATTCCGCCACCAAGACCGCCCTCGTTCTGGAGGCGGCGGGCGGCCCGCCCGAGAGCGTCGTCGCCAAAGTCGCCGAGGCCTCCGGCCTCAAGCCCGAGGACCTGACCTTCATCTACGCGCCGACGCAGAGCCTCGCGGGCTCCACCCAGGTCGTCGCCCGCGTCCTCGAGGTCGCCCTCCACAAGGCCCACACGGTCGGCTTCGACCTGCACGCCATCGTGGACGGGATCGGCTCGGCGCCGCTGTCGCCGCCGCACCCGGACTTCATCAAGGCGATGGGCCGCACCAACGACGCGATCATCTACGGCGGGCGGGTCCAGCTCTTCGTGGATGCCGATGATGCCGACGCCAAGCAGCTCGCCGAGCAGCTGCCGTCAACGACTTCGAGCGACCACGGCGCGCCCTTCGCCGAGATCTTCGCGCGGGTGAACGGCGACTTCTACAAGATCGACGGCGCCCTGTTCTCGCCGGCCGAGGCGATCGTCACGTCGGTGCGCTCCGGCGCGACCTATCGCGGCGGCCGCCTGGAGCCGACGCTGGTGGACGCGTCCTTCGCCTGAGAGGCGAGCCGGGCTCGCTCTCCCGCGCGGGACGGGGAGTCCGGACCCGCTCAGTGACATCTCCCTGGGCCGCCCCGGAGGCGGGCGGCGCCGTGACGATCAGGACACCCATGCGCATCGGGCTCGCGGCCGATAACGGCACCTGGCACAAGAGCCGCCTGCTCGCCGCCCTGCGCGCGAACGGCGTCGAGCCGGTGCTGTTCTCGCTCGCCGACGTGGCCGTCGTGACGGGCGGCGCCGAACCTCTCCGCGTTCCGGGCTTCCCGGACGCGCTGCCGGACGGCGTCCTGATGCGAACCATCGCGGGCGGGACCTTCGAGGCGACCACGATGCGGCTCGGCGTACTGCACGCGCTGGTCGCGGCGGGTGTCACCGTCTGGAACGCGCCGACCGCGATCGAGCGCTCGGTGGACAAGGCGGCGACCTCGCTGCTCATCGATCGCGCCGGGCTGCCCACGCCGGCCACCTGGGTGTTCTCGAAGCGCGAGGCGGCCGCGGCCCTGGTCGCCGCCGAGGCGCGTCCGGGCGCGCCGCTGGTCCTGAAGCCGCTGTTCGGCTCGCAAGGGGAGGGGCTCGCCCTGATCGAGCGCCCGGAGGACCTGCCCGACGAGGAGTCGGTGGCGCGGGTCTACTACCTCCAGCGCTACGTGCCGCGCCGGGACGGCCTGTGGCGCGACTACCGGGTGTTCGTCTGCGACGGCCGGGCCATCGCCGGCATGATCCGCGAGGGCGACGGCTGGATCACCAACGTCCACCGGGGCGGCCGGCCGCTCCCCTGGGCGATGCCGCGCGGCGCCGCCGAGCTGGCCGAGGCGGCGGCGGCCGCGGTCGGCGTCGACTATTCCGGCGTCGACCTCGTTGAGGACGGGGAGGGCGGGTTCTCGGTCCTCGAGGTCAACTCGATGCCGGCCTGGTCGGGCCTGCAGACCGTGTGCGAGACCGACATCGCCGCCGCGGTGGTGCGCGGCTTCCTCGCCGCGGCCCGCGGTGCCAGCCGTCCTCGGCTCGTGGTGGCATGAGCGAGATCGGCCTCGACTCGGCCCTGATCGGCACGCTGTACCGAGCGGCCTGCCTCGCGGAGCTCGACGCCCTCAAGCCCGGCAACGTCCACGCCTACGCGCCCGGCCACCGCATGGTGCTGGCGGATTTCGTCACGAGTGCCGACCTCTCGGCGCGGCCCCTGGCCAGGGCGGGCGCGGGCGTCGGGACGCGGGTCCGCGACGGCGTCGCCGCCACCATGGCGGCGGTGGGCCAGAACACCAATCTCGGCATCCTGCTGCTCTGCGCGCCGCTCGCGGTCGCGGCCGAGCGTGGGCGGACCGTCGCCTCGGTGCTCGACACCCTGGACGGCGCGGATGCGGAGGCCGTCTTCGCGGGCATCCGGCGCGCCAATCCGGGCGGCCTCGGCGAGGCCGCCCGGCACGACGTTGCCGAACCGGCGCCCGGATCGCTGCGAGACGCCATGGCGGAGGCCGCCGACCGGGACCGGATCGCCCGCGCCTACGTCACGGGTTTCGCGGACGTGCCGGCGATCGGGCTCGCGGCCCTGCGCGAGGCCCGCACCGCCGGGCTCGACCCGACTTGGTGCACGACTGCGATCCACCTCGCCTTCCTGCGCGCCGTCCCGGACAGCCACGTCGCCCGCAAGCACGGCGCGGCCGCGGCCGAGGGCGTCCGCCGGGAGGTAGAAGCGACGCTCGCCGGGATCGACCTCGCCGCGCGGCCGGTGGACGCGCTGCTGGCCCTCGACGCGTCGCTGAAAGGGCGGTCGATCAATCCCGGTACGAGCGCGGATTTCACCGTCGCGACGCTGTTCTGGGACGCGCTCGCGGGCGCCGGTGCCCGGCTGGCCTGAGCCGCGTGCACGATCCGGTGTTCATAGCGCCGGACGGATGGAAATTCCTCCGTGTCAGAGCCTTGCGCGGGTTGTGAGCCGCAGGGCCCCGCTGTAGGGTCCGCCGCGCTGTCCGGCCCAACCGGCTCGGCCCATCCGGCTCGGCCGGCATGGTCGGGCGCCGATAACAAGGATGGCTTCCCGGCCGCGGCACCGCCCGGCGCGCGGCTCTATTTCGGAATCCAGGGAGAGACACCGAATGGCGAAGATCACCAAGGTTCAGGTCGGCGAGGCCCTCGTCGGCGACGGCAACGAGGTCGCCCACATCGACCTCATCATCGGACCGCGCGGTTCGCCGGCCGAGACGGCCTTCTGCAACGGCCTCGTGAACAACAAGCACGGCTTCACCAGCCTGCTCGCGGTCATCGCGCCGAACCTGCCGTGCAAGCCGAACACCCTGATGTTCAACAAGGTCACCATCAACGACGCCCGTCAGGCCGTCCAGATGTTCGGCCCGGCCCAGCACGGCGTTGCCAAGGCTGTGCAGGACGCGGTGGCCGAGGGCATCATCCCGGCGGACGAGGCCGACGACCTGTACATCCTGGTCGGCGTGTTCATCCACTGGGAGGCGGCCGACGACGCCAAGATCCAGAAGTACAACTACGAGGCCACCAAGCTGTCGATCCAGCGCGCCGTCAACGGCGAGCCGAAGGCCTCGACGGTCACCGAGCAGCGCAACTCCGCGCAGCACCCCTTCGCCGCCAACGCTTAGATCGGGGACGGTCCTGGGCAGAGCGAGCCTCCGCCCGCACCGCGGGGCCTGCTCCAGCGACTGGCTTCGATCTTCCTTGGCCGATAGGTAGGCCCCTGAACGGGACGGCGCGAGCCGTCCCGTTTCTCGTTTGGGCCGGCCGCCCGACCCGCCGCGGGGCGGCGCCGGGCCTCGGTTCCCCGGATCCGACACGGTCGGCGAGCCCGCTGCGCGGACGCGATCCGCGCTGCTGCACCCTCCCTCGACCTCCGCGCGATGCCGCGGCAGGAGCAGGCACGATCTCGCCGCGGACGCGGCGTCCTCGCCCGCGTCGAGCCTCCGCCAAGCGTGATCGGCGCCCCGAGTACCGCCCGGACGCGAGGATGGAGCGGCGGCGTCGAGCGCGACCGCGAGGTCAGGTCATGACTTCATCCGCCGAGGATTCGGCTGCCCTCCGCGATGACTGGATACACGGTGGCCGGCTCATTCTCGCTGCGGATCCCGATCCATCGGATCACGCGGCGATCCATGCCTGGATCCTGGAGTTCATCGAGGTCGGCGGCGAAGGCCTCGATCAGGACGGGATCCGAGACCTGATCGATCACAGCCTGAACTTCGATATTCCGGTCCGGGCGACCGGCCGCGTCCGGCAATCCTTGATCGCTACTGTGCGGGCGCGCCTCGCGGCGCGGGCTTCGCCGCGTCACGGCCGATGAGGCTGACCGGACTGCGCCTCGCGCGCCGCTGGGGCGTGCCGCCATCAAAAGAAAAGGGGCCGCCTCTCGGCGACCCCTTTCCCCCGTCATGCGCGGTGGCGCGGACTTAGAAGTCCATGCCGCCCATGCCGCCGCCCGGCATGGCCGGAGCGGGGCTGTCCTTCTTCGGCGCGTCGGCGACCATCGCCTCGGTGGTGACCAGCAGGCCGGCGACCGAAGCCGCGTCCTGCAGAGCGGTGCGCACCACCTTGGCCGGGTCGACGATGCCGGCCTGGATCATGTCGACGTACTCTTCGGTCTGGGCGTTGAAGCCGAAGGTCTCCGAGGAGGTGTTGTCGGTGATCTTGCCGACCACGATCGAGCCTTCCACGCCCGCGTTCTGGGCGATCTGGCGGAGCGGGGCCTCGAGAGCCTTGAGGACGATCTTGATGCCGGCCTGGACGTCCGGGATGTCGGACTTCAGCTCGGCGACCGCCTTCTTGGCGCGCAGCAGCGCGGTGCCGCCGCCGGGGACGATGCCTTCCTCGACCGCCGCGCGGGTGGCGTTGAGGGCGTCGTCGACGCGGTCCTTCTTCTCCTTCACCTCGACCTCGGTCGCGCCGCCGACGCGGATCACCGCGACGCCGCCCGCGAGCTTGGCCAGACGCTCCTGCAGCTTCTCACGGTCGTAGTCCGAGGTGGTCTCCTCGATCTGCGCCTTGATCTGCGAGATGCGGCCCTCGATGTCGGACTTCTCGCCGACGCCGTCGATGATCGTGGTGTTCTCCTTCTCGATACGCACGCGCTTGGCGCGGCCGAGCATGGGGAGCGTCACGTTCTCGAGCTTGATGCCGAGATCCTCGGCGATCATCTGGCCCTTGGTCAGGATCGCGATGTCCTCGAGCATCGCCTTGCGGCGATCACCGAAGCCCGGCGCCTTGACGGCCGCGACCTTGAGGCCGCCGCGGAGCTTGTTGACGACGAGCGTGGCGAGCGCCTCGCCCTCGATGTCCTCGGCGATGATCAGGAGCGGCTTGCCGGTCTGAACAACGGCCTCGAGCACCGGCAGCATGGCCTGGAGCGAGGAGAGCTTCTTCTCGTGGATGAGGATGTAGGGGTCCTCGAGCTCGGCGACCATCTTCTCCGCGTTCGTGATGAAGTACGGGGAGAGGTAGCCGCGGTCGAACTGCATGCCCTCGACGACGTCGAGCTCGGTCTCGGCCGTCTTGGCCTCCTCGACCGTGATCACGCCCTCGTTGCCCACCTTCTGCATGGCGTGGGCGATCATCTCGCCGATCTCCTTGTCGCCGTTGGCGGAGATCGTGCCGACCTGGGCGACCTCGTCGGAGGTCGAGACCTTCTTGGCGCGCGCGATGATGTCCTTGACGGCGGCCTGGGTGGCGAGGTCGATGCCGCGCTTCAGGTCCATCGGGTTGATGCCGGCGGCGACGTACTTGGCGCCCTCGCGGACGATGGCCTGGGCCAGCACGGTCGCGGTGGTGGTGCCGTCACCCGCGATGTCGTTGGTCTTCGAGGCCACTTCGCGCACCATCTGGGCGCCCATGTTCTCGAACTTGTCGGCGAGCTCGATCTCCTTGGCGACCGTCACACCGTCCTTGGTGATGCGCGGGGCGCCGAAGCTCTTCTCGATCACGACGTTGCGGCCCTTCGGGCCCAGCGTCACCTTCACCGCATCCGCGAGGATGTCGACGCCGCGCAGCATCTTATCGCGGGCGTCGGCGGAGAAACGAACGTCTTTCGCTGCCATTGTGTGCCTCTTAGCTACTGGTTGAACCCCAAGGCCGGGACGGCCTCAAAGGGCGATGACGGGTGATCCGATCAGAGAGCGACGACGCCCATGATGTCGGATTCCTTCATGATCAGGAGGTCCTGACCGTCGATCTTGACCTCGGTGCCGGACCACTTGCCGAACAGGACGCGGTCGCCGGCCTTCACGTCGAGCGCGTTGACGCGGCCCTGCTCGTCGCGGGCGCCGGGGCCGACGGCGACGACTTCGCCCTCCTGCGGCTTCTCCTTGGCGGTGTCCGGGATGATGATGCCGCCCTTGGTCTTCTCTTCGCTCTCGATGCGACGGACGACCACGCGGTCGTGCAGCGGACGGAACTTCATGAGCTGCCCTCTTGCTTCAGGTCTGGAGTTGGCGTTGATGCGGCCGGCGGGACCGCTCGCGAACTCGACTGTTAGCACTCTGTCTCGGCGAGTGCCAAAGACGGCCGCGAGATAGGCGCGGGCGGGTTCCGAGTCAAGGCTGTCGCACCCCCGCGCGACGGTGCGATGACGCGCTGGCGGCTCCTTTCCCCCTCATGGATAACGCGCTCTCATGCTGAGCCTGCACGGACCCGAAGGCCCGGTGGCGCTGCAACCCGGCAGGCCGGTCGCGCGCGACACCGTGTGGCTCGACCTGAACGATCCCACGCCGGAAGAGGCCGCGGCGGTCGAGGCCGCGACCGGTCTGCGCGTGCCGTCCCGGGCGGCGCTCTCGGAAGTGGAGACGTCGAGCCGCCTGCGCCGGGTGAAGGGCGGGCTCTCGCTCTCGACGCCGATGATCACCTTCGAGCAGAGCGCGTCGCAGCTGAAGCCGCTGGGCTTCCTGCTGACCAAGGATCACCTCGTCACGATCCGCTTCCACGAGCTGCGCGCCTTCGAGACCTCCGCGAAGCGCATCGCGGACGGCGACGGCAGCACGACACCCAGCGAGATCTTCCTCATCGTCCTGGAAGAGCTGGTCGACAGCCTCGCCGACGCCCTGGAAGACATGGGATCCGAGCTCGACACGCTCTCCACCCGCATCTTCGACTTCGACGTCCGCGGCGCAGAGCGGCGGCGCCTGGAGCGCCCCCCGCCCCGGCGCCGCGATCTCGCCCTGCGCCGGATTCTGCGCGGCATCAGCAACCGCGGGAAGGTTCTGGGAAAGATCCGGTCGAGCCTGCTCGGCCTCGAACGGATCATCCCGTTCGTCGCCGCGGCCTGCGACGGCCTCGGCCTGCCGGAGGATTCCCGCTTCGAGACGATCAAGCGGGACATCGAGTCCCTCGACGAGTTCGAGACGCGGCTCGCCGAGAACGTCCAGTTCCTGCTCGACGCCGCCCTCGGCCTCATCACGATCGAGCAGAACAACGTCTTCCGGGTCCTCACCGTGGTCTCGGTGGTCGGCGTCCCGCCGACGCTGATCGCGTCGATCTACGGCATGAACTTCAAGCACATGCCCGAGCTGGATTGGGCTCTCGGATATCCCTACGCGCTCGGCCTGATCCTTTTGAGCGCGGTCGCGCCGATCATATACTTCCGCATGCGGGGCTGGTTCTAATATTGACCGAAAAATTATAGCATTGGAAACACCACATCGCATCTCAGCCGCCGAGGGCGGCGCCGGTCCGGACACGAGCACAGAGCGGACACGGCGTCGCAAGCATTCGTTCGATCTTCGCCCGCGCTTAACCTGAACGAATTCCGAAATAAGCAATTCATTAACGATGCGGCGCTAGACCCGGCGCGGGGGAACGCGAGCGGGACCATGTTCAATCGTACTGTCTTCAACGAGGCCCAAGCCAAGATCGACGCCCTGGACCGCTCACTCGCGATCATCGAGTTCTCGATGGACGGGACCGTCCTCCACGCGAACCAGAACTTCCTGCGGCTGATGAAGTACAGCCTCAGCGACGTCCAGAGCCGGCATCACCGCATCTTCGTGGACAAGAGCTATGCCGAGACCGCGGAGTACGCCGCGTTCTGGGACAAGCTCAAGGACGGTCAGTACGTCACGGGCGAGTTCCTGCGCCTCGACAAGGAGGGCGACTCGGTCTGGCTCGAGGCGACGTACAATCCCGTCCTCGACGCGCGGGGCAAGCCGATCAAGGTCGTGAAGTTCGCCGCGGACATCTCCGCGAAGAAGAAGGAGATCAACCGGCTCCTGACGATGATCGACAACGTACCGGTGGCCGTCATGACGGCCGACCTGAAGGACAACTTCAAGATCGACTACATGAACGCCACGTCGCGCAAGACGCTCGGCACGATCGACCAGCACCTGCCGGTCAGAGTCGACGACATGCTCGGCCGCTCCTTCGATATCTTCCACAAGAACCCGAGCCACCAGCGCACCATGCTGGCGGACGCGAGCCGGCTGCCGCACAGCACCAAGATCAGGGTCGGGCCCGAGACCCTCAACCTGCGGGTCACGGCGGTGAACGACGAGAAGGGGCAGTACCTCGGCCCGATGCTGACCTGGGCGGTGGTCACCGCGCAGGTGAACATGGAGACCGACGTCAAGCGCGTCGTGGAGGCCGTCGGCTCCGCCATCCAGGAGATGCAGAGCTCGGCCGAGGGCCTGATGCAGTCAGCCGAATCCGCGCGCCACAAGGCCTCGTCGGTCGCGTCGAGTTCCGAGCAGATGAACGGCGCGATCCAGGAGATTTCCGGCCAGGTCGGGCGGGTCTCGGAGCGCGCGCAGCAGATCGCCGCCCAGGCGGGGACGACCGACGCGACCATGCGCCAGCTCGCCGAGAACGCCCGCAAGGTCGACGCGGTGGTGAGCATGATCAAGTCGATCGCCGACCAGACCAACCTGCTGGCGCTGAACGCCACGATCGAGGCGGCGCGGGCCGGCGCCGCCGGACGCGGCTTCGCGGTCGTCGCCTCCGAGGTGAAGGCGCTCGCCGAGCAGACGGCCAAGGCGACCGGCGAGATCACCCAGCAGGTCTCGGCGATCCAGAGCGCCACCGGCGACGCCGTCGGCGCCATCGAGATGATCACCGCGGCGGTGGACGAACTGTCCAAGCTTACCCTGGCGATGGCGAGCGCCGTCGAGGAGCAGGCGGTCTCGACCCACGAGATGGCGGGCAATATCGGCGGCGTTTCCGAGGCCGCCAACGCCACCGGTCAGCTGGCGCAGACGGTCCAGGGCATCGCCGAGAGCCTCGCCGGCCACTCGACGAGCCTGTCGGAGAGCGTGATCCGCTTCATGAAGACGGCCTGATCCGCGCGGCTCAATCCCGGGCGAGCTGCGCCCGGCCGATGGCGAAGACCCGCCCGTCGCCGAGGAGATGGGCGGTGAACCCGTCGGGGAACAGGCTCTCGATCGCCCTGTCGCGGACGTTCAGGCCGCCCGCGTAGGCTCCGAAAGCCGGCATGACGAGGCGGGTGCCGTCCGTGACGAAGCAGCGGCGGCGCACCGCCCGCCCGCGCATCGCCACCTTCCCGCAGGGATGGAGATGGCCCGCGATCTCGCCGGGGACGGGCTCCGGGCTCGGCTCGTGGCGCAGGACGAGGCCGCCCAGCGTGAGCGCGTCGGCGTAGCGGCCGCCCACGCCCTCGTTCACGGCCGCGTCGTGGTTGCCGGCGATCCAGACCCAGTCCCGCCCCTCCTGCAGGGCCGCCACCAGGGCGCGGTCGCCGGGCTCCATGCGCTCGGGACCGCGGGCGTCGTGGAAGGAATCGCCCAGCGCGACCACGCGGGCGGGATCGTGGCGCACCACCGCCTCGTGCAGGCAGGCGAGCGTCTCGCGGGTGTCGTAGGGCGGCAGGAACTGGCCGGAGCGGGCCGCGTAGGACGAGCCCTTCTCCAGGTGGAGATCGGACACGATCAGCGTCCGGTGCTCCGGCAGCCAGAGGCCGCCGCAGAGGTCGAGCACCAAGGTCTCGCCCGCGAGAAGCAGGGTGGGGTGCTTGTGAGTCTTCTCGAGTCTCAGGCCGGCCGCCAAGATCGCATCCTCGGTGTCGTCGGGGAAGGGCGGATCGGCGGTCAGGACAGAGCCTCTTGGAGAAGCTCCGCCTCGGCCTCGGCCAGGATCTCGTCGGCGCCCTCGCCGTAGACCCGCTCGCGCCCGATCTCGAGCATCACGGACACGGAGAGCGGCGAGACCCGGTCGAGAGACCTGTGGATGATTCGCCCCTGGATGCGCTCTAGCATCATGCCGAGGCGCCTCACGTCGAGGAGTCCGGTTGCCGCATCCTGCCGCGCCGCCCGCAGCAGGAGGTGGTCGGGCTGGTGCTTGCGCAGCACGTCGTAGATCAGGTCGGTCGAGATCGTGACCTGCCGGCCGGACTTCTTCTGACCCGGATGGTGGCGCTCGATCAGGCCGGCGATCACCGCGCACTGGCGGAACGTGCGCTTCATCATGGCGGATTCGTCGAGCCACGCCTCGAGGTCGTCGCCCAGCATGTCGACCGCGAACAGGTCGCCGATGAAGTCCGGATCGATCGCGGCGCGCTCCGAGACGTCGCGGGTCGACCAGATGGCGATGCCGTAATCGTTGGCCGCGAAGCCGAGGGGCCGCAGGCCGGCGCGCTCCAGGCGCCGGGTCAGCAGCATGCCCAGCGTCTGGTGGGCGAGGCGGCCCTCGAACGGGAAGGCGGTCAGGTAGAAGCGCTTGCCCCGCGGGAACGTCTCCACGAGGAGGTCGCGCTCGCCCGGCAGGACCGAGCGTCGGCGCTGCTGCAGCAGGTACTCGCCGATCTGCTTCGGCAGCCGGTCCCACGCGAACGGGTCGGCGATGAGCGCCCGGACCCGCGCGGCCAGGAAGGTCGAGAGCGGGAACTTTGCGCCCGCGTAGGACGGGATCGCCGGATCGGTGCCGGCCGGCGCGCGGGTGACGAGGCACTCGTCCTCGGAGAGCCCCTCGAACCGCAGGGTCTCGCCCGCGAACAGGAACGTGTCGCCGACGGTGAGCGTCTCGGCGAACTCGTCCTCGATCTCGCCGAGCACGCGGCCGGTCTTCGGCAACACCGTGCCGGGCTTGCCGCGCAGGGTCCGGCCGAGCCGGACCTTCACCCGCGCCGCCTCCACGATGGTGCCGACATTCATCCGGTAGGCCTGCGCGGTGCGGGCGTCGCGGACGCGCCAGAGCCCGTCCGGCCCGCGCAGGATCTTCGCGAACCGCTCGTAGGCGCGCAGCGCGTAGCCGCCGGTCGCGACGTAGTCGACGACCTGCTCGAACGCTTCCCAGGAGAGACCGGCGTAGGGCGCGGCCGAGACGATCTCGTCGTAGAGCTCGAGCGGGTCGAAGGCGTCGGCGCAGGCCATGCCGAGCACGTGCTGGGCGAGGACGTCGAGGGCGCCCTGGCGGGCGTCGGGCGTGTCCTGCGCGGCCTCCTCGACGGCGTCCAGCGCCGCCTGGCACTCCAGCATCTCGAAGCGGTTGCCCGGGACGAGGTAGGCCTTCGAGGGCTCGTCCATGCGGTGGTTGGCGCGGCCGATCCGCTGCATGATCCGGCTCGCCCCCTTCGGCGCGCCGACATTGACCACGAGGTCGACGTCGCCCCAGTCGATGCCGAGGTCGAGGGTTGCGGTGCAGACGATCGCGCGGAGCTGCCCTGCCGCCATGGCGGCCTCGACCCGGCGGCGCTGCTGGGCATCGAGCGAGCCGTGGTGGATCGCGATCGGCAGCGCGTCCTCGTTGAGCCGCCACAGCTCCTGGAACGTGTACTCGGCCTGGAGCCGGGTGTTCACGAAGACAAGCGTGGTCCGGTGTTCCTTGATGAGCTCGTAGATTGCCGGCATCGAGTGCCAGGCCGTGTGGCCGGAGATCGGCAGCGCCCGGCCGAGGTCGAGCATGCGAAGATCCGCCTTCGCGCCGCCGGCCACCGTGACGAGGTCGGCCATGGGCGTCTCGACGGGGGCCCTCTCCCGTGCGGGAGAAAGTCGCGAGGAGGCCGAGCCTCCTCCCGGAAGGCTCCGGCCCTCACCCTTTCCCACTCCTGCACCGGCAAGGGGGTCCCCGTCATGTTCCGCAGCCGTATGACCCTCGTCGCGATGCGATCCCGGTTGCCCGCTCGCAGAGGGAGGAGGGGGGAGCGGCCCCTGCGGCACCAGGTACTTCCGCAGCTCGTCCGGCTCCCGCACCGTCGCGGAAAGCCCGATCGCCGCCAGTCCCGGGCTCAGCCGGTGCAACCGCGCCAGCGCCAGCGCCAGCAGGTCGCCGCGCTTCGAGGTGACCAGCGCGTGCAGCTCGTCGAGCACCACGCAGCGCAAACCGGCAAAAAACTCAGCCGCCTCGCGGTGGGCGATCAGCAGGGCCAGCTGCTCGGGCGTGGTCAGAAGGATGTCCGGCGGCCGGCTGATCTGGCGGGTGCGCTTGTGGGCCGGCGTGTCACCGGTGCGGGTCTCGACGCGCACCGGCAGCGCCATCTCGGCGATCGGCGCGTCGAGGTTGCGGGCAATGTCCACCGCCAGCGCCTTCAGGGGCGAGACGTAGAGGGTGTGGAGGCCCGCCGCCTTCTTCTGCGGCCCGCGCTCGGCGAGGTCGACGAGACTCGGCAGGAAGCCGGCCAGCGTCTTGCCGGCCCCGGTCGGCGCCACCAGCAGCGCCGAGCGGCCGGCGCCGGCGATCCGCAGGAGATCGAGCTGGTGCGACCGGGGCGCCCAGCCGCGGCCCGCGAACCAGGCGCGGAATCCTTCCGGCAGGATCTCGGACGGGACGCTCAGGCGAGCGCCATCAGGAAGCGGTCGATCAGCTCCAGCGCCCGCTCGCTCATCGGGCTCGGGTAGCGGGCGAAGACATGGCAGCCGCCGGGATAGATCGCCGTGTGTCCGCCATTGCCGGCCGCGGCCCAGCGCGCCGACATGTACAGCGTGTCGTCGAGGAGGGGATCGGCGGTGCCGATGGTGAACAGGGCGGGCGGCAGGCCCTTCAGGTCGGCGTAGATCGGCGACACGTCCGGCCGGCGCCGGTCGATGCCCTCGCGGACGTAGCCGTCGGCGAACTTGGTCAGGTCGCGGGTGTTCACGACCAGCCGCTCCTCGCCCCAGTTCCGCACCGACGGGGTGAGGCCGAGATCGAAGAAGCCGGCGTTGAGGTTGGCGCCCCGGAAGGCCCGCGGGAGGTTGTGTTTGTCGCGCAGCCGCAGCAGCACCATCACGGCGAGGTGCGCGCCCACCGACTCGCCGCCGATGGTCAGGGCGTGGATGCCGAACTCGGTCTTCCCCGGACCGGCCAGCCAAAGGGCCGCGGCCTCGCAGTCGAGCAGGGCCGCCGGATAGGGATGCTCGGGGGCGAGGCGATACTCGACCGACAGGGCGACGAAGCCGCAGGTGTCGGCGATGCGCTCCAGCCAGGGATCCTGCTCGTCGGCGGAGCCCCAGACCCAGCCGCCGCGGTGAATGTGCAGGTAGGCGCCGCGCAGCTTCACGCCGGGCTTGGGCCGGACCACGCGGAGCTTGAGCGGACCGCCCGGCCCGTCGATCGTCAGCCACTCCGCCCGGGCGCTGTGCGGCATGGCGGGGGCCGCCTTGGTGCCCAGACGGCGGCGCTCGCGAACCTCGGCGATCGGCAGCGACCAGGGATCGGGCAGCGCGGCGTGCGCCGCGACGATCTCGGCATTGAGCCGGAGCGTCTCGGGATCGATCGTCGCCGGGTCGAACAGGGCGTGGTCGATCATCGTGCGTATGGTCCCGTCGGCACTCAGAGCCTCTCACACCAATCCCGGTTCCCGGGAGTTCTCCCTTTGGTCGAGGCCGCGCCGCGCGAGTCGCGCGTCGCAATCCACCCCGTCCCGCATCTTGGCGCGCGCGACGCCGCTTGCCATGTGCACGGCGCGCGAGAAACCCGCCAACGCCTGATCCGCGCTCGGGTTTCGAAGCGGTGTGGTGTGCCGGCCACGGTTCCGCCCGCTTCGTCGCCGATCCGAGGGCCCTGAGGCTTCACGAGGACGCAATGCTCGTCGATCACGACCGGCGCCGGCAAGGCTATCAGCAGGGCGCCCCGCCGAACGCCCCCTACGGCGCGGAGGGCTACCGGTCCCATCCTTCCGCGCTGCGGCGGTTCCTCGGCGGCTCGCCCGCCGGCGTGTTCCTGCGGCTGCTGTTCCTGTCGGTGCTGGTCGGCGCCTTCATGTCGATGCTCGGCCTGACGCCGGGGCGGCTGTTCTGGCACATCTACGATTCGGCGCGGGCGCTGGTGGAGGTCGGGCTCGCCTCGCTCCACGATTTCGGCGGCTGGATCGTCGCCGGGGCGATCGTGGTCGTACCGCTCTGGCTGATCGCGCGCCTCTTCGCCGTCTCCCGCTGACGGGGTCGGGGGCCGATCCGACACGGTCGCGCCCCGACAGCCCGGCGCGCCGTGGGTTCGGGCAGATCGGCCGCCCGCCATCGCAACCCGCCGATGCGATCACCCCGCTTTGCGCGGAGGGCTCGGCTTCTTAGCGTGCGGCATGATGCACACCGTCGCCAGCTCGGCCCGCCCGACGAACCGCCGCGTCCTGGCCCTGGCGCTGCCCATGACGATCGCTAACGTCACGACGCCGATGCTCGGCTTCGTCGGCGCGGCGGTGATCGGGCGGCTCGGCGACGCGGCGCTGCTCGGCGCCATCGCCCTCGGCGCCGTGATCTTCGACGCGATCTTCTGGTCGTTCGGGGCGCTCCGCATGGCGACCGCCGGCCTGACCGCGCAGGCGGTCGGCGGACGGGACGACGCCGAGGTCGACCGCATCCTGGCGCGGGCGCTGGCGGCGGGCGCCCTGATCGGCCTCGTCCTGGTGGCCCTGCAAGGCCCTCTCGCGCAGCTCGCCTTCGCGATCAGCGGGGCGAGCGCGGCAGTCATCGCCGGTCTCGCGACTTACTTCCACATTCGCATCCTGTCAGCGCCCTTCGTGCTGGCGAGCTACGGCGTGCTCGGCTCGGTCCTGGGGCGCGGGCGCACCGATCTCGGCCTGCTGCTGCAGATCGCCATCAACCTGACCAACGTCGCGCTGACGCTCACCCTGGTCCTGGGCTTCGGCCTGGGCCTCGCCGGCGCGGCGCTGGCGACCCTCGGCGCCGAGGCGCTCGGACTCGGCCTCGGGCTGACCCTCCTGGCGCGGCTCGGCTCCCGGCCCTTCCGAGTGCCGCTGCGCGACCTCCGCGACGCCGCGGCGCTGCGCCGGACGCTCAGCGTCAACGGCGACGTCATCCTGCGGACGCTCGCGCTGATCACCGGCATCGTGCTGTTCTCGGCGCTCGGCGCCCGGCAGGGCGACGTGGTCCTGGCCGCGAACTCGGTCCTGTGGAATCTCTTCCTGATCGGCGGCTTCTTCCTCGACGGCTTCGCCACGGCGGCCGAGACCCTGTGCGGCCAGGCCGTCGGCGCCCGGGACCGGGAGGCGTTCGACGCGGCCGCCGCCCTGAGCCTGCGCTGGTGCCTCGGCTTCGGCCTCGCGGTCAGCCTGGTGTCTCTGGCGGGCGGCCCGGCCTTCATCGATGCCGTGACCACGAACGGTCCGGTCCGCGAGGCGGCCCGGTCCTACCTCGTCCTCGCCGCCCTGGCGCCGCTCGCCGCCGCGGCGCCCTTCGCGTATGACGGGATCTATATCGGCGCGACCTGGACGCGGGCGATGCGCAACCTCATGGTGTGCGCGCTCGCCGCCTACTGCGCGATCCTCGCGCTGGTCGAGAGCCTGGGCTTCGGCAATACCGGGCTGTGGCTCGCCTTCGTGAGCTTCCTGGGCGCCCGCGGCCTCGGGCAGGCGATCGCCTTCCCGCGCCTCGCCCGGGACACGTTCCGGACGCCCGCCCCGGCCGCCCTCGAACCGGCAGCCTAGGCGACAGCCGCGCGCGGCCTCGAGGCCTGCTAGCGCGGGTCCTTCCAGGTGGTGGGCTGGGCCGGCGGCGCGGCGCGGGCCACGGAGCCCGTCGTCCGCGGCACGACCGCCTCCGCGCGCCGCGGATAGGAGCGGCGCGGCGCTGCGTAGCCGTAGCGGCGGCCCCGGCGGACGTGGCGGCGCCCGCGCTCCGTCGAGTTCCCGACGAAGCCGCCGACCACGGCCCCCGCGACGGCGCCGATCGGCCCGCCGACCAGCGCCCCGGCGACCGCGCCGGAGCCGACGCCGAGGGTGGTCCGGCTCTGGGCCCGGGCCGCCTCGGGTGCAGCCAATGTCCCGAGCAAGGCGAGGGTGACCAAGACTTTGCGCATCGTAGAGATCCCGGACTCCGAGAATTGGTTTCGGTCGGCCTTTAAGCGGCGGAACATGACCAAACCGGGGCTTCGATCTGCGGAGAGACGGCGCGGTATCAAACAGCGCGGGGACTCACCCGCCCCGACCTTTAGGGTGTGGCGCGGCCGGGTTCGTGCTTTAGGGTGCAGCGCAACGACGGGAGGCCGCGCGACGGCCCAGGAGGGAGAAGCCGATGGCCACGACGACCGATCTGCGCCTGCGCCGGAGCGTGCTGTACATGCCCGGCTCGAACCAGCGGGCGCTCGACAAGGCCAGGACCCTGCCGGTGGACAGCATCATCCTCGACCTCGAGGACGCCGTCGGCCCGGAGGAGAAGGACATCGCCCGCGAGCAGGTCTGCGCCGCGGTGAAGAGCGGCGCTTATGGCAGCCGCGAGCTGATCATCCGGGTCAACGCCCCACAGACCCCGTGGGGCGAGGCGGATCTCCACGCCGCCATCGAGGCCAAGCCCGACGCGATCCTGATGCCGAAGGTCTCGTCCCCGGCCGTGCTGGAGAGCATCGCCGACCGGCTCGAATCCCTCGACGCGCCGGACGGCATCGCGATCTGGGCGATGATCGAGACCCCGGCCTCGATCCTCAACATCCAGGAGATCGCCCGGGCGAAGCGCGACCCGCGCAACCGCCTGACCTGCCTCGTCCTCGGCACCAACGACCTCGCCAAGGACACCTGGGCCAAGATCGTCCCCGGCCGCGTGCCGATGCTGCCCTGGATGATGATGGCGCTGGCCGCAGCCCGGGCGGAGGGGCTCGCGATCCTCGACGGCGTCTACAACGACATTGCCGACACGGAGGGCTGCCGCGACGAGTGCCGGCAGGCGCGCGACCTCGGCTTCGACGGCAAGACCCTGATCCACCCGACGCAGCTGGAGCCGGCCAACACGTCCTTCGCCCCCACCGAGGAGGAGGTGCGCCGCGCCAAGCTGGTGATCGAGGCGTTCGAGCGCCCGGAATACGCCAAGCGCGGCGCGATCAAGCTGGAGGGCCGGCTCTACGAGCGGCAGCATCTCGGCGTGAACCGCCGGGCGGTCACCTGGGCCGAGGCCATCAGGGCGAAGGGGTTCTGAGCGCGGCTCCGTCCGATGTCGGCTAACCCCCGACCCTGCGAGCGGGGCGAGGCCATCCAGCAGCGCCACGCTCTGCGGCATCGCGCTGCCCAGGTCACGGCGCTACGCGCGCGATGACGCCGGAGGCGACGGCACCGAAGCTCCTGAACCGGAGGTCGTGTAGCGCGTCCGCTGCGTGCGCCCGTCGCGCGCCGTGACGGCGACGAGCCCGGCCTCCTCCAGGCCCGAGAGGGCGCGCAGCACGAGGGCGTGCTCCACCCCGAAGGTGCGGGCGAAGGCGCGGCTATCGCCCGGAAGGCCAAGGTCCAGCGCCGCCAGGAGGCCCGCCGCCAGCGGGTCGAGATCCGGCCGGGCGGCAGAGACCCGGTCGAGGGCGGCGACGAACGCCGCCTCGTCGGGCCCCCCGCTCACGCCGCCGCGCGCGCCTGCAGGGTGACCAGAACCGACTTGGAGGTCGGCGTGTCGCTCTTCTCGCCGGAGGTCGAGAGCGGCACCAGCACGTTCAGCTCCGGGTAGTAGCCAGCCAGGGCGCCCCGCGGCATGTCGAACGGCACGAGGCGGAAATCCTCCGCCCGGCGGGTGATGCCGTCGTCGTGCGTGCCGACGACGTCGACCCGATCGCCGAGCCGGTCGCGGATCTCCGCGAGGTCGTCCGGGTGGGCGAAGATCACGCGGCGCTCGCCGTAGACGCCGCGGTAGCGGTCATCCAGGCCGTAGATCGTCGTGTTGTACTGGTCGTGGCTGCGGAAGGTCTGCAACACGTAGGTGTCGCGGGTCTTCCGGGCGGCCTGATGCTCGGTCTCGGTCGGGAGGGCGTCGGCCGAGAAGTTGGCCCGGCCCGTGGCCGTCTCGAACACCCGCTCGGCGGCGAGGTTGCGCAGCATGAAGCCGCGCGGCTTGCGCACCCGGGTGTTGTAGCCGGTGAAGCCCGGGATCGTGGCGGCGATCGCCTCGCGGATCCGGTCGTAATCGGCGGCGAACCCGGCCCAGTCGATGGCGGCGGAGCCGACGGTGGCCTGCGCCATGCCGGCGATGATGGCGATCTCGGAGCGCAGCTCCTTCGAGGCCGGCTTGTTGATGCCGCCCGACCCGTGGACCATGCTCATCGAATCCTCGACGGTCACGATCTGGATCTTGCCCTCGGCGCCCCGGTCGATCTCGGTGCGGCCGAGGCAGGGGAGCAGGTAGCCGACCGCGCCGGGCACGAGATGGGCGTGGTTGAGCTTGGTGGCGATGTGCACGGTGAGCCGGCACGAGGCCAGCGCCTGCGCCACGACCGGCGTGTCAGGCGTCGCCCGGAGGAAGTTGCCGCCGAGCCCGATGAAGGCCTTCGACGTGCCGTCCCGCATGGCGCGGATCGCCGCCAGGACGTTGTGGCCGTGGCGGCGCGGCATGGCGAGCCCGAAATGGCGCTCCAGGGAATCCAGGAAGGCGGTGGAGGGGCGCTCGTTGATGCCGACCGTGCGGTCGCCCTGCACGTTGGAATGGCCGCGCACCGGGCAGAGGCCCGCGCCGGCCCGGCCGATATGGCCGCGCAGGAACAGCAGGTTGGCGATCTCCCGGATCGTCGCCACCGAGTGCCGGTGCTGGGTCACGCCCATGGCCCAGGTGGCGATGACCCGCTGGGCGCCGAGATAGACGTCCGCCATCGCGGCGATCTCGTCCATGGTCAGGCCCGACTGATCGAGGATCGCGTCCCAGGACGTCGCCTCGACGGCGGCGCGATACGCGTCGAGCCCGGCGGTGTGGTGCTCCAGGAAGGCGCGGTCGAGGAGCGAGGTCCGGCCGGCCGCCAGCGCCTCGGCGTCGCGCGCGAACACGACCTTGGCGATGCCCCGGAAGGCCGCCATGTCGCCGCCCGAGCGCGGCTGCAGGTAGTGGCTGGCGATGGGTCGGCTGGCGCCGCGCAGCATCTCGACGGTGTTCTGCGGGTCGGCGAACCGCTCCAGGCCGCGCTCGCGGACCGGGTTCAGGACCACCACCTTGGCGCCGCGCTCAGCTGCCCGGCGCAGGTCGCCGAGCATCCGCGGATGGTTGGTGCCGGGATTCTGGCCGACGCAGAAGATCGCGTCCGCCTTCTCGAAATCCTCCAGCAGGACCGTGCCCTTGCCGATGCCGATCGCGTCGATCAGCGCGACGCCGCTCGCCTCGTGGCACATGTTCGAGCAGTCGGGGAAGTTGTTGGTCCCGTAGGCGCGGGCGAAGAGCTGGTACAGGTACGCCGCCTCGTTGGAGGCCCGGCCCGACGTGTAGAACTCGGCCTGGTCCGGATGGTCGAGCCCGCGCAGGGTCGCGCCGATCTCCGCGAAGGCCTCGTCCCAGCCCACCGGCAGGTAGCGGTCGCTCGCCGCGTCGTAGCGCATCGGGTGCGTCAGGCGGCCCTGGCCCTCCAGGGCGTAGTCGCTCCAGCCGCGCAGCTCGGTCAGGGTGTGCTTGGCGAAGAAGGACGGCGTCGTGCGCTTGTCGGTCGCCTCCCAGGAGACCGCCTTCACGCCATTCTCGCAGAACTCGAAGGACGAGCCGTGCTCCGGGTCGCCCCAGGCGCAGCCGGGGCAGTCGAACCCGTCGGGCTGGTTCGCCTTCAGCAGCGCGCGGGCGCCGGTGAGGGGGGCGCGGCTGCCGAGCAGGTGCTTGCCGCAGCTCTTCAGAGCACCCCAGCCGCCGGCGGCGGAGGAGCGCTTGGTGGACCCTTCAGACTGGGCCATGAACCGTCCTGGATTGGCTGACGCGATGTGTCTCGCAACCGCGAGATAAGCGTCTCTCCAGGTCTCTCACAACGGCGTGCCGGCGCAGGCCCCTCATGCACGGGGCACAGGCTAAGCTCCCGCTGTGCAAAGCCTTTCTAAACTGCCCCCGCAAAAAATTTGTCTGCCCGGTCCCGTTCACGCGCGCCATGGCCGGCGACGCGATCCGCGGCGGTGCGAGACCGGCTGCACCGCGCCGCGGCCGCTCAATCTCCGCGGGCCAGATCGGCGGCGTCGCGCCCGACGGCGTGCCGGAGAGAGGCGACACCGGCCTCGCTCATGCGCCGCAGGAGCCCGTCCTTGATGCGCCCGACCAGGCCCGGCCCCTCGTAGACCAAGGCCGAGTAGAGCTGCACGAGGCTCGCGCCGGCCCGGATCTTGGTCCAGGCCGCCTCGGCCGAATCCACACCGCCGACCCCGATGAGCGGCAGCGCGTCCCCGACGCGCAGGCGCGTCTGGGCGAGCATGCGCGTCGCCGGGCCGAAGAGCGGCCGCCCCGAGAGGCCGCCGGTCTCCCGCGCGAGACCCTGCTCACGCAGGCTCGCCGGCCGGGCCACCGTGGTGTTGGAGACGACGAGGGCCTGGACCCCGCGCCGCTGCGCCGTCGCGCAGACCGCGTCGAGGGCGTCCAGCGCCATGTCGGGGGCGATCTTGAGGAGGATCGCCGCGCCGGCACCCGCCGCGTCCCGGGCCTCGACCGTGCGGGCGAGCAGCTCGTCGAGGAAGGCCTCACCCTGGAGGTCGCGCAGGCCCGGCGTGTTGGGCGAGGAGACGTTGACCGTGACGAAGTCGACGAGCGAGGCCAGGGTGGCGGTGCAGGCGGCGTAGTCGGCGAGGCGGTCGGCGGAGTCCTTGTTCGCACCGATGTTGACACCGACGATCCCGGGCCGGCCCTTCCGGACGCGGAGCCTGTCGGCCACCACCTGCAGCCCCTCGCTGTTGAGGCCGAAGCGGTTGATCACGGCGCGGTCGGCGGCGAGGCGGAACACCCGCGGCCGGGGGTTGCCGGGCTGGGGCCGCGGGACGACCCCGCCCACCTCGACGAAGCCGAAGCCGAGGCCCAGCAGCGCGTCGGGCACGCGCGCGCCCTTGTCGAATCCGGCCGCGAGGCCGACCGGGTTGGGGAAGCGGCGGCCCAGCAGGTCGACGGCGAGGCGCGGGTCGTCCGCCGGCCGGGGGCCGGCGGGCAGGAGCGCCAGGGCGCGGAGCGTCAGGTCGTGCGCGCGCTCCGCGTCGAGGCGGTGGAGCAGCGGCCGGACGAGGGGGAAGGCGGCGGCGATCATGCCGGCAGGATCCCGGCCGGGAAGGCGTGCCGCCCGTCGGCGTCCAGCGGCATTTCGTCCACCGCGACCACGGCGGAGAGCGGCAGCGGGCCGTAGAGGTGCGGGAACAGGTCGCCGCCGCGCGACGGCTCGTAGCGCAGGCCGTCGCCCAGCGCGCCGGCCTCGACCGCGACGAGGAGCAGGTCGTCCTGGCCGGCGAAGTGACGGGCCGCCGTCTCGGCGACCTGGGCGGCCGTGGAGAAGTGGATGAAGCCGTCCTGGTGATCGACCGGCGCGCCCGTGAACCGGCCCGCGGCCTCGGCCTCGCGCCACAGGGCGCGCGGACAGATCTTGTAGATGAGCGGCATCGAAGCTCCCCCGAAACGACGCTGCGATAGAGGCGCCCGGCCGCGGCGGCAACCGCGCCGCGCCGCGCGTGATTCGAGGAGCGATTGCAATCTGCCGCCCGTAGTTCTACTTTCCTACGACTAGGCTGGACGTCACACTGCCCTGTCCGGACCGGCAGAGCGGATCCGGAAAGCAAATTGTCAAGTATCTCCGCGCGTACCCGGCGGGTGTCGAACGGACCCGGCGGGCGAACCGTCTCCGTGCCTCCGAGGCAGCCGGATTCCGGCTGGTGAGACGGGGGTGCCGGCCCGCTCAGGGTGAGCTTCCGAGCCCGCTATGCTGTCGCACGAGCAGATCTGGAACGCCATCGACCGGCTCGCCGAGCGCCACGGCTACTCGGCCTCGGGCCTCGCCCGCCGTGCCGGCCTCGACGCGACCAGCTTCAACCGGTCGAAGCGCGTGGGCGCCGACGGCCGCAAGCGCTGGCCGTCCACCGAATCCGTGTCGAAGGTCCTGGCCGCCACCGGATCGAGCCTCGACGAGTTCCTGCGGCTCATCGAGGCGCGCGAAATCCCCGCTCGCACGATGGTCCCGCTGATCGGCCTGACGCAGGCCGGGGCCGGCCGCCTGTTCACCGACGAGGGCATGCCCACCGGCGGCGCCGGCTGGGAGGAGATCGAGTTTCCGGATCTCGGCGAGGAGCGGGCCTTCGCGCTGGAGATCCAGGGCGATTCCATGCTGCCGCTGTTCCGGGACGGCGACGTTCTGATCGTGTCGCCCACGGCCAGCGTCCGCAAGGGCGATCGCGTCGTTGTCCGTTTGCACGGCGGCGAGGTCCTGGCCAAGGAGCTGCGGCGGCGCACCGCCCGGACCGTGGAACTGGCCTCCCTGAACCCCGAGCACGAGGACCGGGTCCTGAACCTCGGCGAGGTGGCCTGGATGGCGCGGGTGATGTGGGTGCGCCAGTAGGCGGTGCCCGGACGGGTCACGGTGGTTCGGCGCTTGGCCGTGAGGCCGTTCATCGCTATCGCTGGCCCGTCGCGGACCTTCCGCATCCGCTGAGCGCGAACGCAGCATGGCGCAGCCCGGGACGGATCACAGCGCGGCCGAAGCCGCGCCGCTCGCGGACGAGGCCCGCACGCTCCTGGACGCGCTGCCGACGCCCAGCCTCCTGCTCGATCCGCAGGGCCGTGTCCGCCACGCCAATCCCGCCCTGGAGGAGCTCGCCGGCTACTCGGCGGAGCGACTCGTGGCGCAGGGGCTCGACCTGATCCTGGCGCAGCGCACGGCGCCGCTCGATCCCGCCGGCGCCGAGCCTCAGGATTTCCTGGCGGCTCGCGCGGACGGGACGAGCTTCTGGGCCCGCCTGGAGACCGCGCCCCTGCCCGGGACCCCGTTCCGGATCGGCCAGATCCGCGACGAGACGGCCCGGCGGGAGGCGGAGGGCGCGCTCGCGCTCTCCCGCCAGCGCGAGGCCCTGGGGCTCCTGACCAACAGCGTCGCCCACGAGTTCAACAACTTCCTGCAGATCCTGATCGGCTACATCGACGGCCTCAAGCGGCGGCTCGGGGACCGGCAGGAGCCGTTCGTCCAGCGGGCGATCGCCCGCTCGGCCGACGCCACCGAGCGCGCGGCGATCCTGACCCGGCACCTGCTCGCCTATTCCCGCCGCATCGCGCCCGACGTCCGGTCGGTCGACCTCGACGCCATCGTGGCCGACCTCGCCGGGCGCCTCGAACCCGACCTGCCGCCCGGCATCCGCCTCACTGTGGCGGCGACGCCGGGCCTGCCGCGGGCGATCAGCAATCCGACGCAGATCGAGTTCGCCCTGCGTCATCTCGTCGCCAATGCCTGCGAGGCCATGCCGTCGGGCGGGACCCTGACCCTGTCGACCTTCCGGGTAGATCCCGGCGACCGGTCCCTGCAGCAGCCGGGCCAGGGCAGCGTCGGGATCGCGGTGGGCGACACCGGGCAGGGCATGTCCCCCGAGATGCTGGCTCGGGCGCTCGCACCGTTCCAGACCAGCCACGAGGCGGGGCGCGGCGCGGGTCTCGCGATCGTGCACGGGCTGATGAAGCGGCAGAACGGGACCATCACCCTCGACAGCCGGAGCGGGGAGGGGACGCAGGTCCGCTTGTCCTTCCCGGCCGCGCCCGAGCGCACGCTCCACTAGAGCCGCGCCGTCCCGGAGAGCGGCCTCGGCGAGAGCGTCGTCCGGGCGGCGCGAGGATCCGGTGGAAAACGTCGTCCGAGCGACGGCGGGCTGGACTAAAACCGCCGCCCGACCGTTCCCATATCGTCACTGGCGCTCCGCGCCATCCGGTTCTCGTCCTCTGAGGCGTGTACATGTTTACTGAGATTTCGCGCCGCCGGCGTGTGGCCGCCCTCCTGGCGCTGGCCGCTGCGCTGACCGTCGCGGCGCCCGTCGCGGAAGCCCGTCCGGGCGGCGGTGGGTCCTTCGGGTCCCGCGGCTCGCGCACCTACACGGCGCCCTCCGCCACGCCGACCGCTCCGGGCGGCGGCATGACGATGCAGCGCTCCCAGACCGCGCCGTCGCCCGGCATGGGCAGCCCGGGCATGCAGGCTCCGGCCGCGCAGGGTCGCCGTTTCGGCGGCGGGTTCTTCGCGGGCCTGCTCGGCGCCGGCCTGATCGGCGCGCTGCTCGGCGGCGGCTTCTTCGGCGGCCTCGGCGGCCTCGCCTCGATGATCGGCCTGCTGTTCCAGGTCGGGCTCGTCGTGCTGGTGGTGATGCTGGCCCTGCGGTTCTTCCGCCGCCGGAACGAGCCGGCCGGCGCCGGCGCGCCCTACGCCCGCACGTCGCTCGACGATCAGCCGGGCGCCCGCGGCCCGATGGGCGGCGCTCCGGGCGGCCCCGCCGCCGGCAGCATGTTCGGCGGTGGGCAGCGCCCGCCGCAGACGCGCCCGGTGCAGATCGGACCGGCCGATTACCAGGCCTTCGAGCGCCTGCTCGGCGACATTCAGGACGCCTATTCCCGCGAGGATCGGGTGACCCTGGGTAACCTGTCGACGCCCGAGATGGTCGGCTACTTCGACGAGGAGCTGCGCGGCAACGCGGCCCGCGGCGTGGTGAACAAGATCTCGGACGTGAAGCTGCTGCAGGGCGACCTCGCGGAGGCCTGGGGCGAGGACCGCACCGACTACGCGACCGTGGCCATGCGTTACGCCCTCAAGGACGTGATGATCGAGCGGTCGAGCGGCCGCGTCGTCTCCACGGACTCGTCCGAGGCGACGGAGCTCTGGACGTTCCTGCGCCAGCCCGGCCGCGGCTGGGTGCTCTCGGCGATCCAGCAGACCCGGTGATCCGATCGCGCTCCGGCCTTCGGGCCGGAGTCACGATGCTCATTCAGGCCGGCGTCCCCACCGGGGCGCCGGCCTTTCTGTGCGCGTCCCACCGATTGGCGAGATCGACGAAGCCCGCCACCGGGATCTCCTCGGCCCGCGCGGTCTCGGACAGGCCGGCGGCGGCCAGCAGGTCGCCGGCCGCGGGGGTCAAGGCCTTGAGGCTCTGGCGCAGCATCTTCCGACGCTGGCCGAAGGCCGCGCGGGTGACGGCCTCGAGCGCGCCGGCGCGGCACGGCAGGGGCTGGGCGCGGGGCACCAGCCGAACCACGCTCGACGTGACCTTCGGCGGCGGCACGAAAGCCGAGGGGCTGACGTCGAACAGGATCTCGGCCTCCGTGCGCCAGCCGCACAGGACGCCGAGCCGGCCGTAATCGGCCCGCTCCTCCGGGCCGGCGACGATCCGCTCGGCCACCTCCCGCTGGAACATCAGCACGGCCTGATCCCACCAGGGCGGCCAGGCCTCCCCGTCGAGCCAGCCGGTGAGCAGGGCCGTGCCGACATTGTAGGGCAGATTGGCGACGATCCGCGCCGGGGCGTCGCCCACCAGCGGCCGCGGATCGAAGGCGAGGGCGTCGGCGTCGACCACCTCGAGGCGTCCCGGATAGTGGGCGGCGATCTCGGCGAGCGCCGGGAGCGCCCGCGGGTCGCGCTCGATCGCCACCACGCGGGCGGCCCCCTCGGCGAGGAGCGCGCGCGTGAGGCCGCCGGGTCCCGGACCGACCTCCACCACCGTCACGCCCGCGAGGGGACCGGCGGCCCGGGCGATCCGCCCGGTCAGGTTGAGGTCGTAGAGGAAGTTCTGGCCGAGCGCCTTCTTCGGCTCCAGGCCGTGGCGGGCGACCACCTCGCGCAGCGGCGGAAGCCCGTCCCCGGCGCTCATGCTGGGTCCCTCACAGCTCGTCCTCGGGATCGAAATGGCGGGCCCCCGCAGGGCGCGGCCGGCCGGCATAGACGCTGAACGGGATGATCTCGGCCCCGCCGGGGGCCTCGTCCTGCGCCGCCGCGTTGGCGGCCAGCCGGTCGGCGAGGCGCAGGGCCGCCACGAGGCTGTCGGGCCGGGCGACGCCCTTACCGGCGATGTCAAAGGCCGTGCCGTGGTCCGGGGAGGTGCGCACGAACGGCAGGCCGAGGGTGACGTTCACGCCGTCGTCGAACGCGATCGTCTTGATCGGGATGAGGGCCTGGTCGTGCGTCGGTGCGAGGGCGACGTCGTAGGTCTCCCGGGCGCGGGCGTGGAACAGGGTGTCGGCGGGAAGCGGCCCGCGGATATCGATGCCCCGCGCCCGCAGCCGTGCCACCGCGGGGGCGAGGACGTCGCGGTCCTCGTGGCCGATCGTCCCGGCCTCGCCCGCGTGCGGGTTCAGACCCGCGAGGACGAGGCGCGGCTCGGGCAGGCCGAACCGCTCCCGCAGGTCGCGGGCGACGATCGCGGCGGTCTCCTCGACGAGCTCCTGGGTGAGCAGGTCCGGCACGTCCTTCAGCGGGACGTGGATCGTCACCGGCACCACCGAGAGGCCTGCGCTCCAGATCATCATCACCGGCCGGGGCGGCGTCAGGCCGGGCGGCACAGCGAGGGCGGCCAGGAACTCGGTGTGCCCGGGATGGGCGAAGCCCGTCCGGGTCAGCACGAACTTGGCGATCGGGTTGGTCACCACCGCGCTCGCGCGCCCGGCCTTCACGAATTCCACCGCCGCGGTGATCGACTCGATGGTCGCGCCGGCATTCACCGAATCGGGTACGCCCGGCTCGGCGGCGACGCGGGCGCCGCTCGGCAGGGGCACCACGGGGAGCGCGCGCGGGAACACCTCGGCGGCGGTCTCGGGATCCACCTCCGCCACCGGCACGGGACGGTCGAGGCGGTGAGCGAGGCGCTCGACGAAGTCCGAATCGGCCACCAGGAAGAAGGGCGGCAGCGGATCTGCGCCGCCCCGACCGAGCCACGCGCTGAGCGCCAGCTCCGGACCGATGCCGGCGGGATCTCCGAGGGTGAGGGCGAGGGGCGGCATGGGCGCTCTATAGCGCCCGCGCGGCGCGGGCGCATCCTCGGCAGAGCGCGGCCGTGCGCGGAGCCGGATCCCGCCGCCCGGCGCGCGATGGGACCGCGACGGACGCGGCGCCGAAACGGAGCGCCGCCGGTCCCGGTTCCTCACCGCACCGAGGCGATGCCGTCCGCGGTGGTGGCGGTGCCGACGTTCTGGCGCAGGTCGGCCTCACCCAGCGTCTTCAGCTCGACCCGCAGCAGCACCGTCTGGTTGCGCTCGCGCACGCCCGTCGCGGTGGCGATCGGCGAGTTGATGTAGTTCAGCGAGACGGTGGTGCACTCATCCTGGTAGCCGCCGCCGAAGCTCGCGCCCGACAGGTAGAAGCGGCCCGGGTTCTGGTAGATCGGCACGGTCCCGATCGGGTTCGCCAGGTAGGAGCTCAGCGCGTCCGTGTAGGTGTTGCGCACGTCGAGGTAGTGGGTCAGGTCGACGAGCAGCGAGCCCGACACGAACCAGTTCGGCGTGATGTTGTAGGTCGCGGTGGCGGTGATGCCCTCGCGGTAGTGGCTGTAGCCCAGCAGCGGCTGCGCCTCGTAGTACGAATAGAAGGCCGAGACGGTGAGCGGCAGGAACGGCGCGAACCGCGCCGTCGCGCCGGTCTCGAACCGCGCCACGTGGAAGTCGGACTGGTTGAACCGGGCCCGGCTGATGAACGTGATGTTCTGGTTCGGCGAGACCTGGAAGCGGCCGACGAAGTCCGACCGCTGCGTCTCGAGCCCGGAATCCAGGCCGACATTGGCGATGTCGCCCCGGCGGAACGAGTTGACGCCCGCGAGCTGGATGGACTCGCCGAACAGGACGTTCGCGTACCAGCCCGACGGCGTCACGACGGAGTACTGGCCGCCGAGGTTGGTGCGCACGCCGCCCTCGACCCGGTCGTAGCCCGAGAACTTGTCCCACTCGAACAGCGAGGTGTCGTCGAAGACGAGGCTCTGCGCGTCCTCGTTCGGCAGGCGGCCGATCCGGGTCTCGGACGGACGCGCGATGATCTGGCCGATCGGCTCCAGGGTGTGGACGCCGAGCGCGCCGAAATTGGCGACGAACGGGTAGCGGTAGTCGAGGCCGACCGCCGGCATGACCCGCCCGGCGAAGCCGTCGTCGATCTTGGCGACCTGCGGGGCCAAGTCGTTCTGGTAGCCCGAGAAGCTCGGGTTGGTGAAGAACGCGTCGGTGCGCAGGTACGCGAACGGCGTGAACTTCTGGCCCCAGTCGTCGATGAAGCTCCGGCGCCAGGACAGCTCCGCGGAGGCGCGGGTGTTGGTGCCGGCCAGCCCGTCGATGGCGCACAGGCCGCGCTGGAAGACCGTGCAGGTCTGGTAGAGCGGGAAGCTGACGCCGTTGACGCTCGGCGAGAACAGGTAGCTCGAGGTCCGCGGCAGGCCCTGGTACTGGGTCGTCTCGCGGGTCAGGCTGGTGATGTTCGCCTGGAAGCGCACCTCGCCGCCGATCTCCGAAGGGCCGTTGACCCGCTTGTCGTAGTCGATCACCGGCGCGACGATCGGCTGCTGCTTCTGCCAATCGAAGCTCGACAGGCCCTTGAAGTAGTAGCCCCGGGCCTCGAACCACGAGCGGTCGCCCTGGCCGATCAGGAAGGCGGTCGAGGTCGCCTCGCGGAAATAGTCCGTGGTGATGTTCTGGTTGCGGATCCGGTAATTGTCGAGGAACCACTTGTCGGTCACGCCGACAAGGTCCCAGCCCGTGCGCCAGCGCGGGTTGATGTAGAACCGGCCCTGCGATTCGACCGAGCCGCGGAAGTCCCGCTCGCCGGCGCCGAGCGGGCTCGGGAGGAAGGCCGAGGGCGTCGTCTGCGAGATGCCCGACAGGCGGATGTTGTAGAAGCCGTTGTCGATCCGCTGGCGGAACTCGCCCTGCGCGAGCAGGCCCTGGCGGCTGAGCAGGGTCGGCGTCAGCGTCAGGTCGTAGCTCGGCGCGAGGTTGATGAAGTACGGGAGCGACACGCCGTTGCCGAGCGCGGTCGTCGTGACGAAGCGCGGCGTCAGGAAGCCGGTCTTGCGCTTCACCGTCGGGTCCGGCGCCTCGAAATACGGCAGGTAGGCCACCGGGATGCCGGCGATCTCGAGCGTCGAATCGTCGAAGTAGACCGTGTGGGTCTCGTTGTCGTGGATGATCTTCTTCGCCTTGATCTGCCACAGCGGCGGCGTCTCAGGGTTGTCCTTGCACGGCTCGCAGGCCGTGTAGCTGCCGGACTCGAAGCTGGTCTGCTCGCCGTTCAGGCGCTCGGCCCGCGGCGCGGAGAACCGGGTGCGCACCGTCTCGAACTTGCGCTGGACGGTCTGCTGGCCGCGGAAAGCGTCGACGAAGCCGGTCTTGAAGTCGTCGGTGAGTTCCATGCGCGCGCCGGTCACGACGCCGCCGTCGGCCTCGGTGAGGCGGACATTGCCCTCAGCGAAGACCCGGCCGGAATTCCGGTCGTAGCGCACGCGGTCGGCCTGCAGGGTCCGCGGGCCGTAATGCAGCTCGGCGTTGCCCCGCGCCGTCACTGTGCCGCGGTCGTTGTCGTAGATCAGCTCGTCGGCCTCGACGAGCAGCTTGTCGCCGGGCTTGCCGGCCGCGACGGCGGGCAGGCCCTGGGCATGGGCGGACAGGCCACCCGCCAGCGGCGCGGCGAGCGCCAGCGCGGCCCGGAAACCAGCCTTCCGCAGGATGTCGGCGACCTTACGCAACGCGCGTCCCAACCCCTGTGACGTCTGCCGCCACCAACCTCAACACCCGTCTCCCGTCCCGCGAAGGATCGCGGAAGTCAGCCGTCTTCCTGGTACAGAAGCGTGAGCGTACCGAGAAGACTGCCTACCACGGCCGGGAACCAGGCCGCCACCGGTGCGGCGACGAGTCCGGACGCTCCGAGCCCCTCCATGACCTGTCGGACCACGTAGAGAGCGAAGCCGGCCGCGACGCCACCGAGGACGAGTTTACCGACCCCACCAAAGCGGAAGAACCGTAAGGAAACGGTTGCGGCGACGATGACCATGGCCACGAACAGCACCGGCCGCGCCCACAGGACGTCGTACTGGAGACGGTAGCGGGTGGCGTCCAAACCGGCCCGCTCGGTCCGCGCGATGGTTGTGGGAAGTTGCCAGAAAGGCACAGATTCCGGGGGGGTGAAGCGCTGCCGGACCTGCCCGGGGTCGAGGTTCGAGGCGATCAGATACGTGTCGAACGACTCGGGCGGTGCGTCCGGTGTGAGAACGCGCACATCGGAGAGCTCCCAGTAGCCGTCGTGGAGCATGGCGCGGGCCGCGACGAGCTGCTCGGCGAACTTCCCGGCCGCGTCGAAGGTGAAGACCGATACTCCCGCCAGGGTGGTCGTACCTTCGACGGCGGTCTCGGCGCGGAGGATCGCCTCGCCGTCGAGGCCCTTCTGCCGGATCCACAGGTCCTTGCCCGAACTCGCCTTGGTGGATTTGGCGAAGATCTTCGCCTCGATCTCGGTGGAGCGCTGCTTCAGCATCGCCGAGACCGGGTTGTAGACGCCGACCGCCAGGGCGCCGAGGGCGAGGGCCACGAAGAGGCCGGGCTGCAGGAACTGCCAGGCCGAGATCCCGGCCGCGCGGGCGACCACCAGCTCCAGCTTGCGCGACAGCTGGAGCAGGGCCGCCATGGAGCCGAACAGGACCGCGAAGGGGAGCACGCCCTCCGCCACCGCGGGGGTGCGGTAGAGCGAGAGCTGCGCCATCAGGCCCGCGGACGCGCCCTGGGCCTCGCCGGCGCGGCGGAGCAGCTCGACGAAGTCGAGGGTGTAGACCAGCGCGAACACGGTGACGAAGACGCCGAGCACCGTGCGGAGGAAGCGGGCGGCGAAGTACCGCCCGAGGGTGGGGCCGATCAGCATCATCGGAATCAGGCCGCCGGCGCGAGGCGCGGACCGCGGAACCGCCCGCGAACGGCGCGGGCCAGGGCGGCGTTGAACGCGCGCACCCGGGGGCCGTAGAAGATGAGAAGGCTCGACAGGAGGATCGCGACAAGCGGCACGCTGTAGACCGCTAGGACTGCCGCGGGGCTGCGCGCGGCGGCGCTGACCGCCGCGAAGCCGCCGATGCGCAGCGCCACGACGGCGACGATCGCGCCCGCGATGGCGACGCCGCGCCCCTGCCGGGTCGTGCGGGGATCACCCAGGGCCGCGAAGGCGATGAAGACCAGGGCGAGCGGGTAGAGGCAGGCCGAGAGGCGGTCGTGCAGCTCGGCCCGGAACCGGCCCTTCTGCAGCTTGTAGTAGCCCTCTGTCGTGTCGGGGAACAGGAGCTGCGCCGTCGAGCGCTCGCGCGGCTTGTAGATCGTGTCGGAATCCGGGGGCGCGAAGGCCGCGAGGTCGATTGTGTAGCGCTCGAAGGTCAGGATCGAGGAATCGCGCGACTCCCTCTGCTGCTGGTGGACGCTGCCGTTCTCCAGGATCAGGTAGCTCTGGCCGTCGACGTCGACCGCGTTGCCGCGCTCGGCGAGGTAGACCTTGGTCTTCCCCGCCTCGCGCCGGTCCTGGATGAACAGCCCCTTGAGCGTGCCGCCCGGTCCGCGCTCGCGGAAGTGGAAGGTGATGCCGTTGTCGAGCTGGGTGAACTGCCCTTCCTTGACGACGTTCGCGATGAAGTCGCCGCGCACCCGGGTGATCACGTCGCGCAGCTCCTGGAAGCTCGCGGGCATCACCACCACGACCAGGAACCCCACCAGGAAGCTGACGAACAGCGCCAGGGTGAGGAAGGGCCGCAGCAGCGAGCGCGGCGGCATCCCGGCCGCCGACATAACGATCAACTCGGAATCGCCGTTCAACTTGTTGAGCGCGTAGATCGTGCCGATGAACAGCGCCACGGGGGCGATGACGACGACGAGGGTCGGCAGCGACAGGCCCGTGACGAAGAGGAAGACCAGCAGCGTCTGGCCCTTGGCGGTCACGAGATCGAGCTCGCGCAGGGCCTGCGTCAGCCAGATGGTGCCCGTCAGCCCGATCAGGCAGGCGAGGGTGGCGCCCAGGGCGATCCGAAAGATGTAGCGCTCGATCTGCCTCATCGGCCCGGCAGTCCCGCTCGTCCTCTCGCGCCCTCGGGGCGGCAGGGACCCGACAAAAGGGGCGATTCCAGGGCTGTCACGCCGCGTTGCGTTCTCCGTCTCAGCGGCTACACAGGGCGGATGGCCCGCGCCGTGGCGCGCGGGTGCGTAGTACGGCTCCGGGATAACGGGCAGGGCGACGGGTATGGCGGACGGTATCGAGATCGGTTTCGGTCCCCTGGAGCAGAGCGGCCAGGGCCCCGGCGGATCCGGCGATCTCGTGGTCTTCGTCGGCGATGACCTGTCGCTCGGGTCGGCGGCCCGCGAGGCGCTGGGCGCCTCAGGGGCCGATCTCGTGGCCCGCGCGGCGGCTTCGGAGAAGTTCAAGGGCCGCTCGCTCAGCGCCCTGTCCCTGCCGGCGCCGGCGGGCGTCGGTGCCGACCGCCTCGTGGTCGTGGGTCTCGGCTCCGAGAAGGACCGGGCCAAGACCGACTGGCCGGCGCTCGGCGGCTTCACCGCGAGCAAGGTGGCGGGACGGACCGCCCGGGTCGTGCTCGACTGGCCCGGCACGACGGTCACGGCGGCGCAGGCCGGCGAGTTCGCCCTCGGCGCGCGCCTGCGGACCTACGCGTTCGACCGCTACAAGACCAAGAAGAAGCCCGACGCCGACGACAAGTCCGTCACCGCGCTGACCCTGCTGCTCGCCGATCACGGCGCGGCCGCCCGCGAGGGCGAGGGCGCCCGGAGCCTGTCGGACGGCGTGATCCTGGCCCGCGACCTCGTGAACGAGCCGCCGAACGTGCTCTTCCCGGCGGAATTCGCCCGCCGCGCCTCGGAGCTCGCCAAGCTCGGCGTCGAGATCGAGGTGCTGGAGCCGGCCCGGATGCGGGAGCTCGGCATGGGCGCGCTGCTCGCGGTGGCGCAGGGCTCGGCCCGGGAGCCGCGGATCGTGATCATGCGCTGGAACGGCGGCCCCGCGGCCGAGGCGCCCGTGGCCCTGATCGGCAAGGGCGTCGTGTTCGATTCCGGCGGCGTCTCGATCAAGCCGGGCGGCGGCATGGAGGACATGAAGGGCGACATGGGCGGCGCCGCCGCCGTGGTCGGGGCGCTCCACGCGCTGGCGGCCCGCAAGGCGCGCTGCAACGTGGTCGGCGCCATCGGCATCGTGGAGAACATGCCGGACGGTGGCGCGTACCGCCCGTCCGACATCCTGACCTCCATGTCCGGCCAGACCATCGAGGTGATCAACACCGACGCCGAGGGCCGTCTGGTGCTGGCCGACGTGATCACCCACGTCATTCGCAGCACGAAGCCCAAGGCGATCGTCGACCTCGCGACGCTGACCGGCGCGATCATCGTGGCCCTCGGTCAGGACATCGCCGGCATGTTCTCGAACGACGACACGCTGGCGGGCAACATTCACGCCGCCGGCGAGGCGACCGGCGAGAAGGTGTGGCGGATGCCGCTGATCCCCGCCTACGACAAGGCGATCGATTCCAAGTTCGCCGACATGAAGAACACCGGTGGCCGCCACGGCGGCGCCGCCACCGCGGCCTCGTTCATCAAGCGCTACGTCGAGGACGTGCCGTGGGCGCATCTCGACATCGCCGGCGTCGCGATGTCGTCGAACGCCAGCGAGATCAACCGCAGCTGGGCCGCGGGCTGGGGCGTGCGCCTCCTCGACCGGCTGATCCGCGATCATTACGAGGCCCGCTGAGGCGGCCGCGGCGCTCCTGACGCCGCGCGCCTGTCCGGGCGATCCCAGCATGGCCGCACACGCCAACGCCGCGCTCGACCTGGCCGGCCCGGTCGCCGGGACGTCCGGGGGCCGCGCCGGCGGCCCGCTGGCGGCGGCGGGGCCGATCCTCGCCATGCTGGCCGCCCTGGCGCTCGTCGCGGCGACCGGGCTGAGCCAGCGCGACGCCGTGCCGGAGGCGCTCGAGCCCTGGATCTTCGGCTACTTCATCGGCCGCTACCCGCTCTTCGCGTTCGCGCTGGTCTACGGGCTCGGGCACCTCGCGCGGGTGGCGACGGGCCCGGGCCCGGCCTCCGCACCGCGCCGGCTCGTGTTCGGCCTCGCGGGCGCGGCCGCGCTCCTCGCCGCCGGGCTCTACCCGACCTTCGGCGGCCTCGTCCTGCGCGGTGCCTTCGCGACCGGCGGCATGGCCTTCCTCACCCACCAGCCCCTGTGGCTGGCCTACGGGCTCGGCACAGCCGTCGGCGCCCTGATGTTCGGCGGCGTCCTCGGCCTGTTCGCGATCGCGGCCAACCGGCCCCTGCGGCCGCGCCTGCGCCGGATCGTGTACGGGGCGCTCGCCTTCCTGGCCCTGTGGTTCGGCGCGATCCTCATCGGACTCGCGGGCGACCTCGGTGTCGGCCCCTGGCCCCGCCGCGCGATGCGGCCGGAGGAGGCCGCACTCGCCGCCGGCCTGCTGGTCGCCGCGGCTCTGCCGCACGCCGCGCTGGCGACATTGCTCCGGCATCGTCCAGCCCTCTAGGCCGCCTGCCTTGCGGGCCGGCCTCCGTTCCCGCAGAGTCGGCGCGACAGGCGTTGCGGGACTCGGCCCCCGAGAGTCGGGCCCGCGGGAGGCATCGCGATGCATCAGGCGAACGTGATGGAGCACGGCGCTCAAGCCGCCACCGCCGGAGCGATGCCGGGCGCGCCGGGCAACGGGGCCTCCGACCGGCCCTGGCTGGCCGCCTATCCGCCCGGCGTCCCGGCGGAGATCGACGTCGCGAGCCTCGGGACCCTGGTCGACCTGTTCGAGACCAGCGTGACCGCCTTCGCGGGCCGGCCGGCGATGCTGTGCTTCGGCTCGACCATGACCTACGCGACGCTCGGCCAGCAGGCGCGCGACCTCGCTGCTTGGCTGCGCGGGCAGGGGCTGGCGAAGGGCGACCGCGTGGCGATCATGCTGCCGAACGTCCCCGCCTACGCGGTGGCGATCTTCGGCGTGCTCCTCGCAGGCGGGACGGTGGTCAACACCAACCCGCTCTACACGCCCCGCGAATGCGCCCAGCAGATCGGCGATTCCGGCGCGCGGATCCTGATCGTCCTGGAGAATTTCGGCGCCACGATCGCCGCGGCCCTGCCGGACGTGGCCCTGGAGCGGGTCGTCCTCGTGGGCCCGGGCGACGGGCTCGGGCTCAAGGGGCAGGTGATCAACCTTGCGAGCCGGCACGTCCGCAAGGCGGTGCCGGCGTTCCGCCTGCCCGAGGGCCTCGCGATCCCCTTCGCCACGGTGCTCCGCCGGGGCCGGTCGCTGCCGCGCGTCTCGGCAGCGGTGGAGCCGGAGGACCTCGCCTTCCTGCAGTATACTGGGGGCACGACGGGCATCGCCAAGGCGGCGATGCTGAGCCACCGCAACATCATGGCGAATGTCGAGCAGTCGCAGCTCTGGTTCAACTCGAAGGATCCGAGCGTCACGCGCTGCGTGGTCACGGCCCTGCCGCTCTACCACATCTTCGCGCTCACCGCGTGCTTCTTCCAGTTCATGCGCAGCGGCGGCTCCTGCCTGCTGATCCCCAATCCGCGCGACTGCGACGGCATGGTCAAGACGCTGAGTCGCACGCGCTTCACCCACCTGATGGGCGTGAACACCCTGTTCAACGTGCTGATCAACCACCCGAAGATCGGAACGGTGGATTTCGCCAACCTCGACTTCGTGGTCGGCGGCGGCACGGCCGTCCAGCGCGCCGTGGCCGAGCGCTGGAAGGCCCTGACCGGCAACACGATCATCGAAGGCTACGGCCTGTCCGAGACCTCGCCGGTCGTGTGCGTCAACCCGCGGGGCATGCGCGACTTCTCCGGCACGATCGGCTACCCGCTGCCGTCGACAGAAGTCTCGATCCGCGACATCTCCGGTGCCCCCCTCCCGAACGGGCAGCCGGGCGAGATCTGCGTGCGCGGCCCTCAGGTGATGCGCGGCTACTGGAACCGGCCGGAGGAGACCGCGCGGGCGATGACCGCGGACGGGTTCTTCCGGACCGGCGACGTCGCGATCCTGCAGGCGGACGGGCAGGTCCGGATCGTCGACCGGATGAAGGACATGATCCTCGTCTCAGGCTTCAACGTCTATCCGAACGAGGTCGAGGATGTGCTGGCGGCTCATCCGGCCGTGCTCGAATGCGCGGTGGTCGGCGCGCCGAGCGAGGAGACCGGCGAGATGGTGGTGGCCCACGTGGTCCTGAAGGACCCGACGGTCTCCATCGATGTCCTGCGGGCGCACGCGCGCACCCAACTCACCGGCTACAAAGTGCCCCGCCGCGTGGTGCTCCACGAGACCCTGCCGAAGACCAATGTCGGCAAGGTGCTGCGGCGGATGCTGCGCGACGAGACGCCGCCGGCCTGAGAGTCGCCGGCGCGGCGGCTCGGCGCCTGCGGCCCCGTGCCGCTCGCGGGCGGTGTAACCCCTGCGGGCCGTTCGCCGAAAGGTGAGGCTGCGGCGCTTGTGCCCCTGTCGGCCGCGGCCGATCTGTGGGTTGTGCGCGCAGGAGATCCGAGGAGACGGCCATGTTGATCAAGCGCAGGCGCGGCTGGGAGATACCGGACCATCTGGCGACGCCGGAGGCCGTCTTCCTCGATCGGCGGACCCTGATCGGCGGCGCGGCCGGTCTCGCGGCCGGCTCGTTCCTGGGCGGCCGCGCCGCCTGGGCGGCCGCGGGCGACCAGGCGCTCTACCCGGCGCCGCAGAACCCCGCCTACACGCTCGATCGCCCGCTGACTCCGGAGCGCTTCAGCGCCGACTACAACAATTTCTACGAGTTCGGCACGTCGAAGACCGTGCTGCCGGCGGCCAACGCCCTCAAGACGCAGCCCTGGACGCTGAAGATCGACGGCCTCGTGGAGAAGCCGTTCGAGATCGGCGTCGACGACCTGATCCGGAAGGTCGGCCTGGAGGAGCGGCTCTACCGCCACCGCTGCGTCGAGGCGTGGTCGATGGCGGTGCCGTGGACCGGATTCCCGCTGGCGAAGCTCGTGGCGCTCGCCAAGCCCACCTCCGGCGCGAAGTACATCCGCTTCGAGACCTTCCTGGACAAGGCGATGGCGCCCGGCCAGCGGGCCTTCTTCTATCCCTGGCCCTACACGGAGGGCCTGACTCTGGCGGAGGCCGGCAACGACCTCGCCTTCATGGTGACGGGAATCTACGGCAAGCCGCTGCCCAACCAGTTCGGCGCACCGATCCGCCTCGCGGTGCCGTGGAAATACGGGTTCAAATCGGCCAAGTCGTTGGTGAAGATCTCGTTCACCGCCGATCGGCCGAAGACCTTCTGGGAGGGGCTGCAGGCCTCCGAGTACGGCTTCTGGGCCAACGTGAACCCGGCCGTGCCGCACCCGCGCTGGAGCCAGGCGACGGAGCGCGTCCTCGGCACCGACCAGCGGGTGCCGACGCTGATCTACAACGGCTACGGCGAGCAGGTCGCCGGCCTCTACAAGGGCCTCGAAGGCGAGCGCCTGTTCGTTTGAGGCGGACCCGATGGAGCCGCGTCGGCGCCGGGGCGGCTCCCGTTTCGACAACGCGGCCCCGACGCCGCCCAGCCGTCCCCCTCGACGGCCCGCGGACTAGCGCGGGCAGGCGTGGGCCCGCTCGAAGGCCTGCAGATCCGCCACGGTCGCCTGCTCCTGTCGCGAGAGCGGCACGCGATCCATGGCGTCGTACCGGCAATCGGCGTTGCCGAAGGTTCGGATCGCCCGCGGCGTGCTGAAGCAGTAGCCCGCCTGCTTGTAGATCAGGTTGCGCTGGTACCAAGCTTCCGCGCAGTCATCCGCCATCACTCCGGTCGGTCCCGCGACGAGGATCAGAGCGTAGAGAGCAGCGCGCATCGAATCGTCTCCGTGAGGAGGCGGAGTCAACCATCGGATGCTCAGTAGGTCCAGCGCTGCGCCTTCGAGACGAGGAAGTCGCGGAACGCCTGCACGCGGGCGACCGAGCGCATCTCCTCGGCGTAGACGAGGTAACTCTCGAGGCTCGGCATCTCGGTCTCGCGCAACACCTGCACGAGTTGCTGCCCGCCATCCACCGCGTAGTCGGGCAGGATGCCGATGCCGGCGCCGGCCTCCATCGCGCGTTGCAGGGCGCCGATATTGTTCACCGTCAGGTGAACCTGGCGACGCTCGCGACCCTCGCGGCCGGCATCGGCGAGCCAGTGGGCGGCCAGCAGGTACGAGGGCTCGTTGCCGCCGAAGGAGACGAGGCGGTGGTCGTCGAGCTCCTCGATGGTCTTGGGCTCGCCGAAGCGCTTGACGTAATCCGGGCTCGCGAAGGCGTGGTAGTGCACGGTGAACAGCCGCCGCTGGATCAGGTCCGGCTGCGCCGGGCGCCGCATGCGAATCGCCACGTCGGCCTCGCGCATGGCCAGATCGAGCTCCTCGTTGGTCAGGATCAGCTCGATGCGCACGTCCGGGTAGAGGTCGAGGAACTCGCCCACACGCTGCGACAGCCAGGACGTGCCGAGGCCGACCGTGGTGGTCACCTTGAGATCGCCGGTCGGCCGCTCGGAGGTCTCCACGAGCCGGGCCCGGGTATTCTCCAGGCGCAGCTTCATATCTCGCGCGGCGCGGAACAGCAGGTCGCCCTGCTCGGTCAGCAGCAGGCCGCGGGCATGGCGGTGGAACAGCGGCGCCTTCAGCTCGCGCTCCAGGGCGCTGATCTGGCGGCTCACCGCCGATTGGCTGAGCCCGATATCGTCACCCGCCTTGGTGAAGCTCCCCGCCTCCGCGACGTTGAGGAAGATCCGGATCTTGTCCCAGTCCAAGGCGAGAACCCCTACCAGCGCGCGCCCGCGGGACGCGCCCGGGGTGGAGTGGGCGCGAAGCGGCGGGCAGATCACCGGGCGAACTGCGCGGTGCCGCGCGCGGATGGCCGCTCGCGGCACCGCGCGGGCATGCAATCCGTGCATCCCGGCGCAGTCAGCACTCCTATGCACACGGTGCATGGTGCTGCGCAAGCGCGAGCAGCGCGAACTTGTTGAAATGCTAGGCGCGGCGGCTCCGCGCAGGGGGCGCGGAGCCGCCGCGGCCGTCATTCCGCCGCGGCGGCCTGAACGGGGCTCTCGCCGATGTCGAGGTTGGCCAGGAACTTCTCCGCCTCCAGCGCCGCCATGCAGCCCATGCCGGCGGCGGTGATCGCCTGGCGGTAGACGTCGTCCGTGACGTCGCCCGCGGCGAAGACGCCCGGGATCTCGGTCTCGGTCGTCCCCGGCTTCACGGTGAGGTAGCCGCCGTGGCGCATGGGCAGCTGCCCCTCGAAGATCGCGGTGGCCGGCTGGTGACCGATCGCCACGAACACGCCGTCGGCTTTCACCTCGCTGATCTCGCCCGAGCGCGGATCCTTGAGACGGACGTGGGTCACGTTCGGCGCCGGCTTCTGCACTCCGCAGATCTCGGCGATCTCGCGGTGCCAGAGCACCTCGACGTTCGGGTGCTTGAACAGGCGCTCCTGCAGGATCCGCTCGGCGCGGAAGCTGTCGCGGCGATGGACCACCGTGACCTTGCTGGCGATGTTGGCGAGGTACAGGGCCTCCTCGACCGCGGTGTTGCCGCCGCCGACCACCACGACCTCCTTGCCGCGGAAGAAGAACCCGTCGCAGGTCGCGCAGGCCGAGACGCCGCCGCCCTGGAAAGCCGCCTCGGAGGGGATGCCGAGCCACTTGGCCTGGGCGCCGGTGGCGATGACGAGGGCGTCGCACGAGTAGGTCTCGCCGGAATCGGCCTCGAGGCGGAAGGGCCGCTGCTTGAGGTCGACCTTCGTGATGTATTCCGAGACGATCCGAGTGCCGACATGCTCGGCCTGGAGTCGCATCTGCTCCATCAGCCACGGGCCCTGGATCGCCTCGGCGAAACCCGGGTAATTCTCGACGTCCGTGGTGATCATGAGCTGGCCGCCCGGCTGGAAGCCGGAGATCAGCAGCGGCTCGACCATGGCGCGGGCCGCGTAGATCGCCGCCGTGTAGCCGGCGGGTCCCGAGCCGATGATCACGAGCTTGGCGTGGGTGTGGGCCATCTGTCTAGGTCTCCTCAGGCCGGTCCGGCCGCGCGGCGCGCGGCATAGGCGTCGGCGAGCGCCTGGGCGATCACCGGCGTCGCGTCGATCGGCTTGTACGTCAGATCTGCCAACTGACCGGTGAACGGCCGCAGCGCTCCGGCGATCGCCAACCCGGCGAACATGCGACGGTGCCGGATATAGGTACGGGGCAGATCGAACAGCAGGACCGGCGCGCCGGTGGCCACCGCCTCGCTGACCATGTTGGCCGAGTCGGAGGTCACGACGATCGCCTCGGCGAGCGCCAGCATGGCCACGTAGGGGTTGTCGCCGCTGCCGTCCCAGAGGAACCCGCCGGTCTCGGCGGCGAGCGCCTTGACGGCCTCGCGCAGCGGGTTCGGGGTCCGGCGGGAGATCGTCACCATCAGCCGGCAGCCCTGCTCGGCCAGTCCGCGCAGATCCTCCACGAGGCGGATCATGTCGGTCTTGCGATAGCTCAGGTGACGGCTGTCGCCGCCGACCAGCACCGCCACGCGGGGGCCGTCGAGGCGCGCGAGCCGGGGATCCGGCCGGGCCCGGGCCGCGGCCAGGCGCGCCGCCGTGACGAGGTGCGGCGCCGTCAGCGTCGTGAACACGTTGGGGCCGCGCAGGTCGTCGTAATCCGGCACCCAGATGAAGTCGGCGCTGTCCGCGCCGGTCCGCGGATCTTTCAGGAAGGCCGTGAACGTCCGGCCGCCGGTCGCGCGCCGCACCGTCCGCAGGTACGGGACCGACCGACGCCCGGAGGCGATCAGGATGTCGGGATAGGGACCCGACAGGGCGCCGGCGCGGCGGCGCGGCCCCTCGCGCGGGTCGATCGGTCCCCAGGGCGCCATCCAGCCGAACGGCCCGGAAGCCGGCACCTGCCGGATCTCGAAGTCGAGGCCCAGGGTCTCGGCGATGCCGACGCACTGGTTCTCGTCGCCGGCCTTGCCGTCCGTGACGATCCAGGCGCGGGCGCGGGCGAGTTCGGGCAGGCGCGCACGCCGCGGATCCGGACTGCTGACCGGCGCGGTCTGCGCCTCCGACACGTCGATGCTTGCCATGCTCCTCACCGGATACGCCCCACGCCGCCGGCCGGGGCCGGCGGCCGTCTTCTAGTCCCGCGGCAGGTCGCGGGCGAGCCACTGGGCGTAGATGTCGGCGATGGCGGCGAGCCGGCGCTGCTCGAATTGCGGATCGTACCACGCCCCGCCGTAGCTCGACGGCGTCGCGGTCATCTGCGGGTAGCGCCCGAGCACCTGCCCCTTGGGCCCGACGAGCAGCGCCTCGCCCTCCATATAGTCGGTCTGGAAATTGCCGCCGTAGCCGCGCAGGGCACCGCTGCCGGCATAGGGCCGCAGCGACAGGCTCGTCACGACCACGACGAGGCGCGGCCCCCGTCCGCCGATCCGTCCGGCGAAGTTCTTCCGCAGGGCGTCGGTCAGGTCGCCGGCCAGCGCCTCGGCCTGCAGCCCCGCGCCCTTGTCGAGGAGCGGCCGCACGTCGACCCGGACGTCGGAGAAGACCGGAGTCGGCGGGAAGTCGCTCGCCGCCGCGGATCCCGCGACGGCACCGAGGATCAGGCCGGCGAGCCGGCCCCAGGAACGCGGGCGCATCGGCTCAGCCGCCGTACTGGACGGCGACGACCTCGTAGGACTTGCCGCCACCGGGGGTCGTGACCTCGACCGTGTCGCCGACGCCTTTGCCGATCAGCGCGCGGGCGATCGGCGAGGTGATCGAGACGCGGCCCGAGCGCACGTCGGCCTCCGGCTCGCCCACGATCTGGTAGGTCTTCTCCTCCTCCGTGTCCTCGTCGACGAGCTTCACGGTGGCCCCGAACTTGATCCTGTCGCCCGAGAGCTTCGTGACGTCGATCACTTCGGCCCGCGCGATCATGCTCTCGAGCTCGAGGACGCGGCCCTCGTTGTGGGACTGCGCCTCCTTGGCGGCGTGGTACTCGGCGTTCTCCGACAGGTCGCCGAGCGCGCGGGCTTCCGCGATCGCCTGGATGATGCGCTGGCGCTCCACCTGCTGGCGGTGCTTCAGCTCCTCTTCGAGGGCTGCCAGCCCGCGCACGGTGATCGGAACCTTGTCTATCGCCATCGTCTCGCGCCACAATGAAGAGGCCCGGCCGAGAGTGAAGCACTCTCCCCGGGCCATGAAATGAAGTCAGCGGAACCCTGAGGTTCAGGCCGCGAAGTATTCCTGCAACGCGCGGACCTTGAGATCGCCTTCTAGATAGGCCTTGATCCCCTCGGCCGCGGCCATCGCGCCGGCTAGAGTGGTGTAATACGGCACCTTATGCAAGAGGGCCGCGCGCCGGAGCGAGCGCGAGTCCGACAGGGCGCCGGCCCCCTCGGTCGTGTTCAGGACGAGGTGGATCCCGCCGTTCTTGATCGCGTCGACCACGTGCGGCCGGCCCTCGAGAACCTTGTTGATCCGCTCCGCCGGCACGCCGTTCTCCACCAGATAGCGCTGCGTGCCGCCGGTCGCCAGGATGGTGAAGCCGAGGTCCGACAGGAGCTTCATGGTCGGCAGGATGCGCGCCTTGTCGGCATCCCGCACCGAGACGAACACGGCGCCGGCCTTCGGCACCTGCGTGCCCGAGCCGAGCTGGCTCTTTGCGAAGGCCACGCCGAAGCTCGCGTCGAGCCCGATCACCTCGCCGGTGCTGCGCATCTCCGGTCCGAGCAGCACGTCGACGCCGGGGAAGCGGGCGAAGGGGAAGACCGCCTCCTTCACGGCGATGTGCGGCAGAGTCTTCGGCCGCAGGCCGAAGGTCGCGAGCGGCTCGCCCGCCATGATCCGGGCGGCGATCTTGGCGATCGGCTCGCCGATGACCTTGGCGACGAACGGCACCGTGCGCGAGGCGCGGGGGTTCACCTCCAGCACGTAGATGGTGCCGTCCTTGATGGCGTACTGCACGTTCATCAGGCCGACGACGTTGAGCGCCAGCGCCATGGCCTTCGTCTGCCGCTCCAGCTCGTCCATGATCTCGGTCGAGAGCGAGCGCGGCGGCAGGGAGCAGGCCGAATCACCCGAATGGATGCCGGCCTCCTCGATGTGCTCCATGATGCCGGCGATGAACACGTCCTTGCCGTCGCAGACCGCGTCGACGTCGACCTCGACCGCGTCCGACAGGTAGCGGTCGAACAGGAGCGGGTTCTTGCCCAGCACCGTGTTGATCTGGCCGGTCTTGTCGTTCGGGTAGCGGGCCTTCACCTCGGAGGGGATCAGGCTCGGCAGCGTGTCGAGGAGGTAGTCGGCGAACTGCGTCTCGTCGCGGATGATCGCCATCGCGCGGCCGCCTAGCACGTAGCTCGGGCGGACCACGAAGGGCAGGCCGAGATCCGCGGCGACCAGCCGGCTCTGCTCCACCGAGTAGGCGATGCCGTTCTTCGGCTGCTTCATCGCGAGCTTGTCGAGGAGCCGCTTGAACTGGTCGCGGTCCTCGGCGAGGTCGATGGCGTCGGGCGAGGTGCCGAGGATCGGCACGCCGGCGGATTCCAGGGCGCGGGCGAGCTTCAGCGGAGTCTGGCCGCCGAACTGCACGATCACCCCGTGCAGAGTGCCGGCCTGCCGCTCGGTCTCGATGATCTCCAGCACGTCCTCGGCGGTCAGCGGCTCGAAGTAGAGCCGGTCCGAGGTGTCGTAATCGGTCGAGACCGTCTCCGGGTTGCAGTTGACCATGATGGTCTCGTAGCCCGCGTCCGACAGCGCGAAGCAGGCGTGGCAGCAGCAATAGTCGAACTCGATACCCTGACCGATCCGGTTCGGGCCGCCGCCGAGGATCACGACCTTCTTGCGGTCCGAGGGCTGCGCCTCGTCCACCACCGCGCCCGCGAACGGCGCCACGTAGGTCGAGTACATGTAGGCGGTGGGCGACTTGAACTCGGCCGCGCAGGTGTCGATCCGCTTGTAGACCGGGCGCACCGCCAGGGCGCGCCGGGCCGCGCGGACGGCGGCCTCGTCGATCTTGGCCAGCACCGCGAGGCGGGCATCCGAGAAGCCGGCGGCCTTGAGCTGGCGGAAGGCGCCGGCCGTCTTCGGCAGGCCGTGGGCCTTCACGCGGTTCTCCAGGTCGATGATCGCCTGGAGCTGCTCCAGGAACCACGGGTCGATCTTGCAGGAGGCGTAGACCTGCTCATGGCTGACGCCGAGCCGCAGCGCCTGCGCGACCTTGAGCAGCCGGTCCGGGGTCGGCGTGCCGATGGCCGCCTTGATGGCGTTGTGGTCGTCGCCCTTGCCCAGCCCCTCGATCTCGATGTCGTCGAGGCCGGTCAGGCCGGTCTCCAGCGAGCGGAGGGCCTTCTGCAGCGATTCGGCGAAGCAGCGGCCGATCGCCATGGCCTCGCCCACCGACTTCATGGCGGTGGTCAGCGTCGGCTCGGCGCCCGGGAACTTCTCGAAGGCGAAGCGCGGGATCTTGGTGACGACATAGTCGATCGTCGGCTCGAACGAGGCCGGGGTCGCGCCGCCGGTGATGTCGTTGGCGATCTCGTCGAGGGTGTAGCCGACCGCGAGCTTGGCCGCGACCTTGGCGATCGGGAAGCCGGTGGCCTTCGAGGCGAGCGCCGAGGAGCGCGACACGCGCGGGTTCATCTCGATCACGATCATGCGCCCGTTCTCGGGGTTGATCGCGAACTGCACGTTCGAGCCGCCGGTCTCGACGCCGATCTCGCGGAGCACTGCCAGCGACGCGTCGCGCATCACTTGGTACTCCTTGTCGGTGAGCGTCAGCGCGGGTGCGACGGTGATCGAATCACCCGTATGGACGCCCATCGGGTCGATGTTCTCGATGGAGCAGACGATGATGCAGTTGTCGTTCTTATCGCGAACGACCTCCATCTCGTACTCTTTCCAGCCGAGCACGCTCTCCTCGATCAGCACCTCGTTGGTCGGAGACGCGTCGATGCCGCGCTCGACGATGTCGAGGAACTCCTCGCGGTTGTACGCGATGCCGCCGCCGGTGCCGCCCATGGTGAAGGACGGTCGGATGATGGCCGGCAGGCCGACCTCGGCCAGCGCGATCAGCGCCTGCCCGAGGGCGTGCTCGCCGTAACGCTTGCGCCGCTCGGTCTCGCCCGCCGCCCAGCTCTTCTCGTAGGCCGCCAGCGCCGCCTGGCGCGCCGCCGGATCGGTGTTGGCCGCCTCGATCCGGGCGATCTCGGCCAGGTAGGCCTGGCGGTCGGCCTTCTTCGCGGCCGAGGCGTTGGCGAGCGCCGATTTCGGGGTGTCGAGCCCGATCTTGGTCATGGCGTCGCGGAACAGGCTCCGGTCCTCCGCCTTGTCGATGGCCTCGGCGGTGGCGCCGATCATCTGCACGCCGTACTTGGCGAGCACGCCCATCTTCTGCAGCGACAGGGCGCAGTTGAGCGCCGTCTGGCCGCCCATCGTGGGCAGGATCGCGTCGGGGCGCTCCTTCTCGATGATCTTGGCGACGATCTCCGGCGTGATCGGCTCGACGTAGGTCGCGTCCGCCATGTCCGGGTCGGTCATGATGGTCGCGGGATTCGAGTTCACCAGGACGATGCGGTAGCCCTCCTCGCGGAGCGCCTTGCACGCCTGCGTGCCGGAATAATCGAACTCGCAGGCCTGTCCGATGATGATCGGACCCGCACCGATGATCAGGATCGAGGAGATGTCGGTGCGTTTGGGCATCGTGGGCCTTCTCAGGCCAAGCGCGCCCGATCGGGCACGGCTCGACTGAGGCCCTGCTCCCGGACGCGCGTGGCGGGAATGTCGTTGAGCCCCGCGTTTACACGGGCCACGGGCGCATTGGAAGGCCGGGACGACCGCGCAGATTGGACGCGCGCCCGGCGCATGGATGCGCCGGCAGTCCGTCGAAGTGGAGTATTTATAAACGCGCGCACGATTGCACGAAGTTCTTGGCGGACTTCGGAGCCGAACGTAGGACTCGGCCGACCGGCCATCCCGCCGATCGATATCGTAATTATTCGAGATAGAAGATGATCAGCCGAACCCCCTTGTCCGCGATGCTTCTGATCGGCACGATCGTGAGCGCGAACGCTTCGGAAGTTGCCATCAAGACCCTGAACAGCGGCCCGGGCGGGATGATGGTCTTCGACCCGGCCTTCGTGAAAATCCAGCCCGGCGACACGGTCCGGTTCGTGCCGACCGACAAGGGCCACAATGCCGAACTGATCAAGGGCATGGCGCCCGACGGCGCGGCGCCGTTCAAGACGGTGGTCGGCAAGGAGGAGACCGTGGCCTTCGAGAAGCCCGGCCTCTACGGCATCAAGTGCTCGCCGCACTACATCATGGGGATGGTCGGCCTCGTCCAGGTCGGCGACAGACCCGACAATCTGGAGGCGGCCAAGGCGGTGCCGCAGAACAAGCTGGCCGCCAAGCGGTTCGAGCCGCTATTCGAGAAGATCCAGTAAGTCGGCCGTCGGGGCGGCGCGAACCGCCCCGTCCCGCCTCAGAATCCGGCGTGGAGCGCCGCGACCGCCCGGTCGATCGAGAGGTAGAACACACCGAAGGCCACCACGGCGGCGGCGGCAAACTCGACGGCGACGTTCGAGAGCGTCTGCGCGCGGCGCAGGGCCTCGCGGCCGAAATAGACCGAGACCCAGGCGAGGGCGAGGACGGCGGGCATGGCGAACAGGTAGGACACCGTGCTCTCGACGCGGTCGAAGCCGCCGGTCGGATCGATCAGGGCCCGGATGTTGCGCACCCACGGAGCGTAGAAGGCGGCGTAGAGGGCGGTCAGCCAGGACAGGCCCACGGCGACGCCGAGATGGAAGGTGAAGCTGCGGTGCAGGCGGGAGAAATCGTCGCGCGCCTCGTCGATGGTCATCCGGCAATCCCCTGCAACGGACCGCCGTCGCCGGGCGCGGATGCGCCGCCGTTCAGGGACCGTCGTGGGCTCTCTTAAGCCGTCCGATCTGGCGGATTTTATGGCCCCGCCGCGGCCCGATTGGGATCGCGGCGCCGGCTTATCTGTCCCCGGCCGTCACCGCGCTGCGGAGCGATGACGGCGGGCCGATGCCGGCGCCCGGGTCTCAGGCGCCCTTCGCGGTCTCCGGCGCGCCGGAGCGCATCAGCGTCACGAAGCGCTCGAACAGGTAGTGGCTGTCGCGCGGGCCGGGGGAGGCCTCCGGGTGGTGCTGCACCGAGAAGGCCGGGCGGTCGGTGAGGGTCAGGCCGCAATTCGAGCCGTCGAACAGCGACACGTGCGTCTCCACCGCCGTCTCCGGGAGGCTGCCCGGGTCCACCGCGAAGCCGTGGTTCATCGACACGATCTCGACCTTCCCGGTGGTCTTGTCCTTCACCGGGTGGTTCGCGCCGTGATGGCCCTGGCCCATCTTCACGGTCCGGCCGCCGAGGGCCAGACCCATGAGCTGGTGGCCGAGGCAGATGCCGAAGGTCGGCACCTTCTCGTCCAGCAGCTTGCGAATCACCGGGACCGCGTAGGCGCCGGTGGCGGCCGGGTCGCCGGGACCGTTGGACAGGAACACGCCGTCCGGCTTCAGCGCCAGGATCTCGTCGGCCGTCGTGGTGGCCGGCACCACGGTGACGTCGCAGCCGGCCTGGGCGAGGAGGCGCAGGATGTTGCGCTTCACGCCGTAGTCGATGGCCACGACCTTGAGGCCCTCGCCGGGTGCGCGCTTGCCGTAACCGTTGCCGAGTGCCCAGACGGTCTCGGACCACTCCGACGACGCGCGGCTGGTCACCGGCGGCACGAGGTCGAGCCCCTCCATGGGCGCGAGGGCCGCCGCGCGGGCCTTGAGGGCCTCGCGGTCGAACTTGCCTTCGGGATCGTTGGCGATCACCGCGTTCGGCATGCCCTGGTCGCGGATGCGGGCCGTGAGTGCCCGGGTGTCGACCCCCGTGATGCCGACGATGCCGCGGGCCCTGAGCCACCCGTCGAGATGCGACGAGGACCGCCAGTTCGACGGGTTCGTCACCGCCGAGGCGACGACGGTGCCGCGGACGCCCGAGGCCGGCGCCGCCTCGAGGCTCTCGAGGTCCTCGTCGTTGGTGCCGACATTGCCGATATGCGGGAAGGTGAAGGTGACGATCTGACCGGCATAGGACGGGTCCGTCAGGATCTCCTGGTAGCCGGTCATCGCGGTGTTGAAGCAGACCTCCCCGTCGGCCACGCCGGTCTGGCCGATGCCGAAGCCCTCCAGGATGGTGCCGTCGGCCAGCACCAGCAGAGCCGTCGCGACGGGCTCGGCCCAGGGCTCGGGAGCCTGAGGCTCGGGGGCATGCGCGGCGGCGTCTTGCAGCATGGGCTGAGTCTCGCTTATGTCCGGCCGAAGGCGGGCGCCGGGTTTCGGCGCTCTCGGCTTGCGGCATGATCGTGTGCGGCGCTCTTAGCGAGCGGCCCGCGATGGGGTCAATGTGGCTCCGCCTCCCGCAGGGCTCAACACCCGCAAACCGCAGGCCAGCCCCCCGCTTCGATCGTTGGAAGGTCACCGAGATGCTGCGCGCGCGTTTCACCACCGAGATGAAGGAGGCCATGAAGGCCGGCGACAAGGACAGGCTCGCCACGATCCGGATGATCCAGGCCGCCCTCAAGGACCGGGACATCGAGGCTCGCGGCAACGGCAAGGAGCCGATCTCCGACGAGGAGATCCTGTCGCTTCTCCAGAAGATGGTTAAGCAGCGCACCGAATCGGCCTCGGTCTACGAGCAGGGCGGTCGCCCGGAACTCGCCGCCAACGAGCGCGCCGAGATCGCCATCATCGAGAGCTTCCTGCCGAAGCAGATGGACGAGACCGAGATGAAGGCGGCGGTCGAGGCGGCGATCCTCGAGACCGGCGCGGCCGGGCCGAAGGACATGGGCAAGGTGATCGCCGCCCTGAAGGGCACGTTCGCGGGCCGCATGGATTTCGGCAAGGCGAGCGGGCTCGTGAAGGCGGCGCTGGCGGCGAAGGGCTGACCCTCTAGGGCCGAGCCTCTCCCCGCAATCCTCCGCCGAGTTCCGGGGATGTGAGGGACTCGGTCACGCCTCTCGCGCTATAGGAGCGGGTTCACGCAACCCGTCCCAGGCCCCGTGCGCTATCCGCCCCACATCCTGGAAGAGATCCGCTCCCGGCTGCCGGCCTCGTCGGTGGTCGGCCGCCGCGTGCAGTTGAAGAAGGCCGGCCGCGAGTGGCGCGGCCTTTCGCCGTTCAACGCCGAGAAGACGCCGTCCTTCTACGTGAACGACCAGAAGCAGTTCTACCACTGCTTCTCGTCCTCGAAGCACGGCGACATCTTCACCTTCCTCATGGAGACGGAAGGCCTCAGCTTCCCCGAGGCGGTCGAGCGGCTGGCGGGCGAGGCCGGCGTCAGCCTGCCGGCGCCCACCGAGGACAACCGCGCCAGCGAGCAGAAGCGCGCCGGGGCGATCGAGGTCATGGAGATGGCCGCCCGCTGGTTCGAGGAGCGCCTGCGGTCGGGCCAGGGCAGCGAGGCCCGTGCCTACCTCGAGCGCCGCGGATTGCGGGACGAGACTCAGCGGGCCTTCCGCCTCGGCTACGCTCCGAACGACCGCTACGCCCTGCGCGACCACCTCGCCGGGCAGGGCGTCGAGAAGGCGCTGATGGTCGAACTCGGCCTGCTCGCGGCCGGGGAGGGCGTCTCGGTCCCCTACGACTATTTCCGCGACCGGGTGATGTTCCCGATCACCGACACCCGCGGCCGGGTCGTGGCCTTCGGTGGTCGGGCGCTCGCCAAGGAGGTGCGCGCCAAGTACCTCAACTCGCCGGAGACGCCGCTCTTCCACAAGGGCCGGACGCTCTACAACCTGCACGGCGCCCGCAAGGCCGCCCACGAGCGCGGATCGATCATCGCGGTCGAGGGCTACGTCGACGTCATCGCCATGACGCTCGCCGGCCACCCCGAGACGGTGGCGCCGCTGGGCACCGCCCTGACGGAGGACCAGCTCGCCCTGCTCTGGCGCCACGCCGACGAGCCGATTCTCTGCTTCGACGGCGACAAGGCCGGCCAACGGGCGGCCTACCGGGCCCTCGACATCGCGCTGCCGCTCCTCGAACCCGGCCGCTCGCTGCGGATCGCGCTGCTGCCGGGCGGCCAGGACCCGGACGACCTGCTGCGCTCGGGCGGCCCGACGGCCATCGACCAGGTGCTGACGGCGGCGCTCCCCCTGTCGGAACTGCTGTGGCGGCGCGCCCTCGAGGCGGGACCGGTCGACACGCCGGAGCGCCGCGCCGGCCTGACGCAGACCCTGCGCACCACCGTCGCGACGATTCGCGACGAGACCGTGCGGCGCTACTACCGCGACGATATCGAGGAGCGCCTGCGCGGCCTGTCGCCCCGCGGCAACCGCGCCGCCGGCGCGGCCCCGCGCGGGCGGCAGCGCTTCACCCGCCCCGGCGAGCCCGTCTCGCCGCGCATCACCGGGAGTCCGAGCCCCTCGGTCACGGCCTCGGCGGGCTTCACGGGCGCCGCTTCGGTCCGCGAGGCGGTCATCGTCGGTACCCTGCTGGCCCATCCCGAGATGATGGCGGAGTTCGGCGAGGAGGCGGCCGAACTCGACTTCGAGGATCCGGACGCGCGGGCGCTGCTGTCGGTCCTGCTGGCCTGCGCGGCCGAGGACGAGCACGCGGCGCCCGAGGTGTTGCAGAACCGCATCAATCGCGCCGGACTCACAGGGGCGGCCGACCGAATCCTCGCCCTGGCCCGCTCGCGGGACCGCACGACCCTGGCTCCGCACGCCGATCCGGCCCACCGCGCAGACGCGCTCCGACAGGCGATGATCTTGCACCGGCAGGCAGGAGCGCTACATAGCGAACTTCGCGAAGCACGGCAGGCGTTTGAGGACGATCCGACCGATGCCGGGTGGGCATGGCTCTGCGAAGTGAAGGCGAGGCTGGAGACCGTCATCGCCGCCGAGGCGGAGGCCGATACACCGGTGTCGAGCGACTCGACGGCCGTGTAATGCCTGTGTCATGGCGGTGGCGGGGGACCCGGTCCCGCCATAGTTAACAATCGGTCAAGCCTCGGGCTTGCATACGGAAACCGACGACTCACGGCGACTGGAGCGATCCGGCGCCGACCTCATACAGCGGCGCCGACGGCGTGGACCGGCCTCATCAGGGCCTCCGCAACGCGCCGCGTGCGAAACAATAGGCTGATCATGGCGACGAAGGCAACGGAACGGGACGAGACGGACGCTGCCCCCGAGCAGCAGACCGACGGGCCGCTCCTCGACCTGACGGATGCTTCGGTCAAGCGGATGGTCAAGCTCGCCAAGAAGCGCGGCTACGTGACCTACGAGGAGGTCAACGAGGTTCTGCCCGAGGGCCAGTCCGATCCGGACCAGCTCGAGGACGTGCTGTCGCAGCTCTCCGAGATGGGCATCAACGTCGTCGAGGCCGAGGAGACCGACGAGGCCGCCGGCGAGAAGGCCGCGGACGGCGAGGAGGAGGAGGCGGAGGGCGGCGAGGTCGCCGAGGTCGCTCCGGCGCGCGCCGTCGCGGTCGCCACGACCACCAAGGAGCCGACCGACCGCACCGACGATCCGGTGCGCATGTACCTGCGCGAGATGGGTTCGGTGGAGCTCCTGTCCCGCGAGGGCGAGATCGCGATCGCCAAGCGCATCGAGGCCGGCCGCGAGGCGATGATCGCGGGTCTCTGCGAGAGCCCGCTGACCTTCCAGGCGATCATCATCTGGCGGGACGAGCTCGTGGAGGGCAAGGTCCTCCTGCGCGACATCATCGACCTCGAGGCGACCTACGCGGGCCCGGACGGCAAGAACGCGCCGCAGCTCGCCGAGGGCGAGGAATCCGAGGACGGCGAGCCGCCGGCGCCCCCGGAGGGCGGCGACGACGAGGACGACCTCGAGAACAACGTCTCGCTCGCCGCGATGGAGGCGGAGATCAAGCCGCGGGTCCTCGAGACCTTCGACGCGATCGCCGCGAACTACCGCAAGCTGCGCAAGTTCCAGATCGAGGGCACCGAGCGCAAGGCCGCCGGCGAGCAGAACACGCCCGCTCAGGACCAGAAGCAGGCCGAGCTGAAGGACATCGTCGTCGCCGACGTGAAGTCCCTTTCGCTGAACAACAACCGAATCGAGGCGCTGGTCGGCCAGCTCTACTCGATCAACAAGCAGCTGATCGGCCACGAAGGCCGGCTGATGCGCTTCGCCGAGAGCCACGGCGTGGCCCGCGACGAGTTCCTGCGCCACTACCAGGGCTACGAGCTCGACCCGAACTGGATGGAGCGCGTCGGGACGCTGGGCGGCAAGGGTTGGAAGAACCTGGTCGAGCGCGGCTCGAAGCAGGTCGCGGAGCTGCGCGCGCAGATCCTCGACCTCGCCTCCGAGACGGGCCTGGAGATCGGCGAGTACCGCCGCATCGTCAACATGGTCCAGAAGGGCGAGCGCGAGGCCCGGCAGGCGAAGAAGGAGATGATCGAGGCGAACCTGCGCCTCGTGATCTCGATCGCCAAGAAGTACACGAACCGCGGCCTGCAGTTCCTGGACCTGATCCAGGAGGGCAACATCGGCCTGATGAAGGCGGTCGACAAGTTCGAGTACCGGCGCGGCTACAAGTTCTCGACCTACGCCACGTGGTGGATCCGGCAGGCGATCACCCGCTCGATCGCCGACCAAGCGCGCACGATCCGCATCCCGGTGCACATGATCGAGACGATCAACAAGATCGTCCGCACTTCGCGCCAGATGCTGCACGAGATCGGCCGCGAGCCGACCCCGGAGGAGCTGGCCGAGAAGCTGGCCATGCCGCTGGAGAAGGTCCGCAAGGTCCTGAAGATCGCCAAGGAGCCGATCTCCCTCGAGACGCCGATCGGCGACGAGGAGGACAGCCATCTCGGCGACTTCATCGAGGACAAGAACGTCGTCCTGCCGATCGACGCGGCGATCCAGTCGAACCTGCGCGAGACCACGACGCGCGTGCTGGCCTCGCTCACGCCCCGCGAGGAGCGCGTGCTGCGCATGCGCTTCGGCATCGGCATGAACACCGACCACACCCTCGAGGAGGTCGGCCAGCAGTTCTCGGTGACCCGCGAGCGCATCCGCCAGATCGAGGCGAAGGCGCTGCGGAAGCTGAAGCACCCGTCGCGCAGCCGGAAGCTGAGGAGCTTCCTGGACAACTGAGCCTGCGCCGCGGATCGCGCGGCGCTTCCCCGTCGCCCGCGTTGCCCCGGTGCCGCGCGGCATCCAGTCTGGCGCCATGCTCGAACGCCGCCCGCCAACGCCCGGATCCCCGACGGCCTTCGCGGACGGCTCGGAGGCTGACGACGTGCCCTTCGGCGCGCTTCAGCCCTCCGTGGGCATCCGCGACTGGCTGCTCGGCGAGGGCGCGCGGATGCCCAACGCCGAGGAGATGCTGGCCGGGCTCGCCGAGCGCCTGATCGCGATCGGCGTGCCGGTGGACCGGGCCTCCACGGCCATCGACACCCTGCACTCGGAATATGCCGGCGTCGGCCGCATCTGGACCCGGGACGGCGGCACCACCGTGCGGCTTTTCCCGCACGGCGCCCGCTCGACGGACGCCTATCTCAACAGCCCGTTCCACACGGTCCACGAGACCGGCGAGTGGCTGATCCTCGACCTGTCGAAGACCCCGGACGACGCCTACGCGATCGTTCCGGACCTGAAAGCCGGCGGCTACACCCACTACGTGGTGGCGCCCCTGTTCTTCACGAACGGCACGCAGAACGGAATCACCTTCGCCACCCGCGCACCCGAAGGGTTCCGGGACGACGACATCGCGATCCTGCGCTTCGTCATGCCGGCGCTGGCGGCCGTGATGGAGATGCGCGTCCTCAACAAGCAGCTCGACCACGTGCTCCGGCTCTACGTCGGCGACGAGCCGCACCGGGCGATCCTGGCCGGGGACATCCGCCGCGGGCAGGTGACCCGGATCCGCTCGGCGATCCTGTTCGCAGACATGCGCGACTACACCCGCACCACCGCCGACATGACGCCCGAGGAGGCCGTGGGCCTGCTCAACGTGTTCTTCGACTGCCTCGTGCCGCCGATCGAGCGGGAGGGCGGCGAGGTCCTGAAGTATCTCGGCGACGGCCTGCTGGCGATCTTCCGGGAGTCCGGCGACGACCTCGGCGGCGCGGCCAAGGGCGCGCTCACCGCGGCGCAGCACGCCCTGGCGGCCCTCGACGAGGCGAACGCCCTGCACCAGTTCCCGGTGCCGGTGGCCGCGGGCATCGCGCTCCACCACGGCGAGGCCGCCTACGGCAATGTCGGGTCCGGCTCCCGCCTCGACTTCACGGTGATCGGGCGCGACGTGAATCTCGCGAGCCGCATCGCGCAGCTGAACCGCGCCCTCGGCGAGCCGCTGCTGATGTCGAAGCCGTTCGTGGACTTCCTCTGGGGCGACCCGATCCCGCTGGGCGAGCACCGGCTCAACGGCTTCGACGAGCCGATGGCGGTGTTCCGGCCGAAGTTCCTGCGCCCGCGCAGATCCAGCTGACCAGGTCTCCGATCGCGGTCCGGCCCGGTCCCGACGTCGCGCGGCGGCCGCCAACATCCGCTCGCGAGCCCGCAGCGTGCCTGTGCGCCGGCCGCCTCACCACGTCGGCACGAACGGCATCGCGTAGGGGGTGTGCCGGCATCCCCAGACCGGGTCGATCATCTTCGCCATCACGTCCCGTGCCAGGGCGCCGGCGCGTATGGCGACCTCCCTCGGGACGTGGGTCCGTTCGAGGATCTTCAGGCAGGCGTGTCCGCAGGCGCTGTACTGGCCGAGATGGTACGCGTTGAGGGCGAATTCATCGAGCAAGCCGTACTCGTAGACCCACGGATTCAGGGAGATCCCCTCGCTCGGAAGCGCGAGCGCAAGGCCCGCCTCCGCGTATCGATACCCGTCCGCGAACCGCTTCCTGAGCCTGCAGAACCGACTGGCCCCGTGGCGCGCTTCCGCCCGCGCCGGACGGACGGAGGTCGCGCGCTCGTAGAGCTGCAGCACCCTGTCCTCCGGCTCATCGAGGCGCTCCGCGTTCACCGCGGCCATCAGCAGGTTGAAATAGATCTCCTCGTCCCATCCGCCGAGATCGGCGCGCTTCAGGAAGCATGCGAGGGCCTTCCGGTACTCGCCGGCGGCATCGTAGGTGGTCCCGAGGTACATCGTGTACCGGGCGATCATGAAGGGGTCTGTCTCGACCGCCAGCGCCTTCTCGAGGACGGCGATATCCCGCGCGTCCGCAGTCGTGTCGCGGTGCCGGGCGCCGTCGTCGCCCCGGCGCATCGCGAGGGGGAGGATCGGAGTCTCCGACACGCCGGGGCAGCTGAGGAATTCGTGCAGGACGCCCCGGTAGCGCCAGCTCTCCCGGTTGCTGACGAGCTGGTTGCGCCAGTATCGCGTGTGCTCGTCGATGATCTCGAACCGATAGCCGGGCGCGCGCAGCTTCGGCATCGTGAAGTCCGCGGGGATGATCAGCTCATCGTCAGCGTCGATGATCAGGGTGTACTGCGCATGACGCCGCGCGAGTTTCAGGGCCTCGTTTCGATTGTAGGCGAAATCGACCCACGGTCGCTCGACCAGCGCCCCCGGAATGTCCGCGAGCGCCGCGCGGACGATATCCTGGGTTCCGTCCGTCGACCCGGTATCGACGATGACCCAGTGATCGATGAGCGGTCGAACAGAATCGAGGCACCGACGGATAACGTGGGCCTCGTCCTTCACGATCATGGACAAACAGATCGTCGATCCGCGATTTTTCATCCTGAATCTGCCCCACCGCGCGCTCAGAACTCGCATCCGCGGCCGTCGATGCATCTAGCACCGCCGACATGCATTGACAAAGCGATCGAGATTGTGGGTAAAGCTTCGATTAAACGGGTCAATCGTCGAAATAAGTGCGTGCCGGATACGGATTTATGTCGAAATACGGATCCTATATACATGAATCGAGATGATTCGATTTGCCGGAAGTGCGAGATCGGTGCCGGGAACTCCACCGGCTCAGGACGGAGTGCGCGGTCGACCGGCTCCCCTGATCGATCTCGATAGGCAAGCCGGGCGGCCTTCCAGCCGCGCTGCCGCAGCCCCGGAGATCTGCACGCATCGCGCGCGTTTCAGCCCCTGAGCGTCATCGTGCTGCCGGAGACGCCGAAATCGCGCAGGCGCCTCAGGAACGACATGCCCAACAGGCTGGTCGACAGAAGCCCGCGAGGGATCACGACCGCGTCGACGTCCCGCACCGTGATCGATCCGATCTGCACGATCGCGATCCGGATCGGCGCGACGCGGACCGTCCCGTTGGCGGTATTCCAGACGCGCGTGAAATCGGACGGTCCGACCTGGATCCCGATCCGCGCGGCGTCCTCCTCCGAGAACGCGCAGGCGCTCGCCCCCGTATCCACCATCATCGGCAGCGAACGGCCGTCCACGAGGGCGTTGACGAAGAAGTGGCCGTTGCGGCCGGCCTGGAGGGCTACGCCGGCGACGGCAGCGCCCGCGAGATCCGGCTCCGGCGCCGGCGCGATGGCGAGTGCTACCGGCACCGACCGCGCGCCGTCACGCAGCTTCAAGAGTGCCGTGACACCGAGGAAGCCGAGCATGCAGATCAAGAGGATTGTGCGCACGCGAATTCGCCCGTGACGTGGAGTGGCGGCGATCCGCGGAGTTCCCGGATCCCAGCGATGAGATGCCAGAGCCGTGAAGGGATGGTGCGCGATCGCGAGCGCGGCCGCGACCGGCGGACGGATTCCGCTCCGCTTGGTGTCCAGTCCGTCACCGCGATCGGCCGATTGTCGCGGGAGAGCCGTCCTGGACGCGGCGCGGGGTTGACCGGCACCGGCCGGGAGGCCACATCTGCATCTGTTCCAGGGAGATCCCCGGCAAGGGGCTGAGAAACCGCTGGCACGTCCGTCAGGACCTGCGGCGCGGAAATCCTTCGAACCTGATCCGGCTCATACCGGCGTAGGGATTGGACCGCGGCCGCCCGAAAGGCAGGCCACAGCTTCTCACAGAAGCAGACGGCCCGGTCCCCGCGACGGCAATTCGCGGAGATGCCCGTGCCCCTCGACCGCCCCGCCTCACCGATCGGCCGCCGCCGCAGCCCCGACGGCGGTGTCGCGCCCGAAACCCTTCCGGCGCGGACCGACGTCGCCGTGGTCGGTGCCGGGCTGATCGGGCTGTCGATCGCGTGGCGCCTCGCCCAGGCCGGCAGCGCCGTGACAGTGCTGGAGCGCGACACGATCGGGGCGGGCGCGAGCCTCGCGGCCACCGGCATGCTGGCCCCAGCGGCCGAGCACGAGCCGGGCTCCGACCCGCTGCTCCCGCTCGCCTTGGACTCGCTCCGGCTCTGGCCCGAGTTCCGCGACGCCCTGGAGGCGGAGTCCGGCCGCGCGATCGACTACCGGGCCGACGGCACCCTGGTGCTGGCGGTCGGCCGCGACGAGGTCGAACGGCTGCGCTTCCGCTACGACCTGCAGCGCCGCTCGGGGCTCGAGGCGACCTGGCTGCCGGGCAGCGAGGTGCGGCGCCTCGAGCCGGGCCTGCGCCCCTCCGTCACTGCCGGCATCCACTGCCCGCTCGACCATCAGGTCGACCCCCGTCTGGTGATGGACGCCCTCACCGAAGCCTGCCGCCGGGCCGGCGTGATCCTGGTGGAGCGGACCCCCGTCACCGCCCTGGACTGGTCGGGCGGCCGCGTGACCGGGATCCGCGCCGGCGACCGCGTCGTCGCGGCGGAGACCGTCATCCTCGCCTCCGGCGCCTGGAGCGGGGAGGGCGGCCTGCTGCCCGACGCGCTCGCCCTGCCGGTCCGCCCGCTGAAGGGCCAGTCCCTGGCCCTGCGCACGACCGCCCGCACCGGTACCCTGGCGCGGATGGTCTGGACCGAGCAGGTCCACATGGCGCCGAAGAGCGACGGCCAACTCATCGTGGGCGCGACGGTCGAGGATTGCGGCTTCCGGCCCGGCGTCACCGCGGGCGGCCTCTACGCCCTGCTCGAGGGTGCCCGCCGGGTGCTGCCCGGCATCGAGGAGATGGAGGTGGAGGCGGTGTGGAGCGGCTACCGTCCGACCTCCGACGACGACGCGCCGATCCTGGACGCGATCGCCCCGGGCCTCGTCGCCGCCACCGGGCATCACCGCAACGGCTACCTGCTCGCCCCGGTCACCGCCGACGCGGTCGCCGCGCTGGTGCTGCGCGGCGCGCTGCCGGCGGTGGCGCGTCCCTTCACCCGCGCGCGCTTCGGCCAGCCGGAAGCGCTGAGGGCCTCGGCATGAAACTGCTCGTCAACGGTGAGCCGCGCGAGTGCGCGGTCGAGACGGTGGACGCCCTGTTCCGCCTCGAGGCGGAGGAGAGCGGCATCGAGAGCCCGCAGGGCGTCGCCATCGCGCTGAACGGCCGGGTTCTGCGCCGCCGGGACTGGGTCGAGACCCCGGTCTCGGAGGGCGACCGCGTCGAGATCGTCCGCGCCATGCAGGGAGGTTGAGCATGGACCAGAGTCACACGCCACCGCGCCCCGAGGGCGGGGACGACAGCCTGACCATCGCCGGGGTGACGCTGTCGTCCCGGCTGTTCATCGGCACCGCCGGCTACCCGACGCAGGCGATCATGCGCGACGCCGTCGCGGCGAGCGGCGCCGACGTGGTCACGGCCTCGATCCGACGGGTCTCGCTCCAGGGCCACGGCTCGGACACGGTCAAGATCCTGAAGGGCAAGCGCTTCCTGCCGAACACGGCCGGCTGCGAGACCGCCCGGGACGCGATCATGACCGCCGAACTCGCCCGCGAGGCGCTCGACACCAACTGGATCAAGGTCGAGGTGATCGGCGACCGCGAGACGCTCTACCCGGACGTGATGGAGCTGATCGAGGCCTGCCGCCATCTCGTGGACGACGGCTTCGTGGTGCTGCCCTACTGCAACGACGACCCGATCGTGTGCCAGCGCCTGGAGGATCTCGGCTGCGCCGCCGTGATGCCCATGGGCTCGCTGATCGGCTCCGGGATGGGTGTCGCCAACCCGGCCAACCTCGAGCTGATCTGCCGCCGGGCGACGGTGCCGGTGGTGGTCGATGCCGGCATCGGCACCGCCTCGGACGCGGTGATCGCCATGGAGCTCGGCGCCTCCGCCTGCCTGATCAACACCGCCGTCGCCAAAGCCGACGATCCGGTGCGGATGGCCCGCGCCATGGGCCGGGCCGTGGAGGCCGGGCGCGACGCGCACCGCGCCGGGCGGATCCCCCGCCGCGGCCGGGCGGAGCCGTCGAGCCCGCAGCTCGGCCTCGTCGGCTCGTGAGGGGGCTGCCGTCGCCGCTGCTCACGGTGACGGATCGGCACGGGCATCCGCGGCCCCTCGCCGAGACCGTGCAGGCGGTCCTCGACGGCGGCGGGCGCTGGATCTGGTTCCGCGACAAGGACATGGAGCCGGAGGCGCGTCGGCGCCTCGGCGCGGGCGTCGCCGCGCGCGTGCGGGCCCTGGGGGGCTTCCTGACGGTCGGCGGCGACGTCGCGCTGGCGCGGGCGCTGGGGGCCGACGGCGCGCATCTCGGCGGCGGCGCGGGGCCGGAGGCGATCGCCGCGGCGCGGTCGGCGCTCGGTCCGAGCGCGCTGATCGGCGTCTCAGTCCACGCGCCGCGCGAGGCCGCGGCCGCCGCGCAGGCCGGGGCCGATTACGTCACCCTCAGCCCGATCTACGCGACCGCGAGCAAACCCGGCTACGGGCCGGCGCTGGGTCTCGAGGGACTCACGGATAGCCTCGGCGCCGGCCTGCCCGTGGTGGCGCTCGGCGGTCTCGGTCCCGGGGCGGTCGGGCCCTGTCGCGCGGCCGGGGCGGCGGGTTTCGCTATCATGGGCGGCCTGATGCGAGCCGCGGATCCCATCGAAGCGACACGGGCGCTCCTGAAGGCCTGGGGCGCCGCGGAGACGTCGGCGGCTCGGACCGCCACGTAGATCTCCGCCGCCCCGTGGAAGTCAGCCGCCGTCTCTGCGAGCACAGCGAAGCCATCCGGGGACGCGCGACGTCCGGGGATGCCGCGCGGCCCTCGATCGCCCGCGCCGCGCTAGGACGGCCGATGCCGGGGCAGCACTAGGAGCTGGTAGGCCCGTAGGGCGGCCGCGGGATCGCCCGGTGCGCTGCGCGGAGCGCCGCCGACCAGCGCTCGCGCAGATCGTGGAAATAGCCCTCGCCGGCCTCGATCCGGTGATTCACCTCGAGCGTCAGCGCGTTCCGGCGGGCGACCGCGATGTCGATCGGCAGGCCAACACCGAGGTTCGACCGCATGGTCGAGTCCATCGAGACGAGGCTCACCTTGAGGGCGTCGTAGAGGTCGGTCGTGTACTTCACCGCCCGGTCGAGGATCGGCTTGCCGTACTTATGCTCGCCGATCTGGAGGAACGGCGCGTCGGTGCTGCACTCGATGAAGTTGCCCGCCGAGTAGATCAGGTACAGCCGCATCTCGCCGTCCCCGATCTGGCCGCCGAACAGCAGCGAGATCGAGAAGCGGATGTTGGCCGCCTCGAACCCGTCCTTCTCGATGGCGCGCACCCGCCGGATGGCGCGGCCGATCAGCTGCGCCGCCTGGAACATGGTCGGCGCCTCGACGAGTTTCTGCAGCGGCTCGCCCTCCTCCTCGCCGGGGACACCCTCCTGGAGCAAGCTGAGGACCGACTGGGTGATCGAGAGGTTGCCCGCGGAGGCGAGCATCATCACCCGCTCGCCGGGAACGTTGAAATGGTGGAGCTTGCGGTAGGTCGAGATATCGTCGAGCCCCGCATTGGTGCGGGTATCGGCGACCATGACCAACCCTTCCTCCACCAGGACACCGACGCAGTAGGTCATCGTCTTCGGGCTCTCGTGCGGTCGGCGGACCGGTCTCGGAACGATCAGGATTGAGCGGCGGCCCTGCCTTGCTCGACCCGCAGCTTCACGTCCAGTGTCTCGGTGCCACCGCCGGTGCGGCTGCCGCGAATCGGCGCGGCCCCGAGGTAGTCCAGGCCGGTGGCGACGCGGATGTAATTGTCCGCCGGGCTCACGTCGTAGCACGGGTCGAACGCCACCCAACCGAGATCCGGCACCAGGGCCTCGACCCACCCGTGGGGCGCCTCGACATCCGCCTGCCCGTCGTCCCGGGCCCGGTAGCCGGCGACGTAGCGGGCCGGGACGCCGATGTGACGCGCGGCGGCGATGAAGACGTGCGCGAGGTCCTGACAGACGCCGCTTCCGGCCGCGAACGCCTTGGCGGCCGGCACCGCGTTGCTCGCAGGTCCGGCCTCGTAGGCCACCGCGCCGTGGACTGCCCCCATCAGCCGGTGGAGCAAGCCGAGGACGGCGCCGTCGCCCTCGGCGGCAACGCGCTCCGCGAAGGCGTGCAGCTCCGGGCTGGCGGCACACAGGTCCGTGTCGCGGAGGTAGAACTCGTCCGGCAGGCGCTCCACCGTTCCGCGGACGACGCCGTGCGTGTCGTCGGTATCGACCTCGCCGGTGACCCGGATGGTCAGGGCGTCGGCCGGCTCGTCCGGGGTGAACCAGTGGACGACGTTGCCGAACCCGTCCTCGCGGGCAGTCAGCCGCCCGTCGACGGTGGTATCGATTCGCCACCCGCGGACGTACTGCCCGTCATGATCCCGCGGCGTCAGCCGCAGGACCTGCACGAGCCCGCGGGCCGGCTGCTCGTAGGTGTAGATGGTCTCGTGAACCACGCGGATGCGCATGCGCCGTCCCGTCCGTCTCGTTCAGCCGACCAGATACTGCTTGGCGATCGCCTCGCCCACCCTGTTGTTCTCGGCGATGAACGCCTCGACGAACTCGTGCAGCCCCGTGGCGAAGACCCGGTCGATGTCCTCGCCCTCCAGCTTCGCCAGCATGTTGCCCGCGAGGCGCTGGCTCGGTCCCCGGCGGCCGTAGGCGTCGGCGATCAGGTCGAGATACTCGACGATCACGCCGTAGCAGTTCGCGAAGGAGCGCGGCATCTGCTTGTTGAGCATCAGGAGGTCGGCCACCAGCAGCGGCTTGATGCTCTCCCGGTAGACCCAGTGGTAGGCGTTGAAGGCCGACACTTCGCGCAGGATCGTGGTCCACTGGAAGTAGTCGAGGCTGCCGCCCACCGTCTCGTCGTGCGGCAGCAGGATCTGGTACTTGACGTCGAGGATCCGGGCGGTGTTGTCGGCCCGCTCGATCGCCGTGCCGAGCCGCGTGAACCAGAAGGCGTCGTTGCGCAGCATCGTCCGGAAGGCCGAGCCGTCGAAGGTGAGCGAGACCGTCTTCACCCAGTCGAGGAAGCGGCCGAACTCGTCGCGGTTGAGGTCCTTGCCGGAATAGTTGCGCAGCTCCAGCCACGCGCCGTTGATCGCGTCCCACATCTCGGTGGTCAGCGCGGTGCGCACCGAGCGGGCATTCTCGCGGGCCGCCTCGATGCAGGAGCGGATCGAGGACGGGTTGTGCGGGCTGAAGGCCAGGAAGTCGCAGACCGTGTCGGCGTTGACCGCGCTGTAGTGCGTCTTGAACGCGTCGGGGTCGCCGGCCGAGGCGAGGGCCGATTCCCACTCGTTGCTCCCGCCGCCGCCGTAGCTCGTCGGCAGCGACGCGAAGCGGTGCGCCGCGTCGAGGATGCGGGCGACGAAATCGGCGCGCTCGACGTAGCGCGAGAGCCAGAAGAGGTTGTCGGCAGTCCTGGAGAGCATCGGTCTTCAGCCAAGTCGTGCGGACCACAATGTCCGCGCCTCGGAACGTCGGGACGGCCTGGACCTCAGGCGTCGAGCACCCAGGTGTCCTTCGTGCCACCGCCCTGGCTGGAATTGACCACCAGGGAACCTTCCTTCAGCGCCACCCGGGTCAGGCCGCCCGGGACGATGCGGATCTTGTCGGCCCCGCACAGCACGAAGGGCCTCAGGTCGACGTGGCGGGGCGCGACGCCCGAGGCCACGAAGGTCGGGCAGGTGGAGAGCGACAGGGTCGGCTGGGCGATGAACCCGTCCGGGGCGTGCTTGAGCTTCTTGGCGAAGTCGTCGAGCTCGCGCTTGCTGGCGTGCGGCCCGACCAGCATCCCGTAGCCGCCCGAGCCGTTGACCTCCTTCACCACCAGGTCGGACAGGTTGTCCATCACGTACGCGAAGGCGTCCTTCTCGCGGCAGCGGTAGGTCGGCACGTTGTGCAGGATCGGCTCCTCGCCGGTGAAGAACTTCACGATCTCGGGCATGTAGCTGTAGACCGCCTTATCGTCCGAGATGCCGGTCCCGACCGCGTTGGCGAGGGTCACCGAGCCGCGCTCGTAGGCGTTCATCAGCCCCGGCACGCCGAGGACCGAATCCGGGCGGAAGACCAGCGGGTCGAGGAAGTCGTCGTCGAGGCGGCGGTAGATCACGTCGACCTTCCGCGGCCCCTCGGTGGTGCGCATGTAGACGACGTCGTCCTTGGTGAAGAGGTCGGACGCCTCCACCAGCTCGACGCCGAGCTTGTCGGCCAGGAACGAGTGCTCGTAGAACGCGGAATTGTAGCGCCCGGGGGTCAGGAGCACGACGGTCGGGTCGCGGGTCGCCGAGCCCGGCGCGAGGCTGCGCAGCGTGGCGAGCAGGGCGTCCGGGTAGTTCTCCACCGGCGCGACCCGGTGCTTCGAGAACAGGTCCGGGAACAGGCGCAGCATCACCTCCCGGTTCTCCAGCATGTAGGAGACTCCCGAGGGGATGCGGGCGTTGTCCTCCAGCACGAAGAAGTCGTTCTCGCCGGTCCGGACGATGTCGATGCCCGCGATGTGGACGTAGAGGTCGTGCGGCACGCGGAAGGACCGCATCTCCATGCGGTAATGGGCGTTGCGGTAGACGAGGTCGGCCGGGATGATGCCGGCCTTGATGCATTCCTGGGCGCCGTAGATGTCCTTCAGGAACAGGTTGATGGCCGTGACCCGCTGCGTCAGCCCGCGCTCCAGGAAGGCCCATTCCGGCTTGGTGATCACCCGGGGGATGATGTCGAACGGGATCAGCCGCTCGGTCGATTCGTTGTCGCCGTAGACCGCGAAGGTGATGCCGATCCGGCGGAACAGCAGCTCGGCCTGGCTGCGGCGGGTGTTGAAGTGCTCCGGCGGCGTCGAGTCCAGCCACGCCTTGAGCTGGCCGTAGGCGTCGCGAACGGCGGCCGGATCGGCGGCGCCGGTGCCGAGTCCGTTCATCTCGTCGAAGGCCGTCACCGCCATCTCGCTCCTCCCGTACGCTCCCGCTCTTGAGGCAAGAGGCGCGCCACCTGTTCATGGCTATATCCGCGGGCGATAACGCTCAAGGCGGCCGGAGGATCAGATCAGCTTGAGGCCTTTCAGGCTGGCGTGACCGTTTCGGCCGAGGATCACGTGGTCGTGGACGACGATCTTGAGCGGCGCCAGGACCGCCACGATCTCGCGGGTCATCGCCACGTCGGCCGCGGAGGGGGCCGGGTCGCCGGACGGGTGGTTGTGGGCCAGGATGATGGCCGTGGCCGACAATTCGAGCGCCCGGCGGGCGACTTCGCGCGGATAGACAGGCGTGTGGTCGACGGTGCCGCGTCCCTGCACCTCGTCGGCGATGAGGTGGTTGCGCTTGTCGAGGAACAGGACGCGGAACTCCTCGCGCGGGGCGAACGCCATGGTGGCGCGCAGGTACTCGTGCAGCGCGCTCCACGAGCCCAGGAGCGCGCGCTCCCGGATCGCGCCCCGGGCGAGCCGCCGCGCCGCGGCCTCGATCACCTTGAGGTCGGACGCGACCCCGGCGCTCACGCCCTCCACTTCCATCAGCCGCGCCGGCTCGGCGCTGACCACCTCGGCGAAGCTGCCGAACCGGGCGACCAGCGCCTTGGCGAGGGGCTTGACGTCCCGCCGGGGTATCGCCCGGAACAGGACCAGCTCCAGCAGCTCGTAATCGGGCAGCGCGTCGGCCCCCGCCGTCGCGAACTTCTCCCGCAGGCGGTCGCGATGGCCGTGGTAGTGCGGCGCCTCCTTCTCGACCGGGGACGGGGCGGCGCTGTCGGCGAACAGCCCCGCCTCACCGTCGTCCGGCCGCGGCGACACGGCCGGTCAGGCGGCCGGGTTGACGGGCTGATGCAGCCCCTTCGGCGAGATCGTGAAGATCTCGACGCCGGTCTCGGTGACGCCGACCGTGTGCTCGAACTGGGCGGAGAGCGAGCGGTCGCGGGTCACGGCGGTCCAGCCGTCGCCCAGGACCTTCACGGCGGGCCGGCCGAGATTGATCATCGGCTCGATCGTGAAGAACTGTCCGGGCTTGAACGGCACGTCGTAGCTGGCCTCGACGTAGTGCAGGATCGTGGGCGCGTCGTGGTAGGTGCGCCCGAGGCCGTGGCCGCAGAAGTCGCGCACCACCGAGCAGCGCTCGCCCTCGGCGTAGGACTGGATCGCCCGGCCGATATCGTTGGTCGAGCCGCCGGGCTTCACGGCGGCGACGCCGCGCATCAGCGCCTCGTAGGTGATCTCGCACAGGCGCTGGGCCTTGCGGGGCACCTCGCCGACATAGGCCATCCGGCTCGAATCGCCGTGCCAGCCGTCGAGGATCAGGCAGATGTCGAGGTTGACGATGTCGCCCTCGCGCAGCGGCTTGTCGTTGGGGATGCCGTGGCAGACCACGTGGTTGATCGAGGTGCAGATCGACTTCGGGTAGCCGCGGTAGAGGAGCGAGGCCGGATAGGCGCCGTGATCCATCGCGAAGGTGTAGGCGAGCTTGTCGAGTTCCTCGGTGGTGACGCCGGGCTGCGTCGCCTCCATCAGCAGGTCGAGGGCCTCGGCGGTGAGCCGCCCCGCGCGGCGCATGCCCTCGAATCCCTCGGGACCGTGGATCGGCGGTTCCGGGGCGCGGCGCGCACCCTGCGCACTGGCCTGTTCCTGCTGCATGATCGGGACTTTTTTCGCGGCGGCGTCAATCGGGCTCCGCCTTATGTACGGCGCGGGGCGCGGGAGTCCAAGCCGCATCGGTCACCGGTCGGGCGAGGCTTGCGCCGGTCGCGGGGCTGGCGGCATAAGCGGCCGCGAGACGCCCGGGTGCGCGCAGGCAGATTCGCCGCGCGGTCGGTCGCGGGGCAGGCGAGGGCCGGATGGCAGGCAAGGCGGTACCGCACTTCCACAACGAGCCGGGCGTGCCGGTGATCACCGTGGGCGTTAAGGAGTTCATGTGCATCGGCGCGCTGCCGCCGTTCGACCACCCGCACGTGTTCCTCGACATGGGCGCCGACAGCGAGATCATCTGCCAGTACTGCTCGACGCTCTACCGGTACAGGGCCGGCCTGAAGGCCGATCAGGCTGAGCCGCAGGCCTGCGTGTGGCGGGACGACGCCAAGGTCGCGGCGGAGTAGGCGCCGCCGACCGTGCCCTCTGGCAGTCCATCTCTGCGGATCGGGATCGTCGGGGCCGGGATCGGCGGCCTGACGGCGGCGCTGGCTCTGTCGGATGCCGGCCACGCCGTCACGGTGATCGAGCGCCGGACCGGCTTCAGCGAGGTCGGGGCCGGGATCCAGATCTCGCCCAACGCGAGCCGGATCCTGGCCGGGCTCGGGCTCTCGGCGGCCCTGCGTCGGGCGGCGAGCGAGCCGCCCGCCGTCGAGGTGCGCGCCCTCGACAGCGGCCGCCGCATCGGCGGCGTGGCGCTCGGCGCGCAGGCGCTGAGCCGGTTCGGCGCGCCCTACTACGTGATCCACCGCGCCGACCTGCAGACGCTGCTGCTCGACGCGCTCCGGAGTCGCTCGACGATCCGCCTGCTGATGGGCCGCACCGTCACGGCCGTGTCCCGGACGGCCTCGGAGGCCGTCCTCACCGTCGAGGGCGCGAGCGGGGCCCAGCCGGCCGCCTTCGACCTCGTGATCGGCGCGGACGGGCTGCGGTCGCGCCTGCGCGCGCATCTCGATCCGGCCCCGCTCCGGCCCGGACAGGCCGCGGCGTGGCGGGCGCTGATCCCCATGGAGGCGGCCCCGCAGGCGCTGCGCGGTGCCGCCACCGGCCTGTGGCTCGGCCGCGGCCGGCACGTGGTGCATTACCCGGTGCGGGACGGGCAGTTCCTCAACGTGGTGGCGGTCGTGCCCGAAGCTGTGGGCGACGAGGGCTGGGGCCGGCTCGGCGAGCCGGCCGTGCTGCGCGGGCATCTGCGCGGCTGCGCCGCGTCGCTGCGCGACCTCCTGAGCCTGCCGGATTCCTGGCTGGTCTGGTCGCTCGCCGACCGGGCCGTGGCGCGCCCGCTCGCCCGCGACCGGCTCGCGCTGATCGGCGATGCCGCCCACCCGGTGCTGCCCTACCTGGCGCAGGGAGCGGCCCTGGCGATCGAGGACGCCGCGGTCCTGACCCGTGCCCTCGCGGACCACGCCGACGTGCCGGCCGCGCTCGTGGCGTTCTCGGGCGCGCGGACCGCCCGGGTGCGGCGGGTCCAGAAGGCGGCGCGGAGCAACGGCCGGACTTACCACGCCGGCGGCGTGGTGGCGTTCGTGCGCAACGCCGTGATGGCCCGCCTCGGCCCGGACGGCATGCGGGACCGCTACGCGTGGCTGTACGGCTGGACGCCCCCCGCTTGATCGGACCCGCCGCCCCCGCTACCGAGGGCGCATGCGGACGTGGCGGAACCGGTAGACGCACGAGACTTAAAATCTTGCGGCCGCGAGGCCGTGCGGGTTCGAGTCCCGCCGTCCGCACCAGCACGCATCGCTACGCCGGACCGGGGCTCCGGAGGGGAATGGCGTGGTCTACGTGCTCATCATCATGCTGGCCGGCTCGGGCTCGGCGATCGGGTCCGTGGAGTTCAACACCCGGCAGGCCTGCGAGGCCGCCGCGAAGCAGATCGCGGACGCCGAACGGCCCTATGGCGGCGCCTCCCCGGTCACCGTGTGCGCGCCGAAGGGGTGAGCGCCGGGCGGTCCGGAATGCGCGGGATCGGTCGCATTCGAGCGATCGCCGAAACCGGCTCTTCGCGCCTCCCTGCCAGGGTCAGGCCCGGGAGATTCCGGCATGATCGACGCCCTTCAGACCGCCGCGACCGGCATGACCCGGGCCACCGATCGGCTCGGGAAGGCCGCTGAGACCATCGCGGCGAGCGGCGCGCCCGTCGGCGACGCGGGCCTGCCGCCGGCCGCGCAGGTGGACCTGTCGGGGGCCGCGCTGGACCTGATCGGGTCGCGGTCGGCCTTCGCGCTGAACGCCGCGGTGGCGCGCTCCGCCGACCGCATGATGGGTCAGCTCCTCGACGTCACCGCCTGAGGGCGGGGAGGGCGAGACCGGCCAGGATCGCGGCCGCCGCGAAGAGCAGCGTCACGCCGACGAGGCGGTAGGCCACGACCCCCACCACGCCGCCCGCCAGGAAGGCGCCCACGGTCGAGAGGTACAGCCGCAGCCGCACCGGATCGTGGGCCTTCAGCGGGTCGGCGCCCGGCGCGCCGCGATCGAGCCAGCGCGCGAGCTCGATGCCGATATCGGTGATCATGCCGGTCACGTGCGTGGTCCGGACCCGCGACTCGGAGATCTTGGTCACGGCCGCGTTCTGGAGACCGAGGACGAAGCTCAGGCCGAGCACGAGGGCGTGGCTCCGTGCCGGCTCGTGGAGCGGCAGCACGAGCAGGCCGACGGCGACGAGGAGGATCGCCTCCGCGCAGACTCCGTAGGCGTAGGCGCCCGGACGGCGCCCGCGGCGGCGGCGGCGGATCAGCAGCGTCGCGGTGGCGGCGCCGAGGACGAACAGGATGACGAGCAGGCCCGCCTGCAGGGCCAGCAGCAGGTCGCCCGTGCCGGTCCGGTCGGAGATGGCCGAGACGTTCCCGGTCATGTTCGAGGCGTAGAGGCCCACCGCGTAGAAGCCGGCGGTGTTCAACGCGCCGGCCACCCCGGCGAGGGAGAGGGCGAGCGCCCTGTCGGCCTCCGGGGTGCGCGTCTCGCCTTCGTGGACCAGCATGGACCCGTCGATGACCCGTCGGTGGGTGCGGACCGCCGGATTCGGCCGGCGCCGCCACCGTCTTAAGCCACGAGCCCGGGCCCCGTCACGGCGCCCGGCGCAACCCCCGGCTCACCAGCCGCGATAGCCGTAGCCACCCTCGTATTCGCCGCGCCAGTGGCGGGCCGGGCCGTAGCCGACCGGGACCCGCTCGTAGGTCACGGTCCGGCGGGTGGCGTAGACCGGCGCCTCCTCCTCGTAGACGCGGTAGACCGGGGCCGGCCGCACGACCACGGGGGCCGGGGCGTAGCCGTAATCCGCGTCGCCGTAACCGTAGCCGGGCGCCGCGTGGGCCTGGGTCGCGGCGCCGATCAGGGCGCCGGCCGCGAGGCCGCCGATGATGCCGGCCGCGATGGCGCCGCCGCCGCGGGCCTCGGCGGCGGTGGAGGCCAGGGTGCCCGCGCCGATCAGCGCGGCGGCCGAGAGCAGAGCGATGCGTGTCATGACCTGTCTCCGGTGGGTGCGGGGAGCGCCTGCGGCGCCCCGGATCACACGAGGGACAATGCCGCGCCCGCGCTGCACCGAAGCTGAAGCCGGCCTGCAGCCACGGTTCAGCTTGTCGGCCCGGCCTCCGGATCGGGGGCGGTCCGGACGTAGCCGCGGGAGATCAGGCGGCTGCGCTCGCGCGTGCGCCGCTCCGCCTCCATCAGGTCGGACAGGGCGTCGGCGATCGCGCAGCGCAGGGCGATCCCGGCATCGCCGCCCGCGAAGCCGAGATAGGCGGAGCTGATCGCCTCGACGGGGCATACGTGATCGTCGCGCTGGGCCAGGACCTGGGTCAGCATCGGGTTCTCCTTCGTCGCATCCAGGAACGAAAAGAGAACAAGCCATAAGGGTTAACGTTCCGTCAACGGCGGCCGGGCCGGCCGCGCTCGACCGGCCAAACCCTGTGGACAACGCCGTTTCCGGTGCCGGGCAGCTGTGGATAAGCCGGCTCACTCGGGCGTGCGCGGCAGCGGCTTGCCGTCGGCGGGAATCGGGTAGCGGGCCGCGTTCAGCTCCATCGCCAGGAACGTGTAGTAGCCCGAGATCGCCGCCAGATCGACGACGCCGGGCTTGCCGAACCGGGCCTCGGCGCGCGCGAAGGTCGCGTCGGAGACGCGCCTCGTGTCCTGGAGCTCGGCGGTGAAATCGTACACGAGGGTCTCGTCGTCGCTCATCTTGGCCGGCCGGCGGCCGTCGCGGATCGCCGCGATGATGTCGGCGGAGATGCCGGCCTTCTCGGCTATCGGCGCGTGGACGTACCACTCGTAGTCCTGCGTCCAGCGGCGGGCGGTCATCAGGATCACCAGCTCCGAGAGCGTAGTGCCGATCTTCGGCTTGAAGCGGAGATAGTCGCCCATCGACCGGGCGAGCGTCATCACCTCCGGCGAGTACATGAGCGGCTCGAACGGCCCGAAGGGCGGCTTGCCGCGCGCCTGCGCGAAGGCCTCAGCCGCCTGTCTCTGCTCGGGAGAGTAGTCCCGGGGCGGGATGGTCGGCAGCCGGTCCTGCGCCGGCGCCGCCGTGACCGCCAGAGGCAGGACCACGGATAGGGCGGCGAGGGTAGGCGCGCGGCGGCGGAGGGTCATCGTTTCGCTCCCGTCGGATCTGTGCAGTCGCGCCGCACGATCGCGGCGGCGCCGCGCGGTTGCCAGGGCTCGGGACGGGGACCCCGTGTCGAATCGTGCCCGGCGTCACGGGAACGCCGGACGCGGCGCCGACCCGGGTTCGCGCCGGTTGCACTCGACGCCGCGCCGCGCCATCAGCGGCCGCGATGGCCGGTCCCGCACCCGTGCTGCCGATCGAGGCGGCGCTCCCCGATCTGCGCCGCGCGCTCGCCGCGCGGAACGCCGCCGTCCTGGTGGCGCCCCCGGGCGCCGGCAAGACGACCCGCGTGCCCCTCGACCTCCTGGCGGCGCCCTGGCTCGACGGGCGCAAGATCATCCTGCTGGAGCCGCGCCGCCTCGCGGCCCGGGCCGCCGCCGCGCGGATGGCCCAGACGCTGGGCGAGCCGGTCGGCGGCACGGTCGGCCTGCGCGTCCGCCTCGGCTCGAAGATCTCGGGCCGCACGCGGATCGAGGTCGTCACCGAGGGCGTCTTCACCCGGATGATCCTGGACGATCCGGAGCTGTCCGGAATCGGCGCCGTCCTGTTCGACGAGTTCCACGAGCGTTCCCTCGACGCCGATCTCGGCCTCGCGCTGGCGCTCGACGCGCAGGGCGGCCTGCGGGAGGACCTGCGGATCCTCGTCATGTCGGCGACCCTCGACGGCGCCCGGGTCGCGCGGCTGATGGGCGACGCCCCGGTGGTCGCCTCCGAGGGCCGCGCCTTCCCGGTGGAGACCCGGTACGTGGAGCGCGACCCGAACCGTCGGGTCGAGGACTCGGTTGCCGAGGTCACCTTGCGCGCCCTGCGGGCGGATCCGGGCTCGATCCTGGTGTTCCTGCCCGGACAGGCGGAGATCCGCCGGACCACCGACCTGCTGGCCGAGACGGTCGGGCCCGACGTGCAGCTCGCGCCGCTCTACGGCGCGCTGACGCCCGCCGAGCAGGACCGCGCCGTCGCGCCGGCATCCGCCGGCACGCGGAAGGTCGTCCTCGCGACCAGCATCGCCGAGACCTCCCTGACCATCGAGGGCGTCCGGATCGTGGTCGATTCGGGGCTGGCGCGGGTCCCGGTCTACGAGCCGGGCCTCGGCCTGACCCGTCTGGTCACGGCCCGCGCCTCTCGCGCTTCCGTGGACCAGCGCCGGGGCCGTGCCGGACGCACCGAGCCCGGCCTCTGCTGGCGGCTCTGGTCCGAGGCCGGCACGAACGCCCTGGAGCCGTTCACGCGGCCCGAGATCCTGTCGGCCGACCTCGCCGGGCTGCTCCTCGACTGCGCCGCCTGGGGCGTGACCGACCCCGGCGCGCTCGCCTTCCTCGACCCGCCCCCGGCGCCCGCCCTGGCGGAGGCCCGCGCCCTGCTGAGCGAGCTGGGCGCGCTCGACGCCGACGGCCGCCTGACGCCGGTCGGCGCGCGGCTGCGGGCGCTGCCGCTGCCGCCGCGGCTCGCCCGGATGGTGACGGTGGCGGCCGGCACCGGTCAGGCCCGGGCCGCCGCCGACCTCGCCGCCGTGCTGGTGGAGCGGGGCCTCGGGGGCGACGGGGTCGACCTCGACGAGCGGGTCGAGCGGTTCCGCCGCGACCGGGGCGGGCGCGCCGCCGACATGCGCCGGCTCGCCGAGAGCTGGGCCCGGATCGCCGGGGCGGGAGGTCCCGCGAGCCCGGACGCCGGCCCCTCCGGCGCCGGGCCGCTCCTGGCGCTCGCCTATCCGGACCGCGTGGCCCGGGCGCGCGGCCGCGAGGGCGAGTTCGTGATGGCGAGCGGCCGGGCCGGGCGCCTCGACCCGGCGAGCCCGCTCGCCCGCGAGACCCATCTGGTGATCGCCGACCTCGCCGGATCGGCCGGGAACGCCCGGATCCTCGCCGCGGCGGCGATCGGCGCCGAGGCGATCGAACGGCTGTTCGCCGACCGGATCGAGTCGCGCACCGAGATCGCCTTCGATCCGCCGGCAGCCGCCCTGCGGGCGCGGGCGGTCCGGCGACTCGGCGCGGTCAGTCTCGGATCACGGCCGCTGCCGGTGCCGTCAGACATGGACAGCGCCGCGATTCTGGCGCGCGGCATCGCCGATCTCGGGATCGACCGGCTTCCGTGGACGCCGGCCCTGGCGCAGTGGCGAGCCCGGGTGAACTTCCTCCGCGCCGCCGAGGGCGCTGCCTGGCCCGACCTGTCGGACCAGGCGCTGGCCCGGACGGCGGAGACGTGGCTGGCGCCGTCCCTCGTGGGTCGCGCCGGCCTGGCGTCGGTCACGGCGGGCGATCTGGCGGACGCTCTCCAGGCGCTGCTGCCCTGGGACCTGCGCGCTCGGCTCGACGCGGAGGCGCCGACCCATGTCGAGGTGCCGACCGGCTCGCGCATCCCCGTGGATTACACGGCCGAGGAACCGGCGCTGGCGGTCCGGGTGCAGGAGCTGTTCGGCCTCGACCGGCACCCGCGGGCCGGTGGCCGGCCGCTGGTCTTGCACCTGCTGTCGCCGGCGCAGCGGCCGATCCAGATCACCCGGGACCTGCCGGGCTTCTGGCGCGGCTCCTGGGCGGCGGTGCGGTCCGAGATGCGCGGGCGCTACCCGCGCCATCCCTGGCCGGAGGATCCGCTCAGCGAGGCGCCGACCCGGCGGGCCAAGCCCCGGGGAACCTGACATCCGCCCACCGAAACCTCGACACGAACGGACCCGACGCGATGACTACGGATAAGGATGCCTACGATCCCGCCGCCGAGGGCTGGGCGCTGGTGGAGGACAAGGGCTTCATCGCCCATGTCGGGCCGCTGCACGTCCGCGGCGCGGACGGCGCCTACGCGTTCCGGGCCGATCAGAAGCACGCCAACCTGATCGGCGTGGTCCACGGCGGCATGCTGATGAGCTTCGCCGACCGGGCTCTCGGCGAGACCGCGATGCGCGCCGCCGAAGGCGCCAACTGCGTGACGATCCAGCTGGAGATGAAGTTCATCGATGTCGGCCGCCTCGGCGACTGGATCGAGATCCGGCCGCAGGTCGTCAAGCGCACCGGCTCCCTCGTGTTCATGCGCGGCGACGTCCGCGACGGCACCCGTCTCCTCGCCTCGGCGGACGGCGTCTGGAAGATCCTGCGGCGCCGGCCCAGTTGACCGGCTCAGGACAGGTGTCCTAGCCTGCCGGCGCGCGCCGCGGCCCGTTGCAGGATGCGCGGGGGAGGATCGTATGCGACCGTCGCGGACCGATGCATCCGGGATCGCGGCCGAGCGCGGCCGTGTCCCGCCCTCCCGGCGCACGGTCCTCGCGGCCCTGGGAACACTCGCCGTCACGGCCGGCGACGCGGCGGCGCAGCCCGCGCCGCCCAGCACGGTGACGAGCCCGCCGCGCGACTTCCGCCCGGGAGCGCCGCCGACCACCTACTTCACCGATCCGGACATCGTCACGGTCGACCCGGCCTTCGAGCCCTACATCGTGCCGAACAGCGCCATCCGCCGGCTCTGGACCGGCGCCCTCTGGGCGGAGGGACCGGCCTGGAACGCCGTCGGCCGCTACCTCGTCTGGAGCGACATCCCGAACAACCGACAGATGCGCTGGCTGGAGGAGGACGGGCACGTCTCGACCTTCCGCATGCCGAGCAACAATTCCAACGGCAACAGCTTCGATCGCCAGGGGCGGCAGCTCACCTGCGAGCACGCCACCGGGCGCGTCGTCCGCTACGAGCTCGACGGCTCGGCGACGGTGCTGGCCGATTCGTTCGAGGGGAAGCCGCTCAACTCCCCCAACGACGTGGTCCAGCACCCGGACGGCGCGTACTGGTTCTCCGATCCGCCCTACGGCGCGCTCCTCTACGAGGGCCTCCCCGACGCGGCGGGCGGTCCGAGCAACCCGCACGGCCATCTCGATCCGCGGCTCGGCCAGCCGGCCGGGACCGGCCCGCGGCGCCGCGTGCTGCCGAACGCGGTCTACCGGATCGACCCGTCCGGGCGGGTCGACCGGGTTCTCACCGACGACGAGGTGCCCGACCCCAACGGCCTGTGCTTCTCGCCCGATCACCGGACGCTCTACGTCTGCTCCACCGGGAAGGGGCCCGGCGATACCGGACCCGGCGGCAAGGGCGAGATCTACGCCTTCGACGTCGGGACCGGGGCGGCGCTGTCGAACAAGCGCCTGTTCTCGGACTGCGTCGTGGACGGGGTGAAATGCGGGCCCGACGGCCTGCGGGCCGACGTCGACGGCAATCTCTGGGTGTCGAGCAACGCCGGTCGTGCCGTGGGCTACAACGGCGTCACCGTCTGGACACCGCGGGGCAAGCTCATCGGGCGGATCCGCCTGCCGGAAGTGTGCGGGAATCTCACCTTCGGCGGTCCCAAGCGCAACCGCCTGTTCATGGCGGCGAGCCAGTCGCTCTACGCCGTGACGGTGAACACCCAGGGTGCCGGTCCGGCCTAGGATCCCGCCCCTGCGGTCCGGCAAGGGAGCGGCGCCGATCCTCCGGTCGGCCATGGCTGAGCGGGCATCGGGACGCTATCTGTCACGGGCATGAGCGAGGATCCCGCCCCCGACCCGACCTTGAGCCGCCTCAGCGCGGCCCTGGGGGAGCTGCCGAAGCGCGGACTGCCGCCGGTGGAGCGGTGGGACCCGCCCTATTGCGGCGCCATCGACATCCGCATCGCGGCGGACGGGACGTGGTTCCACAACGGCTCGCCGATCCGCCGGGACAAGCTGGTCAGGCTGTTCGCCAGCATCCTGCGGCGCGAGCCGGACGGCCGGACCGTCCTGGTCACGCCGGTGGAGAGCGTCGGCATCACCGTGGACGACGCGGCCTTCGTGGCCGTCGAGATGGCGGTGGACGGGAGCGGGGCGGAGCGGCGCGTCTCCTTCCGGACCAACGTCGACGATCTGGTCAGCGTCGATGCCGAGCACGCCCTTCGCTTCGAGGCGGCACCGGACGGGGCGCTGAAGCCCTACCTCCATGTCCGCCGCGGGCTGTGGGCGCTCGTGACCCGGGCGCTCACCTACGACCTCGTGGATCTCGCCGAGGAGCGCGTCGTCGACGGGAAGCCCTGGCTCGGCCTGTGGGCCGGCGGCGCCTTCCACACGATCGCGCCGGTCGCCGCCGCGTGAGCGACCCGCTCGCCGATTTCCTCGCCCGCGCCGCCGCCGGCCTGTCGCCGGCTCCGCCCGGGCCGGACGATCCGACCTCCAATCCGCGAGGCGACCACAGCCTCGATCCGGACGGGACGGCCGTGATCCCGCCGCCGCCGCACCGCCGAGCCGCCGTCCTCGTGCCGGTCGTGCCGCGCGCGGACGGGCCGACCCTGATCCTGACGATGCGGGCCGCCAACCTGCGCGACCATTCCGGGCAGGTGGCGCTGCCGGGGGGCAAGATCGATCCCGCCGATCCCGGGCCCGCGGACGCGGCCCTGCGCGAGGCGTTCGAGGAGATCGGGCTTCCGCCCGAGTCGGTGCGGCTCCTCGGCTATCTCGACCCGTACCTCTCGGGCACCGGCTTCCTCGTGACCCCGGTCATCGGCTTGGTCGATCCCGGCGCGGTCCTGACGCCGAACCCGAACGAGGTGGCCGACGTCTTCGAGGTGCCGCTCGCGTTCCTCTTGGACCCGGAACGCTACCGCCTGCGCTCCCGCGCGTGGCAGGGCCGCGAGCGCTGGTTCTACGCCCTGACCTTCGGCGAGCGGCTGATCTGGGGCGTCACCGCCGGAATCCTGAATAATCTGCGCGAACGGCTCTACCCGGAGGCCGGGCCGGGCGACGCCGGGCGCCCGGCGCGTTAGGCTGGCCCCATGCTCCGCCGCGTCCTCGAAGAGTTCGGCCTCTTCCTCGTCCCCTTCGCGCTGTTCCTGGTCTACCTGCTGCTGTCCGGCCGCAATCCCCTGCGGCGGGTCCACTGGGACGCCCACCTGTTCCGCCTCGTCCTGGCCGGGCTGGCGGTGGTGATCGGCACCCTCGTCTACGAGGGGCTGTTCTCCGAACGCCGCCAGGGGGGCTACGTGCCGACCCACATGGAGAACGGCCGCCTCGTGCCCGGCGGCTTCCGGTGAGCCGCGCCCTCGATCCGGCGGGCCTGAGCGCGCTGCTCGAACGCCCGGGGGTGCGCCGCGTCCTCGCCGCCCTGGACGCGCCGGGCGCGGAGACCCGGCTGGTCGGCGGCTGCGTCCGCGACGCGCTCCTCGGCGCGCAGACCGCCGACATCGACATGGCGACCACGCACCGGCCCGAGGCGGTGATGCGGGCGGCGCAGCGGGCGCACGGCCTCAAGGCGGTGCCGACCGGCATCGAGCACGGCACCGTCACCCTGGTGACCGAGGACGGGCCGATCGAGGTCACGACCCTGCGCGAGGACGTCGAGACCGACGGGCGGCACGCGGTCGTCCGCTTCGGCACCGACTTCCTGCGCGACGCCGAGCGCCGGGACTTCACCGTCAACGCGCTCTCCCTCGGCGCCGACGGGAGCCTGCACGACCCGGTGGGCGGCCGCCCCGACCTCGCGGCCGGGCGGGTGCGCTTCATCGGTGACCCGGCGACACGGATCCGCGAGGACGCGCTGCGGATCCTGCGCTTCTTCCGCTTCCATGCCCGGTTCGGTGCCGGCGCGCCCGACGCCGCGGCCCTGGCTGCCTGCGTGGCCGCGCGGGACAGCCTCGACCGGCTCTCGCGCGAGCGCGTGCGCGCGGAGTTCCTGAAGCTGCTGGCGGCCCCCGGCGGCCCGGCACTAATGACGACGCTGAGCGCGACCGGCCTGCTGGCGCGGATCACCGGCGGCGTCGGGGAACTCGGACGGCTCGCGCGCGCCGCCGCGGCGGGCCTGCCCCCGGTGAAGCGCCTCGCGGCTCTCGCCGTCGGCGCCCGGCACGATGCCGACCGGCTGCGCGAGCGGCTGCGTCTCTCGAAGAGCGAGCACGGACACCTCCTCGGCTACGCCGAGGTGCTGGCCGATCTCCACGGATGCGCGGCGCTGGACGCCGTCGCGGCGCGGGCCCTGGCGGCGCGGTACGGCCTGTCGCCCTTGGCCGACACGCTGGCGATCCTGGCCGGGGAGCCGCGGCCCGTCGTGACGGAGGCGGCGCGGGCGGCCCTGCGGGCCCTGGAGGGGGAGGGGGCGTCGCCCGCCTTCCCCCTGGCGGGTGCGGACCTAGTGGCGGCCGGGGTGGCGCCGGGCCCCGGCATCGGGCGCGGGCTGGCCGCGGCGCGGAAAGTCTGGCTGGAGCGGGGCTGCCCGACGGACGCCGCCGCGCGGGCCGACCTGCTGGCGCGGGCGCTGGAGAGCGCCCGCTGACCGGGATCAGAGCTTGAGGAGCGCCTTGGTCTCCTGGAGCTGGACGATCTGGCCGTTCAGCTCCTCGCGCTTCTGCAGGTCCTCGGTGGCGTCGCGCTGCATCTCGACCGCCTCGATGTCCCGGTCGAGGGATTCGTGGGTCAGCTCCTCGATCGGGGCGGCGCGCTCGGCCAGCACGGTCACGGCCGTCGGCCCGATATCGGCGAAGCCGCCGCGGACGTAGATCCGCTTGCCGCTGCCCTGGCTCTCGGTGATCACGATGACGCCGACGCGCAGGGAGGTCAGCACGGGCGCGTGGCCCGGCATCACGGTCATCTCGCCCTCGGTGCCGGGCAGCTGAACGGCGGTCACCTCGCCGGAATACAGCGTCCGCTCGGGGCCGACGAAATCGAAGTGGAAGGTGGCCATGGCCTGACGTGTTCCCGGATCGGCGGCGCGCGCCCCGCCTCGCGGGCGGAGCGTCTCGGAAAAGGCTGCGCGGACGGCACCGGTCAGGGTCGCCCGCGCAGCCTCTGCCCCCTTCCCGCGCGGGGAAGGGGTGGTGTCGTCTTACGCGGCCTTGAGCTTCTTGGCCTTCTCCTGGGCCTCCTCGATGGTGCCGACCATGTAGAAGGCGGCCTCCGGGAGGTCGTCGTAGTCGCCGTTCACCAGGCCCTTGAAGCCCTTGATGGTGTCTTCCAGCGCCACCTGCTTGCCCGGCGAGCCGGTGAAGACCTCGGCGACGGAGAAGGGCTGCGAGAAGAAGCGCTCGATCTTGCGGGCGCGGGCGACGGTCAGCTTATCCTCCTCGGACAGCTCGTCCATGCCCAGAATCGCGATGATGTCCTGGAGCGCCTTGTAGCGCTGCAGGGTCTGCTGGACGCGGCGGGCGACGTCGTAGTGCTCCTCGCCGAGGATCGCCGGCGACAGCATGCGCGAGGTCGAGTCCAGCGGATCCACCGCCGGGTAGATGCCCTTCTCGGCGATCGAGCGCGACAGCACGGTCGTGGCGTCGAGGTGGGCGAAGGAGGCGGCGGGCGCCGGGTCGGTCAGGTCGTCGGCCGGCACGTAGATGGCCTGCACCGAGGTGATCGAGCCCTTGGTCGTGGTGGTGATGCGCTCCTGGAGGGCGCCCATGTCGGTGGCGAGGGTCGGCTGGTAGCCCACCGCCGAGGGGATGCGGCCGAGGAGCGCCGACACCTCGGAGCCCGCCTGCGTGAAGCGGAAGATGTTGTCGACGAAGAACAGCACGTCCTGGCCGTCGTCGCGGAACTGCTCGGCGATGGTCAGGCCGGTCAGGGCGACGCGCGAGCGAGCGCCGGGCGACTCGTTCATCTGGCCGTAGACCAGGGCGCACTTCGAGCCCTCGGCGGAGCCGTGCTCCTTCGGGTCGACGTTCACCTTGGACTCGATCATCTCGTGGTAGAGGTCGTTGCCCTCGCGGGTGCGCTCACCCACGCCGGCGAAGACCGAGTAGCCCGAGTGCACCTTCGCGATGTTGTTGATCAGCTCCATGATCAGCACGGTCTTGCCGACGCCGGCGCCGCCGAACAGGCCGATCTTGCCGCCCTTGGCGTAGGGGGCGAGCAGGTCCACCACCTTGATGCCGGTGACGAGGATCTGTGCCTCGGTCGACTGCTCGGCGTAGGAGGGGGCCGGCTGGTGGATGGCGCGGTAGGTGGTGGCCTGGACCGGGCCGGCCTCGTCGATCGGCTCGCCGATGACGTTCATGATGCGGCCGAGGGTATTCATGCCGACGGGAACCTTGATCGGCTCGCCGGTGTCGGTGCACTCCTGGCCGCGGGTCAGGCCCTCCGACGTGTCCATGGCGATGCAGCGGACGGTGTTCTCGCCGAGCTGCTGGGCGACCTCGAGGACGAGGCGGGCGCCGTTGTTCTTGGTCTCCAGGGCGTTCAGGATCTCGGGCAGGTGGCCCTCGAACTGCACGTCGACCACGGGGCCGATGACCTGGGTGATCTTGCCGACCTTGTTGGAGCCGGTGCCGGGGAGTGCGGTGTTCGCCATGGTAAACCTACCCTTCAAGCTGTGCGGTCGGGTCGCGGTGCCTCAGAGGGCTTCCGCGCCCGAGATGATCTCGATGAGTTCCTTGGTGATCATGGCCTGACGGGTCCGGTTGTAGACCAGCGTCTGCTTCTTGATCATCTCGCCCGCGTTGCGGGTGGCCGAGTCCATGGCGCTCATGCGGGCGCCCTGCTCGGAGGCGGCGTTCTCCAGGAGCGCCCGGTAGATCTGCACCGTCAGGTTCTTCGGCAGCAGGGTCTCCAGGATCGCCTCCTCGGACGGCTCGAATTCCAGGGCGGCGTTGCCGGCAGCCGCCTTCGCGGTCGTGTCGGCAGCGGGCAGCTCCGCCGGGATCAGGCGCTGGGCGGTCGGGATCTGCGAGATCACCGAGCGGAACTCGGAGTAGAACAGGGTCGCGACGTCGAACTCGCCGGCCTCGAAGCGCGTCAGGATCTTGTCGGCGATGCTGGCGGCGAACTCGTAATCCACCGGCCGGTTGCCGCGGATATCCATGCTCTCGACGATCTGGTCGCGGTACTGGCGGCGCAGCGCGTCGAGGCCCTTCTTGCCCACCGTCATGATCTTGACGGTCTTGCCCTCGGCGGCGAGCTTCTGAGCGTATTCGCGCACCGCGAGGCGGACGATCGACGAGTTGAACGCGCCGGCGAGGCCGCGGTCACCGGTGCAGACCACCAGCAGGTGCGTCTGCTCCGAGCCGGTGCCGGAGAGAAGCTTCGGGGCGCCGACGCCGCCGACGAGGTTGCCGGCGAGGTTGCCGAGCACCGCGGACATCTTCTCGGCGTAGGGACGGCCGGCCTCGGCGGCCATCTGCGCCCGGCGCAGCTTGGCGGCGGCGACCATCTGCATGGCCTTGGTGATCTTCTGCGTCGCCTTCACCGAGGTGATGCGGTTGCGCAGGTCCTTCAAACTCGCCATCGGGTGAGGTCCAGGTCCGTTCTATGGGCCTCTCCTTCCCTCGGCGGGAAGGAGCCGGAAGTGCGGGCGGTGCAGCGGGGACCGGGATCCCCCCGCACCACCCGAGATCCCTCCCCGCGGGGAGGGGCCTCACATCAGCCGATCGACTTGGCGACGCTCTCGACGACGCTCTTGAGCTTGCCGGCGTTCTCGTCCGACAGGTCCTTGGAGGCGGCGATCGAGTCGAGCAGGTCCTTGTGCTTGGAGCGCAGGGTGCTCAGCAGCGAGTCCTCGAAGGCGCGGACCTTGGTCACCGGGAGCTTGTCCAGGTAGCCGTTCACGCCGGCGTAGATCACCGCGACCTGCTCCTCCATCTTCAGCGGCGAGAACTGCGGCTGCTTGAGGAGCTCGGTGAGGCGGGAGCCGCGGTTCAGCAGCGCCTGAGTCGAGGCGTCGAGATCCGAGCCGAACTGCGCGAAGGCCGCCATCTCGCGGTACTGCGCGAGCTCGCCCTTGATCTTGCCGGCGACCTTCTTCATCGCCTTGGTCTGGGCCGAGGAGCCCACCCGCGACACCGAGAGGCCGACGTTCACCGCCGGGCGCACGCCCTGGTAGAACAGGTCGGTCTCGAGGAAGATCTGGCCGTCGGTGATGGAGATCACGTTCGTCGGAATGTAGGCCGAGACGTCGTTGGCCTGGGTCTCGATGACAGGCAGGGCCGTCAGCGAGCCGGCGCCGGCGGCGTCGCCCATCTTGGCGGCGCGCTCCAGCAGGCGGCTGTGGAGGTAGAACACGTCGCCCGGATAGGCCTCGCGGCCCGGCGGGCGGCGCAGCAGGAGCGACATCTGGCGGTAGGCCACGGCCTGCTTGGACAGGTCGTCGTACACGATCACGGCGTGCATGCCGTTGTCGCGGAAGTACTCGCCCATGGCGCAGCCGGCGAAGGGCGCGATGAACTGCATCGGCGCGGCGTCCGACGCGGTGGCGGCGATGACGATGGAGTATTCCAGGGCGCCCTGGTCCTCCAGCACCTTCACGAACTGGGCCACCGTCGAGCGCTTCTGGCCGATGGCGACGTAGATGCAGTAGAGCTTGGCCTTCTCGTCACCGCCGGCGGTGTGGCCCGGCTTCTGGTTGAGGATCGTGTCGAGGGCGATGGCGGTCTTGCCGGTCTGGCGATCGCCGATGATCAGCTCGCGCTGGCCGCGGCCCACCGGGATCAGGGCGTCGATCGCCTTGAGGCCCGTGGCCATCGGCTCGTGCACCGACTTGCGCGGGATGATGCCCGGGGCCTTCACGTCGACGCGGCGACGCTCGGTGGACTGGATCGGTCCCTTGCCGTCGATCGGGTTGCCGAGGGCGTCGACGACGCGGCCGAGGAGCCCCTTGCCGACCGGCACGTCCACGATGGCGCCGGTGCGCTTGACGGTCTGACCTTCCTTGATCTCGCGGTCGGAGCCGAAGATCACGATGCCGACGTTGTCCTGCTCGAGGTTCAGGGCCATGCCGCGCACGCCCGACTCGAACTCGACCATCTCGCCGGCCTGGACGTTGTCGAGGCCGTAGGCGCGGGCGATGCCGTCGCCGACGGACAGGACCTGCCCGACCTCGGAGACCTCGGCCTCTTCGCCGAAGTTCTTGATCTGGTCTTTCAGGATCGCGGAGATCTCGGCGGCGCGGATGTCCATACTCGGGCCTCTGTCGCTGATGCGTCTATGCGTGTTCGGTTCGGATGGGGGCGCTTATCGCGCGGCCCGCATCGCGAGGCGGATACCGTTGAGCTTGGTCTTGAGAGAGGCGTCGACCATGCGCGAGCCCATCTTCACGACGAGGCCGCCGATCAGGCTCGGGTCGACCACGAGGTCGACGTCGACGTCGGCCTTGGCGATGTCGCGCAGCGACGCCTTGATCTCCTCGATCACCGCGTCGGACGGCCTCTCGGCCACGCGCACCTGGGCCCGGACGATGCCCTTCGAGTCCTGGACCAGGGCCCGGAACGCGTCGATCATGTCGGGGAGCGCGAAGAGCCGGCGGTTCGAGGCCGCGAGGCGGATGAAGTTTCCGGCCAGGCCGCCGATCCCGGCCTTGTCGAGCACGGCGCCGATCGCGGCCTCCTGCTCCTCGGCGCTGAAGACCGGGCTGCGGACGAGGCGGCGGAGATCCGCGCTCTCCTTCAGCAGCCCATCGAATTGATTGAGGGACTCGGCGACCGCGTCGACCTGGCGCTCGTCGCGCGCGAGTTCGAACAGGGCGGAAGCGTACCGGCCCGCCACGCCTGCGACCAGGGGACCAGCCTCGGAACCGTTCTGCGCCACCCGTCGCTCTCTTCTCTGGTTGCCCGCCCGCTCCGCGCGCTCCGGCTGGAGCGCGGTGCGAGACCGTTCGGGACGTGGGATCGCGCCGACAGCGGACAGGTCGAGAACTGTCCTCGTGGCGCGGCGACCGCCTAGCATGCCAGCATGGCCGCGCGCAACACGGCAGGCGCGCGTCGCTGCGCGTCAGGACGGCGGAAGTGTGACGCGGGGAACGCGTCAGCAGGCGAGCCGGTCGCAGCGCCGCACGCTCGCGATCATCTTGGCCATGGCGCCGGCGCCCGGATGGCCGAGGATGCCGCTGTTGCCGAGGACGTAGGACGGCGTCGCGTAGAGGCCGAGATCCGCGGCCATCCGCATCTGGCTCTTGAGCGCCGCGCGCACCTCCTCGCTGTCGGCGATCGCCTCCACTTCTGCCTGCGGGATCCCGAGCGCGGCCGCGGCCGTGAGCGCGCCCGGCCCGTCGATGCGGCCGGGCTTGCCCAGCAGCGTCTGGTAGAAGCGCCACGCCGCCTCGGAGCCGAGCTTGCGCTGCACCGCCAGCATCACCTTGGCGGCCTGCGCCGATTGCGGCGACAGGATCGGGTTGTGGACAAGACCGATCCGCAATTCCGGGTCGCTGTCGTGCAGGGCGACCACGTCGGCGGCCGCCTTCCGGCAGTACGGGCAGTTGAAGTCGAAGAACTCGTAGAGCGTGGTGCCGGCATCCCGCGGCCCGACATAGGTCACGCCGCGCAGGCCCGGGATCTGCCCGGTGATCTCGCCCGGCAGGATCGAGTTCGCCACCGCGCGCCCGTCGTCACCGGTGACCGCGACCCGCTGGCCGTAGGATTGCGCGGAGGCGCCGGTCAGGCCGGCCCCGAGGGCGGCGGCCGCGGCGAGGAGGAGGCGTCGCGAGACAGGCTTCGAAACAGGCATGGACTCGTCCGGGGCGTGGCTGTCCCGCTCCGGCCGCGCCGAAGCGGAGCCGGACCAGAACCAGGGGGTCGAGTCGGTTTGATGGCCGAGCGGCGTGAACGTCGCCCTACCGCGTGGCCGGCGCGGCCTAGCGCAGCCCCTTCGGCCGGTCGCCGGTCGCCCAGGCCAGGGCCTGCTCCAGCCGGTCGTTGCCCCAGAACAGCTCGCCGTCGTCGGCCAGGAAGGTCGGCGCTCCGTAGATCCCGCGGGAGCGCGCCTCCTCGACGCTGACCCGGAGCTTGGTCTTGTTGGCCTCGGCGGCGGCGGCCCGCACGGTCTGCGTGCCGTCGAGCCCGAGCGAATCGAGGATCTCCGCCACGGCCGCCGGCTCCGCGATCGAGCGGCCCTCGGCGAAGCTCGCGGTGAAGACCGCCTTCGAGAACGGCACCAGCCACGCCTGGTCCTGGCCGAGGATCGCGACCCGCACCGCGCTGAGGCTGTTCTGCGGGAACTGGGCGGGGCGCGTCACCGGCGGCAGGCCGAGGCGGGCGGCCTCGCGCTCGACGTCGCGCCACATGTTCTTGCCCTTGGCCGCGTAGAGGTTGAACGGCGAGGTGGTCCAGCCCTGCGCGGCGAAGAGCGGCCCGACCAGGAAGGGGCGCCACCGGATCGCCACGTCCGCCTCGGCGGCGGCGGCCTCGACGCGCATGGCCGCGAGGTAGGAGTAGGTGGAGGCGAATTCGTACCAGAACTCCAGAATTGGCTGGCGCGCCATAGACTTCGCTTCTCCGATGCACTCTCGCGGCGATGACGACTGGCAACGCCCGCGCCGTTTCTGACACAGCCGCAAGGCCGCCGTGAGGCGAAACGCGGCCGATCCTCCGGCATTTGGCCTACGCGCGAGATGGCGCGCCGGTTGCAGGCCGGTGACACCCGCGATAAGCCGCAGACGCCCCGTCCCAGTTCCGGAAGCCGCATGTCCGTCCCCGCGAAGAGCCCCGTGAAGAAGGTCGTGCTGGCCTATTCCGGCGGCCTCGACACATCGATCATCCTGAAGTGGCTGCAGACCACCTACGGCTGCGAGGTCGTGACCTTCACGGCCGATCTCGGCCAGGGCGAGGAGCTGGAGCCTGCCCGCCGCAAGGCGGAGCTGCTCGGCATCAAGCCCGAGAACATCTACATCGAGGACCTGCGCGAGGAATTCGTCCGCGACTACGTCTTTCCGATGTTCCGGGCGAACGCCGTCTACGAGGGCGTCTACCTGCTCGGCACCTCGATCGCCCGGCCGCTGATCGCCAAGAAGCAGATCGAGATCGCCGAGAAGGTCGGCGCCGACGCGGTCTGCCACGGCGCCACCGGCAAGGGGAACGACCAGGTCCGGTTCGAGCTCGGCTACTACGCGCTCAAACCGGACGTCACGGTGATCGCGCCCTGGCGCGAGTGGGACCTGCGCTCCCGCGAGCAGCTCATCGCCTTCGCCGAGCAGCACCAGATCCCGATCGCCAAGGACAAGCGCGGCGAGAGCCCGTTCTCGGTGGACGCCAACCTCCTGCACGCCTCCTCCGAGGGCAAGGTGCTGGAGGATCCGGCCGTCGAGGTGCCGGACTACGTCTACTCGCGCACGCTCTCGCCCGAGGAGGCGCCCGACCAGCCGACGATCATCACGATCGGGTTCGAACGCGGCGACGCCGTCTCGATCGACGGCGAGAACCTGTCGCCCGCGAGCCTGCTGGCCAAGCTCAACGAGCTCGGCCGCGCCAACGGCATCGGCCGGCTCGACCTCGTGGAGAACCGCTTCGTCGGCATGAAGAGCCGCGGCATGTACGAGACGCCCGGCGGCACGATCCTGCTGCCGGCGCACCGCGCCATCGAGTCGATCACGCTGGACCGGGGCGCCGCGCACCTCAAGGACCAGCTCATGCCGCAATATGCCGAGCTGATCTACAACGGCTTCTGGTTCTCGCCGGAGCGCGAGATGATCCAGGCCCTGATCGACAAGAGCCAGGAGAAGGTCACCGGCACGGTGCGGCTGAAGCTCTACAAGGGCGGCGTCCACGTCGTCGGCCGCGAGAGCCCGCACTCGCTCTACGACCAGGACCTCGTGACCTTCGAGGAGGGCGCGGTCGCCTACGATCACCGCGACGCGGCCGGGTTCATCAAGCTCAACGCCCTGCGGCTGCGCACGCTGGCCCAGCGGAAGAAGCGCGAGGGCTGAGCCCGCTTCCGGTCGCCGCCGCGCGGGCGGCGACCGGCCTCGGCCGTCAGGCGGGCAGCCAGCGCTCGGCCGCCCGACGGAAGTCACCGGGTCCGAGATCGGCGTAGCGCAGGAAGATCTGCAGCGCGGGCTGCAGCTCGCGGTGGAGGCGCACGAGCCGCGTCTCCGCGTCCTCGTCGTCGTTCGCGGCCGCGCCCGGCACGCCGGCGAGATGGCGCTTCATCGCGTCCGTGTAGGCGCCGTCCGCGCCGTAGGGCCGCTCCGGATCGACGCGCGGCACCCCCTGCTCGGCATTCCACCCGATATGCAGCCGCGGGATCAGGGCGAGGTGCTCGGGCGTCACCGCGAAGGTGATGACGTCCGGTGTCTCGCCGGTCGCCGCGTCGCGGAAGACGTCGCCGACCGCGCTCGGGTCGAGCTTCGCCAGGCCGTTGTGGTACTGGTACCGGCCCGGCTTCAAGTGCGCGTTCTGAACGAAGACCGCGAGGCCGTCCTCCAGCGCCCGGTGCTCCTCCTCGGCGCCCTCGTCGTCGCCGGTGACGTTGGCGATGTCGCCGTCGCGATCCAGGCTGCCGTAGGGCGCCGCGGGGTGGATGGTCGGTGCGCCCGGCGCGGTGCCGCCCCAGGCGACGACCATCCGGCGGATCAGGGCGATGCGCTCCAGGCTCAGGTCGTAAACGGCATCGCTCATCGTGGGTCGGTCCCGGGTCTCACGCTTGGAAGGCCCGTCTTACAGAGGCGCACCGCCCCCTGCTACCGCCGCAGGCAGCCCGTCAGCCCGTCGATCTGCCCCATCATGGCCTGGATCCGCGCGGCCCGTCGGCGCACGCCGGGAGAGGGCCGGCCGGCACTGCGGGTGATCGGGTTCGGCAGGACGGCGGCGAGGAGGGCGGCCTCGTTGCGGGTCAACCGGCTCGCGTCCTTGCCGAACCAGTGCCGGCTCGCGGCCTGCGCACCGTAGATCCCGTCGCCCCACTCGGCGACGTTGAGGTAGATCTCCATCATGCGGCGCTTGCCCCAGAGCGTGTCGAGCGCCAGCGCCAGCGGGATCTCGATGGCCTTGCGGATGTAGGAGCGGCCGGGCCACAGGAAGACGTTCTTGACCGTCTGCATGGCGATCGTGGAGGCGCCGCGGCTCGGCGAGTCCTCGTCCTCGACCACGTCGCGGATCGCGCCGAAATCGACGCCGTGATCCAGGCAGAAGCGCTGATCCTCCGAGGCGATCACGGCCTGGGGCAGGGCCGGCGCGATGGCCGAGAGCGGGACCGGATCGCGGCTCACCGGCTGAAGCGTCAACCACCGTCCCAGCATCAGGGTCGACGGCGGCATCACCGCGCTATAGACGAGCGCCAACGTCAGCGCGAGGACGAACCCGACGGCGGGGAGCAGCAGCAGCGCTCCCACGGCCTGGCGGACGCGGCGGGAACGGCGCGGGCGCGCGAGCGGAAGGTCGCGACCTGCCGTCTCCCGCCTGCGTCGAGCCCCGTCCACCGTGAGTCCGTCCCCGCCCAACTGACACCCGATTGGTTTCCGCAAGGCCAGGACCGGACGTAAGCCCGATGACCCCGACCCCCTCAACGCAGGCACCGACAGGTTCGGTCAAGGCAGTCACGCCGACCGCCGATTTTACCCACAGGTTGACGGAGGTCGCCGGCACCGTCGAGACCTTCCTGGTCGAGCGCCTCGGCCCCGCGGTCGGACCCGGCGAGATCGCCCGGCCGCCGCGCCTGATGGAGGCGATGCGCCACGCGGTGCTCGGCGGCGGCAAGCGCCTCCGGCCGTTCCTGGCCATCGAGACCGCCCGGATGCTCGGCGGCTCCGAGGCCGCCGCGCTGGCGGCCGGCGCCGGCGTCGAGCTGGTCCATTGCTACAGCCTCGTCCACGACGACCTGCCGGCGATGGACGACGACGACATGCGCCGCGGCAAGCCCACGGTCCACAAGGCCTACGACGAGGCCACCGCCATCCTGGTCGGTGACGCCCTGCAGACGCTGGCCTTCGAGATCGTCGCCGACCCGGCCTGGCAGCCGGACGCGCGCGTCCGCGCCGATCTCGTGCTCGGCCTCGCCCGCGCCTCGGGCCTGGGCGGCATGGTCGGCGGCCAGCTCCTCGACCTCACCGCCGAGGGCCGGTTCGGCGCGGCCAACATGGACGTGGACGACACCCTGCGGATGCAGGCGATGAAGACCGGGGCGATCCTGGCCTTCTCGGTCGAGGCCGGGGCGATCGTCGGCGGCGCCGACAAGGACCAGCGGGCCGCCCTCCTGCGCTACGGCCTCGCCCTGGGGCAGGCCTTCCAGATCGCCGACGACATCCTCGACCGGGAAGCCTCGCCCGAGGCCATGGGCAAGGCCACCGGCAAGGACAAGGATGCCGGCAAGGCGACGCTCGTCGACCGTCTCGGCATCGACGGCGCCCGCGCCGAGTGCGACCGCCTCGTCGGCGTCTGCGAGGACGCGGTGTCGTCCTGGGGGGAGGGCGCCCGCGTCCTGCGCGACGCCGCCCGCTTCACGGTCGCCCGCAAGACCTGATCGCGCCGGCCGGGATAACCCGCCCGCCGTCCCGGGCGGGCTGCCGATCCTGGCCCGGCGGCCCGCCCGTCGTGCGCGCCGCGACGTGACCGAGGGCGGCGCGCCCCGGACGGTCCAGGCGTTCCCGGATCGCCTCGCCGCCCTCGTGGGGCGGCCCGGCGCTGTCCCGACCGAGGCCCTCCGAATCGGACGCGGCGTGGCGCCTCGGAGCGCCCGTCAGAGCCGGTTGTTCTTGTTGTGGACGTCGAGGCACACGGCGGCGAGCAGGACGACGCCCTTGATCACCTGCTGCCAGTCGACGCCGATCCCCAGGATCGACATGCCGTTGTTCATGATGCCGATGATGAAGGCGCCGATCACGACGCCCGAGACGCGGCCGATGCCGCCGGCCGCCGAGGCGCCGCCGATGAAGCAGGCGGCGATCACGTCGAGCTCCATGCCGACGCCGGCCTTGGAGTTCGCGGTGTTGAGCCGCGCGACGAAGATCATGCCGGCGAGGCCCGCCAGCGCGCCCATGTTGGCGAAGGTCACGAAGGTGAGCCGCTCGGTCCGGATGCCCGAGAGGCGCGCGGCCTTGATGTTCCCGCCCAGCGCGTAGATCCGGCGCCCGATCGTCGTCCGCGTCGTCACGAAGCCGTAGAGCGTCACCAGCGCCAGCAGCACGAGGAGCACGTTGGGCAGGCCCCGGTAGGCGCTCATCTGCCAGGCGAAGGCCAGGATCAGGATGGCGGTCACGCCGTTGCGGCCGATGAACGCCGCCACGGAATCCGCCGGGCTCCCGTTCCGCAGCCGCGCCTGCCGCCTTCGCCAGCCGAGCCCGATCAGCGTCGCGACCAGCGCGAGGGCGATCAGGACGGAGGTCCAGGGTCCGGCGACATTGACGAGGAAGCCCTTGGCGAGGAGCTGGAACACCTCCGGGAACGGCCCGACGGAGGTGCCCTGGAGCAGCACCTGCGTCAGGCCGCGGAACACCATCATGCCGGCCAGGGTGACGATGAAGCTCGGGATGGCGAGGTAGGCCACGAAGTAGCCCTGCAGACCGCCGATGGCCGCCCCCACCGCGAGGCACAGGAGGGCGGCCGAGAACGGGTCGACGTGGAAGCGGACCATCAGCAGGGCGGCGAGCGCCCCCACGAAACCGACCACCGAGCCGACCGACAGGTCGATATGCCCGGCCACGATGACCAGCAGCATCCCGAGCGCCATCACCACGACGTAGCTGTTCTGGAGAATCAGGTTGGTCAGGTTCAGCGGCTGGAACAGGACGCCGCCCGTCGCGACCTCGAAGAACAGCGTGATCACCGCCAGTGCGACGACGAGCCCGTAGGCGCGCAGCTGCGCCACCGGCAGGCGGCCGCGCCGGGCCCGGACCTCCCCCGTCGCGGCCGCGGCGGCCGGGATGATGTCGCTGCCGGGCCTCATGGATTTGCTCGCTGTGATGTCGGTCATCCGTTCAGGCCCCTGGAGCGCATGATCGCGCGCATGATCGCTTCCTGGCTGGCCTCGCCGCGATCGAACGCGCCCACGAACCGCCCCTCGTTCATCACGTAGATGCGGTCGCAGAGGCCGAGCAGTTCCGGCATCTCGGACGAGATCATGAGGACGCCGCGCCCGTCCTCGGCCAGCTCGTTGATGATGCTGTAGATCTCGTACTTGGCGCCGACATCGATGCCGCGCGTCGGCTCGTCGAGGATCAGCACCTTGGGCTGCGTGAACAGCCACTTGCTCAGCACGACCTTCTGCTGATTGCCGCCCGACAGGTGCACGGTCGGCTGCGTCACCCCGAGGGAGCGGATGCGCATCTTGGTGCGGTAGCCGGTCGCGACCCGGTGCTCGGCCGCCTCGTCGATCACCGCGGCGGTGGAGATGCCCGGCAGGTTCGCGAGGGTCGTGTTCCGGGCGATGTCCTCGCCGAGCACCAGCCCGAGCTGCTTGCGGTCCTCGGTGACGTAGGCGAGGCCGGCCGCGATCGCCCGGTCGATCGTCGAGACGTCGACCTCGACACCGTCGATCCGGACGGTGCCCCGGATGTCCTGCCCGTAGGACCGGCCGAAGAGGCTCATGGCGAGCTCGGTCCGACCGGAGCCCATCAGGCCCGCGATCCCGACGATCTCGCCCCTGCGCAGGCTCAGGCCGACGTCGCGCACCACCGCCCGCTCGGCGTGGATCGGGTGATGGACCGTCCAGTCGCGCACCTCCATCAGCACCGCGCCGATCCGCGGCGTGCGGACGGGGTAGCGGTTCTCCAGCGTGCGGCCGACCATCGCCCGGATGATGCGGTCCTCGTCGGTCGGGCCGCCGCGGCAGTCGAGGGTCTCGACGGTGGTGCCGTCGCGCAGGACCGTGATCCGATCGGCCACCTTGGCGATCTCGCTGAGCTTGTGGGAGATCAGGATCGACGCGATGCCCTGCGCCTTGAAGCGCAGCAGCAGCTGCAGCAGCGCCGCGCTGTCGGTCTCGCTCAACGACGCGGTCGGCTCGTCGAGGATCAGCAGCTTGACCTCCTTGGAGAGCGCCTTGGCGATCTCCACGAGCTGCTGCTTGCCGACACCGAGATGGGTGACGAGGGTGTCGGGGCTCTCGTCGAGTCCCACCGTCGCCATCAGCGCGCGGGCGCGGGCGTGGACACGGTCCTGGTCGATGATGCCGAAGCGGGCCGGCTCATTGCCGAGGAAGATGTTCTCGGCGATCGACAGGTACGGCACCAGGGCCAATTCCTGGTGGATGATCACGATGCCGAGGCGCTCGCTGTCCGTGATGTCCCGGAAGTGGCCCGGCCGGCCCTCGTAGGTGATGTCGCCCGTGTAGGACCCGTGGGGATACACGCCGCTCAGAACCTTCATCAGCGTCGACTTGCCGGCCCCGTTCTCGCCGACCAGGGCGAGGATCTCGGCGGGCTCGACGGTGAGATTCACGTCGTCGAGAGCCTTCACACCGGGGAAGGTCTTGGAGATTCCCCGCATTTCGAGGACGGGCTGCATGCGGCGCCTACCAGCTCGGACTGCACGTTCGGCCCCCGCGCCGGCCATCGCGGCGCGGGGATGGGATCGGGCGGAGCCGCCGGGCTCCATCCCGGCTGCGATCACTTGAGCTGGTCGAGCGTGTAGTACCCGGTATCGACCAGGGCCTGCTTCCAGTTGGCCTGGGTGACGATCACCGGCGTGAGCAGGTAGGAGGGGACGACCTTCTTGCCGTTGCTGTAGGTCTTCACATCGTTGACTTCGGGCTGTCGGCCGGCCTCGATGGCGTCGATCATCGCCACCGCCACCTTGGCCAGATCCCGGGTGTCCTTGAAGATGGTCGCCGTCTGCTCTCCGGCGATGATCGACTTGACCGATTGCAGCTCGGCGTCCTGGCCGCTGATCACCGGCAGCTTCACGTCGCCCGAACCGTAGCCGACGCTCTTCACCGACGAGAGGATCGCCGTGGAGATGCCGTCGTAGGGCGAGAGCACGGCGTCGAGATGGGCGGTGCCGTAATAGGCCGAGAGCAGGTTATCCATCCGCGCCTGAGCGGTCGCCGCGTCCCAGCGCAGGGTGGACACCTTGTCCATGCCGAACTGGCCCGAGCGCACCACGAGCTTCCTCGCGTCGATGTAGGGCTTCAGCACCGACAGGGCGCCGTCGTAGAAAAAGTATGCGTTATTGTCGTCGGGCGAGCCGCCGAACAACTCGATGTTGAAGGGGCCCTTCCCGTCCTTCAGGCCGAGGGCGTCGACGATGGATGTCGCCTGCTGAACGCCGACCTTGTAGTTGTCGAAGGTGGCGTAGTAATCGACGTGCGGCGTCCCTTTGATGAGCCGGTCGTAGGCGATCACCCGGACGCCGCGCTCGCCCGCCTTCGACAGCACATCGCTGAGGGTCGTACCGTCGATGGAAGCGATCACCAGGATCTTCGCGCCCGTGGTGAGCATGTTCTCGATCTGGGCGAGCTGCGTCGGGATGTCGTCGTCCGCGTATTGCAGGTCCGGCTTGTAGCCCCTGGCCTTCAGAAGCCTGACGATGTTGTTGCCGTCGTCGATCCAGCGCTGCGACGACTTGGTCGGCATGGCGACCCCGATCGGATCCCCGCCGGCCGCCTGCACCGATGTCACGGCCGACGCTCCCAGGAGCGACAGGCCCAGGAAGTATGTGAGAACGGTCTGCCTGGCGTTCATAAGCCCCCCTCATGTTCACAGCTGGACTTCGTTCTGAGCTGAAGCGAGTCCGTACTTTTGTTTTTATCGACGCGTTGCTCTTATTACTGCGAATTGCTCTCTGACTGACCGGGTCTATGGACAATCCTCAGCTGATGTCGGCCCGTCCGACGTCGCGCCAGCCGGCCCGGATGACTTCGCCGGATCGGCAAGGCGCAGCGAGAGTCCGGCGCCGCCGACGTCCCCTCCGAGAGACCAGGCCGCGACCCCGGACTCGCCGGCCTCAAAATTTGTATGAGTTATGAAACGGGCCGTCAATCGGCCCGGACAGGGTGCCGGCACGCCGCGCGGGCTCGGGCAGGGGTGGGTGCGAAGCGGGCTCGGGCGCGGTTCGATCGCCTGCTGGCGCGCTCCGTTCGGGCGCGGCGGGGCGCACGGCCCGGGGGCAGGCAGCCGGTCGGGGTCGCGCGGCCGCTCGATCGGTGCGGCGGCCGCGGCCGCTCGGCGCGATCGGATCGGGGGTGGGCTGTGTCGAGCCTTGTCTCGTCGGGCGGAGTCGGCGCGCGTCGCTGCGCGGACCCGAGAACCGCGTCGTGTCAGCCGCGGCCGACGAACGGCATCTTGGTGGCCATGATGGTCATGAACTGCACGTTGGCCTCCAGCGGCAGGCTCGCCATGGAGAGCACGGCCTGACCGACATGGTCCGGATCCATCACCGCTTCGGCCCGCAGGGACCCGTCCGCCTGCGGGACGCCGGCCTTCATCTTGCCGCCCATGGGCGTGTCGGCGTTACCGATATCGATCTGGCCGCAGGCGATGTCGTAGGCCCGCCCGTCGAGGGAGGTCGCTTTGGTCAGCCCGGTGACGGCGTGCTTGGTCGCCGTGTAGGCGATGGAGTTCGGGCGGGGCGCGTGGGCCGAGATCGAGCCGTTGTTGATGATCCGGCCGCCCCGGGGATCCTGGTCGCGCATGATCCGGAAGGCGTGCTGCGTGCACAGGAACAGCGCCGTGAGGTTGGTGTCGACCACCTGCCGCCAGGTCTCGAGGGGCAGGTCCTCGAGGGGGACCGCCGGAGCGCCGATCCCGGCATTGTTGAACAGCAGGTCGAGACGGCCGAACTCCGCCTTGGTGCGCGCGAACAGGGCGGCGATCGAGTCGGGATCGGTCACGTCGGTGGGGACCGCCAGGGCCCCGTGGCCGATCTGCGCGGCGACCTCGTCGAGGGGGGCCTGACGCCGCCCGGAGAGGACGACGCGCCATCCGGCCCCGGCGAGCGCCAGGGCGGCGGCCTTGCCGACACCCGTCCCGGCCCCGGTGACGATCGCGATCCGCTCAAGCCCCGACATGCGTTCCTCCCGGTTCCGGTGTTTCACCGCCTGTAGCGGATGGCCGCCGCCGCGCGAAGGCACCGGCGTTTCAGATGCGGGCCGCGGTCACGGGGCGTACCGGCGGCCGCCATGCGCTATGGTGGTCGAAAGACGCGGGGATGGGAACGGAACGATGGGGTTGGGTTCGTCGGCAGGCCTGCGCGGGACGATCGAGGCGGCGGTTCCAGCGTGAGCGAACCCGAGATCCCGTTCCTGGCCGGGCTCGACGCGCCGGCGGTCGCGGCCGTGCGGGCCCGGATGGTGCCGGTGGCGGTGCCGGGCGGCCGCACTCTGTTCGAGCAGGGCGATACCGGGGACGCCCTGTACACGCTGGTCTCCGGGGCGGTCGGCGTCTCGGCCCGCGACCATGCCGGGCGGCCGACCCGGATTGCGCGCCTGCGGCCGCCCGAGACGTTCGGGGAGATGGCCCTGCTGTCGGACGCCCCGCGGGCGGCCACCGTGATGGCACTGCGCGATTCGCACCTCCTGCAGCTCACCAGGGACGCGTTCGAGGCGGTGATCGCCGAGCACCCGCACACGCTCCTCTACTTCGCCCGGATGCTCGCCGACCGCCTGCGGGCGATCTACGACGGCTACTCCGTCCACCACGCGCCGCGGATCTTCACGATCCTGGCGGTGACCGAGGGGCCGGATCCGGCGCGGGTGGCGCGGCAGCTCGCCGCCGCCTTCGACGTCCTGCTGCCCGGGGAGACTGGCTGCCTGACCGACTGGCCGGAGGGCGCCGACGAGGCGTGGTTCCAGGCCTTCGAGGGCGACCACGCGCGCACGATCTTCGCGGCGCACGACATCGATTGCCCCTGGTGCCGGCAGAGCCAGCGGCGGGGCGACCACGTCCTGCTCCTGGCCGAGCCCGGCGCGCCGCCGCGTCCGGGCGCGGCGGCCTATCTCGACCGGGTGCGCTCCGACTGGATCCGCATGGATCTCGTCGTGCGCCAGGATCCCGGCGCCCGGTGCCCGAAGGCCCTCCATCCGGAAGTCGCCGAGCTGCCGGCGGCGATGCGCATCCAGGTCCGGGACGGCGACCGCGCGGATCTGCATCGCCTCGCGCGGCTCGCCAGCGGGTCGGCCCGGGGCCTCGTCCTCGGCGGCGGTGGCGCGCGGGGGCTCGCCCATCTCGGGGTGCTCAAGGCCCTCGACGAGGTCTCCTGCGCGCCGGACTTCGTCGGCGGGACCAGCATGGGCGCGATCATCGCGGCGAGCCTCGCCATGGGCTGGAGCGTCGCGGAGATCCAGGCGCAGATCGAGGCGTTCTTCGCCACCAGCAACCCGATCAACGACTACACGCTGCCGCTGCACGCGCTGACCCGCGGCGCCAAGGTCGATGCCGGCCTCGCGGCGCGCTACGGCGGCGTGCGCATCGAGGACCTCTGGCTGCCGTTCTTCTGCGTCTCGTCGAACCTGACGACCGGCAACACCATGGTTCACCGCTCGGGCGACCTGCCGAAGGCCCTGCGCGCCAGCATCGCGATCCCCGGCCTCCTGCCGCCCGTGCTCTGCGACGAGGGCGTCCTGGTCGACGGCGGCATGATGAACAACCTTCCGGCCGACGTCGCCGCCGGGCTGGAGCGCGGGCCGGTCCTGGCCGTCGATGTCGGGACCGACCGGGCGTTCCAGGACATGCCGCGGCGCGGCTGGAGCGGCCGGCTCATGCGCAAGCTGATCGGCTCGCCGCTGGCGATGCCGGGACTGGCACCGCTGCTGCTGCGCGCCGCCACCGTGTCGAGCGACTCGCAGAGCCTGATGGCGGCCGCCCACGCGACCGCGGTGCTCAAGCCGCAGCTCTCCGGCATCGACCTGCGGGCGTGGTCGCGCTTCCGGGAATCGGCGGAGCTGGGCTACCGGGAAACCCGCGCGGGCATCGCGACCGGCACCCTCGCGCGCTGGCTCGACCCGGTGCGGTGAGATGTCCGCGTGCGCGGGCGCACGCGCGGCGCCCGTGGCCCTGTAACCCGGGGCGTCCGGCGACGATCTCCGCTGCAACGCGTCGTTCGGAGACCGGACCCATGACCCAGCTCGCCACGCCCCTGACCGGCACCGTGCCCGGTTCCCCGCAAGATCGGCGCACCGCGACCGACCATTCCGCGCCGCAATCCCTGCTGCACGGCGCCGCCTTCGTGCTGCTGTGCCTCTGGACGCGGACCGCGCCGGAGCGCCTGCGCGACCAGCTCTCCCCGGAAGCCGGCGACGGCGCCGCGCTCGGCTTCTGAGCGGATCGGACCGGCAGCCGCGCGCGTTCCCCGCCGCGAGGGATGCCGGGCACGACGGAGCGCGCGAGGATGACCGTCGCGGGAGTGAAGTTTCGCCGGATCGCCCTGCCTGAGGTCGCCCTGCACGTGGCCGAGGCGGGCCCCGAGACGGGTCCGCCGACCATCCTGCTGCACGGCTTCCCGGAATCCTGGTACGGCTGGCGCCACCAGATCGGGCCCCTCGCCGAGACGGGGCTGCGGATCATCGCGCCGGACCAGCGGGGCTACGGCCTCAGCGACAAGCCTGCGGGGATCGCCGCCTACCACCTGGACCGGCTGGCCGGCGACGTCCTGGCGCTGGCCGACGCCTGCGGCGCGCCCGCGGTGCGGCTGGTCGGCCACGACTGGGGCGGCCTCGTCGCCTGGTGGGTGGCGAGCCGCCACCCCGAGCGGATCGACCGGCTGGCGATCCTCAACGCGCCGCATCCGGCCGTCGTCGGCGCCTACATGCGGCACCATCCGGGCCAGTGGCTGCGCAGCACCTACGTGGGCCTCTTCCAGCTGCCGCGCCTGCCCGAGCGGCTGCTCACGGCGGATCGCTGCCGTGCCCTGCGGCGCGCGCTGACGACCTCCAGCCGTCCGGGCGCCTTCGCGGAGGCCGATCTCGACCACTACGTCGCGGCGTGGCTCCAGCCCGGCGCGATGACCGGCATGCTGAACTGGTACCGGGCCCTGGTGCAGCTGCCCCGGGCGCGGCCGCCGCGGGTGCGGGTGCCGGTGCTGATCCTCTGGGGGCGGCGGGACACCGCGCTGCAACCCGCCCTAGCGGAGGCGAGCCTCGCGTACTGTGACGCCAGCCAACTCCGCTGGTACGAGCGGGCCAGCCACTGGCTCGCCCACGAGGAACCCGAAGCGGTCAACGCCGATCTCGCCGCGTTCCTCCGGTAGCCGCCGGGGCCCCGCGCAGGAACGCCGGCCGGTTCACGCGGGCAAGTTGCAGAACGCTATTCAGTGCACGGACGGTTCTCGGAAGTCTCGGCGCTGGCGCGTTCGAGCACGCGCCGGCCGCAGCGGTAATGCGTGCGCCTTCCGGGAGCCCCGCAACATTTTTCGCCTCCGAATCCGGAACATGACGAGCACTTGCCACTTAGTGGTGGCCCACGAGGGCTGATCGGAGCTACTCCACGATGTCTTTTCGTTCTTTCCTGACCGCGGGTGTGGTCTTCGGCGGCCTTCTGGCCGGAACCGTCGCGTCGCAGGCCGCGCCCGCGATCGCGCAGCCCGGCCTCGCCGGATCCGACATGGTCGAGACCGTGGCGATGCATCGCCACCACCGCATGCATCATCACCGGATGCACCGTCATCACTCGACCCGGCACGAGCGCCGGATGCGGCGCATGAACACGATGCGGCACGGCAACCCGAACGCCCGCAATCCGTCGCGCCCGGGCTACCAGCAGCAGCTCGGTAACACCACGGGCGGCCCGCGCTACTGACATCCGACCCGCGTCCGGATCCCGCACAGGCTGCGCCGGATCCGGGCGCCATCCACCGGCGATGCGCCGTCCGGGCGCCTTCTCCCCAGCCGCGTCGGTTCGCGCAGCCTGATTCGCCCGCGGCGCTCTGCTAAGACGCGGCATGGCCCGAACCGCCGTCCGCCCCACCGCCGACACGACGCCCCCGCCCGGCCTGGACCCGGCCGGCGCGACGCCGATGATGGCGCAGTACATCGAGATCAAGGCCGCCAATCCGGACTGCCTCCTGTTCTACCGGATGGGCGACTTCTACGAGCTGTTCTTCGAGGATGCGGAGACCGCGTCCCGGGCGCTCGGCATCGTCCTGACGAAGCGCGGCAAGCACGCGGGCAGCGAGATCCCGATGTGCGGCGTGCCGGTTGAACGGTCCGACGACTACCTCAACCGTCTCATCGCCCTCGGCCACCGGGTGGCGGTGTGCGAGCAGACCGAGGATCCGGCCGAGGCCAAGAAGCGCGGGCCCAAATCCGTGGTCCGCCGCGAGGTCGTGCGGCTCGTCACCCCCGGCACGATCACGGAGGACCGGCTCCTCGACCCGGCCCGCGCCAACCTCCTCCTGGCGATCGGCCGCCGGAAGACCGGGGAGGGGGCAGTCGCCTACGGCCTCGCCGCGGTGGACATCTCCACCGGCCGCTTCTCCCTGAGCGAGGTCGCGGGCGGCGACCTGTCCGGCGCCATCGCCCGGCACGACCCGCGGGAGATCGTCCTGTCGGAGGCGATCCACGCCGATCCGGCCCTCGCGCGGCTCTGGCAGGAGAGCCGCGCCGCCGTCGTGCCCCTGGCACAGGCCGAGCTCGAGCCCGCCGCCGCCGAACGGCGCCTGCGCGAGCAGTACGGCGTCTCGACCCTGGAGGGGTTCGGCCAGTTCACCCGGGCCGAGATCGCGGCGGCCGGGGCGGCGCTCCTCTACATCGCCCGGACGCAGCTCGCGGCCCGTCCGCCCCTGGCCGTCCCGACCCGCGAGGATGGCGGCGCGACTCTGGCGATCGACGCGGCGACGCGGGCCAACCTCGAACTCACCCGCACCCTGTCGGGGGAGCGCGCCGGGAGCCTCCTCGCCACGATCGACCGGACCGTGACGGCGAACGGGGCGCGGCTGCTCGCCGAGCACCTCGCGGGCCCGCTCACCCACCTCGACGCCATCGCCCGGCGGCACGCGGCGGTGGCGTACCTGGTGGAGGACGCGCGCCTGCGCGGCGGCCTGCGCGACGCCCTGGCGCGGGCCCCCGACCTCGCCCGGGCACTCTCGCGGACCGGGCTCGGCCGTGCGGGCCCGCGCGACCTCGCGGCCATCCGCGACGGCCTCGCGGTGGCGGCAGATCTCGGCGCCCGCCTCGCCGCCATCCCCGGTCTCCCGGTGGATCTCGCCCGGCTGGCCGAGCACCTGGCCGAGGCCGACCCGGAGCTCATCGCGACCCTGGCGGCGGCGCTCGCCGACGAGCTGCCCCTGAGCCGGCGCGACGGCGGCTTCGTGCGCGCGGGCTACCACCCGGAGATCGACGAGGCGCGGACCCTCGGCCAGGATTCCCGCAAGGTGATCGCGGCCCTGCAGGCGCGCTACGCCGAGCAGACCGGCTGCCGGACCCTGCGGATCAAGCACAACAACCTGCTGGGCTACTTCATCGAGGTCCCGCAATCCGTCGGCGAGGCCTGCCTGAAGGGCCTGCAGAGCGAGTTCGTCCACCGCCAGACCATGGTGGACGCCATGCGCTTCACCAGCGTCGAGCTGGGCGAGCTGGAGTCGAAGATCTCGGGCGCCTCCGACCGCGCGCTGGCCCTGGAGGCCGCCGTCTTCGACGACCTCGCGGCCCGCGTGCTGGCCCGAGCCGAGCCCATCGCCGAGGTGGCCGAGGCGCTGGCCGGGCTCGACGTGGCGGCCAGCCACGCGGAACTCGCCGTCGAGCTCGACTGGCGGCGCCCCGTGGTCGACGAATCGCTCAGCTTCGTCGTGGTCGGCGGCCGCCACCCGGTGGTCGAGGCGGCCCTGCGCCGGGCCGGCGAGCCGTTCATCGCCAACGATTGCGACCTGTCCGGCGACACGCGCGGCCGGATCCGCCTGATCACCGGCCCGAACATGGGCGGCAAATCGACCTTCCTGCGCCAGAACGCGCTGATCGCGGTGCTCGCCCAGATGGGCGCCTTCGTGCCGGCCGCGGAGGCGCGGATCGGCCGGGTCGACCGGCTGTTCTCCCGCGTCGGCGCCGCCGACGACCTCGCCCGGGGGCAGTCGACCTTCATGGTCGAGATGGTCGAGACGGCGGCGATCCTCAATCAGGCGACGCGGCGCTCCCTGGTGATCCTGGACGAGATCGGCCGCGGCACCGCGACCTTCGACGGCCTGTCGATCGCCTGGGCCTGCCTCGAGCATCTCCACGAGGTGAACGCCTGCCGGGCGCTGTTCGCCACGCATTTCCACGAGCTGACGGCCCTCGGCGACCGGCTGGCGCGCCTCGAGAACGCGACGCTGAAGGTGGCCGAGCACCGGGACGGCGTCGTGTTCCTGCACGAGGTCGTGCCGGGGGTCGCCGAGCGCAGCTACGGGCTGCAGGTGGCCCGGCTCGCCGGACTCCCGGGCAGCGTCGTGACCCGGGCCGGGGCGATCCTCAAGAGCCTCGAGAAAGCCGAGCGGGGCCGCCCGGCCCGCGCCCGGATCGACGACCTGCCGCTGTTCGCCGCGCTCGCTCCTCCGCCGCCACCGGAGCCTCCGCGGGAGGATCCGCTGGGCGCGCTGCTCGACGCGATCGATCCGGACGCGCTGACGCCGCGCGAGGCGCTCGACGCGCTCTACCGCCTGAAGCGCGAGCGCGCGGCGCGGGGCTGAGACCCGGCGGCCGCGCCGCGGCGGCTCGGCCCGAAGATCCTCAGGTCGGCGCGGGCGAGAACCCGTCCGGGCAGGCCGGCCCGTCGCGGCCGGCCCGGCGATCGGCCACGTAGTCGAGGGTGCTGGCCACGACGCGCTCGGAATAGGGCTTGGCGATCACCCCGATCGCGCCGGCGAAATCGGCCGGGATGCGCTTGGCGTTGGCGGTCATGAACACCACCGTGGTGCGCCGGTCGGCCGACAGCGCCCGAGCCACGTCGATCCCGGTCGGGCCGTCGACGAGGTGGATATCCACGAGGGCGACGTCGGGCGCCGTGGACCGGCCGAGCGCGATGGCCTCCGTCGCGTTGCCGGCGACGCCGACCGTGACGTGCCCGAGATCGTCCAGCAGGGATTCCAGCTCGAGGGCGATCAGGGCCTCGTCTTCCACGACGAGGATGCGGAGCGCGGCGTCCGCGGCGGCGTTCCCGGTCCCCATGCGCTCCTCGTCCTCCGGCCCCGCGGCCGACGAGCTTGATGCCTCCACGTCGATTTCTCAAGCCAGCTGCTTGAGCGGGATGTCGATCTCGACGGTCGTGCCCGGACCGGCATCTGCCCAGGCGATCGTCCCGCGCATCTGCCGGACCACCATCTCCACGAGATTGCGACCGAAACCCGCCGGGTTCGGCGCCGCCGCGGCGACGCCGACGCCGTTGTCGCGGATCGTCATGTGCATCCCGCCATCGGTGCGGCGGGCGACGATCGACACGCGTCCCTCCCGCTCGTCCGGGAAGGCGTGGCGCAGGGCGTTGGCCGTCAGTTCGTGGATCATCAGCGCGAGGGGGGCCGCCATCGCGGCGGCCACCGCGATCGGTTCGACATCGGCCTCCACCCGGCGCCGCTCCGGGTCGAGGCCGGCATTCATGTCGGCCAGGAACTCGGCCGCGAAGTCGCCGAGGTTGAAGTGCGTGCAGTCGCCCTCGGAGTAGAGCATCCGGTGCGCCGTCGAGAGGGCGCCGATCCGCTCCGCCATGCCCTGGAGCGCGTCCCGCGCCTCGCCCTCGGGCGTGCGCCGCGCCTTCAGGAGCATCAGCGAGGAGATCACCTGAAGATTGTTCTTCACCCGGTGATCGACCTCGTGCAGCAGGGCGGTCTTCTGCTCCAGGGCCGCTGTCAGGTCCTGGGTCCGGGCCGCGACGAGGCGCTCCAGCTCGTCGTTGGTGCCGCGCATCGCCACTTCCATCTGGTGGACGTGGGTCATGTCGGCCTGGGCGGCGTAGAAATAGGCGAGCCCCTCCGCGTCGCGCACCGGGGTGATGGTCATCGCGTTCCAGAACGACGACCCGTCCTTGCGGTAGTTCAGCAGCTCCACGGAGATCGGCTCGGCGGCCTCGACGGCCGAGCGGATGCGCTGCACCGTCGACCGGTCGGTGGCCGGGCCCTGCAGCATGCGGCAGTTGCGCCCGACGATCTCGTCGGCGGCGTAGCCGGTGGCGGTCAGGAACGCGTCGTTGGCCCAGGCGATCGGGTTGTCGGGGGCGCGGGCATCGGTGATGACCATCGGCGACGGGCTCGACGCGAACGCGTCGACGAGCGTCGCGAGGGGCGGACCGGTCTCGGATCGGGCACTCAACGCATCATTCCACAGTCAGGCGGTGATCCCGTTCGTCCGGCGGCGCCACCATCGCGCTCCGACCGCGGGACGTGGACACCGCGTTAAGCAAGCTTCTACCAAGATTGGGGCGCAAGACAGCACGATCCAGCGAGAACAGGTGCGGCGTAAGGCTGCCACGATTTCGCGGGATCAAGGCCACGAACGCTCAGGAGTTCCATGCCATGGCGAACCAGCCACAGGCGACGCGTCGCTTCCGGCTCCGCGACATCGTCGAGGACCGGCGGATCGTGCTCATGCTGGCCCTCGGATTCTCGTCCGGCCTGCCGCTGCTCCTGGTGCTGGGGACCTTCACGCTCCGCCTCGCCTTCTCGGACATCGACGTGCGGGCGATCGGCCTGTTCAGCTACGTGGCGCTGCCCTACTCGCTGAAGTTCCTCTGGGCGCCCGCCATCGACCGCCTGAACGTGCCGGTGCTGAGCGCCCGCCTCGGGCGCCGCCGCGCCTGGATGGTGACGACGCAGGCCGCGGTCGCCCTGTGCCTGATCCTGATGGCCTTCTCGGATCCGAAGACGAACCTCGCGCTCCTGGGCCTCGGGGCCTTCCTGGTGGCGTTCTGCGCGGCCAGCCAGGACGTCGTGATCGACGGCTGGCGCATCGACGCCGCCGGCAGCGACTTCCAGGGCATCCTGGCGGCGACCTCGAACCTCGGATACCGCATCGGCCTGATCACCGCCGGCGCGGGGGCGCTGTTCATCGCCTCGGCGGGGGGCTGGACGCTGGCCTACCTGATCATGGCCGCGCTCATGCTGGTCGGGATGATCGCCGCCCTGCTGGCCCCGGCCTTCGACGCGCCGCGCGCGGCGCGAGCCGAGACGCCCGGCCGGTCCCGGTTCTGGTCGATGCGCCGCGCCATCCTGGAGCCGCTGACCGAGCTGCACGGCCGGTTCGGCGGCGCGCTCTGGGGCATCCTCCTGCTCGTGGCCCTGTTCCGGCTGCCCGACTTCCTGTCCGGCGTGATGGCGAGCCCGCTCTACCGGACGCTGGGCTTCGACCTGAAGGAGATCGCCACCGTCACCAAGCTCTACGGCATCTGGGTCGGCATCGCGGGCGGCTTCGCGGGCGGCTGGGCGCTGGCCCGGCTCGGCCTGTTCCCGACGCTGCTGCTGGGCGCCTTCCTGGCCGCCGCCTCGCACCTCGCCTTCGCGTGGCTGGCGGCCGGCGCGCCCGAGATCTGGCGCCTGACGGTGGCCATCTCCATCGAGAATTTCTGCGGCTCCTTCGCGGGGATCGTGCTGATCGCCTACATGTCGAGCCTCACCAGCCCGGCCTACGCGGCGACGCAGTACGCGCTGTTCTCCTCGCTCTACGCGCTGCCGGGCAAGCTGATCGCCGGCTCGTCGGGCTTCGTGGTCGCGGCGATCGGCTATCCGGCCTTCTTCGTCATGACCTCCCTGGTGGGAATCCCCGTCCTGGCGCTCTGCCTGGCGGTCGGGCGGCGGAGCGGGCGGGCGGAGGCCGCGGCGCCGGCGCGGGACGCCCAGGAGCCGGGGAACCGCATCCCGGGGCCCGAGCTTCCTACCACGGCGCGCGCCCCGGGGGCCGCGTGAGCGGGACAGATCCAGGGATCGACGGATGAGCACGAGCGACCTCACCCTCGCCGGCGAGACGCTGCCGGCGGAGACGCCAGAGACGGTGCTGAGCGACGCGGACCTCGCCGCCCTGCGCCGTGCCGTGCAGGTGCTGGAGCGACCGAGCCTCGCGGCGCGGCTCTCCGCGGCGGCCGGCGCGCCCCTCGACATCATCGGCCGATCGCTGCCGGCCCCGGTCACCGAGGCGGTCAGCCGCAGCACCGAGGTGGCCATGCGGGGGGCGCTGCGGGTCGCCCTGGCGACGCTGCCGCGCAAGGAGCTCGTCCCGGCCGAGGGCGAGGGGTTCGGCGCCGTCGCCGCGAAGGCCGAGGGCCGTCTCGCGCGGCTGCTCGGCTCGGGCGACGCCAAGCACAAGGCGATGGCGGCGCTCTCGGGCGCGGTCGGCGGCGCGTTCGGCCTCGCCACGCTGGCGGTCGAGCTTCCGGTCTCGACCACGCTGATGCTGCGCTCGATCGCCGAGATCGCCCGGGAGGAGGGGGAGAATCTGGAGACGCCCGAGGGCGCGCTCGCCTGCGTGCAGGTCTTCGCCCTCGGCGGCCGGGCCATGGCCGAGACCGAGGCGGGCTCGGCGCTCACCGAGAGCGGCTACTTCGCGGTCCGCGCCGCCCTGGCCAAGACGCTGTCGGAGGCCGCCCGCTACGCCGGGAGCAAGACGCTCCTCGACCAGTCGGCGCCGGCGCTGATCCGCTTCACCGCCCAGATCGCGGCGCGCTTCGGTCTGGTGGTCTCCCAGAAGGTCGCCGCGCAGGCGGTGCCGATCCTCGGCGCCTTCGGCGGGGCGGCGGTCAACACCGCCTTCATGAATCACTTCCAGTCGACCGCGCGGGCGCATTTCACCGTGCGGCGGCTGGAGCGCGCCTACGGCGCCGCCGCCGTGCGGGCCGCCTACGAGGTCGAGAAGGCGGCCCTCGGGATCGCTTGATCCGCCCGCGGTAAAGCCGCAAGGATCCGGGCCATCCGCACGGGGCGGAGGCACGGAGGCGGCTCTGATCGGCAACGGCGAGATGGTGGCCCGGCTGGCGATGGCGGCCCTGTTCGGCAGCGTGATCGGCCTGGAGCGGGAGCGGCTGCTCTGGGCGGCTGGCCTGCGGACCCACATGCTGGTCTGCGTCGGTTCCTGCCTGATCATGCTGGTCTCGGCCTTCGGCTTCGCCGACGTGCTGGGCGCCGAGCACGTCGTGCTCGACCCGTCCCGCATCGCCGCGCAGGTGGTCTCCGGCATCGGCTTCCTCGGCGCGGGGACGATCCTGCTGCGGGGCGAGGTCGTGAAGGGCCTCACCACGGCGGCGAGCCTGTGGGGCGTGGCGGCGATCGGGCTGGCGATCGGCAGCGGCCTCTACGTTCCGGCGCTGGCCGCGACCGCGCTCATCGTCGGCATCCTGGCCGGCGTGAAGCCCTTCGAGGAGCGCTGGCGCGACCGGATGCGCGCCCAGACGCTGCGGCTGACCGCCCGTCGGGGCACCATGTCGATCGACACCCTGCAGGCGGCGACGGGCGAGCGCGCCTCGCGCGTCCGGACCTTCACGGTCCGTCCGGGCCCCGACCCCGACCACGACGAGGTCACCATCACCTTCGTGCGCCTGTCGCGGACGAGCTTCGAGACGATCGCGGCGAAGCTGCGGGCGATGCCGGACGTCACCTCCGTCGACGTGGCGGAGAGCTGACCGCGTCCGACGCGGTGCTCAGCGCGCCCCGGCGCCCTCGCCGTCGAGGAACAGGCGGTACGCCGGGTTCTCGGTCTCGTCGGTGGCCGGGTAGCCGAGCGCCTCGATGACGGCGTCGAACCGGGCGCGCTCTGCCGGCGGCACCGCGATCCCGGCGAGCACCCGGCCGTAATCGGCGCCGTGGTTGCGGTAGTGGAACAGCGTGATGTCGAAGTCCGGGCCCAGCGCTTCCAGGAACTTCATCAGCGCGCCCGGCCGCTCCGGGAACTGGAAGCGGAACAGGCGCTCGTGCGCCACGCCGACGGCCCGGCCGCCGACCATGTAGCGGACGTGGACCTTCGCCATCTCGTTGTCGCTCATGTCGAGGACGCGGTAGCCGGCCTCCCGCAGCGAGCCGATCAGCTCCTGCTTCTCGCGCTTGCCGCCGCCGACGTTGATGCCCACGAAGATCTGCGCCTCGGAGCCCGGGGCGTGGCGGTAGTTGAACTCGGTGACGGCGCGCGGACCGAGCGCCTGGATGAAGGCGCGATAGGCGCCCGGACGTTCCGGGATCGTCACGCCGATCAGGACCTCGCGCTGTTCGCCGATCTCGGCGCGCTCGGCGATGTGGCGCAGGCGGTCGAAGTTCAGGTTCGCCCCCGACGAGATCGCGATCAGCGTGCCGTCGCCGCCCTCGCGCTCGGCGTAGAGCTTGGCACCGGCGAGGCTCAGCGCCCCGGACGGCTCGGAGACCGCGCGGGTGTCGTCGAAGATGTCCTTCACCGCGGCGCACATGGCGTCGGTGTCCACGGTGATGACCTCGTCGAGGTGCTCGCGGCAGAGCCGGAAGGTCTCCTCGCCGGCCTGCCGCACGGCGACGCCGTCGGCGAACAGGCCGACGCTGGGCAGGCTGACCCGGGTGTCGGCCGCGAGCGCGGCGGCCATGCAGGCGGCGTCCTCGGGCTCGACACCGATCACCTTGGTGCCGGGCCGCAGGTACTTCACGAAGGTGGCGATCCCGGCGGCGAGCCCGCCGCCGCCCACCGGCACGAAGATCGCCTCGATCGGGCCGGTATGCTGCTCCAGGATCTCCTTGCCGATGGTGCCCTGGCCGGCGATCACGTCCGGATCGTCGAAGGGATGCAGGAAGGTCAGGCCCTGCTCGGCCTCGAGGATCTTGGCCTGCGCCAGCGCCTCGTCGAAGGCGTCGCCGTGCAGCACGACCTCGGCCCCGCGGGCCCGGCAGGCATCGACCTTGATGGAGGGGGTGGTGCGCGGCATGACGATCACGGCGCGCGCGCCGAGCTTGGCGGCGGCGAGCGCGACGCCCTGCGCGTGGTTGCCCGCGGAGGCGCAGACCACGCCGCGGGCGATCTGGTCGGGCTGCAGGCCCGACATCTTGTTGTAGGCGCCGCGCAGCTTGAACGAGAAGACCGGCTGGAGATCCTCGCGCTTGAGCAGGACCGGCCGGCCGAGCCGCTGCGTCAGGCGCGGCATCGGATCGAGGGGGCTCTCGATCGCCACGTCGTAGACGCGGGCGGTGAGGATCTTGCGGATGTAGTCCGTCACGGTGTGGAGTCTCGGCCGATGCGCTGGGCGATGCCGGCCAGATAGACCCTCCGGCCCGCGGATGCGAGCGCGGCCCGCGCGCGGCAGGTCAGCCGAGGCGTTCCACCAGCGCCGCCACCCAGACGAGCAGCGCCGCCATCTGCGCCATGAAGGTGCCGGCGGAGGCGAGGTCCTTCACGGTGCCGATCATCGGGTGATGCCCCGGATGGACGTGGTCGCAGAGCTTCTCGACGGCGGTGTTCAGGAACTCCGCGGCCAGCATCAGCAGGAGGCTGACCATCAGGGCGACGCGCACCCAGAGCGTCGCGCCGAGGAACAGGGCGACCGGGATGCCCAGGGCCAGGAGCACGAGTTCCTGGCGCACGGCCCGCTCGGTGCGCGCGCCGTGGCGCAGGCCGCGCCAGGAGTTGAGGAAGGCGAGGACCAGGGCGTTCATCGGATGGCGGCCTCCGGCACGGACCGGCTGATCCACTTGGCGAGCAGCGGGCCGGTGAGCAGCACCACGAACAGGCGCAGGGTCTGGACGGCGAGCACGAAGGAGACGTCCGCCTTCGAGCCGACCGCGATGATCGCCACCGAGTCGAGCCCGCCCGGGCTCGTGGCGAGGATCGCGGTCAGCAGGTCGATGGGCAGCAGCAGGGTCAGCCCCCAGCCCCAGGCCGCGCAGAGGGCGATGACCGAGGAGGTCGCCGCCAGGATGCCCGGCAGGGCGGTGACGGTCAGGCGCAGGGTTTCCCGGGTGAAGCGCAGGCCCACGTAGATGCCGATGCAGGCGTAGGCGAGCTCGAGGAGCGGCACCGGCAGCGCCATGCGCACGAGCCCGGTGGCGTGGAGCAGGCTGCCGAGCACCATCGGCCCGACCTGCGCGCCCGCGGGAACCCGCAGGGCGAGCGCCGCGCCCGCGCCCACGACGGCGACCGCGAGCGTCGCGAGCAGCGAGAGCGGGCCGGTGACCTCGCCGACGCCGGCCGACGCGCCCGCGACCGGCGTCTCCATCAGGAAGCGGGCCGCCAGCGAGGCCGAGAACACCACGGCGGCGACGCGCACGTACTGCATGAAGGCGACGAGGCGCGGATCGGCGCCGAAATCCTCGGCCATCGCCACCATGGCGGAGGCGCCGCCGGGGGAAGATCCCCAGGCCGCCGTGGTGCCGGGAAGCACGCGCAGGCGGGTCAGGATCCAGCCGACGAGGCCGCTGACCGCGACGGTGACCAACACGACGGCGACGATGAGCGGCCCGTCCTCCAGCAGGGTCTGGGCGATCTGCCCGGTGACGGCGTGCGCGACGAGGCAACCGATCGCCGCCTGGGAGGCCTGGAACGCGGCCCGCGGGACGCGCAGGCGCGACCCGCCGACACCGAAGGCGATGGCCGCGATCATCGGCCCGAGCAGCAGCGCGGCCGGGAACTGCGCCTGCATCAGGCCGTACGACACGGCCGCCGACGCGGCGGCGAGGGCGGCCCAGAGGCCGAGAGTGCGGAGAGGGGGCAAGGCGACCGATCGGGAGAGGCCCGCTTCAGCCGGCAGGCGTCAGGCGCGCGCTATACCGCAATATTGGCCCTGTCACGGCAGAGTTTCGGCACGGCGCCCCCGCGCCGGGCTCAGGGCTCGCGCGTCAGGGCCGCGAAGGCGGCGTCGAGCCGCGCCCGGGCGTCGGCCAGGCCCGTGCGGCGGGCGTCGAGCCAGTCGCGGTCGGTCCGCAGCCGCGCCTGCGCGGCGCCCAGCATCCGCCGGACCTCCGCGGGCTGCGGACCGCCGAGGCCCTTCGCGGCGTCGATCATGCCGCGGGCCGAGAGAGCCGCCCGGAAGCGGGCCTCGTCGAGGGGCAGGTCCGGCGTCAGCCCCGACCCCGCCGCGGCCTCGGCGTAGATGCGCCGCACCTCCGGGAAGGGCAGGTCGGCCGGGCGCAGGTCGTGGCTGCGGCCGTAGCTCACCAGCTCGGACGCGAAGTGGTGGCCGAGCCGGAACGGAACGTCGGCCTCGCGCTGGAGCGTGTCGGCGAGCTCGGTGGTGGTGGAATAGTCCGCCGCGACCTCGTCGGCGGCGCGCGCCCGGTCGACGACCAGCCCGTCGAGGACGCGGGTCCAGCGCCGGCACATCTCGGCGGCCTCGGCCAGGGTCCGCCCGGGCGGCTCGGCCTGGTTGCGCTTGTAGTCCGGCATGCCGGAATCGACGTTGTGCGCCATGATGACGAAGGCCTGCGCGGCCCCCACGACGTCGCTGGCCTTCATGCGCAGGCTGTAGAGCGCGACGGGGTTGCGCTTCTGCGGCATGATGCTGCTGGGCCCGGTCAGCGCGCCCTCCCGCAGCAGGATCCAGGGCCGGGTCTGGTGGTACTGCGCGTAGAGGTCCTGCGCGAAGCTGCCGGCCGTGGTGGCGAGGTTCGCCGCGAGCCCGGTCAGCTCGATCCCCATATCCATCGGCGCGAGCTGGCCGGAATCGTAGCTGTTCTCCACCGGCGCGTCGAAGCCGAGCAGCGCCGCCAGCCGCTCGCGGTTCACCGGGAAGCTCGACGTTCCGAGGGCGGCCGCGCCCAGGGGCGACAGGTTCAGCCGCGCCCAGGTCTCCCGGAGACGGTCCGCGTCGCGGGCGAGGACGGCCGCGTAGCCCAGATAGATGTGGCCGAGCGTCGTCGGCTGGGCCTGCACGCCGTTGGTGTAGGCCGGGACGATCGTGTCGGCCTCGCGCTCGGCCACGGTCAGCAGGGCCGCCCGGGTCTCGTCGAGCGCCTTGGCGAGGTTCAGGAGGCGGTCGCGCTGCTCGAGCTTCAGCACCGTCGGGATGATGTCCTGGCGGCTGCGCCCGGAATGCATCCGGGTCGCGTCGGCGCCCGCGATGGCGGTGATCAGCGGCTCGATCCGCAGGTAGTCGTCCGGCCGCTCCGCACCCGGCTTCGCGGCGTCGGCGGCGACCCGGTCGAGGGCGCGGGCGATGGTCGCGCCCAGCGCCCGCGGCACGATGCCGGTCTCCACCGTCATGACCAGAGAGGCGCGGTTGATCTGGTCGATCCGGGCGAAGCTGTCCTTCGGCTCGGCGCGGGCCCCCGCGGGCACCAGCAGCGCCAGTGCGACCCAGACCATCGTGCGCCGCATCGAGCCGCTCCCTGCCGTCTCGGTCCTGATAGACCCGTCGCGGCCCGCCTTCCTATTCACAACTGTATAATGCGGGCGTTTGCGGCGGCTCAGGCGACGGTCTCGCCGTCGCGGCAGGCGGCCGTGCCCGCCGGCGCGTGCGCGCGGAAGAAGGCGGCCAGGCTCGCGAGCCCGGCGGCGCGCGGGTCGCTCGCGCGCCAGACCAGCGCGATGGTCCGCCCGGGACCGTCGAGGTCGAAGGCGCGGGTGACCGTCAGGCCGCTGGGATCGGGATTCGACGGCACCGCCAGGGCCGGGAGCAGCGTGTAGCCGGCGCCGGCCGCCACCATCGAGCGGAGCGTCTCCAGGCTGGTGGCGTGGCGGCCGACCGAGGAGCCGGCGCCGCAGGCCGCGATCGTCTGGTCGCGCAGGCAGTTGCCCTCGTCGAGCAGCAGCAGATCCGGGCCGGCGATCTCGGTCGCGGAGAGCGCGCCGCCCCGGGCGAGGGCGTGCTCGGCCGGGCAGGCGAGCCAGAACGGCTCGACGAACAGCGGCGAGACCGCGAGCCCGTGGGACGGCAGCGGCAGCGAGACCAGGGCCGCGTCGATGCGGCCGTCGCGCAGGCCCTCGACGATGTCGGCCGTCCGGGATTCCGACAGCGAGAGCATCAGCAAGGGGTACTGCTCGCGCAGGGGCCGCAGCACCAGCGGGAAGAAGTAGGGACCGAGCGTCTGGATCGCCGCCAGCACGAGACGCCCGGTGAGCGGCGAGCCGCGGCCCTCGCTGGCCAGCGCCAGCAGACGCTGCGCCTCCGCCAGGACGACCCGCGCCTGCCGGACGATGGCCTGCCCCGCTTCGGTCAACAGGATCCGCCGGTTCGACCGCTCGAACAAAGTCAGGCCGAGCGCGGTTTCCAGCTTACGGACCTGCACGCTCAGCGTCGGCTGGCTGACGTTGCAGCGCTCGGCGGCCCGGCCGAAATGCCCCTCGTCGGCGACGGCGACGACGTATTCGAGATCGCGGAGCGAGAGACCGGCCAGGTTCATAGGCTGCGTCTATCAGAACCTTTGTGACGATGCATTTGCCTCGGGGTCATGCCGCGGTCATAACCCTTCACCAGAACGGTTCCAGGCTGACCCCGCTGTCCACCGAGAGCCTTCGCAGAACGGAGAGACGGTACGCATGAGCGATCAACGCCCGATCCTGACCACCCGCCAGGGCCACCCGGTCCGCGACAACCAGAGCACCCGCACGGTCGGTGAGCGGGGCCCGGCCACGCTCGAGAACTACCAGTTCATCGAGAAGATCACGCATTTCGACCGCGAGCGGATCCCCGAGCGCGTCGTCCACGCCCGCGGCGCCGGCGCCCACGGCTGGTTCGAGGCCTACGGCAAGATCGGCGACGAGCCGGCCTCCAAGTACACCCGTGCCCGCGTGCTGAACGAGACCGGCGTCAAGACGCCGATGTTCGTGCGCTTCTCCACCGTGGCCGGCGCCAAGGAGAGCCCGGAGACCGACCGCGACCCGCGCGGCTTCGCGGTCAAGTTCAAGACCGTCGACGGCAACTGGGACCTCGTGGGCAACAACCTCAAGGTCTTCTTCATCCGCGACGCGATCAAGTTCCCCGACATGATCCACGCGTTCAAGCCGGATCCGGTCACGAACCGCCAGGAGGCGTGGCGCTTCTTCGACTTCGTGGCCCAGCACCCCGAGTCGATCCACATGGTGACGCACCTGAAGTCGCCCTGGGGCATCCCGGCCAATTACCGCGAGATGGAGGGCTCGGGCGTCAACACCTACAAGCTGGTCAACGACCAGGGCGAGGCGGTGCTCTGCAAGTTCCACTGGATCCCCAAGCAGGGCGTCCGGAACCTGACCTCGCAGCAGGCCTCCGAGATCCAGGCCAAGGATGTCGGCCACGCGACCCGCGACCTGTACGACAACATCAAGGCCGGCAATTTCCCCGAGTGGGAGTTCGCCGTGCAGATCATGCCGGACGGCCCGAACGACCACCTGTCGTTCGACCCGCTGGACGACACGAAGCTGTGGCCGGTCGACCAGTTCCCGCTGCTGCCCTGCGGCCGGATGGTCCTCGACCGGGTGCCGGACAACTTCTTCGCCGAGGTCGAGCAGTCGGCCTTCGGTACCGGCGTGCTGGTCGACGGCATCGACTTCTCGGACGACAAGATGCTCCAGGGCCGGACGCTGTCCTACTCGGACACGCAGCGCTACCGCGTCGGCGCCAACTACCTGCAGCTGCCGATCAACGCGCCGCAGCCCGGCGTGAAGGTCTACTCGAACCAGCGCGACGGTCAGATGGCCTACACGGTCGACGGCACCGGCCCGAACAAGCACATCAACTACGAGCCGTCGACGCTGGCCGAGGGCCTGCGCGAGGCGCCGAAGCCCGCGAAGGACTACCACCAGCCGGTCCAGGGCAATCTCGGCCGCTACCAGACCTCGCGCACCGAGGACGACTACACCCAGGCCGGCGTGCGCTACCGCTCCTTCGCGGATTGGGAGCGCGACGACCTGATCGCCAACCTCGTGGCCGACATGAAGCAGTGCCCGGAGCCGATCCAGCTGCGGATGGTCTGGCACTTCTGGCACGCCGACGAGGATTACGGCCGCCGCGTCGCCGAGGGCGCCGGGATCGATCTGGAGAAGGCCAAGGCCCTGCCGCCGCTGCCGGGCCGCGCCGCCCCGGGCAAGCGCCTGCAGTCCGAGACCTACACGGACGGCTCGCAGGCCCACCGGGTCGCCGCCGAGTAAGCCTCGGGCGCGCGCTCACCGATGCAGCCCCGCGCGGTCACCCGGCCGCGCGGGGTTCTCGTTTGGGGAACGGACGGGGCGAAGATGGCGAGTGTCGTGCACCGCGGGCCCGGCCCGAACGCCGTCATCGGCGGCATGCGGGTCACCTACCTGGCGCGCAGCGACGAGACGGCCGACGGCCTCGGCATCTACCGGGTCGCGATGGATCCCCGGACACCGGGTGCCGGGCTGCACCGCCACGCCCGGCTGATCGAGACGTTCTCGGTCGAGGCGGGCCGGCTCGCGCTCCGCGTCGACGGTGCGGACCACGAGCTCGGCCCGGGCGACTTCGCGCTTATCCCGCCCGGCATCGCGCACGCCTTCGCCAACCCCGGCGACCGGCCGGTGCGCTTCACGCTGAGCTTCGCGCCGGCTCTCGGTCGCGAGGGCTTCTTCGAGGGTCTGGCACGGCTGGCCGCGGAGGGACGCCTCGCCGATCCGGCCGCGATGACCGACCTGATGGCGCGCTACGATCAGGAACCGCTGGCCGGCTTCGCCGGCTGGAGCACCGTCAGCGGCTGAGCAGCGGCTGAGCGGCCGCATCCCGCGGCTCGGGCTCGGCCGCGCTGACCTTCCGGTCGCGCCCGGCGGCGAGGCCGATCAGGATCGCCGCCACGGTGATGCCGACGAACAGGGCCCCGGGGACGGCCCAGCCGCCGGTCGCCTCGTGGGCCAGACCGAAGACTAGCGGCCCCAGCGCGGCGCAGGTGTAGCCGATGCCCTGCGCCATAGCCGAGAGGCCGGCGGCGCTGGCCGCGTCCGCCGCGCGCAGCACGATCAAGGTCAGGCCGAGCCCGAAGCAGCCGCCGATCCCGAAGCCCAGCGCGCAGGCGGCGGGGATCCGGAGGGAGTCCGCCCCGAAGGCGAGGACGACGAAGGCCGCGGCGGTTAGGCCGGGAATCACGACGATCCAGGCGCGCTGGTCGCGGGCTCGGGCCGCCAGCATGGCGACCAGCAGCGCGCCCGGCGCCTGCACCAGCGTCGCCAGCGAGGCGTACAACCCGGCGTTGAGCGGCGTCAGGCCGCGGCCCTGCAGCAGCAGCGGCAGCCAGCCGAACAGGATGTAGGCGAGCGAGGATTGCAGGCCCATGAAGCCCGTCACCCACCACGCCAGCGGGTTGCGGAGCAGCCGCGCGGCCGAGGGCGCGGCCGTCGAGGCGGTCCGGCGGGCGAACGGGATCCACACGAAGGCCGCGACCAGCGCGGGCAGCGACCAGACCGCCAGGGCGGAGGGCCAGCCGCCGCCGAGGGCGTGCTCCACCGGCACCGACGCGCCGGCGCCCGCGGCCGCGCCGAGGCACAGGGTCATCGTGTAGAGGCCGGTCATCAGGCCGCCGTTGCCGGCGAAATCGCGCTTCACCAGCGCCGGCAGCAGGACGTTGTCGAGCCCGATCCCGATCGCCGCCAGCGCCGTCCCGGCGAAGAGCGGCACGAGGCCGCCGAGACCGCGGAGCGTCAGGCCGGCGACGAGGATCGTCGAGCCGGCGAGCACCGCGAGGTCGGGCCCGATCCGGCGGATCAGCGGGGCGGCGAGCGCGCAGGCGATGCCGAGGCACAGGACCGGCAGCGTCGTGAGGATGGCGGCGCCGCCGGCACCGAGGCCCGTGCCGTCCCGGATCGTCGCCAGCAGGGGGCCGACCGTGCTGAGCGCCGGGCGCAGGTTGAACGCGACCAGCATCAGCGCGAGGCCGAGCAGGAACCGGTTCGCGGTCGCCCTGTCCGAACTCACGGCCGCCGCCGCGCGATCACGGCCCCGCCCAGGCAGGCGGCGAGCATCAGCGCGAAGGCGGCGTCGCCGAACTGGCCGTAGAGCGTGCCGCCGACGATGCGGGCGGGCAGGTCCGCGTCCAGCCAGGTCTCCGCGTCGAGCGCGGTGCGGGCGACGACGCGGCCATGCGGGTCGATCACCGCGGAGATCCCGGTATTGGCGTCGCGCACGAGCGGCAGCCCCTCCTCGACGGCGCGCAGGCGCGCCTGGGCCAAGTGCTGGCGCGGTCCCGGCGTGTCGCCGAACCACGCGTCGTTGGTGACGTTCAGGATCAGCCCCGGCGGCCGCGGCGCCGGGGCTGCGTGGCCGGCCGGCAGGATCGCGCCCGGGAAGATCGCCTCGTAGCAGATCGTCGCCGCCACCGGCGGCAGGCCCGGCACCGTCAGGATCCGCTGGCCGGCGAGCGACCCGGCCGAGAACCCGCCGGGGACCGCCACGAACTGGCGCAGGCCCACGGCCCGCAGGGCAGCGTCCAGGGGACCCGGCAGGTACTCCCCGAACGGGACGAGGTGGACCTTGTCGTAGCTGTCGGAGATCCGGCCGTCCGGACCGATCACCATGACGGCGTTGTAGAAGCGCAGGCGCTCGCCCGGCAGCGGCTCCTCGGCGCGGGCCGCCCCCGTGATCAGCTGCTGCCCGGGCTTCAGGCCCGCCGCCACCTTGGCCAGGGCGTCGGGATCGCGCTGGATCAGGAACGGGAAGGCGGATTCCGGCCAGACGATGTGGGTCGGCTCCGGCGCGCCGGCCTCCGTCGGGCGCTGGCTCAGCTCGATGTAGCGGTCGACGATGTCGGCCCGGTTCTCGGGCCTGAACTTGGCGTCCTGGGGCAAATTGGGCTGAACGAGCCGCAGCCGGACACCGGCCACCACCGGGTCGGGCGGCCCGAGCCGCTCGGCGCCGTAGAGCGCCATGCCGACGAGCGCGATCGCGGCGGCCGCGCTCGGCCCGAACCGGGTGCGCGGGTTCGCCCCGGTGGCGATCGTCGCGGGCGCCGCGCAGATCAGGGCGGCCAGGATGCCCAGGCCGTAGAGCCCGATCGCGGCCGCCCACTGCATCAGCCAGAGGTTCTGGGCCAGAGCCATCCCGAGGGTGTTCCAGGGAAACCCCGTGAACAGGTGGCCGCGCAGCCAGTCCGCCGCGCCGAGCCCGAAGGCGAGGGCGGCGATCCGCGCCGCGCCGCGGCCCAACAGCAGGCCCGCGGCGCCGAAACCGGCGCCGTAGAACAGGCCGAGGACGAAGGGCAGTCCGATCACGCCGAGCGGCAGAGCCCAGAGAAACTCGTCGGCCTCCACCAGGAAGGCCTGGCCCAGCCACCAGAGCCCGGCCGTGAGGTAGCCGAAGCCCCAGGCCCAGCCGATCAGGAAGCAGGGCCAGAACCGCCGGAGGGTGGTCCGGTCGGCGGCGGCACCGTCCTGCAGCCAGACCGCGACCGTCAGGGAGACCGCGAGGGCCGGCAGGAGACCGTAGGGCGGCATGGCCAGCGCCCCGAGGGCGCCCGCGAGCCACGCCACACCGAGGCGGCGCCAGCCGGTCAGGCGCGCGATCGCCAGCACCGCGCCGGGCACGCGCGCCCGCTCCGGATCGGACATCGGACCCGGAACCGGCCCGCGCATCGGCGCGCCGGCCGCCGCGGGCGACCGGGCGAAACCGTCCGCCAAGCTCGTCACGCCGCGACCGTCACGGGTGCGGCGTCTCGGCGACCGGGGCGTTCGCGGGCGGGGGCAGGGCGAGCGGCACGACGTTGCCGATCCGCGCCGCGCCCTTGTGGAACCGGAGGCGCTTCAGGCGCCGCGGATCGGCGTCGAGCACCTCGAACTCGAGGTCGCCCGGGCCGGCGATCAGCTCGCCGCGCGAGGGAACGCGGCCCGCCAGGGTCACGATCATGCCGCCCAGCGTGTCGATCTCCTCGGCCATCTCGCCGACGGCCGCGACGAGGTCGACGCCCGTCACCTCGGAGACCTCGGCCAGCGGCGTGCGCGCGTCGGCCACGAAGACCTCGCCCTCGCCTTCGACCCGCTGGACGTGCTTGTCCTCGGCGACGTCGTGCTCGTCCTCGATGTCGCCGACCACGACCTCGATCAGATCCTCGATGGAGATCAGCCCGTCTGTGCCGCCGTACTCGTCGATGACCAGCGCCATGTGGGTGCGGGTGGCCTGCATCCGCACCAGCAGGTCGATCGCCGGCATGGAAGGCGGCACGAACAGGACCGGCCGCTGGATACGGGCCGCCGCGAGCGTCGTCGTCAGGTCGACCTTGCCGAGGTCCAGCCCGCGCGGCAGGCGCGCCGCGGGCCGGCGCGGGCGCGGGGCGGCCGGCGC